>Ga0182018_10000025_pt1 | contig 186329 bp, 148 predicted proteins | sample 812P2MmetaG_FD_120490 | JGI IMG/M metagenome (GOLD analysis project Ga0182018, IMG submission 120490) | Permafrost microbial communities from Stordalen Mire, Sweden - 812P2M metaG | ecosystem: Environmental > Terrestrial > Soil > Wetlands > Permafrost | place: Sweden: Stordalen | collected... | reverse complement strand
TCGCTTTGTCGTGAGCACGCGAAGGTCGCCAGGGAGCGAGCTTCGGTCACGGCCCCGCGAGGCGAGCGTTCAGGGGACCGATGGACGGTGGCGCGCGAGCTTCGCGCAGGAGCTGGGACCTGAGCCAAGGGGGCGCGGGAGCGAGCGAATGGAGCGCCCGAGGGAACGGCGGCTGCCCGATCGCGAGCTTCCCTCCTCGCGGAGCGAGCCCTAGGAGTCCACGACCCTGCGAAAGGCGCCGGGTCCTTCGGGACAGCACCGCGCGACCGAACGAACGAAGGGACCCGGCGAACGGTGGTCGTCCGCGTCCGTCACGGAGGAATCGCGCCGCGAGCGAAGAAGGCGGGGCCGCTGGCCGCGCTCGCGCGGGCACGAGGGAACCGATCGCGTGCGCTATCTTGCGTGGAGGCCCCGCGAGTCCGCCCCCGTCATCAGGCCCATTGTCCAGAGCCCGCCGCGCGTCGGGTCGGAGCGCAGGCGGCGGGTGGGGCAAGTCTCGGCCGGCCGTATCGCCCGTGACGATCATCCCGCCCTCCCGGCCGAACGCGGGACCCGACCCGCCGCCGAGCACCGACCCGACGCGCGGCGGGCGATCGTTCCCCCTCTTCTGCTAGCCTAGCGCGCCCACATGCCCTACGTACGCACGCGCCTCGGTCGGTGGTTCTACGAGGAGAGGGGCAATGCGGGGCGGCCCGACGCGCCCACCGTCGTCCTCTGGCCGAGCCTCCTGTGCGACGGCGGCATGTGGCGAGGACAGATCGAACCGCTCTCAGCGCTCGGGCGCGTCGTGTCCTTCGATGGCCCGGGCCATGGCAAGAGCGAGCAGCCGCCCCCGTTCACGCTCGAAGAGAACGCCGACGCGCTCGTCGACGCGTTTCGCGAGCTGCGCATCGAGCGCGCGATCATGGTCGGTCTGTCCTGGGGCGGAATGCTCGGGATGCGCCTGGCGCTCCAGCATCCGACGCGGGTGCGGGCGCTCGCGCTGCTCGATACGAGCGCCGAGGCCGAGGAACCGGCTCGCGCGTTGAAGTACCGCTTGTTCATCGCCTTCTCGCGCCATCTCGGAATGCCCAAGGGTCTCGCTGATGCGCAGATCGTTCCCTTGATGCTGTCGAGCAGCGCGCGAAGACGGGAGCCCGAGCTCGCCAATCGGCTCGTCCGCGCCGCCAACGGCTTCTCTCGCGAGGGGTCGGCGCGGGCTGCGATTGCGGTCGTCGTACGAAGGACAGACATCCTCGATCGCATCGCGGCGATTCGCGCGCCCACGCTGGTCATGTGCGGCACCGAGGACCGGTCGACCGAGCCGGTCCATTCGCAGCGCATCGCCGATCAGATTCCCGGTGCGCGTCTCGTCCTTATCGAGGGCGCGGGGCATCTCAGCGCGCTGGAGCAGCCCGCGAAAGTGAACGAGTCCCTCGTACCGTTCGTGCGTGAGCACCTGACCTGAATCAGAGCAGGCCGCCCCAGGCGACCCCGTACACCGGCGTCGTCCCGTACTTCGTCTGACTCTCGCCGATGATGCCCGCGTTGGGCAGTCCGGGTAGCCCCTGCTTCGAGGCGTGCGAGTCGCGCGTCAGCCACCACGCCGCGGCGCCACCGACGACGCTCCCGCCGATCGTTGCCGAGAGCCAGCCCCGCGTATGGCTCGCGGACGCGTTGGGGAACCCCGCGGTGATGAGCGGGCTGGCGGCCGCGGCGCCGATCAGCGCTCCGCTACCCAGCCCGACGTCGACGAGGAGCACGCGCGACGGCGACACGGTCACCTGTGTAGCGAGGGCGCCTGCGGCGAGCGTTCCGACGGCGGTACCGAGCCCCATTCCACGATACGGCGTCACGTTCGCGGTCGTGCCTCGATAGAGGTACTCGATCGCTCCGCCCGCCAGCAGCCCCAGGACCCCACCGGAATGCGCGAGCGTTGCGTCGCCGTCGTCCATCGGCCTCTGCGTGACGGCCACCGTGGCCAGCGTCACGCCGAGGAGTCCCCCTCCCACGCTCCACCCGTACCGGTTCTCGAACGGCTGGACGTTGGTGCCCGCGGCGATGAGGGACGCAGCCGCCGTTCCCCACAGCGCGCCAGCCGAAAGGAAGCCTGCGTCTCCGGTCGTCACGTCCCATTCGTCCGCGACCAGCAGCGCGGCTCCGACGCCGATCCCGGTGCCGAGGGCGAGCAGCGGATAGAGGACGCGAGGATCGTCCGAGCCGCTCGCTCGCTGGAGGCTATAGGCGGTATAGGCCCCGAAGAGCCCCGCGTTGACCGCGAGGAAGGCGCGCCCCTGAGACCGCACGGGCGCCATGATCCCCTGCGCGGACCCCTTCGCCGCCTGCTCGCGCTCTTGCTCGACGGCTGCACGGGCGGCAGCCTCGGGCGAGAGGAGATCGCGCAACATCACGAGCCCCCGCGCGCTCACCGATTCGGCCGGGACGGTCTCGACGCGCACGTGCAGCTCGCGTGCTCGCGGGGCGACGGTGACAACGCGCACCACATACGCTCCGCCGCCGGCGGATTCGATGCGTGGGCTCACCACCCAGGTGCCCCCTTCGAGCTCGTCGCCGGCCGCCGATCGCGCTGCGCGGGTCACGAGGTCCTCGTCGCGCGTACGCCCCGGCGCCGGACCCGCGTCCGCCACGTAGAGCGTGAAGCCGAGATCCTGCACCGCATCGCGCAGCGTTGCGTCGAGCTCCTGCGCTCTCTCGAACAGGTTCTTGTCTGCCGTCGGCTGCGGCTTGTGCAACGGCGCCGAGGTGGGTCCGTCTCCCGCGGGCTCGAGCGTCGGCCAGATGACGACGGGCGGCTTCCCGTCAGCCGCTGCCGGCCCCGCAAGGGCCACGACTGCGGCCAGAGCGAGCGCTATAATAAGCAGCTTTCGAATAGGCACCCGGACTCAAAAGTAACTCAGAACATCACGATGCCCATCACCCACAGATCGATGGTCGTCGTGTCGTCCACGGAGAAGCGGTGACCGGGCAGGTCGATGACGTCGCGGTGGTCCGGGTTTGGGACGCCCTGGACGGATTGATTCAAGGGGTCGCGGCACGGCCCGGACATGTCCGGGCTCCCGGTGAAGTTCGGGTTGCACGTGTCGGCGGCCGTGACGAGGTGCGGCTGGGCGTACCCCACCGCGCTGCCGAGCGTGAACTTGATGTACTCCCCCGCCTGCCACGTCGCCGCCGCGGAGACCTTGAAGCTGCCGAACGCTTGCTCCTCGGTGATTCCGCTGAAATAGACCTTCTCGACGTTGGGGTTCACGACGCTCGTCCCGTTCGGGCCGGCCATGTAGGCGCCGGGGTTCGGGACGCGTAGCGACGCCGCCTGCGACGAGCCGAGCGCGTCGAAGAGCTCCGAATAGTCGCGCCCCGGCGAGTGGTACGTCCCCATGAACCGGAAGTCGGCACTCAGGCGCTGGAACTCGTCGCGGCGCTCGTACGGGATGACCTCGAAGCCCAGGGCGAACGAGCCGAGGAGCGGCGGCGTTCGCTCCAGGTTGTCCTGTGGGTTCCACTTGCCGAAGTCGCTGCTGGCTTGGGGAAACTCGGCCTGCACCCAGAAGCCGCTGTAGGGCTCGATGTACCCGAAGCGGCGCGACCAGACGCTCTTGCCGATGACGGTATCCATGCCGCGGCTGATACCGGGGCTGCGGTTCAGGCCGGTGACGGGGTCCGGGCATTCGACTCCAGTGTATCCGGGGGTCGCGTTGCAGGCGTGGAGGGGCGAGCCGACTGCGAGGCGCCCCTCGATGCCGATGACCCACGTCGGCTTCGTGTCGTCCCGCTGCTGGTTGTAGATGGCCCAGTCGAGTCCGGCGGCGATGTAGTCGACGCCGCTCCGGGTGGGACTCGCGAACGGCACGCTGAAAAGCTGTCCCCCCGACGGATCGGCCAGGAGAAAGGGCGCGACCGCTGCGGATCCATTCAGGTCGCCTAGCGACTGGGACCAGCCCAGGATGACGGGTACCCGCAGGATGAGGGCGAGGTCGTGGTAGATGCCGATGTCGGCTCCGACGAGGAGGGTCGACTCTTTCGACGAGTACTTGGCGATGTTCTCGGTGGCCGGGATGAAGTTGCCCGTGGCGAGCCCTGGCTGAAAGAGCTGCGTCTCGCGGCGGATGCTGGCATGCTTCCAGGTTTGCTGGAAGCCGAGGACGAGGTTCAGGTCGAACGGGTCGTCTTTGTCGAAGGCATCCGCGACCGTCGTGATCTCCGACGTCTCGCTCATGAGACGTGGTTCGCGCGCGCCGACCGGTTCGTCGGCGCGTGCTGTCCGCGGGACGCCCAGCAGCAAGAGCACACCCAGGATGCCCAGCCGACGAGTCATGCGCCTTTGAGGGACGCTAACGGGGGGGCGTGAAGCATGTCAACAACGGATGCCTTCAGGGAGGGGTGCCTGCCATCGGCAATGATCTCCAGGCCGTCTCCGCTTCCAGCACTTTGGCCGAGAGGCCCAGCTTCCTCCCGCTGTCGCCCGTCGAGAGGGCGTCTACCCGGAGGGCCGCGACGGCGCAGGCCGCGCGCGCCAGCCTCCTCGCCGTCACCTGCTCGGCGGCCACGGTGCCCCCTGCCGGTCCGCCGTCCGCAGGGGAAAGGAGCGCTCTCGCCAGCGTGCGCGACCGCTCCGAGAGCGAGACGCACCTATCGACCGCCGCGCCGGCGGCGGCAGGGTCCGCGCCGGGCGGTCCATCGATGGCAATCTCCGGGGCGGTCACCCGCTGCCATCCTTCACTCGTCGCGTCGCCCTGCGGTGGCCAGAGGAAGGCCACACCGTTCGCCAGCCGGAGGTGCGTGCCCTTCGGGACCATGTCGACCCGGAGCCGCGCGGCCGCGTAGCGCACGACTGCCTGCGCCGTGACTACCCATTCCTCCGCGCCGGGAGTCTCGCCGGCCCCGACGACGCTCTCGAAGCTGCCCGACGCTATCCACGATTCTTCACGCCGATCGACGCAGGCCCGGACGCGGCCCGGTCCGAGGAACGTGGTCTCACGGGTGGTGCGCGGATCCTTCGCGACGAGGCGCGCCCCATCGGAGAGCGACAACCACCCTTCGGCGGGGATCTCGGTCAGGTTGGCGACCTTCGCCGCCCCCGCATCCGACTCGGCGTGAACGTCCCCGTCTGCCGCTATCGCCCGGCACTGGAGGTGGGCCTCCAACGACACCCGGCTGGGCCCCGGAGTGCTCCCCTGCGGAGCCGGGTGCGGCGCGGTCGGGAGGGGCCGCGAAGCCGATGCAGACGGGCCCGCGTCGCCGGCGGAAGTCTGGCCCCGGTTGCACGCGCCAAGAACCGCGATGGCCGCGAAGGCGATCACCGCACGCCTTCGCATTCTTCACCCCGAAACGGCAGGCGGCGGTGGGATGGTGTCGGGGTCGACCTCGGGAAAGATCTCGGAGGTCATGTCCTCGGCGGCAAGCTCGCGCTTGGCGTTGTGTAGCTCGCTCGACGTCTGATCGAGCCGGTCCGCGAGGACGCCGAGGAACTGCCAGAGCATCTTGACGGCGACCTCGTGCTCCTTGCGCAGGATCTCGAAGAAGTCCTGGCGCCGGATGGCGATGAGCTCTGCGTGCCCCACGGCCGATACGGACGCCGACCTGGGAACGCTTCGGATGAGGGCCATCTCTCCGAGGTGCTCTCCGGGGCCGAGGTGGGTGAGCGTTTGCTCGCCGCGAAAGACGCGCACTTTGCCTTCCATGACGATGAAGAGCTCGTCGCCCTTGTCGCCCTCGCGGATCACGATCTCGCCGTCGTTGTACTCGCGGCCCTCGACCGCTTGCATCACGCGCAAGAGCTCGCGCTCGGTGAGCCTGGCGAAGAGGGGCATCTTTGCGAGGACGTCGCGCTTGAGGGCCAGGCGCTTCGCGCGCGCCTCGTCGACCGCGCCCTCTACGCCGACCTTCACCACGAGGGCCGTGATGTTGTCCTTGCCGCCACGGCTGTTCGCGAGCTCGATGAGCGCCTTGACGCCGGCGTCGCCCTCGAGCGCGAGTGGAGCCCGCAGCTCGTCGGGCGTCTCGAGGTAGCCGTGGAGGCCGTCGCTCGCGAGGACGAGGGTGTCCCCCGTGAGGAGCTCGATGACGAGCGTATCGACCTCGACGCGCTCGTAGACGCCCACGGCACGCGTGATGGCGTTCTTCTGCGCGACCTTTTCGATCTGCTCTTTGCTTAACTTTCCCCGCTTTATGAGCTCGTTGTAAACGGTGTGATCCTCGGTCACCTGCTGGACGTGACCCTCGCGGGCCAGGTAGATGCGGCTGTCGCCCACGTGGCCGATGAAGCCCTGATGGCCCAGGATCAAAAGGGCGCTCAGCGTCGTGCCCATGCCGCGCTTGTTGGTGTCGGTCGCAGCCTCCTCGTGGATCTTGGAGCATGCGCGTTGCACGGCGTGCTCGACCAGCGCGATGACGTCCTTCGGGGTCACCTTGTTCGCGCCAGTGGCGCCCGACACGTAGTCGTCGAGCAGCTCCTTCTCGCGCTTGAGCTCCTCGTGGACCGTGCGCACCGCCATCGCGCTTGCGACCTCGCCGGCCGCATGCCCACCCATTCCGTCGGCGACGATGAAAAGGCCGACCTTCTTGTCGACGAGGAAGTTGTCCTCGTTGTGGTCGCGAACCTTGCCGACGTCCGTCGCGGCATAGAAGCGGATCGAGTCCATCGACTTCATACGATCCCGCCCATGATGAACGATATCTCGTGACTAGTCACCAGGAGCTGGTTTGAGGTGGAGCAAGGATCACCCTGAGCCTCGCTCCGCCTCGACTCGCTACCGCTCGCTCGGCTCCGCTGCGGCCGAACGGGGGAGCATGTCACGTCGAGGGGAGCGGCGGCCGCTCCTCCTCGAGCACCCCACCCGGGAGGGGACGTCAGGAGGCTATGGACAGTGCCAGCGATGTGTTGTCCAGGACCCAGGAGCGCTCTGGACCGCACTCCCGCGGCACGCGCCCCCGCCTCCTTCGCTCGCTGGCTCGCTTCCGTCGTTCGGTCCCGCGGTCCTGTCGCGAAGGACCCGGCTCCTTTCGCACCGTCGCGGACTGCCGGTGCTCCGTCCCCCGGGAGAGAAGCTCGGGACCCGGAACCGGCGGCTCCATCGTTCGGTCCCTTGGCTCGGCATGCCATGACTGTCGCGAGGGACTCGGGTCCCTTCTCTCTGTCCTGCGCCCCCCTGTCTCAGGCCCCAGCTTCTGCGAAGGTCGCGAGCTTCCGTCCGTACGTCCTGCGCGTCCTCGGCTCAGGAGGCCATGACCGATGCTCGGTACCCGGAGTCCATCGCTCGCTCACGACCGGGCGAGACGAGATCGTCCGTGTCTTTCGGTCAGGGGTGAGCGTCCACCTCACAGTCGTGGGGGTTCCACGTCAAGGGCCCGACGCCTTCTCCTCGCGTCATCGCGGGAGCGCGAAGCGCCAGAGAGAGGCGCCGATTTTCAGCGGCTCCGGCTAGCTGGTCGCACAGGATCGGGGACAGCTCCCGGGGATGCCCACTAACCACGGGCCAGTCGAGTACGATGAGTTCTGCACGACGCTTCAGCGGAAAGACCCCGGCTATCAACCCCAGGGGAAGCTCTTCTCGGCTGCCCGGCTCCAAGTGGCCCAGCAAGGAGCACAATCTGCCGCAGATCCACGAGAAATAGAGTTCCGCGACGTGATCTTCGTCGTCGGATACAACATGGGCTTCGCGCACGCCTGGGAGGGGATCGATCACGAGGCAGTGACCGTAAAGACGTCGATGGAAGGATGCGCCCTGGTAATGAACGTCCAGCCCCCACCGTCCCCCGCGCTAGCCCATACAATCGCAGTCACCTGTGCTGAGTTCGCGAAGAGCCAGATGGGTTCCGAGCCCGTTCACAACTTGAAGTGCCTTCTGGTCGGCGACGAGCTCAACTCCGATCTGAGCGGCCTCCAGTTCAAACCGGGCTGCCCGCGCGGCAAGAGGCCCACGGCGGAGTAGACCGCTCTCCCCGAGGCCGAGGCCAGGCTCCGCGAGGGCTTCGAGGCGCTCGAAGGCGGTGACGTCGTCGAGCTGACGCGCCCGTACCCCTCGCCCGGGTCCGTCGCCGTCGGGCGTCGTATCCCCGCGGGACTGCGGGGGTCAGGTGCGGTCTCGCGCGGGATGCCGACGCGGCCTTCTGCAAGCGCTGCGGCTCGCGTGCAAAGCCCGCGGCAACGTGATCTCGACGCCCGTTCGCCGCGACGATGATGCGCTCTGTCTACGACTTTCGCCGAAACGATTGCGCCAGCCTGCGGGCTCCCTCGCCCCACGGCGGACCCTGCGGCAGATCGTCAAGGTCGTTCAGCCGGCGAACCCACGGTGCCTGGTACGTCTTCGAGTCGTCGACGAGCTTGACGAGCTGTGTCTCGTTCGTGACCAAGACGCAGCCCTCGGCAATGTGCATCGTAAGCGCTAAGTCCGCTCCGTCATTTTCCTTCGGCATGCGGGCGCCCAAGCCGGCGGAATGAAGGCGGAGCGCAGTGACGGCGATGTGGGCATCGAATCGGTCGGCCACTGGGCCCGACATCTTCCAGCAGATCGTCTTCAGGTAGTCTCGCAACGCGGCAAGTTGCTGTTCCTTGGTGAACAGAAGCCCTCGCGCCATCGGTCGCGATGCGGTCCCATCCCGGTAGTTGCGCACGGATCGAGCCCACGTTTCGGGCAAGGCGAGGTCGGACACTCGTATCGTGAACCCACGGTTGCGGAGTGATGCGAGATGCTCGGTCGGCGTGCCTCGGAAGACGTTGGTGTCCAGCACCAAAACGGGGGCGCGCATTCCATTGAGCGAGTCTGTGAGCACCGTCACCAGGGTTCGTCACCCTACGCCACCGCGGCCCGGTTCTCGTTGCCAACGTTGTCCGCGTTTCCAGTAGGAGCGGAGCGCATGGAGCGAAATTCCTCTAACGCGCGATATGCGAACGACCTTCCGGCCAGGACCTACGCTTGGATCGCCTACCCTCCGCAAGTGACCTCCCGGGTGGGGTGCTCGAGGAGGAGCGGCCGCCGCTCCCCTCGACGTGACGTACTCGCCGGGTCTGCCGCAGCGGAGCCGAGCGAGCGAAGCGAGTCGAGGCGGAGTGAGGCTTCAGGGTGATTCGGGTACCCCCCTAAGAAGAATCCCTAGGCTGCGTGCTTTCTTGTAGAGATGGCTGCGCTCCAGATCGAGGCCGCGGGCCGTGCGTGCCATTTGGCCGGAGTGTTGGGCGATGGCCTCTTCGAGGATCACTCTCTCGGCCTCCTCGACCAGCACGCGGAAGGGGACGCCGGGCCGGTACAGGCCGGAGGTCTTCTTCGTGACGCCGCCCGGCAAGCACGTCGATACGTCGTCTGCGCCGATCGCGTCGTCCGGGCTCAGGATGACGAGCCGCTCGATGACGTTCTTCAGCTCGCGCGCGTTGCCGGGCCACGAGTACTGCCCCAGCGCCTCGATTGCGTCCTCTTCGAGGTGCACCTTGGGTCTGTCGTTCGACAGGGCAGCGAGTGCGAGGAAGTGGCGAGCGAGGAGCGGCACGTCGTCGCGGCGGGTCCGCAGGGGCGGGATCGCCAGGGGCAGGACGTTGATGCGGTCGTAGAGGTCCGGGCGGAACGCGCCGCTCTCGCATGCGGCCACGAGGTCGCGGTTCGTCGCGGCCACGACGCGGACGTCGACGCGAATCGTCTCGCTACCGCCGACTCGCTCGATCTCGCGCTCCTGCAACACGCGGAGCAGTTTGGCCTGCATGGGCAGCGGCATGTCCCCGACCTCGTCGAGAAACAGCGTGCCGCCGGAGGCCCGCTCGAATTTGCCGCGCCTCTGCTTGGTCGCACCCGTGAACGCACCCGCCTCGTGGCCGAAGAGCTCGGACTCGATGAGCTCACTCGGCAATGCAGCGCAGTTGAGCTTCTCCAGCGGCCCTTTTGCACGGGGGCTCTGAGCGTGCAGGGCCCGCGCGACGAGCTCCTTGCCGGTTCCACGCTCGCCGGTGACGAGGACGTCCGCGGCGCTTTTGGCGGCGCGCACGATCTGCTCGACGAGCTTCCTCATCGCCGGACTCTCCCCGACGAGCTCTCCCCCGGCACCCGCCGCGCGGCGGAGCTGCAGCGTCTCGGCCTCGGCGCGCGTCAGACGGAGGGCCGCGTCGATCGCGATGAGCAACGCGTCGGTGTTCAGGGGCTTCTCGAGGAAGTTCAGGGCTCCGATGCGCACCGCGCGAACGGCCGTGTCGATCGTCGCGTGCCCGCTCATCATGATGACCGGCGTGTCGCTCTTGCTGGCGCGAAGCCGCTGCAGAAGCTCGACTCCGTCGCCGTCCGGAAGGGTCACGTCGAAGAGGCACAAATCGTACGCGCGTTTTTTGATCTTTTCCTCGGCAACCTTCACGCCACCGGCCACGTCTACGGAGTACCCTTCGAGCGAAAGGGCCTTCTGCAACGTCGTCAGGATCGAAGGTTCGTCGTCGACGACGAGCAGATGGGCACGAGGCATCGCAGAAGTGTAGACGCAGGCGTCGCCCGAGAGGAAACGAGGAGGGCATCGATGAAGCGCGGATGGCACGGCCTCTGGTCGATCGGATTCGCCATTGTCGTCGCACACGTCGCTGCGGGCGGCGACGCATCGGCCCACGGTGGAGTGGACGAGGACCGGACCCCCCAGGAAGAATCGTCGACTGCCGCGCGGCCGGCCCCTGTGCCCGAGAGGTCCACGCCGGCGGGAGGCGAAGAGGGCGAGGCTGCCGAGCGCGTGGCGGTGGCGCTGGACGCCGTGCTCGGATGGGGCAACGTGCCCTTCGCCGTCCAGAACCTGCCTACCGCCGGCACCCAGGCGATCACCTATTCGCGCTCCGACGCCACGCCGTCGGACGTCCAGTCGTTCGTCCTCACGGGACGGTTCGACGCGACCGAGCACCTGGCCGTCGGGGTCCGGCTACCCTTCACCCTCGGCACGTTCTCACCCGCCGGGTCGGCTGCGCGCTCGACGACCTCACTCGGTAACGTAGAGCTCGAGGGGGAGCTCGAGACTCGCCTTGGTGCCCAGGTCAAGCTGGTCGGCGCGCTCGGCGTTGCGTTGCCCACGGGGCAGGGAGACGAGATCCCCACCACCCTCGTCGACGTCCCCGCGTCGTCCGTCAACGCCGGCTCGTACGACCGCTATTCTCTGGCCCGTGCGGCTGCGCTTGCGCGCGGTTACGAGGACAACGCCCTCTTCGAGACCGGGCGCCTCGGGGTGGTGCCGAAGATCGCCATCGTCTACCGGGGACCGCGGGTCGGCCTCGAGCCGTACGTGAAGGTCGAAAACCTCATCCAGGCGGCAAGCTCGCTCGACACGCCCTACGTGGGAGAGCTCGTCGCCGGCGTTCGGGCCGTGTACCGCTTCACGCGCAACATCGAGGCCGCGCTTCGCGCCTGGGCGAACGTCGGGTTCGCGGGAACGCCGGACGACATGAAGACGTCGGTCGCGGTCGAGCCGGACCTGGTCATCTCATCCGGAGCGGTGAGGGCGTACGGTGGCTTCGTGGCGCCTGTCGCGGGTCCCCCCGCGGACGCAGACTTCTTCGGAGTTCGCCTCGGCCTCGTGGTCGCGTTCTAGGAATTCGCATCTCGAGCGGCTCGCCCGGGGCGCCGCCCTGTGTAGACTCCAATTGGCATGCCCTTCGCGGACTCGATCTCGCAAACATTCCTGCGCCGATCGACGGTCGCGCTGGCGCTCTTCGTCGTTCCGGTCGCCACGGGATGCGGCGCACGAGCCGGCGCCAGGGCGCCAGCGATGAACGGCGAGCGCGTCGGCCCGGCGATTCCGGAAGTGAGCGACGACGGGTTCGCCGTCGCGGTTCACGACCTGCTCCTCGCCGAGCGAGGAACACCCGACCGCGCAGTGCGCCTCGGCGCCGTCGAAGCGAGGCAGATGGCGCGTTCCGATGCCCGGTTCAAGTCCCGCCTGCCTGACCGCGGGCTGTCCGCCGCCAGCGGAGGGCTCTATCTCGTTCGCGTGGGTGAGCAGACGCCGCGCCTGCTCGGTGCGCACGGGCCGGACGCCCTCAGGGCGGCGGTGCGAGAGCTCTCGATACGAGGCGACGAGGGACGCGCGCGTGCTCTCTACGACCTCCTGCTTCCCCTGGCGGCCGATCCCGAGCGAGGCGAGGTGCTCTCCCATCTGTCCGCGCTCGACCTGTGGACCCGCGACGCCGTGGCGGCCGGTGGACCCGTGGCCAGCGCCGGAGCCGTGGAGCGCATCGCCGTGCGCCGCCGGCTTCTGGAGCCCAGCGACGCCGCGCTCGCGGACGCAACCCGGGCGACGGGCGAGTGGATCGCCAGGGCGATCGTGCTCCGGGACAAGTTCAGGAAGACGCGCTCGCAGCCACCGCGCGACGAGGGCGCAGAGGCCTGGCGTGCACTCGAGACGGGGCCGCTCGTGCTCGCGTCGCTGTACCTGCGCGACGCGAATGCTGCGGGGGCCGTGGCGGCGCTCGACCGGGCTCAGGCTCGTGAGCTCCTCGAGTCGGAGCGGCCCCAGTTCGCGGGGGCCCTTGGAGCGCTTGCGAAGGAGCCCAGCGTCGACCGCTGTATCGATCTGCTGGCCCAGCTGCGCCCACTCACGGGTCACGAACAGCCGCGCGACGAGGAGGATTTTGCCGACGACCGAGACCTCTTCGGCGCGGCAGCCTTCGCGGTCGCCACCGAGTGCTACAGGCTGGACCCGACGGTGCCCCAGGTGGCCCTCACGCTGGGCATCGCGCTCGAAGAGCTGGGCATGGCCGAGGTGGCGCCGGGCGTGCTCGCCGAAGCCGTCCAGGCTCACCCCGAGGCCCGCGTGGCGAGCGAAGCGCTTGCGTTGTCGCTCGACGCGATCGCGAGCGAAGAGGATGCCGGCGATCCGGACGCCGCCCGGCGGGCGTTCGTCGCCGCCCGACCGCTCCTCGCCGTAGCCTCCCACAAGGAACTGGCGGGCAAGGTGCACCCGAGCGCCGCGCGGCTGCGCGCAGCGATGGGCGAGATCGAGCTCCGGGAGGGTCGCATCAACGAGGCCCGCGCGCTCCTCCAGCAGTCCGCCGACGAGGAGAAGTCCGGCGCCGTGCTTCTCTCCCTCGCGCGAATCGAGTGGCGGGACGGACATGCCAAGGTCGCTCTGGACCACCTGCGTGACGCGCTCACGGCTCACGATGCCGCGCGCGATCCGGCGCTGCGCGGGGAGATCCTGATCACGATCTCGGACGTCACGCGGGAGAAGGGTGACTTCGCAGCAGCGCGCACTCCTCTCGCCGAGGCGCTGAAAGACCTCGTGCAGTCGCGCAACGTGCAGGAGGCCGATGCGCGCGCTCGCGCAGAGCGTGTCCTCGCGAGGGTTCTGGATCGATTTGGTGCGACGCAGCCCGCGCAGAGGGCGCTCGAGAGAGCCTACGCCGCGGCGCCCGGCGATAAACGTCAGGCCACCCAGACCGTGGAGCTCGTCATCGGCCGCGCGTTCGTTCGAGGCGACATCGCGTCGGCACGCGACGGCCTGCAGCGAGCGCTCGGGGCCGACCTCGACTCGTCCGACCTCGTCTACTTCGCGCTGTGGGTGAGGCTCCTCGAGCGGCAGCTTCGCCTGTCGACGGACGGCGAGGCCGACCGCGTCTTTGCATCGCTCCCCGACGACGGCCAGTGGGTTGCAGCGCTCGCGCGCTTCGGAGAGGGGAAGCTCAAGGCCGACGAGCTCATGGGGCGAGCGAGGACCCCCATGCAGAAGTACGAGGCGCTCTTCTATTCCGCGATGGACCACAGAGCCACGGGCGACACGAAGGGGGGCGACGACCTTTTGCGGCAGGTCGTGGCCGGGACGGGCCTCGAGCTCAGCGAAGTGAGCCTCGCGCGAGACATCCTCGACCCCAGCCGCGCACAGGCGGGCGGGCCTCTCCCGCCGGACGTGTCGATCCCGTGATGCCGTGAGCGCCCTCCGCCCGATCCGGCAGGCGATCGACTGGGGAAGGCTCGCCCCGCTGCGAGTGCGGGCGAGGCAAGTCGCGGAGGGAGTGTACGCCGGAATGCATCGCAGCCCGCGCCGTGGAGCCGGCGTCGAGTTCGGCGGCTATCGCGAGTACGTCGCCGGAGACGATCTCCGGTGGCTCGATCGCCGGTCGCTCCTGAGGCACGAGCGTCTCGTCATCAGGCAGTTCGAGACAGAGACCGATCGTACCCTCTGCTTTCTCGTCGACGCGACGGCGTCGATGGCGTTTCGGGGGTCGGACGCACCCGGGGCCAAGCTCGCGTTCGCATCGCTCGTTGCGGCGGCGCTCTCCCGTGTCGCGCTCGACGGCGGCGACCCAGTGAGTGTGACATTCCTCGGAGGCGAGCGCGGTGCGCCGGTGGCTCGGTCGAGCGGCCGCGAGCAGTTCGACCGCGTCGTGGCGGCCCTCGAGGCCGCGGAGCCGGGTGGCGACGCGCACTTCGACCGCGCCATGATCGATCGCGCGCTGCACGCTCTGGCGCGCGCGTCGCGGCGAGGGGCGATCGTGGTCGTGCTGAGTGACCTCCTCGACCTGCCCGACGACGTCGCCGATCGCGTCGCGGCCATCGCGTCCACGGGCCGTGTTCTCGTCGTCGTGCAGATCCTCGACCCGGCCGAGGTCGACTTTCCGTTCTCGGGCACCGTGCGCCTGCGCGCGCTCGAAGGCGGCACCGTCGTCGAGACGGACGCGGACTCCACGCGTGGCAGCTACCTCGAGGCTCTCGCGAGGCTTACGGGCACGTGGCAGGACGCCGTGGTGCGTCGAGGAGGCCGATTCCTTCGCGCGAGGACGACGGACGACCCCGTGGACGTCGTTCGCTTCATCGTTCAGAGCCTCCGCTAGACGCGGCCGTGCTAGCTGCTCAATCGTGATCTTCTACAGCGCGCTGGCGCTCGCGGTCGGCCTGCTCGTGGTGGCGCCGTACCTCGCCCATCGCCTCCGGAGACGGAGCGCGGAGGAGCGGCCGTTCCCGCCTGCCCGTCTCGTTCAACCGGCCCCGCCCAGGGCGCGGCGGCGCGCCCGTCTCGAGGACCAGGCCCTCTACGCCACCCGTGCCGCGGTCGTCGTGGCCCTTGCGCTGCTCGGGGCGACGCCCTTCGTGCGGTGCTCGCGCCTCTCCTTGCAGCGGTCGGGCGGCGCATCCGTGGCGATGGCGGTCGTCCTCGATGACTCGATGAGCATGGAAGCCGACCTTGACGGGAAGCCGCGCTTCGTGCGCGCCCGGGACGGGGCTCGCGAGCTCCTCTCCTCGGCGCGCGAGGGCGACGAGGTTGCGATCGTCCTCGCTGGCGCCCCCGCCCGCGTAGCCCTGGCGGCAACGACCGATCTCGGCGCGGCCCGCAACGCGCTCGACGCCATAGCGCCCAGCGACCGCGCGACCGACCTGGACGGAGCGATCGTCCTCGCGCGGGGGCTGGTCGCTTCCCTTCCTCAGCTCGACCGCCGCATCGTCGTCCTCAGCGATCTGGCCGACGGCCAGCCCGACGCGCCTCCGCTGGGTGATTCCAGCAACGTCCCGGTCTGGGTCGCCCTACCGGAGCTCGTCGCGCGAGGGACCGACTGCGCTTTGACGCGGGCCGATCGTCGCGGCGCTCGCGTGCGGGTCGCGGTCGCGTGCGGGCCCGGTGCGAATGTGACGGGCCGCGAAGTCGTCGTCGAAGACGCCAAGGGCAACGCACTCGGGCGAGCTCCGGTTGCGATAGGTGCCACCGGCTCGATGGGATCCGCCGCGGCCGTGTCCGAGTCGACCGTGCAGCTCCCGTCCGCCGATGCGAGCGCGGTCCGCGCCCGCCTGTCGGGGGCCGACGCCATCTCCGACGACGACGTGGCTCCGGTCGTATCGGATACGGGGCGAGGGGGGATTGCCGTCGTCGCCGACTCCGCAGAGGAGGCGGTCGCCACCGGCGGAGCGCCGATCGTCGAGCAAGCCCTTTCGGCCCTCAAGCTGGACCTCGACGTGCGGCCAGTCCCCGCGCTGCCCGATCGTCTCGAGGACCTCGCCGGGGAGGTCGGCGTGCTGCTCGACGATCCGCCTGGGCTCACGCCGGAGCAGAGGCACGCGCTCGGCGCCTTCGTCGAAGGCGGTGGTCTCGTGCTGCTCGCCCTTGGGCCGCACGCGGCAGCGGCGCCGCTCGGAGCGACGCTCGAGCCGATCCTGGCTCGGGCCGTCACCTGGAAGGACGCCGGTCGCGTCGGGGCCGATCCCGCCAGCGCCGTAGGCGTCCTCCTCGGCTCCGCGGGCGGTCTCGCCGATCTCGGGGCCTCGCGAAGAGCCTTGCTCGCCCCCGAAGACGCCGGCGCCTTCGAGGCTCTCCTGAAATGGACGGACGGCGCGCCGCTCGTGGCGCGGCGGTCGATGAGCCGGGGGGAGACATGGATCGTGACGCTGCCGTTCTCGGCGGACGCGAGCGACCTGCCCCTCCGGCCGGCGTTCCTCGCTCTGCTCGACGCATGGGTCAGGACGGCGCGCGAACACGCGGCCCCGAGACGAAGCGACGTCGGCACCGTGTGGAAGTTCCCCGGGGCACGACGGATCCAGGTAGAGGGCCCCCGGGGGCCGATCGCCGAGGCGCGCGAGGACGGCGTTCCGCGTGTGACGCCGTCGCTCGTAGGTCCCTACGAGATCCTCGTCGACGGCAGGACCGAGCTCCGCGTCGCCTCTCCCGTCGCGCGTGAGATCGACCTACGCCCACGCAGGCTCGCGCAGAACGCATTGGGCGAGCGCCTCGGCGAGCGCCGGGCAGCCGTCGATATCAGCGGTCAACTCGCCATCGCGTTGCTCGCGCTGATGGGCGCGGAGATCGTCCTGCGCGTGGCGTCGAGGCGTCGGGCCGGAGCAGCATGAGACTGGGGTATGCTCCTTTACGTTCCGTGACCACCGATCCGAGCAATTCTCGTCGCCGTCTGGTCCTCGCCATCGCGGCTCTCGTCATGGGGTGTCACGGCGCGGGGCTCTACGGCCATGCACCGCAGTACGCCCCCCTCGACGACGAGGCCGTCGCCGCCGCGGGCTCGCGCGAGTACGACCCGGTGATGGCCCAGCGTCAGCCCGAAGAGTGGCGAAAGGGCAACGTCTCCCTCTTCGGCGTCGTCGAGAGCCGCACGCCCGGGCCCGGCGGACGGGCGCTTCTCAAGCTGTCGGTGAGAGCCCTCGCCTTACGCAACCTCTGCGACAACCGGGACGACGACGATTCGTGCCGCGTGACCGTCAGCAGCAAGGATTTCGGAGTGGTCTCCGTCCTCGTCTCCCTCAGAGCCGAGGACGACGTGGGCCCTCACTCGATCGCTCCGAAATCACTGCTCCGCGTGGTGGGTACAATCGGGCAAGATGTTTCGCAGTCTGACGGAGCGCCCATCGTGCGTGCGACCTTTTACCGCCACTGGCCGCCCTTCTTCTATGTAACGATGGCGAGCGCGCGCGACATGCGCCAGTGAGGCCCCGGGGGGGGGCTAGCGAGGGGGCTAGCGACGTAGGGAGGTGGGGCAGGTGGGGCGGTTCGCCCGACTTGCGCGCGTTCCCCGGCGCGGCGATAGTTGCGAGATCCCCGTGCCCGACGCCTTTCACCTGACGACGAGCTTCGAGCCAAAGGGCGACCAGCCCCAGGCCATCGAGGAGCTCATGCAGGGGCTGGCGCGGGAGGAGCGCCATCAGGTGCTCCTCGGGATCACGGGGTCTGGCAAGACCTTCACCATCGCCAACGTCATCCAGAAGTCCGGCCGCCCGACGCTCATCCTCGCGCCCAACAAGACGCTCGCGGCTCAGCTCTACGGCGAAATGCGCGAGCTCTTCCCTCAGAACGCGGTCGAATATTTCGTCAGCTACTACGACTACTACCAGCCCGAGGCGTACATCCCGTCGACCGATACGTTCATCGACAAGGACGCGATCATCAACGACCAGATCGACCGGATGCGCCACGCGGCGACGGTGGGGCTCCTCTCGAGGCGCGACGTCATCATCGTCGCCAGCGTCAGCTGCATCTACGGCATCGGAAGCGCCGAGAGCTACCACGGTCTCGTCATCCAGCTCGCGGTCGGAGAGGAGCTCCGTCGCGACACCTTGCTGCGGCAGCTCGTCGACATCCAATACGAGAGGAACGACATCGACTTTCACCGAGGGACGTTCCGGGTACGCGGCGACGTGGTCGAGGTCTTCCCCACGTACGAGCACGAGACCGCGATACGCATCGAGTTTTTCGGCGACGACATCGAATCGATCAAAGAGGTGGACCCCCTCCGCGGACGGGTGAAAAACACCCTCGATCGCTACGCGATCTATCCGGGGTCCCACTACGTCACCCCTCAGGCCCAGCTCCGGCGGGCCATCGGGGGAATCCGCGAAGAGTTGCGGGAGCGGCTCGATTTCTTCGACAAGGAGGGGCGCTTCCTCGAGAAACAACGCCTCGAGCAGCGCACGCTCTACGACCTCGAGATGATGGAGCAGATGGGCTTCTGCTCGGGGATCGAGAACTATTCGCGTCACCTTTCGGGCCGCAAGGCGGGCGAGCCGCCGCCGACGTTGCTCGACTACTTTCCCAAGGACTTTCTCATCGTCGTCGACGAGTCCCACCAGACCGTTCCGCAGCTCCAGGCGATGTACCGCGGCGACAGAGCCAGAAAGGAGACGCTCGTCGAATACGGCTTCCGCTTGCCGAGCGCGCTCGACAACCGGCCCCTCAAGTTCGAGGAGTTCGAGGACCACGTGCGCCAGGCCATCTACGTGTCGGCGACGCCGGGCGAATACGAAGTCAGCAACACGCAGGGTGTCGTCGTCGAGCAGCTCATTCGTCCGACCGGTCTGACGGATCCCGAGGTCGAGGTGCGCCCGGTGTCAGGCCAGGTGGACGACCTTCTCGGCGAGATCAAGGACCGCGTGACGAAGAACGAGCGCGTCCTCGTGACGACGCTCACCAAGCGCATGGCGGAAGATCTCACCGACTACTATCGCGAGCTCGGTGTCCGCGTCCGTTACCTGCACTCGGACATCGAGACGCTCGAACGCATCGACATCCTGCGGGACCTGCGCTTGGGCGAGTTCGACGTCCTCGTCGGGATCAACCTCCTTCGCGAAGGGCTCGATCTGCCCGAGGTGTCCCTTGTCGCCATCTTCGACGCGGACAAAGAGGGCTTCCTCCGGAGCACGCGTTCGCTCATCCAGACGATGGGCCGCGCCGCCCGCAACGTCCACGGGCGCGTCATCATGTACGGCGAGGTCGTCACGAACGCGATGCAGATCGCGATGGACGAGACCACCCGGCGGCGCGCGGTGCAGCGGCTCTACAACGAGAAACACGGGATCGTCCCGACGACGATCGTGCGCGCGGTGATGAACATCAATCCCGCGAGCGGGACGATCGACTACTTCAACGTCCCGAGGATGCCCAAGGGAGCGCTTGCCGGCGACGCCGTCGGTGGCGCGGAGGACATGCAGGAGCGGCTCGCGGCGATGCGTCTCGAGATGTTCGCGGCCGCCGAGAACCTGGACTTCGAGAAGGCGACGCGGCTGCGGGACGAGCTGAAGAAGCTCGAGTCCCTGGCGGGGGTGTCAGCCCCCGGGACGAGCGCGGGCGGCTCGTTCAATCCGTATTCGAGCGACGCGAAGCGCAAGAGCGGGGCGCGGGCGAAGGGGACGGCGAAAGCCAGCGGCGCCCGCGGCGGCCGGAAGTACAAGGCGCGATAGGGGGCTCGAGCGGGGGATCGACCCCGACCTGCCGACCTACAGCTTGTCTTCCTCTCCACGCGCCGCCAGTGCATCGACCACGGCGCGAACGTCCTGCGCTCGCTCACGCGGAATGACGAGCACCGCGTCGTCCGTCTCGACCACCACCAGGTCGCTCACGCCGACCAGGGCCCATCGCTTGCTCCGTGAGGCGCTCGTCAGGTCACGCACCAGGTTGTTCTTCGCGTCGATCGCAATGCTCTCCGCCGGCAAAGCGTTGCCGTGCGCGTCCCGATCGGACATCTCCCACGTGACCTGCCAGCTTCCGACGTCGTTCCATCCGAAGCGGCCGGGCACCACCGCGATGCGCTGTGCCTTCTCCATGACCCCGTGGTCGATGGAGATCGACGGCAACGTGGGGAACACCTCGGCCAGCGCCTGCGCTTCGTGCCCGAGGGCGGCCGCCGCGTCGATCCGATCGAGCCCGGCCGCGAGCAACGGAAGGTGCTCTGCGACGGCTTTCCGCATCGCGCTCGCTCGGAAGAAGAACATCCCCGCGTTCCAGAGGTGCTTGCCCCCCAGTAGAAACTCGTCGGCGCGCTCGCGGCTCGGCTTCTCGACGAAACGTGCGGCGGCGTGGACCCCCTCGCCGATGGAATCACCGATCTCGATGTACCCGTACCCCGTCTCGGGCCGCGTGGGGACGATCCCGACCGTGGTCAGCCAGCCGTCGTCGGCCAATCGAAGGGCGCGGCCGAGGACCTCCAGGAACGCGGTCTCGTCCCCGATGGTGTGATCCGCCGGCAGAACGGCGACCAGGGCGTCGGGATCGGTTCGCGCGATGGTCGCGGCCGCCCATGCAATGGCGGGCGCCGTGTTGCGCGCCATCGGCTCGGCAAGCATGTGGTTGGCCGGGACCCGCGGCAGGGCCGCCGCCGTGGCAGCCACGAGGTGCGCGCCCGTCGAGACCCAGACGCGCTCGGCCGGGACGAGGTGCTCGATGCGGCGCACGGTCGCCAGGATGAGCGATTCGCCCGTGGTGCCCGCGAGCGGCAAGAGCTGCTTGGGCATGAGCCGGCGTGACGCGGGCCAGAACCGGGTGCCCGAGCCGCCGGCCAGGATGACGGCGTGGACGTGCTGCATTGGCAGCCTCGTACCACGACCGGCGCCCGCGTGGCAGGATGCCGAAGCGTGGTCATCGATGTGAGGTTCGACCTCGAGCTCGAGCACGGGCGGTGCGTCGGCATCGCCATCCCCGACCGAGAGGAGGATATGGCCGCGCTCGCATCGGCTCTAGCCCCGGAAGAGCGCGTATTCGCGAGCGGTCTGGCTCCTCTGCGCCGTCGGACGTGGGTCGCCGGACGCTCGGCCCTCCGGCAGGCTCTTGCGCGGGCTGGCTTCGGGACAGCGGCACCCGTGCTCGCAGACGACCGGGGAGCGCCGGCGCTCCCGCCCGGTATCTCGGGATCCATCACGCACAAGGAGAACCTTGCGGCTGCGCTCGTGGTTCGTGCGACGGGGGCGCGCGTAGGAGTCGACGTCGAGTACGACGTGGCCGGGAAGCAGGACATCGCGTCCCGTGTCCTCGCCGGAGACGAGCTCGTCGAGCTCTCTGCCCTCGATGCGCCAGCGCGGGCGCGGGAGGTTCTGCTGCGCTTTTCGGCGAAAGAGGCCATCTACAAGGCGCTCGATCCGTTCGTGCGCCGGTTCGTGGGGTTCGAGGAAGTGAGCGTCGTCACGAAGCCCGACGGTGGGGCGCGAGTCACCTCACGACTGCGGGACGGGGAGGGCCCTTTCACCGTCGACGTGCGGTGGCGGCGATTCGACGGGATAGTGCTGACGACCGCGCGGGTCGGCCGGGTTGATCCGCGCGGCGGATCCTGACCGGCGAGCGCTAGCCTTTGTGATCGTCGGCGCGGAGGCCGAGCTCCTTCAGCTTCTGCTGGAGGCTCTGACGCGCCATGCCGATGGCCTCCGCGGTCTGGGAGATGTTGCCGCCGTGGCGCTCGAGCGCGCGAGTCAAATAGGTTCGCTCGAAGTCGTCCACGGCTCGACGCTTCGCCTCCGCGAACGAGCCGGCCACGTCATGCCCCGCGGGGGGCGCATCTGTCACGGGTAGCCGCAGGTCGGCTTCCTCGATGCGATCGCTCGAGGCGAGCACCGACGCTTGCTCGATGACATTTCTCAGCTCGCGCACGTTGCCCGGCCAGTCGTGCCGGGCCAGGCGCGCCATTGCGCTGTCGCTCACGCGCTTCTTCTCTCGCCCGAGGCGCGCACCGAGCTTGTCCATGAACCTCTCGACGAGCGCCGGCAGGTCCTCGAGCCGCTCGCGAAGCGGTGGCACCACGAGCTCGACCACGCGCAGGCGATAATAGAGATCGGCGCGATAGCCGCCGCCGGCGACCTCCGCCTCGAGATCGCGATGCGTCGCGGCGACTACGCGGACGTCCACCGTGATGGGCTTGCTCCCGCCCACGCGCTCGAACGACCGTTCCTCCAGCACGCGGAGGACCTTCGCCTGGGTGTCGAGCGGCATGTCGCCGATCTCGTCGAGGAAGATCGTCCCCTCGTGCGCCGCCTCGAAGCGGCCGATCCGCCGTGCGTTGGCGCCCGTGAACGCGCCCTTCTCGTGTCCGAAGAGCTCACTCTCGACGAGATCTCGGCTGATCGCCGCGCAGTTGACCGCGACGAACGGACGGCCCGCGCGCGAGCTCGACTCGTGGATCGCCTGCGCGACGAGCTCTTTTCCGGTTCCGCTCTCGCCCCGCACGAGCACCGTCAGGTCGGTCTCCGCGACCTTCTGGATCTGCGCGAACACGTGGCGCATCGCCGCGCCCGCGCCGATCATGGCCCCGAGCCCGTAGTCCCGACGGACGCGCTCGAGCAGCATCCTGTGCTCCCGCGCGAGGCGGGTGCGATCGAGCGCGCGGGTGACGACGAGGCGCATCTCGTCGTTGTCGAACGGCTTCGAAACGTAGTCCTCGGCGCCCGCCTTCATCGCCTCCACGGCGACCTTCTCCGATCCGTGTGCCGTGATGAGGACCACGGGCGTATCGGCGTGCGCTTCCTTCGAGGCGCGCAGCACGTCCATACCGGTCGCCGGTCCGCCGAGAGACAGGTCCGTGACGACGAGGTCGAACGGGGCGTCGCGGAGCTTGCGGATTGCCTCCTCTCCGCTGTGGGCCTGCTCCACGTCGAGGCCGAGGCGCCGCAAGAGCCCGCCGAGCGCGAGCTGGATGGCGCGCTCGTCCTCTGCGATGAGCACCCGCGCCGTCATGCGGCCCCCGTCCCGTGTCTCGGCAGGACGACGGTGACCTCGGCGCCGCCCCCCGGATCGGACCTCGCTCCGATGGTTCCCCCGTGCGCCTCGACGAGCTTCCTCGACAGCGCCAGCCCGAGGCCGGTCCCGTTCGACTTCGACGTGTAGAACGGAGTGAAGATCTTCTGCATGCGCTCGGGCGGGATGCCGGGGCCGTTGTCCCGTAGGCGCAGCCAGACCTCCGTGCCCGCGAGGTTCTCGCCCATCGCTACGTCGAGCCTGGGCTGCGGCGTCCGGTTCTCTTCGAGCGCGTCGAGGGCGTTGCCGACGAGGTTGACGAGGACCCGCCGCATTTTCTCGGGGTCGGCTCTTACGGCGCCCGTCGTATCGAGGTCCTGCTTCACGACGACGCCCATCTTCTCGAAGCGCCCCTGAAAAGTCTCGAGCGACGAGGCGAGGACGTCGGCCATGCGAACGTCCTCGAGCTTCATCTCCTCGTCGCGCGCAAAGCGAAGTAAATGCGAGATGGATTGCTCGACCCGGTCGAGCTCTTCTACCGCCACGCGTGCGTACTCGGCGTTCTCGGGCGCTCCGGGGTCCTCCCCGATCTGGGCGACGAGGCTCCGCGCCGCGGTGATGGGGTTACGAATCTCGTGCGCGATCGAAGCGGAGAGGATCTCGAGCGACCGCGCGTGACGTCCCTCGATCCGCTGCCGTTCGTCGAGCGCGCTATGCGCGGCACGGACCTCGACGTCGCGGCTCCAGCGCTTTCGCAGGACAGGCGCCGCCACCGCAAAGAAGCCGTGCGCCGCGAGGCCGATGCCCCAGGACAGCATGATGACGGCGGTAACGAAGACGTTCGTGACGACGACGAAGAACATTCCCGTGCACGAATAGACGAGCACGTGCCCGAGGAAAGCGACCTTGCGGTTCGCGAGCTTTCGCGCGTCGTCCGATGCCGCGCCGTTCGCCGTCGCCATTGGAGCCTGGCCAAAAGCCTACCCTTCCTCAGTCGGCGCTGGAGGCCCCCGATGCGAGGCCCAGCCATTTCCAGACGAAGGCGGTCCGCGGGGTGACGATGCCGAGCTTCACGCAAAGCGTGTGCACCGGGCGTACGCTGCGGACTACCTGGTCGCGAAAGGCGTGGCTGCGGCGCATCTCGCGGACGACCGCGCTCGGCACGCCGTGTCGACTCACGACGTCGGGCGGCAGGCGCATCATCTGCATCATCGTGGCGCCGACGACGAAGGGGGCCGCGACCCGAAGGGCGTGCGTGCGGTAGCCGCCGAGACGCGGGAAGGTCTCTTCGAGGAAGCGGCTCGCGAAGCAGATGTGGCGTGCCTCCTCCGTGATGTGGATCTGCATGATGCGCTTGAGGAGCGGATGCGGCGTCAGCGGGCTCGCGAGCGTCGCCTTCTGCACGTAGTCGATGGGCGCCTCGCCGGCGAGGACGTGAAGAAAGAAGCGCTCGGGCGAGTGCCGGCCCATGTTGGGGACGCGGCGGGCGGCCGCGAGCTCGATGCCACCGAGCCCGCTCGGATCCAGCCCGGTGCGGTTGACGAACTCCTGGAACATCAGGGAGTGCTGCCCCTCCTCGATGACCTCGTGCATCGCATACCGGAACTCGGGCGAGCCGTTGGGGCGCGTCATGGCGAACTCGAGGAGACCCTTGCTCAAGATGTTCTCGAACTCGATGCCCGTGCGCATGCGGCTGACGGTGAGGTGCAGGCCGAGGCGGGCGCGCGCGGGTTGGGGGAGCGTTCGGTACCAGCCGGTGGCTTCGAGCGGCTCACCCGGCGGGAGCTCGAAGCGAGGGTCGTCCTGCTCGATGCGGTGGTCGGGGTGGTCCCAGTCGATGTCCGCATAGGCGTCGAAGTGCTTCGTCACCGAACGAGCGCTCAGACGCGCGAGGACGTCGGCATAAGGCTCCGCCGCGCGGCGAGCGGGCCTGGCGATGGGGGGCAGGGCGGGGAAGAGGGTGGTCATGGTCATGACCGCCACGCATCGCAACGGGTGTGCCGCCCTCGAAACACTGAAAAACGCGGCAAATGCGGGGCGCGAGGTGCAGGAAACGGGCGTCAGGTGCAGGCCCTGGACTGCGGCGTATGGCTAGGGCGATCCGGCCTGGGCCGACGCTTCCGTACGGAGCTCCGCCGTCGTGGCGAGGGCAACAGCGTCCACGGCCGCCGACATCGCTCCGGCCAGCGCACCGACGAGGGCAGCGGCCGCCGCGTCGCCCTTTGCGGGCGCGATGGGGCGCTCGACGGCCACGGATCGCGAGAGCAAGACGACGCGGTCGTCGTAGAGAACGTACGCGAGCTCGACGCGTCCGACGTGCTCGGGCTTCACGATCTCCTCGAAGGCCAGGACGTCTACCTGGAGGGTCGTGGCGACACCGGAACGCACCTCGCGAACGCCGCGCTCATCGAAGATCGCCCGAGAGAGCGCGCGCCGGACGTAGGCCTCGGGCTTCTCGGTCCACAGGCAGTCGTCGTAATAGACGACCTCGTACGTCGAATCGCGGCGCACGATCCTGTCCCTCATGTAGGACTCCGCGTTGACGCGGCCGAGGCGGAGCTCGAGCCCGGCGGGCGCGACCGGCCCGACGTGCTTCGTCGTGACCGCGTCGGGGCTGAAGTAGCGAGGCACGACGGGGTCCGCCTTCGTGAGGAGGGCGCACGCCGGGGCGAGCGCCAGGACGGCCGCGGCGGCGATCGTGGAGGCGCGGGCGAAGGTCATCGCGCCAACCTGCTCCGCCCCTTGAGCAGCATGTCCGGATCGCGGTCCAGCTCGTCCCCCAGGCGCTGTATGGCGGCGGTGGCCGCCTGGACGTCCCTCAGCGTCTCCTCCAGTTCGCTGCCGAGGCCGATGGCGCCGTGGGTCATGTCGCCCACGGCGTTCGATGCGCGCTCTGCGCTCGCGATGAGGCCCTTCTGACCCTGCAGGCGGTCGAGCACGGCGATCGTTCGCCCCAGAGTGCCGTTCACGTTGGCCATCGTCTCCTGCGCCTGGGTCGAGAGCTTCGCGGGTTCGACGCCGCGGACCGCGCCGCGGAGATCGTCGATGGCTCGATTGGCGTTGTTCAGCGTGAGGCGGGCCTGCTCGGGCAGGTGCTTGTCGTCGTAGTCGTCGAGAATGCGACCCAGCTTTCCGAACAATCGAACGATCTGGTCCGCGACCTCGGGGAAACGATCGACGGCGTGCACCACCGAGTCCTCGAGGTTCTTCATCGTCGACTGCGCCGACGGGATGTAGTTCTCGGGGACAGGGAACGGCAGAGGGACGACCGGGTTGTCCTTCACCGCGAAGAAGTCGATCGAGATGAACTTCACGCCCGTGATTCCCGATGAGCCCAGCTGGACCCGAAGGTCGGGCGGAATCGCGATGCGTGCGTCGGGCCCGGGGGCCGCGGTGAGCGCGAGGTCGTTCAACTTGTCGACCTCGAGGTGCAGCGTGACCTCCACGTGACGTCTGTCGGGTGCGACGTCGATGACCGACACGTCTCCTATGCCGACGCCCCGAAACTTGACCGGCGACCCGACGTCCAGCCCCTGCACCGATTCGTCGAAGTACGTCTTGTAACTCACCGTCTTCTTCTGCAGGCTTCGCGCGCCGAGGGCGACGACCGACGCCATTGCCACCGCGAGTCCGAGGACGACGAAGAGGCCGAGCTTCCAGTGATTGGTCGGAGCGGCCACGGACTATCCCTCTTCTTTCGAGCTGCGGTGGAAGAACCGATGGACGCGCGGATCGGTGCACTGGTCACGAAGTGTCCGCGGGTCGCCTGTGGCGATGATGCTGCGGCTCTCCCGGTCGAGCATGATGCAGCGCGAGACGATCTTGAAGATGCTCGGGAGCTCGTGCGTGACGACGACGACCGTGAGGCCCAGTCGCCGATTGAGGGTCAGAATGAGCTCGTCGAGCTCGCACGCGCTCACCGGGTCGAGCCCCGCCGAGGGCTCGTCGAGGAAGATGAGACCGGGTTCGAGCGCCATCGCGCGCGCGATCGCCGCGCGCTTCTTCATCCCGCCGGACAGCTCCGAAGGCAGCTTGTCCATCACCCCCGGTAACCCCACGAGCCGAAGCTTCGCGCGCACGATGGCGGCGACCGCGTCGTCCGGCAGCTTCGTCCACTCGTGGAGGGGCAGGCCGACGTTCTCGCCGATGGTCATCGACCCGATGAGGGCGCCGGACTGGAACATCACGCCGAACGGCGGCCTTCCCACCTCGAGCAGTGGAGCGCCGATGCCCTCGATGGAGACCGTGCCCCGGTTCGGCTGCTCGAGCCCGATGAGGTAACGCAGCATCGTGGATTTGCCGCAACCGCTCCCGCCGAGGATGGCGAAGACGTCTCCGCGGGCCACGTCGAATGTCGCGCTCTCCTGCAGGACGACGTCGTCCCAGCCGATCTCGAGGCCGGCGACACGGATCATCGCCCCGCTCGTCATAGGTGGAACGCGTGGAAGAAGACCGTGAAGCCCGCGTCCAGGAGAATGAGAGAGAACAAGATGGTCACGACCGACGACGTCGTCCGCCGCCCGACGCCCTCGGCGCCGCCCGTCGTCGCGAGGCCCTGCTGGCACGCGATGAGCGAGATCGCCAGCGCGAAGACGACGCTCTTGACGAGTCCCGAATAGACGTCCCAGAGGTGCAGCGCCTTGCGCGTCTCGATGATGTATCCGCTGATCGTCAGGTCGAGGCTCATGAGGCCGACGACGAGACCCCCCAGGATGCCGACGAGGTCGGCGACGAGTGTCAGCACCGGCAAGACCAGCACGAGGGCGAGCGCGCGCGGAAGGACGAGGTAGCGCATCGTCCCGAACCCCATCGTGTGCAAGGCGTCGATCTCCTCGGACACCTTCATCGAACCGAGCTCCGCGGCGAACGCCGCCCCGGACCGACCGCACACGATGATCGCCGTCATCAGCGGCCCGAGCTCGCGCGTCATGGAAGCGCCCACGAGATCGGCGACGAAGATGTTCGCGCCGAACTGCTTGAGCTGCACCGCGCCCTGAAACGCCATGACGAACCCGATGAGGAAGTTGATGAGCACCACGATCGGGATGGCGTCCGCTCCCGTCCGCTCCATCGTCGGCATCAGGTCTTTCCAGTTGGCGCTCCGGGGCGCCCGGACCGTCGCGATCGCCGAGATGATCATCTGTCCGAAGAAGGCGAAGACGCGCTGCGCCTCCCCGAGGATCTCGAGGGTGGCGCGCCCGATTTGCGACAGAACGCTCTCGGCCTTGCGCTTCTTGCGGGTCGGCAAATGGACGTCGCCCTCGTACAGGTGGACGATGTCCTGGACGTTCGGGGACGCGCCGACGAATTCGGACGCTTTGCCCTCGTCTCCCAGGCGGTGCCGAACGTGGACCAGGAGCGCCATCGCCGCACCGTCCACCGACGTGACCTCGGAGAGATCGAAGTCGACGCGGGCCGATGCTTGCGACCGCAGAAGTTTGTTCGCCTCCGACCATATCGCGACCGCCTCGCTGAACTCGAGCCGCCCCTTCACACGCACAATGGTCACTGCCCGAGTGACGTTCGCGGGGTCGTCGATCTCGATGGTGAAGCCAGGAGCCGTCGAAATCGTGGACACGAGCATGGGCCGGAGCAGGACGGGCTGGCGTACGCAAGCGGCGCGCCAGCGCGAGTCGCTCGCCGGTCCGCTCATTGCTTACGAAGCTAGCCATGAGCACCGAACACATGACAGCCGAGGGAGCTCTCGAGGCGAACGACGCTACCCGCAAGAATGGAAGCCACCACGCGAAGCCCGGCGACTTCGTACGCCGCGCGAAGGTGACGTTGACGGCCCTTCCGGGACGACTCGACGAACAGGTGAAGACCAACCCTTACGCGATGCTTGCCATCGCGGCTGCGGTCGGAGCCGGTGTGGGTATTGTTCTGTCTTCCCGCATAGTACGGTCAATCCTGACCAGCGCAGCCACGGTCGCGGCCGTCGAGCTCGCGCGCGCGTTTCTGCGCCAGAGCATGAGCGTCCCGTCCCCCGCCAAATGAGTTTCAAGCCGTGCGTCTCGAGGCAACCTGCCAATCGCGCGTGACAAAATGCCAAAGCCCAGGTCGGCACGCCGTCGCGAGGTGCGTAGTCGCGACGATCGCCCTTCTCGCTTGCAGCGTCGGGGCGAAGCCCGCTTCAGCGCGAGACCCGTTGAACTCGAGCAACAAGCCGACCGGCTCGGACGCCTCCTCCGACGAGCCCGGGCACAACGAGTTCAACCTCGTCCCCGTCGCTGGGGGAACGACGGACATCGGCATCGGCGGTGGGTATTTCATGGGATACGACCGCGTCAGCCCGGGGATGACGCCGTACGTGTGGGACCTCGAGTCCGCCGCGTTCGTGACGTTTGCGCCCGGCCACGATGGAGGCGTCATCGTCCCGTACCAGGATCTCTACGTCCAGCTCATCGTCCCGCGATTTCTGATGCCCTCGCTCGAACTCGAGATTCGTCCCGAGTACAGCTGGGAGACGACGCTGGGCTACTACGGTCTCGGCAACGCGTCGTCGGCAGCGCTTCCGGACGGCGAGTCTCAGAAGTACTTCGAATACGGCCGCCTTCACCCCGAGCTCTATCTCCAGCTAAGGTGGCGAATTCTCGACCACGTCATCGGTCGGACGGGGCTCCGGTACGTCCAAAACTGGCTTCAGGTGGCCAGCGATTCGAAGCTCGAGCAGGATCTCCTCTCGGGGAGTCCAGAGGTGAAGACGCTCCTCGGATCGACCGCTCCGAGCGGCGTGGCTCTCTTCAGCTACGGCATCCAGTTCGACAATCGCGACAACAACGTCTCGGCGCACAAGGGAACGTTCGACTCGTTCGACGTGCAGGTGAGCCCCGGCGGTACGCCGTGGCTTCCATATCGGTACGCGCAGGCCACCGCGGACATGCGCTTCTACATCCCTATCTGGCGGCCTCGGATTACACTCGCCGGGCGCGTCGCGGGCGACATCCTCTACGGTAACCCGCCCTTTTACGAGCTTGCCCGGTTCGAGGACACCTACGCCATCGGCGGGCTCAACGGGGTCCGGGGCGTCCCCGCCCAGCGCTACTACGGCAAGGTCAAGGCGCTCGGGAACGTCGAGGTACGAACGGAGCTCGTGAAGTTCCACGCTCTCGGCAAGCCCGTCATCTTCGGCATCGTCGCCTTCCTCGACGGGGGAAGAGTCTGGGCGGACACGACGCCGCAGCCTCAACTGGACGGTCGCGACGTCGGATTGAAATACGGCGTCGGCGGCGGCTTGCGCTTGCAGTCGGGCTCCGCGTTCGTGCTTCGCGCCGACGTGGCCTGGTCACCCGACGCGATGCCCATCGGCGGATACGTCGCCGCGGGGGAGATGTTCTAGGGAGTGGGTGGATCGGTGACCTGGCGTTCGTAGGTCTTCAGGATCGCGAGCGACAGGGTCGCGATCATGGGCCCGAGGATGAGGCCGATGACCCCGAAGACCTCCACGCCACCGAAGAGCGCGATGAACATGAGGATGGACGGCACGCTCTTCTCTCGTCCCACGAGCATCGGACGAATGAAGTAGTCCGACGCGATTCCCACGGTCAGCGCGCTGAAGATGATCTCGACGAGGCCGGCCCCGGCGTGGCCGCTCGCGATCTGAACGACGCCGATGGGAACCCAGACGAGGAGGGTCCCGATGCCCGGAATGAGCGACGCTATGGCGGTCAATGCGCCGAAGAACGCAGGCTCGGGGACGCCGGTGATCCAGTAGCCAACAGCGGCAAAAAGCCCCTGCACGAGGCCGGTGAGCACGGTCCCGAGGAAGACCACGCGGCCCACGCTTCGGAATTGCTCCAAAAGGGCATGCGTGTGCCTTCGCTCGAAGGGCAGCATGCGCTCGGCGCGGGTCACGATCTCGCTCCAGTAGTGAAGGACGAAGTGGGCGGACAGGGTCATGAAGAACAGCGTGAGCACCCAGCTGAACGTGAGCCCCGCAATCTCCGCGGCGATCACGGCGGCGCGCGACCCGAGAGACATGGTCTCGCTCTCGAGGCGACGGGTGATCTCCGTCGCGTTCAGATGAAGGAAGGTCAGCCGGCTCATCGCGCCTTCGGCGAAATCGTGGAAGGCCCCGCCGGGCGCGACCTGTACGCGGAGCGCTCCCAAAAGCGCCATCCCACGCGTCACGAGGAGCGTCGTGAGGGCGAGGACCCCACCCGAAACGATCACCGTCGCGCCCAGCGCGCACGTCAGGGATGCCGCGCCCGCCTTCATGCCTCGTCGTCGAAGGCCCCCGTAAACGGGCTCCAGCGCAAAAGCGAGAAGGGCGCCCAGCAGTAGGCCCACCCCGACCGGCAGCGCGAGGCGCACGAGAGCCGCAAGAGCGACCAGGGCTAGGAAACCAAGGGCCCGGCGCTCCTCGACCTTCACGGGGTGCGACGGGGTGGTCATTGCGAGCGAGCTTACGTCAGGCTCGTCCAGTCGAGCGGCCGTCATTGCCCCCTTGGGACGAGCACGCTGGGTGGCGCTTCTATCCGCAGGATCGCCGCAGTCGTGGCGGTCTTGCTCTGGCGGTCGAGCCTGCGCCCTCCTTCTCGACCCTCGCACCTCTTCTACGCCCTGGGCGGCACGACCGTTGCGTAGGGGGCGTTCGGCGGATCAAGGAGGCTGCGATGGTGGACAATGTGGACCCTTTCGAGATCGTCGGACAGACGATCGACGCCAAATACGCGGTCACCCAGGTGGTCGACCAGACCTCCTTCTCGGTCGTCTATCGGGCGTCGCACGTCGTGTGGAAGCGCGACGTGGCCATCAAGGCTTTCAAGATCTCGGGCGACTTCACCGAGGACGCCCGACATTCGCTCCTCACGGGCTTCATCCGCGAAGGTGCGCTCCTGGCCGAGCTCTCCGAGCGCTCGAGCGCGATCTGTCAGGCGCGGGACGTGGCGTCGTTCACGACGGCGGCGGGGCAATGGGTGCCTTACATGGTGCTCGAATGGGTGGACGGCGAAGCGCTGGACCTCGTGCTGGAGCGCGAGCGACGGGAAGGCGCGTCGCCGCGCACGGTCCGCGACGTCGTGACACTGCTCGCGCCGATTGCGGAGGCGCTCGGCGTCGCGCACGCCCGCGGCATCGTTCACTGCGACGTGAAGCCCGGCAACATTCTCCTCCTCCGTGACGTAAAGGACGGGCATGGCGCGACCAAGCTGCTCGACTTCGGGGTGGCCAAGGTCTTCCACGGTTCACGCGGAGACACCGTCGTCGCCGGCGCGTTCACTCCTGCGTACGCGGCACCGGAGCAGTGGTCCGCCGACCACGGATTCCAGGGCCCGGCGACGGACGTCTTCGCGCTCGCGCTCATCGTCGTCGAGCTCTTGACGGGGCGAGAGGCGCTGGCCGGTCGCGAGGTCGCTGACCTTGCACGGGAAACGTGCGACCCGCTGCGCCGGCCGACGCCGCGCACGCTCGGCCTCGCCGTCAGCGACGAAGTCGAGGGCGTGGTCGCGCGCGCTCTGTCTTTGGATCCGGCGCAGCGCTTCGCCGATGCGGACGAGTTCTGGCAGGCGCTGACGGCGGCCGGCGCCGACGCGCCGAAGAGTACCGAACGAGTGACGGAGATGGATGCCGTGGTCCCTCTGTCGCGGAAACGCCCGCGCCGTTCGCCCGCGGCAGCATCGGTGGTCGTGATCTGCGCGTGCGCGGCCGTCGGGTGGCAGGCCTCGTCGCAGTCGATCGGGCACCCCGCGTGGCTCGGCGCCGTCACGCCGTCGCTACCCAGTTTCTCTTCGGCCTTCGGATGGCTGGCGGCATCGACGGCGACCTCGTACACGTATGCGCCCGTCTTCGCCACGATCTGGGTCGTTGCCAACTCGCTCTGCATCGGCACGCTCTTTTCTGTGAGCTGGCTGTGCGGCAGGGCCGGCATGATGGCGGACGCGCCCGAGATAGGACGACTCGCGCTGCAACTGTTCCGGCGCTGGACGGTCCCGTCACTGATCGTGAGCCTCGTCGCCGGCGCCGCCTGGTGCGCGCTCGTCGCGCAGGAGCACCAGCAGCCCCTCTGGCTCGGCGGCGTCGCCCTCGCGGGGCTGGCGCTCGTCGGTCTCAACGTGACCGTCGCCCGGCGCGCGAGCCAGCTCGCCCGAGGTATCTCGGACTCCACCCGCGGCGAGGGGGCGAGGCGATTCGCGTTGCTCGTCTCGATCTCTGCGGCGATCGCGCTCGCCTCGTTCCAGCCGTCGCTTCTCCCGTAGGTTGGCGAGAAGGAGAGGCCGCGAAGCCGCTAAGAGAGGGATGGATTCCTTCTCCTGGTGGAGTCCCCTCCTTCTCTTGGCGGCTTCGCGGCTTGGCGGCTATCTCTAGATCGTTGCGCACCCTGACTTTCCTTGTGGCGGCGCTCGCCGGGGTGCTCTGTGCCCTCGGTTCGCTGGCCTGCGGGGGGCACGGAGCGAGCGGCACCGCCCTAATCGACGGCAGTGCGGTGGACGCAGTCTTCGAGGCCTCGCCTCTGGAGGCGTCGACCTCCGATGGGGTCTCGCCCGTAGTCCCCGCCGGCAATCGATCCCTCGCGATGGAAGTGAATCCACCGACCGCGCTGGACTACGCGACGGAGGTCGACGTCGCAGCAAGCCTCGGCGTCACCGTCGTCCCCGTGACCCTCCCGTGGTCCACGCTCGAGAGCGCGGCGCCCGTCGGCGGACAGTCGCAGATCGACACGAGCCTCTTCACGGATCTGGTGAGCGTCTATTCGACGCGAAGCCTGGCGCTCCTCATCAGCATTCCGCTCGTCGATACCGCCTCCATCGAGGCGCCTCCGGATCTGCAGCCTGCGCTCGCCGCGGGTACGCTCGCCCTCGACGACCCCACCGTCGTCAGCCGCTACGAGACCCTGCTCGACTCGCTCTTCGCCAACATCGGCTCGGTGAGCGTCCGCTACCTCCTCGTCGCGAACGAGGAGAACACGTATCTATCCGGCAAGCCGAACGTGATGTGGACGCAGCTCGCGAGCTTCTTCGGCACCGTCAAGGCGTACGTCGCCGCGAAGCATTCCGGCGTCGTCGTCGGGATGAGCCTCGCCTTCGAGGGCCTGCTCGGCACCACCGAGGAGGCGCAGATTACGCCGCTCTTCGCGACGTCGGACGACGTCTTCGTCACGTACTATCTCGGCGACAACGGCTTCGGCGGCGTGTCGTCCACGACGGTCCCCGCCGACATGGACACGATGGTCGCTTTCGCCGGCACACGACCGGTCGTCCTCAAGGAGTGCGGATACGCGACGGGCACGACCGGCCATACCGAGGCCGGGCAGACGGCGTTCGTCACGGATCTCTTCCAGGCCTGGGACACCCACGCCTCGCAGGTGCCGATGGTGACCATCAGCCGCATGTTCGACGACGACGAGACCGATTGCGCGAGCGAGGCGCAATCGTACGGTGCCGCGGGGAATCAGGACTTCATCGCGTTCCTCTGCACGCTCGGCGTGCGCACGTACGCGGACGCCCCGAAGCCCGCGTGGGCACGCCTGGCGGACGCGGCGGGGAAGCGGGGGTTCTGACGGCGGAGCGCCGCGGCGTGTGGCATCATCCCGCCCATGCAAGGAAAGACCGTCCTCATCACGGGCGCCAACCAGGGTATCGGGAAGGCCGCTGCCATCGCCCTCGGGAAGATGGGCGCCAACCTCGTGCTCGTCTGCCGCAACGCCGAGAAGGCGCGCGCCGCCGTCGCCGACGTCGAGCGGGAGGGTGCCAAGAGCGTCGAGCTCCTCATCGGCGACATGAGCTCGCAGGCCGACATCCGCCGCGTCGCCACCGAGTTCAAGGCGAAGCACGATCGCCTCGACGTCCTCCTCAACAACGCCGGCGCGCTCGTCCCTTCGCGGCGGACGACCGTCGACGGGATCGAGGAAACCTTCGGCCTCAATCACCTCGGGTACTTTCTCCTGACCAACTTGCTGCTCGACGTGCTCAAGGCCAGCGCGCCGTCGCGCATCGTCAGCGTGAGCAGCGAGGCCCACCGCAGGGCGAAGATGCGCTGGGACGACCTGCAGTTCAAGAAGGGCAGCTACAGCGCCATGGGCGCGTACGGGCAGTCGAAGCTCGCCAACATCCTCTTCACGCGCGCGCTCGCCCGCCGGCTCGAGGGGACCCGCGTGACGGCGAACTCCCTGCATCCAGGCATCATCGGATCGGGGTTCGGCACGACGTACGGCGGGGCCGTGAGCGTCCTCTTCAAGGTTGCCCACCTGTTCATGATTTCGTCCGAGGCGGGGGCCAAGACGTCGGTGTACCTGGCGTCGTCTCCCGAGGTCGAAGGCGTCACGGGAAAATACTTCGACAAGTGCAAGGAGCGCTCTCCGAACCGCGCGGCGCAAGAAGACGATGCTCCCGAGCGACTCTGGGCGATCAGCGAGGAGCTGACTGCGCTACGCGCCGCTTCGCACGCCGCGGCCTGACATCGCGCCCACGCGCGATTGAAGTGGGACTGCACGGTTGCAGTGCTTACCGCGGAGGCCCGTGGAACGCGTGCTAAGGCTTGGCAGGCGGGGCACGAGGAGGCTTTATGGCGGCGCGTTGGGTGGCTTCTTACGGGGTTCCGCTGGGGGTCGCGCTTCTCGTGGGCGCGATCGGAGCGGGCGCGTCCTCGGGGTGCGGGAACAAGAGCAGCGGATTCCCGGACGAACCCGAGGCTGGCGATCCCGGATCGGACGACGGCGCCCCTGCGACGAGCGGCAGCTCCGGTGGCGGTAGCTCGGGTGGGTCCGGCAACGGATCCGGGTCTGGGAGCGGGACGGGTGGCAGCTCGAGCGGCAGGGGATCGGCGAGCGGCTCGGGGTCGGGTACGGGCTCGGGCAGCGGTTCTTCGTCGCGCGACTCCGGGAACTCCTCCGGGGATCAGAAGGTTCCGAGCAACGTCCAGTACACCGACGCGGGCGTCGTCCTCTGCGGTACCCCGTGCCCTCTCACGTCGAACGTCTGCTGCATCGACGTCCTCGGAAATGGCCATTGCATGGCCCTCGGTTCGACCTGCGCCAACGAAGCCGTCTTCAAGTGCGTCGAGCGCACCGACTGCCCGACGAACGAGATTTGCTGCGGCATCGCGGACCAGACGACGGCCACCGCAGGGTCGGAGTGTCAGGACGTCGCGTCGACCAACAACCAGTGCACGCCCGTCGCCACGTCTGCCTCGTCGACGGAGGGGTCGGCGCAGTTGTGCCAGACGGACGCGGAGTGCCTCACGGGTACCTGCATCTGGCAGGACTGCACGGTGGGCACACTCAAGCCGAGCCTGACGTTCTGTGGCTTGCAGTCCGCCGCGCCGTTCAACTGCGTCGTGCATCAATAGCCCGTCGTCTTCCCACGAATGCGAGCATCGGCGATGATTGGCCGGCCGCGTTCGCGGCGCCATGATCGATTGGAGGGGAACGATGACTGTTCGAAGACTTCTTGGTTTCGCCGTGGGGGGGACGCTTGCTGCCCTTGCCGTCGTGGTCGCGGGTTGCGGGAGCAGCAGCTCGAGCGGCCCTGCCAGCGCGCTGGGCGAGTCGTGCACCCGGACCGCGGACTGTCAGAGCGGCCTCGTTTGCATCGCCGACACGTGCTTCGCCAAGACGGCTCCCGTCGAGGCGGGCCCCGAAGCCGGCGAGGCGGGAGTGACGACGGTGGCCGGTCCGCAGCTCGGCCAGATTGGTGAAGCCTGCCAGACGTCGCGGGACTGCGCGTCGAACCTGGCATGCGTGGTGTCGGGCGGGTCGAGCGTGTGCGACATCGTCTCGTACGGCCTGACGGCCGGCGGCAAGACGTGCTCGGGCGAGTGCGAGGCGGCGAGCGATTGCTGCGAGCTGCCCGTCGGTGTGCTCCAGGAAACCGAAGTCATCGACGACGCCGGCTTCCTCACGATCGTCGAGCCGCGGACGTGTCAGGACGTCGTGCAGCTGCTCCTCGACGGGGACCCCTCGGTCTGCACCGGCCACCCCTCCGCCACCGCCGCCAGGGCGTGTTTCTACTACCAGACCTACTGCACCTGCGCGGCCACGACGTGGACGTGCACGGCCAACCAGTGCGTCTATACCGCGAGCTGCCAGACCGGGACCACGGAGAACACGGTGGGCGGCTGCCCGACGGAGACACGGACGGCGCGTGCCCTGACGGCTACGTGCGGTGCGACGAACGTCTGCGCCACCGGCGGCTGCTCGAAGGCCAGCGATTGCGAGGGGACGGCCGTCGCGGACGTCAGCGACGCGACCTGCCGCGGCGGCGACTGCGCCTGCTATCAAGGCGCCTGTTACCTCGCGTGCGCGAAGGACATCGATTGCTCGCCCGGCTACTCGTGCAACACGACCACCATGGTGTGTTCGCCGACCGTGTGCATGACCGACACGGATTGTGTGTCGCAGACCAATGAGGTGCGCTCCACGTGCCAGGCGGGAACCTGCAGGCTCCCTTGCACGACGGACCACGACTGCAGCCCTTCCGGGGATCCGGGCGTTGGAGCATTCAACGGGACGATCTGCGGCTCGGCCGGCTTCTGCGTGCCGTTCGGCTGCACGTCGGACGCCGACTGCAGCTCGGGCAGCGTTCACACGTTCTGCGTCACCCCGCCCACGACGACGACGACCGCGCGCTCCGCGATCACCAACTGAATCGTGAGCCGCCAAGCCGCGAAGCCGCCAAGGAGAGTGATGAGTCTTCTTGGATGAACACCCCTCTCTTGGCGCCTTCGCGGCTTGGCGGCTCTCAACTCTCTAGACGCCGCGGACCATCACGTCGGCGAGGATGTGGCTGAAGGCGGCCGGGTCGGGGACCTGGCCCGATTCGGCCAGGTGCGCCTGACCCAACAAGAGGTGGGCGTAGAGATTCAATCGCGGGTCTTCCTTGTTCTCGAGGAAGACCGCGCGGAGCTTCGCGATGAGGGGGTGCGACGGGTTGAGCTCGAGGACCCGCTTGACCTTCGGAGGCTTCTGCCCGAGTTGCTCGAGCATCTTCTGCATCCGCGGGCTCATGTCGTGGTCGTCGCCCACCAGGCACACGGCGGACGACGTCAGCCGGTTGGAGAGGCGGACCTCTTTGATCTCTTCCTGCAAGGCAACGCGGAAGCACGCGAGCAGATCGCCGTACTCTTTCTTCTTCTCCTCGAGGGCCTCGGTCTCCTTCTTGCGGTCGTCCTCCGACCCGAGCTTGATCTCGCCGCGACCGATCGACTGCAGCGGCTTGTCCTTGAACTTGGGCGCGCGCTCGAGCCAGATCTCGTCGACCGGATCGGAGAAGAGGAGCACCTCGTATCCCTTCTCGGCGAAGGCCTCGAGAAGGGGCGACCGAGCGACCGCGTCCTTCGAGGCGCCCGACAGGAAGTAGATGGCGTCCTGCCCCTCCTTCATGCGGCCGACGTACTGCTCGAGCGACGTGAGATCGGACGGCGCGGCCGTCGACGCCGCGACGACGAGGCCGAGAAGCCTGTCCCGGTCGTCGTCGAATCCGAGCAGCCCCTCCTTGAGCACCGGCCCGAACTGCGCCCAGAACTCGGCGTACACCTTGGCGCTGCCCGCCTTCATCTCCTCGAGCGTCGCGAGCACCTTCTTCACGAGCTGCTTGCGAATGACCTGGATCTGCCGGTCCTTCTGCAAGATCTCCCGCGAGACGTTGAGCGACAGGTCGTGCGCGTCCACCACGCCCTTGATGAAGCGAAGGTGCTGCGGCAAAAGATCCTTGCACTCGTCCATCACGAAGACGCGCTTCACGTAGAGCTGCACCCCGCGCTTCATCTCCGGACTGTAGAGATCGAAGGGAGCCTTCGACGGGATGAAGAGGAGAGCGTACGCCTCGATCGTCCCCTCGATCTTGATGGGGATGGTGCGGGAAGGGTCGGTCCAATCGTGCGAGATGTGCCGGTAGAACTCGCGGTACTCGCCCTCGGTGACCTCGCCGGCCGGGCGGTCCCAGATGGCCTTCATCGAGTTGAGGGTCTCGTCCTCGAAGACCTTCGCCTCGGACGAGCCTCCGTCCTTCGCGCGCCAGGACTTCATCCGGATCGGGTAGGCGACGAAGTCCGAATAGCGCTCGACGATGGCCCGGATGACGCCGGGGTCAGTGAAGTCGCTGAGCCCCTGCTCGCCGTCGGCGGGCTTGAGATGCAGCGTGACGGTCGTCCCCGGTTGGTCGCGCTTGCCCTCGCCGACGGCGTAGGACCCGTCGCCGGTCGACTCCCAGAGCGTGGCCTGGGCCTCGCCTGCGCGCCGCGTGAGTAGGGTGACCTTGTCCGACACCATGAACGCCGAATAGAAGCCCACGCCGAATTGCCCGATGAGCTCCGGCGGGATCTCCTTTTTCTTGGCTTCCTTGATGGCCGAGAGAAACTCCTTGGTCCCCGACCTGGCGATCGTCCCGATGTTCTTGATGACCTCTTCGCGACTCATCCCGATGCCGTCGTCAGCGATCGACAGCGTTCGCTTCTCGCGATCGGGGTCGATCCGGATGCAGAGCTCTCCGTCCCCGGCGAGATCGGTCTTCGTGAGGCGCTCGAAGCGGAGCTTGTCGAGCGCGTCCGAGGCGTTCGAGATGAGCTCGCGTAAGAAGATGTCCTTGTCCGAGTAGAGCGAGTGGACCATCAGGTCCAGCAGCTGACTGACCTCGGCCTGAAACTCGTGACGCTCTACCGGCTGCTCGCTCATGAGGGCGCGAGTAAACTAGCGCAACGCGCTCAGTCTTTCCGGTACATCGTCACGACGCACGCCCCGCCGAGGCCGAGGTTGTGCTGCAGCGCGACCTTCGCCCCGGGCACCTGGCGCTTGTCGGCCGTGCCGCGAAGCTGCCAGACGAGCTCGGTGCACTGCGCGAGCCCTGTCGCGCCGAGCGGATGGCCCTTGGACAGAAGACCGCCCGACGGATTGGTGACCACCTTGCCGCCGTACGTGTTCTGCGAGTCCCAGATGAACTTCTCGGCCTCGCCTTCCTTGCACAGCCCGAGGCCCTCGTACGTGAGGATCTCGTTCGCCGAGAAGCAATCGTGCAGCTCGCACACCTGCACGTCAGCCGGCCCGAGCCCGGCCTCTTCGTACACCTTCTTGGCGGCGTTCACCGTCATGTCGTAGCCGACCATCTTGATCATGCTCGTCTCGAAGCTCGACGCGTAGTCCGTCGTCATCGCCTGCGCCGCGATCCACACCGGGCTCGTATGGCCGTGCTTCTTCGCGAAGTCGTCGGAGCAGACGACGGCAGCCGCGGCGCCGCACGTGGGCGGGCAGCACTGGAAGCGGGTGAGCGGGTCGAAGACCTCCTCGCTCGCCATGACCTCCTCGACCGTGAGCTTCTGGTTGAAGAGGGCGTACGGGTTGTTCGAGGCGTGCGTGCGCGCCTTGGAGCTTATCTTCGCGAACGTCTCCTTCTTCGCGCCGTACTTCCACCGGTACTCGCGCCCCGCCCCGCCGAACATCTGCGCGGTCGGCGGCGCCTGGGCGAACCCCTGCGTGTCGAACATCACCTTGGCGTGCTTGCCGACGGGGCTCTCGCGGTCGTCCCACTTGGAACCGAGCGCGCCCTTCTCCATCTTCTCGAAGCCCAGGGCGAGCACGCACTCGACGATCCCGCCCTCCACGGCCTGCTTCGCGAGCATCAGCGCGGTCGACCCCGTCGAACAGTTGTTGTTCACGTTGAAGACGGGCACGCCCGACAGCCCGACCTCGTACACCGCGCGCTGCCCGCACGTGCTGTCGCCGTACACGTACCCGGCGTACACCTGCTCGATCGCAGGGTAGGGCACCTTCGCGTCCTCGAGGGCGACTCGCGCCGCCTTCGCCGCCATCACGTGGTAATCCTCGCTCTGTCCGGGCTTGGCGAACTTCGTCATCCCGACGCCGATCACGTTCACTCGTCGACCCATGGCTCTACTGTCTCCGGAATTTGAGTGTTGTCGCCAAGACTAGAGATCCTTCAAGAAGCTTAGCTTGTGCGCGGGCCGCACATCCCCGTCCACCCGCAGCTTGCCCCGCTGGAAGAGGTCACGCACCTGCGAGGGGTCCTTGCAGAGCGCCGCCAGGTCCGCGTCAGCGATCCGCAGCACGGTCGTGGCCTTCGCATCGGTCCCCTCGCGCACCGCGCCGGCGCCGGTCATATCGACCACCCAGCTCTTGTCGGGACTCTTCACGTCGAACTGGAGCAGCGCCCCGACTTCCTTCGCCAGCCCCGGATTCTTCGCCAAGCGCTCCGCAAGCTTCTTGAAGATCGCGGTCGAAGTCGCGGTCGCGGCCGAGGTCGAGGTCGAGGTCGAGGTCGAGGTCGAGGTCGAGCCCGAGCCCCTCTTCTTCGCCACCGCCTCCGCCGCCTGCTTCGGATCGATCTTCCTCAGAAAATCGAGCTTTTGCGACGCCATCACGTCCCCGCTGATCTTCAGCTTCCCCCCCATGTAAAGCTTCATCGCGTCTGCCTTGCCGCTCGTCATCGCGAGAAAATCGGCGTCCGCGAGCTCCAGCGTCGTATCCGGCTTGTCGATGGCCCCGGAGGCGACGCTGCCCTTCGCGTTCTTCACGTCGACCGTCCACACGCTGTCCGGACCGGTCAGCTTGAACACGAACGTCTTGCCTACGCGGCCCACGATGTCCGCGTTGCGCGCGACGTAATCCTCGATGGCCGTGAAGACGTCGGTGCTGCTCACGGCAGTCGCCTCGGCGGGCGCACTCCCGCCCGCAGGGGCCGCCGCTGCCGCGGGTGCACCCGCGCCGCGCTTCTTCTGGATGGCCTCGAGGGCCTTCGCCGGGTCGATCTTCTGGAGGAACGACAGCTTCTGCGACGCCATCACGTCCCCGCTGATCTTCAGCTTGCCCTCCATGTAGAGCTTCATCGCGTCGGCTTTGCCGCCCGTCATCGCGAGAAAATCGGCGTCCGTGAGCTCGAGCGTGCAATCCGCGGCGCCCCCGCCGGCCTTCACCGAGCCGCTGCCGTTCTTGACGTCGATCGTCCAGGAGCTGTCGGGGCTCTTCAGGTTGAAGACGAACACCTTGCCGATCTTGGACACGAGCTCCGGCGTTCGGGCCACGTGGTCCTCGATGCCCGTGAAGACGTCGGCGCTCGTGAACTGGTCGCGCGTGAGCGGCGCGCCCGCTGCCGCGCCGGCTGCGGCGGCGGCGGGCTTGGCGGCGGGCTTCTCGGCGGCCTTCGGGACCTCCTTGTAGAACTCCACCGCGGCGTTCGAGATGACCACCTTGTCCCGCTCCTTCACCTTCGTCGTGAAGATGACCCTCGTGTCGCTCTCCTTCCACATCTCCGTGACGAGCGTCTCGCCCGGGAACACGGACTCGGCGAAGCGGGCCTTGATGCTCTTGAAGAGGCGAGGGTCGCCCCCCGGCGCGCACTTCGAGACGACGTGGCGCCCGGCGAAGCCGAACGTGCAGAGGCCGTGGAGGATGGGCCGCTCGAAGCCGAAGTTCTTCGCGAACGCGGGGTCGACGTGCAGCGGGTTCCAGTCGCCCGAGAGGCGGTAGAGGAGCGCCTGGTTCGGGTCGGTCTTCTCCTCGACCACGGCGTCGGGCTTGCGGCTTGGCGGGACGTTCACGTCCGCGCTCGGACCGCGCTCGCCTCCCCAGCCGCCGGCCCCGCGGACGAAGGTCGTGCTCTCGTTGTACGCGAGCTCCTGCCCGCTCTCGTCGGTCGTCGTCGTGGCGCTGATGACGAGCGCGCCCTTTCCCTTGTCGAAGATGTCCTTGATCTTCACCTTGTGAGTCACCTTGCCGCTCTTCGGCCAGGGGGCGCGGATCTCCGTGTACTGCTCGCCGTGAAGGACGCGGTCGAAGCCGTAGTTCAGGCCCGGCGCCTGCTTGCCCTCCTTCGCCATGTCGAACATCGCCCGCATCGCGAGCGCGACGGGGAAGGTGGGTTCCATCTGGAAGCCCGCGCCGCTCATCTCGTAGACGTACGAGAGCTCGCGCGCGTCGAGCGGGTCCTTCGCCGCGCCGACGCCGAGGGCGTAGATCGAGAGGTCGCGCTCGGTGTATTCGCCGCGGATGGGCGGGAACTCGTAGCCGAGGGCCTCGTCGACGTCGATGAACTGATTGCCGCCCTTGCCCTGCGCCGTGCCGAGGTTGTTGACGATGGGCTGCATCGACTCGGTGACGTTCGACGGGTGCGTCGCCTTGCCGAAGTCGCAGATGGTCGCCCATTTGCTCTCGACCTGCTCGGGCGTGAGCTGCCGCGAGAGGCGGAAGGTGGACCCCTCGGCGCGCTCCCAGCGCAGCTTGCCGACGAACCCGCCGCCCACCTCGAAGAGCGACCCCGTCTCCGTGCACGACTCGTGGCACAGCCACGCGACGAGCGGCGACACGTACTCCGGCTTGAGCGCGGCGACGAGGTTTGGCGGGAGGATGGTCTCGGTCATGCGCGAGCCCGCGATGGGGGCGATCGTGTTGACGTTCACGCCGCGCTTGCGCCCCTCGATGGCGAGGGTCTGCGAGAAGCCGTGCAGGCCGAGCTTCGCCATCGAGTAGTTGGCCTGGCCGAAGTTGCCGTAGATGCCGGCCGCGGACGCCGTCATGATGATCCGGCCGTAGCCGGCGTCGCGCATGTGGTTCCACGCGGCGTGGGTGACGCGGAACGAACCGAGGACGTGTACGCGGTAGATGAGGTCCCAGTCCTCCTGGGTCATCTTCTGGAACGAGGTGTCGCGCAGGATGCCCGCGTTGTTGACGACGACGTCGAGGCGCTTGAACGAGTCGAGCGCGCACTGCACGATCTTCACGCCGTCCTCGACCGAGTCGTAGTTGGCGACGGCCTCGCCGCCGGCGGCCTTGATCTCTTCGACGACCTTGTCGGCGGCCGCGGACGATTTGCCGCCCCCGGTGTGCCCGCCTCCCAGGTCGTTGACGACCACTTTGGCGCCGCGCGACGCGAACTGCAGCGCGTGCGAGCGACCGAGACCATTGCCGGCGCCGGTGACGATGACGACGCGGTTGTCGAAGCGCAGATCGGACATGTGATTGACCCTCGGGAGTGAATCCTTAGCGTGCGAAGTATTGGGGGCGATGTGGGAGCTCGTCAAGACACGGCGGGTGTCTAGTTTGCGTCTAGAATGTGGCCCCGTGACCTCCGGGTTCGCCCTCGATGCCGCGCGCGACTTCGCGGCCCGCTTCGGGACCTTCTCCCGCGAGCCGCCCTACTGGGCCGTCATCTTCACGTCCGCGCGGACGGCGGATGACCCGGCGGGGTACGCCCAGACGTCGGACGAGATGGTCGCGCTGGCGTCGAAGCAGCCGGGCTTCCTCGGCGTCGAGACGGCGCGCGGGCCTGACGGCGTCGGCATCACGGTCTCCTACTGGGAGAGCCTCGAGGCCATCGGTGCGTGGCGGCAGCACGCCGAACATCAAGTCGCACAGAGACTCGGAAGAGAGAAGTGGTACCGGGCATACACGGTGCGCGTCGCCCGTGTGGAGCGAGCCTACGGGGGCGATGCGTAGCCGGTTAGAGTCGTCACGTGCACGCCATCGCCCGTGCCCTGCACGCCCGCGCTCTCGCCCCGCGCGTCGTCGACGACTATTACGCGCCTCTGGCCATCTGGTGTGCATCGCGCGTAGCCGCGCACGTGGGTCGACCGTGGGTCCTGGGCCTGCAGGGCCCTCAGGGAGGCGGCAAGAGCACGCTCGCCGCGGCGCTCGTGCAGGCGCTCGGCGACGTGGGCGTACGTGGGGCGTCCGTGTCGATCGACGACTTCTACCTCACCCACGACGAGCAGCTCGCCCTCGCGGCGCTCCACCCTGGCAACCCCTACCTCCTCCACCGGGGCTACCCGGGCACGCACGACATCTCCCTCGGCCTCCAGCAAATCGAGACCATCGCGGTGCTCGGGCCGGACGAGCAGACGCTCGTCCCCGTGTACGACAAGTCGGCTCACGGGGGGCGCGGCGATCGGGCTCCGCGGTCTGCGTGGCAGCGGGTGACCGGCGCGGTCGATTTTCTGATCGTCGAGGGCTGGATGCTGGGCTTTTCACCGGTCGGCGACACGATACTCGAACCCGACCTACGCGCGCCTAACGCCCTGCTCGCAGGGTACGCGGCGTGGAACCGCAAGCTCGATGCGTTCGTCAGCCTGCACGTCGACTCGCTCGACACGATCGTGCGCTGGCGCGTCGACTCCGAGCGAGCCCGGCGCCAGCGAGGCGAGACCGCGCTGAGCGACGACGAGGCGCGCGATTACATAGAACGATTCCTGCCGGCGTACCGTGTGTACGTGCCAGCCCTTGCCGCTCGCCCGCCCTGCGACGACGTCTGGCGGATCGAGCTAGGGGAGGACAGGATGCCCGTGCGGGCACTTCGCTGATCCGCCACGTGCGGCGCCGTCTCAGGGCAAGGCGCGCCGTCGCTTCCGACCCTAGCCTCGCGGGTCCGTCACGTGGCCCATGAAAAGAATGCCACCGCTCTCCGTGTCGCGGATGAGAAAGAGAAATGGCTGGTCGATGTAGAGCGGCTCGATCACGGCAGAGCCCCCGCAGTCACCGCACCCGCTCGCGGCGGTCGCCGCTGCCGCGACGGTTCCCTGCTCGTCGACCTCGACCAGTGCTTGCTGCACGACCGCGCTGACGCTGAGATCCATCGCGCCATCCACTCCCGAGAGGTCCGCCTCCCCTCGAACGAACACGTCGGTCATGCCCATGCCCGACAGAACGGGGACGAGCGCGAGGCGCGTCGTGAACGAGAACTTCGGCAGATAGAGCGGCAACTGGGTGCTCTCGAGCATCGCCAGCGCGGCGCCGAGGACGACGGGCGTGAGGGTGGCCTCGAACGCCGCGAGGCCGTCCGGTGCAGCGGGCATGACGAAATCCATCGCGAGAGAACCACCCCGGTAAGGGAGCTCGACGACCGTGAGCGTCTGACTGCGCCCGGTCCGCAGATTAATGGTGCCGTTCATCGTCGTCGCCGAGACCTGCGAACCGTCCGATAGCGTGAACGGTCGAGGCCCCGTCTGGCTGGGGTCGAAGGCGCTCGCCCAGGCTCCCTTGAAGTAGACGGCGTCGACGAGCACGATGCGTGTCTGCTGGGTGACGTCGCCCGGCTGCAAGAGCGAAGGGATCTCTCCCTGCGTCTCGCCGGAGACCCACGCGTTGATGCTCGTCACCGCGCCTGACGGGTCGCCCTCGAAGTCGACCTGCTGCAGCGGGGCGCTGTATCCGGTCTCGAGGGTGGTCTCGAAGGCCTTCTCGAACGGCAACGTCTGCTGGGCCCAGAGCGAGTTGGCGATGAGAAGCTCGTTTCCGCCCGACGCGCCGTCGGTCTCCTCGCCGCACGCGAGCGCGGCATAGGCCGGTGCCACGACCGTCGCGCTCGACGGAAGGCGCAGGACGCTCTCGATCTGCGATTCGGTCTGCCCTGCCGCACCCACGTCCAGCATCGTCATCGTCGCCGAGACGCTGTAGGGCGAGAGAATGACGTTTCCGCCGCTCCCGGCCGCGGCCAGAGCGGGCGGATAGAAGGCGAGCGCAAACGCGGTGTCGTCCGTGGCGAGGCTCTGAACGGCCGACGAGCTTCCCTGCGGAGCACTGCACACGGCGGGCGGCTGGACTTTGCCTCTGCAACCCGGCGAGGCGATGAGGCCCAGGGCCCCAGTGACTACGAGCATCGTGCGGAGAGGGCGGTCCACTTGGTCCTCGACGTGGCCCGTCGCACGTTTCGTACCGTCCAGCGTACCCGATGGAAAGTTCCGCTGGATGCAGCCATCAGGCGGTGCCAGGCATGACATGGCCGTCGCGCGTATCGTGAACCACGCGATGCGGAGCCCCCCAAAGGTGAGCCCGAATCGAGGCCCCGCGCCACTGCTATGGACGGACATGCGCGCCGCCGACCCGACGATGTCATGGCGTACCGGTTCACGGGCGCTCGGGGTGGCCGGCGTCCTCTGCGCGGCGGGCGGTTTCGCGTTGGTCGTCGGCGCGTGTTCATCCAGCGGATCGCCCTCCTCCGAGGGTGCCTCGGCGCAAGGCGACGGCAGCGACGGCGCGACGGGCACCGGCGCAAGCAGCGGCGCGACGGGTGGCGACGGGGGTAGCGGCGTCACGGCTACCGACGGCAGCAGCGGCGCCGGCGGTGACGGGCCCGCCGCGACCGGGAGCGACGTCGCCACGGGGAGCGACGCGATCAGCGGAAGCGACGCGAGCACCGGCGCCTGCGGGGCGGGCGACACGAACCTGCCCGCGGAGCCGACGATGCCCGCCGCCTGCGCCACCCTTCACGCGACCCAGAACGTCGCGGCCGACGGGGTCCCCAGCGAAACCAGTCTGGACACGGCGGCCATCCAGGCAGCCCTCGGGTCCTGCGCCTCGGGGCAGGCGGTCAAGCTGACGACCGGGAGCGGGAACGCCAATAACTCCTTTCGTCACCGGTCCGCTGACGGTGCCCTCGGGCGTCTCCCTGTGGGTAGACGCCGGCACCACTCTCTTCGGCACACGCAACCCGACCGTCTACGGCAGCGCGTCGGCGTTGATCACGGTGGGCGGCGCCAACTCCGCTGTCGTGGGCGAAGGCGTGATCGACGGCCAGGGGGGCGAACCCATCATCGGCGGCACCGGGTCATTCTGGGATCAGAACGGCAACGGCGGTTCGAGTCCGGCCCTCATCGCGGTGTCCGGGGCGACGAACTTCACGCTCTACGACATCACGCTGCACAACTCGCCCATGTTTCACGTCAAGTTGAGCGCCCAGGGGTTCATCGTCTGGGGCATCACCATCAAGACGCCGTCGAAAGCGACCAACAGCGTGGGCACCGCCCTGACGGTGACCTCGGCGCACAATACCGATGGGATCGACCCCGGCGAATCGGCGAGCGACGGCTTCATCGTGTGTAGCAAGATCAGTGACGGCGACGACCAGATCGCCCTCAAAGGGTCGAGTCCGACGGGGGTGACCCATTTGACGATCGCCCACAACCACTTCGAGGCCGGCCACGGCATGTCGATCGGGAGCGAATTTACGGGGGGAGTGTCGGACATCAACGTCTACGACCTGTCGATCGACGGCTCGCTCGGCGGCTACGCCAACGGCATCCGCATCAAGTCGGACTCGAGTCGCGGCGGCCTCGTGAACGACGTGACCTACAGCGACATTTGCGTCCGGGACCTCGAGACCCCGATTCTGTTGACGCCGAGGTACACGACGGACACGGGAAACGACATCCCGCAGTATACGAACATCAAGATTCAGAACTTTCACGCGCTGAGCGGTCCTAGCGATCAGCTCGTGACGCTGGACGGGTACAGCGCCTCGGTCCTGAACAGCATCACGCTGGACAACGTGATAATCGACGGGATTACCCCCGCGGAGGTCACCGCGGAGTACACGCAGGTGACCCTCGGACCCGGCAATGTGAACTTCACGCCATCCGGAACGGGGGTGACGGTCACGAACGACATCTCCGGGACGAGCACGCCCAACGCGTGCATCGGGAAGTGGGTGACCTTCTGAGCGACCCGGCTCCGCGGCATCGGCCCACCAAACGCGCGGAGTCGGGCACGCGTCTCGTCGATGGGTCGGGGCGTCGATGGGACCGGGGGTCGCATGCGGCGCTCGGGTGGTCGCTTCTCGCTTTGCCGGGGACGAATTGACGTGGCTGGCTGCGGGGTCTCGCTGAGGCGCCCGTCCACGTCAAGGGGGGGCGCGAGAATGAGCGGAAGGCGGGCGTCCCTTCCGACGAGGGGTACGCGAATGAGCGGGATGCGTACGTACTTTGTGCGGAGACGCGCGTGACTGAGCGCGATGAACACCCGCCTTCTGCGAAGACGCCCGTCAACGAGCGCGAAGCCCGCGTCCCTTGCGAGGAGCGGCCCACGAATGAGCGCAATGGGCGCGTCCCTTTCGAGGGGAGGCGCGCGATTGAGCGAGATGCGTGCCTCCCTTCCGAAGGGAGACCCGCGATTGAGCGATATGGGTGCGCCCCTTTCGAGGGGAGACGCGAGCAAGCACGAGATGGTCCGGGCAGAAGACGAAGTCGATGCGTCCCTGGGACTAGAGCAACCATCTCTCCTATGGAGCGGCGCAACGGCGACAGCAACGCTCGTTGGCACCCGCTCCTACTCGACCTTTTTTGTTGGGAACCGCAGAGGCGCAGAGGTCGCAGAGGGGTGGGTTGAAGGACTTGGCGTGCGAACGACGCGGCGAATTCCTCCCGCACTCCGCGGCCTCGGCGCCTCTGCGGTTCACAACCGCCTATCGACCCAACCGACACCCAAAGTTGCTTCCCTTTGGAGCGATTCGGCGCTCGGGCCATCGTCCTGATCAATGGACGGTTGCTCTAAACTACGGCGAGCCCACGAAGGTGGTCACGCTTTGGGCGGCCAGCGTCGCCGAGAAGTTCGCGCCGTCGACCGTGATTGCGGCCTGCGCGACGAGATCGTCGCTCGGCGACGTCACCCACGGCACGACCTGCGCAGGCCACTGCGTCCCCGCGACGAAGAGCGGGATCGTGGTCTGGCTCGTGTTCTTGTTGATGGCGACGATGGCAATGGTGGCATCGCTGGGGTTCTGGAACGCGATGACCGACACCCCCGAAGGCAACGTCCCGCTGACGTCGACGCGATCGAAGCCCGGGCGCACGAAGCGGCTGAAGTTGCCCATCACCCAGAGGCGCTTGGTCGGCATCTTCGTCGCGTAGTCCCAGAGGCCCTGATTGTCCCCGGACGCCGAGGGGTAAAACCACCAGTAGTGCCACGCGTTCATGTTCGCGTTCGCCAGCGCGTCGTACATGGTCGCGGCGACCCACAGGCCGGTCAGCATCGTGGTGTCCTCGGCCGTGTCGACTGTGTCGTATACCTCCGTCTCCCAGTACTCCTTGCCCGCCGCCGCCGCTGCCGGGAAGGACAGCGCCGGCGTGCAGCCGTACTCGTGCGTGGCGATGATGGACACGGCCGACCACGCGCTCGCGCTGTTCTGCAGAGCGCTCGCGAAGGCAGGAAACCCGGAGGAGCAGAAGTTCTGCGTCTCGGGCGCGATGATCTTCACCGTCGAGCCGGCGAACGCCGGACCCAGCGTGCCGCCGACGAAGGTGGCCATGGTCGACGGCGTGTAGACGCACGATTCGTACGTCACGTTGGCGTCGGGCTCGTTCTGCGCCGAGACAGCATAGAGGTTCACGCCGGCCGTGCTCATGGCCGCCACGTAGTCGACGAGGTAGGTCGCGTACGCCGAGGGGTTGGTGAGCGTCCCTTCCACGTCGCTGTCGTTCGACTTGTCCGCAGTCGGGGGTGTCCACGGCGTCGCCCAGACCTTCGCGCCGCGCGCCTGCGCGAGAAGGGCCGTGGCCGTCTCGGGCGCGGAGGTACCGTTGCCCTGGTAGTTGATGCGCACTCGGTCGAGCGACAGACCTGCGCCGGTGGTCGTCGAAAATGCGAGGTCCGCATCGGAGCTGCTCATCGTCGTTCCCAGCCACGCGGTCGACGCGCCGAACCCGGAGATATGCTGGTGCACGGTGGCCGGATTCACGGTCACGGCGTTCGAAGCCGGCGTTCCCGGTTCTTTCATCGTCGCGCCGGAGCTCGAGCCCGAGGAAGAGCTCGACGCATCGGAAGACGAGCTCGAGTCCGGTTGTTCCGCGTCCGAAGACGAGCTCGACCCCGACGAGCTCGCGCCTGAAGAGCTGCCCGAACTCGTCGATCCGATCCCCGACGACGTGCCCGATCCCGAGGTGCTCGAGTTCGACCCCGACGCGCCGGAGCTCGCCCCATCCATCGTCCCGGAGCTGGATCCCTGTTCGCTCGAACCGGAGCCTCCTTTTTGCGTTCCACCGCCACATGCTCCAAGGGCGAGTGAAGTCGCAAGAGGCGCCACGAGACGGGACCGAATTCGCATGGGATGATCCTTTCGAGAATCTCAGCGCGCTCAGCCCGCGAGGACCGATGAACTCTGCGCGCAGGAAGAATGGAAGGACCCAGTCAGAACCTTTCGTCCGCCGGAGCGATTCACCTTCTCCAGTTGCGGCGGAAATCTATCGGCGTCGATTGTTGAGCCAATTCTGATCGCCGACGCGTCCGACGAGGAGACCGGGTCATGCGTGCTGCGTTGCCGTTCCTCCTGTCGGCCGGCGGCGCACTGGTCGCGATCGTCCCCGCGATCGCCTCGGCGCAAGATGTCGTGGGGCCCGCTCCCGTCCTCGCGGTGTCGGGGTCGTGCCCGGAGTCGGCTGCCGTTCTGAGCGTGCTCACGCCGCTTCTGCCCACCAACCCGCCCGCCGGATCGAACGGTACGGCGACCGTGTCGGACCGGGGAGACTCGTACGTCGTCGCGGTGGGCGGTCGGAGCAAGACGTACTCGGATACGGCTCGCCACTGCGCCGAGAGGGCGCGGGTCGCGGCAGCCTTCATTTCGCTCGCACTCGTTCCCGACACGCTGACGGAAGGGAGCGCGCCTCTTGAGGGCGCCGGCCCCCCACCGTCTTCGCCTGCCCCGAATCCTCCGGAAGCTCCATCGCCCGGACCCGCCTGGGTGCGCGTGGACCTGCGAGGCACGGGCGAGAGCGCGCCGGAGAGCGGCCTTCTCACCGCGGGCATCGCGCTCGGCGTCACCGGGGGCAAAGGGAGGTTCGGTGCCCAGCTGATGTGCTGGTGGGCGGCGGGCGCTTCGATGAACGCGAGGGGGACCGCGGACGGCGGCATCGTCATCGAGCGCCTTCCGTGCGCTCTCGGGCCGCTCGTTCGGCTCACTCCCATCGCGTCGCCACTCGAGCTAAGTCTCTCGACGAGCGTCGTCCTCGGCGCGTTGTGGGCGCGGGGCACGGGGTTCGTGTCGGACTACGACGCGGTTCGATTCGATGTCGGCGCGCGGCTCTCCGTCGACGCGATCTTACGCGCCACTCCGCATCCGGGGAGCATCGCCCCCGTGCTCGGCATCCAGATTGTCTACGACCCGATGACGTACGATTTCGACGTCATGCCGCGAGGCGTCGTCGGTCACACGCCCTCCCTGTGGGCAGGCGTGAGCGCTGGCATTTCGTGGGGCGTGCCGTAGCCTACGCGCGATGCTCACGTGGGAGAGCCGTCAAGGCGCTGCCCAGGCCGCGATGCAGGCCGGGCGGGTGGGGGGTCGGATTACTCCGTCCTTCGAGAGCGTCTACCGCGCCTGGTACTCGCACGTGGCTCGCTGGGTGCGCGCGCGCGGAGCGAACGACGCCGATATCGAAGACCTCACGCAAGAGGTCTTCATCATCGTCCGCCGCAAGCTCGGGCAATTCGACGGGCGCAACCTGCCGGGCTTTCTCTTTCGGATTACCGAGCGCACGGTCCGCGACTACCGGCGGAGCTCGTGGGTCCGCAACCTGTTCGGCAACCGCGCCGCTCTTCTCCACGAGCTCCCGATGCCCGAGACGGGCACGCTGGAGGCCATCGAGATGCGGGAGCGTCGGAGTGCCCTGGACGCGGTCCTCGCGAAGATGAGCGAGAAGCGGCGGACCACGTTCGTCTTGTTCGAGATCGAGGGGTACAGCGGCGAGGAGATCGCGCAGATCGAGTCGCTGTCCGTGGACGCCGTTTGGACGAGGCTCCACCACGCGCGCAAGGACTTCGTGCGCCTGGTCGCGGAGCTTCCTTCCTCGCGGGAGGATGAATGATGGACCGCCTTCGAGACCAGACGTCCTCACCGGACGCGGTGACTGCGCGGGCGGCGCAGCTCTTGTCGGCCATGCCGCCGCTCGATACGACGAGCCGGCTGCGCCCGTCGGAGTTGCCGGACCCCCGCAAGAGGCGAGTCCGTGCAGCGAGGATTCCAGCTCCGCTGGTGCTCACAGTCATACTGGCGAGCGTCGCCGCAGCGGCGGCGACGGTGAGGACGTGGCCCGTCCGCCACAGCGAAACACGCCACCCGACGGAGGCGCCTCAGCTGGTAGCTGCCTCCGCGCCAGTGCCGTCGCCCACGGCGAGAGCGATCGCGCGGCCGATGTCCCAGGTCGAGGCCACCGGTGACGACGTCGCAGCGCCGGTGGCGCCCGAGTCGGGTCAGAGAGTGGCACTCGCGACTCCCGAACTGTCGCCCCTTCCGTCGGTACGCCCGGGTCCAGCGGTCTCCCCGCGAGACGCCGTCGTCGAAGACGAGTCGACCCTCATGGTGAGCGCCCTTCGCGCTCTACGTCGCGAGGGCGATCCGGCGCGAGCGCAGAGTCTTGCCGAGGAGGCACTTCAAAAGTTCCCCCACGGCGCTCAAGCCGAAGAAGCGATGGCGCTCATCATGGAAGCCGCGTCCGCGAGAGGGGATGCGTCGGGCGCGCAGCAGGCAGCCTCGGCCTATCTGGCTCGATTCGGCTCTGGCCGTTTCGCGGATCGCGCAAGGCGCATCCTCGTCTCGCGTGCGAAGTAGGAACGTCCGTGCGCTTCGCCGGGTCCGTGGCGCTGGCGGTCCTCACGACGGCGTGCGGCAAGGACATCCTCGTGGGAGCGGACCCTCCGAGCGACGCCGGAGAGAGCCCGGGCCAAGACGGCGGACTGTCGCCGCTGACAGTCCCGTGGTCGACGGGATTCGAGAACGGGTTCGGCGACTGGTCGCAGCCCTCCAACGAGGGCTTCTGCTACGTGGCCGGCGGGGCGACCTACGCGATCGTCACGACGCCCGTCCATAGCGGACAGTACGCCGCTGCCTTCACAGTCGACACGGCCGTCGACTCGCCTTCCCAAACGCGTTGTATCCGGCAAGGTGTGCTCCCGACGTCCGCCTATTACGGTGCTTGGTATTACGTCCCCGCGCCCGCGACGAACGTCGGCACGTGGAACCTCTTTCACTTCCAGGGGGCGAACGCGCCCGATGCCGCGGTGACCGAGCTCTGGGACGTCTCGCTCGTCAACGAGCCGGACGGCGCGATCGCTCCCTCGGTGTACGACTTCTTGCGTGCGCGACCGCTGGCCGCAGGTCCGGCGATCCCGATAGGCACCTGGTTTCACCTGGAAGCGCGTTTGAGCCGTTCGGCCTCGAACGCGGGCGAGTTCACCGTCTACCTGGATGGTAGCGTGGTGCTGGACCTCTCCGGTCTCGAGACCGACAGCACGCTCTGGGGGCAGTGGTTCGTGGGCAACTACGCGACGTCGATCTTGCCGTCTCCGTCGACCGTATACGTGGACGACGTCACGATCGAGACGAGCGGACCCTGAGTGCGGCGAAGAGCGCCTAGCTCTCCTTAGTCTGCGCGATGTTGTAGCCGGTGGTCGTAGCAGGCGTGGTGCAGATTCCGCTGGAACACGTATTGGAGCCGCAGTCCAAGGCCTCGCTCCACTGCCCGTCTTCCCCGCACGTTTGCGAGCCGTTTCCGCTGCACTGTCTCGTGCCGGGATTGCACGCTCCGGCGCCCGCGTCCGCGGCGGCACCCGTGCCGTTGCACACGTACGCCGTCTGCTGGATCTCGAAACCACCGTCCGCGACCTCGCCGACATCGATTCGTTCGCCTCCCGTTGCGCAGTTGGGCCCCGGTGGCTCCGGCGTGACCTGAATCTGCGATCCTGGCTCTCCCGGTGCCCCAGCTTCTCCGGTGGCACCTTGCGCGCCCGTCGCGCCGACGTTCCCCTGAGGGCCTTGCGCTCCCGGTGCCCCCGCCTCCCCGGGGATGCCCTGCGGTCCCTGAGGTCCCGCGGGTCCGATGTCTCCCTGAGGCCCCTGCGGCAGCGTGATCTGCGTCCATCGGGCTGGGCCGCCCCCCGTGCCTTCGGTGCACGCAAAGAGTGCGTCGGTGGCGCTGTTATAGGCGACCTGGCCGCCGACCAGACAAGGGATCGGTACCCAGGCGCCGCCCAGGCACGACTCGAGGGCGGCGCTCGAGGTCACGATCGCGGTCTCGCCGGCAGTCGTCGAGTTGCAAGCGGGCATCTCCGACGACGTGGCTGTCTGGATCTGTACTGTGTAGATCCCGTTGACCGGCGTAGAGGCTGCCGTCGAGGGCGCCGACACTTGCGCCCCGCACCCCGTAGTGGCGACGAGCGCCATGCTGCTTGCTGCGGCGAGGGCGATGGGTGCGGCGCACTGCATGCCGAGTTTCATGGCAACGGACCTGACGACGTGACCTCTCATGGAAAGCTCCTCTCCTCGCGTGACGTGGCGGTTTGCGCTTCGCCTTATTTCCGGGCCGTCAGCGTGGAAGGGTTCACCGAAGCGATGTCGTCGATGGGCACGGCCACGAGCCGGAACGTGCCCTCCGACGAGGCGGCGAACGTTGCGACGACGTGATGGCCATCGGTCGTGACGGCCTGCGGCGCTCCGAAGACGTCCGCGTCGGGCGGCGATATCTCGACCGGCGCTCCCAGCGGAGACCCGTCGGAACCCCTGCGCATCTGCGCCATCGCCCGGTGCCCGGACTCGAGCGTGCCCTCCGTCCAGCACAGGAGAAAGCGGTTCCCGTCGAGGACGACTCGAGTCACCCCGGTGACGGGGGCCGAGCGGTCCTCGCGCGCCGTGGGCTCCCACGACACGGGCTGGAGCGAGACCGAATCGAGTCGCTCGCGCGCGCCCGAGTGCTCGAGCCCGAAGGTGACGGCGACCTGATTGTTCTCCGAGGTGACGTGCACGGGGACCATCGGATTCACGTGGGGGTCGATGACCCGCATCTCTCCGACCGACACCGACGGCATCCCGTCCGAACGGGCGCCCGCGAGACCCGGCTGCCCGCGCCCGGAGACGCTCGTCGCGCATCCGAAGGTTCCCAGCATCGCCGTAACGACCAACCCCAGCTTGATGTTCATGACCAGTCCCCGTGTGGCTCGCGGAGCGACGTCGATTCGCCGCGTTCGCGTTGCGGGGTGGGCTTAGAGCAAGGGTGAGGCCAACGAGACGCGGGGGGCGAATGGCCCGGGAAATCGCGGGAAATCGGGAGAAATGGCGGGTCGGACGCCGTGGAGGACGGCCCGACCGACGAGGGTTCGTCAGCGACCTGACGAAGGTTCGTCGGCGCTACTTCGTGAGCCGCGGGTGCCCAAGGCTCATCGTCGGCGCCGCCCAGAAGGCGACGAGAAAGCCCTAGATCGCGGCGCGAGCCGCGCTCGATTCCACGCGCCACACGACACCCGGCATGGGCTCCCAGAACGCGAGCAATGCGAGGAGAGCCAGGGTCGATGCGAGGACGTACGTCGCGGACCCGTGCAACGCTGTCGCGCCATCAATGGGGCGCACCCTCTTCGTGATAGCGTGGCGGTCCATATGAGATGCGCAAGGTGCGATGTCCGACCATAACGACGTCGCCCGTCGAGCGCAGAACCGCGTGGGCACGGTCCTGCGCGGCAAATACCGCATCGACCGCATCCTTGGCGTGGGGGGCATGGCCACGGTCTACGCCGCCACGCACCGGAACCAGGCCCAGTTCGCCGTCAAGTTGCTGCACCCGGAGATCAGCATTCGTGAGGACGTTCGCACCCGATTCCTTCGCGAGGGGTATGTCGCCAACTCCGTGAAGCATCCTGGCGCCGTTCGCGTCGTCGACGACGACGTGGCGGAAGACGGCGCAGCGTTCCTCGTGATGGAGCTCCTCGAAGGGTCCACGGTGGAGGACCTGTGCGACCGCTGCGGCGGCAGGATGCCCCTCGACGCCGCCGTCGCCATTATGGACCAGCTCCTCGAGGTGCTCTCCGCGGCCCACGCCAAGTCGATTGTCCATCGCGACATCAAACCCGCCAATCTGTTCGTCACCCGGGAGGCCACCCTCAAAGTCCTCGACTTCGGTATCGCCCGTGCGCGTGACGCCGCCGCCACGAGCCCACAGGGCGGAACCGGAACGGGAATGCTGCTCGGTACACCAGCCTTCATGGCCCCAGAGCAGGCCAACGCCAAGTCGAGCGAGATCGATTCTCAGACCGACGTATGGGCTGCGGGCGCGACGCTGTTCACTCTTCTCACTGGGCGGATGGTGCACGACGGCGACAACGGTCCGCAGCTCCTGATTGCGGCGGCCACGACGCCTGCGCGTTCGCTCGCACTGGTCGCACCTGAGACTCCCGCGCCGGTCGTCGACGTCGTCGATCGGGCGCTGGCCTACCGGAAGGCCGACCGATGGGCCTCGGCTGAAGCCATGCGCCAGGGTCTCATGGCGGCCTGGAAGACCATGACGGGCGAGCTGCCGTCGCGCGTTTCCCTCGCGCCGTTCTTCGCGCAGGCTGGCGATGCTGCCGAGTCGGACGGTCCGGCGACGGCGTTCGCGCCTACGCGCCCGGGTACACCGCCCGAAAACAATGCGATTCCGTATGTTGCGCCCGCGATAACGCCGCCGATACGCGAGACCCCTCCCGACAGCGCGACCCAGAGATCCCGGTCCCCCGAGGAGGAAGAGCGGCAGCCCGTCGCCGGTCGACTGGGAGGCACGACCGCGCGACCGGTTTCGGGGCCGTCGCCGTCCGAGGAGGCCTCTCCGCCCGTGCCGAAGCATCGGGGCCCAGTGATCGGTGCGATCGCGGTCGTCTCCGCCGTCGCGATCGGGGCGGCGGGGTGGGGGTTGTTCGCGCTTTCGCGTTCCGGGCCGGGACCCCTTGCGGCCGGAAGGACTGAGGGATCGAGCGCTCTGATTTCCCCGCCGGTTCCGAAAGCCCTTCCCACGCTGTCCTTGGTCGATCTACCCGCCACCGGCGCCGCCTCGCTTGCGCCTCCGTCAACCGCCTCCGCGCCCCCCGCCATTTCGACGAAGATGCGCGCTGCGCCTGGCGCCTCCGTGGCGAAGCCCTCGGCATCGACCTCTGCCTCCGGGCTCCACGGCATTCCAATTCAGTGGTAATGGGCGGCGCGATGATGCGGCGCGCGTACCTACTGTGGGCAGCGTGGCCGGCTATCTGTCTCGCGGAGACGGTGTCCACGCCCGTTCGTGCGTCGGACGACGTGGCGCACATGACATGGGCGGATCTGGTCCAGCGAGCGAACGACTCGATGGCGCGAGGGGATCCCCGCGGCGCGCTCGGGTGGGCACAGAAGGCGGCGGACATCCACATGTCCCTGTCGCTCCGCAAGTTCATGCTCGACGCGCAGCGGGCCGTGGGCGACGCCGCCGCGGCGTACACGACCGCGAGGATGTGCGTCACCGAAGCCGAAGCCGACCCCAAGCCTCCGAAGCGGGACGAGATCCTCTCGACCTGTCGGGACGCAGTGGTCGCGCTGGCGCCGTCGCTCGGGCAGCTTTCCGTGACCCTTCCGTCGACGTTGCCGCCGGGGCTCAAGGTCTCCGTCAGCGGTGTCGAGTTGCTTCCCGCGCTGCTCGCGTTGCCGTACCCGGTGAATCCTGGTCTGGCCACCGTCGACGTGTCAGCACCCGGCTACGCGGCGTTCCATGAGGCGGTTACGGTCAACGCCGCAAACACGGCGGCCATTACGGTGACGCTCAAGCCCGAAGTGACGAAGTGCTCGAGCGGAAAGGTCATGGGGCCCGATCAGCGGACGTGCATCACCTTGTGCCGCGTCGGTCAGACGTACACGACAGACGGGGAGCACTGTTGCTGGCCTGGCCAGGCATGGTCCGCGGAGGCGGCCAGCTGCACGGGGACGCCCGAGTGTCCCGAAGGCCTCGTCGTCCAGGGCAAGGAGTGCGCTGCGTCACCGCCCCCTCTACCTCTGCCACTGCCGCCCGTGACGCAGGCGCGTCCCCGTAGCGCCGCCGGCCTCTACGTCGGCGGCGCCGGTGCGCTCGTCGCGATTGCGGGTACGGCCGCCTGGTTCGTCAGCGACGCGAAGTACTCGACGTTGAAGGGCGACTGCGGCGGGCTGGTGCAATGCACGCAGGCGCGCTTCAACTCCGACTCCGGCGACGTGAAGACGTTCGAGACCTTGGCGGTCGCGGGCTGGCTGGTCGGCGGTGCCGCGATGACCGGCGGCTTGCTGTGGTACGCGATGGGCGCCCCTTCCCAGTCCACGGGATTCCGGTGGCAGCTGAACCCCGTCGCGCGGACGGTAGGAGTTGGAGGGGCCTTCTGATGCGGCGGCTCGGTTCGATGGTGGTGTTTGCCATGTCGCTCGCCTCCGGGTGTCACGACGTCGACCAGTTCGAACCATGCCCGTCTGGCCAGGTGAGCGTCGCCGGCGTGTGCACGTCGGTACCAAGCTGCGTGACGCTGGCCTCGAATTGCGGACCGGCCGGGGAGTCGTGCTGCACGACGCTCACGGTGACGGGTGGAAGCTTCTACCGAGGCTTCGACAATGGTGGGGCGGTGCAGGGTGGTTTGCCAGTACCCAATTTCGTGAGCAACCCCACCGACCTCGTGCAGGTAGGCACCTTCTACCTCGATCGCTACGAGATAACGATCGGACGCTTCCGGACGTTCCTCACGGCGTATGACGCCTGGCTCGTGAACTCGCTTCACAGTGGAGTCGGCGCCGATCCGAATCGGTTGACGTATTCAACTCCCGACGGCGGCACGACGACCACGGGTTGGCAAGCGGATGAGTTCGGAAGTTGCGTGATGCCGAAGACTGGGCAGCACTGTGTGCTTCCGTCGGCGCAAGAAGTCGTCAGCGACATCGCGGCGCGATGCGACACCCCCAACGGGGACCCCTCCACCGGCGATTGGACCCCGACGCCCGGCGACAAGGAGGGCAATCCAATGCCGTGCATCACCTGGTACGAGGCGATGATGTTCTGCATATTCGATGGCGGGCGCCTTCCAACGGAAGCGGAGTGGAACTTCGCCGCCGCAGGGGGCGCGCGACAGCTGGCTTTCCCTTGGTCGAACCCGCCCGGCGATACGACCATCAGCAACTCGCTCGCGGCCTACGGCGTCTTGAACGAAGCCGCGCCGGTTGGCTCGTATCCGCTCGGGGCGGGTCCCTTCGGGCAGTACGATCTCGCGGGCAACGTGTGGGAATGGACCCTCGACAGTCCCAACCCGTCGGCGACGGCCGACGGAAGCCTCGCGTACGGGGGTGACCCAAACAACCCGGTCGATATGTCGGGCTTGGACCAGGAGGATCACACTGTGCGTGGCGGTTCTTTCGAGGATCCGTCCGCGGATCTACGGACGTCGGCGCGCCTCACTCGCGGCGCAACGGATCGATATCGCGACGTGGGTGCTCGCTGCGCACGTCCCGGCTCCGACTGAACGGACGAGCGTCACGGGGGGCATCCGCAGACGTACGACGAACTGCACACCGAATTGCACGTGCCGTTCCAGGCGCATACGTCGCACCCGTCGCTATCCCAACAGGCACTCGTCGTCCCGCCGGCACCCCCGTTCGCGAGAAAGCAGCCCGTTGTCGCGTCCCCGCCGTTGGGACAATAGTAGGTTAGACAGGAGGGCGCGCTGCAGACACCACCGGAGCAGGTCTCGGTGGCGCCCGCGGGGGCTTGCATCGTGCAGTCGTTCCCGCAGGACCCGCAGTTGTGTGCGTCCGTATCTACGTCAGTACACGTGCCCGCGCACGCCGTATCGGCGCCGCACGAGCACGAGCCCCATGTGCAGGTGGCGGCCACGCATGTCTGCGTCCCGCTACCCATGCACGGTTGGGTGTCGTTGCCTGCGCATGCCCCTTCGCCACTGCAGGCGGACCACATCGACCATGCGCCGCCCGTGCAAGTCCGCGTTTGCGTACCGCAGTTGCCACAAGGCTGGGACGCAAGGCCTACGCACATGCATTGGCCGCCCCCGCACGTCGCGCCGCTCGGACATGGCGTGGCGCATGCTCCACAATTGGCGGGATCGGTTTCCAGCGACACACTGCACGCACTCGTGGCCGAGCCGCTGCATTGCGAGTATCCGCTCGTGCCGCAATTGATGACGCACTGGCCGCCCGAGCACCCCGCGGTGCCGTGGCCGGCTGGGTCCGAGGGACAGGTCTGACCGCACGCCGTTCCGCAGCTGTTGGATACTCCGGGCTCGACGCACGCGTTGTTGCAGCAGATGGACTGCCCGGCATCGCCGCACGCCTGGCCGTTCACGTTGCATGTCGGCGGAATGGTCCCCGACAGCTGCGCCGGTCCCGCGTTCATCGGGTCAGCGGCCGTCACCCCAACGATGAACGTGGTCCCTGCATCCCCGACGTTTGCCAGCGTGAGGGCACCCGATGCCGGGGGATTCGAGCACGTGCCCGCTGCGCACGTAGCGGCTGCCTCGAAGACCGCCGAACCGCTGCTGGAGGCATCGCTCGCAACGTTGTCGATGACGAAGCTGGAGTTGGCGGGTACCGAAACGGAAAGGAACTGCTGCCCGAAGACCGCGGGCGAGCAGCCGCCGATGGTGTCGACGCCTGCGTACGTCATGACCGAAAGGGGCGCCACACCATCCCACGCTTGCGGGGTTGCGCACGACGGACCGGCGTCGAACGACAGGGCATCGAAGAGAAACGAGGGGGGTGGGGTCACACTGGACCAATCGAGCGCGACGAACCATGTGCCTGCGGTCGGCAGGACACCGTGCGCGTACGTGCCCGTAGCCGTGCTCCCGACGTTGACGCCGGTCGCCGGGGTCGCTCCGTCGCATGTACTCGAGACGGTCAACTTCGGCGAAGGCGACCCGAACACGCGTACGTAGAGGCCTAGAGCTCCGCTCGCGGTGACCTGAATCGTTTGGACCGATCCCCCAGATGGTGGACTCAAGGTGACCGTCGTTGCGGGCAAGGCCACCTGCATCGTCGGCGGACACGAGGGGGCCGCCTCGCCGTCGCCCGCGTCGATGTTCGCCGTCGCCGGAGGCGTGTACGCGTCTGCGTCTACGCTAGCATCGGAGGCATCGGAGGCACTGCTTTGCAGCGCATCGTTCGATGTCGCATCGAAGCTCGCATCCACGACGAGCGCCTCGTTGCTCGCTCCGCTGCACCCGATGGTCGTCGCGATGAGTGTGGTGAGGGCCAGGGTCGAAGCGGCGCCAACGTGGCGTGGTACGTGCATTTCAAGCCTCATCGACTTTCCCGTTTCTCACTCCATGCGCAACGCGCGGATCTATGGAGTGCCGGAGTCATCCTGCCGCTTAGCAGAGCTGTCGACAGTGTCGAGTGAATTGCTGGGGCACGTGGCCGCAGCCCCTGACGGTTGACTGCCGTCCCCGTTACGCCAGACTGACCGCGCTGTGGGGGCGCACCAGCACGTCGCCGAGGTTCTCCGTCGCGCGGTCTCCGCCGGGATGGCGCTCTCCGTCGTCGTGTCGGTCGCCGGCATGAGTTGCGGCGGATCCGTCGGCGCGGGCGCAGGTCCCGACGCGTCCGTCGGCAACGACGCGTCTCTCGGATCGGACGCGGTGCGCGGCTCGAACGATGCGAGCAAGGGAGAAGCAGGGGTCACCCAGGGCGGGTCGCCGTGCGACGACGGCTCGGCGCCCGCATGTCCCCCTTCCGCCGGGTTGCTGTGCGACGTGAACACGCACTGCCCGGACAGTGGCAATACGAGCATGAGCGGTACTGTCTACGACCCGGCAGGGCGAAATCCCCTCTACAACGCCGTCGTCTTCGTTCCGCGCAACCCCACGGAGCTAGCGCCCATCACGACCGGCACGTCCTCGTGCAACACGTGCGATACGGCGATCACCGACTACGTCACTGCAACGACGACCGACTCCGCGGGATCGTTCACGCTCTCCGGCGTCCCGACCGGGAGCAACATCCCGCTCGTCATCCAGACGGGCAAGTGGCGGCGCCTGGTGCAGGTGTCGCAGGTGGCCGACTGCGCCAACACACCGGTGCCCGCCGCGTTGAGCCGCTTGCCGCGGAATCAGGGCGAAGGCGACATGCCGCAGATGGCGCTTCTGACGGGCGGCTGCGACAACTTCGCGTGCTTTCTCAGGAGCGTTGGGGTCGATGCCGCGGAGTTCTCGGCGCCCCACGCGGGCGGACGGGTCGACGTCTATCAGGGCCTCGGCGCAGCAGGCAGCGCGGCCGCTCTGTCCGGCGGCACGGCGGGGGATTGCACGACGGCGGCTTGCCCGCTGTGGAGCAGCAAGCAGTCGCTCGAGGCGTACGACGCCGTCTTCCTCGGCTGCGAATGCGACGAGAACAACCAGACCAAACCCGCCGCGAGCCTCCTCGCCATGCACGACTGGCTCGGCGAGGGAGGGGAAGCGTTCGCGACGCACTCTCAGGCGACCTGGTTCAAGAACGGACCGGCCGACTTCCAGGCCACGGCGAACTGGACGACAGGGCCTGCCTCCGGAGCGACGGGGCCTTTCGCCGTCGACGAGACATATTCCAATGGCGTGACCTTCCAGCAATGGCTGGTGAATGTCGGCGCCGCCACGGCGAACGGCACCGTGCCGTTGACCCCCGCGGACGTGAGCACCAGCGTGACCAGCACCGGCCCGATGACGACCGAGTGGATCAACGACACCTCCACGGCACCCGAAGGCGGCAGCGCGCTCTCGGGAAACGTGAAGGCGCTTTCCTTTTTCACGCCCATCGTGGATGCCGGCGCCGGCGCCTCCTACTGCGGCAAAGTGTATTTCACCGACATTCACGCGGGGGGAGGGCAGGCGCTCGAAGACACGAACGCCGACGGGTCCGGCAGTCCCGCGGCCGTTCCAGGCGCATGCGATGGCGGCCCGATGACCGCCGAGGAGAAGGCGCTGGAGTTTCTTTTCTTCGACAAGAATGCGGTCTGCACCGGCGACACCATGCCTCCGCCGCCTCCTCCCTGTCCGACCTCCGACGGCGGTTAGCCCCTCCGCCGCTCAGGACCGGGGGGCGATGTCCGTTCGGACGGCCACCGCCGTCATCCACGCGAGCAGACAGATGAGCGCCATCTTCTGCATCGCCGGAACGAGCGGCGTCCCTTCGACGCCCGCGAGGTAGTGGGACGCGTAGAGGACGAAATTCACGAGGGCAAACCCCAGCATCGCGGCTCCGATGCAGCCCTCGACCCGGGGGCGCGGTCCGGCCACGAGTAGACCCCCGACCGCGAGCGCAGTCGCGGTAAGGCCCGGCCCCCCCGAGATCAACACCGCCGCCCCGTGAATCGCGCCGAAGCGGTCGCTCGGCATGAGCGTCACGGCGACGTTGCCCACGGTCCCCACGAGACCGAGGACGCGCACGGCCGCCGCCAGACGCGCCCGCTCGTGGAGGAGCTTCGCGACCGCGATCCAGAACGCCGCCAGGCCCACGCTGAGGACCAGCATCGCCGCCTGCGCGAGGTGCGAGCCCACGGGGTTTGGCTGCCCGCCGAGCGCCACACGCCACTCGAGGTCGCAGAGGAAGTTCTGCCAGAAGCGGTGACCGCGCGCGCTCGCATCGAACCATGTGCCCCCCGGATAGAGGAGCATCGCGGGCACCTCGAGAGCGATGAAGCCGGTGACGGACGCCAGAATCGTGGCGGACGATCGAGCAAAGTGTCTCACACCCTGCCGATGTGTCTCTTGTACCGGTTGATGAGCGCGTTGGTCGACGAGTCGTGCGACGAGACGAGCCCCTTCGCCTCGAGCTCGGGTTCGATCTTCTTCGCGAGCTGCTTGCCGAGCTCGACGCCCCACTGGTCGAAGCTGAAGATCTCCCAGACGATCCCCTGGGAGAAGATCTTGTGCTCGTACATCGCGACGAGCATCCCGAGCGTGCGCGGCGTCAGCCTGTCGAAGACGATCGAGCTCGTCGGCCGGTTGCCGGGGAACGTCTTGTGCGGGACGAGCTCGTCGATGCGCGCCTTGGGCAGCTTCTGCGCCTCGAGCTCGGCGCGCGCCTCGTCGGGGGTCTTGCCGCGCATGAGCGCCTCGGTCTGCGCGAAGAAGTTCGCGAGGAGGACCTCGTGGTGCTTGCCGAGCGGATTGTGCGTCTCGAGCGGCGCCAGAAAATCGCACGGCACGAGCCGCGTCCCCTGGTGAATGAGCTGGTAGAAGGCGTGCTGCCCGTTGGTGCCGGGCTCGCCCCACACGATCGGGCCCGTGCTGTAGCCGTCGACGAAACGCCCTTCGCGGTCGACGCGCTTGCCGTTGCTCTCCATGTCGCCTTGCTGGAAGTACGCCGCGAAGCGGCTCATGTACTGGTCGTAGGGCAGGATGGCGTGCGTCTGGGCGTCGAAGAAGTTCGAGTACCAGACGCCGAGCATCGCGAGGATGACGGGGACGTTCTTCTCTATCGGCGCCGTGCGGAAGTGCTCGTCCATCGCGTGGCCACCGCCGAGCATCTCCTCGAACCGGTCCATGCCGATGACGAGGGCGATGGGCAGGCCGATCGCGCTCCAGAGCGAGTAGCGCCCCCCGACCCAGTCCCAGAAGACGAACATGTTGTCGGGGTCGATCCCGAATTTCTTCACCTCGTCGGTGGCCGTCGACACGGCGACGAAGTGCTTCGGGACCGCGGCCTCGCCCCCCAGCTTCGCCACGATCCACGCGCGCGCGCTACGCGCGTTCATCAGCGTCTCCTGGGTCGTGAACGTCTTGCTCTCGACGACGAAGAGCGTCGTCTCGGCCGAGACCTCCTTCAGCGTCTCGGCGAGGTGCGTCCCGTCCACGTTCGAGACGAAGTGCGCGCGCAAGCCGGGCTGCCAGTACGGCTTCAGGGCGAGGCTGGCCATCACCGGCCCGAGGTCGCTGCCTCCGATCCCGATGTTGACGATGTCCGTGATGGGCTTGCCGGTGTGCCCCTTCCAGTCGCCGTTGCGGACGGCGTCGGTGAACTTGCGCATCTTGGCGAGGACCGCGTTCACCTCGGGCATCACGTCCGCCCCGTCGACGACGATGGGACGGTTCGACCGGTTGCGAAGGGCGACGTGGAGGACGGACCGGTTCTCGGTGCGGTTGATCTTCTCGCCCGCGTACATCCGGTCTCTCCACTCGAAGACTCGGGCCTGCCGCGCGAGATCGAAGAGCAGCTTCATCGTCTCGCCCGTGACGCGGTGCTTCGAGTAGTCGACCCGCAGGTCCTCGACCTCGATCGAGAACTGCTCGGCACGCCCGGCGTCCGCGGCGAACAAATCGCGGAGGTGAACGTCGCGCATGGCGTCGCGATGGCGGGCGAGGGCCAGCCAGGCGGGGGACTGGGTCAAGGCGGTCATGGGTGGGCGAGCCTCCGGTTGCCGGCCAGGATAGGTTAGTGTTGGATCGTGCGGGAGGGATGTGGATGACGAAGTTCTGGAAGTGGGCGGGGCTGGTGGGCGCGACGGCCGCGATTCCGTTGGCCGTCGAGACGGGATGCGGCGGGTCGCAGAGCTCGGGCGTCGGCTCGCTCGACAGCGGGTCGGGCGATTCCACCGTGGTCGGAACGGACGCGACCAGCCCGGGGAACGAGGCGGGTGCGAGCGATGGTGCGCCTCTGGAAGCGGCCGTCGACGCCGGCTCTCCGTGCGCGCCTCCCACGAGCGCGGCCCAGGCGGCTCTTTGCGTCTCGCTGACGCCCGAGATGATAACGTTTCTCGCCGATCCGGCGTTCGACGGGAAGGGACTGCTCGTCGTGCAGGTCTTCTCGCGCGCCCACCCCGACGACGACGCGGGTGACGCCTCGATCGCGGGCCCCCTTCTCTTTCCGGCTCAGGACGGCGGGGCATCCGACGGGGGCTTCGCGCAGATCGATCTCTCGCAACCGCTGCCGCAGATCCGCTTCGACGGACTGCCCGCGACGACCGTATACGCGCGGGCCATCTTCGTGGACGACCCGTCGACGATCGCGAGCGGGCAGATCCAGGCCGGGTGGTGGATCGCGGGCCTGGACTTGACCGACGGTCTCGACAAGGCCCCGCTGAAGCCCGTTGTTCTCGCTGCGGGGGCGGGAACCTTCGACTCCCTCGGCCTGGTCGCGTTCCGGAAGCTGACGACCGCGGTCTCGCTCGCGCCCGGCGTCGTCCCGGCGGGAAACGGACAGGGGCCCATCACGACGATCGTGGTCGACACGGCGACGCCCGGCGGCGGCGACTCCGGCACGCGCCTCTTCGGGTCGGGTTCGCTGAAGTGCGGCAACGTCTCCGACTCCGGACCGGGCGACGCCTCCGTCCCGGGCTTCGTCATCGGCAAGGGTCCCTACTGGCTCGCCGCGTCGCTCGACGACTACGGCGTCGGGACGTCCTTCCCGCCGGGCGCGCTCATCTCGCTCGTCGTCGACGACGCGGGCGCCCTGGCCGTTCCGGCCGCGGACATGCTCACGTACCCGGCGCAGGCCTACCAGGTGACGTCGTCGGTCGCGTTCACCCTTGCCTTGCCGTGGGACGGGGGACCCGACACGGTGACCTGCCCGCAATAAGGCCCGCAATAAAGGGAGGGCGACGCCGGCGTTTCGCTCGAATTTCGACCCGGGTGGGTCGCTCGATCTACAACGGAACCGATGAAGTGGCTCCAGGCGCTGGCACCGGTCGCCGTGGCGCTCGCCGTCGCGTGGATCCTGGCTGGCCCTGGCTCGTGCGCGGAGCAGGCGACGCCTCAGCTTGTCCAGGTGCTCGACGTCACCCCGCGGGAAGTCGAGCTCGGCGATTCGGTAGCGGTCGTCGGCGCCGGGTTTCCGGCCGGAAAGGTGGCACGGGTGACCTTCCGGGGCACCCTCCACAGGCCCGGCGAGCGGCCCGTGACGGAGGCGGAGATCGTCACGACCGGCGCCGTCGTCGGACCCGAACGGGTGGAGGTCTCGTTCGGGGAGGCCAACGAGGCCCTCTTCTGCGGCGCCGGGGATCGAGCCACGCACACGACCTTCGAAGGCGACGTCGAGGTGGCGTTCGCGGCGGCCGTGCAGGGGGCGTCGCCGATCGCGGGCGTCCTGTCGGGCGTCACCTTCGACGTGAGACCGAGCGCGAGCCCGTCGGACATCGAGAGCGAGCACGAAGGCGATCGGGTCCTTGGCTGGATCGGTCTCCAGGTCGCCCCCGCGGCGCGATCCGGTTCCGGCCTCGCGGTCCACGCCGTCGAGCCGGGATCGAGGGCCGAAGCGGCCGGGATTGCGGCCGGTGACGCGGTCGTCCTCTTCGACGGAGTGCGCGTCGCCTCGGCCGCCGATCTGCTGCCCGCTCCCGGAGAGCGCGAGGCGACCGTCGTCGTCCGCCGGCCGGGGTCAACCAGCGAAGTCGTACGCACGATCGCGGTCGAGGGCTTCCGGAGGGCGCCTCCCGCCGAGCTGCTCGGTGCCGCGCTCGCCATCCTCGCGGCGCTCGCGACGGTCCTCCTCTTCGGGTCGCCTCTCGGTCCGCTCGCCGCCGCACTTCATCGGGCGGGGTCTCGCGTCGCCGCCCGCGTGTCCGTGGAGCCTGGACCGCATCGGACGGCGGGGGCCCGCCTCTGGGGAGCTCTCTCCGCGGCGGCCAGAGAGGCGTTTCCCGCCGCCGGGGCGCCGGCTCTCGTCGATGCCGCCGCCGGAGCGTTGCTCGCGGTGATGCCGTTCGGGCAATACCTGGTCGCAGCGCAGCTCGACGTGGGGGTCCTCTTCGTTGCCGCGACCGCGGCGCTCGTCGTCGCCGCACTGGCCGCAGGCGGGTCTGCCTGGCAGAACGCCCGCGCCGCGGTGCACGTCGTCTGCCAGCACCTTCCCGGGGCGGTCGCGGTGGCCAGCGTCGTCGTGACCACCGGGTCGCTGCGCATCCAGGAGATCGAGCGCGCGCAGGGGGGCGGTCCCTGGGACTGGCTGGCCTTCCGCAGCCCGTGCGGGCTCATCGCTCTCGTGCTGCTGCTCGCGTGCGGGCTGATAGAGCCGGACGAGGCTCGACGCCCGACCGGGGTGGATGCGCTCGTCGACGCCGGCGCGGGAGAAGCGTCTCCGGGGCGCGGGGTGTGGCTCGCCGCCGCGTGCCGCGCGCATCGGGTCATCATCGCCGGGCTGGCGTGCACCCTCTTCCTCGGCGGATGGCGCTTGCCCGGACTGTCGCCCGCCGAGCAGGATGCTCGCCCCGCCCTCGAGCTCGCGGGGGCCGCGTGGCTCCTGGCGAAGACGTGGGGTCTCGTGCTCGTCCTGGCCTGGGTGCGCTGGGCGATGCCGAGACGGTTCCTCGCGGAGCGCACGCGCCGGGTGGCCATCTGGCTCGCGCCGGTCTCCTTCGCGGCGCTGGCGGGGGCGGCTGCGTGGACGTGGTGGAGCCCGACCCGGGCGACCCAGTTGCTGATCAGCGGGTCTCTCGTCGCGCTCGTCGCCCTCGGTACGGCGGCCCTCGGAGGGCGGCTTCGACGCGCTCTCGCGAGTCGCGCCGATTCGCGCCTCAGCGCCTTTCTCTAGGCTCTCTTCGAGCTCCCGCGCTGGCGTTTTCGTTCGACCTTTCGTGGTACCGTGGAGGTCCATGCGCTCGTTGCCCGGGGGGATGCGCCGCCGACGGGGCAGCGCATTGACTTTGGCGGTAGCTGCGGGGTCGCTCGCCTGCCTCGGGCTCGGGTGCGCGCCGGAGTTCGACGGCCCGTACCCGTGTGCGGATGGGTACGCGAGCTGCACCAACACCGAAGCCAACACGTGCGAGACGGACATCACGAGCGACGCCCTCAACTGCGGGTCGTGCGGCATGGCATGCGGGGTCGGGGCGGCGTGCACGGCGTCAGCGTGCGGAGCGCCGGCCGTGCAACTGACGACGCTGAGCCAGCCCGCGAACGACGAGAGCACGCTCGGGGTCAACTCGACCGCGGTGTTCTGGAGCGGTACGGAGGGCGGCCAGAACGGCGTCTTCAGCGTTCCGATAGGGGGAATCGGGGGCAGCCCGACGACGGCGGTGGCGACGGACCTGGCGTGTCAGAGCGCACAGGCGTTCGCCGTCGACGACGACAATCTCTATTACTGGGCCGCCGCCGACAATACGGGCTTCGATCAAGGCGGCTCCGGCAACGGGCCCACGAGCGGCGGCCTGACGGAGCTTCCGCTCGCCGGAGGGACGTCTACGCTCCTCGTCTCGAGCGGAAACGGCGGAATCTCCGGAACCTGTCCCCTGACGGCGGTCGACGCCACGAACGTTTACTGGCTCATGCAGGGCACGGGGATGCAAGACTCCATGGCCGTCGCCGACGTGCCCATTGCTCCCGGCGGCACGTCGAACACGCTGTCCACGGCATCCAACTACGATCCGACCCAGCTCGTCATCACTCCCACCAGCGCGGTCGTGGAGGTACAGAGCACCAGCGGGCCGAACTCCTATGCGGCCATCCCCATCGCGGGAGGCCCTCCCATTCAGGTGTCCCCGGGCGGCAACTCGCAGGGCGGGAGCGCCTTCACCGCTGACGCCGCGAACATCTACGTCGTCGGCAGCAGTTGCCCGTGCAATGACGACGGATCCCCGTACACCGGGCGTCCGACAGGACAGGTGGTCATGGTCCCCATCGGCGGCGGCCCGTCCACGACCCTCGCCAACTTCACCGGTCAGGCGAGTAGCATCGTCCTCGATTCCGGCAACGTGTACTGGTCCACCGACACCGACGTGTGGAAGGTCTCGACCGCGGGAGGTCCCGTGTCGTCGGTAGCGGGCAACCTGGCGTCCGCGAGCACCGTGGCGGGCGCCGCCGCGGGCTATCAGTGCACGAGCTGCGGCGGCTCCTCCCCGGGCCTCACGACGCTCATCGCTGTCGGCGGGGCGAGCGTCTACATTGCAGACTTCCCCTCGAGCGTCTCGACCGTCGGCGCCATCCTCGCGGTTCCCAAGTAGCCTATGCCTCCCATGTCCTCACCCGAAGTCGCGCCCGTCCAGGAGGGCGAGATCCTCGACGGAAAATACCGTGTCGACCGGGTGCTGGGCGTTGGTGGCATGGGGATCGTGGTCGCGGCCACGCACGTCGCGTTGAACCAGCGGGTGGCCATCAAGTTTCTCCTACCGGCCGCCCTCGGCAATCCGCAGACTATCGAGCGGTTCGCGCGAGAGGCACGTGCGGCGGTGCAGATCCAGAGCGAGCACGTCGCGCGAGTGATCGACGTCGGGACGCTTCCGACCGGGTCGCCGTACATGGTGATGGAGTTTCTCGAGGGCAGCGATCTCGCTGACGCCGTCGAGAAGGGAGGACCGATGCCCATCGCGCAGGCGGTGGGCTACGTCCTGCAGGCGTGCGAGGCGCTCGCCGAAGCGCACGCGCTCGGCATCGTGCATCGGGACCTCAAGCCGGCGAACCTGTTCCTCGCCCGACGCGCCGGCCGGGACTCGATCGTGAAGGTTCTCGACTTCGGCATCTCGAAGACTAGCGAGAAGGGCCCGTCGGGACTCACTCAGACGTCGGCGGTCATGGGCTCGCCCTACTACATGGCGCCCGAGCAGATGATGTCCTCCAAGGACGTCGACGCGCGATCGGACATATGGGCGCTGGGCATCATCCTCTACGAGCTGCTGACGGGGGCGCCGCCCTTCGCCGCCGACACGATGGCCGAGATCGTATTCATGGTCACCCAGCGCGATCCCCCGCCTCTCGGGACGAAGCGCGCCGACGTGCCACCTCAGCTCGCGACGGTGATCGAGCGCTGCCTCTCGCGAGAGCCCGCGCAGCGCTACGTGAACGTGGCGAAGCTCGCGGCGGCCCTGGCGCCGTTCGGGCCGCCGCGTAGCGAGATCTCCGTCGAGCGAATCTCGCGCGTCCTGGGCGCCTCCGTCCCGCCGTCGGGTGGGGAGCCGAATTCCCCTCATCGTATGCAAGCGACCGCGTCCACCTGGGCGAACTCCCAGGCAGGGATGCCCAGGCCCTCGAAGGCTCCCGTCGCCATCGCGCTGGCCGGAGGAGCATTCGTGCTCGTCCTCGGCTCGGCGATTCTCTGGAGGGCGCTGCGCACGCACGATGCCGCCCCAGTCACCGCGCCGTCGGTGGCGAGCGTGCCGCCCAGTAGCCCACCACCGAGCCCTCCGGCGGCGGCCGACTCCAGTGTCGCCGCCGCGCTCGCGCCGCTCCCCGAACCCAGCGCGGCGGCGCACGCGGCCGCGCCGGCGAGCGCGTCCGCGAGCCTCCCTGCGATCGTGCCCTTGCGGTCTCAGCCTGGCCGGTCGCACGCGCCGCCGCCTGCGCCATCCGTTGCGCCCCCGACGTCCCCGTCCCCCCCGCCGCCCCCCGCGAATCATGGGATGAGCATGGGAATGAAGGAATGATCCTGGGCCGGCCGGCCGACCGTCGTGTGCGTGCGCTCGTGCGGGCCGTCGTCTTCGGCGCGGCGCTGAGCGCGAGCGCGCTCTCGTCGCCGTCTCCCGCTTTTGCGCAGGCGCCGAAGAAGGACGCCCCCAGGGCGGCGCAGAAGCCTCTGTCGCAGACGCTGACCGGACAGACAAAGGCGGACTTCGAGTCGGCCAAGCTCCTCGCGAACGACGGCGACTTCGCAGGGGCGCTCATCAAGTTCCAAAGTGCGTACGACGCTTCGAAGGACCCCCGCCTCCTGTGGAACGTCGCCTTCTGCCAGAAAAACCTGCGCCATTACTCGAAGGTGGTCTCGACGCTGAAGCGATACATCGACGAGGGCGGCCCGCTTCTGTCCGCGGGCGACAAGAAGGACGCGCAGGACCTCATCTCGACTCTCGAGCCGTTCACGACGCGCGCGACATTCCACGTAAACGAGGAAGGCGCGCAGATCTTCGTCGACGACGAGCCGGTCGGCACGTCTCCGCTTCCGGCGCCCGTGATGCTCGACATCGGCGAGAGGCGCGTGCGCGTCCTCAAACCGGGCTTCCAGCCCTTCGAGAAGCCGCTCGCCGTCGGCGGAAGCGCGGACGTGACGGTCGAAGTGCCCCTGCAGAAGGAGGTCCACGAGGGCAAGCTCATCGTCGAGGCCCCCGCGGGCGCCGAGATCTTCGTCGACGAGAAGCAGGCCGGCACGGGCAAGGCCGAGCAGGTCGTTCCCAGCGGCGGTCATCAGCTCCGCGTGACCGCGCCCGGCATGCGTCCGTTTCAGACGGAGGTCGTCGTCCAGGACAGGGAGACGCGGTCGCTCGCCGTCGCGCTCGAACCGGTGGCGGCGACGGAGAAGCCGATGCTGCGCGTCGCCGTCGGCTGCAGCAGCTCCGAGCCGAGGGCGCCGGAGGACGGACTGGTCGTGTACCTCGACGGCCCCGAGGTGCTGCCGCCGGGGCCCGTGAAGAAGCGGTGGAGTGGCGACCTCGACAAGAACGTCGTCGAGCACGTCGAGTACCCCATCCCCCCCGGCCGGCACGTCATCCGCGTCAGCGTCACGGACTGCAAGTCGCTCGAGCAGGCGGTCGACGTCGACCCGGTCAAGGGGGCGGACCTCACCGGCGCGCTCGAGTCCAGCCGCTTCGTCCTCGTCCGGGGTCCGCTCGGTTCTCCCGGAGTTCTTCGCGCGGCGCTCGGTCTGTGGATGGTGGGAGGGGCCAACCTCCAAGACAGCATGCCGGAGACGTACAAGCAGAGCGGTCTCAGCGTGAAAGGCGTCACCCTCGATGTCGGGACGGTCGGCCGGTGGTTCGGCTTCTACGTCTACGGCGCGTACGGCAGCGGCAGCGTCTATCGCCAGACCTTCAACACGAACTACGCCCTTCCGAGCACGGGGCACGTGACATGGGACCGGATGGCGATCCGGTTCGGCCCGCGCTTTCCGTTCAACGTGGTCGCCCTCGGCTTCGGGCCCACGCTCGGCCTCGAAGAGGTCAACGTCGATCAGGTGCGCACCGGCAAGCCGGCGGGTACTGTCGGGGGATACGTCGAGGTCGAGGTCGCGCCGATCTGCGACTGGGGAATCTTCGTGCAGTCGAACGTCAACAAGCCAACCGACAACGATGGTTCGTCCTTCGGCGCCCAGATCGGAGTGTTCTTCGAGCCGAATTCGCGGTGCAAGACGGAGCGATCGACCGCGTACGGGTTGCAGACCAACGCGCAAGGGCCCCCACCGTGATCGACTACGCGGGTCCGCTTCAGCGCCTCGCTCTCTCTCGGACTCTCTGGACCATCGGCGCGCCTCCACTGCTCGCCTTTGCGTGGCACGTCGTTGCGGGCCGGCGAAGAGCCGCACGAGCCCGCGACGAGGCCGGCGTGGCCCGAGCGGTGGTCCTTTCGCGGGGCGTCGGGATCGCCTCCATGCTCGCCGTCGCCGTGGCGATCGTCGCGCACGAGGCGGTCATCCCTCGAAGCATCGCAGGCCCGCGGGCTCTCTTCGAGCCGCTCGTGCAATGCGCTCGCATCGGGCAGCTCGACGTCGCGATCGTTCTCTCGTTCGATAGATCATCGGCCGTCGCCTGCTGTCTCGTGTGCGTCGTCGCGCTCGGCGTCGCGGGGCTCCTCGGTCGGAGTCCGCCCGCCCCGGCCGAGTGGCGGGCATGGGCGTGGCTCGAGATCACGGTCGCGGGGGCGCTGCTCGCGTCGATGGCCGACGGATTCGTGACGATGGCGCTGGGCTGGTCGCTGGTGGTGGCGGCGGCGACGTGGCTCGCCTCGTGGACCGACGGTCGCGCCGCGGCCGTCACGGCGACGCGCGGAGCGGCAGGCATCGCGGCGCTGACGATCGCGGCGTCTCTTCTCTTCTGGGGCTTCGGGGGAGCGTGGTGGGAGGCCGAATATCTGCCGGATCCGGGACTGCGCTTCGTGGCGGTGCGGTCCGACGAGGAGCCGCCGGGCGTCCCGCCGCAGGCCACGGACGAAGACGCGGACGAGCCGAGCCCGGGGTCGATCACGATGACGAGCCTGCCGGGAGCGACCGTGTTCGTCGACGAGGCGCGCACTCCGGCGATGCGCGCGCCGTTCGTCCGTGCGGCGCTGCCCGCCGGATCGCACGTGCTCCGCATCCACCCGGGCGGTGCGACGGCGGACGCGGTGGTCGGGCCCTTTACCCTCGGGTCGAGTGATACGATCGCGCTCGTGCAATTCGGGCCTACTCTCTCGTTTCGAGAGATGGCCACCCAGCTCGTCGTTCGCGAGGGCAGTGACGAGCGCGAGTCGCGCCGCGCCATCGCGAGCCGCGCGTCGCCTTTTGGTGTCCCCTTCGTCGCGGTCGCCCTCGCGCTTCTCGCCCTGGCGGCCGGTGCGATGAGCGCGACGACTCCGTCGGCGGAGGTCTCTCCGGCGCTCCGCCTCGCTTCACGCGGCATCGGCATCGTCCTCGGCCCCTTTCTCCTGGCGCGCGTCGCCTTTCTCGCTCCCTTCGCGCACGCCCCGGGCGAAACGAGGGCGCTCCTCGTGGCCGGCGCCGGCATCGTGGTCGTGGCGGTCTGGCTGTCCGGAGGGCGCGCGGGTTCGGGCGACGGACTCTTCGTGCGGGGCCCCGCGCGCCTGGGGGCGCTCGTCGTCAGCTTCGAGCGCTGGGTGATCGACGCGGTCGCGGGCGCCGCGGGCACACTCGTCCGCGTCGCCGCCTGGGTTGCCGCGCGGTCCGACGAGGATGCGATTGGAGCCCCGGCGGATGCAGCGGCAGTGCGCGTCGCTCGCTTCGGGCGCGCCGTCGAAGGCGTGATCGGGCAGCCGCTCGGGCGGGTGGCCTGGGTCCTCGTGGCGCTTCTGGCATCGGCCGCCGTCGGGCACGCCGTCTGGCCCGGGCGCTGAGCAAAACTCCATGCGCCCATGCCATCCTCGTCGCTGGATTGCCGTCGCGTCGGCGCTCGTCGTCTGGCTGGTCGCCGCGACCGCGTTCGCTCAGTCCTCCGGGCACGGTCGATTGCTCCTGTCCCTGCCCGACGGAGCGCGCGGCCCGCTCGTCCTCGTTCCCGGGCAGGGCGGATGGGTCGGCCAGCTGACGATCACGAACGTCGGGTCCGAGCCGCTCACGGTGTCCCGCGTGGCCATCCGCGGCGACGAGGACGACGTGCGCTCGCCCGCGCACCTCAGCGTTCGGTTCGCGGATGGCGCGGCGACCAGCGCGACGCTTGCACCGGGGACCGCGAAGGACGCCGTCGTCTCCTGGATGCCGGACAGGGATCCTCGCGTACGCCAGGCCTTCGGTCACGTCGTCGTGACGTCCACCGACGAGGGCGCCGGCGAAGTGGCGATGGGCTTTCGCGCGGACCTCCCCACGGGCCTCGGCTGGGTAGGCGAGCACGCGTTGACCTTGCTCGTGCTCTGGCCGCTCGTCCTCCTTCCGCTGGCAGGGGCCTGGCGCCTGTCGGGGCGGCGCGACGATCCCATCGTCGGTCATGTCTCGATCGGGGTGGCCGTTTCCGAGTTGCTCTTTGCCTTCTGGGCCTACCACCGCTTTGCGCCCGGCGTCGGGCGCGCCGACGGGAACGACGGCTTCCAGCTCGTCGAACGAAGCGTGTGGGTCCGCTCGGTCGGCGCGGAGTGGTACCTCGGCGTCGACGGGACCAGCATTCCCCTCATCGTCCTCGCGGCGACCCTCGGGGCCGTGGCGGTCGTCATCGCGGCCTCGGATCGCCGTGACGCTGCTCACCACGCGGCCCTCGGGCTGCTCGCGTCGGCGATCATGGGGGCGCTCGTCGCGCTCGACCTCGTCGTCCTCTTCGTCTCCTGGGAGCTCGTCCTCGTAGCGCTGGTCGCGCTCGTCGGCGGCTGGGGCGGGGCCCGCGGCCAGGTTGTGGCAGCCAAGGTCGGCATCTTCGGGGCAATCGGGTCCGCGGCGATGCTCCTCGCGTTCGTCGCGCTGTCGCGCGCGTCCGCACGCACCTTCTTCGTCGACGGGTCCCCGCTCGCTCACACGACGTCGATCCCCGAGCTCGCGCGCACCTCGTTCGCCCTGAGGGGGCCGCTCCTCGGCGTCCCGTTCGTCGAGATGGTGTGGGTGCTCCTCTTCGTGGCCGTGGCAGCCATCGCTCCCGTCGTTCCGCTGCATGGCTGGCTGCCCGATGCCCTGGAGGAGGGCCCCGCCGGCACGACGATCGTTCTCGGTGGGGTCGTCGTGGCGCTCGGCCCCTACTTGCTCGTGCGCGTCGGGTTCGGCGCCGTGCCGGAGGGAGCTCGCTGGATGGGGGCGTCGATCGCGGCGCTCGGCGTCCTGACGGCGGGCTGGGGCGCTCTCTGTGCGATGGCGCAGCGCGACATTCGCCGGTTCTTCGCCTACGCGACCCTCACCGCCACCGGGACATGTCTCTACGGGATCGGCGCGCTCACGCCGGAGGGGATCACGGGCGCCGTCGCGGGGTCGTTCGCCCACGGTCTCGCCGCCGTCTTGATCCTCGGCTTCGCGGCCGCACTCGAGCAGCGGGTGCACACGTGCCACGCGGGCCGCTTCGGCGGCCTTGCGGGCGAGACGCCCGGTCTGGCGGCGATCGTGGCCGTCGGGCTTGCGGTGTCGGTGGGCGTGCCCGGTCTGGTCGGGTCGTGGGGGGTGTTGCTCTCCCTCCTCGGCGGCTTCGTGTGGCATCCCGCCCTGGCCGCGCTGCTGGCCGCGGCGCTGGTCGTGTCCGTCGCCGCGCACGGCCGCATCGCGCGTCTCGTCTTGCTCGGGACGGTCGATCCCGTCTGGCGCACGAGCGTCGACCTCGAGCCTTACGGAGGCCGCTTCCCCGACGCGACGCTCTTGGAGATCGCCGCGCTCGTGCCGGTCGCCGTCCTCGCGCTATTGCTTGGGGTGTGGCCGGCGCCGCTGCTGTCCACGATCGGCGTGGGTGCGCGAGATGCGGGCGAGGCCGTCAATCCTTCCGGGCCCGAGTAGCCGTCTCGATGAGACGCGGTCCGCCGTCCGGACCGCGCTGCTCGTGACGTGGGTCGTTCAGGCAATGGTTGGCTGTTCGTCGCGGAGCGAGGCGCCCTTCCCGACGGCTGCGCACGTGCCCTATCCGCAGGTGCCGGCGGGCGGCGGCCCCACGATCGCCTCGGTGCCCGTGGTCACGGTTTCGTTCGACGGGGACAGCCACACGTCGGACCTGTCCGCCTTCGTCGACTGGCTCAGCCAGTCGGGGTGGGCGAGCCTCGTGGCAGCTCAGTACGGAGTTCACGGCATCGAACATCAGGCCCACGTCGCCCTCGCCGCGTCGGCTCCTACCGACGTGACGGACGACGACGTGCAGGCCGTTCTGACCGCGGGGCTCGGCGACGGCACGCTGCCGGTTGCGCCCTCCTCCGGCTCTCCGTTCGTCTACGTCGTCTTTTACCCGGACGGAACCTCCGTCACTCAATCCAGCGGAGCCAACGCGTGCGAGTCGAACCCGGGCAACGGCTACCACGCCATGACGAACCCGGGGGCCGGACCGAACATCGTGTACGTCGTCGTCCCGTCGTGCGACCCGCGGTTCTCCGCGCTTCTGTCCGAGGTGCAAGGGATGGAGCTCGAGACGGCGCGCCTCCTCATCGACACGGCCACCGACCCTTCGCCGCTCGACCAGCCAGGGTTCCAGCTCATCGACGAATCGAACCCGTGGTCGTCATTGGGACCGGAAGTGGGGGACCTGTGCTGGGGACGCCTCGCTTCGGAGGGCCCCGGGTACACGCTTCAGCGGGTGTGGTCCAACGCAGCCGCGGCAGCGGGGGAGGAGCCGTGCGCTCCGGTTCCCGCCGACAGCGTGCCGTTCGGCGTCTCGGCCGCGCCGTCGACCTTGCAGACGATGACCGCCGGGGTGCCGCTGACCTTCACGGTGACGGGCTGGTCTCGGGCCGCCGTCGCCGATTGGCCCATCCAGGCCACCTCGTGGGTCGGCGACTACGCGATCGACGTCTCGCTGAAGCCCGCGACGCTCAACAACGGGCAGACCGCGGTGCTGACGGTCACCGTTCCGTTCGTGCAAGCGTCGGGGACGTACGGCGCCGTGCTCCTGCGGTCGCTCGGACCGGCGGATTCGCCCGCCTGGCCCATCGCGTTCATCATGCGCTGAGCGCCCTCACAGGTTGAGGCCGACGATCGTGCGTATCCATACGGGACCGTACGGCTCGCCGGGCTGCATCGCGTGGTCGACCTCGGTGACGCGCGCGTAGACGCCGGTCGACCACCACAGCTTGCCGAAGTTGAAGAGCGCCGCCGGTCCGACGTACCCAGCGGGGCCGAGTGCGTACGGTCGCGGGGTCACCGCGGGATGCGGGAACTCGACGCGCATCCACCCTTCGGCGCCGACGTGCACGGCGGGGGTGATCTCGTAGGTCGCGCCGAGCGTCGGGTTGAGGACGACGTCCCTCTGCGGAGTGGCGTAATAGAGCTCGTACTCGGCCCAGAGGTTGGTATCGATGCGTAGCTTGCCGACGCGGCGCTGGAGGAGAATCTTGGCCTCGAGCTCCGCCTCCGTGTCGCCTTCGACGATCTCTCCGTAGACGCCGACGTCGATCGGCCACTCGCCCGGGTCGGCAAAGACGTAGCGAAGGCGCTGCTTGGCGCCCGTCACCTCGGTCATCGGCGCGGTCAGGAGGTAGCCGGCAGGCGTGGGCACGTAGACGATGTAGAGCCCGAGCTCGAGGCGATCGGTAATTCCGTACTCGAACTCCGTCTGGAACTGCGTCCCCAGGTACCAACTTGGGTTGCCCAACGCGTTGAGGGCCTTCACTGGCGTCAAGTCGGCGAACTGCTCGACCTCGAGCTCGCCCGTGCCGAGCGTCTCGGTCGTGTACGTGAACGGCAGCGGGCGCGGGGTTGCCAGAGCCCGACCGGGCACGAAGGCCACGGCGACTGCGATTGCAAAGAACACGGCTCTTCGTCGGTGCATGTCTCCTCAAGCGTCCAGGGAACCGATCAAAACGACGACAGAGTCAGGCCGACGGTCCACACGTAGTCGTTGGCCTTGGCCATGACATGGCAGTCGTTGCAGACGTTCGGGTTCGACGCGTACGGGTCGGAGCTCAGTGGAACGACGCTCCACAGGACCTCCACGTCGTTCGCATCCACGTTCTTCAGTTCGTAGAATTCCCAGTTGGCGGCGCCCGCCAGGTTGAAGCCGCCGCCTCGCTTGACCATCGCGAAGATTTGCCGGTCCGTGAACGCGGGATCGTTCTGTTCCTTGACGATGATCGTGCCCACCGGGAACGACGTGCTCCCGTGCGGAGGCTTCTGGTTGATGTACGTGGTCATAGGCCCGAAATGGATGCCGCCATCGGTTGCTTCCGATGGATTGGGGGCGCCGGGCGGGCCCACTCCGGGAGTCGACGGCCACGAGTGAAAGCCGGCGAAGTCGGATGAGAAGGCGATGAAGGGGCCCGACCCGCTGTCCGCGGCACGGCTGGACCCCGAGGTGCAGCCGAAGAACGCGCACAGGCAGACGAGCGCTCCGGCGGTCGTGGCGATTGGGCTCGAGGTAGGCAAGGCGTGGTTCTCCTGGGGCACGTGTCGGTCAGTGCGTCTGGGTCCGCAAGAACGCGAACATGTCGGCGAAATCCTGTGTGGCGAGCGGTTGTCCTGTGGCCGGGTCGGTCGCGTCGAGCCAGTCGGGCATGGGAAAGCGCAGCGCGATGCCACCGTTGTCCATGTCGGCGCGCGCGGCGACCGCGAAGAGGGCAGCGTTCCAGGCGGGGTCCCCGGCGGTGTTGCCGGGCTCCGCGTTGATGCCTGGCGCCGGAAAGTCGTAGGACCCTCCCCCGTAGGAGTACGTGGTCGGCCCCGGTACGAGAGGAGTGCCGTGTCCCGTGGCACCGTGGCATGCGGCACAGTTCGCGTACCCGGGGCCGTAGAGGATTGAGCCTCGCGTCCAATCGCCGAGGGGCGTGGGGTCGACGTTGATGCTCGCCGTCACGTTGCCCGCAGACGTGACGCCCGCGACCGTGGCGGAGACCTGCACGACCGCGTTCTCTACGGTGCCGGGGTCGAGGATGAAGAGAACGTCTCTCAGGTCGGCGTTGCGATCCGGCCGGTACGGGTTGTCGACCCACACCGCTGTCGGTTGAGCCCCGAACACGGGTATCGGGCTCGCCGCCGTGCTGTTCGGCGGGAGGGTGGCCATCGGCGGGGCCGGTGACGTCCAGGCGACGCTCGCTCCTTCGGGCAGGTCTTGCGTCGAGCCGTCCTCCGCCACGAGGACGACCTTCAACGCGATCGCGTCGCCTGCGACGGCGTCGAGTGGGGCCCCCGACGTGGTCACGATCGCGAGCTGCGGCGACACCGACGATCGAGGCGAAGCGCTCCCGCACGCGGCAGAGAGGGCCACCAGAGCCAAGGTCGTCGTCATGCGTCGCGCGGCTTTCATTGGTCCGCGCCTTCCCCGCCGGTCGCGGAGGCGAAGCTGCAATCCGCGAGCAGCCCACCGGGAGGCTGGTTGTCGATGCAAAGCAAGAGGGCCGGCGGATGGATTGCGTCCCCGGTCTTGCCGCCAACGGCGATCACCGTGGCGATCGATCCCACGGGGACAGTGACGTCAGCGACGGCCGTGTCGCTGGTGGCGCCGGAGGAAGCGCGCGCCGAGAGGATCTGCCCCGACAGCGGCTCGATCGGAACGTACCCGTTGGAGTCGGCCGGGTCGTCGTTGGGGCCTACCTGGGTGCCCACCGAGGCAAAGCCGACGGCCGTGAGGAGAGGCAACCACCCCGTCGCAAATGAGCCGTAGCCGAAGTCGAGCGACGCGACGCTCGGCACGGCGTTGATGGCCCGCATCGAGGCGGCGCCACTCGCGAGCACGGCATCGTCAGGCAGAACCACGAGCGTCAGTCCGCTGTCTTCGCCCGCGGGCGAGGCGTCGCCGGCGACGAGGAGCGTCCCGGAGGTGTCGTATGCGAGCGGGGACAGGGCCGTACCGTCGGCGAGGCTGCTCGAGGCGTCGCACCCCGCGCTGCCGGCGGGCACGATGCGCGCGTCGTATTGCCCTGCGGTGAGCGACAGGTACGCGCTCACCTGCGCGAACTCCAGGGCGGGCGCGCCGGAGTCCACACCGGCATCTGCGGCGATCTTCGCCAGCAGGGGCCCCTCGAATGCGCCGGTTCCGTGGATCGCGAGGCAGACATCGATCGGCGGTAGGTCCGGCGACATTTGCGCCACTCGCAGCAGGGCCGGCGGCGCGCCCGCGGGCGCCGCGTCTCCCACGGCTCCCCCGGCATCGGCTCCCTGAGACGCCAGGACCGAATCGTCGACCCCGCCATCGCTCGCGGGCAACGTCTGCGCCGGAGGATCGCTCGTGCTCTTCGCGACGCAGGCCGAACCGATTGCGGCGGCACCTGCGAGGAGGGCTGGGATTCGTGCGGATCGCATCATCGGTCTACTCTCGGGAGCACCGCGGCGTCAGAGGCTTCGCAGGTACTCGACGAGCGCCTTCTCCTGCGCCGCCGTCAGCATCTGTGGATTCGCGCCGGCGCCCGCTGCAGCCCGGAGCATGGAAGGCAATACGTCGTCGAGCGTCGCCGCGCTGCCGTCGTGCAGATAGGGAGCGGAGTCGGAGAGGCCGCGGAGGGCCGGCGTGTCGAAGGCGCATGCCGCTCGCGGGTGCCCCTCGATGTCGTCGTGCGGCACGTCGGGCCACGGACCGCTCGTCACGCAGGTCCCCACGTCGTGGAGCAAGACGAGGCCGGCGAGGTCGAGCGTCGGATTGCCGTCGCCCGAGTCTGTCTTCGCGGGGCCCAGGTGGCACGTGTCGCAGCCGACGCTCGCGAAGAGCGCCTCTCCCTGCGAACGGAGCTGCGCGAGCTGGGGTCCGTCGAGCGTGTGGGTCGCGTCCGTCGACGGCGCCACCGGGATGGGGACGGCGTAGTTGACGTAGTCGGCGATGGCGTCGAGCAGGGGCTCCTGGGTTCCGATGGGAGCGAAGTGTCCGCCTTGCTCGAGGTCGATCGTTTGCCAGTAGTCCTCGACCTTGGATCGGTCGGCCGTGCGGAACAGGAATCCCGTATCGATCGTGCCTCCGCCGTTCGATGGCGTATCGCGCGGTCCTTGTGCGAACAGCCACGTGACGGCGTCGCTCCGGCCCTCGACGTGGCACGAGGCGCACGCAACCCAGTGGTTCTGGGTGAGCGCCGTGTCGTCGCTGTTCGCCGAGTAGAAGAGCTGCTGGCCGAGCCGAAGATTCGCGGGCACGGGGTCGCTCGACAGGCTCTTGAAGGCGCTGCCGTCCTGCACGACCGTGGGGCCGCCGTCGCCCGCTTCCACCTTGAACGCGACGACGTCCTCGGTGTTGCGCTCCTGGACGTAGACTTCGCCGTCGTGCCAGACGGCGCCCTCCGGCAGGTGGCCCGGCAGGGGCCTCACCACCGTCACCTCGACGCGCGCATCGGCGTCGATCACGAGCAGGTCTTCGCTGTCGGAGTCGACGACGAAGGCGTACTTGCCGTCGCCGGAAAACGTCATCGATCGGGGGCCCGACACGATGTCGCCGAAGGCCCCGTTGTCACCAGGGTTGGCGTCGTTCGCCTGCACCGAGAGGCGCGCGAGCTGGTTGCCGGTGCCGTCGAGGATGGACACGGCTGGGAACACCGTATTGTCGAAGACCAGCGCGGGCTCGGGAGTGTCCGTGCCCAGCATCAGGTGCAACGTCCAGAGCTCGTCGGCACCGGGCCTCGCGATGACGTCGTAGATCCCGCGGACGAGGCCGTGCGGCTCGGTCGGGTCGCTCTCGGGCCCTCGATCGGGCACGGTCCACGTGGTTTTGAGCGCGAGGGGGTTGGTCGAGAGCTGGGTCACGCCGGGCCCGAGGAGGTGGGTCGCGAGGAGGGTCTGGCCGTCGGATGCCCAGGCGAGCGTCCACGGCTCGCGTGGCGTCGCCGCCGTCGCCACGATCGCGAGAGAGCTCGCGTCGACCTCGACGATCTCGGCGTCCTGGGAGCAAGCGACGAAGATCTTCGATCCGTCCACGCTGACGACGACGCCGATCGGCTCGGAGCACACGGCGACGCTCCCTTTGACGGATGCGGAGGCCACGTCGATCGCGTAGAGGCGCCCAGATCGCTCGCCGGTCACGTAGAGGTTCGTCGCGGTCGAGTCGAGGGCGAGCGCGCGAGGCATCACGGCCGGGTCGAACCGACTGGAGGCGGCGTTCACGGCAGGGAGCGCGCCGGCGAGCAGGATCTCGTGCTCGATCGAGCGCGCCGCGGCATCGAGGATACTGACGCTGTCGGCGTCCGGGTGCACGACGAAGAGGCGCGAGCCGTCGGGGCTCATCGCGATGGAGCTCGAGTGCGCCTGCTGAGCGGCTTGCGGCGCCGCGGCGCTGCATGCCGCCGGCGCCGCGACGACGCAGGCGAGGAGGCTGGCCCGGGCGAAGGCGCGTCCGATCATGGCTGCGTGATCGGAGTGGTGAGGGTGAACGTGATCGAGTTGGCGAGCGCCGACGGCAGGTGCACGGCGGAGACCTCGGGCACGCAGTCGTGCTCGCGGTCGGTCGTCGGCACGCGGGCTCCGGCGTCGCCGCCGATCCTGTCGGCCAGCGATCCCGATTCGCCCGACAGGACCCGCTCTGCCATCTGCAGCCCCCCCAGCCCGAGGGGTCGACCGTCCGGGCCGGTCCCGAGGTGCGCGCACTCCTGCGGCCACTCGATCTCCGTGTCCTCGTCGCGGTCGTCCCATCCGTTCAACACGAGCTTGTCGAGACGCGCGACGCGATCGTCGATGAGCGCCGCGAGCGCGGCGTTGCCCGGCAAGAGAGCGATGAGCTCGTAGGTGTCGCGGAGCGCGCCCTGCAGGATTCCGAAGCGACGCGGTGTGAAGGTCACGGTCGAGGACGTGTCTCCCTCAGTCGGTCTGTAGATGCGCGCCGTCGGGTCGTAGAAGACACTGTCGAGCCGCTGGAATACCGCGAGGGCGCGGTCCCTGTACTCGGTCGCTCCCGTCGCCAGATAGGCCACGAGCAGCCCGCGGATCGCCGCCGTGTGTGCGTCGAGGTTCGTCCCCTGGTCCGTCGGCGCATTCTGCGTGATGTCCCACCCGCCGTACGCGTACCCGTCGGCGGCGGTGAGCTTGTCGTAGAAGACGCTCGAGAGCGACGCGATCAGCGCATCCAGCCTGGCCCCGAAGGGCAGTCCGTTCACAGCGGGGAACGACGGCGGGTCGAGGGGGCAGGGGACGTTCGTCGTGTCGGGTTTGGTGTTGCTGTAGAGGACCAGCTCCGAATCGAGGGCGCGTCGCGCCGTCCGGAGCGCGAGGAGGGCGTACGCGGCAGTGTCGGTCGAGAGGGTCGTGCCCCTGGACACGGTTGCGCCCGCGAGCGTGACGTCGTCGACGAAGAGACCGGTCGCGGGATCGACGTGAAGGCGGTCGATATTGACGAATGCGACGCGCATCATCGCGAGCGCCCGGTCGTGCAGCGTCGCGGCGCCTGTCGGCGTCTGGTTCTGGACGGGGAAGGGGTCTCCGTCGAAGTACGCGAGCGCGGGCTGGCTGCCGCCCACCTGGGTGTTGAACTGATCGGTGAGCGAATAGATGCTCGAGAACGCGCCGAGCACTCCCGCGAGATCGAGCAGGTCGCTGTCGGGCGAGGTGATCGCGTACCCGGTCGGAAGCGGGAAGCCGCTCGCGTCGGTCGTCTCCGTCACGGCCACCGCGCCCGGGAACCAGCGCAGGGGGCTCTGGTCGCTGTAGCCAAGGGCGCTGGCGATGCTCGGGAACCCGCCCAGCGTGACCCCGTCCGCGGTGGTGAGCTCGGTCAGCCACTGCTGCGCCTGGTTGTCGAGGATCTGGAGGAAGTTCCCCGCCTGGAAGCCTTCGATGTCGCTCGATCCGAGGAAGGTCCCGGGCACCGTCGTGGACCCCGGACCGCCGTTACCTAGAACGGTGTTGCCGGCGTTCCCGACGAGCGTCAGCTGATCGACCGGCACGGTGTTGACCGGGTTCTCGTTCGAGTCGTGCATGACCTGCAGGTAGTTGAGGGTCCACAGCGCCTCCTTCCAGCCCGCCCAGCCCGAAGCCCCCGGGCCGATGGTCATGTTTACCTGAGCCGATCGATTCGGCAGGTGCAGGCTCGTGTAGTCGCACTCGTAGTCGTCGCACATGAGCAGGCCGCTCGCGCCCGGGTCGTCGTCGGAGCTGATCGAGCAACCCGTCGAGGCGTTGCTGGCGTTGATGGCGGGGTCCCACTGAGTGAAGGGTTGGAGCGTGGGCCAGAAGCCGGACCATCCGAGGGGATTCGTTTGAGTGACGTCCGCGGTGACGGTGCGCGCGGTCGTATTGGCGAGGATCGCGAGGTGCTGCACCCAATCGCGGAGCCCCTCGAGGGCGTCCGCTCCGGTCGCGCCCGTGGGGTTCAGCACCGGCCCGAACGCGAGCGACGTGCCGGCGCCCGACTCGAAGGCGATGTTGTTCATCGGCTGCTTCGAGTACTCGTACGATTCGACGGCGCTCGCGAAGCCGGGAAGGTCGACGCGTCCGTTCTTGCCGCCGGCGACGCCGTTGTTCAGCGCGGGGTCGAAGTAAACGCTCGCCTGGCAATAGAGCCCTGCGTCGGAGTCGAGGGCGGCCGCCGTCGTCGGGCAGGCGTAGTCGCGACTGAAGCCCGCGAGGTTGCGTCCCATGGCTTGCGCGAACGGTTCGCCCGAGATCTGCATCTCCACCGACGCGATGAAGTGGTCGCGAGTGACGAACGTCGTGTCGCGAGCGGTGACATTGAGCTGAAACGTCTGCTGGATCGGCCTCGTGTCGACCGCAGACGCCGACGTCGATTGCGGGCTCCGTGACGACGTGCACGCGGCCGCCCCCACGACGGGCAGTCCTAAGCTCACCCCCAGGAGGACGAGCGTCGCGGGCACGCCTCCAATGAAAACGACTTTCATCATCTACAACGATGAAGGGAACTCCCACACGGCTCGGCAGAATGCAAACGCAAACCACTATTCGTATTGGTTTCAGTGGCTTGTGGAAGACGTAGCTGTGCGCCCTTGGGCGTCTGGCAGCGCCCGGCCCGCGCGAGAATCAGCTGATGCGCGCGAGCGCCGAGAGCGGCATGCGCTTCATCAGGAAGCCCATGACCACCCATGGCCACCTCGGCACGTAGGCCTCGGCGGGCTCTTGCTCGATGGCCTTCGCCAGGGCGCGGCAGCCGGTCTCCGTGTCGACGATGAAGGGCGTGTTCTTGATCTTCTCGTTTATCTCCGAGCGGATGTAGCCCGGGTAGATGGTGCTGACGCGGATGGGCGTTTTCATGAGATCCGCGCGAATTCCCTCGGTCAACGACGCGAGGCCCGCCTTCGTCGCGGCGTAGGTCGTCACGTTTCTCCGCATCCCGCGGAGCGCGCTCATCGATGAGATCGTCACCAGGTGCCCGGCGTTCTGCTGCCGGAAGATTTCGACGGCGGCCTCGCACTGGGCCAGGGCGGCGACGAAGTTCGTCTCAGCCGTCTGGCGATTGACGCGGAAGGCACCGGTCCCGACGGGTTGGCCCTTGCCGATCCCCGCGTTGACCACGATTCGATCGAGCGTTCCGAGGTCTTCCTTGAAGGCTCGGAACACCTCGAAGACCTGATCGTAGTTCGTCACGTCGAGCGCGCGGACGGCGACGCGGATCGACGGGTTCGCTGCCATGAGTTCGGTCTTCAGCGTGTCCAGCCGCTCGGTGCGGCGCGCGCAGAGGGCGAGGTTTCTCCCCAGCTTCGCGAACTCGCGTGCCATCCCTTCACCGAGGCCGGAGCTCGCGCCCGTGATGAGGATGTTTCGTCGGACGGGCTTCGCCAAAGTGTGGGTGTTCTACCGCATCGGCGCGCCTTCGGAAACTACGCCCCCACACCAGGGATTTCCGGGAATATAGGCTCGCCGAGCGAAGGCCTTAACGCAACTCTCGGCCCGCCCGTACCAGGAGACGAGGCGAACCCGTGACGAGTATCCTACCCGCAGCAGCCGCACTGGGACCACGGCGCAGACCGCGCAGCGGGGAGCTCCACATCGCGCGGGACGACATCGCGGGACTGCTCGCGCACGATCTGCGAACGCCGCTCTCCGCCATCGCGATGAATCTCGACTTCGTCCTTGGCGAGCTTACTGGCGCCGAGCCGGAAAGCGTTCGCGCGGCGCTCGAGGATTGTCGCCAGGCCAACGTACGAGCCGTCCGCCTCATCTCCGACATGGCCGACGCGGTTCAGCTCGCCAGCGGCGAGCGCAGACCCAACTTCTCGGACGTCGACGGTGCCGCGATCGTCGTTGAGGTCGTCCGGCGCGTCGTCGCCGATGCCGCCGCTCGCGACGTGGAGATCGTCTGGACAGCCCAGGGCGACGTCTTTCGCGCCGATGCCGATCTGCTCACGCGGGCACTCGAGCGCATCGTCCAGCGCGCGCTCTGGTACACGCATCACGGGGACCGGGTGGAGATCGTCCTCCAGTCCGGCGGCGTGACCATCCGCGTCGGCGGCGCACGGGCAGACGGGGTCGAGACGGTCGCGCGGTCGCTCGCCACGCACTTCGCCGAGGCCGCGCTTCGCGCCCAGGGCGGCGCGATGTGGACGGAACGGGACGTCGACGGCACCCTCGTCTACAAGGTGCAGCTTCCAACGTAAGGCTAGTCCTTGAGCGCCTCGGCGCCGCCGATGATCTCCATCAGCTCCTTGGTGATCGCCGCCTGGCGTGCGCGGTTGTAGACGAGCGTCAGCCTCGCGATCATGTCCTTCGCGTTGCGCGTCGCCGCGTCCATGGCGGTCATCTGGGCGCCGAAGAAGCTGGCCTGGCTCTCCAGAAGCGCGCGGTACACGCTGATTTCGACGTACATCGGGACGAGCCTCTCGAGCAGCGCGCGCTGATCGGGCTCGTAGATGAAGTCGGTCGGCGCGGCGGCGTCGGCACCGTCCCTCGCTTCCGGCTCACCGAGAGGCAGAAGCCGCTCCAGCGTGATCTTCTGCGTGATCGCGCTCTTGAACTCGTTGTAGACGACGTACACGGCGTCGAACTCGCCCCTCTCGAAACGCGGCACGAGCCAGTGCGCAACGAGGCGCGCCTTCTCGAGGTCGAGCCCGTCGTAGACCCGCGGGAAGTCCTTCGTGACATTGCCGCGGCGGCGATTGAGGAACTCGCGCCCCTTGCGCCCCAGGGTGGCGAAGGACACCTCGATCGACCCCGATTCCTTCTCCCGCCAGAAGCGCTCGGCGTTCTTGTTGACGTTCGTGTTGAGCGCGCCGCAGAGCCCGCGGTCGGCGGAGAAGACGAGAAGGAGCGCCCGCTTCTCGGGGCGCCGTGCGAGCAAGGGGTGAACGGCCTCGGTCTGCGAAGGGTCCGAACTACCAATCGTCCGCGAGACCGACTGCAATACCTCGCCGGTCTTGAGCGCGTAGGGACGCATCGCGACGATCCGCTGCTGCGCCCGGGTCAGCCGAGCGCCGGCCACCATCTTCATGGCGCGCGTGATCTTCTGCGTCGCCTTGGTGCTCGCGATGCGCTTGCGGATCGCCTTGAGAGAAGGCATGGGCGGTGCGTCCTACTTCCCGTTTTCCGCCTTGGCGGATCCGAACGCGGCGCTGAACTCCTCGAGCGCCTTCTTGAGCGTCGCCTCCGTCTCGTCGTCGAGCGCCTTCTTGGTCCGGAGAGTCTCGAAGAGACTGGCGTATTTCTTCTCGATGAAGTCACAGAGGCCGCGCTCGTAGTCGGCGATCTGCGAGATCGCCAGCTTGTCGACGTAGCCGCGCGTCCCCGCGTAGATGACGACGACCTGCTTCTCGACCGGCAGCGGCACGTACTGCCCCTGCTTGAGGATCTCGACCAGGCGGGCGCCGCGCTCCAGCTGGTCGCGGGTCACCTTGTCCAGGTCCGAGGCGAACTGCGCGAACGCCGCCATCTCGCGGTACTGGGCGAGCTCGAGCTTCAATCTCCCGGCCACGCTCTTCATGGCCTTGATCTGCGCGCTGCCTCCGACGCGGCTGACGCTGATACCGACGTTGATCGCCGGGCGAACGCCCGAGTAAAAGAGGTCCGACTCGAGGAAGATCTGCCCGTCGGTGATCGAGATGACGTTCGTCGGGATGTAAGCGCTTACGTCGCCGGCCTGCGTCTCGATGACCGGAAGCGCCGTCAGCGAACCGCCGGAGCGTGGGTTCTTGACGATGTGGAAGCCGTCACCCTTCTCCTTGAGCTCGTCCTCGGCGTGGTGCTTCCCGAGCTCACCCTTGTGGATCTTCGCGTCGCCACGTTTCTCCCAGTCGGTGACGTCCTTCTTCACGACGGCGCACTCCTCGGCCATCTTCGCCGCACGCTCGAGGAGGCGAGAGTGGATGTAGAAGACGTCGCCCGGGTAGGCCTCCCTGCCCGGCGGACGCCGGAGGAGAAGCGATAGCTGTCTGTACGCGACCGCTTGCTTCGAGAGGTCGTCGTAGATGCAGAGGGCGTGGCGTCCGCTGTCGCGGAAATACTCGGCCATCGTCACGCCGGAGTACGGCGCGATGAACTGCAGCGGCGCCATCTCGCTCGCGCCGGCGACGACGACGGTCGTGTACTCCATCGCGCCGAGCTGCGTCAGCTTGTCGACGACGCTTGCGACGGTCGACTGCTTCTGACCGATGGCGACGTAGAAGCAATAGACGCCCTGGCCGCGCTGATTGACGATCGTATCGAGCGCGACGGCGGTCTTGCCCGTCTGGCGGTCGCCGATGATGAGTTCGCGCTGCCCGCGCCCGATGGGGACGAGCGCGTCGATCGCCTTGATGCCAGTCTGGAGAGGCTCCTTGACCGGCTGTCGGGCGAGGATGCCGGGCGCCTTGATCTCGACGCGGCGGCGGTGGGGCGTCTCGATCGGGCCCTTGCCGTCGATGGGCTGTCCCAGCGCATTCACCACGCGGCCGACGAGCGCCTCGCCGACGGGGACGTCGAGGATGCGGCTCGTGCGCTTGACGACGGACCCTTCCTTGACGTTCGATACGTCGCCGAAGCACACGGCTCCGACGTTGTCCGCCTCGAGGTTGAGCACGAGGCCCATCAGGTTCCCGGGGAATTCGAGGAGCTCGCCCGCCATCGCGCCCTCGAGGCCGTAGATGCGAGCGATTCCGTCGCCGACACTGAGCACGGTTCCCGTCTCGGTCGTAAGCGCGGCCTTCTCGTAGTTCTGGATCTGCTTCTTGATGATCGCAGAGATCTCTTCGGCGCGAAGCTGCATGGCGTTTTTATTTTCCTTAGTTGGGGAGCAAGACGTCGCGCAACGATTGCAAGCGCGTTTGGAGCGAGCCGTCGAAGATGCGGTCACCGATGCGGGCCACGACGCCCCCAATGAGCGACGCGTCGATCCGGCGGTCGACGACGACGCGCTTGCCCGTCATCTTCTCGAGCCTGGCCTGGAGCTTCGCGTAGTACTCGTCGCTCAGCGGCGCCGCCGTTGTCACCTCGGCCCGCAGGACACCCTTGCTCGCGTCGGCGAGCTCGCGAAGGGTGCGAGCGAGGTACGGCAGCGTCTTCATTCGCCGGCGATCCACGAGCAAGAGAAGCGTGTTGCGGGTCGTGACGCTCGCCCCGATCCGGTCGGCCATCTCGCCGATGACGGCCTTCTTCGCCTCGTGCGCGACGAGCGGGTTCTCGATGGCGTTGCGAAAGTCGGGGCTCGAATCCCAGGCGCTCGCCGCCGCCGCAATCTCGTCGACGATCGCGTCGAGCTTGTTCTCGGCGACTCCAAGCTCGAGCAAGGCCTGGGCGTAGCGGCGGGCGACGATCGATACGCTCATGACGGGCTCCCCGGTCGGGCGCCGAGGTCCGCGAGGTAGTCCTCCGCGAGACGCTCCTGGTCTGCAGGCGTCACGCGCTTCCTCAGGAGCTCCTCCGCGGCGACCACTGCAGCGTCCACCGCGTCGCGCCATAGGTCGAGCCGGATCTGCTTGAGCTCCTGCTCGACGAGAAACTCGGCGTCCTTGCGCATGCGCTCGGCCTTTGCCTCCGCGTCCTTGACGATGCGGTCACGCTCGGCCTCTCCACTGCGCACGAGTGCTTCGCGCGCCGCGACGACTTCCTGCTCCAGTAGCTCGAGCTTGGCCTGATACTTCCTCGCCCGCTCTTCGGCCTCGCGCTTCATGCGCTGCGCCTCTTCGATTTCCTTCGCGATGCCGTCGCGCCGGCTCTGGAGGCCCTCGGCGATGGGCTTCTTGCCAAGGAGATAGTAGCCCGACGCGAGGATGCCGAAGTTGATGAGCATCGCGATGTAAGGCGGCGTCTCTTCGCCGAAATCCGTCCAGTTGAAGGGCTTCGGCTCCTCGCTCTCCGGCGCTTCGGCTTCGGGCTTCTCGGCGACGGCCATCGCGGGTCGCCTCGCGGGGGGAACGGCGACCCCGCCGGGCGTCGTCTTCCGCGGCTGGGGTTGCGCCCAGGCCCAGAGGGACCACGCGGTGACGGCGGCCATTGCCACGAGAGCGAAGCGACGAGCGAAGGGCACGCGTTTCACTGCTGCACCTCGCGTCCGAGGACTCGTCCGGCCAGCTCTCGTGCGAGCGTCACGGCCTCGCCTTTGAGCGTCGTGCGTACGCGGTCGGCCTCGGCAAGGGCGGCACGCTTGCCGTCGTCGATCGTCTTCGCCGCAGACGCGCGTACGCTCGCGAGGATCTCCTGCTCGTGCTTCACGGCCTCGGCGCGGATCTTGTCGCGTTCGGCGTTCGCGGTAGCGCGCGCCTTGGCCATTGCGGCCTCGTAGTCGGCGAGGGCGCTCGCGGACTTCGCGTCGATTTTTCGCGCCTGCATCTTGGCGCCGTCGATGCGCCGCTCCCGCTCCTCGAAGAGGTTGAGCATGGGATCGAAGAGGTAGGGCTTGAGGAAGAGGGTCAGACCCACGAAAAGGACGACTTGCACGAGGAAAGTCGCGTCAAAGTCGACCGAAATGGCTTGGGGGGCGGCGACGCCGGCAGCAAGGAGGCCGTCGTCGAAGGAGGCGAGGAGCATGCGTCTCCGTCGATGGGGGAAAGTGGGGGGCCCAGTAGCACTGAGGGGCTCGAGTGTCCATCAGCGGGGCGTTCGCTTCGATCCGGCCGGTCGCCTCGGGGCCGACGAATAGGCGCGCTGCGGGGCAGTGTGGCTCGCGACGAGGACGGGCGCGCCGCCGTGCATCTCGGGGTGGACGCTCGCCAGCCCCTCGGACTTCGCGAAGCCCGCGAGATCGCCCGCGTGCTCGTCCATCCACGCGCTGTATCGTCGCCAGAACGCGCGCGCGCTGTCGTCCGCGAGCGGCACGCCGTCCACGAGCACCTGTAGGACGCTCATCGTGCCCGCATCATTGCCCCTGCGCGCTCCCCAGAGAAGCTCCAGCCGTCAATTGAACGATGGTCAATGGTGAGCTAGAGAGATTGTGGGTCCCCTTCCGACCCCACTCGAGGAGTGTTCAAGGTGAACCCCAACGCTGCTCCGCCGCGCGTCATCATTCGCCACTGTGCCGAGTACGACACGGAGGCCATCCGGGCGATCATAAAGGAAGGGCTGCTCGAGCTTGGCCTGGTCCCGACGGGCCGCACCCTCGTGAAGCCGAACCTCGTCGCCGCGGGAGACATGTTCCCCTACGCGCACACCCGGGCCGAGTTCGTCGAGGGGCTCCTGCTGGCGCTGAAGGACGTCGGCGACGACACGATGACCGAGCTGGCGGTGGGCGAACGGTGCGGCATAACGATCCCGACGCGGTATGTATTCAAGCACAGCGGCGTCGACGCGAGCATGGCGCGAGTGCCGGGCGTCAAGCGGTACCTCTTCGAGGAAGTCCCGCAGGTGGAGATTCGCTACACGCACGAGAAGCGTCTGCGCGACTACGTCTTCGTCCCTGAGCCCATCGCCAAGACGGATTTCTTCGTCAACGCGCCCAAGTTCAAGGCGCACCCTTGGACGACGGTGACGTTCTCGATGAAAAACTACATTGGGATCCAGGACGACCGTCACCGCCTCATCGATCACGACCACCGCCTGAACGAGAAGGTGGCCGACCTCCAGTACGTCATCCAGCCGCAGTTCATCGCCATCGACGGGATCGTCGCCGGCGAGGGTCGCATGCTGACGCCCACGCCGTTCGACCTGAAGCTCATCGTGATGGGCAACAATCAGGTCGCGTTCGACTCCGTCTGTTGCGCGATCATCGGCGTGGATCCGGACGAGGTCGATCACATCCGCTTCGCCGCCGAGCGAGGTTTCGGCACGACGGATCTCTCGCAGATCCAGATCACCGGTGACGTCTCGCTGGGTCAGGCAAAGGAGCGAGCGAGGGGCTTCGACGTCGGCCTCATTCGCGTCGAGAAATATTTCGAGGGCAGCAGCATCACCGCGTACGCGGGACCGCCCCCCGAGACCGAGCACACGGACTACTGCTGGGGAGGGTGCCCTGGGGCCATCGAAGAGGCCATCGAGATGCTTCGGACGTACGACAAGGAGTGCGACAAGAAGATGCCTCGAATGCACGTCGTCTTCGGCGCGTACGAGGGGGGAATCGACGCGAAGCCCGGCGAGAAGGTGGTCTTCATCGGCGACTGCGCGAAGTGGCACGGGACGATCGACGACAAGGTGGTCTCGATCGAGAGCCTGTACCGGGACCGCTCGACGAAGGATCCCCACAAGGCCGAGGCCGACGACATCTACACGAAGATAAAGAACGTCCAGAAGCAGCTCTGGTCGTCGCGCAACGACTCCGTCATACGGCTGCATGGCTGCCCCGTCAGCGTCGCCGAACAGCTCTTCGCGCTCGTGAGCCTCGGCGGGGCCAAGAACCCGTACCTCGAGCCGTCGGAGGCCGTGGCCTTCAACCAGGCGTACCTTGGCTGGAAGGCGGCCGTGGCGGTCAAGCGCCTGCGCGGCGAGCGCTACCAGACGCCCGGTGCGTGCAGCCGCGGCGAGGCAATGCCGGTCGTCGCTCCGGCCGAAGCCGAGTAAGCCAAGTCGTTATTTTGCGCGGGACAGGAAGGCGGCGAACGCTGCCGCAGCCTCCGGCGTGCCGAGGCGCTGGCCAAACGTGTCGAGCTCGCGCGACATCGCCTGCTGCACGGCGACCCGGTTGGGCTCGCGAAGCAGGCGCTTGGTCTCGCAAAGCGAGCCGATGGCAAGCTCGGTCAGTGTCTTGACCCGCGCGGCCGCTGCGCTCTCAAGAGCATTGGCAGGCACGACGGCGTTCACGAGGCCGGCGCGAAGGGCCGTGTCGGCGTCGATCCGGTCGCCGAAGAGCATCCATTCGGACGCCCGCTGAGCCCCGACGCGCGCCGCGAGCAGGACGCTCGACCCAGCCTCGGGCACGAGCGCGAGCCGGGTAAAGGGAAACTGGAACGTTGCGCCCGCCGAGGCGACGACGTAATCGCAGTGAAGGAGCAACGTGGCGCCGATGCCGATCGCCAAGCCGTTGACTGCGGCGACGAGTGGCTTGGGGAACGACGCCAGCGTCTGGAGAAAGCTGCCGGCGGGCCGAGGGGACAGGCCCTCGGTGTTACCCGTGGCCGCCCGCATGAAATCGACGATGTCGTTGCCCGCGCAGAACGCGTCGCCTGCGCCGCCGATCTGCACGACGGAGATGCGGTCGTCCTTTGCTGCGGTAGTGAGGGCGTCGTCGAGCACCGCGTACATCGCGATCGTCAGCGCGTTCTTCTTGGCGGGCCGATCGAGTGTGATCCTGCGGACCTTCGCGGCGTCTTCAACGCGGACGTTTTCGCTCATAGGTGTGCCATGAGGCCAGTTGGACCTCGAGTCAAGTCCGGCTGCCTGCGAGCTACTCGATGCCGAACTCCTTCAGCCGGCGATAGAAAGTCCGCCTGGGTAGGCCAATCATCCTCGCCGCCTGAAGCCTGTTCCAGTTGCAAGCGGCGAGGGCGCCGAGAATGCGCTCTTTCTCGGCGGCCTTGTGCTCGACACTGCTCTCGGCGCGCGGCGGCCGCGCGGATGTGCGACCCTCCGCTCGCTCCGATCCGTTGCTCGTCCGACTGTGCCCGGCGCCACGCGGAGGGGCGGAAGGGAGATCGATGTCGTCGGCCCCGATTTCGTGGCCCTCACTCATCAGCCACGCGCTCAAGAGCACGTGCTCGAGCTGACGGACGTTGCCCGGCCAGGGAAGGCCGCAGAGCTTCCTCAGCGCTTCGCGCGATACGTTTTTTCGTTCGCGACGATAGCGCGCGGCGAAGAGGGTGAGAAAGTGGTCGAGCAGGGGAGGGATGTCCTCGACCCTCTCGCGCAGCGCCGGGACGTGGAGTTCGACGACGTGAAGGCGATAGTAGAGATCTTCCCGGAAAGCGCCCTGGGAGACCATGTGCTCGAGGTCGCGGTGCGTCGACGCGATCACGCGCACATCCACGGGCTCCTCCCGTGTGCTTCCCACAGGGCGCACGAGCTTCTCCTCGAGTACCCGCAGGAGGCCGGCCTGCATCTGTCGCGGCATCTCGCCGATTTCGTCGAGGAGAAGCGTGCCCCCGTTCGCCTCCTGGAACAGACCCCGCCGGTCGCGATCGGCCCCCGTGAACGCTCCCCGGACGCTGCCGAAGAGCTCGGACTCCAGCAGGTTGGCGGGAATCGCGCCACAGTTGACGCCGAGGAAGGGCTTTCTGGCCCGCGGACCGGCCTGATGGACTGCGCGCGCGACCATCTCTTTGCCCGTCCCGCTCTCGCCGGTCACGAAGAGGGGGATGTCCGTATCCTTCACGCGATCGAGGACGGCATAGACGCGACGCATCGCTGCGCTGGTTCCGACGAGGCCGGCGTAGCCGAAGTGGCTCCGCAGTTCGGCGCGCACCTGCTTGAGGTCGCGGCGCACGACGGCCAGCTGCTCAGTGCGTTTGCCGAGGAGACGGGCGACCTCGTCGCGCGCGCCGGCTAGTTCGACGTTCGCGCTCGCCAGCTGATCGGCCCGCGCACGGTTCTCCGAGAGCAAGCGAGTATTCTCGATGGCGATCGCTGCCTGGTCGGCGAAAGCGCAGAGGGTCGGAAGCTCCTGCTCGAAGCGCACACCGGCTCGCAGTCGCGTCTCGAGGTAAAGCGCGCCGATGGTGCGGCCTAGCGGCGGAGCGCCGCGGATGGGGACGCAGGCGATCGACTGGATCATCAGGTTGTGCACGCTGACTGCCTGCGCGAGCCTGGCGTCGTCACGGGCGCTCATCGTGACGACGGGCTCACCGCTCGCGACGACGCGATCGGCGACCGATCGCGAGAAGCGGGCGTGAGTGTCGTCGCCCCCTGAGCGGTCGCGGGCCGTGTGAGCCTCCAGCTCGCCACGATCGCCGACGACCAGGACGAAGCCGCGCTCGGCCGCGAGGAGCGCGACGGCATGGTCGGTCACGCGCTGAAGCAGGCGCGGTACGTCGTGTTCGCTGGCGAGCTCACGGGTAATCTCCAGGATTCGCGCGAGTCTGTCCTCTGCAAGGCGGGGACCCGTGAAGATGGACGTAGAACCTCCGCTCACGGAGCGAGCGTGGGCGCTGGCCGCAGAGAGCGACGGAAGCATGGACGGGGCGACGACCGTAGCGGTGTGCGCTTGCCTCAGCGCACGCCGCCTGGGGTCGTCCCAGAACACCTCCCGCAGATCGCGAGGTAGCTTCGCCGCGGTTTCCTCGAGCATCGCGAGCGCCGTCTCGGTGTCGCGGCGTGCAGTTGCCACGTTTCCCTGTGCGGCGGCGAGGCGCGCACGAGCATCGAGGGCCTGCCATGCCCATTCCCGGCGTCCGGCCTTGGACGCGAGGTCGATGGCCGCGTCCAGCGAGCGGCGCGCCCCTTCCTCGTTGCCCGATCGCGAGACAATCGCCGCGCGCACGAGCTCAGCGAGGGCGGCGTGCTCGCCGAATCCAGCCTCGCCCAGGGCGCTCTTCACTCCCTCGAGCTCTCGAGTCAACTGGGACGACTCGACTCCGGCCTCTCGCGCCCTCGCGAGCAGGCCCTCGAGACGGGACTCGGCCGCGTCATGGGTACGGCCCTGGGCCTGCCATGCGACTGCGGCCTCCTCGTACAGACGCCCGCCGCGAGCGCCCTCTCCCGTACGCGTAGCGTGCTCGGCTTCGAGACCCAGGAGCTGGGCGCGTGCCGCCGGCGAAAGCTCGTCGCGCCGAGCAGCGATGCTATCGATCGAGCCGCGCGCGCGTGCCCAGCGGCCGAGGTAGAGATCGAGATTCGCGAGGTTCAGCAGCGCCTGGGTCACGGCCGCGCCGATGCCCGCGCGCCGTCCCATGTCTACGGCGGCCTCGAGATGGGTAAGGGCCTGCGCCAGATCCCCCTCGGCCTGCGCCATTCCCGCGAGGTTCAGCCGCATCGTGGCGACGGTGGCCGCGTCGCTGGCCCTTTCGGCGGCCGCGAGGGACGCCTCGTACGCAGTGCGGGCGGCGCTGGCGCGCCCTGCGCGTTGGTGGGCGATTGCAGAAGAGCCGAGGGCGACGGCCTCGACGCGCGGCTCGCCGGTCCCGCGGGCGACGCGAATGGCCTCGTCGAGAACTGCGCGCGCCGCGGTGTCCTCGCCCGTGAAGGCGAGGGCCACCCCACGGACGCTCAGAGCATCGGCCGCCAGGGCGTCCGACGCCTCGGTGCTCACCACGGACTCTGCCGCCGTCAGGGCGGCGGAGTAATCGCCCGCCCGTAGACACGCGCGTGCGCGCAGCAGCTGCCATGTGCGCCGGCGGTCGCTGGCAAGCGCGGTGACCTCGATCGCCGCGAGCTCCGAGAACGCCGCTGTTGGGTCTCCGCGGCCAATGGCGATGCGCGTTCGCGCCAGTCCAACTCGCAAGCGCTCGCCCGGCCCTCGAGGCTCACCCATTCCGTTCAGTTCTTGCGCGGCCTCGTCGAAGCGTCCTGTGTCCAGGGCGCGTTCGGCTTGGTCCAGTCCTTTCAGCGTGCCTGCGGAAGAGGCAGGGGAAGGGACGTCATTGCCGAGCGCGGCGTCGACGTCCTCTCTCGACACGATCGGCCTGCCCGCAAGCCGACGCACGGCCGCACGCAGGACGCCAGGGCGGCCTCCGACGCGCTCGACGAGGTGGGTGCGCAGGGCGTCCGGCAACGACGGAACCGACCGATGCACGAGCTCTGCGGCGGCCTCGGCATCGAGCGGGTCGACGACGAACCTCACCGGCGGCGCCATCGTCAGATCGGAGACGTTTTCGGACGGCGCGACGACCACGAGGTGCGCGCCCGCCTTCGAGGCCCGGCGAAGGGCGGCCCGGCCGGTGGCGTCCAGGTCCTCGGCGTCGTCGACGATGACGACGGGCGCTGCATCGGAGGTCGCGTGCTGCGCGAGCTCCAGCTCGACCACGTCGGTCATCGCCATCCCACTCTTGGGAGCCTCGATCATAGCCACGGCTCGCCCCTCGATCCCGAGAGTCCAGGCAATGCGCCGCACGAGCGTCGTCCTGCCCGAGCCGCGGGGCCCTTCGACGGCTATCGCGACGGCGCCTCCGCGAACGACCTCGAGCAGCGCCTGCGCCGAGACCTCCAGCCCGAGAACGGGCCACGGCGGCTCGTCGTTGGGCGTGCTCGCCGGCAGCCCAGCGCCCCGCCGAAGGGCGCTCCCGAACTCGTCTACGCTCGGCCATCGCGCGCTCGCGGCTCTTTCGGTGGCGCGAGCCACCACCTTCGCCAGGGACAGCCGCCTGCGGTCGTCGACCTCGTCGCCGCGCCTTGCCAAGGCCTCACCCAGCGTCGCCCCGAGCGCGTAAACTTCGGCGCGCACCGTCAGCGATTCTCCCTCGAAGAGCTCGGGCGCGGCGTACTTCGGTGTGAGCCCCTGGGCGGCCGATCCCCCCTCGCGCCAGGGCGCGGCGAGGCCGAGATCGACGAGTGTGCCGCGTCCATCTGCGCCGACGATGATGTTCGCGGGCTTGACGTCGCCGTGAAGGAGCCCTGCCCTGTGGACGACCGTCAGCTGATCGCAGGCGCTCGCGATGGCCCTAATCCAGGGCGTGTCTCCTCCGCTCTCATGCAGAAGATCATCGAGGCTCCGCCCCTCGACCAGCTCGCGCACGAGATACCTGCGGCCGTCGCGCAGCGCGCCAAAGGCCAAGACCCGCGGAACCCCCAGCCCCTCGAGTCCGCTCAGCGCGACGGCTTCTCTGACGAGGGCACCGACCTCGGCCTCCCCCGCGTCCCTCGAGAGCACCTTGAGCGCCAGCACCTTGCCGCTGACGCGATCGCGTACCGACCAGACCTCACCACCGCCGCCCGCTCCGAGGCGACGCATCGGCTCGTAGCGCGGCGGCAGATCCGGCATCGGCCCCTACAGTGTATCGCGCCAATCGAGCGAGCCGTCGCTCTTCTTGTCCTGATCTCCCGTGTCGTTCTTCTTCTCGTTGCCCTTGTCCGCGGGCTTGTCCTTGTCCTTCGGCTTTCCCTTGTCCGTGTCCGCCTTGTCGTTCTTCTCGAGGCCGTAGTCGACGCTGAGGCCGAACCAGAAACCGGTGAGCGAGAAGCCGAGGCTCAGCCGGCTCTCGACCTGCTTGATGGGCTTGTAGCGGAGGCTGAACTGCGGAATGGCGATGTGCGGGAAGATGACCGGGACCGACCCACCCTGGAACCAGTTGGGCTCGATGTAGCCGCCGACCTTCGCGACGGTGGAGTTCTGGTGATACGCCGGCTGGCAGCTGGTTCCCTCCAGCTGCGACTGGCATGGCTGGTAGTACGCGCCCGTCGAGGCGCGCAGCGCTCCCGGAGTGGCTGCAGTGGCCGGGAAAACCCAGTCGTTCTGGAGGCTGCCGCCGACGTATCCCACCCCGACGCCGAAGCCGTATTCGAAGTCGAGGTGATCGGCGATGGGCATCGACCAGAGCTCGTCGATACCGACGTAGATCGACCAGAGGCCGCTATTGACTATGGAGTACTGGTCTGGGTCGGTAGGGTCCTTCCCCTTCTGCAGGAAGAGGATGTTCCCCGTCGAGTAGGTGGTGACGGCAATCCACGGGATGAGCGATTTACCGTCCTGCCGCATGTCGAGCTCGGCCCCGATCGTATTCGAGTAGATCGTCGCCCCGTCGTTGACGAAGAGATTCTCCATGAATTGCGGGATGATCGTCCCGCGGTAGCGGAGGCCCACGAAATAGTACTTCTTCGCGGGATCTTCCTTCGTGTAGGTCATCGCACTGGGATTGGCCTCGGGCTCGGCGGAGGCCGTCGTATCCGTGGTCTCGACGCTGACCGCGACAACGGGTGCCGGTTCGGGTGCCGGAGGGGGCGAAGGAGGCTCGGGCGCGGGCTCCGCGGTGGCGCTTGCCGACGCAGCCGCGGCGGGCTTCGCGCCCTTCTTGGGCTTCTTGCCCGGCGGCGTCTTCGTCGGAGTGGTCGTCGAGGTAGGTGCCGGGGTCTGCGCGAACGCAAGCGGCGCGGCCCCGAAGACTAGGAGCGCGAGAATCGCCGCGAGCTGCGCTCGTGAACGACGTTGGCACACACCCGTGGCACTTGAGCGCGTCATATCGAACCTCGACTGCATAAGGAGGGCGAGAGAACCGAGGCGCCGGATGCTATACTAGAGTTTGGCACCGGGGGAGAGTGCCTGAAATCGGACCCACTTGGTGATCGATCAGGGACGAATCGTCGAACAAGTCGTCGACCGGAACGAGATTTTTCCGTTCCGGAAGGAGATCGTCGTCACCGGCAGCCGCGTCCCCCTCTCTATGGTGCGCAAACGCTCTGCTCGCTTGGATGGCACCCGGGCGCCTGTCTTGCTCGTGCACGGCTTTGGGCAGAACCGCTACTCGTGGCACCTTCCGGCACGAAGCTTCGCGAATCATTTGGCGCGAGCCGGCTTCGACGTCTTCAATCTCGATCTGCGCGGCCACGGCAGGTCACGCGATCACGGCAGTCAGCGCTGCCGCGGGGTCGAAGACTATGTGCAGGAGGACGTTCCCGCCGCCGTCGCCGAGGTGCAGGCTCTGTCGGGAGGAAGGCCCGTGTGGATCGTAGGCCACTCGCTCGGCGGTCTCATCGCGTACGCAGCGGCGCCCTCGCTCCCGGGTGCCGTCGCTGGGGTGGCTTCCATTGGCAGCCCCTACGATTTCGCGCGGGGCTCGATGACGCTGGCCGCGCTGACGATTTTTTTTCGCGCTCTGGCCCGCGCCCCTCTGCCGAACGCGCCTGTACCGCTCGCACCCGTCGGGCTCGCGATGCGGCTCACGCGGCGTTTCGCCGAGAGCCGTTTCTATCCTATCCCGCTCCGGGGCTGGCACGCCGGGTCTTGTGAGCCCCACGTGCTCGAGCAGTACCTGCGCCTCGCGTTCGACCGGGTCGCGTTCGCGGTGATGCTCGACATGTTCGACATGCAGCGACGCTTCGGCGAACACGACTCGCAATTCCTCGACCGCTTCGAGGCGATGGATATCCCACTCCTCGTAGTCGCCGGAGTGAACGACGACCTGGCGCCGACCGCGAGCGTTCGTCCGGGATACACACGCAGCCGCTCGCGCGACAAGACGTACCAAGAGCTGCCGCTCGGTCACATCGATCTGCTCGTCGGCCGAGATGCTCCGCTCATGACCTGGTCGCTCGTGACCGGATGGCTGGAGAAGCGAGCGGCTGCGTAAGAACGTGGTGCGGCGGGCCTCTCCTGAGAGGAGGCGCCCGGGTCGATGGAACGCCATGTGCTTCGCGAAGCGCTCGTCCCCATGCGGAAGGTGCGATGCACCGGGCTCGTGCGGGGCGAAGGACGTGCACAGTGGTCGCCGCCCCCCTTTCCCTACCGCTCCTCCGATCAAACGAACGCGTGGCCGTGGCCCGTCGCGCGCCGCTGCACATACCGTCTCTCGACGGCGTGCGCGCCGCGTCCTTTCTCATCGTCTTTGCTTCGCACGCGGCAGGGCTCGATACCGTGATACCTGGGGCCTTCGGCGTAACCGTCTTTTTTTTCCTGAGCGGGTACCTCATCACGACGCTCATGCGCGTGGAAATGGGGGCCACCGGCCGCGTCAGCCTGACGGACTTCTACCTAAGACGCGCGCTGCGGATTCTGCCCCCGTTCTATCTCGTGCTGGCGGCTGCGACCGCGCTTGCAGCAGCCGGCCTTCTCGGCGGCACGCTGCAGCCATGGGCTGTCGCCTCCCAATTTGTGCATGTCTACAACTATTGGGTCGCGGCACATGACGGGAGTGGCGTCGCAACGGGCACGGGAGTGTATTGGTCGCTCGCGGTGGAAGAGCACTTCTACTTGTTCTTCCCCGCTGTCTTCTTGGCGTTGAGCATGCTGCGACTCACGGGGCGGCAGAAGGCGTTGGCCTTCTGGATGGCATGCGCGGGCCTCCTGGCGTGGCGATGCGTTCTGGTCTTCGCGCTTCATGCCAGCGTCGATCGCGTCTCCCTCTGCTCGGACACACGCGTCGATTCGATCGCGTTCGGCTGCGCGCTAGCCGTATGGAATAACCCGGTGCTCGACACCGTGGGCGGCAGGCCCGAGTCCAAACGCTGGACGGCAGTCGCCTTTTCAGCAGGAGTAGGACTCCTCCTCGTGACGTTCTTCGTGCGAGGGCCCGCCTTTCGAGAGACCCTGCGGTACACCCTGCAAGGCATCGCGCTGACGCCGATGTTCATCGCCGTAGTGAGGCATCCGGATTGGTACATCTTCCGTCCGTTCAACTGGCGCCCGATTCGGTTGGTCGGCAACCTTTCATACTCTCTCTATCTCGTGCACCACGTCATCCTCAAGGCTGTCGCAGAGCATTCACGACTGGGCACCGTCTCGAGAGCGCTCATCGCCTTGGTCGTCTCTCTTGCCATCGCCTGGGTCGTCCACGTGGCCGTCGAGAGACCTTGCGGCAGGTTGCGCAGGCGGTTGTCGGTCACCTAGTAGAATCCTCAAGGATGGGTTCGTGTGGGCCGTCGAGCGCGCACAGACGCAGTATGCCAAGTGCCTGAGGCGCTTTCGCAATCTCGGGGCGGAAAGGCTCTTCGCAACGTCCAATGTACGGAAACACGCCCGATATCGCGAGGCGGTGCGCTCGGCACGGCACGTGCTCGAGTAAGTCACCGTGCCTGTCGAAGGAGAGATCATTGCCGGCCGGTTTCGACTCGCTCGCGAGCTCGGGCGCGGGAGCATGGGAACGGTATGGCTAGCGTACCACCTGACCCTCGAAGTGCCTTGTGCGGTGAAGTTCATCGTCAACGAGGCGACGAACGACCCAAACTATCGCGCTCGCTTCCACATTGAGGCCCGCACCATCGCCCAGCTTAACAGTCCCAACGTCGTCCGGGTGCTCGACCACGACATGGGTGACGATCGTCCGGCATACATCGCCATGGAGTTCCTCGAGGGGGAAGACCTGGGGACGCATCTGCAGCGCGTGGGGCGTCTCGACGCCGCCACGACATACATCATCGTGTCTCAGGTGGCTCGTGGGCTGTCCAGGGCTCATGGCGCCGGAATCATTCATCGAGACCTCAAGCCCGAGAATGTCTTTCTCGCACGGGACGGCGAGGAGAGGGTCGTCAAACTCCTCGACTTCGGAATTGCCAAGTGGACGTTGTCGTCGCCACTCGATGAGGCCGGGGGCCTCTTCGGCACGCCGGAATACATGAGTCCGGAGCAGGCCCGTGGCGCCCTCGATGCCGATTACCGTTCCGATCTCTGGTCCCTCGCTGTCATCGCATACCAATGTTTGACAGGGCAGCTGCCCTTCTCCGGGGAGACCGTGCCTGAGCTTCTTGCTCATGTGACCGTCGGGCCCATACCCGTCCCCAGCCAGGTCGCGTCGGATCTTCCTCCGGCCTTCGACGCGTGGTGGGCCCGCGCAACGTCGCGAATCATCGACGAGCGGTTCCAGACCGTCTCCGCGCTCACGGACGCGCTCGGAACAGCTCTGCAGGTGAGAGGCATTACCGAGGGCGAACGCGCCACGCCGAGCGGTGCGGTCCCGACGCTCGGGCCGGAGGCGGCGTCCCTGTTGCCTTTCGACGGTTGCACCACGCTGCCCTATCTTCCTCCCTGGGCGCGAAAAAAGGGACGCGTGAGGTTCCGGGCCTCCGCCGCCGGAGCAATTGCCGTACTCATCGCGATGCCCGCCGTTGCCGGACACGGCCGAGTGCCTATCGCACGAGCTGAGCTCTCTCTCCACGGCGTGGCCGCCCTCGAAAGCCCGCCGTTCGTTCGTGTTGCGCCGGAGAGGCTCGAGGCCGAGGCAACCCCGCCGTCCTCCGTCGTGCCGCGCGCAGATGCCGCGATCAAGCCGCCCCTGCGCGGGGCAGGAGCACCCGAGGCGCGCGCGCGTCGATCGTCGGTGGCAGTCTCGATGCTGCGCCGTGCCAGCGAGCCCCCCCGGACCGACGTTCTCGCGGAACCAACGGGACCGTCCCCGAAGACTGAGGCAGCGCCACCGGTCGAGTCGGTGCCTGCCCCTGAGGGGGTGGCGCCCAAGACGGATGGTACTTCGAAGAAAGAAGAGGCCCCCGTTGACTTCGGAATCTGAGTTCCCGAGGCACCGGGGGCATTCTCCGTGGCTGGCAAGGAGGATCTTGCTCCTTATGATGCTGGCCGGTTTGCTGGTCCCCAGCATCTCCCGCGCGGCCCCCTCCGATACGGATCGAGCTACCGCTCGGGCATTGGCGCAGCAAGGGTACGAAGCTCAAAAACGCGGCGACTACGCGGTCGCGGAGCAGCTCTTCACCCGGGCGGGGGGGCTCGTGGCAGCTCCGACGTTGCTCATCGGCCTGGCGCGCGCTCGCGTTGGACTCGGCAAGCTGGTCGAGGCCAGCGAGACGTACCAGCGAATCCTTCGTGAAGGAACGCCGCCTGGCTCGCCTGCTCCCTTCGAAAGGGCCGTCGACGATGCGAAGCGCGAAGCGGCTGCGCTCGTGCCCCGCATCGCGTGGGTCACGTTGGACGTGCGCAGCTCCTCTGTGCCGACGGTCGTCGTTGACGGGGCGGTCGTCCTACCGGCCGCGCTCGGAGTCCCGCGTCCGTACGATGCCGGAACGCACGGCGTCCGCCTTACCGCGGAGGGTTGCGCTCCACTGGACGAGACCTTCGTGGCGGCCGAAGGCGAGACGCGGATCATCGCGCTGACTCCGAGAAGACTGTCCGTAGCGGACGATACGGCGCCGCCCCACCGCGTGCCGGTGCAGACGAAGCTGGGGACGTGGGCGCTTGGGATAGGCATCGCGGGACTCGTCGTTGGCGGGGTCGCCGGGGCGCTGGTGTTGGCAGACCACGTCACCCTGAGCCGGGCCTGCCCGGACGGACACTGCCCTCCCGCCGAGGGCCCCTCTCTCGACACGTATCACGCGCTCGCCACTGTCTCGACGGCGTCGATCATTGCCGGCGCTTCCCTCGGGGCCCTGGGGACGGCGCTGCTTCTATCGACGTCGGACTCGAAATCCGTAACCCCCTACGCTGGCTTGCTTCGGCTCGGAATCAGGGGGACGTTTTGATCCGTAGTGCCCTCTTTTTGAGCCGCAACCGGCTGCGGAAGAGCATCGTCTGGATGTGTCTGTCGTCCTTGGGAGTAGGCGGATGCGCCCGTCTGGCAGGCGATTTTGACATGCAAGCCGGCGACGCCGAGGCGGACGCCGGCAGTCCGGGGGACGACGCCACTCGCAGGTCCACGCCCTCCGGGCTGACCGATGCCACCTTCGCAGAGAGGATGCCGGACGTCTCGACCGAGGCGAACGAGGACGCGGCATCAGTTTGCCAGGCCGGTCAATATCAGTGCGCGGGCGCGGAGCTCCAAGTTTGCAATTCATCGCTCGACGGATGGATGAACAAGGAGCTCTGCGGGTCGGCCGCCCTCTGCGATGCCGGCGGCATGACCTGCGTGCCGACGACGTGCCAAGCCGACGAAGAACGCTGCGATGGCGCAGCGCTCGAGCTCTGCAACTCCGACCTGAACGGCTGGGTGACAATGACGACGTGTGCGTCGGCTGCCCACTGCAACGCAACGCAGGGTCTCTGCACCGCCGCGCCGTGCGTCACCGGCCAGATGCAGTGCAGTGGAGCGCAGTTGCAAACGTGCGCCGGCCCGGACGCGGGCTGGTCCACGCTCGAGGCATGCGCGACTGCGGCGCTGTGCAATCCGACCATGGGTCAATGCGGGATGCCGGCGTGCACTCCGAATCAATACAGCTGTAACGGAGCCGACCTCGTCGTGTGCAATCAGGGACAAACTGGCTGGACGACGGTTCAGACGTGTGTCAACGCCGGGCACTGCAACGTGTCGGAAGGTCAGTGCACGACGCCGACATGCATTCCCAACGAAACCATTTGCAGCGGCGCCAATCTGCAGATCTGCAACCCGAATCAGGACGGCTATACTACTCTTCAAACGTGCATCTCGGCGGGGGAATGCAACGCCACGTTGATGGCGTGCGCCGCCTGCGTCACCGGCCAAGTTCAGTGCAACGGCGCAACGCTTCAGACGTGCGACGCTGCATCCGGCGAGTGGGTGACCGGCCAGACGTGCGCCTCGTCGGCTCTGTGCAACGCGGGGGATGACGAGTGCGTCTCACCCACGTGCGCGCCGGGTCAATATCAGTGCAGCGGAACGAGCCTGCAGCTTTGCAATGCGGGACAGGACGGCTGGAACCCGTCCGCGACATGCGCAACGGCTGTCCTATGCGATGCCGCCGCCGGGACTTGCGAGGCGCCAACCTGCGAGGCCGAGCAGTATCGTTGCGACGCGTCTGGCAACCTGCAGACATGCAATCCTGGGGAAAATGGGTACGTCACGGTGAGCGCCTGCGGCAGCGAGGCGCTCTGCAACGCGACGACGCATCAATGCACTACCGCGCCCTGCACCGCCGGCGAGTACCAGTGCAGCGGAGCGACCCTCGAGGTCTGCAATGCCTCGCAGACTGGGTGGACGACAGTGCAGACATGCGCGACGCCGTCGCTCTGTGATGTAGGCGCTGAGACATGCGATACGCCCGTGTGCTCCGCGGGTCAGTATCAGTGCGCGGGAGCCACCCTTACCGCCTGCAACGCCGGGCGTACGGGGTATGCACCGACAGCCACGTGTTCGTCCGCCGCGCTCTGCAACGCGACCGCGGGTCAGTGCGACGTGTGTACTCCTGGTACTTGGTCGTGCTCGGGCGCCGACCTGTATCATTGCGCCGCTGACGGGCAGACGAACCCCCTATCCGAGACGTGCGCGAGCGCCGCCCAATGCGACGCACCGGCTCAAGGTTGCGACGTGTGCACGGCTGGGCAGTCTCAGTGCAGCGGTACCGTGCTGCAGAACTGCAACGCGTCGCATACTGGCTGGACGAGCGTCGTCGACTGCGCGGACGCCGGGACTTGCGATGCGGCATCGAATCAGTGCGATGCTCCTTCCCCTCCGGATGGAGGCAAGGACGCCGGCCCGGCCGATGCCTCTACACCTCCCGCGGACGGGTCCGACATGGAATAGGCGCCGGCCGGGGCCACCTCGCAGGGTCAACGCGATTCACCCTCCTCGCCCGCCGGCTCGCGGGGAATTCGCGGCTACTCGTTCGAGGCGGGCTCGACTCGTGCGAGGTTCACGATCGATCGAGTTCGGAAATGAAGTCATCCCCGCTAATTCCGGCTTCGAGGAGCACGAGTAAACCGCGAGCCGCCTCTGCTTCCGTCTTTGGCGGGGACTCGATGCGGCCGCATTGGCGGAGTGTGCTGTTCACTCCCCGCAAAGACGCACGCATCATGCGGGCGACATGGCCAACACCTTTCAAGAGATTCTGGCCCACCGCGCCGGCATTTGCGCCCCATATGGCAAGACCGACGCGTCCGTCGCATCAGAGGATGCGAACTTCCTGCCCTTGGACCGCTCATGACCGACGGCTCACATGTTGCTCAGGAAGAATCTGCCCGGCGCAAAGCCTGAGCCCACGATGGACCCAGAAACCTTAGACTCCAGAAGCGAGCTCAGAGCTCCAAGCGCTGACCTCACGGCTGGCACGTTGATCGGGAACGTCTACCGATTGCTCGGTCCGCTTGGAAGAGGCGCGATGGGTGTCATTCACCTTGCGCGGGACGAGAGTCTCGACCGCCGAGTGGCCATCAAGTTCATCCACCCGGCCCTCCTCGACGCCAAGCTGCGCACCCAGTTCGCAGCGGAGGCGCGGGCAATGGCTCGCGTCAGCCATCCCAACGTCCTCCAGATCCACGCGTTCGGCGAGCATCACAATGCTCCATACTTCGTCATGGAATTCGTGGAAGGCCAAACCGTCGCCCAGTGGTTGAAGAATGCAGGTTCGCCTCCCGATCTGGACGTTGCCCTATCCATCCTCGACGGTATCTGCCAGGGGGTTGCCGCAATCCACGCTGCGGACACCATTCACTACGATCTCAAGCCCAGCAACATACTGCTCGACGCCAACCTTTGCCCCCGCGTGGCCGACCTGGGCGTGGCGGCCATTTGTCGCCGAGGTCAACGGAGCAGGCCGCCGATCGTGGGAACGCCCCAGTACATGGCGCCCGAGGTCGTTTTTCAAAAAGAGCTCGAGATGCCGTTGCGTACACGTGCGGACGTGTACTCTCTCGGATGCGTGGCCTACGAGCTTCTTACGAGCCGGCCTCCCTTCGATCCGGCCAAGGGAAGAATCCTCCTTCAGCACGTGACGGCGCCAGCGCCGCCGCCCAGCAGCAGGCGTCGGGGTCTGCCCAAATCGCTCGACGACGTCATCCTACGGGCATTGGCCAAGGATCCTTCGGACCGAACGCCGACCGCGCAAGCGTTCCGCCGCGAGCTCCGTGCGGCGCGAACGGGCGATCGAGAGCCTGTGCGAATCCTCGTTGCGGAGGATCATGACGACTTCCGCGAGGCCCTCGGCATAGCCCTGACCGGGGAGTTTCCCGACGCCGAGCTCGAGTTGTTCGCGGACGGCCAGAGCGCTCTCGAGGCGTTCGACAATAAACGACCGTCAGTTGCAATTCTGGACCTCCGCTTGCCAGGGCTCGATGGCATGCAGTTGACGTCGCTCTTCCGGGCCCGCGATCCGGGAGCCACGATCCCCATCATCATTCTGACGGCCTCCGGTGGGCCCGAAGAGTGGAGGCGCCTCTCGGACATGGGCGCCAACCGTTTTCTAGTCAAACCCGTTGTACTCGATGATGTCGTAACTCTCGTGCGCCGCTCTCTTCACGAGCGTGTAGGGTCGCGGCCTGGTGCGCTGCCCTGAGGGCGTCGGCGACTGCTCCCAGCTCCGCGATGTGCCCCCGCGGGGAAAAACGCGCGCCGTAAATGGGCTAGGCGAGGCGGGCTCCGATCGGCACGGTGTTCATGCAGGGGACCGTGAGGGGCTGGATCCAAGAGACAAAGGGGAAGTCGGTTCTCCAGTCTCCACGCGATTGCGCCCGAGAGACTTGGCTCTATAGAGTGCGGCGTCGGCGCGCCGCAGCCAGACGTCGACCGGCCCCTCCCCCAGCTCCGCGACGCCGACGCTGATCGTCAAGAACGGCATCGGCGCAAGCGAGCCGCTAGGAATGGCAAGCTTCGCGACCTCGTGTCTCACGCGATCCATCCCCGCCTTCGCATCTGTCAGGGACTGCTCCGGCAGAATGGCGAGGAACTCCTCGCCGCCGTAGCGGTACAGGCTGTCGCCACTCCTGAGATGACCCTGGATTGTACGTGCAACCATGCAAAGTGCCTCGTCACCGGACAGATGGCCAAAGCAATCGTTGTAAGCTTTGAACGCGTCGATATCGCACAAGGCTGCACAGTAGCGATGCCCATAGCCTACGACGCGCCCCTCCAATGGCTCGAGATCTTCCTTGAGGCGTCGCCGATTGGAGATAGTGGTGAGGGGGTCGGTGCGCGCCGCTTGATGCTCGAGCGCGGAGGCAAGTCGTAAGGCGAGATTGTTGGCTTCGAGCGCGCGGTGGGCCGCGACCACCCGGCCTGCCGCTTCCAGGCGCGCCTCGAGCTCCACGATGTCGACGGGCTTCATGATGTAGTCGTCCGCGCCCGCGTGCAAGCTCTCGGCGAGCAGGGGGCGGTCGTCTCGACCGGTGACGAGAATGAAGTGCGTATACCATTGTGGCGGGTCACCCTTGCGCACTTCTCGGCAGAGCTCCAGCCCGTCCATTCCCGGCATCTGCCAGTCCGAGATGATGACGTCCGCGGGGCTCTCGCGATGCATGGCCCACGCGTCCTGTCCATTGCAGGCGACGTGGCAGGAGTGACCCAGGGCACGCACGACGTGCGCCATGATCCCGTGAGCGCAAGGATCGTCCTCGGCAACGATTACCCTGAGCGTTTTCGGGATCGGACGTGCTGTAGCTGGCGTCATCCGTCTCCTCGCCGTTCACCGGGGTGGTGCAAGGCACGTTCCCGACGAGAGACGTGGCCCTGCTCGTCTACCAGTCGCTTTCGGCGACTTCCTCGCAGAGTGGGGTGTAGCTTCGACCGGGAAGCCCATCCACCGTTGGGTGCCGTACCCCTACCGGGCTTGCCGGCCTCACGCGCCATCCCTCGCGCACCGTGGGCGGTCCTGAGTGCCGTCCGCCACTTGGAAGAGGACGGAGAAGAAGGCGTCTGTATGCGAGCATGAGGGTGCCGTGGTTAGGGAACCGGGGTGACATACAAACCGGCAAGTGGCCCCGGTTGCACGGACCACGAATAGATTAGCTCGTCCTTCGCTGGCGTCAGGTCGACGACCGCGTCCGCCTGGCTGACGATGAGCGTTGGAATCGGACTGGTCGCGAGGTTCACCGATTCGATGTCGGCGCGCCCGAAACGAAGACCGCCCGTTGCGACGTAGTTGTCATTGAAGATGACCTTGGATCCTGTGGCGCCCCAGTCGCCCCACACATTGTGTCCGAGCGCGACTGGGGCGGTTCCGCTGACGGAGTACGCGCTGAACGCACTCGCACCGGTGCACACGTCCTGACCGCTCGAGTAAAGAGCGTAGGTCGAGTCTGCCGTGAAGGCATCTCCGTTCACGGTCCCCGTGGTGGCGGTCGAGAGTGCTCGCGACGTACCGGCCGAAAGGGTCGATGCCAGGTAAACGTCGGTTCCACTGGACGTCGAGTTCACGTAATAAAGCACCCGCGTCTGGTCGGGAGAGACCGAATAGAAACCACCGAATGACGTCGCAAGCGTCAGCGGAGATGGCGCGGTGGTCGGAGAGCTTCGGAGTTGGCCGCCCGTCGTACTGTAAACCGCGGTCTGCCCTCCCGCGATGAGCTGCGCCAGGAATCCCTCCGGGTCGATCATGGTTCCGGCCCCTCCACCGATCGGAACCACAAGAACACCGTTGCCCGCAGACACGAGCACCATGGTGCCCGCGGCGTCGGCGGACCAGGTGTTCTCGGCACCAGTCGCGAGGTCAGTCCGCGTCCACGACGGCGAGTGAAATGAACTTACGGTCGAAGAGGGTCCGGTACCGCGCGCCACATCGCAGTGCGAAGCGACGGCATAGGCGCCCGCGAAGCCGAGCTGAGGGAAGCAGCCGCCTAGCTGCTGTCCCTGAAGCAGTGCCGTTGCCCCGGTTCCGTCGGCGTCGGAAAGGTAGACGTCTCCGGTCGCCCCGCCTGCGTCGACATTGCTTACGTACAGGATCTGGCTCCCGTCCGCTGAGCTCGCCCCGAGAATGCCGAACGACGCCGACGAAATGAGGTGAGCACCGTGTGCCGACGACCATATGGTGAGAGCTCCGACGTTCGCGGCGGTCACGTTCGACCATGCGAACACGACCTGTCCGACAACCGTGACCCAGAACTTGCTGCCAAGCGCGACGATGCTTTGCCTCGTCCCTCCGCCGATCGGGATCGCATAGAGTTGAAGAGCGGCGTCATCGGAGAAGATCTCGTAGCCATCGCTCGTCACGCCCCGAGCCGACAGCGCATTGCCCGCCGCTAGCAGCGTCCCCACGGGAGACCCTGCTGTGGGTGCCGCGCTGACGGGAGGGCATCCTGGCGGCGCGTCGTCTGGAACTATTCCGGAGTCGTCGCTCGCGACTCCGGCGTCGACCATGGGCGTTCCCGAATCGGCGCCACGGTCCCTTGGCGCCGCGGCCTCCGAGACTGTCGAACCGTCGAGCGTGGCAACCGTCGGAGCCCCGGCGTCGTCGTTACCTACCGCCGTCGCCGGTGAGTTGGTGCACCCTGCCGAGCACAGGACGAACGGAGAAATCGCAAGAGCAGAAAGCTTTAATGAGTCGGGAAACATGAAGCCCTCCTAAAAATGCAGCGCTCCGTATCGATTATTCGAGTTCGGGGTTCGCTCAGACAGCTCGAGCAAGATCGGGACCACCGATTCGGCTGGGTCTACGCTTGTACCCACGACCGCTGGGAGAAGAGCGCCGAGGTGACAGAGGGCGCGCCCTCTGAAGCACGCCTTGCAGGAAAGCCTCAAGTGGACGTGGCGGGCTTGCTTGCGCCCCTCGCGTCTCAGCCGTGGAGGATATCGCCGCAACCGCGGCGGGCCCCGCATCGCTCACTCGTCTCTGTAGAGGTGTTCCCGGCCAATAGGGTCGCGTCTGCTCGTCGCATGTGCCGGTACAACGACTCGCGGAAGGGGACCGACCGCTACGGACGAGACCATCGGCGAGCCCGGCAGAAGATGGCCGCCCCGCTGCGCTCGCTTCGTCCTGCCGCGTTGGAACGCAAAATGCCTATGCAAGCGCCGCGGAGAAGAAAAAATGAATGGCCGCGACGAACAATTCGAGAACCGGGGGGCGGCCGACGCCAACCTGTTCGACCGCCGGGACCGCGAGAAGATCCGAAACCATATCGTCTTCATCGCGGGCTCGGTGCGAAGGCACCGACTACTATTCGTTGCCGTCCTTCTGTCGATCGTGGGAGGGACGATTGGGGCGCTCCTCTCCTTCCCAAAATCGTATCACGTGGAAGCCAAGGCCGTCGCGCAGCCAAACTCGGCGCTGACGGTTCGAGGCGATGGGCCGAGCGCGGACTCTCTGACACGCGTCGCGGCCGAGACCGTTCTGCGTCGGGACAACCTGCTGGCGCTCATCCGGCAGACCGACCTGATCCAATACACCGCGGAACATCGGGCGCCTGTTCAGCGCTGGAGAGACGCGGTCGTGAAGGCTCTCCGGCTGCGTGAGGACTCGGAAGCAGACCGCTTGGACGGTCTGGTGGAATTGCTCGAGAAGAAGCTCGTCGTCTGGACTGGCGACAGCGGAAGCACGGTCACGATCGCGATCGACTGGAGCGATGGGCCGATGGCATGTCGCCTCGTGGACTCCGCGCAACGCGCGTTCCTAGAGGCCCGCTATGCCCGCGAGATCACGGCTCTGGCCGAGTCCATTGGTATCCTGCAAAGCCACACCACCAGCCTGAAGGCGGATATCGACGAGGCCGTCGCAGGGATCGACAAGATGCACGTCGTCGAGGCGCCGGTTGATCCCAACGAGGCGACGTCGCGACCTCGAGCGTTTTCGACGTTGCGCCCTGCAGCCTCTCGGGTAATCGTCCCCCACCCCGAGCTCGAGCAACTCAAAGTCCAGATAGACGCCAAGCAACGCGCCATGGACGAACTGGAGGAGTTTCGTCGGCATCGGCTCTCGGAGTTGCAGGCTCACCTCGCGGAGGCGCGGACCACGTACACCGAGAACCACCCGGCCATCGGTGACCTGAACCAGTCAATCGCCGCACTGTCCGTAGAATCCCCGCAGTTGGCGAGCCTGCGTCAGGAGACCGCTGCTCTACGGCTCGAGTACGACCGCAAGAGCGCAAGCTTCAGTGATGCGCCTGTTGCGGCAGCCACCACCGCGTCCTCACTCACGCTGTCCGGTGGCGCCGTCGCCACGCCGCCCCAGCTATCCGGCGACGTCCTCCGCCTGGCCGCCGACCTTCGCGATGACCGCAACCCGGGCATGGTGTACGCGCGGGGTCGGCTGCGCGATGCAATGGACAAATACGCGGCGCTCCGGACCCAGATCGAGAGCGCACAGATCGATTTGGAGACCGCGCAAGCCGCATTCAAATACCGGTACAGCGTCGTCAGTCCCGCCCATCTTCCGAAGAGCCCCACCAAGCCGAACGTACCGCTCGTCGTCGTCGCGGCCTTCATCGCGGCGCTGCTGTGTGGGCTGCTGGCGAGCATCCTGATTGACGTGCTCGCAGGCCGGCTCCTCGAGCGCTGGCAGATCGAGACCCTTCTCGAACGGCCGATACTAGGAGAGATAACGCTTCGCTCTCTCGAAGGCCACGAGTGCGAATGAGAGTTGTCTCTCTGTCGCTGCTCTTCGTCTTGCTCGTCGCGCTCACCGTGACTTGCGCCGTCATCGGCAATGGCAGCCTTGATTTGGCGCTCGCCCCCCTCATCATTCTTGGTGCCGCCGTCGTCGCATGGAAGGTGCCCCTCCGCTGGCCCCTTCTCGTCACGACGTTCTTGGCTCTCACGCTCGAGAACCCGAGTGACACTCCGGCCTGCGGTCAGTGGAAATCGCCGTTTTACGACGTCGGTGCGGTCTTGCTCGTCCATCTCAACGTAACATTCCCGTTCAAGGCGCTCGCTTTCTCCGGCCTCGACGTCATCGTCGTCTATCTATTCGTCATCGCGGCTATACGGAACGTGACTGGCTCCCGCATCGACGCCCCCGCCGGCATCAGAGGTGCGGGCCCGGTGGGATGGTTCGCGGGTCTGAGTCTCGCGGGAGCGGCTTGGATGTGGGTGTACGGGATCGCCGCGGGGGATGCGGACGTGGCCAGCTCCCTCTGGCAGATACAGCGCGTGGCGTACCTGCCCGCCATGGTACTTCTGTTCCAACTGGCCTTCCGCGGCCCCAAGGATACCGCGGCGCTCGGCAAGGTGGTCGTTTCGGCGGCATGTCTGAAGGCGCTTTTGGCCCTCTACATTCGCGCTACGGTTCCCCCTCCGGTGGGCGAGACCTTTCTCGCCTATGCGACCTCGCACGCCGACTCGATGCTGTTCGCCGTCGCGTTCTGCTCGGTCCTCGTCCATCTGGTTCATCGCCCACGCGGCAGCGGCCGACTTTCGCTCTTGCTCGTCTTGCCTCTTCTCATTGCCGGGATGCTGGCAAACGGTCGTCGCCTAGCATGGGTGGAGCTGGTGGTGGGCGTGGCAGTCATTGCGGCGCTCACGCCATGGTCGCCTGCCAAGCGTACGGTCACGCGCCTCGCGATCGGCGTGTCACCGCTGCTCCTCGCCTACGCGATCGCCGGATGGAGCTCCAGCTCATCCATATTCAAACCCGTGCAGACGCTCCGATCCGTCGTCGACTCCAAGTCGGACCCATCCACGCTATGGCGTGACCTAGAAAACTACAACCTTTTCTATACGCTGCGCCACCACGCAATATTCGGCACCGGCTACGGACATGGATATGTCGAAGTCATATCTCTCCCGGATGTGTCGAGTTCGTACGCCCTCTACAGATTTCTCCCGCACAATAGCGTTCTCGGCTTGTGGGCTTATGGCGGGCTCGTCGGGTTCACGGCGCTCTGGACGATTGTCGTCATCGGGCTCTTCCTGGCCGCCCGGGCGAACAGGTTCGCACTAACCGTCGACGACAGAACGGCCGCCCTGACAGCGCTCTCGACCATCGTAGTCTACCTGGTCTATTGCTACGGGGATCTCGGGCTAGGTACGTGGGTAAGCGTGTTCACGGTGGCGCCGGCCTTTGCCATCGCTAGCAGGCTGGCGGTAACGACCGGCGGGTGGCCGTCGAGGGCTACCGTGGCCGAGGCAAGCACGCCCGCGAGGAGCGTGGTCGAGTGGAAAATATGTCAGAGCCGCGGATAGACGAACACGACCATGAGCAAATAGACGGCATTGCAAATGCACGTGCACTCAGCGGCTTTCTTCATGCCTCGGATCGCATTCCGATCCCGCGCCGCCCAAATTGGAATCAGGACATCCGCCAAGAAAATCGAGATCCAAAATGAACTTCTGCATCGACAGCAGGCCGCCTTCCGTTAGCCAACCACGAGAAACGACGCTGCGCAACGCGTCGAGCGCCGTTCGGAAGCGCTTGTCCGTTCTTTTCGTCACGCCGTTCTTGCCGAGCCCGCCATCCTTCGGCGCTCAGAGGCGTTTGCACGAACTCATCTCGGGTGTGGCGGCTTCCAACGACGTCTCCGTGCTCTCGCTCGTGGATCCGACGGAGCACTACGGGGAGGCGATTCGCGCCACGGAGGAGTACTGCCGCCGCGTCGTTACCGTGTCTAATCCTGCATACTTTGCGAGTCGCGCACGCAAAAGACTGCGGCAGCTCGTCTCGCTGGGGTCGCCTCACAGCTACGAGTGGCTTGGTCACAGCGAGGCAATGTTTCATGCAGCGCTCGAGCAAATGCTCGCCCATCGGTTCGATGTGGTGCATTTCGAACTGGCCCACATGGCAGGGTATGCGCAGGCGTGCGGCCTGGGCCGTTCGAAAGGCCCCGTCCTCTGTCTCGATGAGCACAATATCGAGTACGACATCGTAAAGCGGACCGCGGGCGTGGCTGCCGGCGCAATCCGTCGCGCGTACAGCGCGATTGAATGGCGCAAGGTGCGGCGAGAGGAGCGGCACGCGTGGAGTCACCTGGACGGATGCACGCTCACGTCCGCTCGCGATCAGGAGTTATTGCTTGCGGATGAGCCGGAGGCGCGGACGGCCGTGGTGCCCAACGGCGTGGATCTCGACTTCTTTCGCGTCTCCCCGCGGACCGCCCCGCGCGAACCGAAGACGCTGCTGTTTTTTGGTGCCATCGACTACTACCCGAACACCGACGCGGTGCTCTTCTTCCTGCGCGACGTGTTCCCAGAGCTTGTCCGTCGCTATCCCACCCTTCGGCTGTGCATCGTCGGACGAAAGCCGCCTCAGAGCATCGTCGATCAGCGGAGTGCCAACGTCGAGGTCACCGGCGTCGTCGACGACGTTCGGCCTTGGATCGACCGCGCAGACGCGGTCATTGTTCCCCTTCGCGTAGGGGGAGGTACGCGCCTCAAGATTCTCGAGGCGATGGCGATGGGGAAAGCCGTGGTGTCGACGGCGCTCGGCGCGGAGGGACTCGACGTCGTACCCGAACGTGACCTGCTCGCCGCGGACGACGCGGCGGCTTTCGTGACGCAGATCTGCCGGTTGCTCGACGATCCGGGGCTCGGGTGGCGTGTGGGAGCCGCGGCGCGGCGACTGGTCACTTCGCGATACAGCTGGCGGACCGCGGTCGAGCGCCTGTCGGGGTTCTACGCGGAGCTTCTCGACGCGCGCGCGGCGCTATGAGAACCGCCGGACAGTCCACCGAGGCCGCTCGCGGCACCGGTGGCCACATGGTCGTGTTGGACGGGGTGCGGGGCGTGGCCATCGTGATGGTTCTCTGCGTCCATTTCATCGGGGATGCCCCCGTGTGCACGGCCCTCGGTCGGGCCATGGTGAAATGCGCAAATTACGGCATCTGGGGGGTCGATTTGTTCTTCGTGCTATCCGGATTTTTGATCACCGGATTGCTATACGACTCGAAGAGATCTGCGCACTATTTTCGCAATTTTTATGTGCGACGTACGCTACGAATTTTCCCACTTTACTATGGCGTTCTCGCTTTGCTGTTCATCCTTCTCCCCGCGCTGCCGACGCCGTACCCAGCGGGCCTCGGGGAGTCGGCGCGCCACCAGGCGTGGCTATGGCTGTATGCGAGCAATGCCTACCTGGCTATACGCGGAGCCTGGGACCTTCCCTACGTCGGACACTTCTGGTCTCTCGCGGTCGAGGAGCAATTCTATCTTCTGTGGCCGGTGGTGGTCCTGTCCTTTGGTCGTCGATCACTCCTCGGCATATGCGTCGCCGTCACCGCGCTTTCGCTTGCTCTCCGTAGCGCATTGTCGTTTGCCGGTGCTGGCTACGTCGTTCAGGTCGTACTTACGCCGTGCCGTTTCGACGCGCTTTGCGTCGGCGCATTCATCGCTCTCGCCGTCCGATCCGTGGGTCTCCCATCCGTTGCCAGGACGGCAAGGATGTCCCTTGGTCCACTTCTTCTGCTGGTGTTGCTGGCGTCGATGTGGAAGTCATTCGTCGGGTCGCTCTCCGATGTGGTCCTTCCAGTGCGAGGGACGCTCGTCGCGTTGACCTTCGGCGCCCTGCTCGTCACCAGCCTCGCGGCGACCAACGAGAATCTGTTGAGCCGGGTGCTTCGGAGCCGTGTGATGTGCTTTCTGGGCACGCGAAGCTACGGCCTCTATGTATTTCACGGGATCATCGCCTACGGGATAGGCGAGAATCGAGAAGCGCTGGGGCTGGCGGCGAAGGTCGGCCCGACGGCGGCGGTGGTGGTCGAGGCGGTCGTCGGTGCAACCGCCTCGGTTCTCGTTGCGGCAGCCACGTACGAGCTCTTCGAAAAGCATTTTCTGCGGCTCAAGAGTCGGCTGGCTCCGTCGTCGACGGAAGGTCGGAGCGCGGACCCAGTCTTCCAGGCCGGCCCCGTCGCATGATTGCCAACGTCGGACTGCGACGTCTTCTGCGGCGGGTGGCCCTCTGGGGCATCCTCGCCTGGAGCGCCTCGTCGGAGGGCTCGCCACCCGACGGCCCATCGGCGTCGACGGCCGTCACGCGCCCGCCCCCCGAAAGCGGGTCGCGCGTCGTCCGCGATCGGGCGACCTTTCCACCAAATCCCCTCGTGTCGCTAGCCAAGCATGTGATTGGCTGGTCCTCGCCCGTGTTTGCGGAGCCTAGGAATGCCACCGATGGCAACTATTCGACTTCGTGGAATGCTGGCCGCCCCACTCCCGACCGGCCCGCGTGGGTGGCCATCGACGTCGGCGCAGGCCCCAGACGTCTGCTGCTCAACTGGAGCGCAGCCGGAAGCTTCAACTACGAGGAGACCGACTACGGAAGTCCCGGCGCCTACCGGATCGAGACCTCCGGGGACTCCACGGACGGGAGGAACGGCTCGTGGCGAAGCGCCCAGGAGGTCCTCGCAGTCTCGGTCCATGGGGAAGCGAACACCTTTGACTTCACCGGACAGCGCTGGGTGAAGTTCGTCGTGACGCGGACGCCCGCCGAAAGCCCGAACGGTGTGCAAATCAGCGAGATTGACGTCCACGACGTGACGGCTGGAACGTCAGACTCCTGGTTCTTCCTGGGAGACAGCATCACCGCCTTTGCGTTCGACCGTGCCCCGGCCCACCAGCCAAGCTTCGCGACGTTGATCCACGAGCGGCACGCGGACTACTTCCCCGCGATGGTCAACGGGGGGACAGGCGGCGACAAGAGCGACCAAGGCGCCGCTCACATCGGCGACTGGCTCGCGCGGAACCCGGACAGTCACTTCTGGGCGATCGCCTACGGCACCAACGACGCTGCCGGGAACGCGAGCGAGACCACGCGGTTCCGTGCCAACATGCAAGTGATCGTGGATAGGGTTCGCCAGAGCGGCAAAGTGCCCATTCTGGCCACCATTCCCTTTGCTTCGGACGGCCAGCACAGCAATATTCCGAAGTTCAATCGAGTGATCGAGGACCTTCGAGCCGTCGATTCGCTTCCGGCTGGGCCCGATCTGTATGCGTGGTTCGTGGCTCATCCGGACGAACTGCGGGACGGCATACATCCCAACGACCGGGGGATCGTGTCAATCAACAAACTATGGGGCGACGCGGTCGAAGCGCTCTATCCGCGCTGAGAGCAGGCGGTCCGACCTCGTCGTCGTCTCCTATCCGGAGGAGACTCGCGTCTTGCCCTTGACGGCCGCCATCCCCATCGCCCACATCTCCCTCATCCGGAGGGCGCCAGTGGCCGTGACTACTGCAAGATAGACGGCTAGGTCGACGATGATGCGCGCCCATCCGAGGGTCGGTGCCGTCAAGCGATCCGCGAGGACGACCAGTGCGCAGGCGCTCACGCTCTTCGCCACCATTCGAAAGGTGCGGCCGTCGAACGCCTTTCGCCCCACGAATGCAATCATCGTAATGGCGGCAAACGCGTGAGTTCCCAATGCGGCGAGCGCGCATCCCACACCCCCGCCACCGTCGCCGAAAAATGCCAACGAACGGCGAATGAAAAGGACGTTCAAAAGAAGATTGACGATCAAGCCAGCGATTGAAATAAGCGTGAGCGTCCAGGCGCGTTCGATCATGATGAGAGTCATCGCGTACACGATCGCGATGTAGATGATGACCGAGGAAGCGGCAAGGATGCGGAGTGCTAGCGTCGCGGGGGCAAAGGCGTGCCCAAAAAGAACCCGGAGCCAGATATCGGCTCCCACGCTTACGAAGAGAGCCGCGGGAATTGCGACGGCCAGGATCGGCTCGCTTGCCTGTCGAACGTGCGCATAGAGATCCTCGCGCGAACGTGCGGCCCCCCGAGCGAACACCGGCGTCAAAACCCAATCGATGAGCGGCGTGATCAGGAGCGTGAGGCCAGTGATGGAAGAGGCCGCGACGTACCAGCCGACCTCGCGACTCTTGCCGAGAATTCCGAGAAGCGTCACGTCGAGCTTGCCGTAGGCCCCGACCGCGCACACGTTCAGGAAGTAGGGGAGGCTTTCGGTGATCATCAATTTCGTCGCGGCCACGTCCACGTGGAGGACAAGCCCCAGGTGGCGACGAGCCAGACCAAATAGAGCGAAGCTCTCAATGCTCTCGGACGCCAGATATGCTGCCGCGTAGCCCCACAGCCCGGCGCCGGTGACGATGGATGCGACCACGCCGGCAGCCCAGACGATCTTCGTCGCCACCGCGAGGGCGGACATGCCGCCGACCTGCCCCTTGGCGTGAAGAAGAGCTGACAGCGTTGAGTTGACGCTCACGAAGAACTGCGCGACGCCGAAGAGATATACGAGGTTTCTGACATCTCGGGGTCGCCCGGTCGCGCTCATCACGAGCGCCATGATTCCGAAGATCGCCACAGTGATCGCGGCGCGAAGGACGAGGGTACCGCCAAAAAAGTCGCTCGCGTGCGCCGGACGGACCGAGACCTCCTTCCGGACGTATGAATCAGCACCGAGGCTCAATGCCACGAAGAACGTGGCTGCAAAGCCATCGGCGAAGCTCAGCGTTCCAAAGCTTGCCGGTCCGAGATATCGAGGCATCAAGAACTTCATCGCGATCGCTATGACCAGCGTCGCCATGAGCGAGCAGCCGAGCTTGAGCGCGTTGGCTATCGCGACGAGCGAGTCGGTCGAGCCATCCCCCGACCAGCGCTCGGATGCGACCGCGATGCCACCGGCCTGACCCACGGCGGGAGCGCTCACTGATGAGCCTTTGCCGTTGAAAGCCGCGAAGCGCGCGAACCCCTTGGCGCACTGGACAAATCACGGACAAGCAGCGCGCCCAGGAAGTGCTCCCGTCCAATGTGCTCCACGGCTTCGCGCACCGGGCCTAGGGAAGTCGCGCCGAGCGATACGCAAAGGATGGCGCAGTCGGCGGCCCTCGCGAGGGGAATCGTAGCGATGTTGGTGGACGTGGGCCCCGTGGCGAAGATGATGCGATCACCCTGGCTTGCGTCCCAGCGCGTCCCCTCGAGGAACGCCTCGACGTGCTTGAGCCTAAGCTCGCGTAGGTCCGCCACGTGAATCGATTCGCCCTGAGTGAGGGCCAGTCTGGCGATCAAGTTGGCCACTTCGAATGTCGACGTGTTGTCATCTCCGGGTACGAGTGCGACCGTCCTCCAGTCACGACTTTGGGCGCGGACCCACATCCGCTCGAGGCGCTTCACGTCATCGGCACCCCATGCGCCGGTCATGCCCAAAGGCCGGCTCTCGCGAGGAGCGAACGCGCTACGTGGCCTTGTAGAGTAATCGCTAATGGTCATTGTGGCCTCGTGTGTGTCGCCTCACAAACGCATGGTCGGCGCGCGCAGCGTGGCGCCGACGAACACTATTCCCTGTGAGAGGTTTGCCTCGACGATGTCGGTCGCCCCTGGGGCCGCTGTCAGAACGGTTGGTTGATTGGCTCGTTGCCACAGACCACGCACACCCATGTCGAGAACGACGGCTTCGGAGACCGTGTACGACGCTCCGATCTCTCCCGTGAGAAGCTTCGTGGCATAGGGGTCACCGGCGAACACGGACTGCTGGGCGCTGGCGAACGCGCTCATCGCGAATGGCCCATGTATCCATTTCGAAAGGACGTTTCCCTGGATGCGCTCGTCGACGATGCCGAGGAGGCGGTTGACGACCGGGCCCAGCCGCGCGCCGATGCGGAACGTCACGTGGTCACCTTCGACCAACATGCCATCGTCCAGGATGGCTTCGGCCACCGGGTTGGTCTCCCTGTAGGCCTGGACGAGGGGAGACGGCTGCACGCTGGCCTCGCTGAGGCCGAGCGTGAAAGTGCTTTCCGTCAAGGGTGACCAGCGGTGACGCCAACTTTCGTCGGCCTCACCGAGATCGATTTCCGGACCCGAGGAGAACGTCGTCTCGGACCCTGTCGCGATCGTCGCAAGGCGATCGACTGGGGACGTCGCGAACGTCATCACGGCTTCCGCGAGCGGACCCTTCTGAAGTGGTATGACCAGCCGCGCGGCATCGTCGGCACCGCCCGAGAGCTGGTAGCCGACGACCGAGCGGAACTCCCAGCGCCGCCCCACCGTTCGCGAACCGAGTGTCGTGCTGGAGGACTCGTACTGGATGATCTGCGAGGTTGGGATGACGTCGACCCGCGGCGGTATCGCGGGTGAAACGTCGGGAGCGGGCGCGAAGTTGAGGGCGGCGAAGTTCGTGGCGCCGTAGCTCGCATTCTCGTCGAGCGTCAGAGTCGTCTGCTCGTCCCGCCACTCCAAGCGAGCTGATCCCGCGTGCAGCCAGAGTGGCTGGATGCCAATGTCATTAATGTCCCACAGCGTCAATCTTGGCGTGTATGCGAGAGTGAAGACGGTACGCGGGGACGCTAGAATCAATCGTGCGTCGGGTGTCGTAGCGATGTCTATCGATGGGCCCGTCGGGGAGTCGCCCGGGTCGCGCAATCGCGTCTCAGTGCGGTCGGAAAGCGCCACAGAGGCGGTAAGGTCCGCAGCCAGAGGCAATGCTGCAAGCATTGCAGACTCACTCGACGACGACGACGTCGCCCGTGCGGATGCGAAAATCCGCGGCGCGGCCGTCGCCGTGCGTCAGGTCAGCGTAAGTGAAGCGGACCCGCTGGGTGGGGGACCGACGTACAACGAAGATGGAACCGCGACTCGCGTAGTCGTTGAACCCCCCGGCGACTGCCAGCGCCTGCAACACACCCGAGGCGGATTCAACCGTGTAGATCCCCGGGTGCACGACCTGCCCCATGACGGTCACGGACGTCGGTACGGTTTCCTCGACGGTGATCGTGACCGTGGGCGAGACCATGAACTCCCGCAGCTTTTCCTCCAGTTCCTTGCACAGGACCGCGGGTGCCTTGCCGCGCACGTCCACCTCGCCGATGAGCGGCATCGCGATCTTGCCATCGCTTCGCACCCGGGCGTGTGTGGAGAGATTGTCCTGATTGTAGACTCGTACGCTGAGGAGGTCGCCGGCACCGACGACGTACCCGGTCGTGGATGGGTCGGGCGGCAGCTGATTCACCCAGACGTACGGTCCGGTGCTGGAGCAGCCCAGCATCGCAGCGAGCACAACGGTGATCGGCCAGCGGCTCATGACGCCAGGGCCCAAGCACGTTGCGTGCCCAAAGAGGATGCGGGCGCGCCCGACAGTACCGGCAACGTCTGGCTCGGTGTTTGCTCGGTCCCGGATGCGTCGGGGTAGTGGAGTGATCGGTGAAAAACAAAGTTGAGTCCGCATCGCCAAACGACGTCGCACACGCTCCTACGGAGGGGGTCGATCCGGATCCGGATGGGCCTCTCGTGGCGCAGTTTCTCGCCGGGGATCGAGCCGCCTTTGATGCGCTGGTGCGCAAGCACCAATCCTCGGTACGTAAGCTGGTGCTCCGCTACGTGAAGAGCGACGCGGACGCGAAAGACATCACGCAGGTCGCGTTCGTGCGCGTGTTCGAGAAGCTGGCCGACTTTCGCGGTGAGGCTGCTTTTCGTACGTGGCTCTTTCGCATCGCCGTCAATCTCGCGCTAAACCACATCCGCGGCAGGCCGCCTGACCTTGCGCCGATCGACGACGTGGCCGCTTTTACGACGTCCCTCGAGACGTCGCAGCTGGTTGCAGCAGAGGTCTGGCGTAAGGTCAGCGCCCGGCTCGACGAGCTTCCACCAAAGCAGCGCCTCGCGCTGGAGCTGCGGATCTTTCACGACCTTTCGTTCGAAGAGGTGGCCGCTGTGGCCGGCTTCAGCGCAGAGTCGGCCAAGGCAAACTTCCACCATGCCCTCCGGCGTCTGCGCGGCCTATTGCCCAGCGTGCACTAGGGCTTCAGTGGCACTCGTAGTATCCGGGCGGTAGTTCACCGGCATCGCTGGCCACGCACGACTGGTGGACCGGGCACGGCACGGGATCGGTCGGAGTGCAGAGCACCATAGCGAGAGAACCGGGCGAGCACGAGCCGAAGGGGATGCAGCTCGAGCCTTGGAACGCGGTCGCCGTCGACTCGCGCGTGGCACAGCAGGAGATGCCGCCCGTACCGCCCCCGTCGCCGCATTCCCGATAGGAATCGCACGCAAACTCGGCGAAGTTGTCGCACGTGCCCGGAGCGCTGCACGGGGTCGAAGGACCGAACCATCCGCTCGAGCCCAGCTTCAAACAGCACACGGTACCATCCGAGCACCACTGGTTGGCACCGCAGCGGACCCCGGGGTCCGGCGGGGGCGCCGCGTCTGCACGCGCGTCCGCAGTCCCCGAGTCGAGAGTCTCGTCGAGAAGCGAGGCGGACTTGCCGTCGAACACGAGGCACCGCGTGAGAAACGCTCCCGCGCCAAGGCAGGCCAGCACCACTCCGGTGCGCCGACGTTCACGGTCCGGCATAAGGGTTCCTTCTGTGCAAATCGACCGAAGGAGTTGGGACGGCAGCGCGGGCGCGCGGGATAGTTCGGGAGGGCGGGGGAGTTCTTGGGCTATCGGGGAGCCCCGACGCCCCCGCCTCCTGCGCCATCGAGGATGCGAGGGGCGAAGAATTCGCCGAAGCCGTCGCCGACGGATCGGGGAAGAGCCTCGTGCGACTGCCGTTCCAGCGCGCTACCGCTGCTGCCGCGAGGCCTCCCGCGGCGGCCAAGGCGATGACCGCCACGGCGGCGCGACGACCGCCGCGCAGCCTCGCGGCAGTGCCGATCGACGATCTCGTGAGCGCTTCCTGCAATTCGTTGCGGCGCCGGGCAAGCGATTCTCCGCCGAGGCGCGCCACCAAGGCTGCGACCTCGTCGGTCGGTGCAGGCGGGCAGGCTTCCTCGAGCGCCTCGCGAAACCGCGACGCGGTGGGAAAGCGACGGTCGCGGCGCCGCTCGAGCGCCTCGTGGGCGACTGCATCGAGTTTCTGGGGCACACCGGGGGCGATGGAAGAGGGGTTGGGGATTTCCGTGACGAGAACGCTGAGGACGGTGTCACCCTCGTCGACGCCGCGAAACAGGCCACGTCCCGTGAGGGCCTCGTACAGCACGACCCCGGCCGAAAAGACGTCGGCGCGTCGATCGAGCGGCTGCTGCTTCACCTGTTCTGGTGCCATGTACCTGAACTTGCCCTTGAAATGCCCGCTGCCAGTCGTCGCGAGCCGGGACGCCGCCTTCGCGATGCCAAAATCGATGATGCTGCTCATGCCGTGCGTGTCGACGAGGATGTTGTGCGGGCTGACGTCTCGGTGCACGACGTGCATGGAGACCCCGCGCATGTCGAGCGCCTCATGGGCAGCGTGCAGCCCTGCGAGTGCATCGCTCACGATGCGCGAAACCACGGGCGGCGGGAGAAGCTCTCCGCCAGCTTTCGCGGCCGCAAGGAGCTCTGCCAGCGATAGCGACTCGACGTACTCGAGAACGAGAAAGAGCTCGGCGTTGGCCTCCGCGATGTCGATCACGGGGACGACGCTCGAGTGGCGTATCAGCGACGAGATACGGGCTTCGTCGATGAACATGTCGCAAAACTCGCGATTGACCAGGAGGTGACGATGCACGCGCTTGATCACCACCAGCCGTTCGAAGCCACCCGCTCCCGCGTGGCGCGCGATGTAAAGGGACGCCATCCCGCCGGACGCGAGCCGGATGAGCGGCTCGTAGCTTCCTATGCGAGCCGGGAGATCCATTCAGAACCTCCAGGCCGCTTCGATCCGAGAGCCCTCGACACCGAGCCGGACGCCGTTCCCCGAGGCTCCGCTCCAGTCGGTGAGCCAGATGGCAGTCGCCGCCGTCATGACGCCCAGACCGATCGAAACCCCGAGGAGCACATTGGTACGCGACTGCATCGCCTGCCCGGAGTCGAGATTCGAAGCCGTTGGACGAGCGTTGAACGTGTCGAGAGCGGACAGGGTGGAGAACCCGGATGCGAGCGTAGCGGCAAGAGCAAGACCCGTGAGTGTGCCGCCGCCGATGACCACCCAGGGTGATATCCCGCGCCGCGCGTTCGGTGGGGCCCCCAGTGACGGCTCGGGGTGGCCCGGGGGAAGGGCTTCGGGGGCGGTCGCAACGGCAGGGACGTCGAATACCAGGCTCACGACCTCGCCCGCCCCAAGCTCGGGTATTTGCTGCATGAGCTTTCCCGCCACGACGGCGCGGACCACGTGCGCCCCCGGCCTCACATACGCGATCCGCTCGTCGCTCGGATGCTCATCTATGGAAAGCTGCTCGATGCTGTTCCCGTGAACCTCGATGCGCCCCAGCCGCGTCGCGAGCCTCGTGAGCTCGGCTGCCGCGACGTTCCGATCGCGGGACTCGACCGGGGCTTCCCGCAGGTAGCGCGCAAAGAGCGTTGCGGCGCGAGCCAGGTCGCCCGCAGCCTGCCGAGCGCGCGCCGCATTCCACATGGAGTCTACGTGTGGCAAAATGCGATACGCGAGTTCGAACGCGTCCGCGGCGCGTCCGAAGTCCCCGCGATCGAACGCCCTCGAGCCCTCCGTGAACTCTCGAGCCGCCTGGGCTCGCGCGAGCGCTTCGGTCATTGGGACGCCCTGCGCGAATGCGGAAGGAGAAATGGGCAGAAAGACACCCAGCGCGATCGCAAGCGCGAGTCCCGTGGAGGAGCGTAAGGCGCGACGCATCGCCCCGAACTTAACGCTCGAGCGTCACCAGCGGTACCCCGGCGACAACGTGCATTTTGCGCTGTGGCATCTCTGCTGCGCCCGCTGCGAGGTTAACGCTCCAGTCCGCCGACTGGCGAGACGGCTCTCGATCGCTTGCTTTCGCCCCGGCGAATACGTGCGACGTACGCTTGAGATGAGAAATCATCGCGTCGGCACGGCCTATGCCTAAGGTCATCGCATCATGCGTACACTCGCGAAGCCGCGGCTGACCGTCTGGCGCGCTCTGCAAGCATTGCGCGCCAGAGCAGCGCCACGTTATTGGGTATCTGATATCTACGATAGAATAATATATTGCGTCGGACTGCCGACGGGGTCCGGGTACGACAAACTGATGCGTAGGTAATCGCGGACCATGTCAAGGCGCGTCGGCGCTGGTCGCCTTGCTGTCCACGCTCGAGGCGCGGGCATCGCCGCGTACCCGCTCCCACGCGATTGAAATGGGCCTGGCGCGCCGCCGAGCGTGGCCTCGTCGTTCCCCGAAGTCCAGAGCTGCTGCCGTCAGTACGGCAAGGCCCGTGGCTATCGTCGCCATCATTTCCACCGTCATGTCCGTTCTCCTGCGCGCTCAATCCGAAGGCCGTGGCGGACCTGAGCCGCCTCGCCATCACGCCTTGAGCAGCAACTGTGCCCAGCACTCCTCCCTGTCCAGTCCGCAAGCGTGGCGGCAACCACGCCACGGATCGTCGCCAGCGCGCCCCGCCTAAAGCTGACACTTGAGCAGATTGAAGAAGAGCGCGTACGAGCCGTCCGCCATCTCTTCTATCCACGCCATATCGAATTGGAGGACGATGTCGCTGACACTGCTCGAGAGATCGAAGGCGCTTCCCAAGATGGTCTGGCCGGGCAGGACGTTCTTCCCCGTGCCGGCGGTCTCGACGAGCCACTGCCCGTTCGGGGTCGCGACGTAGAAGTTCAGGCCGGTATAGTTACCCCCGCCCGTGCCGCCGCTACCGAGGAGGCCGAGGTCGCCGTTGCTCAGCCAGCGGCCCCCGTTCCCGTTGTGCCCGTTGAAGGGAGTGGTATCGAAGAAACCGGCGTCCGACTCGACGTCGAACGCGAGCGACGGCAGGTCGTCGACCATGAACGAGTTGATGCTCGTCTCGGCGACCAAACCGGCCCGCAGGTTGGCGGTTTGCGCACTGGCAAGCTCGACGAACGCGAGGGAGTACCCTCCGTTCAGCCCCGCGGCTGCCCCGACTGCGGACGCGCTCGATGTCGACGGGATGATGCTACGTGTCGTGGGGATCGCTGAAGTGGTCGTCGAGAAGGTGTACTGAAAGAGGGCGGTCGGACCGCCATTGCCGCTCCCAGGGGGAGCGAAGAACCCGTAGACCAGCGTCCCGTCGCGGACGAGCGGCGAACCGAGTCCAAGCTGCTGCCCGGGTCCGAGATTGACCTGCCAGGCGGGCTCGCCGGTAGTGAGCCACCACGCGAGATCGTACTGGCCCCCGCTCGCCGCGTAGGTGGCGAGCGTGTAGTAGCTGCCCACCCCCATCTCGACGAACGACATCTGGAAGTTGCCGCCGCCGTTCGTAGTGGGCTGATCCGGCAGCGATGACCCGATGGATGCCTGGGGATTGGCCACCGAGCTGTCCATGTTCCCGGGGTCCGTGTCCGCGATCGAGAAGTACGCGTACTCGTTATTCATGAATTGCTGGACGAGGAAGGTCACCGCCGTCGACGTCTTGAGCTCGGCTTGCAGGTTGGTGTTAGGAAGCATGAGCATGCCGATGCCGTTCGATCCGGACTCCGGGACCGTGTAGACGATGGTGTTCGCTGACGACGTATTCGTCCCCACGACGATTCGCGCGGCGTTCATACCGGGTATGTGTTCGAGATACAGCTGGTTGAACGGGCCCTGGCTGTTCCCGCCACCGCCGGACGAGTCGGACGGAAAGATCTGTGCAACGAGCGTGGGGCTCGCGTTCTGCCACGCGTTGCACGCCAGCACCTCGAGCGGCGCGGCGGCCTCGGACGCATCGGTCGGCGCGAGAGCATCGGGAGTCGCACCGTCAGAGGAGGTCGTCGTCGAGTCGCCACCCGTCGGCGCGTCGAGCGAACCGCGGGGGGAGTCGTCGACCGACGCGTCGCTGGATGAATTCGGCTCGATGTCGCCTCCGCCTTCCGATCCGCCCGGTGAGCTGCCCGAGGAGAAGTCGCCGAGGATCGACGAACATCCGAACGTCGCGATCATGACGGTCGCTGCTGAAAGCGCGAAAGCTAGACGCATTCTTTCAGCCTCGCCCGCTACTACGGCCAGGTCAATCTCTCGATCATCGCTCTCAGCTCGGGGTAGAGGGCGGTCAGATGGGCGCGCGTTGGCATGTCGAAGTCCTGGAAGTCGAACCCCGGCGCCACCGTGCAACCGCAGAGAGCGAACCGCCCGACAGGAAGGGCCGCCTGCCAGACCCCGGCCGGAACGACGCATTGTGGGCGCTCCCCGCACCCGAGACGGTGGCCGAGCAACGACACGACGTGGGTCCCCTCGCCGTCGATCGTGTGGAGTTCTACCGAGTCGCCGTCGTAGTGGTGCCACACCTCGTCCGACTGCACGCGGTGCAGCGCCGAAAAGCCCCCCGCCGGAAGCAGGAAGTAGATCGCGGTCGACGCGGGTCGCGTTCGAGGCAGCGCGCTCACGAGCAGCGGAGAGCGAAACATCTCGCGGTAGAAGCCGCCTTCGGGGTGAGGGGACAGCTCGAGAGCATCGACGATCGCCTGCGCGTCGGGGTCCATAGGATCAGAAGTGTATCGGGTTGCTTGCGGTGCCGGCGATTGGCAGCGTCTGCAATCTGACGCACACTGGGCAAGAAGGCGGTGCTCATGAACAAGCGGTCCCTCCTCAACGCGCTTGCCCTTTCGTTCGCCAGCCTGGGCGTGCTCTCGGTTCAATGCGGCGGCAGCAAATCGTCGGCCTCGAAGAGCGACGCCGGGATGGGATCGACGGGCCCCGGCAGCGACGGAGGGGGAACCGTTGTGCCGCCGACCGGTAGCAGCAGCGGCGCGGGCATCGACGATGCCGCGAGCAGCGGGGACGGAGCAATGGACGACGCTGACAGCAGCGGCATGACAGTCGTCTCGGGCGATGGGGGCACAGGTGGGTCGCAGTCGGTGCTTCAGCGCGGCAACGATGTATTTCGCCGAGCGACGTACGTCGAGTCGGGGCTGTCCGCGGGCTTGGTGCACATGATGGCGCCGGACGCGACGTTCAACGCCAACGCCACGTTCTCGAATATGGGGATGCCGACGAACCAAGGTACCGCGTCGGTGCTTTACCTGGAGGACGGCCCTGCGGCGGCAGGCTGTCCGGCGGGCGCGACCGGGTGCCAGGCAACGATGCGTGCGGCGGGGATGGGACTCTTCTTCGCGTTCCCCGCGCTGCAGGCGAGCCCCAACGTCGTGGCTTTCGACGAGACGACCGGCAAGGCCGCATGGACGGCGAGCGTCACGCCCGGTAGCGACGGGATCCGGGGCACGCCGGTCATCGACCCGGCGTCGCGGCGCCTGTTCGTCGTGACGGGCAACAACCCTCACCTGGTGCACGCGCTTTCTGTCGACAACGGCGTCGAGGTCACGACCGGTGGGTGGCCGGTGACGCTCTCCAGTCAGACGGTTTCGTACAACGGAACGACGTTCAACTCGGGCGCGGAGAACCAGCACGGAGCGTCGCTGCTCGCGAACGGCATCCTGTACATCCCGTTCGGCGGCCCATATGGCGACGGCGGCTCGTACCGCGGATGGATCGTGGCGGTGAACATCACCAATCCGGCCCTGGTGGCCGGATGGACGACGCAGAGCGCGAGGTCCGGTATCTGGGGGTCGGGGGGCCTGGCGTCGGACGGTACGAGCGTCTTCGGCGTGACGGGTGATACGACGTCGGTGCCCCGCAACGCTTCAGACTCCCAGGAAGTCGTTCGCGTGACGGGCATGGCGTCGTTCACGCGAAGCGCGGCCAATGTCTTCGTCCCAACCGAATGGGAGGGCTGGGACCAGCCGATGGGCGATCTCGATTTCGGAGCGTCTACGCCGGCATACGTTCCGCTTCCCGCGGGGTCGAATCCGTCGGCCCTCCTGGTCGCTCCGGCGAAAGCGGGGCGCATCTTCTTTCTCAACGGCACCAACCTGAGCGCCGGCACCTACGACCCCACCGCACGCACCCCGGGTGGCTCGCTGGCGGACATCGTCGTGTCGGGCACCGATCAGGAGACGGTGTACACGGCGCCGACGATCTACACGTCGATGTCGGGCCTTCACGCGACGATCAACGTCGGCGGCGGTGGCACGACCTGCCCCGCCCCGGCGCCCACCACCCAGGAGGTGATCGTCTCGACGCTCATCCAGCCGGGGCAAACGCCGATTGCGAAGGTGATCTGGTGCAACGCGGTCATGGCCGGCGGCGGTCACATGAACTTCCCTCCGATCTCGACGACGACCGACGGAGTGAGCGCCAATCCTCTCGTGTGGTTCATCGAGGGTTCCCAACTGGCCGTCGTGGACGGCGATTCCGGGATGAGGCTCTTCACGACGACGGGCACCGCATGCACAGGCGTCCCGAGCATGAGCTTCCCCATCGCCGTGAAGAACCGGATCGTCGTGTCCGCCCTCGGGCGTCTATGCTCATGGTCGCTTGGCGGGATCTAGCGGCGCGATGAGGTTACTGGCTGTCACGCTGATCGTGGCGATGGCCGCTGCGGCCTGTTCGAGCGGCGGCGCGAAGAGCAGCGAAGGCGACTCGGGCGCTCCGGTAGCTGGGGACGCCACCACCGTCGACGTTCACGTCGGCGGCTCGACCGACGGCGGCGACGGCGGCGCTCCGTTGGATGCCGCAGCGGACGCGGAGGACGCCGGCCCCCCGACCTGCATTACCCCTGCCTCCCCCCAGTCGTGCACGCCTCCCGAGTTGACCGCCCTGCCCATCTGCAAGCTCAGTCTCACGGGGTGTATGGACTCGCAGACGCCGACGAGTTTCGCGGCGAACGCCATCGCCTACCAGGTCAACAGCCCCTTGTGGTCTGACAACGCGGCCAAGAGTCGCGCGTTCGTGCTGCCGGCGGGAGGCAAGATTCACGTCAAGAATTGCATGCCGGACGCCGGAGCGACGGACCTCGCCGAGTGTGTCTCGCCGATGGGCATTCCGAACGGTCCGGCCGACACGGGCAAGTGGGTATTCCCTGTCGGCACGGTGATGATCAAGAACTTCATGTTCGACGGGAAGCTCGTCGAGACCCGTCTCTTCATGCACGTCGATGCGGCGACGGCCGCTCTGATCCAGAACGGCAGCGATTGGGTTGGCTACAACTACGCATGGAATGAGGCGCAGACCGAGGCGCTGGTGGTTCCGGATGCGCGCACCGAGGTCATGTTCAACACGGGGCAGCGCACGGTCGACTGGAACTACCCCAATTTTCTCGACTGCATCGGCTGCCACAACCCCGCGGTGGGTACGCTCGGTCCCGAGACGGACCAGATGAACCGCGTCGTCAACGGCAATAACCAGATCGATACCTTCGAGGCGATGGGGCTCTTCGATGATACCGCGCCTTCCAAGCCGTACACGACCGCTCTCGTCGAGCCGTACGCGAACTCGGCGCTCGGCCTGACGGGCCCACCCGCGGGCGCGACGCTCGACGAAGAGGCTCGCTCGTATCTGAGCGCGAACTGCGGGTTTTGCCACCGCCCGGACGTCAACAATCAAGGATTCGACCTGCGCTATGGGCTGTCCCTATACGCGACCGGGATCTGCAATCTCCAGCAGCAGAACGGCATTCCCGGGATGACGGGCACGACCCTGCTCGATCTTGCGCCCGGAAAGCACGCGGCCTCGGCCATGTGGATCAGGATGAACATCCCCGTTCCCGCATCGGACCCGGACGAAACGGACGACGTGGGACGGATGCCGCCGGTGGCGAGCTTCGTCGTCGACACGCAGGCCACCGCGCTCATCGGGTCGTGGATCGACTCCATCGCGACCTGCCCGGGCCCCGACGGCGGCCTCTGAGCGAGAGAGGCCCCAGTGGCCGCTCGTTACCGGCAGGCCTCGGCCAGGCCCACGTACGTCGTGCCCAGGGCCGTGAGCGAACCATCACTGTTCATCAGCACGGCGTTGGGAATGCCGCTCGCGCTGAACCACGAGTAGCGGAAGACGTTCGGATTGCTCTCGAGGTACGGGACGGCCGCCTCCATGTAGGCCTGCTGGTCTGCGACGGAGTGGGTCGTGTCGCAGGAGAACTCGGTCAGCCAGATGGGTTTCTTGAACTGGGTGAAGCCCTGCAGCGTCCCGCCCGCGTCCTCGTTGCCGTCGATGTATGCCCGGAGGGACGGCAGGTCGCAGTTGTACCAGTGCACGGCGACGTAATCGACCTCGCACCCGGAGCAGTCCGAGAAGAAATCCTTGAGATACGTGTAGGGGTCCGTGACGTTCGGATCGGTGCATCCGGACGAATTGGACGAGCTCCCGCAGAAGTTGACTGCGGGGGACACCAGCGGGATTCCGTTCGCCTTCGCCTCGACCATGGGCCAGTCGGCGGCGGCCTGCATGTCGGTCAGATCCGACTGCGCCTTGAAGTTCGGCTCGTTGAACCCGAGCAGGTACTTCGAGCCCGCCGGGATGGTCGCGCTCAACGAGCCGCTGCCCCAGATCATGGGGTCGAACTCGATGCCCGTGCTGCCGCTCGAGCCCTGGTTCGACCAGTTGTACCACCAGACAATCCCTGGAGAGGAAGCCGTGGGAACGAACGCCGCGGACGGCGCCATGTTCGATGCGATGCCTCGCTTGCATCGCGCTCCGCCGTCGAGCACCGGCGTCGAGGAGTCGACGATCGATGCGTCGGAGACGCTCGCGTCACCACCACCGCTCCCCCCTCCGCTGCTCGAGCCGTTGCCCCCCCCGTCGGGTCCTACTCCGCTCATCGCGTCGGAGCTGACCGCCACTCCACCGTCGTCGTCGGTACCCCCCGAGCCTCCCGAGGAGGACGTACCCTCCGGCGAGCCGGGGCCCGTATCAGCGGACTCGTGGGCTGCGTTGGAGCCGCAGGCGCACAGCGCGCCCGCCGCCGCCAGAGATGCCAACCACAAGAACCTCGGCTTCGTTGCGCCTGAAGGGACCGGCAAGCCCAGAAGGGTACCGCGGGCGCGGGAGCACGCAAGCCGCCACGCCGCCGGTGGGCGCTCGTCCCGGGGTGCACGAGCGACGAAGGCCCGGTATCGTTGAAGTCGACGGATGAGCGCCTTCAACGCACGCGCGGCGGGCATCGTGGTGCTGGCTTGCGTCGTGAGCGCTTGCGCCGCGCTCGTCGGGCTCGATCGATATCAAGGCTGCGCCCACGACTGCGACGGCGCCGGGGACGGCCTCGAGGCCAGCGCCGCAGCCGATGCCACGGGTTCCGATGCGTCATCCGGCAGCGGCATCGACGGAGGCGAGGAGGCGGGTAGCGAGAGCGAAGGAAGCCCGAGTGGCGATGGAGGGGGTACCGGCGTCGATGGCGGAGGCGACGCGGGTCCCGTGGGCGCGGACTCGGGAGGCGAGAGGGATTCGGGCACCGATGCCGACACGGGAAACGCGGGCGACGGCGCGTCTCTCTGCCCCGTCCCGACCGATATCGACGGCGGTCTCCTCGTCTACTACCCGTTCGAGGGCAACGCGGCGGACCGCAGTGGCAACGCAAACAACGGGACGGCGACCACCGGCAAAGACGTCTCCTACGGCCCGGGCAAGATCGGCCAGGGAGTCACGATCCTCTCCGGGGGCCACGGCGTCGCGGTGACGGGCACGACGATGCTGGGCACGGCGAAGACGCTGTGCGCATGGGTGAATCCCGCGTCGGGGACGAGTGGCGGTGGCCTTCCAGTCTTTGCCGGGGGTCCGTCGGGAGCGGCCGATCTCTATGACGTGGCGTCCGCCGCGCCCGCCGACAACTGCAACGCCCATCCCGCCGACAGCCTATTCGTCGACAACTGGGGGACCGCCGGTTGCTATAGCAGCACCCTTCCCGCGGTACCTGGTTCGTGGACCTTCGTTTGCTTCGAGGAGAATGGCGCCATCACGACGTTCTTTGCGAACGGAACGTCCTCCACGCTCATGGGCAGCCAGTACTCGTATCCTCTCTCCGCCATCACGGTCGGCTCGGATCTGATCGGCAGCTCGACCACGCAGCTCCTGTTCAAGGGTCAGCTCGACGAGGTCTCGATCTGGTCGGGGGCCCTCTCGGCGACCGACATGACGGCCCTCTACAACGGGGGGAGCGGATGCTCTATCCGCTAGCACCGCGGACTCGACAGGAGCGGCCCGAGACTTACCTTGTCTCCCCATGAAGAAGCTTCGGGTCGAGGTTTGGTCCGACATCGCGTGCCCGTGGTGTTACGTCGGCAAGCGCCGGCTGGACGCCGCGATCGCCCGCTTCCCGCATGCCGGCGCGGTGGAGGTCGTCTGGCGCGCCTTCGAGCTCGACCCATCGGCGCCGCGCGTGCGTGATCGCAACGTCTCTCAGGCGGAGCGTCTCGCCAAGAAGTACGGGACGGACGTGGCCAAGGCAGAAGGGATGCTGCAACGCATGACGGACGTTGCGGCGGCCGACGGGCTCGAATTTCACTTCGAAAAGGTGCAATCGGGCAACACGTTCGACGCCCACCGGGTGCTCCATCTCGCAGGCGATCGCGGCCTGCAGCACGTCACCAAGGAGCGCTTCCTTCGCGCCTACATGACGGAGGGGGAGCCGATCGGTGAGCCTGAAGTGCTGGTGCGTCTCGGAGGCGAGGCCGGGCTCGACCGCGATGAAGTCCGCCGGGTGCTCGCTGGCGACGCCTACGCCGAAGCCGTGAGAGGCGACGAGGAGGCGGCCCGCGAGCTCGGTATCAGCGGCGTCCCTTTCTTCGCCATCGCGGGACGCTACGGGGTCTCCGGCGCGCAGAGCGCGGAAGCTCTCCTCGACGTCCTGGGCCGAGGATGGGCCGCGGAGTCGGACTCCGAGTTTGTCGACGGCGCCGTTTGCGGTCCCGCGGGGTGCGTTTAGGCGGCCCGCGCCCTCGCCTCGATCCCGGCCCACTCTCTCACCTCGACCATCGGCGTTTCCCACAGCTGGTCCCACCGCGTACCAAAGAGCGGCCGCGCCTGCCGTCCCATCTCCCATCCGCGCGTGATCGCGTCGAGGCGCGCTTCGCGCTCGCCCGGGGCATAGAAGGCCGTATTGAGGAGCCCCATCGCCATCAGGGCGAGGGGCAAGCCGCCCGGCGCCTGGGCTGCGTAGAATGCCTGCAGGCCCAGCTCTCCCGCCACGTCCGTGCCGAAGCCCGTGACCGCATGCCACACGTCATGGGTCTCGAACAGGTGCGCGCGGATGAACTCGAGGTCGTCGCGGGCCTCCAGGGACGGGATGGCCGCGGGGTCGAGCCCGTTGGCGCGCATGTGATCCGCAAATGTGCGGCCGAGCGTGCCCGCCGGTAGCTTCGAGAGAGCGTCGAGGTTCACGCTCAAGCGGGGCTTCTCCAGGAAGGCAGCCGCTCCCTGGGGATTCGCGGCGAAGTGGTCGGCCATCTTCTGGAGAACGTCGCGCCGCTGCTTGGACATCGCGCTCGAGATCTCGAAGACACGATCGAGGTGCTCGGGATGGCGTACGAGGTCCACGAAGCTCCACAGCGCACGCGCGAAGAGGAATCGTTTCGTCAGGGTGTTCATCGGGGCGCCTCCTTGTCGATCTAAATATGCGAGCTATAGCTCACATAGACAACTCGCGTTCCCGGAAGGACGTTCTCCATGCCGCGACAGGCCCGCACCACGCCTCGAAAAAAGCCCACCCAGCGCCGCTCGCAGGAGACTGTCGACGTCATTTTAGGGGCGACCGCTCGCGTTCTTCGAAGCACCGGCTACGGCCGCGCCAGCACGAACCGCATCGCGCTCGTGGCCGGCGTGAGTATCGGGTCGCTCTACCAGTACTTCCCCAGCAAGGAGGCCCTCGTCGCGGCGCTGGTCGATCGGCACGTCGCACAAATGATGGCCCTCGTGAGGTCCAAGCTGGCCGAGGTGGCCGGTGCGCCGCTTCCGGTGGCCGTGCGCACGATGATCGACGCGATGTTCGACGCGCACGGCATCGACCCGAAGCTCCACAAGGTGCTCATCGAGCAGGTGCCGCGCGTCGGAAGGCTCGAGCACGTCGTCGGCGTCGAGCGCGAGGTGGAGGAGCTCGTCTCCGTCTTCCTCGAGGCGAGGCGCAGCGAGCTGCGGCGGAGCAAACACCGGGCGGTGGCGTTCGTCCTCTTCAACGTCGTCGAGGCCGTGACCCACGCGGCGGTGCTCGCCGAGCTCGACGCCGTACGGACCTCGGAGATCGCCGAAGAGCTGTCGGACATGCTCCTCCGGTACCTGGAACGCAGTCCGTGACGATCCGCGCCCGCCTACCGAGACGGGTACCGCTGCCGCAACGGCTTTCCTCAGGGAGACAGAGAGGCGTGGCGCCCGTCGATCGCGGCGTGGTCTCTCTGGATGAGGATGGCGGGCCCGCGGGCGTCAGGTGTGACGAAGACGCTCTTCGAGAGCGTCACGTCGCCGCCATCGAAGGCCGGGACCAGTGCGGCCTGCAGGCGCTCGCCGATGCACGTGAGGGCCTCGGGCGGCGGCTGCGAAGGGCCCTCGACCGTCGCGCGCGCGACCCCTCCACTGCGACGGAACGTCACGCGCATGCGCAGATACCCGCCGTCGAGGCCCCGGTCACGGCACGGTTCGAGATCGATCTGACCTAGGGCGCCGTAGCCGGCGCCGATACGGAAAAAAACCGGCTCCGGCGGCGGATGGTCTGCGCTCGAGGCACGAAGAGCGGGGGCCGCGTGCGGAGCGGCCGTGCCATCGTCAGCCATCTTGACGCTGGCGACGATGACGTGCTCGTCGGAATCGGGCGTACGGTCGGCGACCGCTTCGACAGCGTTCAGCGATTCGGGATGGACGCAGGCGGTGCCGGCCAGAAGCGAGACAAGAAGAATCGCAGAGTTTTTCATGATATCGCTCCTCGCCCATTCTAGCAGGATGCGTGCCCAGTCAAGGGCGCGCGGGTGGCTGCCGCCTCCCCAATGGCCGCATAACTCGAGTTCCGTCAGCTACGACGACGCCGCCGCGGCTCCGCAGCCCGCCCGGCGTCCGAGCTACCCGATCACCTCGAACGGCCGCATCATCTCGTTGGCGGCGTGCTCCAGGATGTGACAGTGCCAGAGGTAGCGGCCCCTGTAGCTGTCGAACTTCACGATGATGCGCGTGATGAAGTTGGGATCGACTCGGACCGTGTCCTTCCAGCCGGCGTCCTGAGGCAGCGGAGGCTCCGGCGGTCCGCCGAAGCGCAGCTGGCCGCGCATGGTGTAGAAGTCCGCGAGGAAGGGCTGGCGCTCGAGGATCTGGAAGCGCACGAGGTGAAGGTGGATGGGGTGCGAATCGTCGGTCAGGTTGACGAGCTCCCAGATCTCGGTCGTCCCGAACTCCGGCTTCTCGGTGACCGGATCCTGCCAGCGGGATTCGTTGAGCAGCATCAACGTCTTGCGGTGCGTGCGAGGGGTCTCGTGGTGGTTGAGCGTCAAGAAACGCGTCTGCACCGCGTCGCCCGCGGGGGTTCGTGGCACAGGCCGCAGCACCTTGGGGAGGATCGCACGGGCCTTCGGCGCACCTCGCGCGGGTGCGACGCGGAACTGCACCAGATCGTAATTGCTCTTCAGCGTGACGTTCTGACCCGCCGACGCTGAAAAATCGACGAGCACATCGGCCCGCTCCGCCGGCGCGAGCACCAACGTTTGCAAAGGCGTCGGTGCCGGGACAAATCCCTGATCGGTGCCGATCAGGTGCAGCGGCTGGCCGCCGCTCAGAGTGAGCTGAAAGAAGCGGGCGTTGGAGGCATTGACGAGCCGGAATCGGTAAAGACGGGGCTGTACCTCGAGGTACGGGAAGAGCTTGCCGTTGGCGAGGACCGCGTCGCCATAGACTTCGGGGACCCACGGCGAGTCCGGATTCGGGGAGGCCGGATACACGAGCTGCGCGTTCAGGTCGAAAACGCGATCGCAAAGCACGATCGGTACCTCGTACTCGCCGGTGGGCAGGCGCAAGGCGTCCTCGATCTCGTCACGGACGAAGAAGGTCCCGAAGAGGCCCGCGTACTGGTTTAGCCGCTCGATGCCCATCGCGTGGTCGTGGTACCAGAGCGTCGCGGCGTCCTGGCGGTTCGGGTAGTGGTGGAGCGCGGAGCCTCCGGGCGTGTACCAGTCCTCGGGGTAGCCGTCGCTTTCCGGCGGCACGCGCGCGCCATGCACGTGCACTACGGTGCGCACCTCCGCGCGGTCGGCTCCCGCCCCGCAGAGGTTGTGATCGATCGGCAAGAAGTGCTTCTCGGGAAGCTCGTTGACCCACTCGACGAGAAGCCCCTGTCCGCTGCGCGTGTCGAACGTCGGGCCCGGAAAGCTCCCGGCGTACGTCCACAGGCGCGTCGGCGGGAGGTCGCGGTGCACCTTGGCCACGACCTCGCGCATTGGCACGCGGAAGTAGGGGATCATCTTGCCGGGCGCCTCGGGGTCAGCCCTCCTCCCGTCCGGCTTGAGGACGGGTGGGATGGGCAGCCGATCGACGAACCACGGGATCGACCGGGCATTCAGCTGCTTGATGACCGGAGCCGCCGCCGTCACCGACGCCTCGCAGAGACCCCCGTCCTCCGCGGGGGCTGAACGGCGACGGCACGACCCGAGAAGAAGGGCCGTGCCGTAGAGAAAGCGCCGTCGCTCAATCATCCCGGCGAAGCCTTATCAGAGCTCCCCCGGCTGATCGCGCGATATCAGTCACCCGTCAGCATGTTCTGGATCGTGCCGGCGATCGCGTCGAAGGAGCCGGGGATTCGCTGACTGGCAAGCCAGTTGTCCTCGATGAACTTCACGACCGAGCTCTGGTCGATGAGCGTGTGGTCGATGTAGTTTTTCTTCGCGAAGGGCGAGATCACCAACATCGGGACGCGCGTCCCGTAGCCGCAGCGACCGTTCGCCGCGTACGGGGCCCCACCGTCGGGCGTCGTCGCCGGGCTGTTGAGCATCGTGGTCGCCGCACCGCCGCTCTGCTGCACGCCGCTGTTGCAGAGGCTTGAGCCGTTGAGGAAATCGGCCGTGGTGGTCGACTCGTTGACGATGGGCGGACCCTGGTGATCATACCAGCCGTCCGAGTCGTCGTAGGTGAGCACCACGAGGCTCGAACTCCACTCCTGAGCCGCCTGCAGGGCGGTCACGACGCTGTTCGCGAAGTTCTGCTCGTCGAGCGGGTCGGAGTTGCTCGGATGGCCATTCTCGTATGCCGGCGGCTTGAGGTACACGACGGCCGGCAGGTTTCCCGCGCTCAGCGCAGCGAAGAAGTCCAGCGAATCGTACATGTGATTCGCCGGGTCCACGCCGCCGTCGCTCGGGACGCTCGTGTAGCCGATGCTCGATGTCGAGGTCGGCCGAGCGTGGGAGAGGTTCTGGGTGGCCGGGTACATCTGGAACGGGTTGTGGTGCCCCACGTAATCGAAAACATTGGTCTTGGGGAACGGCACATTGACGGTGCCGCCCGTGCCGGCCTGGGGCGCGTTGCCTTCGTTGCTGGAACGGGTGCAACCCGTGGATCCGTTGGCGTTGGTGATACTGAGGTTGAAGCCGCCCTGGAACCAGCCCCAGGTGATGCCCCCCTGGGCGCCGTTGAGCAGTATCCCGACGTTCGTTCCCGTCAGGGTGCCCTGCGCGTCCGTTTCGGAGCCCATTCCCTCGCACGTGTCACCGGCCGGGTCCATGTCGCCGATCACCGTGTAGCCGCCGTTGCCGTCGCCGATATAGTTGCTGCCGAGTGAGAAAGACGGCCCGCTCCCGCTCATGACGAGGCCGTTGGTCTGACCCGAGATCACGTTGACGGCCCCGGGGGTGGACGGCCCGAAGTCCGTCGTCCACATGTTGTCACTGAGCGCGTACTGCTGCGCCCAGTTCCAGTACGTCTGCAGCGTGTTGCCGTCGTAGTACGCCATGACGAGGCCGGCGGTGTTCGACTGGGGAGGCGCACCCGCGTCGAGGTGCGGCGGGGGACCAGCGCTGCCGGTGTACTTGGGATAGAGGTCCATCACCCCGTTGTCGTTGGCTTCCTGCTCCGGGGAGTAGCTGTGGTTCTGGCTCGACGTCTCGGCGTACGCCGGGGCGAGGCGGAACGGGTTGATCGCGTTCGACCCATTGCCCGTATTCTGCGTCGTGGGGTTGCTGGTCAGCAAATTCACGCCCGTGATCGGGGTGAAGCCGGCCTGGACGTTGAGCGGCTGGATCAGGTTGTTCGGGGTCGGCGTTCCCGGTGCCGCCGTGAACGTCGGCTCGCCCGCGTTGTTCTGCGCGCTCGGGTACGTGCCGTAGTAGTGATCGAACGAGTTGTTCTCGTTGTAGATGACGATGAGGTGCTTGATCTTCGTGGCCGTGGTGAAGGCCTGGGCGGCGTCGACGTGGCCCGTGCAAGACACCGTGACCGTCGTGGTGGACCCCGCCCCGCACGTGCCCCCGTCCGTGGGACCGTCACCCACCGTGAGAGTCAGCGTCTCGGTTCCCGCGGTCGTGGGGCACGTATAGGTCGTACTCGCCGCGTTCGGGTTTGCGAACGAACCGCTCGGTGCGGACCACGCGTAGGTGATGGCGCTCGGGTTCGGCGCGAGGGCCGAGGCGGACACCGAAACCGAGGTACCCACCAGAACCGAGGACGGGCTGGCCGTGACCGAGTTCCACGTCGCGCAGTTGAACGTGGTACCGGTGATGAGTGCCGAGCCGGCTTCCGATGGGGCCGTCGTACACTGGAGCTGCACTGAGACGTTCGTCGTCGCCCGCGAGGCAATCGCGAACGTGGCCGAACCGGCGCAGGTCGCGCTCCCGTCCGTCGAGGTGCCCGAGAGCGCGACAGAGTAGCCGGTGCCAACGGGGATGCCGCCCACTTCGAAGCTGATCGACTGGCTATTCTGAAGGTTGACCGAGCCGCTCTGAACCGCCGTCGACGCACCGTTCGGGCCGGTGATGGTCCATGTGACCGTGTTGACTTGCTCGCCCCCAGGAAGGGTCAGCTGCATCCCTACGGTGCCCGTCGCTCCCGAGTTGCTCGGGGGAAGGTCACTCTCGCTCGGCGAGGCAGTCCCTGGAGAAGCCGTGTCGAGGGCTCCGCCGGTCGACGAACAGCCGACCTCGGAGACGGACACCGCGGTGGCCGTGGCGGCGCCGACGATCAGCGCGCTGTGAACCAGGGACTTTCGAACAATCGATCTCATTGTTGGGGCTCCGCAGCTGGGGTTGCGTTACCCACAGTGCAAAAGGCGGCCCCGAAGCCCAGCGCGCGGTGGATGCGTCGTTCGCCAGTGATTTCAAGCCGCTGGGTCGGGGCGCTCGAGCCCCTTCCGAGGGGGCCATTCGACTTCCGGAATCCCGACTACGGAAATCGGACACCGCGGCCGTGTCGCGTAGAACGCCGCGGCGTCGCGCGGCTTGGTGCCCGCCCAGAGAGCGATTTCCGGATAGACGCGTTCGAATCTCGGAGGGTGCGGCGCGAGTCTCGGTCTTCGAGGCCCCGATTTCCCCTTGTTTTCGCGCGTCCCCGTGCGCTGCCTGACTGGTCTAACCGTTGCAACTACGGCCGGCCCCGAGGGCATCGTCACGACACGTGCGCCGTGCGTCGCCCTCCCCTGGAGGCGCTCTGATGTCAGCCAAGATGATCGCGCAACGCAACTGGAAGCTGGCCGTCGTTCTCGGCGGAGCTGTGGCTGTTGCAGGCGGAGCGATACCCCTGGCGTGCTCCTCGTCACCCTCGGAGAACATCGGCGGCGGGCAGGGGCAGGGCTCGACGTCGACGAGCACGGGGAACCCGGGAAGCGGGACCGGCACCTTGGGATTCGCGCTCGCGCTGCCCGGAGGCGCCGTCATCGCCAGCGTGACGTACGACCTCTTTAACAGCTCCGGCACGGCGGTCACGCTGCCGGGCGCGCCCAACCCCGGCACCGTGGCCGTGAACAACAGCCAGTCGATCGAGTTCCAGCTCGGCGGCATCCCTGCAGCGACCGGCGACTCGATCTCGCTCAGCGCGAGCACGACCGGCGGCGGGACCTGCCAGGGCAGCGCGTCGGGCATCACCGTGACGGCGGGCGGCACCCAGATGGTCACGGTGAACATGCTCTGCTCTGCGCCGGGAGCGGACGCCGGGAACCTCTTCGTCACGGGTGTCCCGAGCTACTGCGGAACGTGGACTGCGCTCTCGAGCAACGGGAACGAGGCGTACGTCGGCGAATCGGTCGTCTTGACGGCCACCGCGACGGGCCTGAACCCGAGCAACCTCGGATACACCTGGACGATGAGCAGCGCGATCGGCGCGTTCGGCGCGACGATTAACGGCGTGGGCGCACAGGGGCAGGACGAGGCGGTGGGTGCGTCGGATCCCATGCAGTTCATGTGCACCGCGGCCGGCACGACCACGATCACTCTGGTCGTCGACGACGGCCCGCTGCCGGACGCGGGCACCTGCCCGACGTCCCTCTCGACCACCACGACCACGGTGACCTGCGACCCGTACCCGGTCAACCAGGTCGAATCGGCATGGGTCGAACTCACGGGGCCCAACGGGATCAACGGTTTCACCGGCAACGTGGCCATCGCGCGCGCGTTGACGGCTGCTGTCCCGACCGACGCCGGCGCGAACCCGTGTCCAACCATCACGATCAACGGCGGCACCCCCGTGCAGATGAACCTGCGCGCCGCGGCCACGACGAGCATCCCTTCGCGCCCGGTGAACACAGCCCCTGGGATCACCGCCGCCGCGATTATTGCTGGTGCTGCGGCCGGTGGCCCTGGCAAGCCGGCGCTGTTCCCTGTCAGCTCGTGCGAATATCCGCTGCCCTCGAATACGACCAGCGCCGTGGTCGCCGGCCAGTCGCTGCCGGTTCCCAAGGCGAATCCGCAGAAGATCGTCATCATCGGCGACACGGGCTGCCGCCTGCAGACTGACAACGGCTGGCAGAGCTGCAACGACCCGAACCCGGAGGGCACCGATACGCCGTACCCGTTCGCGGCCATCGCTGCTGCCGCCGCGGCGCAGAATCCGGACCTGGTGATTCACGTCGGCGACTACGCCTACCGCGACAACGAGTGCCCGGCAGGGCTGGGGTACAACTGCGGCGGCAGCCCATGGGGCTTCGGCTGGGACACCTGGGAGGCCGACCTGTTTGCGCCGGGCGCCCCGCTGCTCGCCGCGGCGCCCTGGGTCATGACCCGCGGCAACCATGAGCAGTGCAACCGGGCCGGCCAGGGCTGGTACCGCTTCCTCGATACCCAGCCTTTCGATACGACCGACGTCCACACGTGCGACAACGCGGCGTACGACGACCCCGGCACGCTCTCGAACGCCACCGCCTACACGTCCTGCACGAGCTCCAGTGTCTACGGTATCTGCAGTGGCAACTGGAACAATCCGTTCCTGGTACAGATCAACTCGAGCACGCAGATCGTTGTCTTCGATACTGCGGATGCCAAGGTGCAGTCGCAGGCGGTGAACCCGTTGTTTCCGGCGCTGCCGACGAGTGTCGTGCCGGCGGATGGCGGCGCGCCGCCGTCCTTGTCGACCAGTTCCGCGTCCTTGTACTACGCGACCTACGGGTGCGAGCTGAGGACCGCCGGCGAACTGCTCGGCGCTTCGTCGACCTATTCGCCGCCGTCGCCGTTCCCTGCGTGCACGACGGCCAATCTCACCGGCGCTTCGCTGCCCTTCAACTTCTGGTCGAACCACCACCCCATCTTCGGTTACGCGGTGCCCACTTCCGGGAACCCAACGAACCCCATCCCCACCTTCCCCCCGGTCATGAACGCGGTCTTCCCGGACACCTACTTCCCGCCTCCGATCAACCTGGCGCTGCACGGTCACACGCATGACTACCAAGCGATCAATTTCGAGACCGGCACCCTGCCTGATGGCGGCACGTTCCAGCCGGCCGCGACGCTGGTGAGCGGCAACGCGGGCGACATCCTGGACCTGGCGTTGCCCTACCCGCTGCCGACCGACGGCGGGCTTTCGGCGGTTGGGAACCCGACGGCAGTCGAAGTCGCCACCGTCGGCAGCGTGCAACAGTTCGCCTCGTCGGACAACGGGCCGCCCTACTCGAATCCCATTTCCGCCGCTGCCGTCGCCGCCGGAGACACCCCGACCGACAACGACTTCGGCTACATGGTACTGCAGTACAACCCCGCCGCCGGCAGCACGCCCGCCACCTGGACGTCGACGGAATACCGGACGGACAACACCGTGCGAGATGTTTGCACCATTCAGACGACCGGCCAGATGTCCTGCGCGTCTTGGGGCATCATCCTCGACGACGACGCCGGCGTGTACTGATCGGCGCATGACGCGAGGCCCGGCCTCGACCGAAAACGCGCCGCTTGCGGCGGCGTCGATCAAGCGGTGGCAATCCTTCGGGAGGGCCACCGTTTGCGTCGTTTTGTGGTTCACCGGTCTTGGGTGCGGCAAGCACGCAACGGAGCGGGTGCCGGACGGCGGCTCCGGGTCGGCCTTCCATCTCCCGCTCGGTTCCCAGACCGCACGCGCGCTCGCGGTACGACCCGCCGCGACGGCCCCGGCCATCGTCGACCCGACTCCCCCGCGCACCGTGCCTCCGTTGACGGCACGAGAGAAGGTGGGTCAGTCGATTTTCTTGGACGCCACTCTCTCCAATCCGCCGGGCACGAGTTGCTCGAGCTGCCATGACCCGGCCACGGCGTTTTCCGGCAACAACGGGTCGCTCGGCGGCGTCGCACGGGGCTCGCGCCCAGCACACTTCGCGCGCCGAAACGCCCCTTCGGTCATGTACCTCAAATTCGTCCCGCCCTTCCACTTCGCGTTGGAGGACGACGATGATGTCGAGGAGTCGCCCTTTGGCGGGCTGACGTGGAGCGGCCGCGCCGACACGGTCGCGGAGTTCGCGCGCCTGCCGCTCTTCGACGCGGACGAGATGAACAACGAGAGCGACGCGGAGATCGCAGGCAAGCTACGCGCTGCGCCCTACGCGGCCGACCTCGCCCGGGAGTACCCCGGCGCGCTCGAAGCGCCGGCGTCCGCCATGCAGGCCCTCGGCGAAGCACTGCAGGCCTTTCTCACGAGCGAGACGATGTCTCCGTTCACCTCCAAGTTCGACGACTTCCTGCGCCACAAGGTCAAGCTCTCGCCGTTCGAGATGAAAGGGCTAACGGCCTTCGTGAGCCGGGGGAAGGGCGCATGCAACCATTGCCACCTGATGTACGAGCACGCGAATCGCCCCGAGTCGTCGCTCTTCACGACGTACGTGTACGACGCCGTCGGCGTGCCCCGGAATCGCGCCATCGCCGCCAACGCCGACCCCAAGCGCTACGACCTCGGTCTATGCGAGCGGACGCAGAAAAAGGTGCCTTCGTCGGACGCGAAGTGGTGCGGCTCGTTTCGAGTCCCTTCGCTTCGCAACGTGGCCGTTCGCCCGAGATTCATGCACAACGGCGTTTTTTCGAAGCTTCGCGACGTCGTCGCCTTCTATGCGACGCGCTCGACGAACCCTGATCTGTGGTACCCGCACGGCGCCAAGTTCGACGACGTGCCCGATCGATATCGGGGCAATGTGAATACCACTTCGTTTCCCTACAACCGGCAGGAGGGCGCGCCGCCGGCCATGGATGACGCCGACATCGACGCCATCGTCGCGTTCTTGCAGACCCTCACGGACGAGCCCTACCGCAGCCGGCCGGCCGCTGACGGCGACCGCGTGTCGAATGCCGAGCCACTGCCGTCGATTCCCTCGCCCCCTTGAAAAGTTGCGGTGTGGCTAACCGCCATCGTTGGCGGGGTTGGGGTCGCAGACGACGGTCGTCGCGACCGTCGAGAGGTTCGAGGGACACGCGCTGCCGTCGGGGACGGGACCGTCGTCGACGACCACCGTGACCGTGGCCGTGCCGGGCGCCGTGCAAGTGAACGTGTTCGTGTCGGAGGGCCCCGCGCCCTCGCTCTGGGTCGATCCAAACGTGCCGATGGCGCCTCCCTCGGACGACTGGCTAAAGGTGTAGCCCAGGCTGCTCGGCGCCTCGCCGGTCGCCGTCACGGTCAGCGTCATCGTCTGCCCGACGAGGACCTCGCTGCCGTTGCTGCCGCTCGAGAGAGCCGTCCACGTGCCGCAGTAGCTCGTGATGCCGGTGACGAAGAGGTTGCCCCCATCGCCGCCGGGGGAGCTGCAAAGAAGCTGGATCGTGACGTTCGTCGACGCGCGCGCCGTGATGGTGACGCCCGTGACCGATCCCTGGCAGGTCGCGCCGGCCACGGTCGTTGCGGAGAGCGCAATCGTGTAACCGGTGCCGGCCGGCACGCCGCCGAGCTCGAACTCGATCGACTGGCTGTTGTTCGTGGCGACGGTACCGGGGTTCGGGGCGGTCGGTAGATTGATCGTGACGCTACTGCTGTTTGTCAGCGTGTAGGTGACGCTCTTTATCTGATCGCCGCCGGGTAGCACCAGCGCGAGGCCGATCGTGCCGGTGTCGCTCCCCTCGCTGCTCGGAACGCCGGCCGCGCCCTTGGTTCCGGAGCTCAGGGCCGTCGAGGAGGTGGCGCTTCCGTTGCCCGAGCAGCCGACTTGCCAGACACCGAGCGCGCTCGCGCCAAGCAGGATTGAGAGGCCGAAAATCGCCTTACTCGACGACCGAAGCGACATTGTCCGTTCCCTCCGAGCCGAGTCCATGGGCGTCGACTAGTTCGCAATATTCACACCAGAGGGACTCGCCTTCCTCGGCGCGCGATTCGCGTCGTGAAGGCGCCGTTTCGACTGCGCGGGCGGGACGCGTGTTCCGGTTTCCGGAACACCGTGCTCGCTTTCCGGAGGCAAGCGCCCCCTTGGCCTTCCGGCTCTTCGAGTCGTCGCGTTGTCTTCCAGAAATCGTAGAGCCTATTCCGGAAACAGGACAATCCTCACGCCACGAATCGCGGCGACCATCGCCAGCACGCGCCGTTTTCCATGACGCGAGGTCGAGGCACGATGGTTGCGTCGTACATCGTGGGACGGAGAGTGGAGAGTCTCGCAGAGTGATGATGCTTGTGCGGTGTAGACGCTGGGTATGGTTGTTCGCGCTGTCGGCGGCGGTGATGAGCATCACCACCGGCGCGAGAGCCGCGGGGGGACCGAGCTTCGCCCTGCAGGGGTCATTCACCGGCTCGAGCGACGCCTTCTTCGGTTACTCGGTCGCCACGGACGGCAACACCGCCGTGGTCGGTGCCGCCAACGACAACGGGAACAAGGGCGCCGCCTACGTTTACGTCCTGACCGGGTCGACGTGGACTCTGCAGCAAGAGCTCACCGCCCCGGACGGCGCGACGGGGGACGAGTTTGGCTACGAGGTCGCGATCAGCGGCAACACCGCGATCGTTGCGGCTGACGAGAAGGACAGCGGCCAAGGTTACGTTTATGTCTTCTCGCGAACAGGCACGACGTGGGCTTTCCAGACGGAGTTCACGTCCGGGGACGGCGCGGCCGGAGACTGTTTCGGCTGCTCGATCGCGCTGAGAGGTAGCACGGCTCTCGTCGGGGCGGACGGGAGGCTCGGAGGCACCGGCGGCGCGTACCTGTTCACCGGATCGGGCAGCTCCTGGACACTGCAGCAGGAGTTTGCCGGTACCGGGAGCAGCGGAGCCTTCGGGGCCGCGGTCGCGCTCTCCACCAGTGGGCAGACCGCAGTCGTCGGTGCGCCCGGAGTCTCGAGCTCGACGGGCGAGGCGTTCGTCTACACATCGAGCGGCGGCGCCTGGTCGCAACAGGCCACGCTCACGGCCTCGGGCGGGAGCGCGGGCGACTACTTCGGCTTCTCGGTGGCGGTTGACGGGAGCACGGCGCTCATCGGCGCCTTCGGGGCGTCAGGCAACGAGGGCGCAGCCTACGTTTTCACGGGCAGCGCCGGCACATGGTCGCAAGAGGCGAAGCTGCAAGCTTCGATCCCCAAGGCGAGCGACCAGTTTGGCTGGTCGGTGGCCCTGAACGGTACGACCGCGCTCGTCGGCGCTTACGAGCTTGTCGCCAGCGGCGACCCGGGGGCTGCGTACCTCTTCACGAATGGCGGTGGAGTGTGGTCCCAGCAGCAAGAGCTTGCGGCCCCGGTCGCCGGACAGGACTTCGGCTACGCCGTCGCGTTGAGCTCCAGCGCGGCGGTCGTCGGCGCCTTCGGCGAGTCGAACGACGGCGGGGCGTATATCTATGCGCCCGTCATTCCGTCGGCGGCCCCCGCCATGGGTCCCGGCGGCAGTGCATGCCTCTTGCTCTTGCTTCTGGGAGCGGCGTTCTGGTCGATGAGTCGCCGGACGGGGCGCGGAGCGATTGCACTCGGCCTCTTGGTCGCCACGAACGCGTGTTCCGCCGGAGCGGACGGCGCGTCCGGCGGCTCGGGGGAGAACCCCCCGACGAATCAGGGCCCCTCGAGCGGCACCACCGGATCGGAGGACACCGGCAGCGTCGGCATGCAGCTGACCTTGCCCGGCGGCGAGAACATCAGCGTCATCCACTGGGCGATCACGGGTCCGAACGGCACGACGAACGTGGTCCAGAGCTCGTCGGTCACCGTGCAGGCCCTGTCGATCCACTTCCTCGTCGGCGATATCCCCGCGGGGTCCGGGTACCTCGCCACTCTGTCGGGGACTTCGACGGACAGCACGGTTTCGTGCACCGGTTCGGCCCCGTTCAACGTCACCGCGCACGCGACGACCCTGGTCTCGGTGCAGCTGGCGTGCGGCGAGATGGGGACGGGGGGCCACGGAACCAACGTCAACGGCACGACCTTCAACTGCGCCGCCTGGAGCTCGGTCACGGCCAATCCGACCGAAACCAAAGTGGGCACTCCGGTTGCCCTGGCTGCCACGGCCAATGGCCCGGACCCCACGATGCTGACGTACGCATGGTCCTCGTCGACCGGCTCGTTCACGACGCCGAACTCGGCGACATCGAACTTTACGTGCACTCAGGTGGGACCGGCGGCGGTGACGCTCACGGTGGGCGACGGTCCCGTGCCCTCCGGATCCACGTGCAACCCGTCTCTCGACACGACGACGATCACGGTCACGTGCGACGCGGGAAGCACCGGCGATGCGGGGACTGGCCCTCCCGCGGCCGCTCCTGCCGCTCCTGCCGTTCCGCTGTGGGGGATTCTGCTGCTTGCCGCGGCAATGCTCGGCATGGGGTTCGTCTCGACGAGGTTCACGGAAGCCGGATGAGTATCTCGTTTCAAAAATAGGAATCCAGTTACGGAGTCTAAAAATGAGAGTCGTGTTTCAAAGGTCCGTCGTGCGTAGTGTGCTCCTTGCCGGGTTGGCCGGCTCCACCGCCCTCGGGGCGATCGAAGTCGGCTGTTCGTCCACGGACGGTCCGTCGAACAAGGGGTCGCAAGACCCGAGCGTCAATTCCCCGACGGGAACGGGCGCGGCTCCCGTGGACAACGTGGGCAGCATCGGCATGCAATTGACGCTACCGGGAGGGGAGACGGTCAACTCCGTCAACTGGACGGTCACCCTCCCGAACGGCGAAGGCGGGACGACCGTCGTTCAGACGGGCAGCGTCAACCTGCAGAACAGCATGACGGTCAGCTTCCTCATCGGCGGCATTCCGCCGGGCAACGGCTACACGATCTCGCTGACCGGCACGTCCGCCGACGGACTCGCCACGTGCGTGGGTTCCGCCACGTTCAACGTTAGCGCGCGCACGACGACCAACGTATCCGTCTTGCTCCAGTGCAACACCCCCCCGTCGGAAGCCGGCTCGGCTCAAGTCAACGGCACCGTCTACAGCTGCGCGTCAGTCAGCTCGATTTCGGTCAGCCCCGCGGAGGTCAACGTGGGCTCCTCGGCCGCAGTGGCCGCGACGGCCACCGGACCGCTCGGAGACGGCGGCGCATTGACCTACGCGTGGTCCGCACCGAGCGGGACGTTCGATACCCCCAACGCCGCTTCGGCCAACTTCACCTGCTCGGCGGGGGGGCCCGTCACGCTGACGCTGACCGTGAGCGACGGTCCCGTGCCCGAAGGGGGTTCGTGCAATCCGGCGCTCAGCACGGAGACCGTCTCGGTCCAGTGCGATGCGTTGGTGGGACAGGCCCTCATCACGACGCTCGGGGCCGGGGTGCAGCCGACCGCGATCACAATCAACCAGGGCACCGGCTTCGGAGGGGGCACCGGATCGGCGCCCTTCATGGTGAACAACCTGGCCGCCGACCCGAACAACACGCAGACGATCGACGCCGGGCCTGACGGAGGGGCGCCATTCTTGGCGGCGGGGAACGTACCGGACCCTGCCTTTGGGTTCTGCAACTACCCGTCGGACGGGGGCGCGCCAACCCGAATCACCTATCCTGGGGACGGCGGCGTCAATAGCGGCCCCCAGGTATCGCTGACGCCTGCGTATTTCCCGCTCGTCTACTATTCAAAGAATACGACGACCGGAAACGGGGGAAACTCCGGTGTCGCGTCGCCGATCATTGGCCTCTTCGACTGGCGTCCGAAGGACAACGACGAAGCACTCCTTTCTGCCGAGTCCGATGACAACGGTGTGACCTGGTACTTCTCGCAGCTCGTTCTCGAGCTGAATCCGGACTACACGAATCCGATCAGCGGTGGCTTCGGGACGGACGGAGGCACGAATGGCTGCCCGTTGACTGTCCACACGACCAACGCCAACACGAACTGGCCCTTGGCGAACAACTCGCAGGACGACGACGGCTGGGGACACGCTGCCATCGTCCAGCTTCCCGGCCCAACCAAGGTCAACCAGTACCTTTATATGCTCGACCGCAACACCAACGTCATCCCCGGCAACGATGCCGGGGTCGCGATCGTCGACGGCAACCCGTTGTGGGTGATTAATCTGAACAGCACCAACGCGACCAACGGCGGAGCCAGCAACAAGTTCCCGATCTGGAACACCAACTACAAGACAACGAGCGGCAATACCCTCGCAGGGGAAAACGACATCCGGTCGATCAGCTCGGTCTTGAACCAGACGCCCGACGCAAGCGCCCCTATTGGCGTTGCGCAGACCGTGGGCCTCACCGACCCGGACGGCATCATGGCCGTCTTTCCCACACCGGCCGGAACGATCGGCACCGCGGGCACGGCGGTGACGGTGCTCTGGGTTCAGAAGATCCTCAACGGCGACAACACCTCGGTCGGAACGGTGTCCCTCCCCGGCGGAGGAACGGCGACGACGCCCTTCCCGGCATCGGAGCAGTGCAACGCAGCGCCTTTCAGCGGCAAGACCAACCATGACATCGCGACCGTGCGCCGCGCCACCACCACCGACGGCATTCACTTCACGGATCTCGGCCCCGTCAACGGCCTGAGCAACCCGCTGACCGTCGACTACAATCAGACCCGGTGGGTGAGCCCTCGCGGGACGCTCATCGACATCAACGGCAACGGGAGCCTCTGGGGACTGTACTTCTCGGCCGGCAACTGCCTCGACGGCGATTCGGACGCGTTCCATTACATCGGATATGCCGAGTCGACGGACGGGCAGAACTGGACCGTCTTCAACGGCATCAACAACCCCATTGCGTCGATCAACCCGATCACGACGACGAATCAGCTCGGCGGCGCGACCGTGACCATTCCCGCCAGCCCGCCGATCATTCCGACGCAGCCTTGGTTCGCAGAGCGGCTGTACGCGCCCACGGCGACCCAGATTGACTCGACGCACCTGAGCATGACCTTCTCTGGTTACGGCGTGCAGACGCCGAACAACGATCTGCTCGAGTATCGCCAGATCGGCAACGTCGTCTTGACCGTGAGCAAGGCCCTGCCGACCGGGGTCCCGAACAACATCAACGCGCACTGATCGACTTGGCCCATCTGTAGGGTGGGCCGTCTCTCCTCGCCAAGTTTCTTTATGAGCGCGCCGGGGCTGCGCTCTGCGCGCGCGGGCGGACGGCGATGACGCGCGCGCCGAGCATCGCCCCGACAATCGCCATCACAAGCATCGGGGCCACGTGACCCACCATGACGTGGCGAGGAGCCGCCACGGGGCACCACATCTCGACCATGACGCCGGCGGATGCACCGCATGCAGCGCCCAGCGCCGCGCCCGTCGCCATGGGGTGAACGGGGTCGCTCCCGCGCCGCAGGAGCGCCAGAGCGAGAAGCGGGAAGGCCGCCGCCGCGACCGTCAGTCCCAGGCACTTCAGGCCCAGGCGCTCGGGGTGAAGCGCCGTCACCTCGGGATGCACGAACGCGAGGCCGAACATCATGGCGAAGAGGACAGCCGGCGTGCCGATGGTGATTGCCAGTAGCCAGGGGCGCGGACGGCCGATCGCGGAGCCGCCGCGTGCCAGGGCCCCCCACATCGACAGCGAGGCGACCGCAGCCCACCCAATCGAGGAAGCCAGGTAAAACCAGAGCGGCCGACCCTCCCCGTGGCTCATGCCGTCGAACGCGAAAAAGAGCGCGGCGCCGACGATGAGGGAGGCGGGCAGAACGAGCCACGCGAAGACCCGCGACGTATCGCGAGTGGCCGACGGCGTCGCGCGCGCAGCGTCGAGGATGCGGGCCTTGAGGTCAGACGTCACAGCCCCTCGAGCATATCGGGTTCTCGCCGTCAGGGCATACGACTGCCCCCCGATCGGGGATACGGGCGTTCGTCGAGGCAGTTTCCGAAAAGAGTGGAAACCGATCTGACGGAGCCACGTAACCCCGTTCGAGGGGGCGGACGTGTCCGCCGCGTCGTGTCGGTGTCGTCGGGACGCCCCTCGTTCATCCTTCTCCGTCGGCGTGGGGCGTGGGTCCCGCCGCCGCGCGGGGACATTGCGCATCGCGGAGAAAACGAATGAAACGCTACCTCATCGTCCCGTTCATGGTGGCAGCCACCGGTTGCAGCTCGAACAACGAAGCGGGCACCGACGCCGGCCCTTCGACCGACGCCACCGGAAGCGACGGCAATGCCGTCGTCGAAGACAGCGCCGTGCCCCCCGGCGATACGGGCACGCAGAGTACGCCCGATACCGGCACGACCGCCGACACGGGCTCCCTCCAGGATACCGGGTCACTCGAGGACACCGGCTCGCTCCAGGACGGCGGGACGGGGGATTCGGGGGACTCGGCGGCTGCCTCGGACGGCGCATGCCCGGCCGCGTGGCTGGTCGCGCCAGTCGTGGACCCGTCGATCACGGTCCCCGACGGGGGCGGCGGCGTCTTGCTGCACGCGTCCGGCGCCGGCACGCAGAACTACATATGCGATCAGACGACCGTCGACGGGGGCGGCACGGAGTACTTGTGGACGCTCGTAACGCCCCAAGCGACGCTGAGTGATTGCAACGGGTCGCCCATCGGCCACCACTTCGCCAGCGAAGCCGGATCGACGGCCCCCGAGTGGCAGACGACCGACGGCACGTACGTCGTCGGACACCGGATCGGGGCCTTCACGCCCGAGGGCGGCGCTGGATCGATCGCGTGGTTCCTGCTGCAAGGAACGGAGCACGGCGGCACGGGAACGCTCAGCAACGCCCAGTACATCCAGCGTCTCTTCACTGACGGCGGCGTGGCGCCGCCGGCGACGTGCGACGAGGCCGCCGTCGGCACGACGTTGGATGTGCCGTACGGGGCTGACTACTACTTCTTCGGACAGTGAGCCGAACGAAGCGCCATCACGTGGTGCCCCAGCACGCTGCCGATCATCGCCAGAGCGACGATGGGCAGCACATGTCCGACGGCCACATGCATCGGCGCGGCCACGGGGCACCATAGGACCACCAACAGGCCGGCCAATGCACCCGACGCCACCCCTAGCGCAGCCCCGCTCGCGACCGGGTGCATCGGATCGCTCGAGCGTCGCACCAAAGATAGGCCCGCGAGAGGGCAGGTCGCCGCAGCCACCGTCAGCGCGAAGCACTTAAGCCCCACCCTGTCCGCGTGAAAAGTCGCGAGCTCCGGGCGAAGCCAAACGAAGGCCACGGAGAAGGCCTGGAGCACGAGCGGCGTGCCGACGGCGATCGCGACGAGCCACGCGACCGAGGCGCTCGAGAACGAGGCGCCCTTCTGCCATGCGCCGCGCGTGGCCGTCGTCGCGATCGCGGCCCAGGTTGCGAGCCAAGAAGCGAGAAACCAGACGGGTCTCCCGGCGCCGTGGCCGACGCCGTCGAGAGCGAAGAACAGGCCGAGCGACGCGACGACGGTCGCGAGGGCGACGAGCCACACCTCTTGCCGCACCCGCGAGCGGGAGGGCGAGGGCACGCGCTGGACCGAATCCATCACGCGCCGCTTCAGGTCGAAGGACGGATTCATTCCCTCTCAACCTGCCATTCGTCGGCCAGATCCGCTAGCGACACGCGCAGCGCCAGGTAGCACCGGTGCGCGCGTAATTTGACGGCCGCAACGGTCGTGCCGAGGACCTGAGCGGCCTCGGCGATGGAGAGCTCGTCGCGCTTCACGAGCTCGAACGCCTCGCGCTGGGCCGCTGGAAGGCGAGCGAGCTCGCGGTCGATGCGCCGGCTGATCTGCGCGCGTTCGATCGCGTCGTCCGGGCCTATCTCACGCGAGGGAGGCTCCGAGATGCCGTCGTCGTCGTCGGGTGGCGGCTCGGATCGGAGAGGCTCATGCTGGGCCTTCCGGACGCGGTCGATGACGAGCCGGCGGGCGATCGCGAAGGCCCAGGGAAGGACCTCGGCTCTCGGGGTGAAATGGCGCCGCGCGCAATGCATCTGCAAGAACGTCTGCTGCAAGAGGTCGTCCGCCAGAGCGGGGTCGCGCGTTCGTCGGAGGAGAAAGGCGTGCATGCGGGGTGACAGCACGTCGTAAAGCGTCGAGAACGCGGAGTCGTCGCCCGACGCGTAGCGGTCCATCGCTTCGTTGGCGACGACCTTCCAGCCGTCGTCGCGCTGTCCCGGCGATGAGACCGACATGCCTCCGCCTCCCAACAGGAACGCTAGGGGAAGTGAGGGCGGGCAATCTATAGTCATTTCCCTCGGTCGGAGCTCGCCCACCCCGATGTCCTCCCCCTTGTGATGCCGTCCCCCCTCGTCACCATCGCCATACCGTGCCTCGACGAAGAGGAGCGCATCGAAGCGTGCATACGCGCCGCGCAAGCTCAGGACTGGCCGGAGGACCGCCTGGAGATCCTCGTGGCCGACGCGATGAGCCTCGACGCGACGCGTGAGATCCTCGCGCGTCTCGCCGGCGACGATGCGCGCATCCGCCTGGTCGACAACCCGGGGCGTCTCGGGGCGGCGGGGCTCAACGAGTGCATCCGGCGAGCGCGGGGCGACGTCATCGTGAGAATGGACGTCAACGCGGACTACCAGAACGACTTCGTGAGCCGGTGCGTCGACGCGCTCGAGCGAAGCGGGGCCGACAGCGCGGGCGGCGCCGCGAGGCCGAGGACGCGCACGTTCTTCGAGAGGTGTGTCGCCGCCGCGTCGCAGAGTCCTCTCGCCGTCGGCGGGTCGAAGTTCCAGAACGCCGACGAGGAGGGGTTCGTGGAGTGTGTCTGGCCGGGCGCCTTCCCGCGCAGCGTCTTCGAGCGCATCGGGTTGTTCGATCCGAACGCCGTCTCGAACGAGGACGCCGAGCTCGAGCAGCGCATCCTCGGCGCCGGGGGTCGTGTCTACATGAGCCGCGACATCGTCGTGCACTACGGCCCGCGCGGGTCCATGCCCGCGCTCGCGCGCCAGTACTTCAAGCTGGGCCTCGGGAGCGCCCGCACGTTCTTGAAGCACCGCAAGCTCCTGTCGCTGCGCCCCGTGCTGCCGTTCCTCGGCTTGATGGGCGAAGCCGCGTTGCTCGTGACGGCGCCATGGCACGTCGGCGGTTTGTCCCTCGCCGCCTACGTCCTGACCACCGGGGCGGAAGCCGTGCGTGTCGGCCGTTCGGAGGGCATCGTCGCCGTCCCGGTCGTGTGGGCGATCTTCCCCGTCCTTCACGTGTCGCATGGCGCGGGCTTCGCCGCCGGCCTCGTGAAGTACGTCCTCAAGCCCGACTGGACGGACGCGGAGCGCCTCCCGTCCGTCCGCCCCGCCCAGCTCGACGTGTAGTTGGCCGCGTAGTTGGCGGTGTAGTTGGCCGCGTAGTTGGCGGTGTAGTTGGCCGCAGAGGCGCAGAGAACGCAGAGCGGAGAAAAATCTCTCCTCCGCGTCCTCAGCGCCTCCGCGGCAAATCTCTCTCTAGCGCGCCACGTCCCGCAGGGTCACTACGGCGAACGCGAGCATGCTGCTCTCGTGGTTGCGGAAGCGCACCTCCACGAGGTGAATACCCTTGCGGCGGTGAATGACCTCGCCTTCGAGGACGAAGCGAGGGTCCACGATGGGCTCGAGGTAGTCGACGCTCATGCTCAGGGTCGTGAGCCACGACGCGGCCTCGCCCGGCGCGCGCGCGGACGCCGCAGTCCGGAGCGCGACGAGGTCGACGTACGTCGGGGTGTATCCACCGAAGAGCTGGCCGCGCGGATTCTTCAGGTGCTCGGGCAGATGGGCATCGAGCTTCAGATAGCCGGGCCGCTGCTCGAGCACCTGCCAGTCGTAGGCCTGCAAGAAGTCGCCCGCGTGATGCCCACGGCCCATGATCCGTCCGGGCGCTGGGTTCCTCCAGTTGGGGGGCGTCGTGCCGTCACCGTGACTGGCCATCCGACCCTCTAACCCACGAGGCTCTTGAGCGCCTGGAACGTGCGTTTCAGCCCCTCGCGAACGTCGACGGAAGGCTCGTAGCCGAGGAGTTCGCGTGCCGCGTGCACGTCTGCCAGGGAGTCGCGCACGTCGCCCGGTCGCGCGGGCCGGTGCTCGGCCGCGAGCGCCCCGCCGGCGAGCTCGCCGATGTACGAGAGGAGCTGGTTCAGCGACGTCCGCACGCCGCACGCGACGTTCACCATCTCGCCTTTGAGCTTGCGGGACGTCCCGGCCGCCAAGAGATTCGCCTGGACGACGTTGTCGATGTGGCAGAAGTCGCGCGTCTGCTCGCCGTCGCCGAACACGATGGGGCGCTCCTTGCGGATGGCCGCCGTCAAAAATCTGGGCACGACGGCCGCGTATTCGCTCTTCGGGTCCTGCCGGGGGCCGAAGACGTTGAAGTACCGGAGCGTCACCGTCTCGAGGCCGTAGAGGCTCGCGAAGATCCGCATCAGGTGCTCTCCCGCCAGCTTGCTCGCCGCGTACGGCGAAAGCGGCCGCGCATCCATCGTCTCGACCTTCGGGAGCGTGGGAGTGTCTCCGTAGGCGGACGAGCTCCCCGCGAAGACCACGCGGCGTACGCCGGAGCGGCGCGCGAGGTCGAGAACGACCGTCGTTCCCTGGACGCCGGACATCATCGACGCCTGGGGATTCTCCACCGAGCGGACGACGCTCGGGATGGCGGCCTCGTGGAATACCACTTCGACCCCGGCCATCGCGCGCGCGACCACCGCCGGGTCGACGATCGTGCCCTCGACGAGCTCGACGCGGCCGCGCAGGCCTTCGACGTTCTCGCGCCGGCCGCTCGAGAAGTCGTCCAGGATGCGAACCGACTCTCCCTTGGCGAGCAGCGCCTCCGCGATCGACGAACCGATGAACCCCGCCCCGCCCGTCACCAAGTAAAGCGCCATGCGCGCTTTATACTACGCGCGCCGTCGCTGCACCTCGCGTCGCTCGCCGGCGAACGCCGAGGCGAGCGCCGCTCCGAGCGCGTCCCCCTCGTCGTCGCGTCGTTCGGAGCGAGCGCGCTTGTCGCGGAGCACTTTGCGTAGCTCTTCAGGCGTTCGGGCCTGGACGGCCGACCGGCGGTGCATGAGGGCGTGCGACCCGCACAACGTGGTCCGCTCGCCGCCGATGAGGGTCACCTCGACGAGGCTTCGCCTGTCGCTCGCCTGGCACACGCAACACTCGACGATGGTCATGCTGCAAGGGATCGCTCCCAAGGCCACCCTTGGCCAAGTTTCCGGTGGGACTACGCACGATCGCCCGGCGGGGGCGGGGCTTTCTCCGCCTCGACTCGGATGAACAAAGCTCGTCGAGTCGGAGAAAGCCCCGCCCCCACCGGGCTCGGGTCGTTGGCTTTCAGTGGGAGGGGAGGCTTTTCAGTCGGCGATTTCGAACGCGTAGAGCTTTTTGATCGAGTTGCCGAAGCCGAGGCGCGACGGATAGCCGGCGCCCCAGTAGACGACCCCGCCCACGACGGCCGGCGACCCGTACACCGTCGCGCCGCTCTTGAACGACCAGAGCACGTCGCCCGTCGCGGCGTCGAACGCGAACATCGTCCCGTCGGTGTCCATCGATCCGGCGAAGAGGACGCCGTTGACGACCACGAGCGGACCGTTGACCGACGCGCCTCCGACCGGCCCGGAGAGCAACGCGGGGTTCGCGACTTGCCAGAGGAAATCGCCCGTCGCCGGATCGAGCGCGCCCCACGCGCCCGTCGTGATCTCCTTGCCCGCCTGGGGGCCGCTGCCGCCGAGGGCGAAGGGAGTCGAGAACTCGTTGTTCACGCCCGCGTAGATCCGGACCCCGTCCGTCGCCGTTCCCCAGTGGATGCCGCCGAGGTGCCCGCCGGGGCCCACTTGCTGCTGCCACACTGTCGCGCCCGTATCCGGATCGAACGCCCAGTAGACGCCGCTCTTCTGCCCGGCGCCGACGAGGTCGGTCGGCGTGCCCTTGATCGTCGCGGTGAAGAGGTTGGCGCCGCAGCCGAAGTCGGAGTCTTGGCCTCCGCCGCCCGAGAACGTCCAGATGTCCTGGCCTCCTTCGGGGACCGACCGCACCCATTTCACCTGGCCCGTGGCGAGATCGAGCGCGATCACCGCGTCGATCATGTTGCCCTGCGACCCGCCGGCATCCGGATCGCCCGGCGCCACGTTGTAGTCGTTGCCCGATGTCACGTAGAGCTGCTGGCGCTTGCGGTCGACGACCGCAGTGCTGCTCCACACGGCGCCGCCGGCATAGCCCGAGAGAGCGGGGCCCGGGCTCGTGCCGCCGTCGGATCCCCCGTCGTCCGCGCCGCCGTCCGAGCCGGCGTCGGCCGCGTAGTAGAGGGAATCGCTGATCGTGTGCGTCCGCCACGCGATGTTGCCCGTCGCCACGTCCACCGCGACCTCGCTGCCGCGAAACGAGCAGCAGCTGTAGTTGGGGACCCCCGAAGCGAACACTTCCTCGAACGAGGACACGCCGATGTACAGGCGCGTACCCTCCAGCACCGGCGAGCCTGTGATGGCGGCGGCCGGGTGCGGATCGAGCTCGATCACCCACTTCAGCGCGGCCGTGTTCTGGTCGATCGCGACGAGGAACGCCCCGGGGCCAAGGGTGGCGACGAGATCCGCAGAGTTACGCATCGTGCCGAAGATCACGAGGCCTCCGCTGACGAGCGGCGTCGTCCGCGAGATGAACCCCGCGAGGGTCGATCCGGCGTCGCCCGCCCCCGCGAGCAGAGCGCCGACGCTCTTCGACCAGACGACCTGTCCCGTGGAGGCGTCGAGCTTGCTTATCATGCCGCCCCAGTCCGGGACGTAGACGTAGCCGCCGACGACCGCGGGTGTCGCCGACACGTCGCCCGCCGCGTCATAGACCCATTTGGTCTTCAGCTTCCCCACGTTGTCTTTGTTGATCGCGCCCGCGAAGAGCGGCGAGCTCGTGTTGCACACGTTCTGGCCGAACATCGGCCAGTCGCCCGCGTCGGCCGTGCAGTCGGGCTGCGACACCGTCGGGACGACCAGCGGGACGACGAGCGGGGCGTCGGGCGCGGCGTCCAACGTCGCCGACGACGGCGAAGTCGTCGTGCTCTTGCCGCAGCCGATCGCCGACGCGGCGATGACCAGGAGGACCTGCGCGTGCTTGTGACCGGCGCTCTTCACTCGCCCGCTGCGTCTGTGGGGACACCACCGTCGTCGGCCGTGCCCGCGTCCTGCGATCCCAGGCCGAGGCCGAAGGCGTAGAGGCTGTTGACGACGCCGGCGGACGTCATGCTTGTACTGCCGAACCCCAGGGGCCGCGCGCCCGACCCATTCGGATATCCGGTACCCCAGTACACGACGCCGCCGACGATGGCGGGGGCGCCGTACACCGTTCCGCCGCTCACGAAGGACCAGAGCGTCTTCCCCGTCGCGGCGTCGAACGCGAACATCGTTCCCAGGGTGTCCATGGATCCGGCGAAGAGGACCCCGTTGGTGACGGCCACGGGCCCGTTGCAGCTTGCGCCGTTGACCGGCGTCGGGACGGCGGGGTTGGTGATCTGCCAGAGGATGTCGCCAGTGCCCGGATCGAGCGCCGCCCAGGTGCCCGTCGTGGCCATCATCCCTGCCTGCGGTCCCGTTCCGCCGATCGCGTACGGCTTGTCCCCCCCGTAGTTGTCTTCGACGTAGATGCGCGTGCCGTCGGTCGCGGTGCCCCAGTGAATGCCGCCGAGATGGCCCCCCGAGCCGACCTGGATGCTCCACACGGTCGCGCCGGTGTCCGCGTCGAGCGCCCAGTACATCCCGCTCTTCTGACCGGCGCCCACGAGGTCCTTCGGCGCACCGTTGATCGTGGCCGTGAACAGGTTCGCGCCCGCGCCGAAGTCGGAGTCCTGCCCGGTCGAGACCTGCGCGGTGAAGACGTCGGCCCCGCCTTCCGGGAACGATCGCGCCCACTTGATGGCCCCGGTCGTCAGGTCGAGCGCGAGCACGGAGTCGACGTAGTTGCCGTCCGAAGCGCCGGCCGTCGCCTCGCTCGGGACGTTGTGGTAGTTGTTGCCCGTCGTCACGTAGAGCTGGTTTCTCTTCCGGTCGATGACCGGCGTACTGCTCCAGATCGCGTCGCCGGCCCACCCCGACAGCTTCCCTGCGTCGTTGGCGTAGTAGAGCGAGTCCGAGATCGTGTACGTCTTCCAGAGGACGGCGCCCGTCGTGACGTCGACCGCCACGACGCTGCCGCGGAACGAGCAGCACGTATAGGTCTTGCCCGGGCTGAGCAGACTGACCAGGCTCGAGTATTCTTCCTGGGACGAAACCCCGACGTACAGGGTGGTGCCGTCGAGCACCGGCGAGCCGGCGATGACCGCGGCCTGGTGGGTCTCGACGAGCGTCGACCACTTCAGGCTGGCCGTGTCCTGGTCGATGGCGACGAGAAAGGCGCTGGCGCCGGGGCTGGTGGCCAGCGACTCGCCGCGGAGCGCTCCGAAGATGACCATGCCGCCCGTCACGAGCGGCGCGGTGCGCGAGGCGAACCCCGGCAGCGAGGCCCCCGCGTCGCCTGCCCCTTTCAGGATCGTGCCGACGCTCTTCGACCACGTGACGGCTCCCGTGGTGGCGTCGAGGCGGTTGATGTTGCCGCCCCAGTCCGGGACGTAGACGCTGCCGTTCACGACGGTGGGCGTCGCGGAAACAGGCGCGCCGAGGTTGGCGACCCACTTCACGCCGAGCGTTCCGACGGTGGTCGTCGAGATGCCCCCGGCAGTCGCCTGCGAGTTCGTGTTGCAGACGTTCTGCCCGAACATCGGCCAGTCGGACGCGTCCGAATCACACGAGAGATTTCCGGCGGCGGGAGGGGGGCCCGGCGGACCGCTCGAATCAGGACCCGAGTCCGAACTGGACGCCGCTGCCGTGGCGGGCGAGCTCTTGCCGCAACCGAGCCCCGCCGCCACCGAGAGGCCGAGCACCGCGAGTGAGAGCGCACCCCTCGCGCAACGACGTGCGCTCGAAACAGCCGGCTGGAGGCGTAGCATTGAGTCTTCTCCTATCCACGTATCACGATGCATCTCGGCGAGGCTAGGCGAGCCGCCGCGCCCCGCTCGTTTGGCTTAAGATGGTCTTTTGGTGGGCGCCTCCCCCGAGACGGGCATGGGACTCCGAGGCCCGTGGCGCCACGGCTAGCCTACCGCGCATGCAGACCGTCGTGTGGACCCCACGCTTGTTCTTGGCGGCGTGCGCGCTGGCGATCGGTGTCGTCGCCGCGACGCCGGCGAGCGACGCCGCAGCGCCGGACGATTCAGGCGCGCCGGACGACGCGACGACGGCCGACGGCGCCACGGGCGACGCGGCAACGAACGACGGGTGCGTCCTGCCCACCACGCTCCCGGAAGACGGCGGTCCGAACGCGGAGGAGCTTTCTGGGCCTCCGTCGGACGACGGCTCGCTCGACGACGGTTACGCCCCGCCTTTCACGCTGAACAACGGCGACGCCCTCGGCTATCTCGGTATCTGTCAGACGCTGCCGGCGCCGTTCGTGTACTCCGCCGTCAAGGCGCCATACACGGACGTGGCCGGGTGCATGGCGTTCGACAACGAGGGCCACCCCAACGCCCACAACTGCCTGTGCCAGAAGTGCTTCAGCCTCATCCAGCAGTGCGACTCGTTGCCGACGTGCCAGGTCATCCTGAAGTGCAACGAGGATACGGGCTGCAAGGGCTCGGACGGCTGCTACCTCTTTCCCACCGGCGCCGGGTGCGTGGCCCAAATCAACAACGCCGGGACGGGCAGCGTCGCGACCTTCATCGAGCAAGCGATCGGCACGTGCGGAACGAGCAACAATTGCCCAGCGCAATGACTCGCGCTCGCCAATCCGTATCGGAAAGGATCTAGGAGCACCCATGTCGTCGAAATTCCCTTGGCTAAAGCTTGGTAAAAAGACCGACCCCGAGCTTCCGCTCGAGCCGCCGATGTGGTTCGGCAACCGGTCCAACGGCGAGTTCTTCCACCCTCAGACGCGCCGCGAAGCCCAGATGCGCGAGGAGATCCTCAAGCGAGCCGAGAAGGAAGCGCGCCGGCACGGGATGGATCGCCGCGAGTTTCTGGCAAGCTCAATGGGCATGGCCGTGACGTTGACGGTCATCAATGAGATGGGCTGCGGGAGCGGCTCGTCCAAGGCAGGCCCTGTAGCAGACGGCAGTAGCACCGTTGCCGCGGGGGCCTGCGGGGACGGCGGAATCGCTGCGCCGAGCGGGCCTTACGTCGTGCCTCCGAACGCCACGTGCGATCCGAGCGCGTTCATTCCCCCGTGCGACGACTTCATCTTCGACATCCAGACGCACTGCTTCGACGCGGGCGAGTGGCGCACGCGAAACATCGTCTACCCGACGTTCCTCAACATCCTCGCGAACTGCACGGACGAGACGAACAAGCTCAACTGCCTGAATCCGCAGCATTACGCGGAGCTCATGTTCGTCGACAGCGACACGACGATGACGGTCATCACGTCGTGGCCGGCGGCCCAGTGCTTCCCCGAGCGCGACCTCCTCGGCAACCAGTCCGTCGCCTGCGGCCTGCCGCTGTCGAACGAGAGCATGCGGGTGCTTCGCGACTGGATCAACCAGAAGTCGATGTCGCAGCGCTGCATCAATCAGGTTCAGGTGATGCCCAACGACTTCCTCGAGCGCCAGGTCGAGGGCATGTACGCCGCCATTGCCGACCCCAACTGGAAGTGTGGCTCGTGGAAGGCCTACCCCGCGTGGACGTCGGATACCTACCCTTCGGGGACGGGTCTGGCGCAGGGCTACTACCTCACCGATCCGGTCGGCATCGCCTTCATCGAGGCGGGGCTCAAGCTCGGCGTGCCCAACTTCGCCATTCACAAGGGGCTGCCGATCCCGGGCTTCAACGTCATCAACAATCAGCCGTGGGACATCGGGCCCATCGCCAAGATGTTCCCCCAGGCCAACTTCGTCGTCTACCACTCGGCCATCCACGCCGGCACCGGCGGCACGTCGGCCGATCCGTCGCAGGTTCAAGGCCTGGCCGCGCTCAACACCACGCCGACCGAAATGGTCCCTTACCCGGGTTACATGGCGGCCAACACGCCCGCAGACCCGACCGTTCTCAAAACCACGCCTACCTTGACCGGCGTGAATCAGCTCATCCAGTCGCTCCTCACCAACGGGGTTATCGCCAATCCGGATATGGGCGAGCCCTTCAAGGCCCACAACGTCTACGCCGAGATGGGCAGCGCCTGGAGCAACGTGATGACCGACACGATGCAGTCGCAGCATTACGTCGGCAAGATCCTGAAGTACCTCGGCCCGAGCAACATGTGCTGGGGGACGGACTGCATCCTGAGCGGTAGCCCTCAGAGCCAGATCGAGGCCTTCCGAGCGTTCCAGATCACGCCCCAGTACCAGGAGATGTACGGGTACCCGGCCATCACCCCGCAGATGAAGGCGCAGATCTTCGGCCTCAACGCAGCGAAGCTCTACCGGGTCGACCCGACGATGGCGCGCTGCAAGGTGGACAACAGCTCGTTCGCGATGATGAAGAGGCAGCTCGACGGGGAGATCGGCGGTCGACGCTGGGCGGTAAAGACGCCGCTCGGGCCGCGCAACATCGAGGAGTTCCTCGCCCACGCGCGCGTGACGCGCGCCAAAGGCGTGCCAGGCTGAGGAGGAATGCGGGCGGCGGTCGTCCTTGCGGTTTCGCTAGCCGTCGCGACTTCGGCCTGCACCACTGGCGGCGCCCAACCGGGTGAAGCCTCTGTGGACGATGCGAGCACCGACGGCACCGTGAATCCTTACGTGGGCGCGGACTCGGCGCCCGGCGATGACGTCGTTCCCACGTACGCGCCGACCTACAACGCGGTCTGGAACGAAATCCTGCTCCACACCTGCGCGACGGAGTTCTGTCATGCGGGCTCGGCGGACTACCTTCATCTGTACAGCGAGAACATGGGCTATCAGTCGCTGGTCGACGCCGCGGCCCAGGGGCCGCAATGCTCCAAGACGGGACTCCTGCGCGTGGATCCGTACCATCCGGAGACGAGCCTCTTGTACCTGAAGGTCACCAATCCCCCTTGCGGCAGCAGGATGCCGCTCTCTTATGGCAACGGGGTCCCGCTCGACCCCCGGAAGATCGAGCAGATAAGCGAGTGGATCTCCTGCGGCGCGCTCGACGGCGACGCGGGCTGCCCTGTCGAAGCCGGTGCGGACGCCGAGGGCGTCGATGCGGCCGACGCTGCCGACGCAGCCGACGCTGCCGCCCCAATCGATTCGCCGACGGATGCACTGACCGACTGACCCCACCGCCCAAGTCGACGACCTCGGGCCTTCGCTCGACGAGAAGAGCGCTCCGCTCGACGACCCAAACGCCTCGCTCGGCTGCCCGAGCACCCGGGTGCGCGACCCGGCCGCGCTACGGTGCCACCCGAGGTCTTCACTCGACGAGCCACGTGGCCGGGATCGCGAATGAAGCGCCTGGCTGTCGCACCCAGGCGGCCGGGTCGACGAGCCGACGGCTTCGCTCGAGGAGAGAAGACCCCCACGCGACGACCCAAACGCCTCGCTCGGCTGCCCGAGGCGCTCACACGGCTGCCCGAGCACCCGGGTGCGCGACCCGGCTGCACCACGGGGCCACCCGAGGTCTTCACTCGAGAAGCCACGTGGCCGGGATCGCGAACGAAGCGCCTGGCTGTCGTACCTCAGCGGCCGGGTCGACTAGCCGAGGGCTTCGCTCGAGGAGACAAGGCCTCTACGCGACTTCCCGAGGGGCTCACACGGTCGCCCGTGCACCCGGGTGCGCGACCCGGTCGCTTCACTCCGTCTCCCGACCTCTTCCCGCCCAAGTGACTCGACCCGGCGGAAAAAAAAGTTCGCCCTCTTTCCGGAATTCACCCCTCGGTCCGGCTTAACAACATGAAGGCACACGAAGGCGAGGCAATGGGGTCGCGCCGGGCACGGTGCTCTCACAACGGATCGAAGAAACACAAAAAGCGAAAGAGAAAGAGGGTAATCAAATGGCAACGAACACCCGCACGAATCTGCTCGCCGCGGATCAGCAAATGATCAACGGCGTGCAGAAGTCACTCATGCAGGTCGCCTCATTGCCCGTCGGGAGCCAGACAAGCACCCCGGCGGACATCGTCAAGGTCTTCCAGGACCGCATCGCCACCGGCAACGCCGTAGTTACGGCCGACGCCGCGCGGACCGCTGCGATCAAGGCAGACCGCGACAAGCGCGCTCAGACGGCAGCCTTCGTGTCGTCGTTCAAGCGCATGGTCCAGGGAATGTATTCGCAGTCCCCGGACACGCTCGCCACGTTCGGCTTGAAGGCCCCCAAGGCCGCCAAGAGGACCGTGGAGACCAAGGCGACCGCCCTGGTCAAGAGCGAGGCGACGCGCAAGGCACGCAACACGATGGGTAGCCAGCAGAAGAAGAAGGTCAAGGGCACGGTCTCGAGCGCCACCACGGGCTCGAGCACCGGCACGACGCCGAGCGCCAGCACGGGCTCGACGGCGAGCAAGCCCAGCGCCTGACCCGTCACGACAACGAGGAGAAGGGGGGAGCGGAGCAGTTTCCAATCCGCTCCCCCCGCTCCGCTTCTATGCTTCTCGCGCCGTCGAAGGGAGGGCGCGTGAACCCGGATAGCGAACCACGACTCGACGAACCCGCGGAGGCCGTGGATGCCATGCTCCCGCCGCCCGACGCCCCGCCCCGTCGCGCGCCGCTTCCGGAGCTGGCCTCGCTGAGTCGGAAGGAGTTCGCCGATCTCTACGAGACGACATGGGCCTTCGCGCGCCGTCTGGCGAGATCGAACGACCTGGCCGACGAGCTGACGCAGACGGCCTTCGAGCTTCTCCACACGACGAGGCGATGGGATCCGAACGCAAAAGTGCCTCTCGCCCGACACCTGCTCGGCATCGTCAAGAGCACGCTCAGCCACCGCCGTACGTCCAAAGCGCCCGAGCACGAAGCCGAAGCCGTGGACGGGTTCACGCGGGAACGAGGCGACACGTCCGGGTCTGCCGAGGACGCCCACGTCGCTCGGGACGATTCCGAGGACAACCGCGTCAACGCGACTCGCGTGATCGATAGTCTTCGCGGGCGTCTCGCCGAACACCCGGTCGCTCTCGCCCGCCTCGGTCTCGTCGCGGAGGGAATCGACAAGCCGGCCGAGCAGGCGCGCCGCCTGAAGGTCTCCGTCGAGGAGATCTACCGCGCGCGCGAGGTCACCCAGTACCACATGAACCGAATCCGAGCCGCCAAGAGCGGCGACGGAGAATGAGGCACGCGTGATGTCCAAACGCACTCCTGAGGAGATCCTCGACGCGCTCGACGACGAGGAGGCCGACGACGAGATGGATCGCGTACTCGCGATGAGTGGCGACGAGCGCCGTCGCGAGATCGAGGCCGCGGGCGCCGACGTCGACGCCCTCCACGACAGGGCCGACAAGGCCCATGGCGAGATCGGGAACGCCGCCTTCGCACCGGCCGGGAGGCCGCTTCGCGCCGTGAGGCCGCGGAGAGAGGCGAGAATCGTCTTGCTCCTCGCGGCCGCGTTCGGCGCGCTCGTCGTGACGGGGATCGAGCGGCGAGAGCTGGTCGCCTTGTTCGAACACGAGCCGGCGCCGATCAAGCCGGACCTGCAGGAGCCACAGAAGACGCCGAAGCCGCCCACTCCGCAGGAGCGGGCGGAAGCGTTGCGCAACGAGGCGTTCGACTCGTGCGGCGAATGGCTCTGGGCCGAGTGCGACCGCAAGCTCGACGAGGCGAAGCAGCTCGACCCGGGCGGAGAGAGTGACCTGCGCGTGCAAGGAGCTCGAAAGGAAGTGCGCGACGGGCTGCATCCCGACGAGGGGTGGAAGCGCGGCCCAAAGTGAGCGAGCTCGGCCGTTCATTCACGTCCCATCCGGTCTCATGCGCGATTGCTCTCGCCAGCGGCGGGTTTCTCTTCAAGCTGGGTGGGCTCACCCTAGCTCGAGAGGGACCCACCACCATGACGACCAAGAACATCAACTCCAAAATCGACATCGCCGCGAGCAAAGCCAAGAATCTCGTCGCGAAGGTCGGCGAGAAGGCCGCCGAAGCGGCTCGCAAGGCCAGCCACGTAGCGAGCGGCGCCGAAGACAAGATCGAGACCGCCGCCGAGGTGAGCGAGCGCCGTTTGCGCGAGACGGCGGAGAAGGCGACCAACACCGTCAGGGAGGTCGCGTCGAAGGTCGTCCATGTCGCGCAGGAGACCGCTCAAGAAGTGGTCCACAAGGCGAAGGAACTCGCGGACAAGGCCGAACGCCGTGGCGACGAACTGGCGAGCAAGTCGCGCGACAAGCATAAAGCGCCGTAGTCCCACACCGGCCCCACTATTGCTTCGAGAAGGGCCATGCAGATTCGTGTCGGTTACGAGTTGAGGTTCGTCTGCCCTCAGGCGACGCCAATGATTCTGACGCTGAACGTCCATCCGTCGCGAGCGTCGGATATCGTCGTGCCCGATTCGCTGTGCACCGAGCCGTCGCGCCCGGTGTCGGGGTATCGCGACTCGTTCGACAACTGGTGCACGCGCATTCTTGCGCCCATCGGCGAGCTCTGCGTCTTCGCCGACGCCCTGGTGAACGACAGCGGGCGGCCCGACATCGTGGCCCCGGCAGCGTTGCAGACGCCCATCGAAGCCCTACCGGAAGAGACGCTCCGCTTCCTTCTCGGGAGTCGCTACTGCGAGACGGACCTCCTTTCGCACGTCGCGTGGCAGCTCTTCGGCAACACCACACCGGGGTGGGGCCGCGTTCAGGCGATCTGCGACTTCGTGCACGGGCACATCCAGTTTGGATACGGGTTCGCCCGGCCGACGAAGACAGCGTGGGAGGTGTTTTACGAGCGGGCCGGCGTTTGCCGCGACTTCGCCCACCTCGCCATCGCGTTCTGCCGGAGCATGAACATCCCGGCGCGCTACTGCACGGGCTACCTCGGCGACATCGGCGTCGCGGCATCGGACGCGCCGATGGACTTTTCGGGATGGTTCGAGGCTTTTCTGGACGGCCGGTGGTACACGTTCGACGCGCGGCACAACACGCCGCGCATCGGCCGCGTCCTCATCGCGCGCGGCCGCGACGCCGCCGACGTCGCCATCAGCACGGCCTTCGGGCAGACCTTCCTGACGAGCTTCAGGGTCTGGACGAACGAGGCCGAGGCCCTGACGTGGCGTGCTCCCGGCCTCGACCCGGCGTCCGCGTCGCAATTGCATGTGTGATGCCTGCATGCGTGATGCCTTCCCTCGCGCGCAGTAAAGGAACGCATGACGTACTGTGTCGGGGTTCTTCTGAACGACGGGATCATTTTCGCCTCGGACTCTCGCACCCATGCGGGCGTCGACAACTTCGCGTCGTTTTGCAAGATGACCGTCTTCGAGCGCGCGGGTGAACGAGTCGTCACCCTGTTGAGCTCCGGAAACCTCGCCGGCACGCAGGCCGTCATCAGTGTTCTCAAACAGAGGGCTGCCGTCGAAGGAGGGCCGCCGACCGTCTGGACGGCGCGAACGATGTTCGACATGGCGGCCCTTGTCGCGGACGCGATGCGCGACATCGAACGCCGCGACCAGACGCACCTGGCGAAGAGCGACCTCGTGTTCAACGCGTCGTTCATTCTCGGCGGGCAGATCCACGGCGAGCCGATGCGGCTCTTCCGCATCTACGCGGAAGGCAACTACATCGAGGCGAGCGCCGATACCCCGTACTTTCAGACGGGTGAAGCCAAATACGGGAAACCTATCCTCGATCGCGTCATCACGCGGGCCACTACCCTCATCGATGCCACGAAATGCGTGCTGGTTTCGTTCGACTCGACGATGCGCAGCAACCTGTCCGTCGCGATGCCGATCGACCTCATCTCCTACGAACGCGATGCGCTCGCCGTGAAACACCGCCGCCGTTTCGAGCAGGGCGACCCCTATTTCAGCACGCTGAGCAAAGACTGGAGCGAGGGCGTCCGCACCGTGTTCAAGCAATTGCCCGAGCTGAAGTGGTAGGCGCTGCCCTCGCGGGCCGTCAGAGGTTCTCGGCGATCAACGCCGCCATCCCCCCGAGAGGCGCCTGGGCGTCGGACAGGTGTTCTTCCACCACGGCGCGGGGCATTCCGTAGACCACGCAGGAAGACTCCGACTCCGTGAGGACTCGGCCTCCTTTCGCTCGAATGGCTCGCGCTCCGACGACGCCGTCGGCTCCCATTCCGGTCAACACCACCGCGAGGACGCGCCCGTCCCACGCTTCGGCGGCGCTCGAGAAGAGCACGTCGACCGACGGACGGTGAGGCGTGTCGGTGGGAAGGACGTCGAGCTTTGCCCGGCGCTCCGCTCCCTCCCGTTCGAACTTGAGATGCATACCGGCGCGAGCGACGACGATGCGGCCCGGGAGTAATGGCAATCCCTCTCGCGCTTCCACGACGTCCAGCTCGCACTCGGAGTCGAGACGCGCGGCCAGCGCGGCGGTGTAGCCGGGTGGCATGTGCAGCACCAGGGCGACGGGAATGGGAAACGACTTGGGGAGGGCCGCGAACAAGCGAGACACCGCCTGGGGGCCGCCCGTCGAGGCGCCAATCACCAGGACCTCGGCGGAGTTCGCAGGCCGCACCGCCGAAGGCGAGAGGGGAGCGGTCGCGATCGACTTCGAGAGCGTCGAGGGGGCCTTGGCGGCCGCGCGAACCTTGGTCCTGAGCTCGTCGCCGAGCTCGTAGAGGCGGTCGGTCGCGATCGCCGTCGGCTTGTGCACGACGTCGAAGGCGCCCGCCTGGAGGGCGGCGACTCCGAGCTCGCTGTCGTCGTCGGTCATCGTCACGATCACGACGCGAGGCGCCGTAGGGCGCGTCGCGAGTTCGCGGAGCACGCCGACCCCGTCGAGCTCGGGCATCACCAGATCGAGCGTGATCACGGCGGGAGCGAGTTCGCTTATCTTCTCGAGCGCGTCGAGGCCGTCGCGCGCCGTGCCGACCACGTCGATGTCGTCGCTCTCCTGCAGAACTTCTCGAAGGACCTTCCGGGCAAAGGCCGAGTCGTCGACGACCAGAACTCGAAGTCGCGCCGTCACGGGGAGGACCTAGTGTAGAAGAAGGCGCCGCCGCGCTCCTGACATTCGAGGAGCGTGCCGAAGCGCATGAGCGACTCGGAGGCACCGACCAGGATGTGCCCTCCGGGCTCGAGGGCCGAGGCCATGGACCGGACGACGCTCACGACGGTCGCGTCGGCAAAGTAAATCAGGACATTGCGGCACACGATGACGTCGAAGGTGCCGAGGGTCGCGACGCTGCCGGGGTCGACCAGATTGATCCTGCGCCAGTCGATGGCCTCGCGAAGATTCCCGCGCAATCGGGTGCGCTCGCCGTCGACGACGAACCATCGCTCCCCCACGCCCGCGGGCAGGGCGCGCAGCGATCGCGGGCGATAGTCGCCTTCCCGAGCGCGGGCGAGAGCCCGCTCGCTGATGTCGCTCGCGATGATCTCCGTCGTGGAGAGCAAGCTCGCGTCGGCGAGCATCATGGCGAGCGTCAACGGCTCCTCGCCCGTGGAGCAGGCGGCGCACCAAACGCGTGGGCGGCCGCCCTTGGCGATCAACGGCCGGAGCAGGACGTCGAGAACCGCGCGAAGCGAGTCGGCCTCGCGGTAAAAGTACGTCTCGTTGATGACCAGTGAATCGACCAGGCAGTCGAACTCGACTCGGCCCCCGGGGTCGTAGCGGAGGAAGTAGTAGTAATCGAGGGCGGATTCGAACCCGGCGTCCAGCGCGCGGGCGGCGACCTTGTCCCCGAGGAGGTCTCGATCGCGCGGCTCGTAGTGGATCCCCGTCCGCTCTTCGATGAGGGCACCGAGGATGGCGAAGACCGGGGGGCTCAGATGGAACGTGGCAGTCATTGGTGCATTGCCGCGGTCCCGATACGTCGCACCTCGGAATCGGGATCGTCGCTCCCCGCTCGCCGGACGGCCTCGAGCGCTTCTTTCGTTCCCGTGGCGACGAGAGCGGCGGCCGCCGCACGCCGTGCATGAACGTTGTCGAGCGTGAGGGCGGCGGCGACGGCGGCGAGGCTGCTCGCGTGGCGCATGCGCGTGAGCGCGGTCATCAGCATCGGCGCGGAGTCGGCGTCCGCGCGCTCGAGTGCCATCAGGATGCCTTCGATGCGTTCGTCCGGTGCCACCGCGAGAGCAGCCATCACGCGATCGCGGATGGCAGGGTTGCCAAGCTGATCGAGGAGAGCCTGCGTGGCCTCCGGTCCGGAGCGCGTCGAGAGAAAGCCAATGGCCGCGCCGCGGACGTTCTCTTCCGGGTCCGTCGCCGCATTGGCGAGGAGGGGCACGACCTCGGCCAGATCAAACTCGGCAATCGCAGCGATCGCGACGATGCGCGTGGCCCTGTCGGTCGACGCCAGCGCTTCGCGCAATATCGGCATGTACTCCTTGTTGCGGGCGACCCCCAGGCCGACGAGAGCACCGCGACGGATGTCGTCGTCGGGCGAGGTCGCCGCTCGTGCGAGGGCGACCAGCGCGCCATCCGTACGCAGCTGGCCAAGCGCTTCGACCGCTCCGACGCGGACTTGCCCGGCCTCGTCGTCCATCCGGGCGACGATGGCTTCGGTCGCGCTTCGGACTTTCAGCTTCGCCAGTGACTTGCACGAGTAGTAGCGAACCCACGAATCGGCGTCCTCGAGGCCTCGCCGGAGCGCCTCGACCACCTCCGCCGAGTCGGACGTGTTGCCGAGCGCGCGCATCGCGGCAGCGCGCGACTTCGGCGATTCGTCCTTGCTGACCGAGAGCAGCGCGGCCAGCGCGCGCTTGTCGTCAATCAGCGGCAGGCCTTGAATCGCCGCTTCTCGAGCCCGAGGATCGGGATCGCCCATGGCTTCGACGAGGATGTCGAGACCCTCCGGATAGCCGAAGTACGCCAGGATGCGGAGGGCCGCGCGGCGCGCGCGGACGTCGGACGAGCGGGCCTCGACGAGCGCCAGCCGCTTGGTATCCATGCTGCCCAGCGACTGGATCGCCGACGCCGAGGCCTGGGAGACGCGAAGGTCCTGGTCGCCGAGCAACCGGAAGAGCGCGGGCACGACCGACGTATTGCCCGCGCGGGCCAACGCGTCGCAAGCCAGCGCCCGGACCGAGGGGTCCGGGTCGTCGAGGCAGGCCACGAGGTCCGTCACGGGGGAGCGGCTATGGCCAATCAGCGGCAAGAGCCGCGCTCGCAGGGCGCTGCTTCCCTGGCGCAGCGCGTTCAGGAGCAATAGAGCCGCGTCGGGACCGATGCGGCGGAGGGAGTCGGCGGCAGCCTGAGCGATGGCGGCCTCGGCCTCGAGCAACTCGAGCAGCCGGGCGATCGCGGGTTCATCGCCGATCCACCCGAGCACACTCGCCAGGGCCACCTGCTCCGAGACCACGGCGCCGGCGATGGCCTCCGAAACCCTGACCGACAGCGGCCACGTCACGGCGAGCCGCCGCAGCTCGGACAGGATGGCCGTCGCGTCGCCGAAGCGCGCCTCGTAGCGATCGCGAAGGTCGCAGAGCGCCAGGGCTGCAGTGCGGACGAGCGCGTCGCTCCCGCGATTGAGGACGCCGCCCAGCGGTGCGACGGCGGCTTCCTGCCCCGTTCGCCCGAGAGCCCGGCTGGCTTCCGCGGCGTAGAAGGCGTCATCGAGCAACGCGACCAGCGGCTCGATCGCACGCGGATCGCCGGTACGCCCCAGAGCGTCGATGGCCGGAAAGGCCCGGAAGAAGTTGCGGCTTCGAACGGCTACCGACAGAGGCTCGACCGTATCCGTACCCCCGATGCGCCCCATCGCCTCGATCGCCGCGATGCCGACGTTGTCGTCCGGATGCAGCGCGAGCGCCGCGATCCGCGGAAGGGCGGCGTGTGCCTTTCGCCGTCCGAGAACCTGCAAGGCGTCACATACGACGGGAGGGGTGGCACTCCTGGACAACTGCAGAAGCGCGTCGAGCGGCTCCGCGCGCGACGCCGAGAGAGCGTCGACCGCCGCGGCCAGGCGCGGTTCGTGGTCTCTGCGCGACGAAACCACCTCGCACAGCGCCGGCACCGCATCGTCTCCCGCACGCGCCAGAACGGCGACCACCGCCCGCCGCACCATCCAGCTCGCATCGTCCAGCAGGCCTATGAGCTTGCCGGTGCTTCGAGCGCCCGCCTGCGCGAGCACGTCGACCTCTTCGATGCGCCGCCGGTCGTCCTCGGAGAGGCCGGCGGACGATGGACGAGCCGTCATGCTTATTCGCCCCCGCGGCTATGCGGCGCCGCGTCGTCGCCCTGGCCGCCTGGCGCGAGGTGTTCGTGGGCGACTTTGCCGATCTCCGCGGCAAGGGCCGACAGCTCGTTCACTTCGGACGCGGTCACTTGCGCGCGCTTCGCCTGCTGGGCCGTGGCGAGGGACATGTCACGCGCCCGGATCCGCATGTCTTCCACGGCGCGCGCGATCTCCTCGCTCGCGGCGGTCTGTTCGTTGGTCGCGCGGCTGACTGTGGCGATCGCCGACGTGTGCTTCGCGACCGATCCGGCGACGTCGGCGATGGCCTCCGTCTGCTCGTCGATGGCGCGCGCCGTCTGCTTGGCAATCTTGCGCACCTCCTCGCCGCGTAGCACGAGATCGACGGTGACCTTCGTCTGCTCCGCGGTCGACGTGGTCACCGTCTCCGCCAGTTGCGCCACGTGACGGGAGGCGATCTCGAGCTGCTTGGTGCCCCCCGCTTGCTCTTTGAGGGCCTTGGCCGTGAGAGCGCTCTGTTTGCGGATGTCGTCCACCGCGCGCGCCACCTCATTGGCGCCCTTGGCCTGCTCGGTGAGGCCCGCGATCGTGCGCTGTGTGGCGCTCGAGACTTCCTGGGCCTGAGAGGCCATCGACGCCGCGGTGCGCGTCTGCTCGGTCATGGCATTGGCGGTCTGCTGTACGGCGCCACGGAGCTGCACGGCCGCCTTCGCGAGCTCGGCCGCGGCCGTGGCCTGCTGTTCGGCGGCCCGGGCGACCTGTTCGATCCCTCCGGACATCTGCGAGTTGGCGCGGACGATGTCACGCATCGAGCGGGCCTGGTCGGCCGCCGCCTTGATGGTCTGCTTCGCCATGTTGCGCATCTCCGAGGCGCCCTGCGCGAGGCTGCTGGCCGCCGACGTTTGCTCGAGGGCGCCCTGCGTCACGGCCCGCGCTTGCTCGCTCACGCGCGTGATGCTCTGCGCGAGCGCCTGGCTCGCTTGCACCTGGTCCTGCGTGGATCGAGAGACGTCGCGCACCGTGGTGCTCACCTGCTCGATGCCCTGCAAGATCGTGCCGAGAGCGCGCTCCGCGTCCTGGGCCAGCGTGACGCCGTCTTCGGCAATCTTGGCGCCCTCGGTGGACGTGCTCAACGCCTCGCGCGCAGTACTTTGAAGACCGCGAACAATCTTCGCGATCTCTGCGCTCGCTGCCGCGGCCCGATCGGAAAGTGCACGGATCTCTTCGGCCACCACCGCGAAGCCGCGGCCGTGCTCTCCAGCCCGCGCCGCTTCGATGCTCGCGTTGAGCGAGAGGAGGTTGGTTCGGTCGGCGATGAGGTTGATGGTGGCGACGATGTCTCCGATCTCTTCGCTGCGCTTGCCCATCTCCTTCATCACGCCCGAGGAGTCGACGATCGACTGTCGAATTCGCCCGAAACCGGCGATCGATTTGGCAACCGTCGCCCCGCCCTCCCGGGCCGCGGACGTGACGCTCTCGACGCTGCTCCGGGCGTTATCGCTGAGCTGGGCCACGCTGCGCGTGCTCGATTCCATGTGCTGGGCCGACGCGGCGCTCACGGTCGCCATGCTCGTGATGACCTCGGCGCTCTTCGCGCTCGATTGGGCCGAGCGCGCGATCTGCTCGATGGATTCGGCGGCGGCATCGATCGTGGCCGCATTCTTCTCGGCGGTCGCCGCCACCTCTTCGGTCGCCGCGGCGACGCCGCTGATCATCGCGGAGGTGGCGCTCACGGACGTTCCCAGGTCCTTGGCCTGGTCGGCGACCGATCGAACCGATCGCGCGAGCTCCTCGGTCGTGGACGAGGTCTCTCCGACCGATACGGCCATCTCTCCCGCCGTCGCCGTGATGGCGGCCGTCGAATTGGCGAGCCCTGCCACCGAGCTCGCCAGGCCGTCGACCCGTTCGCTGACGCCCCGCGCGTCGCCTGCGAGACGCGTGATCCCTTTGGCCATCTCTTCGATCGTCGCCCCGACCTCCTCGATCGAGCCGGCGTTGGCCTGGCCGTGCGCGGTCATGTCCGAAATGTTCGCGCTCGCCTCCGAAGCGGACGCGAGAAGCTCCTGGCTGGCCGCGGCGAGCTCTTCGGCATGGGCGCTCATCGACTTGGTCGACCGGGCGACCCTCTCGAGGCCGGCGGCGGTGGCCTCGGCAGACTCGGCGAGGGTCGACGCATCCTTGCGCACCCCGGCGACGGAGGCGGCGATCTCCTGGAGCGACCCCGCGTTCGATTCGAGGCCGCGCAGAATACCCGCCGCCGCCTCGCCGACGCTCCGCTGCGAGCGCACCAGCTCCTGCGTCGACGCTGCCGTCTCTTCCACGGCAACCGAGATCGACTCGACCCCGCCCCGCACTTGCTCCGCGGCGCCGCTCTGCTCGCGCCCGACTCCGGAGAGGCGCGACGTCAGCTCGTCGACTCTCTTGGCGAGCTTGCCGACCTCTCGCATCGAGCGCACCTCGTGGTCGGTGCTCGAACCGTCGCCCCGGGGCGAGGACATGGGTTCACCGTTGCTCGACATCGATTGGCTCCTCTCCGATGACCTTTGCAAAATCGATGACCATGACCATCCGCGAGCCCACCTGCGCGACCGATTTCACGAAGCCGTTCGCGCTGTCGTCGAGGAGGCGCGGGGGAGGCTTCAGTTGGGAGCGAGACAGCTTCAGGACCTCTCGGGCGCTGTCCGCGAGCAAGGCCACGGCGCGGTCGGCGTGCTGTCCGACGACCACCCGCGTATCGAGGGTCGCGGGCGCGGGCGGTAGCCCGAAGCGCAGGCGCAGATCCAGTACAGGGACGACCCGCCCGCGAACCTGGATGATTCCGGCGACGAAAGGGGAAGTCCCCGGGACGCGCGTCGCGCCGGTGAACGACTCCATCTGCACCACCGTATCTGCCGGTAGCGCGTATTCCGTCTCGCCCACGACGAACACCACGTAAAGCTCAGGGGTCGTGTCGAGCGCGTCTTTCTGGGCCAGCGTCAGATCGCTCATGCTGCGTATACCCTTTCGGTCCCTCTCGGCCGACCGAGGGCGACCACCATCGCCACGAGGTCGAGCACCAGCGTGGGTTGCCCGTCTCCCAGGTCCGTCGAGCCCGCGATGCCCGGCGCCTGGACCAGCGGATCGACGAGAGGCCGTACCACGGTCTCCTGCTGGGTAATCACACGGTCGAGCGCGAACGCCACTGGCTCGACGCCGCGGCGGACGACGAGCGCCTGGCGAGGCCCCTCGGGCGAGTCGCGGTTCAGGCCCAGGACGCGGGCGAGATCGACGAGCGGGATCGTCTCTCCCCGTCGCTCGATGAGCGCCGTCCTCTCCTCTCCCTTTCGTCCAGGGCCTCGGATGACTTTTCGGTGATCGAGTTCCACGATCTCCTCGACGATGGCCACCGGGACGGTGAAGCGCTGCTGGCCGCACTGAACGGTAAAGGCGTCCAGAATCGACACGGTGAGAGGGATTTGCAGCGTGAACGTGGTTCCTTCACCCGGGCGGCTGTGGACCGAGAGGTCTCCACCCAGCTGCTCGACGACGATCTTTCGCACGATGTCCATCCCCATGCCACGTCCGCTCGTCGTCGTCGCCTCGGTGCGCGTCGACAGACCAGGCCGGCACATTGCCTCGAGAAGGCCTACGTCTCCGGCCGGCACCTCGCTCCCCATCGACCGTGCGAGTGCCTCGCGGTCCACGCCGCGCCCGTCGTCGACTACCTCGATGGCCAGGTAGCGGTTGGAACGCGCAGAACAGATGATGCTCACGGTTCCTTCGGCCTTCTTGCCCTGCCGGAGGCGCTCTTCGCGCGGCCCGATCCCGTGGTCTACGGCGTTACGCACGAGGTGCACGAGGGCCGGGAAGATGCGCTCGGCCACCGCCTTGTCGAGCTCGGCATCGGCAGCGCGCGTCTCGAGGCGCACCTCCTTGCCCGAGGTTCGACGGATACCGCGCAGAATCAGTGGCAGACGCGACAGCACTTCGGAGAAAGGCACCATTCGTATCCGCAGCAGCGCGCCGCGCAGGTCGCGCAGTTGCCGCGCGTTCTCCTGCACGATGGTTTGAAGCTCGCGAATGGCGACCGAATGCCCTTCGAGGGCGCCGACGGCGCGCGCCAGGCGCGAACGCGTCACGATGAGCGCGGACAGGCGATCCATCGCGTCGTCCACGCGGACCACGTCGACGCGCAGGACGGAGCGCGCATGCAATTCCGGCGTCTCGATCTCGCCCGCCGGGTCGAGCGCGGCCCCGTCCGCTCCGGTCTGGTCGGCGTCGTCGGCATCAGGCACGGCGAGGGGCCCCATGGTCCCCGCAATGAGCGAGCGCACGGCACCGAGGTCGCACCCCGCCGCGGCCGCGATCTCGAGGTCCTCGGCCGACGTGAGGAGGAGAAAGAGAAAGCTGAGGCCACCGGGCGCCATCTCGGTCGACGCCACCGCGACGGGGACGACCTTCACGATCTCGGCGAGGCTTCCCACGCGATCCCTGACCGAGTTGATGGTGAGACCTTCGGCGGCCTTCCTCGGGGAAGGGACGAACTCCGCGCGCAAGGCACGCCGGCCCTCGGCATGGCCCTTCAGGAGCTGGTCGCGCTCGAAGCCGGCGAGCTTGGCATCGATGGACGGATCGAGATCGAACACGACTTCGCGGGCCGAGCCGGGCGTTGCGGGCGCGCCGCGAACGTCGTGCGCATCGAGCCGCGCTAGAAGAGAAGGCGGCATGGCGAGTACGGCCTTGCCTTGCTCGAGCGCGCGGAGGCGATGCTCGATAGCCCGGAGGGCTTCGAAGATGAGCTCCAGTGCGGGAAGGGTGAGTGCCGCAACCCCGCGGTCGGCGGCGCGCAATATCGACTCGAGGCGGTGAGCGATCGCGACGATTGGCTCGACGCCCACCATGGCGGAGAGGCCTTTGACGGTGTGCAGGATCCGGTAGAGATCGCGAACGGCGCGGCCGTTCGACGCCCCTCCCTTGAGGGCGCCTTCGATGGCCAGCGCCTTCTCGGTGGCGGCCGCCAGATGTTCCTCCGCCTCGGAGAGATAAGCGCTCAGGAACGTGTCGAGCTCGATACGCTCGCTCACCCGGCGTTCCTCGCCCCTTCGAGCAAGCCACTGACTTCGCTCAGCATCGTATCGGGGGTGAAGGGCTTGGCGAGAAACCGAGACGCGCCCGCCGCCATCACCGCCGCCCGCGAGCTCTCGTCGCCGCGCGTCGTCACGATGAGGATGGGAAGGTTGCGCAATTTGTCCTGGCCGCGCACGAATTCGATGACTTCGAGGCCGCCGATGTCGGGCATGTTCAAGTCGAGCACGAGCAAATCGAACCGGCCGAGCGAGAGCCGCTCGATGGCCTCGAGTCCGCTCGACGCTTGGGTCACGGCGAGCCCGTCCAGGGGACGCACGCACGCCACGATCATCTCCCGCATTACCTTGCTGTCGTCGACCACGAGCACCGAAGGCACGGCGGACACCTCGACCAGACCCTAAGACGCGACACAAGAGTAGTCAACGAAGGCCCTACGGACTCAACCATTGCGGAACTCCACCATTGCGGACTCAGCCATTGCGGGAAAACTCGTTGTCATACGAACTCTCGAAGATAGAGTGTGGTGCCCCTCCCGTCATGGCCCTCTGTGCTCCCGAAATCTCCACGTCGACGCCTCCGCCTCCGTCCATAGGCGCACGGTGCGGCGTGTGGATTCTGGAAGACAGCCCGCTCGAGGCCGAGATGGCGCGGCGCGCTCTCGCTTCGCGCCACGGGGTAGAGGTCTTCACAGAAGGGTCGATTGTCCTCGAGCGCATCGCGAACGGCCAGACGCCCGAGACGCTAGTACTCGACTGGCAACTTCCGGGATTGTCGGGACTCGAGGTGTGCCGCTTCTTGCGGTCATCGCGCGACGAGATCGCACTGCCTATTCTGATGGTGACTTGCTATGGCCAGAAGAACGACATCCTCGAGGCCCTTGCGGTCGGCGCGAACGACTACCTCAGCAAGCCGTACGACGTGACCGAGCTCGTGGCGCGGGTGGGGACGCTGGTTCGGATAAGCCGCTTGCACGACGCCCAGCATCGACGCGGGCAGCAGCTCGCCCTCGCCGCCGACGTCGGCGTCGCCCTCACGCAGGGCGGCGATCCGGGTGACGTGCTCAAGGAGGTCGGTGCAGGCATCGTCCGCCACCTGGGCGTCGCCCTCTCGGCAATCTGGATGGTCGAGGGCGACGATCTGGTGCTCGCGGCCGCGGCGGGCCCCTTCTCGACGCGGGAGCTCCCTCTGCGAGCGTCGCTGAAAGGCCATCCCCTCGGACACATCGCTCGCGAAGGGGCTCGATGGATCAAGGACGATGTCCGGCACGAAGAGCGCCTGTCCGGGCAAGCATGGGCGGTCGATGGCGTCGGGACCTTCATGGGATATCCGCTCGTCGTGAGTGAGAACATTCTGGGATTGCTCGTCGTCCTGTCGCCCCGTGCCGTTCTCCCCGACGCGATCGACGCGCTCGGCTCGGTCGCCGACGTGATTGCCCTCGGCGTCGAGAAGGCTCGCGGCGAGCGGGAGCGCGCGATGCTTCTGAGTCGTGAACGCAAGGCGCGCGAAGACGCGGAGACGGCCAATCGCCTCAAGGACGAGTTCCTCGCAACGGTCTCGCACGAGCTCCGAACGCCGCTCCACGCGATCTCCGGCTGGACGAACATTCTGCAAGAGGGCGGCATCACGGAGGAGAGAACGTCGCGCGCGCTCCAGACGATTCAACGTAACGCGCAGGCGCAGACCCAGCTCATCGACGACCTGCTCGACGTAAGCCGCATCATTTCAGGCAAGGTAAGGCTGGACGTGGCTCCTACCGACCTCCTGGGTGTGGCCGACCTGGCGCTCGAGACGATCCGGCCCGTCGCGGCCGCGAAGGGCGTGCGCCTTCAATCGAACCTCGATTCCGGCACGGGCACGGTGCTCGGCGATGCGGCACGGCTCCAGCAGATCATCTGGAACCTGGTCTCGAATGCGGTGAAGTTCACGCCCAAGGGCGGCGAGGTGAAGGTCGACATCCATCGCACGGATACCTGCGTGGAAATCGCGATCGAGGACAACGGACAAGGAATCTCGAAAGACTTCTTGCCTCAAGTGTTCGATCGCTTTCGCCAGGCCGATGCGAGCATTACGCGCACGCAGGGCGGTCTGGGCCTCGGCCTTGCCATCGTGCGTCATCTCGTCGAGCTTCACGGGGGGACGATCCAGGCCTTCAGCCCGGGGCCTGGACTCGGGAGCACCTTCGTCGTCCGTATCCCGTTCGCGCCGGTCGGCCGGAGAGGCGAAGTCACCGCGTCCGATCGCGCGCCTGCCGCCCCGCTCGATTGTCCCCCCGAGCTCGTGGGTTTGCGCATCCTCGTCGTGGACGATCAGCCCGACGCGCGAGAGCTCCTCGTGATGCTTCTCGAACGTTGTCAGGCGAAGGTCACCGAAGCCGGTAGCGCGTCCGAAGCGCTCGAGCTCGTCCGCACCACGCTCCCCGACGTTCTCGTGTCCGACGTCGGAATGCCCGGCGAAGACGGGATATCGCTCATTCGCAAGGTCCGCGCATTGCCCAAGGCCGAAGGCGGGGGAACCCTCGCTGTCGCCCTCACGGCGTACGCGCGCACGGAAGATCGCGGCGAGGCGTTGGTCGCCGGGTTCGACATGCACGTGCCGAAACCCATCCAGGCGGGGGAGCTTCTGGCCGTGCTCGCGAAGGTGACCCGTCACCAGAACGCGTGACGCGGCGATCCCGCCCGCGTCACACGGCCGGGGCTTATCTCGCCCGGACTCGGCCCGCGCTGGTGTTCGTTCGCGCGCGGAAATGCTCGATCTGCGTGGCGAGAGGCCCCATCTCGAGGCGTCGCGCCGTGGCGTCCGCCTCTGCGACCAGCTCGCCCGCACGGATGCGCCCCGCCTTCCCGTTCTCTTCCGACAGCGCCTCGGCGAGGGCGAATTGCGTCCGGGCCAGTTGCGACACGAACCCCAGTTCGCCGTTCATCACGAGGGCGTCCTCGAGATGGCCCACGGCATCCCCCGCGCGGCCGAGGAGGCTCGCCAGCTGCCCGAGAAAGTAGGACACCGAGCCCTGGTAGAAGCCGAAGTTCGTCGGCGTGTTGTGGCGCGGATACGGCCGGAGCCGATCGTAGAGAATCGCCGCGCGGTCGCGATCCCCGAGCGCCACGGCGACGAGGCTCAGCTGGGCGAGCGCGTTGAGATACCCGAGCTCTCGCGTGATGTTCTCGAAGCCGCCCTGCGCCATCGCCTCCCAGCCGCGCCGCGCGTTCTCGACGTCACCGACCTCGAGCATGAAGCGGAGCTCGTGCGCGCGGAAGCTGGGGAGCGCCGTCGCCCACTCGAACTCGCCCCTCCACTCGCCGGCCGACCTCTGCAAGCTCGCGACCCCGGTCCGCTCGTACGCCAGCTGCAGAATCTGCAGGATGAAGAAGAACTTGCCGTAAGGCAGGCGGAGCTGGCGGCCCTTCATGGCCAGCTCCTGAAACTTCGTCTGCGCGGCCTGAAAGTCTCCGCGATGAAACGCGATCTGGGCGAGATCGCGCTCGTGGTGCCAGAGCATCTCGGGACGGCGGAGGACCCTCCCGAGGCGGCCGATCTCTTCGACGGCGCCGAGCGCCGCGGACATGTCGCCCTTGTGGATGAAGGCCTGGTAGCGCGCCACTTCGGCTTCGCCCCGGGTGATCGAGGTGAGGTAGGCGTCGAGGTGCAGGATCTCGTCGGTCGATTCAAGGAGCTCGTCGATGTGATCCGGGCCCGAGAGTGCGTGGAGACGGCCCTTCAGCGCCTCGATCAGGTCCTCGGCGTCCGTGCCTTCGCGCGCGAGGGCGACCGCGCGCTCGCTGAGCTCCCGGCTCTTCTCGATCGAGAGAGAATGGGGAGGGATGCACGCGAGCTGACCGAGGACCCGGATTCGCAGCGAACGCTGGTCTTCCGAGAGGAGGTTGGACGCGTCCTCGAGCGCCTGCAAGGAGAGGGGGTCGGGCACGAGCGCAACGGACGAGAACGGGCGGAGCCTGCGCGCCGCCTCGGAGAGGAGGTCGGCGAAGCGATTGTTCCGTGCGATCTCGATGGCTCGCTCGACGGACTTGTACGCGTCGCGGACGCGGCCCGACAACCGGAACGCCGCGGCCTGTGCGAGGAGGAGCTCGCAGTGGCTCCTCGCGTCTCCGCTTCCCCGGAAGCGCTGCGCGTCGAGCGCCCAGCCGAAGAACTGCGCGGCGTCCTCGTAGGCAAACCCCCGCATCGCCGCCTCGCCCGCCATGCGCGCGTAGCGCTCGACGACCGCGGGGTCCGTGCGCGGCAGCGCCTGATAGTAGTGGTACGCGAGGTCGTTGAGCCGGAAGTCGCCCCCCGACCGCTCCTCGAACGCGTGGGCGACTCGACCGTGAAGCTCGACCCGTCGGGCGGTGGACAGCTCTTCGTAGAGCGCCTCGCGGATGGTGTCGTGCGTGAACCCGTACGTTCCCGCGCGGCGGCGCGGTGCGATGAGGCGGGCGCGCGCTGCCTCGTCGAGCCGGACGAGCAGGTCCTCGGCCTCGACACCCAGGGCGCTCTGCAAGACGGGCAGATCGAACTCCTGGCCGAGGACGCACGCGAACTCGAGAGCCTCGCAGGTTGCCGCCGGAAGGCCGGTGAGCCTGGCGCGGAGGACGTCCCTTGCGACTCCGGGCACGGTGATGTCGTCGGTGCGCAGCGAGTGGACGCCGCCTCGGTCGCCGAGCGCCGTGAGCAAGCGCGCCGTCTCCTGGAGAAAGAGAGGGTTCCCGCCGCACTTCGTGTAGACCGTCCGCTGGATCTCGGGGGGGAGCTCGAACCCCGTTACCTCCGCGACGTAGTGGTCTACGTCCGTCGATCGAAGCCCGACGAGCTCGATGCGCTCGCACGGCCCGAGCCGCCCGAGGGCCTTCGCCCATGCTTCCGACCCGGGGAGTAGGGCGTCGCGCGCCGTCGCCACCACGAGGACGGGAGCCCGCGACAGCTCGGCCGAGAGAAAGATGAGCAGGTCGAGCGATGCCTCGTCGGCCCACTGCACGTCGTCGAGCAAGACGACGCGCGGGGCAGTGTCTGCATTGAGCAGGACGCGACTCAGTTTCTCGAGAACCCAGAAGCGGGCCGCGACGGCGCTGCTCGCCGCGACATCGACGACGAGGTTGCTGGCGTCCGGGTTCGGGCTCAACTCGGCGAGGAGCTTCTGGATTTCCTGCTTCGGACCGGGGCCAAACGAGCCCTCGCCGAGGGCGTCGCGCAGAACCTGGACCCAAGGCCAAAATGCCGCCGTTCGCCCCCCTTCGAGGCATCGCCCTGTCCAGACGCTCACCTTCAGGCGCCTGGCCATGAGCGCGAATTCGCCGATGCAACGCGTCTTTCCGATTCCGGCTTCACCCGTGAGCAGGCACAGACGCCCCCGGCCGGAGTTGGCCTCGTGAAGGGCGCCGAGGAGCCGATCCATCGAGTCTGCGCGACCGACGAAAGGATCGCTTGGCTGGCGTGACTTCACGGACTCCGGGGCGGGCTGGACGACGGTCTTCGAGTCGGGCGGGCTGGCGCTTGCGCCCCCCTGGCGAACCGAGCCGGTGAAGCGGTACCCCCGCCCTCGCACGGTCTCGATGGGGTGGTTGGCGTCCGCGTGCTGGCCCAGCACCTTGCGGGCGCGACTTATGGTCCAGGGTACTGCAGTGTCGTTGACGTGCTCACCGGGCCAGAGCGCATCGAGCAGCTCTTCCTTCAGGACGACCCGGTCGTGGTTCTCGAGCAGATATCGGATGGCATCGAAAACCTTCGGCTGCAGCGGGATTTCGCTGCCGGCTCGCAGCAGCTTGTACGTGCTGCCGTCGAGCTCGAAGTCGCCGAAAAAGAAGCTCACGCCGCCCACTCTAGCCCCCTGCGTTCCGCTCGCAACGGCGCTCTCTAGGGTCGCTCACGGCGCCAAGTGCGTCTCGGCGTCGTCTCGTGACCTGGCGAGTGGTCCCAAACCCAATCGAATAACCACCATTTGCACAAGGGCGTTCGGCTCTTCTGGGTCGTACTGTCCTTACGTCACAGCCGGCCGGAACGCGAAGGCGCCCGGTGCGTATGTCGGCGCAGCACTCACGCTTCATCCTGGAGTGAACTTGGATCGCTACCAGGGCTCGCTGTAAGCTGTAAACGGAGGCTCGCATGCTCTCTCGACTCCCGATCGTCTGTTCTCTCGCCGCGCTTGCGGTGTTCTCGGTCAACTGCGGCTCGGGCGATGGTACTCCCGCGTCGACCAAGACGGCGACACCCGCCGAATCGATCGTCGATACCGGGACGGCCCCGTGCAACCTGCATACGTCCTTCGGGGACGTGGACGGCGACGCGCAGTGCATCCTGCCGCCGGACGCGGCGCACGGCATGCAGTTCCACTACGGCCCGACGAACTACAACGATCCGGTCGAAGTCTCGAAGTACACC
>Ga0182018_10000024_pt1 | contig 186434 bp, 172 predicted proteins | sample 812P2MmetaG_FD_120490 | JGI IMG/M metagenome (GOLD analysis project Ga0182018, IMG submission 120490) | Permafrost microbial communities from Stordalen Mire, Sweden - 812P2M metaG | ecosystem: Environmental > Terrestrial > Soil > Wetlands > Permafrost | place: Sweden: Stordalen | collected... | reverse complement strand
ATGGCGACGCGCGCCGAATTTGCGCTCGCTCAGCCGCTCAAGGGCGCGCGGGTAGCCGGGTCGTTGCATATGACGATTCAGACGGCGGTGCTTATTGAGACGCTCAAGGCGCTCGGCGCTGACGTACGCTGGGCCTCGTGCAACATTTATTCGACGCAAGACCACGCCGCAGCCGCGATCGCCGCCGGCGGCACGCCGGTCTTCGCGGTCAAAGGCGAGAGCCTAAAGGATTATTGGGAATACACCCGCAAGATTTTGGAATGGGGCGACGGCGGCCTGCCCAACATGATCCTCGACGACGGCGGCGATGCCACCATGCTGGTGCATGCCGGGTTGCGTGCTGAAAAAGGCGACGCCGCCTTTCTCGACAAGCCGGAGAACGAAGAGGAAGAGGTTTTCTACGCTCTCATCAAGCGCACGCTTACAGAAAAGCCGAGCTGGTTCGCCAAGCTGGCGGCAAGCATCAAAGGTGTATCTGAGGAAACGACCACCGGCGTGCATCGCCTCTATCAGATGGAGAAGGACGGCCGGCTGCTGTTCCCCGCCATCAACGTCAACGACAGCGTCACCAAATCGAAGTTCGACAATCTCTATGGCTGCCGCGAGTCGCTGGTCGACGGCATCCGCCGCGGCACCGACGTGATGATGTCCGGCAAGGTGGCGATGGTCGCGGGCTTCGGCGACGTCGGCAAGGGCTCGGCCGCCTCGCTGCGCCAGGCCGGCTGCCGCGTCATGGTGTCCGAGATCGATCCGATCTGCGCGCTGCAGGCGGCGATGGAAGGCTACGAAGTCACCACCATGGAAGACGCCGCTCCGCGCGCCGACATTTTCGTCACCGCGACGGGCAATGTCGACGTCATCACCATCGAGCACATGCGCAAGATGAAAGACCGCGCCGTGGTCTGCAATATCGGCCACTTCGACAGCGAGATTCAGGTTCACGCACTGAAGAACTTGAAGTGGAACAATATCAAGCCGCAGGTCGACGAGATCGAATTCCCCGATCGCCACCGCATCATCCTTTTGTCCGAAGGCCGGCTGGTCAATCTCGGCAACGCTATGGGCCATCCAAGCTTCGTGATGTCGTCGTCGTTCACCAATCAGACGCTGGCGCAGATCGAGCTGTGGACCAATCAGGGCAAGTACCAGAAGAAAGTCTATGTGCTGCCGAAATCGCTTGACGAAAAAGTGGCGCGGCTGCATCTCGACAAGATCGGCGTCAAGCTGACCAAGCTGTCCGACAAGCAATCGAGCTATATCGGCATTCCGGTCAGCGGGCCGTACAAGACGGATCAGTACCGGTATTGAGGCAGCGGCCGCCGGCGCTTAATTGCGCGCCGGCACGATGCTGACATGAAAGCTGATCGGCGGGCCTGAGAAGCCGAGAAAGCGCGGGATGATTGCGCCATCGGCGGTGCCGCTTTGCTCGCTTGCGAATGCCGCCTCGGTCGCCCGGCACGCCGCGTCGGTGTCGAGGCACGCGATCAGGAGACCATTAGCGGCAATCTCGGCGAGGCTGGCGGCCGAGCGCGGATCGTCGTTGAGCGGATGAGCGCCGGCCAGATAAAACGGCAAGTTTCCGGTGATCGCCGGCGAGCCCCGGTACAGAAGCGGGGGCGGATGCGCCAGCTGTTCGGCCGTTGCGGCCACTTGATGCGAGCTCGGCCGATTGGAATCGAGGCCGGACGCTAACCGCTCGTAGGCGATGAACGGGGAGGCGAGGAGGCAAGCGAGAGTTGCGGCGAGTGTTACAAACTTTGCTGCCTTCGCCGCGAAAGCATCGACGGTGAGGACCCGCGAGGCAAACAGAACCACGGGAAGCAGCGTCCAATTCGGGAACGTCCAATCCGGTGTCAGCCGGTACGGCGCGACCAGGTTGACCAGTGCCGGCAGCACCATCGGCACCACGAACAGGATCAGCACCTGGCGGCGATCATCGTCCGCGGGCCAAACAATGTCGGCGAGCGCGGCGCGGCTTGGTCGCAATAGTGCGAGCAGGATAAGCGGCCCCGCCGCATAGGCGATCACGCCGAGCATGTAGTACGCCGACTTCAACGCGACCGTGCCGAACGGATCGTTGGTCATGACGCTGTCGCGCATGAACGCATAATTGGTGCCGCCGATCTGCGACACGTACCAATACAGATGCGGCGCGACCACGATCGCCGCGCTCAATGCCATCAGATACGGCGCCGGCGACCGCCAGAACCGCCGCGTCCCGGCGCCGCAAACCGCAGCGGCCGTCATGCCAGCGAGCAGATAAATGGCCCAATATTTACCAAGGAAGGCTGCGCTCGCGAATGCTCCGGCTAGCACCGAATCCAAAATGCCCAAGCCGCGCCGGGCGCGCAGATAAAACAATAACGCCGCCGCCCAAAACGGCATCATCACCGTGTTGGCGTTCAGCTCCTCCGCTTTCACCGTGTAGAGCGGAATGAGAATCAGCGCGGCAAGGCCGAGCCAGGCCCGGTTGCCGTCGAGATAATCGCGCAACAGCAGCCACGTTATCGCCAGCGTGACCGTGACGATCGTGACCGCCTCCAGGTGCATCGCCCAATCGGCGCGCGGGAACACGTCGAACCACAAGGCAAACAGCCATGCCGTCATCGGCGGGTGCTTGTAGCCGAACGCGAAAGTCTGTGCCCACAACGCCGCTTCGCTGGCGTCGTCGCGCAGATCGACCGGCGCCAGCGCCACGGTATGGAACAGGAGCCACAGCACCAGGAAACCGAACAGCGCCGCGGCAACCAGCCAGCCGTCGCTATGCTGAGAATCCGAGCTTGCGGCCCGCTCGGGATTGGTCACGGACATTGCGATATCGCTTTTGGATTAGCTTATGGAATGTGAAGCTGCGCATGGTGGCGGCAATTCGCCGTTGCCGCAAGCGCGCGAAAACTTGCCGCAAAAACTTGCTGCGAAAACTCGGCCGCGGCGCGTTGCATTTCGCCGTAACGGCGCGTTAATTGTGTCTCCAATGGATACAATTTTGCCCCAAGCACCGTCAACGCAGCTGGCGAAAAGCACCGGTTCCGCACCGCGCGCGGCGCCTGAGCTTAGCGTCGTCGTGCCGACGTTCAACGAGCGCGCCAACGTTCCGATCCTGGTCGAGCGGCTGGCGCGCGTTCTCGCCGATTGCGACTGGGAAGTGCTGTTCGTCGACGACAATTCCCCCGACGGCACCGCGGCTGTGGCGCGCGCCATCGGTGAGGCCGACGGCCGCGTGCGCTGCCTCCGCCGCATCGGCCGGCGCGGGCTCGCCGGCGCTTGTCTCGAAGGCATGCTGGCGAGCCAGGCGCGCTATGTCGCGGTCATGGATGCCGACCTGCAGCATGACGAACAATTGCTCGTCGCCATGCTCGATCGCTTGCGCAGCGGAGACTGCGATCTCGTGGTGGCGAGCCGCTATCTTGGCGGCCGCACCGCCGCCGGACTCTCCAAACAGCGCGCCCGCGCCAGCCGCTTCGCCAACATGCTGGTGCGGCGCCTGCTCGGCATCGATCTCACCGATCCGATGAGCGGCCATTTCATGATCCGGCGCGACGCCTTCGAGCCGCTGGCGCCGGAGATTTCCTCGCAGGGTTTCAAGATCCTGCTCGACATTCTGGCGACAAAGCCCGGCCGCCTGCGCGTCATGGAGCTGCCATCCAGTTTTCACGAGCGCCGCCATGGCGCGAGCAAGCTCGACAGCAAGGTTGCGCTGGATTTTGCCGCGCTGTTGACGGCCAAGCTCACCGATAACGCCGTCTCCGCGCGCTTCCTGCTGTTCTGCCTGGTCGGGCTGAGCGGCGTTGCCATCCACATGAGCGTGTTGCGTATCGTATTCATGGCGACCGATCTGCAGTTCGGCGCGGCGCAGGCGCTGGCCACGGTCAGTGCCATCACCTGGAATTTCGTGCTCAACAATCTTTTCACCTATCAGGATCAGCGGTTAAGCGGCTGGCGCTTCGTGACCGGTCTCATTCGCTTCCAGGTGATCTGCGCCATCGGCGCGATTTCCAATGTCGGCATCGCCACCTGGATCTACGATTACGACAGCCGGTGGTGGGTCGCGGGCCTCGCCGGCGCGCTGATCGGCACGGTGTGGAATTTCGTGGTCAGCGCCGCCTTCGTGTGGCGGCAACGGTAATTAATATCCGTCACCCTGAGGTGCTCGGCGCGCAGCGCCGAGCCTCGAAGGGCGACGGCCGAGGCGCTCGGGCCGTATCCCAGCGAAATCGGGCTTACCCGATTTCGAATTTTACGATTTCCCAAGTCGGCAAAGGCCGACTTGGCTTGGCTCGCTACGCTCGCACCTCAGGATGACGGATCACGCCTTGCCGCTTAGGGGTGCGGGTGTTATCTGCGCCGCATGACCGCGGCACCCATCGCCAATATCCGTAATTTCTCGATCATCGCCCATATCGACCACGGCAAATCGACGCTTGCCGACCGCCTGATCCAGCTCACCGGCGGGCTCGAAGCGCGCGAAATGGTCGAGCAGGTGCTCGATTCCATGGATATCGAGCGCGAGCGCGGCATCACCATCAAGGCGCAGACGGTGCGGCTGAAGTACCGCGCGCGCGACGGCCAGGATTACATCCTCAATCTCATCGACACGCCGGGCCACGTCGATTTCGCCTACGAGGTCAATCGCAGCCTCGCCGCCTGCGAGGGCTCGCTGCTGGTGGTCGACGCCAGCCAAGGCGTCGAGGCGCAGACGCTCGCCAACGTCTATCAGGCGCTCGACAACAATCATGAGATCGTGCCGGTGCTCAACAAAGTCGATCTGCCGGCCGCCGAACCGGACAAGATCAAGCAGCAGATCGAGGACGTGATCGGGCTCGATGCCTCCAACGCCATCCTGATTTCGGCCAAGACCGGCGAGAACGTGTCGGAAGTGCTGGAAGCCATCGTGACGCGACTGCCGCCGCCCAAGGGCGATGCCACGGCGCCGCTCAAGGCGCTGCTCGTCGACTCCTGGTACGACGCCTATCTCGGCGTCGTCGTGCTGTTCCGCGTCGTCGACGGCACGCTGAAAAAGGGCCAGCGCATCCTCATGATGCGCACGAACGCGGCCTACGAAGTGGATCGCGTCGGCGTGTTCACGCCCAAGCGCGTCGAACGCGACGAGCTCGGTCCGGGCGAGATCGGCTTTCTCACCGCCTCGATCAAGGAAGTCGCCGATACCCGCGTCGGCGACACCATCACCGACGAAAAGAAACCGGTCGCCGCGCCGTTGCCCGGTTTCCGTCCCGCCATCCCGGTGGTGTTCTGCGGCCTGTTTCCGGTCGACGCCGCGGATTTTGAAAATCTGCGCGCCGCGATGGGCCGCCTCCGCCTCAACGATGCGAGCTTCTCGTTTGAGATGGAGACTTCCGCCGCGCTCGGCTTCGGCTTCCGCTGCGGCTTCTTGGGATTGCTGCATCTTGAAATCATCCAGGAGCGGCTCGAGCGCGAATTCAATCTCAATCTGATCGCGACCGCGCCGTCGGTGATCTACAAGATCAAGCTGCGCAACGGCCAGCAATTGGAAATCCACAATCCGGTCGATATGCCGGACCCCAACCACATCGAGGAAATGCAGGAGCCCTGGATCGAGGCGACCATCCTCACGCCCGACGAATATCTCGGCTCGGTGCTGAAACTGTGCCAGGACCGCCGCGGCGAGCAAAAAGAGCTCACCTATGTCGGTAACCGCGCGCTGGTGAAATACGACTTGCCGCTCAACGAGGTGGTGTTCGACTTTTACGATCGGCTCAAATCGGTGTCGCGCGGCTACGCCTCGTTCGACTATCACCTCACCGATTACAAGCCGGCGGACCTGGTCAAGCTGCAGATGCTGGTCAATGCCGAGCCGGTCGATGCGCTCGCCATGCTGGTGCATCGCACCCGCGCCGAGAGTCGCGGCCGCGCCATGGCGGAAAAACTGAAAGAGCTGATCCCGCCGCACATGTTCCAGGTGCCGATCCAGGCCGCGATCGGCGGCAAGGTGATCGCCCGCGAAACCGTGCGCGCGTTCCGCAAGGACGTCACTGCGAAATGCTACGGCGGCGACATCTCGCGCAAGCGCAAGCTGCTGGACAAGCAGAAGGAAGGCAAAAAGCGCATGCGCCAGTTCGGCAAGGTCGACATCCCGCAGGAAGCCTTCATCGCCGCGCTGAAGGTGGATGTGTGAGGGACGATGCCCCAGTGTTGCGTAGAATTCCGTAACATGTTACGAATGCGGCATGAGAGCCCGGCCTCGCAGACGCAAGAATACGCCAAAGACTGCCAAGGAGCGCATGAGTGCCCGGCGAAAGCGATTGCGTGCGCAAGGGCTGCGGCCGATTCAGCATTGGGTCCCCGACATCCGCGATCCGCGCGTTCGCGCCGATCTCCTTCGGCAGGGGAAGTTACTGGGTCAGCATCCTAAGAATGATCCAATCGATGCCTGGATCGAGGCTATCTACGACACGAGCGAATGGCGGTGAAACGGGGCGACGTCGTTATCGTCGCTTACGGGGAGCTTGGGTGGCCGCGTCCCGTCGTCATCGTGCAAGCCGACGAACTTGGCGATAGCACCACAACGATTCTTGCCTGCCCTATTACATCCGAAGTCGCGGAAAAACTTGCCATTAGGCCGATGCTGGAGGCCGCCGACGGCAACGGCCTTCGTATCCGCTCGCAGATCATGACCGACAGGATGTTGGCAATCCCGCGCGACCGCGTCCGCCAAGTCATCGGTGTCATTGATCCCCTCACCGCCGGTCGCCTGGATACTGCTCTGCTGCTGGTGCTGGGGTTGGGTCGCTAATTTTCGTCACTGGTCACGAGACGGCGTTTGACGCGCGTCCCCATTGCAGTTACATTCAGCGTGTCACGCCCGGTAAGGGCCGTCGCCAGTGACGGCCGACTAACGGGGCGAGTGCGGTTCTGCGCGGAGGCGGTCGACCGCCTCGGCGCGAACCACGGTGGAGCGCCGGGAGGCGCCGCACGCCCGAAGCAGGCGGTTCGCGCAAGCGGATCGTTCTGTGGCGCGCGCCACGCCCGAAGCGCGAGCGAGTGGCAACATTCGCCCGCGTGGCGTGGCCACGACCTTAGGCGCCTCTCGGCGCTCCATTCTCCCGCTTGATCCGGGGGATTCGTGAAAGGCTTCGGGAAAGCTCGGATGCGAAGGCATCGCGAGAACGAAATCTATTGCAGAAAAAGGATCGCAGAAATGACTCGCCGTAGTCTGTTCGCCAGCTTCACGCGGAACGGAACGCGCAAGCGCCGCAAACGCCGCCAGGCGGCGGCGCGCAAGACGGCAAGAATGGGAAAGAAGCGTAGCGGTGCACCGCTGATCCGGGATCGTTCCAAGTCGGGCGTTGCTAAGGTCCCGGTTCTGCAGCGCACCACTTCGTGCTGCGCTGCGCCCGGGACACGAAAGCTAATGCACCACGATCGTGGTGTTGCCCATGCCTTCGCGCTCGACCAGGCCAAACAAGACGGCGGCGTTGCCTGGATCGAGCCGCACGCAGCCATGCGAGGCCGGGCCGCCCAATTGCGAAATCTCGTAGGTGCCGTGAATGGCATAGCCGCCATGGAAGAAAATCGCGTGCGGCATCGGCGAATTGTAATATTTGCGGGAGAACCAGCGCCGCGCCAGCATTTCCGGATGATAGGTGCCGGGCGGCGTGATGTAGCCGCGCCGGGCGGTCGAGACGCGCCACAGGTAACGCGGCTCGCCGTCGACCACGACTTCCATTTTCTGCCGCGAACGGTCGACATGCACGATGATGGACGCTTCGGCGCGATCGCCGGCAAACAGCGCGATGAAGCCGAGCGCGGCCAATACGCTAAACAACACGCGACGCATGAAACTCTCCCAGCCTCCCGGCAATTATCGCATTGTAGGGCAGACGCAGCTACGGGCCTTCGCAACGATGGTTAGTTTCGATTTCTTGAGCATCGGCCATTCCAATATCCCGGCGGATCGCTTTATCGCGATGCTGCGCGGCGCTGGCGCGGCCGCCGTCGCCGACGTGCGCTCGGTACCGGTGTCGCGCTTCTGCCCCTGGTTCTCGGCAAAGACTCTGGCGCCGCTGTTGGCGCGCGACGGCATCAGCTACCTGGCTTACGGCGACGTGCTCGGCGGCCGGCCGCGCGATGCAAAGCTCTATTGCGACGGTATCGCCGATTACGAAGCGATGGCGCGGCAGCCGGAGTTCGAAGCGGGGCTGGTGCGCCTCATCGCCGATGCGGCGCGGTGTCGCGCACAGGGCGCCGTCTGCCTGATGTGCTCGGAACGCGATCCGCTCGATTGCCACCGCTGCCTCTTGGTGACGCGGGCGCTTGCTGATCGCAAGCTGACTGTCGGCCACATTCTGTTCGACGGCACCATCGAACCGCACGCAACGACTGAACGGCGGCTGCTGGAACTGGCGGCGGAAGACAGCGACCTCTTCGCACCTGGACAGCCGGAGCGACTCGCGGCAGCGTATCGCCGCCGTGCCCGTGCCGTCGCGTATCGCGGGAAGGCAAATTCGAAGGCAGGCCGCTCGGGGGCGAGCGCCAAAACGGAAAGTTGACGATGCTCGCCTCGCTGCGTTTGCTCTGCGTGCTGCTCGCCGCCGCCATCGGCCCGGCGCTGGCGCAGGATGCTGCCGCGCCGGCTCCAGACACGGACACGCTCGATCCGACGCCGCCCGGCACGCTCAATCCGGCGCCGCTGCCGCCGCTCGCAAATCCGGATTCGCCGTCGACCCCGGCGAAGGATTTGTTCGGCCGCAAACCGACGCCGTTTCCCGGCCCGCCGCGCGCGATCGGCTCCTATGCCGACGGCTGCCTCGCCGGCGCGGTGCCGCTGCCGATCACCGGCCCGGCCTGGCAAGTGATGCGGCTGTCGCGCAACCGCAATTGGGGCCATCCGAACCTGATCGCATTCCTCGAGCGCTTCGCCAAAAACGCCAAGAAAATTGGCTGGAACGGGCTTCTCATCGGCGACATGTCGCAGCCGCGCGGCGGACCCATGATCACCGGCCATGCCAGCCATCAAGTCGGGCTCGATACCGATATCTGGTTCACGCCGATGCCCGATCACGTGCAAACCCGCGAGGAGCGCGAGTTCACCGGCGCGGTCGACATGGTCGCGGCGGATCGGCTCGATGTCGATCCGAAAGTGTGGACGCATGAGCGCACCGAGCTCATTCGCACGGCGGCGCAGGATCCCGCGATCGTGCGCATCTTCGTCAATGCCGCGATCAAGAAAGCCATGTGCCGCGAGGCCGGATCGGATCGCGCGTGGCTGGCGAAAGTGCGGCCATGGTGGGGCCACGCCGAGCACTTTCACATCCGCATCGGCTGTCCGGCCGACAGTCCCGAGTGCAAGCCGCAACCGCCGCCGGACGCGGGCGACGGCTGCGGTCACGAGCTCGATTTCTGGTTCAAGGAGTCGACGCTGCATCCGACGCCGCCGCCGATCCCGCCGAAGCCGCGGCCGCCGCTGACGCTCGCCGGCCTGCCGGCGGCGTGCAAACAGATCGTGAATGCGCCGTAGCGTCGCGTTTCCCGGGCGCAGCGCAGCACGAAGTGTTGCGCTGCAGACCCGGGATCGTAACAGACTCCGAGTTTGGGACGATCCCGGATCAGCGGTGCACCGCTGCGCGCTGCACCGCATCCGGGAAACGCCGGCATCGAAGTCAGAGCCCCGGCGTGCCGAACGCCATGCGCTGCGCCGTGGCGGCGATGTAAATGAGGAGACAGGCGCAAACGACGATCGCCACGGCGAAGCTTGGCGATTTTTGCTCGGGCGTCTTGATCAGCCGCGGCAGGCCGAGCCACAGAATATACGCGCCGTAGAAGCCGGTGAGGATGAGAAAGCGCAATCCCGGCAGGACCAGAAAAATCCCGGCCAGCCAGACCGGCGTGAAGGAATAGACCGCGAGCTTGAACGCGCTGTCGAAATCGCGGCGGCCGCCGAACAGCGGCGCCGCCACGTCGATGATCAGCCCGAGCAACAGCACCGTTGCGCACGCCATCACGTAACCGAAAATCGCGCCGAACAAGCCGTCGAAGACCAGTATGCGCACCAAGCCTGCGCCCGGCACGATCACGCCAATGATGCTGGTGCCGATGAAGCCGAAGACCGCCGGAACGAGCGCCAGCACCGCGACATAACGGCTCAAGACGTAAGCCGGATCGCCGGTTTCCCGTTCGACGCGCGCCCATTCGGCGAGCGGATCGAGCAGCATCGCCTTGGCGCGGCGCGCCGGATTCATGCCGCAACTCTTCTTGAAGAACCCTTGGCATCCTCGCGCAGCATCGCGGCGCCCTTTTCCGCGATCATCATGGTCGGTGCATTGGTGTTGCCGGATGTGATCGTCGGCATGACCGAGGCGTCGATGACACGCAGACATTCCAAACCGGCGACGCGCAACCGGTCGTCGACCACCATCATCGGATCGCTGGCGAGGCCCATTTTCGCGGTGCCGACCGGATGAAAAATCGTGGTGCCGATGTCGCCGGCTGCCTTCAGCAAAGCCTGCTCGTCGTCATCGCGTACGGACGAACCCGGTAAATATTCGTCCGGATGGAACGGCGCGAGCGCCGGCTGCGCCGCGATGCGCCGCGTCAGCCGGATCGAGTTCACCGCGACGCGTCGGTCGGCATCGGTCGAGAGATAATTCGGCTGGATCACCGGCGCATCGGCCGGATCGCGCGAGCGCAGCCGGACGAAACCCCGGCTCTCCGGCTGCAGATTGGCCACGCTTGCGGTGAAGGCCGAAAATTCGTGCAACGGCTCGCCGAACCGATCGAGCGACAACGGCTGGATGTGATATTGCAGGTTGGCGCGCGCCTGGTCGCGATCGGAGCGCGTAAACAGGCCAAGCTGCGACGGCGCCATGGTCAAAGGCCCGCGCCGCAACAGCGCATATTCGGCGAGCATGCGCGCGAAGCCGAAGCGCGAATGATAGCGCTCGTTGAGCGTGGTGATGCCGTCGACCTTGAAGATCATCCGCAGTTGCAAGTGATCTTGCAGGTTGGCGCCGACGCCCGGCCGGTCGAGCACGACGGGAATACCGTGCTGCCGCAACTGCTCGGCCGGCCCGACGCCGGACAAAAGCATGATTTGCGTCGAGCCGAGCGAGCCGGCCGCGAGAATGACTTCGCCGCGGCAGCGCGCGCTGCGCGACGTACCGTCTTGCTGCCAGTGCACGCCGGCGGCGCGTTTGTCGTCGAACACTACGCCTTCGACCAGGCAGCCCGTCTCGAGCCGCAGATTGCCGCGATTGAGCACCGGTTTCAGGAAAGCGCGCGCCGCCGACACGCGCCGGCCGCGCTTTTGATTGACGTGAAAGGCGCAGATGCCTTCGTTGTCGCCGCCATTGAAGTCGGGAATGGATTTTATGCCGGCTTGTTCGGCGGCGGCACGGAAAGCGTCGAGCAAGTCCCAGCGCACGCGCGGCGCGGCTATGGGCCACTCGCCGCCGACGGCATGCGCGGCGCTTTCGCCCATGAAATGATTTTCGTGCCGCCGGAAAAACGGCAGCACATCGTCCCAGCCCCAGCCCGCAAGCCCGAGCTGGCGCCAATGGTCGTAATCGGCGGCCTGACCGCGCATATAGACCATGGCATTGATCGCCGACGAGCCGCCGATCACCTTGCCGCGCGGATAATTGAGGCTCCGCCCGTTCAGCCCCGGCTCCGGCTCGGTCTTGAACATCCAGTCCGAACGCGGATTGCCGATCGCGAACAGGTAGCCGACCGGGATGTGAAACCAGATCCAATTGTCGCGGCCGCCGGCTTCGAGAACGAGCACGCGTTTGTCGGGATCGGCGGAAAGCCGGTTGGCGAGCAGGCAGCCGGCCGAGCCGGCTCCGACGATGATGTAGTCGTATTCGCCTTCAATCGTTTCCGCCTCGGCCATCTATCTTTCCTCCGTTGGATTGATAGCACGCCTTGCGCGATCTGGAATGAGGGGGCGCTTTGCCAACAGCGATACCGGCTGCTATTATTGCAGAGCGACAAACGGTGCGCTGTGCGCGTGCCAGATGAGCCTGGAACGACGGTTCCCCAGGGCAATCGCAATCACTTATGGATCGCGTGATCCGGCGCGCATTGCCCGCGCGCCTCATGATTTGGAGAAACGTCGTGCCGAAAAGAAGCTATCTCGTCGCGGCTTTTGCCGCAGTGCTTGCATTCGCGATCGCGCCTCAAATCACGGCGGCGCAGGACCGATCCATCACGGTTTTCGCCGCCGCCTCGATGAAGAACGCGCTCGACGACGTCGATGCGGCCTTCACTAAGAAGACCGGCGTCAAGGTCGTCGCCAGCTATGATGCAAGCTCGGCGCTTATGAAGCAGATCGAGGGCGGCGCGCCGGCCGATGTGTTCGTTTCCGCCGACCTGAGGTGGATGGATTACGGCGCGCAGAAAAAGCTCATCAAGGACGACACCCGCGTCAATCTGCTCGGCAACGCGCTGGTGCTGATCGCGGCTAAGGATTCGTCGATCGGCAATGTGCCGATCGGGCCGGGCTTCGATCTCGCCAAGCTTGCCGGCGACGGCCGCATCGCCACCGGCGACGTGAAAGCCGTTCCGGTCGGCATCTATGCCCAGGCTGCTTTGCAAAATCTCGGCGTCTGGGCTTCTGTCGAGCCGAAAATGGCGATGGCCGCGAACGTCCGCGCGGCGCTTATCCTGGTCGCGCGCGGCGAGGCGCCGCTCGGCATCGTGTACGCGACAGACGCCAAGGTCGAGCCCGGCGTCAAGGTCGTCGGCGTCTTTCCAGAGGAGACCCACGATCCAATCGTCTATCCGGTGGCGGCGACGGTGAACGCGAAGCCCGATGCGACGCAGTATCTGGGCTTCCTGCGCTCGTCCGCCGCGAAATCGATCTTCGAGAGCTACGGCTTCACTTTCCTGATAAAGCCGACGTCGTGAAGAAAGCTGATTGTTTCCCGGGCGCAGCGCAGCACGTAGTGGTGCGCTGCAGACCCGGGATCGCACGAGGCGCTGCGGATTTCGGCGACCCCGGATCTGCGGTGCACCGCTTCGCGCTGCACCGCGTCCGGGGAACGTGAATGTTCGGCCTCTCTCCCGCTGACTGGACCGCAATCGAGCTGTCGCTACGCATCGCGATCGTTGCGACCGCATGCGCGCTGCCGTTCGGCATCGCCATCGGCTGGCTCCTGGCGCGCAAGCAGTTCTGGGGCAAGACGCTGCTTGACGGGCTCGTCTTCCTGCCGCTCGTCCTGCCGCCGGTCGTCACCGGCTATCTCCTGCTTATTTCATTCGGCCGCAAAGGACCGATCGGCGAGTTTTTGTACGATACCTTCGGCATCGTCTTGTCGTTTCGCTGGACCGGCGCGGCGCTGTCCTGTGGAATCATGGGCTTTCCGCTGATGGTGCGGCCGATCAGGCTCGCGCTCGAGGCGATCGACAAGAGACTTGAAGATGCCGCCGCGACGCTTGGCGCCAATGCCGTGCTGGTGTTTTTCACCGTCACGCTGCCACTCGCGTTGCCCGGCGTCATCGCCGGCGTGCTGCTGTGTTTCGCCCGCGCACTCGGCGAATTCGGCGCCACCATCACGTTCGTCTCCAATATTCCCGGCCAGACGCAGACGATTTCGGCGGCGATCTACACTTTGACGCAAGTTCCGGGCGGCGACGCTGCGGCCGGCCGCCTGGTCCTTGTCGCGATTGTCCTGGCGCTTGGGGCGCTGATTGCATCCGAGTGGCTGGCGCGCCGCGCCGCCATCCGCTTCCACGGAGACTGAGCGTGCTGGCCGTCGACGTCGATAAACAGCTCGGCGCGGTTCAGATCAGCGTGCGCTTTCAAGCCGCCCGCGGCGCGACAGCTTTGTTCGGCCCGTCGGGTGCGGGCAAGACTTCGGTCGTCAACATGATCGCTGGATTGCTCGCACCGGATCGCGGCTCGATCACGCTCGATGACATGGTGCTGTTCGACTCCGGCAAAGGCATCAACGTGCCGCCGCACCGGCGTCGCATCGGCTATGTGTTCCAGGAAGGCCGGTTGTTTCCGCACCTCAGCGTGCGCCAAAATCTCGACTACGGACGCCGCATGGGCCGCCATTCGCGCGATCCAGGCGAATTCGAACGCATCACGGCGCTGCTCGATATCGCGCCGTTGCTCGATCGCCGGCCGGGAAAATTATCCGGCGGCGAGCGCCAACGTGTCGCGGTCGGCCGCGCTTTGTTGATGCGCCCGCTGTTGTTGCTGCTCGACGAGCCGCTGGCAGCGCTCGATGCCGGCCACAAGCGCGAAATCCTGCCCTATCTCGTACGCTTACGCGACGATGCCGGAATTCCGATCGTCTATGTCAGTCACATGCCGGCAGAAGTACGCCGCATTGCCACGACTGTGGTGCGGCTCGATGCCGGCCGCGTCGCCGCCACCGGCGGCGTCGAACTTCTCAAAGATGCTGAGGAGGACTCGTTCGCGTGATACCGGCTTCGCGTTTGGCGAAGTCAGGCATGACCAATCGCGTGTTGTCCTTAAGGACCACGTCGGATTATGAACGGGCGATGGATCCTGCTCCTCCCCTGACAACACAGCATTCAACATTGCTAGGCGTGCTCTGCGGTGCCGGCGCGGCACTGTGCTGGTCGCTTGGTTTTGTCGCCGCGCGCCAGGGTATCCTGGCCGGCGTGTCGCCGCTCGTCCTGGCGCTGCATCGCTACGTTTGGCCGGGATTGGCGCTTATTCCGGTCCTCGCCGCTGATGGTTTTGGCGATCTCGGCGGTATGGGTTGGCGGCGCGGCGTCGTCATCACGATCTTCGGCGGCCTGCCGCTCGCGCTGTGGAGCTACTACGGCTACGTCTATGTGCCGCTCGGTCACGGCGCCATCATTCAGCCGTCCTGCGCGGCGCTCGGCGGCCTGGTTCTGGCGAGCCTCGTCCTCAAGGAAAACCTGCCGCCGCGCCGCATTGTCGGCGCGCTGGCGATGGTTGCCGGACTTGTCATGATCGGCATCGAAGCGCTTCACACGATGGGCGCGCAAGGACTGCTCGGCGACATGTTTTTCGTCGCCGCCGGCGGCTTCTTCGCAGTCTTCGGCATGCTGCTGCGGCTGTGGCGAATTCCGGCGACGCGAGCCATGGCGGTAACAAGCGTGCTTTCGCTTGCCGGCTTGCCGCTCATGCTATTCGACCTCGATAATTTCCTGTCCGCCGGACTCTTTGAGAATCTGATGCAGGCGGTGGTGCAGGGCGCGTTTGCCGGCGCCGGCGCGATCTACCTTTTCACCCGCGCCGTGATCCTGCTCGGCGCCGGCCGCGCCGCGCTGTTCCCCGCGCTGGTTCCGCCGTTCACGCTGCTGATCGGCGCCGTGATGATCGGCGAGATTCCGAGTCTGTGGCAGCTCATCGGACTTGCGATCGTGCTCGCCGGATTTTGGCTGACGCAGAAAGGCTAATGTCATTCGGCGTCATTGCGAGGAGCAAAGCGACGAATCCAGAACGGCGGTGCCGACTGGATTGCTTCGCTTCGCTAGCAATGACAAGGTAAATCACGCCGCCTTGCGGTTCGTGAGGAACTCGCCCATGCGATCGAGCGCCTTCAAAATATTCTCGGTCGAGTTGGCGTAGGACACGCGCATATAGCCTTCGCCGAGAATGCCGAAATCCGGTCCGCCGATGAGCGCGACGCCGGCGTCTTCGAGAAGCGCGGAGGCGAGCGGCTTCGCTTTCCAGCCGGTGCGCTTGATATTGGGGAACGCGTAGAACGCGCCTCTGGGCGTCGCGCAAGACGTGCCGGGAAGTTTGTTGAGACCCGCGACCACGATTTTGCGCCGCTTGTCGAACTCGGCGACCATCTTGATCGCTTCGTCCTGCGGGCCGGTCAGCGCCGCGAGCCCGGCATATTGCGCCGAGGCGTTGACGCAGGAATGCAGATTCACCGCGAGCTTGCGCGCGTAGTCGTAGAGCTTGCCCGGCCAGATCGCGTAACCGAGCCGCCAGCCGGTCATGGCGTATGTCTTCGACCAGCCGTTGAGCAGGATCAGGCGGTCGCGGATCGACGGATAGGACAGGAGGCACACATGGGTTTCGCCGTCGTAGACCATGTGGTCGTAAATCTCGTCCGACATCACCGTGACGTCGGGAAACCGCTCGAGCCCGGCGACGAGCTTGTCGACTTCGGCCTTTGGCGTCACGCCGCCGGTCGGATTGGCGGGCGAATTGAGAATGAGAAGCCGCGTCTGCGGCGTAATCAGCTTGAGCGTTTCCTCGGCCGAGAACGCGAAATTGTTTTCTTCGCGGATCGGCACCGGAATCGGCCGCGCGCCGGTATATTCGATCATCGAGCGATAGATCGGAAAGCCGGGATCCGGATACAGAATATCCGCGCCCGGTTCGCCGAACATTAGGATCGACATGAACATGGTCGGCTTGCCGCCTGGCATGATCATCACTTCGTCGGGCGACACGTTGACCTTGAATCGCTTGCCGAGGTCAGCGGCTACCGCTTCGCGTAATGGCAGGATGCCGACGGCTGGCGTGTAACCGTGATGGCCGTCGCGTAGCGCCTTCACCGCCGCTTCGACGATGAAATCCGGCGTGCGGAAATCCGGCTGGCCGATGCCGAGATTGATGATGTCGCGGCCCTGCGCCACCAGATGCATGGCGCGCGCCAGCACGGCAAAGGCGTTCTCCTCACCGATGCGATCGAAAGCGGCGACGGTTTTCAGCATGGCGTTCCCCCGGCGACTTATTTACAGCGCGGCAGTTCAACCCAATCGCAAGCCAAATGCAAATATCGCAATTGCAACCTAACGCGCCCCGCTCCGATCGATGCTCCCCTAAAAGCTGGAAGCCCCGGACGAGGTCCGGGGCTTCCAACGCATTCAAACTCGACGGACGGAAATGGCTCAGTAGCCGAGATTGAATTCAGCGCCGGACTCCAGCGACTGTGCGGTGCCGGTGCGGCCAACCCCGCCATTGGGATAGTGCAGGACAGGACCCTGCTGGATGGCGCTGGTTCCGGCATCATTCTGCTGCTGCTGCTGGGTCGAGACGTGCCGGTGCGTCTTCGCCAAGGCTGGCGTCGCGAGCATTGCGATGGCGATGGCGACGGCGGACAAGGCCAATTTCATGTTCAGAGATTTCATTTTCCGATTCTCCGTTTCGCGGTCACCCTTGCCGCACGATTTGGCGCCGCACAATGGCGTTTCGTCCACTGATGCGTCACTAAATTGTTATTGAAATCAGTATGTTAATGCGAAATTTATGTCGATGTCTATGGTGCTTCGCCGCGTCGCAGCAAGTGCAAGGTCGCGCTTTAAAAAAGCCGCGCTGGGCTGCAGTTTGCGAGCCACACGGGGACCGGCAGCTTGTTATTTTAGTCGCGGCGCCGAACCTGCAGGATCACCGCGCTCGCACTGACGTTAAATCGCTATATCTAATCTAAGCGGCGGGATGGGCGTGTTGCGAAAATCGCATTGCGGACGCATCGGCACAGAGGCATGGAATTCGGAGACGGCGATGGCGAAGAACGGGAAATCGAACGAACAGCAGCCGCACCGTCTGCGCTCGCAGTTGTGGTTCGACAATCCGGAAAATCCCGGCATGACGGCGCTGTATCTGGAGCGCTATCTCAATTACGGCCTCACCCGCGCCGAGCTGACATCGGGCCGGCCGATCGTCGGCATCGCCCAAACCGGTTCCGACTTGAGCCCGTGCAACCGCCATCACATCGAACTGGCGCAACGCGTGCGCGCCGGCATTCGCGATGCCGGCGGCATCGCTTTTGAGTTTCCGGTGCATCCGATTCAAGAGACAGGCAAGCGTCCGACTGCGGCGCTCGATCGCAATCTGGCTTATCTCGGCCTGGTCGAGGTGCTGTACGGCTATCCGCTCGATGGCGTAGTGCTAATGACGGGCTGCGACAAAACCACGCCCGCCTGCCTGATGGCGGCGGCGACCGTCAACACGCCGGCGATCGTGCTGTCCGGCGGGCCGATGCTCGACCATGTCTATAACGGCAAGCTTATGGGTTCGGGCACCTTGATCTGGCAAGCGCGCCAGGATCAGGCGGCAGGCAAGATCGACTACAAGGAATTCATGGACATTGTCGCGGCCTCGGCGCCGTCGATCGGCCATTGCAACACCATGGGCACCGCGTCGACCATGAACGCGCTGGCCGAAGCGCTCGGCATGTCGCTGCCCGGCTGCGCCGCGATTCCGGCGCCGTATCGCGAGCGCGGGCAGATCGCCTATGCGACGGGCGTGCGTGCCGTGGAAATCGTGCGCGAGGACCTGAAACCGTCCGATATCATGACGCGCGCCGCTTTCGAAAATGCGATCGTCGCCTGCTCGGCGATCGGCGGCTCGACCAATGCGCCGATTCACATTATCGCCATCGCGCGCCATGTCGGTGTCGAGCTTGCGATCGAGGACTGGGAAAAGATCGGCTACGACGTGCCGCTCGTCGTCAACATGCAGCCGGCCGGCGATTATCTCAGCGAGGATTATTTTCGTGCCGGCGGGCTGCCGGCGGTGATGCACGAACTCCTGACGGCGGGGCGACTGCATGGAGATGCACGCACCATCAACGGCAAGACGGTCGCCGAAAATGTCGGCCGCGCCAAAACCCGGAACGCCGAGGTCATTTGGCCCTACGACAAACCGATGAAGGCGCAAGCGGGCTTTAAAGTTCTGCGCGGCAATCTGTTCGATTCCGCGATCATGAAAACGAGCGTGATCTCGGACGAATTCCGCCAGCGCTATCTTTCCAATCCGAAGGATTTGAACGTCTTTGAAGGCCGCGCCGTGGTGTTCGATGGGCCTGAGGATTATCACCGGCGCATCGACGATCCGGCGCTCGCCATCGACGAGCATACGATTCTGTTCATGCGCGGTGCCGGACCGATCGGTTATCCGGGCTCCGCCGAAGTGGTCAACATGCAGCCGCCGGCGGCGCTGATCAAACGCGGCGTGACGGCGCTCCCCTGCGTCGGCGACGGCAGGCAGTCCGGAACCTCGGGTTCGCCGTCCATTCTCAACGCGTCGCCGGAAGCGGCCGCGGGCAGCGGACTGGCGCTATTGAAAACCGGCGACCGCGTGCGCATCGATCTCAACGAGGGCAGTGCCGATATCCTGATCTCCGCCGACGAACTGGCGGCGCGGCGCGCCGCGCTGCAAAAGGACGGCGGCTATCATTACCCGCCGAGCCAGACACCGTGGCAGGAAATCCAACGCGCCATGGTCGATCAGCTTGCCAGCGGCATGGTCTTGGAGCCAGCAGTGAAGTATCAGCGTGTCGCGCAGAAATTCGTGCCGCGCGATAGTCACTGACTTGAGCAGCCATGACCGGGACCCGTCCTTCGACTTCCGACAAGCGGAAAACTTTCCGCAAACTCCACGAATCGGGCTGCTTCGTCATTCCTAATCCGTGGAACATCGGCAGCGCGCGTTACCTGCAAGGCCTCGGCTTTCCGGCACTGGCGACGACAAGCTCCGGCTATGCCCATTCGCAGGGCTACGCCGACGGTGCGCTGAGCCTCGATCAGGTGCTCGCGCATTTCCATGAGATTGCGGTAGCTGCCGACGTGCCGCTCAACGCCGATTTCGAGGACGGTCTCGCCGGCGATCTCGACGGCTTGGCGCAAAACGTGACGCGGTGCATCGCCACCGGCGTTGCCGGTTTGTCGATCGAGGATTCTCCGGGGGTCCCGCTCTACGATCTCGATACCGCCCTCGCGCGGGTCAAGGCGGCGCGGGCGGCAATCGATCGCGCCGGCGGCGACGTGGTTTTCACCGCGCGCGCGGAAGGATTTATCCGCGGCGTGCCCGATCTTGACGATGTCATCCGGCGCCTGAAGGCCTATGCCGCGGCCGGCGCCGATTGCCTCTATGCGCCGGGCATCAAGACCCGCGAGCAGATCGAGGCGGTGGTCAAGGCGGTGGCGCCGAAGCCGGTGAATTTTCTCAACAGCGGCGCCTTCGGCTTCAAGGTGAGCGATCTGGCGGCGATGGGCGTGCGCCGGATCAGCGTCGGCGGCTCGCTCGCCCGCGTGGCGATGCATGCCTTCATCCGAACCGCGACCGAGATCGCCAAGGACGGCAAGTTCGACGGCTTCGCCGCCTTGATCACCAATCCGGAGCTGAACAAGTTTTTCGACGAAGATCGCAAGCGGGACTCTTCACGATGACCGCTTCCGAACCTCATCCGCAAACCGGCCAGCCCATCGGTTTGCCGGTCGCAGATCCGAAGCCCGCGCCGCTTCCCGGCCCGGTGACGCTGAAGGGCCGCTATGGCCGCCTTGAAAAGCTCGGTATCGAGCACGCCGCCGATATTTGGGCGGCGTTCTCTGGGCACGACCGCGTCTGGACCTATATTGCGAAAGATGGACCATTCGTAACTTTCGAGGAATTTTCGCCGTTCCTGGCGATGCGAGCGGCGGCGCAGGATCCTTATGCTTATGCGATCGTCGACATGGCCGATCGTGCCGTCGGCTACGTGACGCTGTTGCGAATCGTGCCGGAGCATCGGGTGATTGAGGTCGGCCATGTGCTCTATTCGCCGGCGCTGCAACGCACGCCGCTCGGCACCGAAACTCAATACTTTTTGGCGCGTTACGTGTTCGAGACGTTGGGCTACCGGCGCTACGAGTGGAAATGCGATGCATTGAACGCGCCATCCCGGCGTGCCGCGCTTCGCTACGGCTTCGTCTACGAAGGGACGTTCCGCCAATACATGATCGCCAAGAGCCGCAACCGCGACAATGCCTGGTTCTCCATGCTCGACAGCGAATGGCCGGTCCGCAAAGCCAATTTCGAGCGCTGGCTTGCGCCGGAGAATTTCGACAGTGACGGCCGCCAAAAAGTCAGTCTCGCGGCGTTGAACGCGCAGAAGGGTGCAAATTCATGAGTAACAGGCTGCAAAATAAAATCGCGCTGGTGACCGCGGCCGGTCAGGGCATCGGCCGCGCTATTGCCGAGGCCTTCATTGCCGAAGGAGCGAGTGTCATCGCAACTGATTTGGCTGACGATAAGCTCAAGGACCTCAACGCCAAGAAGCGCCAAAAGCTCGACGTGCTCGCGCAGGACAATATCGACGCGCTGGCAAAAACCATTGCCGGTGAATTCGGCGCGCTCGATATTCTGGTCAACTGCGCCGGCTATGTGGCCAACGGCTCGGTGCTCGATTGTACCGACAAGGATTGGGATTTTTCCTTCGACCTCAATGTCAAGTCGATGCACCGCATGATCAAGGCATTCCTGCCGGCGATGCTGGATAAGAAAAAGGGTTCGATCGTCAATATCTCCTCAGCGGTGTCGTCGATCCGCGGCGTGCCCAACCGCTACGCCTATGGCACGACCAAAGCGGCGGTGATCGGACTGACCAAGGCCGTCGCCGCCGACTTCATCAAGCAGGGCATCCGTTGCAACGCGATCTGCCCCGGCACCATCGAATCACCGTCGCTCGAAGAGCGCATCGCGGCGGCGGCGAAGGAGACCGGCAAGTCGATGGAAGCGGTGCGTCAGGATTTTATCGGCCGCCAGCCGATGGGCCGGTTGGGCAGGGCGCAGGAAGTTGCTGCGCTCGCCCTCTTCCTCGCGAGCGACGAAGCAAGCTACATTACCGGCCAGCCGCATCTCGTCGACGGCGGGATGGCGCTGTAGATCGTCATTCCGGGGCGCGCGAAGCGCGAGCCCGGAATCCATACTCACTGTGCTGGAAGCGGGCTCTGTGCAAATTCTGATAGATTCGTGGTTATGGATTCCGGGCTCCTCGCTGCGCTCGGCCCCGGAATGACGGTGACTGACCCATGCACATTCTAATCACCGGAGCCGCGGGGATGATCGGGCGCAAGCTTGTGACGCGCCTCGTCACTGACGGCGCGCTCAATGGCAAGCCGATCGATAAGCTCACATTGATTGACATCGTCGCGCCGCAAAAGCCCGAAAAATTCTCCGGCAAAGTCGAGACCGCCGCCGCGGATATTGCCGACGCGGCTGCCGTGCGTTCGGCCGTCGCCGGCCGGCCCGACGTTATTTTTCACCTCGCGGGCGTGGTCTCGGGCGAAGCCGAGCTCGATTTCGAGAAGGGCATGCGAGTCAATCTTGACGGCTCGCGCGTGCTGCTTGAAGCGGTCCGTAGCATTGGCGGCGGCTATTGCCCGCGGCTCGTCTTTACTTCCTCAATCGCGGTGTATGGCGCGCCGTTCCCGGATGCGATTGGCGACGACTTTGCCCTGACGCCACTGACATCCTACGGCGCCCAGAAAGCGGCTACCGAGCTTCTTCTCGCCGATTATACCCGGCGCGGCTTTGTCGACGGCGTCGGCATTAGGCTGCCAAACATCGTGGTGCGGCCGGGCAAGCCGAACAAGGCGGCTTCCGGTTTCTTTTCCGGCATCATTCGTGAGCCGCTGGCCGGGCAAGAGGCAGTGCTGCCGGTCGACGAAAGCGTGGGGAATTGGCATGCGAGCCCACGCGCGGCAGCCGGATTTCTTGTTCATGCCGCAGGCCTCGATGCCGCAAAACTCGGGCCGCGCATCAATCTGGCGATGCCGGGTGTCTACTGCACCGTGGCCGACCAGATTGCCGCTTTGCGCCGGATCGCTGGCGAGAAGGTTGCCGCCCGCATCCGCCGTGAACCCGATCCGCTGATCGTGCGCATTGTCGCCGGCTGGCCGAAACGCTTCGACCCGCGCCGTGCGATCGCACTCGGCTTCAAGGCGGAAAACTCCTTCGACGAGATCATCCGCATTCATATCGAGGAGGATTTAGGCGGCAAAATCGCCGCCTGAGGCCGGGCTCGATTTGCTTGCGTTGCGTCCGCCTATGCTTACATTGCTGGCTGAAACTCCAACACACTTCACCACGCCATGACCTATGTCGACGCGTCCTGTGCGCCGCTGCGAAAAACCGGCCAGATCAAGATCCACGGCGCCGACGCCTTCGAAGGCATGCGCAAGGCGGGCCGGCTCGCCGCCGAATGCCTCGACATGCTGGTCGGCCAGATCAAGCCGGGCGTCACCACCGAGCATATCGACCGGCTGATATTCGAGTTGGGCATGGATCACGGCGCCATGCCGGCGACGCTGATGTATCGCGGCTACCGGAAGTCGACCTGCACGTCGGTCAACCATGTGGTCTGCCATGGCATCCCGTCGGAAAAGCCGCTGCGCGAAGGTGACATCGTCAATGTCGATGTGACGTTGATCCTCGACAATTGGCATGGCGATTCAAGCCGCATGTACGCCGTCGGCGAGGTTCCCCGCCGCGCCGAGCGGCTGATCGAAGTCACTTATGAGGGTATGATGCGCGGCATTGCCGCGATCAAGCCCGGCGGCACGTCCGGCGACGTCGGCCACGCGATCCAATCTTACGTCGAAGCCCAGCATATGAGCGTGGTGCGCGATTTCTGCGGCCACGGCCTCGGCCGGCTGTTCCACGACGAGCCGAACATCGTGCATATCGGCCGGCCGGGCGAGGGCATCGTGCTCAAGCCGGGCATGTTCTTCACCGTCGAGCCGATGATCAATCTCGGCCGCCCGCATGTGAAGGTGTTATCCGACGGCTGGACCGCGGTCACGCGCGACCGCTCGCTCTCGGCGCAGTTCGAGCACTCGGTCGGCGTCACCGACACCGGGGTCGAAATCTTCACGCTGTCACCCAGGGGCCTCGACAAGCCGCCTTACCCGGCCTGATTGCACTTCCAGCGCGTTCTACCCGATTGCAAATTCTTCTAATCCGGGCATCCTTGAGAAACGCGATTGTCGCCGTGTGGCCAGCGCGGCGTGATTGAGGTTGCGGCCGAGTTCCATGCAGGAAAAAAAGCCCGACAGCGAAGACGGCTTTGCCGACGCCACGCCGCATCACATCGGCCATCGCGAACGCCTGCGCGACCGCTTTCGCGAGGCCGGCTCCGATGCGCTGTCGGATTACAAGCTCCTCGAGCTGCTGCTGTTTCGCGTGCTGCCGCGGCGCGACGTCAAGCCGCTCGCCAAATCGCTGCTCGAAAAATTCGGCTCATTCGCCGAGGTGATCGCCGCGCCGGAGGCGCGGCTCGCCGAGGTGAAGGGGCTGGGCGAAGCCTGCATCACCGATCTCAAGGTCGTGCAGGCGGCGGCGAGCCGGCTGTTGCGCGGCGCGGTGAAGAAGCGGCCGGTGCTGTCGTCGTGGTCGACCGTGCTCGATCATTGCCGCACCGTGCAGGCCTTCGCCGACCGCGAGCAGTTCCGCGTGCTGTTCCTCGACAAGCGCAATCAACTCATCGCCGACGAATTACAGCAGACCGGCACCGTCGATCACACGCCGGTCTATCCGCGCGAAGTGATCAGCGCGCACTGGAGCTGTCAGCGACCGCCATTATTCTCGTGCACAATCATCCATCCGGCGATCCGACGCCGTCACGCGTCGATATCCAAATGACGCAACAGATCGTCAAGGTTGCGGACCCGCTCGGCATTTCCGTGCACGATCACATCATCGTCGGCAAGGACGGGCACGCGAGCTTGAAGGGGTTGAAGCTGATTTGATCACGCACGGCCGACGACCTTGCCGACAATCGCGCCGGCGTCAGCGGGTGCACCATCGCTCGTCCACGCCACATAGCGATCCGGCCGCACCAGGATCAGCTTCGCCTCATAAGCGGTCCGCCCATCGCTGTAGCTGTCGCGCACGATCTTGAGCGGGACGCGTAGTTTTCGCGCCGCCTTTTCGAATGCCGTCAGCGTTCGATTGTCGGAATCGAAAGCAAATAAGGTGAAATCTGCGCTGAGCTCCTCGAACACATTGCGTCCGGAGGAGAGAAGCTGCGGCGGCAAGTGATGCCCGGCGCGCGCCTTGAATGTGTGCGAGCCATGGGCGCTGCTCGCGCCGCCGGGCGGTCCGAACACGATCGGCGAGCCTTCGTAATGCGGCTCGTAGGTCATGACGCGCGGTGCGGCGGCATTGGCGTGCTCGTTCCACGCCCGTTCGAACTCGGCGCGGTCGCGCTCCGGGCTGTAGCGATCCATGAACTCGCAGTCGCGCCGGATGCCCGCCTCGATGAAATCCTCCGCCGTCTCCTTGAAAATCGGGCGGCGTTCCTCGGTATAGGTGCGCAACAGCGCGTCGCTGCCCCAGCCTTGCAGCTTGGCGGCGAGCTTCCAGCCGAGATTGACCACGTCGTCGAGGCCGTTGTTGAGACCGTAGGCGCCGTAAGGCGGATGCGAATGCGCGGCGTCGCCGGCAATGAAAACGCGGCCGGCCTGGTAGTTCTCCGCCACCGCGATACGCAGATCCCAGAACCCGACATAGTCGAAGTCGCAGGCGAAGGAAAAGCCCGCGGCCTTCTGCAACAGGCCGTGAAAATCGTAATTATCCCGCGTGGTATTGGCAGGCACCGGCGAATGAAAGAACCAGCTCTCGCCTAAGTCGACGCGGCCGAAGAACTGCCAATAGCCATGTAAATCGGGATGGAGCACACGATAGGTGGAGCGCGGCGGAAAACGCTCGAGCTTCTGGTGCAACTCGCGCGAACGAAACAGCGCGAGCACCATCAGCTCGTTGAAATCGGCGCCGCCGCGTTCGATGCCGGTCTCTTTGCGGACCATGGAGTTGCTGCCGTCGCAGCCGATCGCATAGTCGGCTTGCAGGACTTCGCGTTTGCCGCCGCCGTCCTCGGCGATGGCGACGCGCACGCCGTTATCGTCCTGCTCGATCGTCTCCGCGATCCAGCCGAACCGCGCGTCGACATTGCCGAGCTCTGTCACGCGCGCGCGCAGCACATATTCGCTCTGGTATTGCGGCAATCTCTCATTGTTTTGGAAATAGTATGAATTGACGATCTCGCGTAGCGGCGGCGCGTACCAATATTCGCTGTTGAGGTCGCGATAGGCGACGATGCCGCTCATCGGATAGGACGGCGGCAACAGCCGCGCGGCGCTTAATTTGTCGGCGACACCCCAAAAATAGAAATGCTCCACGGAGCGCTGCGTCAGGTTTTGCCCCTTCGGGATGCGCTGCGGTTCACGCCGGCGTTCCACCAGCGCGCAGGAAATTCCGCGCTGCCCGAGTTCGACCGCGAGCGCCGTGCCGACGGGGCCGCCGCCGACGATAACGACCTGATGCCGTTTTTTCATTGCAATTGATTTATCCGACGCATTCGCCCGCTACTGCCGCACCAGCAGAACCGGATCGGATGACTCAGGGACACGTTGCCAGCTATTGGCGTCGGTTTCCTCGAACTGCCACGACTCGCCGCGTTGCGACAGCAGGACCAATTCGCCCTCGTCCATGCGCCAGGCTACGGGACTAAAGCGCGTGACCAGGGCATCGCCGCACCCCGGCTTGATCTTCAACGCCAAAGCATCCGGCCCGGCGGGGTTTTTGGCCAATGTCAGCACGCACGTCGGCTTGCCGGTCGCGCGTGCGACGGCCCAATCGCCGGCCATGTCGTCAGTCGAGCGCATCGGCGCCGCGGCGGCGGTTTGCAAAATGTAGCGGCCCTCTTCCGGCGTGAAGCCGTCATACATGCCGCTTTCGACCTCGGTGAGCTCGACCACCGAATTACCGCGCGCATCGATCAGGCGCAGACTGCCGTAATTGTCGATCGCCCAGCCGGCCATATCCTTGGTGGACGGGAACAGGTTGGGGCAGTTCTTGTCGATGTCGAGCCGATAACCGCCGGTCACGGCGTCGGTGCGGAAATTGAAGTGGCAGATCTTGTCGTGATCGGCATTGGAGAATTCCCAGGTGCCGACCAGGGCGTTGGCGGCGTCGCTCAATCCATTTTGCGGTTGCGGATTTTGCGGTTGCGGATTTTGCGTCGGCACGCTCGGTGCCGGCGTGTCCGTCGGCGCGTTTTGCGCGAAGCTGACGCCGCCGCAAAGGCTCGCGGCAATGGCGACTGCAATGATAGCGCCGTACCTCATGCAACCCTAGCTCTTGCTCCAGGCCCGCCACGGCGTTTCCGGCACCGGCGTCAGCGGCGGCTTGCCCGCGGCCCAAGCCGCAATATTGTCGACGACGAGTTGGTCCATCTTGTCGCGCGTGTGGACGGACGCCGAGCCGAGATGGGGAAACAGCACGACGTTGTCCATCTCGATCAGCTCTTTCGGCACATCCGGCTCTTTGACAAAGACGTCTAAACCCGCCGCCGTGATCCGCTTGTCCTTGAGCGTCTTGATCAAGGTCGGCTCGTCGACCACCGAGCCGCGCGCCATATTGATCAGGATGCCGCTTGGTCCGAGCGCATCGAGCACTTCGGCATTGATCATGTTTTGGGTCGAAGCGCCGCCCGGCACGATGACCATGAGCGTGTCGACGTCGCGCGCCATGTCGATGAGCTTCGGATAATGGCGGTAGGCGACTTCGGGCCGCTTGTGCCGCGTGTGATAGACCACCGGCACGCCGAACGCTTCGAGCCGCCGCGCGATGGCTTGGCCGATGGCGCCCATGCCGACCATGCCGACGGTGCGATTGCGCAACGTTGCCTTGCTCAGCGGATAGCCCTTCTGCAGCCACTTCCCGGCGCGCAGGTAGCGCTCGGCCTGGGGAAACTCCCGCACCGTGCACAACAGCAAGCCGAGCGCGGTGTCGGCGACTTCCTCGGTCAAGACCTCGGGCGTGTTGGTGACGATGATGTTATGCGCGGCCGCATATTTGACGTCGACATGGTCGTAACCAACACCGAAGCTGGAAATGATCTCAAGCTTCGGAAAGCGTTCAAGGAGGCTTGCCGACATCTGCCCTTGAGCGCAGGCGATCGCCCGCACCTTGCCGTGTTCGGCAATAAAGGCGTCGCGATCGCTCGCGTCCACGGCCTTATAAACGGTGCAAGCCGTATCGAGGCCCTTCACGATTGTCGGTTTCGCCGGACCGAAGAGCACGACCTCACGTCTGTCGGTAGCCATTCGCCATCCTCACACCAGCATGCTCACCGGCAATTCGATAAGAGCTTTGATGACCGCCAAAAGCTGCGCGCCAAGCGCGCCATCGAGCACGCGATGGTCGCATGACAGCGTCACGCTCAGCATGCCGACAAAGGCGACGCCGCCGTCGTCCTTCTCGATCGCCTGCCGGCGCGCGGCGCCGACCGCGAGGATAGTCGAGTGCGGCGGATTGATAATAGCGGTGAATTCGCGGACGCCGTGCATGCCGAGATTCGAGATCGCCGACGCCCCGCCCTGATAATCCGCGGGCTTTAGCTTCTTGTCGCGCGCCCGTGCCGAAAGATCCTTCATCTCGGCCGAGATCGCGGTGAGCGATTTGGTCTCGGCATTGCGCACGACGGGCGTGATCAACCCGCCGTCGAGCGCCACGGCGACGCCGACATCGGAGTGCTTGAAGCGCAAGATGCGGTCGCCGGCCCAGACTGCATTGGCTGCCGGCACGCGTTGCAATGCCAGCGCCAGCGCGCGGATAACGAAATCGTTGACCGAAAGCTTGAAAGCCGGGTTGCCGTCCTTGGCCTTCGGCGCGGCGCCGTTGGCCTCCTCGCGCAGCGCGATCAGCCGGTCGATGGCGACGTCGGCCATGAGATAGAAATGTGGGACGGTCGCGGCCTGCGTCAGCCGCGCTGCGATGGTGCGGCGCATGCCGTCGAGCGGCACTTCCTGGTAGCAGTCCGATGCGTACAGCGCTTTGATCTCGTCGGCGCCCGGTCCCGCCGCGAGGCTGCCCGCGCCCGCGCGCGACGCCCGTGGCGCATCCTCGACGTCGCGCGCGACGATCCGGCCATGCGGGCCGGAACCGCGGATGCCCGTCAGCTCGATTCCGGCCTCGCCGGCCAGCCGCCGCGCCAGCGGGGTGACGGTGACGCCGCCCGGCAAGCGCGCCGTACCGAAATTGTGCTCGGGCGTGCGCACTTCGAAGAACGGATCGAGCTTGATGGGGCGCGTGTCTTGGTGCGCCCCCGTCGGTTTTTGTCGCGGCGTTTCTTGGTGAGTTTCTTGGCGTGTTTCTTGGCGTGTTTCTTGGCGTTTCGGTGCAACCGGCGCCGCAGCCGGAGCCGGCGGCTTTGCCGCTGGCGCAGCGGGCGCCGGCGCACCTGCGGCCGCTCCCGCGCCATCGGCGATCACCGCGACCACGGCGCCGACCAGCGCCACTTCGCCCTCCAAGACTCGGATTTCGCTCAGCACTCCGGCCGTGGTCGACGGCACTTCCATCGAGACCTTATCGGTTTCGATCTCGAACAGATTGTCACCCGGCTTGACCGGCTCGCCGGCCGATTTGAACCATTTGGTGATTTTTCCCTCGGCGACGGTCTCGCCGAGTTGCGGCATCAGGACGTCCATATTCACAATCCTCGAAGCCGCATCACTTGATCCGCTGCCACACCACTTCTTGCGTGGTGCCGACCGGCCGCAAGATCAGCCGATCCTCGACGAACTCGTAACCGCGCACCACGTCGCCCTTGTCGCCGGGCTGCACGTTGCCCTGGCGATGATGCGTGACCGTGCGCGCGCTCTCGTCGACCGAATAGGTGCCGAAATAGGCGATGTGGTTGGCGAGCGCGGCCTTGGCTTCGGCCGGCGTTGGCTCCTTGCCGGCGCGCGTCACTTCGCGATCGGGCGCGACGTGACAGGCCATGTGGCCGTGAGCGTCGTAGATGATAATGCCCTTCGGATTGACGCCGCGCGCCGGGTCGGACTTGCCGTCGAAGGTCGTGCGCAGATAGCGCCACGAGCCGATCAGGCGTTGCGCCGCGGTTTGGCTATGTGCGTTCACCAGGTCACCGAGATGTATTGCGTTTCCAGAAATTCCATCAGCCCTTCATGGGCGCCCTCGCGGCCGAGGCCGGACTGCTTGACGCCGCCGAACGGGGCCGCGGGATCGGAAACGATGCCGCGATTGAGCCCGATCATGCCGAAATCGAGTTTCTCGGAGACGCGCATGCCGCGGCTGAGATCCTTGGTGTAGAGGTAAGCGACCAGCCCATATTCGGTGGCGTTGGCGCGCGTGATCACCTCGTCCTCAGATTTGAAGCTCTGCAGCGAGGCGACCGGGCCGAAGATTTCCTCGTTCAGCATCTTTGAGTCGTTGGACACATTCGAAAGCACGGTGGCCGGATAAAAGAAGCCGGGGCCGCCGGGCGCTTTGCCGCCGGTGAGCACCTTGGCGCCTTTCTGCACCGCGTCGTCGACCAGCTCGATCACCTTGTCGCGGCCGTCCTTGTTGACCAGCGGACCCAGCGCTACGCCGTCATCGAGGCCGTTGCCCATTTTCAGGCCCGACATTTTGGCGGTCAGTTTCTTGGCAAACTCGTCATGGACTTTTTCATGCACGTAGAAGCGGTTTGCGGCGGTGCAGGCTTCGCCCATATTGCGCATCTTGGCGATCATGGCGCCTTCGATGGCGGCGTCGATGTCGGCATCGTCGAATACGATGAAGGGCGCATTGCCGCCGAGCTCCATGGCCGGCTTGACGATCGAGTCGGCGGCTTCGTGCAGCAGCTTGCGGCCGACTTCGGTCGATCCGGTGAACGAAACGACCCGCACGCGAGAATCATGCAGCATGGCGCTCACCACTTTGCCGGACGAGCGCGACGGGATGACGTTGACGACGCCGGTCGGTACGCCGGCTTCCTCCAGGATCGGCATCAGCGCCAGCATGGTGAGCGGCGTATCGGAAGCGGGCTTGAGCACGACCGGGCAGCCAGCGGCCAGCGCCGGTCCGATCTTGCGGGTCGCCATGGCCGCCGGGAAATTCCACGGCGTCACCAGCACCGCGATGCCGGCCGGCTTGTGATGCACCAAAATGCGGGCGCCGGTGGATGGTGCGACGGAATTCTGGCCGATATTGCGCACCGCTTCCTCGGCATACCAGCGGAAGAACTCCGCCGCGTAGGCGACCTCGCCGCGCGAGTCGGACAGCGCCTTGCCGTTTTCGATGGTGATGAGCTTCGCCAGCCGTTCAGCGTCGCGCATGATCAGTTCAAACGACTTGCGCAACACCTCGGCGCGTTCACGCGGCTTCTTGGCGGCCCAGCCGGGGAATGCGGCGCTTGCCGCGTCGAGCGCGGCTTTGGCGTCCTCAATCGTCGCACTCGCGACCGAGGCGACTTTGTTCTCGGTTGCCGGATCGATGACGTCGAACCGTCCGCCGTCGGAAGATTTGCGCCACTTGCCGCCGATCCACAGATCGGTCGGGACGTTGGCGAGCAGATTGTCGTACATGGCACTAATCCCTTTCGGCACTCATCCTATTGCTACTGATTTCGGCGCGGCGCTACTTGCCGCGCTTCAGCTCGACAAGAATGTTTTGATAGCGCTCATCGGTGAGGTTGCGTAGCTCATGCTTCTGGCCGGCATCTTGCCAGATCACGCCGCCGGGCTTGTCGTTGGCGATGTAAGATTTGCCCTGCACGTTCTCGATCTCGGCCTTGCCGCCGGTGACGTTGATGATGATGTAATCCATCGTGTGATGATGCCACGCCTTTTTGCCGCGCGGCTCCACGCGCATGTCCCACACCCGAACTTCGTCGTTCTCGAAGATAACTTCGGTGCCGATCGGCCCGTTCGGATTTTCGCGACTCGGTTCGTTTGCCATGATCGTCCTTGCGTCAGGAGCCAAAGTCATGAACCAAGACTGCGTTGCACCCGATCGGCAATCCGATCGACGCTTGGCAGCGCGAGATCTTCGAGAATGTCGGCGGCCGGCAGCGGAATATGCGGCGTCGTGATCCGCACCGGCGGGCCGTCGAGTTCGTAGAACGCCTCGTCGGCTACTATGGAGACGATCTCCGCGCCCCAGCCGCACAGCCGCGGATTTTCCTCCACGGTGAACAGGCGATGCGTGCGCGCGACCGAGCCGAGGATGGTCTGGGTATCGAGCGGCACCAGCGAGCGCACGTCGATCACTTCGCAGTCGATGCCGTGCTCCGATTTCAGCTTCTCCGCCGCCGCAACCGCGCGGGGCACCATCAGAGCGAGCGCAACGATCGTGGCGTCCTTGCCCGGCCGCACGATAGAAGCGGTGCCGAGCTTGTCGAGAATCTCACCGTCCGGCACCTCGCCCTTGGTCGCATAAAGCGACTTATGCTCGAGGAAGATCACCGGATCTGGATCGCGTACCGCTGCAGCGAGGAGCCCGATCACGTCGCGCGGTGTCGACGGCGCCACGACCTTCAGTCCCGGAATCATCATGCACCAGTTTTCGACGCTCTGCGAATGCTGCGCGCCGAAGCGCGCGCCGCCGCCATTGCCGGTGCGCACGACCAGCGGACATTTGACCTGGCCGTTCGACATATAGCGGCTTTTCGAGAACTCGTTAGCGATGTAATCGAAGCAGACCGCGAAAAAATCAGAGAACATGATCTCCGCGATCGGCTTCAGCCCGGTCATCGCCGCGCCCATCGCGGCGCCGAGGATCGCCTGCTCGGAGATCGGCGTGTCGCGCACGCGCAACGGACCGAACTGGTCGTATAAACCGACTGTCGCCTTGAACACGCCACCAGCCTTGCCGATGTCCTCGCCGAGGAAAACCACGTCGGGATCGCGCGTCATCTCTTGCGCAATGCCGCGCACCACGGCGTCACGATAGGTCAGTTCCGCCATGCGAAGCCTCCGTCGGCATAGACGTCCGTGGTGAGGATATCGAGCGACGGCGGCGGCGCCGCCTTGCATTGCTCGGTCGCTTCGTCGACGCGCTGTTTGACTTCGGTTTCGATGCCGACAATGACGCTGTCGGCGATGCCGAATTGCTTGAGCCGCTCGCGGTAGATTTTGATGGGGTCGCGCTCTTTCCACTTTTCGAGTTCGCCCTCCGGCCGGTACTTGGCGGGATCGGCGCGCGAATGTCCGCTATAGCGATAAGTCATGCACTCGATGAGGGAGGGACCTTCGCCGGCGCGCGCTTTTTTATAGGCTGCCATGGCGCTGCGATAGACTTCGTCGGCATCGTTGCCGTCGACGATGATGCGCGGCAGCCCGTAGCTTGCGGCGCGGTCGGCGGCGGGATGTTGCACGGCCGTGACGTCGCCGATCGGCGTATATTCCATGTAGAGATTGTTCTCGCAGATGAAGATCACCGGCAGCTTCCACACCGCGGCGAAATTCAGCGCCTCGTGAAAGGCGCCGATATTGGTGGTGCCATCGCCGAAGAAGCACACAGACACATCCTTCTGGCCCTTGTATTGCGCGCGCCACGCCGCGCCGCAGGCGATCGGCAGATGCGCGCCGATGATCGCATAAGAACCCATGACGCCGTGATCGACCGAGGTCAGGTGCATCGAGCCGCCTTTGCCGCGCATCAGTCCATTGTCGCGTTGCATCAGCTCGCCGAGGACCTGCGCGATGGGGACGCCGCGCGCCAGCGTGTGCGCGTGGCCGCGATAGGTGCAGAACGAAAGATCGCCGGGTTGCATGGCCGCGGCGCAGCCGGCGGCGACCGCCTCCTGACCAAGCGAAAGGTGGCTCGTGCCCTTCACCAGGTTTTGCAGGAACAGGTCGAACGCGCGCTGTTCGGCTTCGCGGATCTCGACCTGCATGCGGTACATGCGAAGCCGCGCTTCCTCGCCGATATCATCGTTGAGGCTCGCGTTGGGTGCGAGCGCGCGGTCCTCGGCCTTGGCCATGAAATATCCTCAGGATTCGCCATTTTCTACATAGGGCGCCGGCAACTTAGCGCCAGTTGTGAAGGCGAGGCAATGTCATCCCAATGACGCGTCATGCACTAGCCCGACCCGTGGGCACGATGCCATTTGGCCGCGATGCCGCTTGCGCGCGGCGTCACAAGTTCCTAGTTGACGCATTCGGGAGCTGTCGATGAGCCAAGAATCGTTGGAATCCAGGAAAACCCAAGCCGGATCGGCAGCATACGTTCATCGCTTTTTCGGCGGCCCGCCGTTGGCGGTGGCCGGCCGGCTTATTCTGTTGTCGATCCTGGTCGGCGTCATTCTCGCGGCGATCGGCCTCGACCCGTGGAATATCATCGAGTCGGTCCAGCGGCTCATTCAACAGATTTGGAATATGGGCTTCGACGCCGTGCGCTGGCTGTGGCGGTACTTCCTGCTCGGCGCCGTGATCGTGCTGCCGATCTGGCTCCTCGTCCGCCTCGCCAAGGCGCCGCGCGGGTTGTAAGCGCGCGGCCCGTAATCGCCTATTCGTCGCTCGGCAGACCGGAGGGCTGCGGCCCATCGCCGTCGCCAGGCATCGCGTTATCTCCGCCCATGGAATGATCGCGCGGACCGCTGCCGCCGCGATGACGCCGTCGCCGCCGATGCAGCGGAAAGCGGTCCGGACCATCGAATCCGTTATTTTGTCCTTGCGGCCCATTTTGGCCTTGCGGGCCATTCTGACCCGATCCCTGTTGCGGGGGCTGCTGCTGCGGCTGACCGCCGGTGATGAATGACGGCAGCCGTTCGACGTTGCCGTCGTGCTCCGGCGCCATTTGCTGCGGGCGCGGCTGGAACTGTTGCGGCTGCGGCTGATGTTGCGGCTGATTATGTTGCGGCTGATTATGTTGCGGTTGATGTTGCTGCGGTTGATGTTGCTGCGGTTGATGTTGCTGCGGTTGATGTTGCTGCGGCTGGTAGTGCTGCGGTTGATTATGCTGCTGGTAGTGTTGCGGCTGATGGTTCTGCTGCGGCTGACGGTTCTGCTGCTCCCGCGGATAGAACGCTTGCGGCTCGCGCGGAGCGAACGGCTCGCCGGCCATGCTGGGCTGCTCGTTATCGCCGTCGTCGTAGCCGTCATCGGAGATATTATTGCTCGTGCCGCCGCCGGGCTGCTGCTGGGAAAAGGGCTGAGTCTGACGAAGCTGTTCCTGCGCGGCGGCGATCAGGCGGAAATAATGCTCGGCGTGCTGATAATAATTTTCGGACGCGATCGAATCTCCGGAACTCTGCGCATCGCGGGCGAGCTGGAGATATTTTTCAGCGATGTGAGACGCCGTTCCTCGAATTTTTACGTCTTGCCCATTGGACTCGTACATTCGGGACAGCGGATTTTGGTAATGATGATGATGACCACCGCCGCCACCACCACCCTTACTACGATTGCGACCGCGCATGCGTTTGTTGTTCTGACCGTTTCTCATGACTTGCTGTTCCGCCAACCCCGTTATTTGCGGCGGCACTGATGCCGCCGCTTCTGTTCACTTAAATCTCACAAACGTCACGAATCCTCAGCAAAGTCGCCCCCGCCCACGGTTTCGTCCGCGGCGTCGCAAACCTTTTCGTCATGCGCGCGACCATCGCGTATCAACGCGCGCCGCACCGATGAAACTTTGCGTTCTGAATCTGGCGATCCCGTGTGCCGTCCAATCCGGCTTTCGCTATCCAGCTTTCGCTTTTTCTGCCTGGCCTTCGCTGCCGACCTCTTGGAGCGAGCTCTTCGAGCTATGCTCCGGGCGTTCAGGGCAACGCGGCATCCCTCATTTCGGGCCGATTCCGTGACCGCAAGCTAGTCGGTTCCGGCTGACATTCCAAGTGCTTTTTTGCCGGGGTCCAATACCCAACGCTCATGCCAATTTACCTGCAATTGCTTGCAACGAGGGCGCGCGGCACACCGTTAAAATCGGGTCGGGCCGGCGATGGCGCAAGGCCCACGGCAGCAAATATTGCGGCAACGGGTTCCGCTTGGCCGGTGCCGAGCTCGACAACGACGACGCCATCGGGCGCCAGCAATGCGGGCGCGAGCGCTGCGATCGTCCGATAGCAGCGAAGACCGTCGGGTCCGCCATCGAGCGCGAGGTGCGGATCAAATAGACGCACATCGGGCGGCAACGCGGCGAGATCGCCCAACGCCACATAGGGCGGATTGGAAACGATGACGTCGAACGGCGCGCGCAACGCTGCCGCCATGTCGCAGGCGACGAAGGCCGCGCGGGTCGAGCCCAGACGCCGCGCATTATCGCGGGCGATCGTCAGCGCGCGCGGGCTCACGTCGGTCCCGATCCCGAAGGTATTTGGCAGCTCGCTTAGAAGCGCAAGCAGGATTGCGCCGGAGCCGGTGCCGAGGTCGGCAATGCGCAATGTGCGATCGCTCGGCTCGCGCGCCGCAATGGCAGCGAGCGTGGCCGTGACGACGGTTTCCGTCTCGGGCCGCGGCACTAGCGTTGCGGCATCGACGCGTAGATCGAGGCTCCAGAACTCCTTGATCCCGAGGATGCGCGCCACCGGCTCGTGGGCGAGACGGCGCTGCGCCAAAGCGGCGATCGCGCCTGCTTCCGCGACGCTCAAGTTGCGCGCGCCCGAAGCAGCCAGCGCGGCGTGATCGAGTGAAAGTGCGTGGCCGACGAGCATGCGTGCATCCAGTTCCGGTGAATCGATGCCGCCGGCGCGAAATTTGGCGGCCCATGCGCGCCGCGCGCCATCGATTGTGGAGGCATTCACGGCATCGGACGTCGCAACGGGTGCGGCAACAGCGGGTCGCATCGTCAAACGTCCTCGGCCGCGAGCAGCGCCGCCTGGTGCTCGGTGACAAGCGCGTCGATGATCTCGCCCAGCGCCTCGCCTTCGAGGATCTGCGGCAACTTGTAGAGCGTGAGATTGATACGGTGCTCCGACACGCGGCCTTGCGGATAATTGTAGGTGCGGATGCGTTCCGAGCGGTCGCCGGTGCCAACTTGGCCACGGCGCTCGGCGGCGCGGGCGGCGTCCAGCTTCTGCCGTTCGAAATCGTAGAGCCGCGTCCGTAGCACGGCCATCGCCTTGGCGCGATTGCGATGCTGCGAGCGGTCCTCCTGCATCGCGACCACGATGCCCGACGGGAGATGCGTGATGCGCACCGCCGACTCGGTCTTGTTGACGTGCTGGCCGCCGGCGCCGCTCGCTCGCAGCGTGTCGATCTTGAGGTCGGCATCATTGATGACGATGTCGAGGTCTTGCGCCTCGGGCAAGACGGCGACGGTCGCGGTCGAGGTGTGAATGCGCCCCGACGCTTCGGTGTCGGGTACGCGCTGGACGCGGTGCACGCCGGATTCGAATTTCAACTTGGCGAATGCGCCGCGGCCGCGGATTTCCGCGACGACTTCCTTAAAGCCGCCCATCGAGCCTTCGCTCGCGGTCACGATTTCGACCTTCCATCCCTGATTGGTGGCATAACGCTCGTACATGCGAAACAGATTGCCGGCGAACAGCGACGCCTCGTCGCCGCCGGTGCCGGCGCGGATTTCGAGAATGACATTGCGGTCGTCCATCGCATCCTTAGGCAGGAGCGCAAGCCGCAATTGCTCCTCAAGCTTCGCGCGTCGGGCCTCGAGCTCGGGCTTTTCCGCTTCGGCGATGGAGCGCATATCGGCGTCGGTTGCCGGATCGGCGATCAGGCTTGTCAGCCCGTCAAGCTCGTGCTGCGCGGCACGATAGGAATTGACCGCCTCGACCACGGGCGCAAGCTCGGCGAATTCGCGCGACAGCTTGACGTAGGTCTCGGCCGGCTGCGCCGCGGTGAGATCGCGTTGCAGCGCCGCATGCCGGACGACGAGTGCGTTGAGTTTCTGGTCGGGTAGCATGTTCTGTCTTGCGTCATGCCCGGCCATGGCGGTTCGAAGAACGGCGTCGCTTCGCTCGCCTATGGTGCCGGGTATCCACGACTTACCTCGCGCTAAGTAGAAGACGTAGATGGCCAGGACAAGCCCGGCCCATGACGACCTTATTGCCTAAAGCTGCAAGCCGGCGGCCGCGGCGAATTTTTCCAGTTGTGCGCGGATCGGCACGCCGCGGCTTCCTTGCTCGATCAGGGGGCAAAGGAACGCGGCAATCTTGCGGCAGTCGACGTCGAGCAGCATCGCCTTGACCGGACCGATAGCGGACGGCGTCAGCGACAGCGATCGGTAGCCGATGGCCACCAGAGCGAGCGCCCCGATCGGCTGCGATGCAAGTTCGCCGCACACAGTCGCCGGCTTTTTATACTGGTGGGCTTTGTCGGCGATATCCTTGAGCGCGCGCAAAACCGGCGCTGACAACGTATCGAAGCGGCCGGACACCCGCGGATTGCCGCGATCGACCGCATAGAGGAATTGCACCAGGTCGTTCGAGCCGACGGAGAGGAAATCGACCCGTTCGAGAAGTTCGTCGAGCTGATAAAGCAGCGACGGGACCTCCACCATGCTGCCGATCTCGACCTCGTCGGGCAGCTTGTGGCCATGGCGGCGCAGATGGGTCAATTCACGTTCTACCAGTTCCTTGGCCTGATCGAATTCCCCCACGGTGGAGACCATAGGGAACATAATCTTGAGCGCGCGGCTGCCGGCCGCCCGCAACAATGCGCGCAATTGCGTGCGCAATAAACCGGGCCGGTCGAGGCCGAGCCGGATCGCGCGCCAGCCGAGCGCGGGATTCTCCTCCTCGACGTTACGCATATAGGGCAGCACTTTGTCGCCGCCGATATCGAGTGTCCGGAAGGTGACGGGCTTGTCGCCGGCGGCATCGAGCACCGCGCGGTAAAGCGCATATTGCTCGCTAGTGCGCGGAAAATTCGGCGCCACCATGAATTGCAGCTCGGTGCGGAACAGGCCGATCCCGGCGGCGCCGGTGTCGGCGATATGCGGCAGGTCGACGCTCAAACCCGCATTGAGGAGTAACGTCACTTCTTCGCCGTCCTTGGTGACGCAAGGTATGTCGCGTAGCGCCGAATATTGCTGCTGCCGCCGCGCCCGCAGCCGAACGCGCTCGGCGTAGGCTGCCTCCATGTCGGGGAGCGGACGGATGTGCAGATCCCCGGTCGAGCCGTCGACAATGACTGCGTCGCCCGGATCGGCGAGACCGGTGGCGTTGTCGATATCGCCGATCGCGGGAATGCCGAGCGCGCGCGCCACGATCGTGACATGCGAATGGGGACCGCCTTCTTCCAGAATGAGGCCGCGCAACCGCTTACGGTCGTAGTCGAGCAACGCCGCAGGGCCCATCGAGCGCGCGACCAGGATCGCGTTCTCCGGCAAGTTCTCGCGCGACGGTGCGTGGTCGCGCCCGGTGAGCTGGCGCATCAGGCGATTGGCGAGATCGTCGAGATCGTGCAAACGCTCGCGCAGGAACGGGTCGGTCTGCCGCAGCATGCGGGCGCGGGTGTCGGATTGAACGCGCTCGACTGCGGCTTCCGCGGTGAGCCCCGTCATCACCGCTTCTTCGAGCTTGTGCACCCAGCCGCGGTCGTAGGCGAACATACGATAGGCTTCGAGAACGTCGCGATGCTCGCCGCCCTCGGCCACATCGCCGTGTTCGAGCATTTCGTCGAGACTCGATTGTAATGTCTCGATGGCTGCCTTGAGGTGCGCCAATTCCTTCGGCACGTCGTCGGCGATGAAATTGGTGACGACGACGCGCGGCTCGTGCAGCACGACGTGGCCTAGCGCGATGCCCTCGCTCAGTGGCGAGCCCTTGAAATGGACCGAGCGCCGCGCCGCCGGCTCGGCGCCGGGAGGCGCCAGTGCGGAGAGCTCGCCGGAGGCGATCATTTCGGCGAGCACCATGGCGGTGGTTTGCAGCGCCTCGACTTCCTCCTCGGAATAAGTGCGTCGCGCCCGGTTCTGCACGTCGAGCACGCCAAGCGTATTGCCGGCACGCAGGATCGGGACGCCAAGGAACGAGTGATAAATCTCCTCGCCGGTTTCCGGCCGGTAGGAAAAGGCCGGGTGGGCCTGGGCGTTCGATAGATTGATGGGGTTTGCCTGGCTCGCGACTAGGCCGACGAGGCCTTCGTCCGCGCGCATCACGGTGCGATGCACGGCGTCGGGGTTGAGGCCTTCGGTGGCGTATAGTTCGAGGGTCGAGTCGACGCGTAGCACATAGACGGAGCAGACCTCCGCAACCATGTTGGCGGCGATCAGCACCACGATCTTGTCAAGGCGCTCCTGCGCGCTGACCGGCTCCGCCATCACTTCGCGAAGCCGGCGCAGCAAGACGCGCGGACCGCCGAGCGCGCCGCGCATGGCGTGAGGTCCCTCGGGCGAGTTTGACCGGAGCGGAGCCCGTGACGCACCGGCCTTGATCAAAGAGGAATTCGCCCAGGTCCCGGCCCGTGGCGAATACCCCTCAGCCTATATCGAATACGGCATGCAAACCGCAAGCCAGAGACAGCGATATGACGGCGCCGAATATTGTGCGGCGCAGCGTGAAATAGCAGATATAGGCCGATTACGGCGTCGCGTTGTCGAGCATAAGCCGGTCAAGGCGTCGCACTGTCGAGATCGTACAGCGAATGCAGCGTGCGCACCGCAAGCTCGGTAAAGGCCGCGTCAATGAGAAGCGAAAACTTGATCTCCGAGGTGGTGATGGCGCGGATATTGATGGAGCGCTCGGCGAGCGCGCTAAAGGCCTGCGCGGCGACGCCGGCATGGCTGCGCATGCCGATGCCGATCACCGAAATCTTGGCGCAGTCGGTGGCGCCGTCGATCCGCTTATAGCCGATCGCCGCTCTAGCCTTGGCGATGACGTCGAGCGAGCGCTGGTAGTCCGCCGCCGGCACGGTGAAGGTGATGTCTGTCGTCTTACCGTCGGCCGAGACGTTCTGCACGATCATGTCGACATTGACGTTGGAGTCGGCGAGCGGGCCGAAAATGGCCGCCGCGACGCCGGGCTTGTCCAAAACCTCGCGGACCGAGATTTGCGCCTCGTCCCTGGAGAAGGCGATGCCGGTGACGGTTTGTTGTTCCATGATCTCCCCCTCGTCGCAGATGAGTGTTCCCGGCGGATTGCCGTGTGGATCGATTTTTTCCGGCGGGTCGAAGCTCGAGCGCACGAAGATGCGCACATTGTGCACCATGCCGAGCTCGACCGAGCGCACCTGCAAGACCTTGGCGCCAAGCGACGCAAGCTCCAGCATCTCCTCGAAAGCGACCTTGTCGAGCCGGCGCGCGCGCGGCACGACGCGGGGATCGGTGGTATAGACCCCATCGACGTCGGTGTAGATATCGCAGCGGTCGGCGCGGATCGCGGCGGCGATCGCCACCGCCGACGTATCCGATCCGCCACGGCCGAGCGTGGTGACGCGATTGGTGGCTTGGTGCAGGCCCTGGAACCCGGCGATGACCGCGACTTCCTTGCGCTCCTTGAAGCGGCGGATCAACTCGTCGCCGTTGACGTCGAGGATGCGCGCGGAGGCGTGCGCGTCCGAAGTCAGGATCGGAAGCTGCCAGCCCTGCCAGGAGCGCGCATTGATATCGAGGTCCTGCAGCGTGATGGCGAGGAGACCGGCGGTGACCTGCTCGCCGGTAGCGACAACGGCGTCGTATTCGCGGGCATCGAAAATGCGGCTCGCTGCCTCGCACCAGGCGACGAGTTGATTGGTCGTGCCCGCCATGGCCGAAACCACGACGGCGACCTCATGGCCGGCGTCGACCTCGCGCTTGACGTGGCACGCGACATTGCGGATGCGGTCGATATCGGCGACCGACGTTCCGCCGAATTTCATCACTAAGCGGGCCATGACGTATGTTCGCGGCTACAAATGCGCGGCCGCCGTAGTCATTGCGGGCCGGCGCGAAAGGGCCGCTATACATACCGGCGGGGTCCGATGGCTGCAACCTGACCCCGCCTTGCTCCGTGAGAGCGGTTCGTGGCGGCTAATTCTTGCCGAACTTCTTGAAGTCCATTCCGGTGGCAAAGCCGCCGAACACGTTGCCGTCCTTATCGGCGGCCACGCCTTCCGGCATCGCAACCTTCGGATCTATGGATGGAATGAATGCCGTTACCTTGCCATCCTTGACGCTGCCAATGCGGATACCCTGCTTGAACGGCGGGTTCGTTTTTTCATCCGATTGGGAGTCGCCTACATAGAGGATGTCGTTGCGGATATAGATTCCGCTCGGCCGGCCGAACTGTCTCCATTCGGCAAGGAATTTTCCGTCCTGATTGAAAATCTGGATTCGGCTATTCGCGCGGTCGGCGACGAAAAGCCGGCCGGCGGAATCCATGGCAAGCCCGTGCGGCACATCGAACTCGCCTTGCGCCGACCCATGGTGGCCCCACGCTTTGATGAATTTTCCATCCTTGGAGTATTTGACGATACGGTCGTTCGTCTTCGGCACCGGATAATCGCCATGGCCGTCGGCGATGAAAATGTCGCCGTTGGGCGCGACAACGACGTCGGACGGAGAATTGAAAGTGTCTGGACCGTCGCCGGTGACGCCGGGCTTACCGAGCGTTCTGAGCAACCGTCCGTCCGGGGCGAATTGCATGACAACCTGTTTTTGGCCGTCGGTGGTCCAGACGGTGCCATCGGGAGCGGCGAATAGGCCGTGCGGCCAGCTGAACAAGCCTGAGCCAAAGCTGACGACGAGCCGGCCGCTGGCGTCGAATTTCTGGATCGGTGCGACCGCAGAACCGTCACAGCTTTTCCCGCCGCAGCGGTCGAACACCCACACGCTCGTTCCGTCGCGGTCGACGTCGACGCCGATCGCCATTCCCCAATGCCGGCCCTCGGGAAGTTTCGCCCAGTTTTCGACGACGTGATACGGATTAGGCGCGCTATTGGGATCGTCGGCCTGGGCTTGCCTGCCGGTCATGGCGAAAGCCGCGGCGATCGCCGCACCGACCAGGCCGAGACAGAATGTTGCTCTTGGCCTTATTCGCGCACGATTATGCATGGTGAATCCTCCCACAAATTGCGCGTGCGCCTTCGGCGTCTGCGCGCGGACATAGAACCTTCAATTGTATCGTGACACAGAACGTCCGGTTTGCAATACGATATGAACGATGAACGCGGGCGGCAAAGCCCGCCAAAAGGTTGCGTCGCGTGAGGGTGTGAAATGCCGGCTGTTGTCGATCCCGTGACCGGTCTCGAATATTACGAACTCAGCCATCGTTGGGGCATGTATACGCCGATCTTCCCGGGCTACGAGGAGATCAAGCTCGAACGCATCACGCACCACGCCAAGCAAGGCGTGATGACGCACAAGATCACCACGATTTTTCACACCTCGACGCACGTCAATGCGCCGATTCATCTTGTCCCCGGCGCGCCGGGCGTGGGCGATCTGCCGCTCGAAGCATTTTTCGGCACCGGCGTCGTGCTTTCGATCCCGAAAAAGAAATGGGGCTTGATCGAGCCGTCCGATCTCGAACGCGCCAAGCCCCAGATCAAGGCCGGCGACATCGTTTTCATCAATACCGGCTGGCATCGCAAATATTCCGACAGCAAAGAATATTTCGGTCATGCGCCGGGCATGAGCAAACGCGCGGCGCAGTGGCTCGTCAAAAAACGGGTTAAGCTCGTCGGCATGGACACCGCTTGCGTCGATCATCCGTTGGCGACGTCACTCGGCCCGCACCGCAACGGGCCGCAGATCAAATATCTCCTCCCGGAATACAAGGAAGCAACCGGCCGCGAGGCGATCGAGGACTTTCCGGAATGGAATGCGGCGCACCGAACGCTGCTCGCAGCCGGTATTCCAACGGTCGAAAATGTTGGCGGCGATTTGAATGAGCTCAACGGCAAGCGTTGCACGTTCCAGGGCTTTCCTTGGAAGTGGCCGGAAGGCGACGCTTGCGTGATCCGGCTCGTCGCCATGCTCGATCGCAGCGGTAAGTTGCGCCTGGAGCGCGGTGCCGCGCGCAAGGCAGCAAACAAGACCGCAAATCAATCATCGCGCCGTTCGCATGACCGTGCGAACGACAGTTCGGACGACTTGCAACTCTTCGATCTCAGCCATGTCTGGGGTCACGGCATGCCGCAATGGCCGTCGCGCGCCAATCTCAATGTGCGCGTCGTCGAATTCCACGCCAAAGACGGCCTCTTGGTGCAGCAATTCGAAGGCATCATGCATCGCGGCACCCACATGGATGCGCCGATCCATGTTGCGGAAAACCAGCCGACGCTGACCGGCTATCCGCTGTGGCGGTTTTTCGGCACCGGCGTCGTGGTTTCGATTCCAAAAGGAAAGTGGGGCGTCATCACGGCGAAAGATCTGGAACGGGCGGAGCCGAAAATCCAGAAAAACGATATCGTGATGATCAATACCGGCAGCCACAAGCTGTACGGCGACAATCCGGATTACTTCGCCTACTCGCCCGGGCTCTACAAGGAGTCGGCCGAATGGCTCGTCGAGCACGGCGTCAAGCTCGTCGGCATCGACGTGCAAGCGCTCGATCATCCGCTCGGCACGTTCCTCGCTCCGCACGGGCCGGGACCGGCGCAGCCGCATCTCGACGTCGAATACAAGGCCGCGACCGGCCGCCATATCATCGAGGACTTCCCGTATTGGGAGCCCGCGCACAAGATCATGATGACCAACGGCATTCCCGGCATCGAGAATATCGGCGGGGATATCGATAAGATCACCGGTCAGCGCTGCACTTTCTTCGCCTTTCCCTGGCGCTGGCCGGAAGGCGAGGGTTGCGCGCTCCGCGTCGTCGCCGTGCTCGATCCCAAGCAAAGCTTCAGATTTGAGTCGGGGCGTTAAGAATGATTTCGGAGCCGCTGCGTAATCCACTGTCGCTGTTCGACGTCAAGAACAAGGTCGCGATCGTCACCGGCGCGTCTGGCACCTTCGGCCGCGCCACTGCGCTCGCGCTCACGGCGCTCGGCGGCAAAGTGCTTCTGGCGTCGGGTAGCGAAACCGAACTCGACGAAGTCGCCAATGAGGTGCGCGAGCTCGGTGGCCAGCCGGCCACCGTGGTGCGGCGGCCGGACAGCCTCGCCGACGCCGAGGCGATGCTTGACGCCGCGCTTGCCATCTTCGGGCAGGTCGACCAGCTCGTCGTCGCGTCAGGCTTGAACAAGCCTGGCTTCATTCACGAACTCGACTACGAGGATTGGCAGGACGTGATGGATGCCAATGTGCGCGGCATCTGGTTCATGGCCAAAGCCGTCGGCGCCTATTGGATCGAACGGAAAGTACACGGCAAAGCCTTGTTGATGTCGTCGGTGCGCGGCCGCCACGGCAATGTTTCCGGCTACACCGGCTATTGCGCGTCGAAGGGCGCGACCGATGCCCTGACGCGCGTGCTCGCAACCGAATGGGCCAAATACGGCATTACCGTCAACGCCATTGCGCCGACCGTATTCCGCTCGAAGCTCACGGCGTGGATGTATGGCGACAACGAGCTTGGTCAGCAGACGCGCGCGCGATCATTGTCGCGCATTCCGCTCGGCCGGCTCGGAGAAGTGGAAGATCTCGTCGGCATGGCGATCTATTTGTTATCGCCGGCGTCCGATTTTTGCACCGGACAAGTGATGTATGTCGATGGCGGTTACACCGCCGGCTAGTCGCCGCTGGGCAGCTTGCGTCTTTTGGGAGTCTCGACCGGGATCGGCCGCGGCACTTCACTAAAACAGGTGGCGGTCGCCATCATCGAAGACCAGAATGCAACCCACAGAAGCGCAGGCATGACCATTTCCCCTCTGCGAACCGGTCACAGTTTAATATCGCCGAAATAACGTTCGAGTGCCGCGGCGGTTCCACATCATCTGCATCGAGAACACATATGAGCGAACCAAAAGAACAAAAAGTAGGCCAGAAAATAGGCGTCGTGGGCGGCGGCTTGATGGGGCACGGCATCGCTTATCTGCTTGCCGCCGTTGGGCATCACGTCAACGTGTTCGAGCCGGTAGCGGACATTCGCGCCTCGGTGCCGCAACGATTACGCGCAATCGCCGATTTACTCGATGACGATCCGGCGTTTCTGCAACGTATCGATGTGCACGACGTAATCGCTCCGGCGATGCAGGGCGTCACATTCGTTTTCGAAGCGGCGCCGGAAAAATTGCCGCTGAAGCAGAAAATCTTCGCCGAGCTCGAGAGCATCGTCGCGCCGGAGACGATTCTGGCCAGCAATAGCTCGGCGATCCCATCCACGGAGATCGGCAGCCAGCTCAAGCACCGTGAGCGCGTGATCGGCACGCATTTCTGGAATCCGCCGCATCTCGTTCCGCTGGTTGAAGTGATCCAGAACGAAAGGACCAGCGACGCTGTGGTGCACCGGACGATGGAGCTGTTGCGCGACGCCGGCAAGGTTCCGGTACACGTACGGCGCGACGTGCCGGGCTTTGTCGGTAACCGGCTCCAGCACGCCATGAAGCGCGAGGCGATCGCGCTGGTCGCCGCCGGCGTCTGCGATGCCGAAACCATCGACATCGTGGTGCGCGAAGGGTTCGGCGCGCGCACGGCGGTGCTCGGGCCGATGGAGCAGTCCGATCTGGTCGGAACGAATCTGACGCTGGATATCGCCGAGGTGCTTTATGAGCACCTCGATCGTACGCCGGGGCCGCATCCGTTGCTGCGCGAGATCGTCAAGGCCGGCAAGCTCGGCATGAAGACCGGGCAAGGCTTGCGCAAATGGACGCCGGAACAGGCCGATGCGGTGCGTACGCGGCTGTCACGCTTCCTGGCTGAACAGGCGAAGGCGCGGAAAAAGATTCGATCTTAAGCCTACGCTTCGTAGTTATGGACAAAGTCTGCCGGGACGTTCGGTCCCCAGGCGTAGAAGGAATCTTCCGGCTCGTGATCGCCCGACGGCCAATCGGTCGTGACCGGAATGTAGTCGATATCGGCCGAATATTCGCTGAAGCTGCCCCAAGGATCCTGGACGTAGTGGAAGTAATTCGAGCCGAGCACATGGCGGCCCAAGCCCCAGCCCTTGGCGAAGCCCTTATCCAGCATATGCATCGCGCCAGCGCCGATCTCCTCGACCGATCCGACGTCCCAGCTGAAATGGTGATGGCCGGGAGCATCGGAGCGCGCAAACGCAACCAAGTGGTGGTCGCTGCCGTGGATGCCATGCATGAAGGCGATATTGTCACCGGAATGATCCGATAGGCGCAGGCCGAGCACGCGCGTGTAGAACTCGATTGCCTTGCGCACGTCGCGCGTGAACATCAGGACATGGGCGAGCCGTCGGGGCCGCGTTTGCGGCATCTTGCTGCGGAATACTTGGCCGCGTTCGCCCGGCCCGGCCGAGCGGAAAGAGAAGCGGCTCTTTTCGTCGGGCGACGATTTCGCCGCGACCTTGATCTCGACCAGAATGCCGTCGTGATCGCGGAACCATATGCCGTTCGAGTCGATGCCTTGCGGCGGATCGAGGCGCTTCACGCCCATCGTTTGCAGCCGCTCGGAGAATCTTTCGATGTCATCCTCGAAGGCGCCGAAGGAAACGTAGCCGAATTTTTTGCGCGGTCCTTCGCCGATTGATCCCCAGACATGGGGCTGCTCGAAGGTGCTCAGCGTCAGAAGCTTGCCCTTTTCCTCGACGTTGAGACCGAACTCGCCGTAGAAATTTTGCGCCACGGCGAGATCGGGGACGGCGAAATGAAAATGATCGACGGAATGAACGCCCAGTTCGCCCGGCCGCCGGTTTGCTTTGATGAATCCTTGGATCGCCGTCATCGGATGTTCTCCCGTCCAAACTTGATCATTCGACTTTATCGTTCGCCCTGGCTCGGTCGCCTGCACTCTATAGCAAGCGCCGCTCACCCGAAGGCCCGGTAGCCGCTCACCTGCGTCGCGCCTACCGCGCTCCTCGCGACTGAAAAAGCGCCTTTCACCAGATATTTAATCTATCTGTAAAAAGTTTTGTCAATAGAAAATATTTTTTACTTGCAGCCAAACTCTAGATCCGTCAGGCTTGCGAAATGAACAAGCTGGCGAGCTTCGATCGGGCGGCAACACAGTCAGACCAAGCCTACGAGGCGCTGCTGGCCGAAATCCTCGATTGCCGGCTGGCGCCCGGCGCCAAGATCACCATCAGCGATTTAGCCGAACGATTGGGTTTCAGCCCGGGCGCGGTTCGCGAGGCGTTGTCGCGACTGTCGGCGGAAAAATGGACGGTGGCGACGGCTCAAAAGGGCTATTCGGTAACGCCGGTATCGATCGAAGAGCTGCGCGATCTGACGCGGACGCGCATCGCGATCGAGCAGATTTGCCTGCGCTCCGCGATCGCTCACGGCGACGTGGAGTGGGAGACATCGATCGTGGGCGCCTATCATCGCCTGCATCGCATTCCGATGTTGATTGCCGGCGCTAATACCCGGCTAAGCCCCGCTTGGGTCGCCGCGCATACCACGTTCCACACGGCGCTCGCGGCGGGGTGCGACAGTCCTTGGATGCTGACGCTGCGCACCATGCTCTATGCCCAAAGCGAACGTTACCGGCATTTGTCGGTGGTGCTGGCCCGCGAAAACCGCAACGTCGATGCCGAGCATGAGGCCATTCTCAATGCCTGTCTCGCGCGCGACGACGATCGTGCCTCCGCGCTGATCGATGATCATCTGAAGCGGACGTCGGACATCCTGGTGACGTCACCGCTATTGCGCGACGGACCAGCCAAGCGAGGAGATTTGCAATGACGCAGACCGCCACTATTCGCAGCGTCGCGACGCCGACCGTTGCCGAGCTTGTCGCGAGAGCGCGCGAGCTCGCGCCTTTGCTGCGTAAGAACGCTCCCGCCGGCGAGGCCAATCGGCGCGTCGAAGAGGAGACGATTCAAGCCGTAAGGAAGGCCGGTTTGATGCGCGTGTTTACGCCGAAGCGTTACGGCGGCTGGGAGATGAATGTGCGGGGGATACTGGATGTCAGCGCGGCGATTGCCGAGGCGGACGGCGGTTCCGCTTGGGTGGTGAATCTCAACAACGTCTGCTGCTGGCTGACGAGTCTGTATCCCGTCAAAGCACAGGACGAAGTATTCGGCGCCGACCCCGACGCGTGCGTCTCCGGTGTGTTGAACCCGACGGCGGAGGCGACAAAAGTGGACGGCGGGTTCCGCGTGACCGGCACGTGGCACTATAATTCCGGCGGCTGGCATGCCCAATGGGCGGTGCTCGGCATGCCGATCGTCAACGCGGCGGGCAAATCGATCGACCAAGGGCTTGCACTGTTTCCGATGTCCGATCTGGAACGTGTCGATACTTGGTTCGTCGCCGGTATGAAATCCAGTGGAAGCATTTGCCTCAAAGCGAAGGATGTGTTCGTGCCCGAACACCGCATCCTGTCGGTGCCTCGCGCCATCGAAGGCCACTATCCCACGGAGACACGGGATCAGGAGGCGCTCTATCGTTCGGCATTCGTTCCGCTCCTTGCCATAATCTTGGTCGGGCCGATCCTGGGATTGGGACGCGCGGCGCTGGAATTCGTACGGCAAAAGGCCGGGTCACGGACGATCGCCTATACTTTTTTCGAGAAACAAAACGCGTCGGTCGCATTTCAACTGCAGCTCGCCGAAGCCGCGCTGATGGTCGACACCGCGCACTTCCACGCCTATCGCGCGGCCGACGACATCGACGAAGCCGCGGCGCGCGGCGTCTATCCCGAAATGCTGGTCCGCACGCGGGTCCGTGCGGATACCGGCTACGTCGTGGAGAAGATCACGCAGGCCATCGACAAGCTCATGTTCGCGCACGGCTCCGCGGGTTTTGCCGAAGCAAGCCCGCTGCAACGCATATGGCGCGATGCGGCGGTGGCATCACGCCACGCTGTCGTCCTGCCGCCGATCGGCTACGAGGTGTACGGCAAAGCGCTGCTCGGCGTTGAAAACACTGTCACGCCGCTGGTCTGAAATGTCGCGGGGAGCCGGGCTCTTTTAGCGCAAGCCCGGCACGTCCGTCTCCTTGACCGCCTCAAAGCCGCAGTAGAAGATGTTGCGAGCTTAAGGGCGACTTTGCGGCTTTAAGGGTTTGGCCGCTTCGCCCGAAGAATGGCGCCGAAACTCGGCGGCATGACACAACCACGCGCGCGTCGTGGACAAACCCCAAAATAACAACAGCGACATCAGGGAGGGTCGAATGTCAGAGAATTCACTGACCGTACGCCGTCGCACATTGATCCAGGCGGGTCTTGCGCTCGGCGCCAGCCAAGCTATCGGCGCGCCATTCATCATCAAGGCGCTCGGCGACACGCCGGTCAAAATCGGCATGGTCGATCCGCTGACCGGCGTGCTGTCCGCGCTGGCGCAGAGCGAGGTCGACGGCGCCAAATATGCCGTAGCCGAAGTCAATCAGAAGGGCGGCATTCTAGGCCGCCAGGTCGAGCTACTCGTCGAGGACTCGGCCAACGATGTAGGCACCGGCGTCCAGAAGACGCAAAAGCTGATCGACCGCGATCAGGTCGATGTAATCTTCGGCGACGTGAATTCCGGCATTGCCTACGCAATGTCGCAAGTGACCAACGAGAAAAAGGTTTTCCATATTGTGCCCGGCGGTCATACCGATCCGATCACTGGCAGCAATTGCAAATGGAACGTTTTCCGTGTCTGCAACACCACAACGATGGACGCCAACGCCGTCACGCCCGAACTGGTGAAGCGGTTCGGCAACAAATGGTTTTTCATCACACCGGATTATGCCTATGGCCACACGCTGCAAGACGCCTTTATCAGGGCGCTGACCAAGGCCGGCGGCACCTACGACGGCGACATGCTGCCTATCAACAACACTGATTTCTCCGCCACGCTGATCAAAGCCAAAGCGTACAAGCCGAACGTGCTGCTCAACAATATGGGCGGCCTGACGCAAATCAATTGCATGAAGCAATTCACCCAGTTCGGCATGCAGAACGAAATGGCGCTCGGCGGCGCGCTGTTTGAACTGGAAAGCATCAAGGGCGTGCCGCCGGAGGCGCAGACCGGCTGGTGGGACATGGAATGGTGGTGGAACCAGCCCAAGGTGCCCGAGGTGGTGAAATTCGTCAGCGACTACCGCGCGGCAACCAAGAAGACGCCGTCGGCGCGCGACTGGATGGGATACGTGTCGGTGCATACCGTGCGGCTCGCCGCGGCAAAGGCGAAGTCGCTCGAAGGCCCGAAACTGGCGGCGGCCTTGGAGGATATGGAACTGCCGCCGGATGTCGCGCTGCAGCCCGGTCCGGTGCGGTACCGCGCCGGCGATCACGAATTGATGGCGAATATCTTCGTCGGCAACGTGCATCCGCTAACGGCCGGCGGTGCTCCCGATGACTACTTTACCCTCGCCACGCCGGTGCCGGGTGAACAAGCCGCCGGCTCGGTTGCCGACACGGGATGCAAGATGACGCAACCGTCCTGATCTGCCGCTCGCGGCGAGGTTCCTCAGCTGAAAGCGGCAGATGGCGCAAGTCATACTGTTCAACGTCACCAACGGGCTGATCATCGGCGCGTTTTACGTGCTGATGGCGCTTGGTCTGTCGCTCATCCTCAATCTCAGCAATGTCATCAATTTTGCGCACGGCAATTTCCTGGCGCTGGGCGGCTATCTGGCCTTCGCGCTGTCGCCGACGCTGGGCTATTGGGGCGCGCTGCTGGTTTCGCCGCTGCTCGTGGGGCTCATCGGCGTGGCGGTCGAGCGGCTGATGGTCCGCCGCATTTACAATCGCGACCCGGTCTACAGCCTGCTGCTCACCTTCGGACTCGCGTTCGTGATGCAGGATGCGGCGCGCTACATCTGGGGGCCGAACGGTCTGCCGCTCGGTCTACCCGCCGTTTTGGCGCAGCCTATCAGTGCCGACTTGTTCTTCATCACCTGGTACCGGATTTTTATGGTGACGGTCGTCATCGTTTCCGTGGCCGGGCTGTTCGCGTTTCTGCGCTACACCCGCATCGGCTTGCGCATCCGCGCCGGCACGCTCGATCTCGAAACGGTGGCGACGCTCGGCATCAATGTTCGTCATCTGCGCACGTTCAATTTCGCCGTTGGCTGTTTCTTGGCGGGATTAAGCGGCGTGCTTGCCGCCGGCCAGATTGGTCTCAATCCCAATATGGGCGACGACCTGCTGGTGCCGAGCTTCATCGCCATCATCGTCGGCGGCGTCGGTAGCCTGATCGGTACGCTGTTCGGCGGGCTCTTGATCGGCATGGCGGCTGCGCTGACCACGGTCTTCTATCCGGCCGCCAGCGAGGCGGTGATCTACGCGATCTTGATGGCGGTGCTGCTCATCCGGCCGCGCGGGCTCATCGGCGAGGAAGGCATGCTGTCGTGAGCACCGCAATCATCGCCGCTCCCGAACGGCGCGCGGCGGACCGGCACCCCTTGGTCCTCATCGCCATCTGGGCGGCGTTGCTGACCGTGCCGTTCTGGTTGCCGTTCCTCGGCGGATACACGGCACTTGCCGGGCGTGTGCTTGTGTTCGGGCTGGCGGCCATGGGTTTGAACATGCTGCTGGGCTTCACCGGCGTTCTGAGCTTCGGTCACGCGGCCTATTTCGGGCTTGGTGCTTACGGTGCAGGTCTCACCTTGCGCTATGTCGTGCATTCGACACCGCTCGCCATGCTGGCCGGCACGCTCCTCGGCGGGCTGGCCGGTACTTTATTCGGCCTTCTTATCGTGCGCCGGCGCGGCGTCTATTTCGCGATGTGCACCATCGCTTTCGGACAGCTCTGGTACTATCTCGCCTATAGCTGGAATGGCTTCACCGGCGGCTTTGACGGGCTGCGCGATTTCCACCGTGAGCCGATCGGCATCGGGCCATTTACCCTCGACATTACGCAGGGCGGCGCGACCTTTTATTATTTCCTGCTGGCGATCTTCGCCATCGCCGTCGCCTTGATGGGCCTTATCTTGCGCGCGCCCTTCGGCCGCACGCTGGTGGCGATTCGCGAGAACGAGCGCCGCGCCCGCTTCCTGGGAATCCCGGTTGAACAGCATATTTGGCTGTCGTTCTCGATTTCCTGCTTCTTCACGGCGCTCGCCGGCACGCTGTATGCGCTGCTCAACAACTTTGCCGATCCGATGACGCTGCATTACTCGCTGTCGGGCTATTTTGTCGTGATGACGGTGATCGGCGGCATGCGCACTTTCTGGGGGCCGCTGTTGGGCGCCGCGGTGTTCGTCATGCTGCAAGACTATATATCGTCGATGACGGTGAACTGGATGTCGTTCATCGGCGTGATCTTCATCCTCGTCGTATTGTTTTTTCCTCGCGGTCTGTTGGGCACGCGGCGGCGGCCGGCGGCGGGATGACGTGCGGACTGATGCGCTCATAGACGCCAAAACGAGGGGAAGTTATTGGCTAGATAGGTGTAACCGGCGCCTGGCCGGATAGCGTCATCACGGCGATCCGCGGCAATTCAATCAAATCTAAAACAATTTCTTATCGGCCATTCAATGGTTCTCTTTTCCTATGCCGCGATGCACGGCAGCGAAAGAGCAAGCCGAAGAACGGCAACATGGTTCGCCGAGGCGGACCATGGCGGCGCTGGTGCGCGGTCGCGAAACGGCCCGCGGGTTAGGCTCGACGACAACGGCGCGACCTCCGCGCGGGTCGTTATTGTCTCCTCGCTGTTTTTTATCCTGCTGGCCGCATCCTTGCTGTTTGGCGGCCATGCCGCCATCGACCCGCTGTTACGTTCGGTGATTGCCGCGCGGGACAGCGCGGCAACGGGTGATTTTGTCTCTGCGATGCCGGATCGAAAGTTTTGCCGGCACATGTCGTTTGACAATGCCACCTCCGAGATCATTGAAGGCACCGTAGAGCGTTGCCCCGACGATATGGTACGGGAACACTTCCGTGACACGAGCGGCAGAGGCTTTGCCTGGGGCGAACATTGACGGCCGCAAAAGCCGGTCACCCTGACATCATCGACTGATCTAGATCGTATTTTCGCCACCTTTCGGCGAGCAGGGTGCCGCGTGCACGGGGGCATGCGGTCAATTTCGTACACACCTCGACGGCGCCTTGCACCGCCGCTACTTTCGCTGCGCGCGAAATAGATTCTCAAGACCGGGGACAATCCACATGTGGACTGTGCGCTTTGTTTGCTGGCTGGCGCTGCTAGCCGGCGCGTTGCTCTTTCAGCTCGATTGGGCCAACGCCCAGGCCAGCCCCCAAACTAGCCCCACTGTCGAACAGGCCTGTACGCCCGATGCGATGCGGCTGTGCTCCGATGCGATTCCGGACGTCCCGAAGGTCACCGCATGCATGACGGCGAAATATTCGCAACTCAGCGAAGCCTGTCGCCTGGCGATGCGCGGCGAAAAGCATGAAGCCCGCAAACATGGAGAACGCCACCGTAGATACCGGCATTGCCGGCATCATTGTGGCTGATCATTCCACGCCTAAGAACGACCGAACGTGACTGCGGCGCGGCGTCGCGATGGTTGCCGCCGCCTTGAGCGTTGGCGACGGAAAATGTCATGGTTCGGACCGACGGTCTGGCGCTGGGGCGCCGCCGTCGCGGTGTCGATGCCGCAGTTCGCGGGGAGGGGTATGCCAGCCGCCATGCGACGGCCCAAGCGACGGGCCATGCAGCGTTTTTGGCTCGCGGCGTTGATCGCTGCGCTCGCGGTCGCTGCTGCCGCCGAACTTCGGGCGCAGGTGGCGCCGGGCGAAGACGCAGCCGTGCTCGCCGCCGACACGGCGCTTGGCGGCGCCATGCGTGCCGACGACAAATCGGTCGCGCGCAAGCTCCTCTCGCTGCAATTCACCTACGCCGACGAGAATGGTGCAATCCACGAGCGCAAGGAATTCCTGGCCGACCTCAAAAGCGTCGCGCCCGCCGCCGCCGCCGACGTGAAGGTGAATCTCTACGGCCTGGTCGCCACGGTCACCGGCAACCGTAAATCGGCGCTCGGCGGCGATGTTTTCTTCCTCGATATCTGGGCCAAGCAGAAAGGCGCCTGGCGCGCCCTGACGATGCAGGATGTTGTGCTTGCGGCACGCGCGCCGCCCGGCGCCATCGCGGCGTCAGGCACAGGAGCAAAATCGGATGACTGCAAGAATCCGTGTCAGACCATTCCCTATCGCGTTCGTTCGCCAGCCGAGCAGGATATCGTCAATGCGTATCAAGCGCTCGTGAAGTCGGGCATCGGGCACGACGCGGATGACTGGTCAAAGCACGTCGGCGAGGAGTTTGTGCTCTATCGATCCGGCCGTGCGCCGATTCCAAGGTCAGGGAGCATCGCTACAATTGAGCGGCAAAAAGAGAATAATATCGCCGTGACGGTCAGCGAGATCGAAGCCATGCGGCTCTCGGTCTACGGCGACGGCGCCGCGATGATCGCAAGCCATGTCGCGCCGGACGATTCGCGCACTTCGTACCGCGCCGCAAGCGTTTGGGCGAAACGTGCCGGTCAATGGCAGTTGATGATCAGCGTCGAGACCGAGGTCAAGTAGTGGCGTTGGTGAAAAATCCGGCTCTCATCTTCGCAATCACGTGACCAGCCAGCATTCGAATGAGGTGGGATCAATCGAAAGATCTCTACCGGCGCAGAGATAGACGTCTTTTTCTTTCTGCAGGACCAGTGTGCCGATCACGCCGGCCTGATTTCCCGACACTGCCTTGATTTCAAAATCTTGCGCGGTCAGCGACGACAAGGAGACTCGTCGCGTTTGTTGCGCGCCGGCCGGCTGAGAGGCCGAACTCACCGCCAAAGCCGCGGCAAGGATGAGGCTGTTCCGGTTAAGTGCAGATAGCATCGTGATGCTCCGTCAGTTCCGCGGCAGCGGCCCGAGTTTCTTGGCAAATTCGGCAATCTGGTCGCGCTGCTCGTCGATCGATTTGGCGAATTCCTCCGGCCCGCCGACATTGAGAATCTGGCCCGTAGTGCCCAGGCGATCCCTGATGCTGTCGTCGGCGACAGCGCGGATATCGGCGGTGATCCGCCGCCGCAGTTCCAGCGGCATATTGGGCGGCCCGAACAAGCCGACGAGACCGTCGACCGCCAGCGCGGGATAACCTGCTTGCTTGACCGTCGGAACATCCGGCTCACTTGGCGCGCGTACGGTGTTAGTCACGGCCAAAAGCTTGATCTTGCCGGACTGCAGCTGCGGCCGCACGATCGCCAGCGCCGACTCGTAGGCCTGCACGCGTCCCTCGGCGAGATCGTTGGCGGCGTCGACGGGATTTTTGTACGCCACCTTAGTCATGGTCAGGCCTTCCTGCTGCAGCCAGCCGGCGAACAGGAAATCCAATGCTCCGGTGACGCCGGCCCAATTGAGCTTGCCGGGCTCGGCACGCGCCAGCGCCACGAGCTGATCGAGCGAATTGACGTTCAAGCTCGACGGCGCGGAAATGCTGACGATGGTGTTGGAGACGCGCGCGATCGGCGCCAAGTCGCTCGGTTTATGGGGCAGATCGTCGTGCAGGAACGGATGGGCGGTGAATGAGGACGTCGGCGAAAACAACAGCACATGATCGTCGTTGGCGCTGACGAAGGCGTTGATGGCGACGATGCCGTCGCCGCCCGGGCGGTTTTCGACGATCACCGGCTGCCCCCAACGTTGGGCGAGGCGGTCCGCGATCAAGCGCGCCTCGATATCGGCGCCGCTGCCGGGGCCGAGAGTAAGTATGAATTTGACCGGTCGGGTCGGCCACCCGGATTGGGCTGACGCCAAAGGCGCTGTCAATGCGACGGCGAGAACGGCAACCAAAGCCGGAGCGAGCGCAAACAGGTAACGCAGCTTCAGGCTCATGGTCCCCGTCCTCCGTCCAACGCTCTCGATCATCTTAGGGCGCTGGGCCTTTAGTCTTCCAGGCCGGTCGGTACGTTTTTGTTCTCGCTCGCCAGCTTCATGCCGGCGGCGAGCGCCATGGTCTCCGCCAGTGCCGCAAAATCTTTCGCCAGGTATTCTTCGGGATTCTTCTGCAACGTCGCCGCGCCGAAATGGCTTTGCAGCACTTCGCGTGTTGCCGCCGTCACCGGCATCGGCACATCCATTTCACGGGCGAGCTCGAGGCCGAGATCGAGATCCTTGCGCAGGAGCTCCGGCGTAAACGTCGTCGTCCAGTCGAGATTGACCAGTGCTGGCGATTTATAGCGCGTGAACATCGAGCCCATCACGCCGTTGTTGAGGAAGGCAAGAAAAGCATGGCGCGGCACGCCCATCTTGTTGGTGAGTAGCGTGATCTCGATCAGGTTCTCGATCACGACGCCGAGCATGACGTTGTGCGCAATCTTGCAGACGCGCGCCAGCTCGCCGTCGCCGACGTAAGACGCGCCGCGCGGTGCAAATACCTCGATCAGCGGGATCGCCGTCTTGCACGCGGCCTCGGGACCGGACACCACGGCAGAGAGCTTCCCAGCCTTGATCACCTTGGCGTTGCCGCTCACCGGCGCGGCGACGAAGGCGGCGCCGAGTTGCTTGAGCTTGTCGCGGATTGCGGCGGATTCCTCGACGGCGATGGTCGAGCAATCGACCACGATCGGCGGCATCTTGCCGCCTTGGCTGCAGACGCCGTTCTTGCCGTACAGCACCTCCTGCACGTCCTGGCCGGTGGCGACGATCGAGAACAGCACGTCGAGGTCTTTAAGATCGGAGAGGTGATCGACCACTTTGCCGCCGATCTTTTCAAGCGGCTCGGCCTTGGCGCGGGTGCGATTCCAGATCGACACATCGTGGCCGGCCTTGATCAGCCGCTCGGCCATCGGAAAGCCCATGCGGCCCACGCCGATCCAGCCGATTTTCTGTGTATTCTTCGTGGCCATTGCCAACTCCCTGGCTGAGCGCTTCTGTGGTTGGCGGTGCCTTAGACCTTGATCCAATTGAATTGAATCGGATCAAGGTCAGGGTGTTTTCGTTTGAGCATGATCTTATCCGAAAACCGCTTCCCACTTTTCGGGATCATGCTCTAGCACAGGGCGGGACGGCTGCCACGCCCGGCCAAAGTGGCGGCTTGTCCTGGGGCGACGGCGCGCACTATCCTGAGAATTCCATGCACGACCTCGTTGAGCATCACGACATCGCACCCGTGCCACTCGCCGTCGACGCCGGGCCGCTCCGGCGCGCGGCGCGCAATGCGTTTCCCTTCATCGTGGTCGGAGGTTTGTGGGAAGTGGTTGCGCATCTCGGATTATTTCCGGCGCAATTCTTCCCATCGCTGGAAGCGATCGCCGCCGTCTTCGTGCGGCTTACGCTCAACGGCGTGCTGCCGCATCACGCCCTCGACACGCTGATCCGCCTTAGCGCCGGCTTCGCGCTGGCGGCTCTGGTCGGCGTCAGCGTCGGCATTCTGATGGGGCGCTCGCGCCGGGCCGAGGATATTTTGCTGCCGCTGGTGAGCATCGGCGCGCCGATTCCCGGTCTGGCCTATGCGCCGCTGTTTCTGTTGTGGTTCGGGCCAGGCAACGTTCCGGCTGTCGTTTTGGTCGCCTTCGTTTCCGCCTTTCCCATCATCTACAATTCCTGGACCGGCGTGAAAGCGGTCAAGGATATTTGGGTGCGCTCGGCCCAGGCGATGGGGGCGGACGATCGCCGCTTGTTTCGTCACGTCATTTTGCCCGGAGCGCTGCCTTACATTTTGACCGGGCTCCGGCTCGGATTGGCACAGGCCTGGCGCATTCTGGTCGCTGTGGAAATGCTCGCCGCTGTGCCGTGGGGATTGGGCTGGCTCATTTTCGGCGCGCAGGAGTTTCTCAATACCGATGTGATGCTAGCCGGCATCGCGGTGATCGCGCTCATCGGGCTCGCGCTGGAGAAGCTCGTGTTCGAGCCGCTGGAACAGTTCACGGTGGTGCGCTGGGGCATGATGACATGACGGCCGATCGCATACGCACGCTGCGGCGCGGGATCATCACGCTCCTCGTCGTTGCCGCAGCTTACGAGGCTGTCGCCCGCAGCGGCTATTTTGCGCTCGCCTTGATGCCTCCGCTCGGCGTCGTGGCGCGCACGCTGGTCGACTCGATTCTCGACGGCACGATGTTGCTGCACGCCGCCGCGACGCTCTATCGCGTGCTGGTGGGTTTCGGTCTCGCGGTCGCGGTGGGATTGCCGCTCGGTGTGATGATGGGCCGCTTTCGGCCGGTGCAAAATTTCGTCCTGCCGCTGTCCAGCGCGCTAATGCCGATTCCGTCGCTCGCTTGGGTCCCGGTCTTCATCCTCTGGTTCGGCCTTGGCAATACGGTGACCATCCTCATCGTGTTCTACGCCGCGCTGTTTCCGATGCTGCTCAACACCTGGTCCGGCGTGCGTTCGGTCAACCCGATCTGGCTGCGCGCCGCGGGCGCCATGGGCGCCACGGAACGCGCGCTGTTCTGGAAGGTGATCATCCCCGGCGCCTCGCCGTTCATCATTAGCGGCTTGCGGCAATCGTTTCTGCGCGCCTGGATCGCGGTGATTGGCGCGGAAATGCTGGCGGGGTCCGACTGGGGCCTGGGCTGGGTGATCTTCGACGCCAAGGAATTCCTCGACACCGACGTGATGCTCGCCTCGCTGATCGTCATCGGTTGCATCGGGTTCGTCACCGAGCGACTGGTTTTCGGCTCGATCGAGCGCGCCACCATCTATCGCTGGGGCATGGCGCGGTCGGCGAAAGGCTGAACATTGGCTTGCGCGCGATGCGCTGTCGGAGTCCCGACAAGACGTGTAATTTGCCCTCAACGATCGACGAAACGTCCCTGGAAACGCCCGTAAAACGCCCATGCCCCATATCGAGGCGCGCGATCTCACGCTGATCTACGACACTCCGGGCGGGACCGTACCGGGCGTGCGTGCCGTCAACTTCGGCATGGAGGCGTCGGAATTCCTCTGCATTGTCGGCCCGAGCGGGTGCGGCAAGTCGACGCTTCTCAACATCATCGCCGGGTTTGTTACGCCGACCTCGGGCGAAATCCGCATTGGCGGCGCTTCGATCAAGGGCTACGGCATGGATCGCGGCGTCGTGTTTCAGGATTTTGCCCAGCTTTTTCCCTGGCGCACGGCGCTCGGCAATGTGGCTTTCGGCCTGGAAATGAAGGGTGTGCCGAAGGCCGAGCGCGAAGCCATCGCGCTCGAGCAACTTCGCCTCGTGAAACTCGAAAACTTCGCACAGTCCTATCCGCACCACCTGTCGGGAGGGATGCAACAGCGAGTCGCGATCGCGCGGGCACTCGCCTACAATCCCGCGGTGTTGCTCATGGACGAGCCGTTCGCGGCGCTCGATGCCTTGACCCGCGACGACATGCAGCGGCTTCTCGCCGAGGTTTGGCGGACAACGCGTAAAACGGTGATCTACGTGACCCACAACGTCGCCGAAGCTGTGTATCTGGCCGATCGCGTGGTGGTGATGACGCCGCATCCGGGCACGGTGAAGACGGAAGTGCCAATTCGCTTGGCGCGCCCGCGCGATCCGCTCAGTGTCGAATTCCTCGACCATCAGAAAGAGCTCTTGCGCCTTCTCGGCCACGACAAGAGCGCATAAGGAAACATCCAATGCGCGGAGGAAACTAATGACGCAACATTCGATGCTGACCCGGCGGCAGTATATCGCCGCGTCCGGCGCAAGCGCGCTGGCAATGGGACTAGCCGCTGCGCGGCCGGCGGCCGCCGCGGAAACTATCCGCCAAGGCTACCAGACCAACATCTGGGGCATGCCGACCTATTATTTGATGAAATCCGGCTATCTGGAAAAGCATGGGCTGGCGGTCGAGGACTACGCCGTTCCTTCCGGCAATCTCACCATGCAACAGATGGTCGCGCGCCAAGTCGATCTCGGCACCTATGCCGGTCAATCCTTCATCGTCGGTAACGCCAAAGGCGGGCTGATTGCGATCGCCTTGATCGAGCATGTCGGCAAGACCGCGCGGATCACCACGCGCAAGGATTTGAACATCACCAAGGTCGAGGAACTGCGCGGCCGCAAGATCGCCAACCAGACCGGCTCGTCGGTCGGCAATGTCTTTGTCGATACCATCATGCCGCGGCACGGACTCAACAAAGGCGATTACCAAGAAGTCCGCATGGACGTGAACAACATGGTGGCGGCGCTGGCATCTAAGACCGTCGACGCCATGGTGAATGTCGAGCCCTATAACGTCATCGCCGTCGCCGACGGCATCGGCTCGGACCTCATGGATTTCTCCAGTGTCGATCCCATGCCGGTGTTCATGGCGGCGACGCCCGATTTTGTGCAGGGCAAGCCCGACACCGTGGTCGCTTATCTCAAGGCGTGGCTCGACGTTGCCGGCGACTTCAAGAACGATCCGAAAAAGGTCGCGGACGTCATCTATAAATTCTATGCCGACAAAGGTTACAACATATCGCTCGATACGTTCGCCACGGCGCTGTCCCGCGTCGAGGTGAATCCCGGCTTTCCGGGCGATCTCAAGCCTTACATGCAGGAGCAGGCGGAAATCCTGCTGCAGGACAAAAAAATCGCCGCCATTCCGGATTGGAGCACGGCACTGCGTCCGGATTTCATGGAACGCGCCCGCACGGCGGCGTAACGTAGAAACTATTTCCAACAGGAGAGCAAGGAATGCCTGCCTCGGATAAAAGTCCGCTTACCAACGGCTATCAACCCGTCACCTGGAATTTCAAGCTATTGGCCAACGATATGCTCGGTGGCTTCGGCGGCATGGGTGAGGGCATGTCGGTGCAGATCGCGCCCGACGGGCGGCGGATCATCTGGCTCGCGCATGAAAGCGCGCCGAAGAATTTCACCGCGGTGGACGTGTCCGATCCGCGCAAGCCCAAAGTGGTGTGTCAGACGGATTTGCCGCACGCCAATATGCGCTCGAATTCGCTCGAGACTTGCGGAAATATGATGGCGGTGGCCTATCAGACCTCGAAGAAGGATCTGCAACCCGCCGGCTTCGAGCTGTTCGACATTTCCAAACCGGAGAATCCGAAATCGATCGGTTTCTTCGACTGCTCCGGGCCGCACTCGCGCGGCGTGCATCAGCTCTGGTTTTGCGACGGCGAATACGTTCATTGCGCGTCTGGTTCGCGCGACTTCACGCCGACGAACCCGCTGGACGATCAGTTCTACCGTTGCGTCGACGTGCGCAATCCGTCGAAGCCGGTCGAGGTCGGCCGCTGGTGGATGCCCGGCACGCGCCAGGGCGACAATGTCATGCCGCCGTCGCGGCATCCGATCGACAAGGGCTTCCGCGCCCACAACACCAACGTCTATCCGCAGAAGCCGGATCGCTGCTATCTCGCTTACATCGACGGCGGCATGTATGTGCTCGACATTTCCGACAAGGCGAATCCGAAGAAAATTTCGCAATGGACCAATTCGCCGCCCTATACCGGCTTCATGCACACGGTGGTGCCGCTGTTCGACCGCGGGCTGATGTTGGTGACCGACGAATCGACCGAAAATAACGCCAAGGACTGGCCGAAGCTCATCTGGGTGCTCGACGCGCGCGACGAGACCAACCTCGTCTCGATCGCGACATGTCCATTGCCCGATCACACGATCTACGCGCAGGCGGGCCGGTTTGGCGCGCATAACATTCACGAGAATGTGCCGCTGCCGACGTCGTGGCACTCCGATCAGATCGTGCTCGGCACGTTTTTCAATGGCGGTCTGCGCGCCTACGATATTGCCAATCCGTATCAGCCGAAGGAGGTCGGCATTTTCATGCCGCCGGCGCCTTCCGGCGCGCCGACCGGCACCATTCAGATGAACGACGTGTTCGTCGACGAGCGCGGCATCGTCTACGCCGTGGACCGCCACATCGGCGGCCTTTACACGCTCGAAATGGATTTCTGATGCTGCGTCGAGCCGTTAATTTCACCTCTCCCCGCGCGCGGGGAGAGGACGAGGGAGCGAAGCGACCGAGGGTGAGGGGGCGTTGCCGCGATTCTGAGCATCGCCGAAACTCTCGACCCAGCGGAGAGACCCCCTCACCCCACCCTCTCCCCGCGCGCGGGGAGAGGGAGTCGCATGCCGGTTCGATCTGTTAGATCATGCTCGATCTTTTCCCCTCGCGTGAGGCGAGCCCGTTCGGGCGCAGGCTCAAGCGCGAGCGCGGGGGGCGCATTCCGGTGACCGTCGTCACCGGATTTCTCGGCGCGGGGAAGACGACGCTATTGCGCCGCTTTCTCGCCTCGCCGGAAGGCCAAGGCACCGCGGTGATCATCAATGAATTCGGCGCCGTCGGCATCGACGATATTTTGGTGCGCGACGCCGCCGAAGAAACGGTGCTCCTTGGCAACGGCTGCGTCTGCTGCATCACCCGGACCGATCTGCAGATCGCGCTACGCCGGCTCGTCTTCGACCGCGAGCGCGGCACCGTGCCGCCGTTCGGGCGCGTTGTGATCGAAACCTCCGGGCTCGCCGACCCGGCGCCGATCCTGCAGACTTTCTCTACCGATCGCGCGCTCGGCGGCGAATTTCACATCGACGTCGTGCTTGCCGTTGTCGATGCCGTCAACGGCGAAGCCGAGCTCGAAACCGCCGCGGAAGCGCGCAAACAGGCGATTCTCGCCGATCGCCTCGTCATCTCGAAAACCGACCTTGCGGCGTCGGCCGCGGTCGAACGGCTGACACAGCGCTTGCAGCATCTCAATCCGCGCGCGGCCATCGATATTGCGGTGGCCGGCGCGCTCGATCCCAGCCGCATCATCGAGCCGGCCACGGGCGAACGCTCAAGCTTCGTCGCCGAGGCCGAACACGGTGACGGCATAGCTAGCTTCGTGATCGAACAGGAAACGCCATTTGAATGGCCGACTTTCTCACGCGCCATGGAGACGTTGCTCGCGCTGCGCGGCGGCGACCTCCTGCGCGTCAAGGGCATTCTCAATGTCAAAGGCTGCCGCGGCCCGGTCGTGGTGCAATACGTGCAACACTTGGCGCATCCGCCGGTCGAGCTGGAAGCATGGCCGGATGCCAACCGCACGAGCCGCGTCGTGTTCATCACGCGGAATATTGCCGAACACGACGTCAGGACTCTATTCGCCGCTGTGCAGGCGCTTGCTGCCCCGGTAAAAGGGCAGCGGGAATAGGCTTGCGATATGGCCGCAATTATCCGAACGCTCGATGAAGCTATCGCACCTATCGCCGACGGCTGCCTGCTGGCGGTGCCGCGGGAAACGTCCGGCGTGGCGATGGCGGCAACCCGCGCGCTGATCCGGCGCGGCATCAAGCGCCTGCATCTCGTCACGCTGCCGACCTCGACTTTGCAGGCGGACTTGCTGATCGGCGCCGGCTGCATCGAGACGCTGGAGACCTCCGCCGTCAGCCTCGGCGAATTCGGCCCGGCGCCGCGTTTCACCGCTGCGATTCTTGCCGGCGCGATCCGCATGCGCGACGCCACCTGTCCGGCGCTGCACGCGCAATTCCAAGCCGCTGAGAAAGGCGTGCCGTTCATGCCGTTGCGCGGGCTGATCGGCTCGGATGTGCTGGCGCACCGGCCGGATTGGAAGATCGTCGACAATCCGTTCGGCGACGACGATCCGATCGTGCTGCTGCCGGCGCTACGGCCCGGTGTCGCGCTGTTTCACGCTCCGATGGCCGACCGCGCCGGCAATGTTTTCATCGGCACACAGCGCGAGCTCGTCACCATGGCCCACGCGGCGCCCAAGACGATCGTTACGGTGGAGAAAATCCACGACGGCGATCTGTTGAGCGATCCGCTGCTCGCCGCGGGCACGCTGCCCGGCTTCTATGTCGAGGCGGTCGCGGTCGAGCCGCGCGGCGCATGGCCGTTGCCGCTGCCGGATCATTACGCCATCGATGCCGCGCACATGGCCGAATATGCGCGCCTTGCCGTCACGCCCGAAGGCTTCGCGGAATATCTCAACCACCATGTTTATGAAAAACGCGCGGCGTAGTCCTCGGCCGCCATGGCCGGACTTGTTCCGGCCATCCCGCGCCGCGAGGCACTGCCTTGTCGATCGGGATGCCCGGCACAAGGCCGGGCATGACAAAATAAGGGCGCGCGCGTGACCGAACTTTTCCGCGACGAGGAATTGCTCGCCGACGTGATCAGCCGGCTGATCGGCGACGTGCGTCATGTCGCGGTCGGCGCCGCTTCGCCGATCCCGGCAACCGCGGCGCTGCTCGCGCGCGAGCGCGTTGGCGGTAAGCCTTACGTCTCGCTCCTCGGCAGCCGGGCGCACACGTTCTTTACCGACGGCGCGTGCGAATTGTTCGACTGCGCCGGGCAGGGGAGGGTCGACGTTTTCTTTCTGTCCGGCGGTCAGATCGACGGCGAAGGCAATATCAATCTCGTCAGCGTCGGCGAGTACGACCACCCGAAAGCGCGTTTTCCCGGCTCGTTCGGCTCGGCCTATCTCTACTACGTTGTGCCGAAGGTGATCCTGTTCCGCGTCGAGCATTCGCGCCGCACGCTGGTGCCGAAAGTCGATTTTGTCAGCGCGCCCGGCGGCAGCGCCGATAATGTGTTCCGGCCCGGCGGTCCGGTCGCGCTCGTCACCAGTCGCTGCCTGTTCGAGTTCGACCGCGCACGCCGGCGCTTTCGCCTCGCCAGCATTCACCCTGGGCACAGCGTCGAGGAGGTGCTCGATAATACCGGGTTTGAGTTCGACCGGCCGGACCGGGTGCCGACGACCCCTGCGCCATCGACGGAAACACTCCGACTGATGCGCTCGGTCGTCGCGCCGCTTCTGGCTGAGGTCTATCCGCAATTTGCCAAAAACGTGTTCGGGATTGCGGCACTCATCCCGTCACCCTGAGGCGGCCGCGCAGCGGCTCTCGAAGGGGTGGCAGAGGCGGAAAAGGTATGTCACAAATTTTGTGACAACCCTCTTGACATTCGTCCCCGATACGGTTACATGCAGAGAATCATCTCGCCCGCGTAAAGGACGCTCTGCCGGAGGCACACCGGTTGGGCGGGGCGAGTGCGGTGCCCGCGGGCGGACTTGCACTCCGCTTCCGGGCGGCTTCTGGGCATCAGTTTCCCGGCACTATGACCGGGACGGGAGGTGCGTCCCTGGGCTCGGACAGGCGAAGGCGGGTAACACCCCGTTCAGACCGCGTCCCAGGAAACCTGGCCTGAAGCCGAGCCTTAGGGATGACGAGTCCCTTTGGTGAGAGCCGTGGTGGAACGCCGACAGGCGAGCGCATCCGAAAGGGTGCGAGCCGCACCCGATGGTGCGGAGGTTGTTGAACAGCGTTTGTCGGCGTTCCGCTTCCTTTTTTGCTTGGCTTGGTATTGGCGAAACGGGTGTAGCGAAGAGAAACAGCGAGGCGCCACCCCTCGATTTTCTTTTCCACCCCGGCTTCGCGCTTCACGTGGCAGGGTTTTGCAAAGCTCGGGCGCAAAGGCGTGTCCGAGAACGCCTCGTCATTGCGAGCGCAGGCGAAGCAATCCAGTGCTGAATCGCCGTTCGGGATTGCTTCGTCGTGTTGCTCCTCGCAATGATGGCGGCATAGGAGTGCCCTGTCACGGCGACCGATAAATCGTTGCGCCTCCCGCCGGGTCGTGGTTCTTATCCACCCGCGCGAAACACGGGGAAATGCTCAGTGAAGACCGTAGAAGTAGGGGTGATTGGCGTCGGCTGGATCGGTGGCCTGCGCGCGGAAACGCTGTCGCGCACGGCGCTAGTCGATAAATTGCACCTGTGCGATATCAAGCCGGACCGGCTCGCCGAGGTTAAGTCGCTGTACAATCCGGCGAGCGCGACGCTCGACTATCAGGACCTCATCAAGAACGACAATATCCGCGTCGTCTATGTTTCGACCACGCCGGAAGCCAACCACTACCCGATCGCACGCGATTGCCTCAAAGCCGGCAAGAACGTCATGCTGGAAAAGCCGATCGCGCTGGAATTGTGGGAAGCCGACGAGCTGATCCAATTGGCGGCGCGCAACAGTCTCAAATTCACTATCGGCTATTCGCAGCGTTTCAATCCGAAAGTGGCCTTCGCCAAGAAGAAGATCACGGACGGCACGCTCGGCAAGGTCGTTTCCGTGCTGGTCAGCCGTCATCTGTCGCGCGAGCTCGGCAAGAAGATCGCCAGCCGCGTGCGTTTGTCGCCGGTGGTCATGGAATCGACCCACGATCTCGACTTCGTGTTCTGGCTGCTTGAGCCGGCGAAGCCGGTGCGCGTCTATAGCCAAGGCGCTTACGGCTACATGCAGCCGATCAACGGCTCGCACGACGTCATGTTCACCACCGTCTCGATGGATAACGGCGTGGTGGTGATGATTGGCGGCGGCTGGAATATTCCGCCGAGCTTTCCCAATTACTGCTCGACCTGGATCGAGATCACCGGCACTGAGGGCGCGCTGACGCTCGACGACACCCAGCGCGACAACTGGCTCAACACCGCCAAGCGCGGCCAGGAATTCCCGATGTCCACTATGCCGGGCGAATGGGTCGACCATGTCTTCGCCGGCGGCATCGGGCCGGAGACGATCCATTTCCTCGAAGCCTGCATCCGCGATACCGCGGTGATGGTGACGCCGGAAAGCGCACGGCGGGTGATGGAGACCTATAGTGCGGCCGATCTATCGGCCGACCGGAATACCCCTATTGATCTGCCGCTGACCAATGAGACGATTTCGGGCATCGCCGAGCTCAAGCAGAAAAACCGCGCGGGATTGAACGTATGATTTGGAATAAGAATGGGCGGCGCAATCTCCGCTCGTCCCCGCGAAAGCGGGGACCCAGGTCTTTCACATTCTGGATTCCCGCTTTCGCGGGAATGAGCGGAATTGATCAGCGGGACCCGGTATGAAAAAAGGCGCCAAGGGTGTCGGCTTAGCCATCATCGGCGCCGGCCGCGTCGGACTGTTCCGCGGCGAAGTGGCGGCGCGCCATCCCGCCGTCGAATGGATTGGCATTGCCGAGCTCAATCACAATCGCGGCGGTGACGTCGGCGCGCGCATCGGCGCCGATTTCATCACCACCAGCCATCGCGAACTGCTGGCGCGGCCGGAAGTGACCTGCGCCATCATCGCCACCGACGAACACCTCCACGTCGATCCGATCCTCGCTGCGGTCGAACGCGGCGTGCCGATGCTGATCGAAAAGCCGCTCGCTACCGATCTCGCTCAATCCGCCCGCGTGCTCAAGGCGATCACCGATGCCAAGCTCGATGCGGTGGTTGGCTACACCCAGCGCTTCCGCCGCAAATGGCTCGCCGGCAAGGAGAAGGTGCGAAGCGGCGCGCTCGGTGATGTCACCATGGTCACGTCGCGCGCGTTCATGAATAGGCTCGTCGCCATCGACAATTACAAGCGCACCGACGATCCCTCGACGATTTCGCCGATGGTGATTTCCGGAACGCACGCGCTCGATATCGTCATGTGGTATCTCGAAGGCAAAACGCCGGTCGAATGCTACGCGCGTTCGGTCGACAAGGTTTTGGGCCCGCTCTACCAGGGCATCGACGCCACCGCCGGCATGATCATGTGCGCCGACGGCACGATGTATCACCTCAACATTTCCTGGGCGCTGCCAGTCACCTGGCCGGGTGCCGTGTACAGCTTGGAAGTTGGCATCAACGGCACCCACGGCGTGCTGACCATCGACGACACCCATCGCGACATGGTGCTGGCGGTTTCGGCGCCGCAGGGCGAAGGCTATGCGCCGGATCAAAGCCGGCTGGTCGATTTCCTCGGTTCCTATCCGCCGGGCGACATGGCGCTCGGCGAATTGCGCGGCCCGATGCGCGAGGAGACTGACTCATTCCTCAACCGCGTCTCGCTTGGCCTGCCGACGCAAGCGGCAACCGCCGCCGAAGCGCACAATCGGCTGATGCTGACCAAAGCGCTCGATCTTTCGGCCAAGCTCAAACAGCCGGTCAAGCTGCCGCTCGCGGCGTAATCAGCTCGCCGTCACCCCAAGGCGACGAGCAAGACCGCGATCTCGCTGACCTGTTCGAGCGCGCCCAGCACGTCGCCGGTTTGGCCCTCGACTTGCCGCATGCTCAGCCACGTCATCAGCGCGATAACGATGAGAAGAACGATCAGCGCCAGGACGCCGCGGCCTGGATGAAGGCAGAACGCGAGGATGAGAATGCCCAGCACCGCCGCGGCGGTAACGCTATCGCCCGGCGGATGGCCGGCCTCGAACGACAATCCGTCGCTGCGCGCCGGCGGCAACAAAAACATCAATACCGGCATGGTCGCTCGCGCGGCGGCATGCGAGGCAATGAGAGCCCAGACAATCAGATGCGCATTGGGCAGGCTCGCCAGGACGCTGACGCGCAGGAGCAGCGATAGGACCAGCGCGCAAACGCCATAAGCGCCGGTGCGGCTGTCGCGCATGATGTCGAATTTTTGTTCGCGCGTGGTGCCGCCGCCGAACCCGTCCGCGGTGTCGGCAAGGCCGTCCTCATGCAGGCAGCCCGTCGCCAGCAAAGTCGCCACGACGGCGAGCGCCGCCGCCGGCCACGCCGGCAATCCGACTTTGTGGGCCACCGCATAGACGATCGCCCCGATGAGCCCAACGATGAGGCCGGCGACCGGAAACGCCCACGACGCGCGCGCCAGCGCGCTGCCGCCAATCGGCGTCTCGCGCAGCAGCGGCAGCCGCGTGCAAAACGCAAGGCTCGCTTTGAGCTCTTCGGCGCGGTCTTCGATCCAAGCCTTCGAAATCGTCATGTTGGAAATCGCCGTCGTGCGTCGTCTGGCCGGACCAACGGGAATTTGCTAGACTTTGGTGAGCGCATTCCTGCGCGCGGAATCACATCAACATGGCGAACTTTACCTCATTTTCGGCCTTGCGCGCCCTCTGTCTTGACCTGCCGAGCGGGCATCCTGCCTCCAGCGCGGCGGTCGCCCAGCGCGAAGCTACGCTGACCAAGCCGCCGCGCAGCTTGGGCCGGCTCGAAGACCTGGTCGCTTGGCTGGCGCAGTGGCAAGGCCACGCGCCGCCGCGGCTGAAGCAGGTCGAAATTCTGGTCTTCGCTGGCAATCACGGCGTGACCAAACAGGGCGTTTCGGCCTATCCTTCGGAAGTCACCGTGCAGATGGTGGCGAATTTCGCCGCCGGCGGCGCGGCGATCAATCAGCTGGCGCGCGCCGCCGCCGCCAAATTGCGCGTGATCCCGCTGTCGCTTGAAACTCCGACCGCGGACTTCACCGAACGACCCGCACTGACAGAAAGCGAATTCATTGCCGCGGTAACGGTCGGCTACGACGCCGTCTCGCCTGACAGCGATCTGGTCTGCCTCGGTGAAATGGGCATCGGCAATACCACGGCCGCGGCGGCCATCGCGGCGGCATTGTTCGGCGGCGGCGGTGCGCGCTGGGCCGGCCGCGGCACCGGCGTCGACGAGGACGGCTTGGCGCGCAAGCGCGCTGTCATCGACCAGGCGCTGGCGCGGCAGGCCGCCATACTCCACGACCCGCTTGCCGTCGCCGCCGCTCTTGGCGGCCGTGAGCTTGCCGCCATACTCGGCGCGTGTTTGGCCGCGCGGCGACAACGCATTCCGGTCCTGCTCGATGGCTTCGTCTGCACCGCGGCCGTCGCGCCGCTGGCGAAACTGCGCGCCGACACGTTGGCGCATACGCAAGCGGGCCATGTCTCGGCCGAAGCCGGCCATCGCATGCTGCTGGAAGAGCTCGGCCTTGTGCCGCTTCTCGATCTCAACATGCGGCTCGGTGAAGCGTCTGGGGCTGCTGTGGCGCTCAACATCCTGCGCGCGGCGCTCGCGTGCCATACCGGCATGGCGACCTTCGCCGAGGCGGGCGTGTCGGACAAACCGGCTGACGACGCGGAGTCGAAAGCGGCGGGTTAAACGAGCGGGCAATGCCTGGCAACGACGGACAAGCGATTTGGCTGGCAGCCGGCCTGCGTACGCCGTTTGTCGCCGTGGACGGGCCCGTTTGCCGATCGCGATTCGCTCGCCTTGTCGGTGCCCGTGGTCCAGGCGATGGCGCACCAGGTGAACGGGTCGATCGACTTCGGCGTGTGGGGCTCCGTCGTCGTCAATCTGGCCTACGCCAACTTGGCCCGCGAAGTGTGGCTTGAAAGCAAACTCGATCCCCATGCGCCGACTTTCACCACCATCATGCAATGCAGCACCAGCATGGTCGGCGCATTCGAGGCCGCCGGGATGCTCAGGCAGCGACGCGCGGCGCTCGCCATGGTCGGCGGCGTCGAAAGCATGAGCCGCGTCCAGATTGGCTTGGGCCAGAATCTGTCGGTTTGGCTGCGCCGTCTGTTTCAAGCGCGTAGCGTCACGGATCGCTTCGGCGTTCTTCGCCGCCTGCGTCCATCCGACATTCGGCTGCTCGTGCCGGAAGTGAAGAACCGCGTTACCGACCGCAGCATGGGCGAACATACCGAGGATATGGCCAAGGATTGGAATATCGGCCGCCGCGAGCAAGACGAGCTTGCGCTCGAAGGCCATCAACGGGCGATCGCGGCGCAGGATCGCGGCTTCTTCGCCGATCTGATCGTGCCGCTTGATGGTATCGACAAGGATCATTTTCCGCGCCGCGACACGTCGCTCGAGAAGCTTGCCAAGCTGAAGCCGGTGTTCGATCGCTTAAGCGGACGCGGCACGCTCACTGCGGGTAACAGCTCGCCGCTGACGGATGGAGCTGCCGCCATCTGGGTCGCGACCGATGCGGGGCTTGGCCGCTTGCCTGCCCAAGTACCGCGCGCGCGTCTGGTGGTTTTCGAAATGGCCGCCGTCGATATCTTCCACGAGGGTTTGCTGATGGCGCCGGTCACCGCCATTCCGCGATTGCTGGCGCGGCACCGGCTCACGTTCGATGACATCGCGTTGTGGGAAATCCACGAGGCGTTTTCGGCGCAGGTGCTCTGCCACATCAAGGGACTCGAAGATAAGGATTTTGTCCGCGCCAAAGCCGGCGTCGAACATACGTTCGGAAGCTTTCCGCGCGAGCGGATGAACCCGAACGGTGGCAGCGTGGCGCTCGGCCATCCGTTCGCGGCCACGGGAGCGCGCATTTTAAGTCAGGCCATCAAGGAACTCGCCGCCTTGCCGCAGGGCAGCCGCGCCATCGTCAGCATCTGCTCCGACGGCGGTCTCGGCACCGTCGCGCTGCTGGAGCGTTGAGCGCCTTATCCCGCCGCCGCGGCGATAGCGTGAAAGAATGTGCCGGTGACGCGGCCGCGCCGTCCGCCGGCATTGCCGAGCGCGCGGCCCTCGCCGTCGCGGAGCTCTGCGAGACATTCGTCGTCGCCGGCGGATGTGAGCGTGGCGTAATGGAATTCATGGCCGCGCACGATCGCGCCTTTCGCGCCAAGGACGCTGTCGGACAATAGCCGCGCCGTGCGATAGCCGAGATGCAATTTGCGTTTGGCAAAGCTCGTGGTGTGGCCGAGCAATCCGGCCATGGCGTGATGCTTGCCCGCCGCATCTTCGATGCTCTCGCCCAAAACCATGTAGCCGCCGCACTCGCCGTGCACCGGGCGAGTCTCGGCAAAGCGCCGCAAGCCAGTCGCGAAGCGGGTTGCAATTGCGAGCACGTCGGCATGCAGCTCCGGATAACCGCCGGGCAGCCAGCAGCTGTCAGCGCGTTCGGGCGGCGCTTCATCGGCGAGCGGCGAGAACGGAATGATCTCCGCGCCGGCCGCGCGCCATGCCGCGATGAGGTGCGGATAGACGAAGCTGAAGGCTTTATCGTGCGCCAGTGCGACGCGCTGGCCGGGCGGAGGCACCGCCGGCGCGCAGCTTGCGCCACTCGTGGCGGCAATCGCGAGCGGCGCAGCCGCAACCAAGACGGCGTTAAGATCGATATGGCGTTCGGCCATCGCAGCGAGGTGGCCAATGAGCGCCTGGAGATCGGCGTGCTCGCCGGCCTGCACCAGTCCGAGATGCCGTTCCGGCAAGGCAAGTGCTACCTCGCGCGGCACCGCGCCGAACACCGGAATGCCGAGCGCCGCGATCGCATCAGCGATAAGCGCGCGGTGCTTTTCGCTGGCGACGCGATTGAGGATGACGCCGGCGATGCGCACGGCCGGATCGTGCGCGGCAAAGCCCCGCACCACGGCTGCTGCGGACTGGGCCTGTCGCGCGACATCGAGCACCAGCACGACCGGCAGGCCGAAATGCGCGGCGAGATCGGCGGTGGCGCCGCTTCGGCCGGCCGTGCCGGCAGCACCGTCGAACAGTCCCATCACGCCTTCAATGATAAAAACGTCTGCATTGTCAGAAGCTTGCGTGGCCAAGGCATCGAGCAGCGGGCGCGGCATGGCCCACGAATCGAGATTGACGCTTGGCGCACCCGTTGCGGCGGCGTGAAAAGCCGGATCGATATAATCGGGGCCGGCTTTGGCCGCGCGCACTCTAATTCCGCGCCGCGCCAGCGCTGCCAGCACTGCAAGCGTCACCGTTGTCTTGCCGGCGCCGGAGTTCGGCGCGGTGATGATGAGTCCGCGTGCCGTCACGGGGACTCCCTTTCCGCTGCTGCGCCTTCGCCCAAAAGCTGTGTCCGCATCGTCACGATGTCGCCGATCACCACGATCGCGGGCGGCTCGAATTTCTGCCCGCGCGCCGCGGCGCAAAGATTTCCCAGCGTGGAGACGAGGACGCGCTGCTTCGGTGTTGTCGCCGAGGCAATCACCGCGGCGGGTGTCGCTGCGGCGAGCCCCGCCTGCATCAAGGCAGCGGCGATCCGCTCCAGATTGTGCATCACCATGTACAGCACGATCGGCTGCCCGGTGCGCGCCAGCGCCGTCCAGTCGAACTCCTCGTCCGCGCCATGCCCGGCCGCGAAAATGACCGCGCGGTTCACACCGCGCAGCGTCGCCGGGATGGCCGCCGATGCCAGCGCCGCAAGCCCTGCCGTGACGCCGGGGATGACGCGGTAAGGCACGCCGGCCGCCGCCAGCGTCATCGCCTCCTCGCCGCCGCGGCCGAACACAAAAGGATCGCCGCCCTTGAGCCGCAGCACGCGATGCCCGGCCCGCGCCAAGGCCACGAGCCGCTCGCTGATATCGGCTTGGGTCGCCGACGGTTTGCCGCCGCGCTTGCCGGCGAATTCGAGCCGCGCTTGCGGGCCGGCGAGCGCCAGCACACGTTGGTCGACCAGCGCGTCATGCACGACGACGTCGGCCTGGGTGAGGCCAGCGAGCGCGTCGAGCGTGAGTAGGCCCGGATCGCCCGGCCCGGCGCCGGCCAGCCAGACATGACCCGGCGCAAATACCGGAACACCGGCGTGTCGCGCCGCCAGGGCATCCCAAGCGGTCATGTGGCGGCCCCGTGGTGACGCCCGCGCCGCGCCGGATTAAAGGATGCGGCAGAGGAAGCGACATGTCCAAGCAGGTCCCTCCACTGCGCCGGGGCTGGACCACCGGCACCTGCGCCGCGGCGGCGGCGAAGGCGGCCTATGCGGCGCTGGTCACCGGTGAATTTCCCGACCCGGTCGAGGTGACGCTGCCGCGCGGCGAGCGGCCAAGCTTTGCGCTGGCCATGACGCGGAAAGACGAAAACTCCGCGACCGCCGGCGTGATCAAGGACGCCGGCGACGATCCCGACGTGACCCACGGCGCACTGGTCTGCGCCACGGTTCGCCTCGGCGCGCCCGGCGGCGGCATAATCTTCAAGGCCGGCGAGGGCGTCGGCGAGGTGACGCGCGCCGGCCTGCCGATTGCGCCGGGCGAGCCCGCGATCAATCCGGTGCCGCGCCGCATGATCCAGGGCGCACTCGCCGAGGTCGCCGCCGCGGCCGGTCGCGCGATCGACGCCCAAATCGATGTCGAGGTCGAGATTTCCATTCCCGGCGGCGAAGCGCTCGCGGCGAAAACGCTCAACGGACGGCTCGGCATCGTCGGCGGCTTGTCGATCCTCGGCACCACCGGAATCGTCGTGCCCTATTCGTGTTCGGCCTGGATCCATTCGATCTATTCCGGCATCGACGTTGCGCGCGCCGCGGGGCTTACTCACATCGCCGGCGCGACCGGCTCCAATTCCGAGGCCGGCGCGCAAAAGCTCTACGGCCTGCCGGAGATTGCGCTGATCGACATGGGCGATTTCGTCGGCGGCATGCTGAAATATCTGCGCCGTCATCCGGTGCCGCGCGTCACCATCGCCGGCGGCGTCGCCAAGATGAGCAAACTCGCGCAGGGCCTCACCGACCTGCACTCCAAGCGCGGCGTGGTCGATTTGGCGGAGCTCGCCAACTTTGCCGCCGCCGCGGGCTGCTCCGCGCAATTGTGCGAACGCATCGTCAGCACAAATACCGCAGCGGAAGCTTTCGCTCTCGCGCAAGGCGAGGGCATAGCGCTCGGCGATGCCGTGGCGTTGGCGGCGCAGCAAACCGCAGCGGAGGTCGTTGCCGGTCGCGCTATCGCCATCGAGATCGCCGTGTTCGATCGCGAGCAAAACCTGGTCGGCCGCGCGCCGTTCAAGGTTTAAGTCTCCGCTCATCCGGCGCCTCCACGGAAGCGGCGGCGATAATCCGCGTCGTAGAGCGCGCTGTCACGGAAATCATGCGCGGCGAGCACGCGGCCGACCAGAATGAGCGCCGTGCGCTCGATACCTGCGGCGGCAACCTTCGCGGCGATGTCGCTGAGTGTGCCGCGAACGATGCGCTGCGCGGGCGAGCTTGCTTGCACCACGACGGCAGCCGGGCAGTCGGCGCCGTAGAACGGCACGAGCTCCGTGACGATCGTATCGATGGCGTGAATGGCGAGGTGGATGACCAGCGTCGCGCCGCTTTGCGCAAAGGTCGCAAGCTTTTCGCCGTCCGGCATGCGCGAAGCGCGGCCGGACACGCGGGTGAGCACCACGCTTTGCGCCACTTCCGGGACCGTGAGCTCGCATTCCAACGCCGCGGCGGCGGCGGCGAAGGCCGGCACGCCTGGCGTCAGCGTATAGGGAATGCCGCGCCGATCGAGACGGCGCAGTTGCTCGGCGAGCGCCGAGAAGATCGAAAGATCGCCGGAATGCAGCCGTGCCACGTCATGACTGGCCGCATGCGCGGCGGCAAACTCGGCTTCGATCTCGTCGAGCGAAAGCGGCGCGGTGTCGACAATGCGCGCGCCCGGCGGACAAAAGCCGAGCAATTCGCGCGGCACGATCGAGCCGGCATAGAGGCAGACCGGGCAGCGCGCGATCAGATCGCGGCCGCGCACCGTGATGAGATCGGCCGCGCCCGGACCGGCGCCGATGAAATGCACGGTCATGGCTTTATCCATGTCCATTGCGTCACCGGCATCGCGGCGCGCCAGCCGGTTTTTTCGCCGACCGCCGCCGCGCGCGACATCGCGATGCGGATCAATTCGCCGCCCAACGCGGCGTGGCGGGCGAGCAGTAGCGCCTCGGTTTCGAGCGTCACCGCATTGACCACGAGCCGGCCGCCGGGCCACAGCGCTCGCGCCGCGGCATCGAGCGTGCCGGCATCGCTGGCGCCCCCACCGATAAAAACAGCGTCCGGCGTTGCCAGTCCGGACAGAGCTGCCGGCGCCGCGCCTTCAATAATGTCGAGCGCCGGCACGCCGAACGCCGCGGCGTTGCGGCGGATGCGCGCTGCGCGGTCGGCGCGTTCTTCGACGGCGATCGCGCGCATCGCCGGATCGGCTAGCAGCCATTCGATCGCGACCGAACCCGATCCGGCGCCGATGTCCCACAACAGCTCGCCGCGGCGGGGCGCAAGCGACGACAGCGTCACTGCGCGGATTTCGCGCTTGGTGATCTGGCCGTCGTGCTCGAACAAATTGTCGGCAAGACCGGGCGTACGCGCTAGAACGCGCGCGTCAGTTGCCTCCACCACTTCGATGGCAACGACATTGAGAGCATCCGCCGTGCCGAACTCAAAGCCTGTGGCCGTCGTGCCGCGGATCCGCTCGCGCGGGCCGCCGAGCGCTTCGAGCACGGTCAGGCGCGACGCGCCGAAGCCGGTTTCAGTCAGGAGCTTTGCCAGCGCCGCCGGCCCGTCGCCGTCGGAGGTCAGCGCGAGAATATCCGCGCCGGGCTGCAAATGCGGGCGAACGAGATCGAGCATGCGGCCGTGCAGCGACAGCAGCACGGTCTGCGGCAGCGACCAGCCGAGCCGCGCCGCGGCAAGCGAAAAGGCCGACGGCGCCGGCACCACGATCATCTCGCGCGCATCGATGTGCCGTGCCAGCACCGCGCCGACGCCGTATTGGAACGGATCGCCTGACGCCAGAACGCAGACCTGCCGGCCGCGATGTTGCATCACTTCTTCGGGGGCGTTGTCGAACGGACTAGGCCATGGCCGCGTCGCGCCGCGAATGAGTGGCGCCGCAAGGCCGAGATGTCGCTTGCCGCCAAACACGATTTCGGCTGTGCCGATCAGCCCCCGCGCCACCGGGCTCAAGCCGTCGACGCCGTCCTCGCCGATGCCGACGATGGACAGCCAGCGCGGCGATGCGGCACTGTCGCGGGGAAATGTATCGGGAAGCGGCACATTAGCCATGCCACGCATCCTCATCCTCGGCGGCACCACTGAAGCTCGCTTGCTGGGCGAACGCCTCGCCAAGCGTGCCGACCTCGATGTGACGCTCTCGCTCGCCGGCCGCACGGCCACGCCGGTTCCGCACGCCGTGCCGATCCGCGTCGGCGGCTTTGGCGGCGCCGAAGGGTTGGCCGATTATCTCATCGAGGAGCGTATCGACGCGCTGATCGACGCTACGCATCCCTACGCAAGTATCATTTCGGAAAACGCCGCTGCCGCCGTGCGTCAGGCCGCCGTTCCTTTTATCGTGCTGCGCAGGCCGCCGTGGATCGCCGTCGCGGGCGATTGTTGGATCGAAGTCAACGATGCCACCGCAGCGGTGAGCGCCATCGGGGAAAACGCCCGCAGCGTCTTTGTTGCGCTCGGCCGCAACGAACTTGCGCCGTTCGCCGGTGCGCCGCAGCATCGGTATCTCATCCGCAGCGTCGATCCGGTCGATCCGCCGTTGCCGCTTCCGCGTGTCAGCTATGTTACCGCGCGCGGCCCGTTCAGCGAAGCTCATGACCGCGCGCTGATAACAGCGCACGAGGTCGAAATCGTCATCGCCAAGAACAGCGGCGGCGCTGCGGCCTATGGCAAGATCGCGGCGGCGCGCGCGCTCGGCATTGAGGTCGTTTTGCTGCGCCGGCCGCCCGCGCCCGATGCGCCAGCAGTCGAGACGATCGAGGACGCGATCGCCTGGCTCGATCATGCGCTCACCTCCACCGCCGCACGCGGCGTGTAGACCAGAGGAGCCCGTCCGGGCCGGGCGATCACGCGGGTCTCCCGCGTGCCGACGATGACCAATGTCGCCATGTCCGCAGACGCCGCGTCGGCTTCCGCGAGTGTCGTGACACTGACACGCTCATCCGGCCGTCCGATGGCGCGGCCAAATACGAGCGGCGTCGCTGGCGGCAGATGCCGGCGCAGCCGCTCGATCGCATTGCCGAACTGCCAGGGCCGCGCCCGCGATACCGGATTGTAAAGCGCAATCACGAAGCCGGCGCTCGCCGCGGCATCGATCCGGCGCTCGACCAGTTCCCAAGGCTTGAGATTGTCGGACAGCGACAACGCGCAAAAATCATGGCCGAGCGGCGCGCCGATCCGCGCCGCGACGGCGAGCATGGCGGTAACGCCGGGAACAAAAATCACATCAAGCGCGCGCCAAGTGTCCGGTCCGGCTTCGATTTCCTCGCAGACCGCCGCCGCCATGGCGAAGACGCCGGGATCGCCGCCGGAGACGACGGCGACATTTGCGCCGTGCGCGGCATCACCCAGCGCCGCGGCCGCGCGCGCGCCTTCTTCGCGGTTGTCGGACGGATGGCGGCTCTGGCCGTCGCGCGCGGGCACGCGTTCGAGATAGGGACCGTAACCGTAGAGCGCTTGCGCAGCGGACAAAGCTGCTTCGGCTTCCGGCGTCAGATAGCGCGCATCGCCCGGTCCCAAACCGATGACTGTGAGCCGGCCGCTCACGGTCGCTCCTCCCAGCCGGGCACCAAGACCACGGCAAAATACGGCGCTTCATCGTCCGACTTGGCGGAGAGCAGGATCATTTTCTCCTCCGCCATGGTGCCGCGCTCGACATAGATGGCGCGTGGCAGGCGGCCGCTCGTTGCGAGCGCGCGGCGCAGCTTGGGCAGATGCCGTCCCACTTTCATCACCACGGCGGCATCGGCGTCGGCAAGCCGACGGACAAGCTCGCTCTCCGGTAGCGTCGCCGGAAGCACGGTGAACACGTCGTCGCCTTGCGCGATCGGCATTCCCGCCGCCGACCAGCAACCGGACATGCCGGTGATGCCGGCGACGATCTCGGTTGGAAAGCGCGGCGCCAGCCGCGCATGCAGATGCATGTACGAACCGTAGAACAGCGGATCGCCTTCGCAGATAACGGCGACCACGCGGCCGTTTTCGAGATGCACGGCGATTGCAGCGGCAGCGCCATCGTAAAAATCGCGCATCGCCTCGCGATAGCTGTCGCTGCATGTCGGCAGTTCCGTGGTGACCGGATAATCGAGCGGCAACTCGGCCACGCCGCCGGGCAGATGCCGCGCGACGATCGCGCGCGAATGACTAGGATTTCCCGCTTTGGCAAAATGCGCGATGACGTTGGCCTCGCCGAGCGCGCGCATTGCCTTGAGCGTTAGCAATTCCGGATCGCCCGGTCCGACACCGACGCCAATCAGTTTTCCCGCGCTCATAGGCCAGGCCTCGCCAAAGCGTTGACGGCGGCGGCCGTCATGGCGCTGCCGCCCATGCGGCCACGCACGATAAGAAAAGGCACGCCGCGCGGATTCTCGGCGAGCGTCGCTTTTGATTCCGCGGCGCCGACGAAGCCCACCGGAATGCCAAGAATGGCCGCGGGCTTCGGCGCGCCACTGTCGATCATATCCAACAATCGGAACAACGCCGTCGGCGCGTTGCCGATGGCAACCACCGCGCCGGCGAGACGATCAAGCCAAAATTCCAGTGCCGCCGCCGAACGGGTCGTTTGGTTCTTTAGGGCGAGTGCCTCTGTGCGGGGATCGTTGAGCGTGCAGATCACCTCGTTACGCGCCGGCAGGCGCGCGCGCGTAATGCCATGCGCTACCATCTCGGCGTCGCACAGGATCGGCGCGCCGGCGGCCAGCGCCCCGCGCGCCGCCGCGGCGAGATCGCCGCCAAACACGATATGCCGCGCCATGTCGACCTGGCCGCAGGCATGGATCATGCGCACCACAATGCCAGCTTCCTCGGTCGAAAAGCGCGACAGGTCGGCCTCGGCGCGAATGATCGCGAACGAGCGCTCATAGATCGCCGTACCGTCGCGTAAATATGCAGCGCGTTCAGACATGACCGGCCTCGCGCTTGTGGTCGCGCGCGTGGCGCGCGATCGCCGCGGGCAATTGGGCCGTCGCGACGATGGCGAATGGTGCATCGCGCGCGGAGCCATCGGCGACGAGCGCACAGCCGTCAGGCGTGCCGACCACGGTCAGCGTCGCAGCCGCGGAATGCGCGCAGCCCTTGGCGCAGCCGGAAATGTGGATTGTTTGTCTGCGACCCATGTGCCGAGCGACAGCGTCGGCAATCACGGGCGCGATCGTGCGCGCGGCGATATGCGCCGAGGCGCAAATCGGCGCGCCAGCACAGGCAACGACGCTTCGCCGCGGATCGTCGGCGCGGACGATAAAGCCGAGCTCCTCCGCGGCGGTGACAAAATCGGCAGCCGTTGCACGTGTCAGCCCGATGGTCATCAGCGCGCGGCCCGGTGCAGCGCGCTGACCACTTGCTCCAGCCGCGCGAGCTGCGTCAGTCAATCGTTCGAGCGCGGCCGCATGGGCATGACCAAAACCCAGACCGATGCCGCAAACGAACAAACCGCCGCGAATTGGATGTATGCCGATTGCTTCGCTGAATCGGGGTGATAAACGCGGCGACGCATCGCGTTCGAGGATGTCGGCGGCCGCGGCGCGGAAGACGGCAGATCCCTTGGTCGCAAGAACATCGCGGGCGCGCATATTGCGGCCGCGCTTGGCCAAAACGTCGAGCAGCCGCATGACAGTCTCGATGCCGTCGGCAGGCGTGACAAGGCCGAGATCGGTGGCGCTTGTTTCGTCGCCGGCGATGCCGACCCGAAGCGCAACATTGCCGTTTATGGCTTCAGCCTTGAGCCGAATATCGGCGGACAAAGTTGCAAGATTGAGCACGCCGCCACCGTCAATAGCGACGGACACTTTGGCGCCCAGTCTTGCCGCCATCGATCGCTGCGCGAGCACGCGTCGCAGCTCGGCGGCGAACGGAGCGGCATCAAAGAGTTCGTCGTCGGCGAGCCCAGCGAGCGGATTGCAGAGGATCGGAATGCCGTCCTCGGCAGCGATACCGAGCGTGCCGACTTCCGCCGCGAAGCCCGATGCCGAAGCGGCGCTTAGGCCGCGCACCTGAATGCTGCCACGCGAGGTGATTTCGATGATGCCATTGCCATACGTCTGCGCGGCGGTGCAGAGCCCGGCAAAAGCGGACAACGGGATGCTGCCGATCGGCACGAGCCGCACCAATAGGCCGTCGCCGGTTGCCATCGGCGCCGACAATCCGGGGCAGGCGCCGCGCCGCTGCGGGAGGACTGTCGCATAGGCCGTCATGCCGCCGCCTCGGCGTTTGCGTCCGCGCGCAGCGCCGCCAAGCCCGCGTCGACATCATTGCGGCGCGGATGCCAGAGGCCGCGGCGCCGCGCGGTATCGAGCCGTTCGGCAATCGCGGCGGCGGCCTCGGGGTTCTCGCGCAGCAGAAAGTCGCGCACGTCGGGATCGGCGACGTAGGCACCGTGCAGGAGATCGAACAATTCGCCGGCGACCGCGCCCGTCGTTTCCGCGAAGGCGACGAGGCGGTCGACGGTTTCGGCGAATTCCGCGGCGCCGCGCGGGCCGTGGCGCATCTGCCCGGCGATGAAGCGCGGATTGACGGCGCGCGCCCGCACGATGCGCGCCAGTGCCGCCGACAGCGCGCGCGCGCGGGGCCGCTGCGGATCGGTCATGTCGAGCATGACCAGATCGACCGAACGGCCGAGCATTTTCGCCGCCGCGGCAAAGCCGCCGACGAACGCGACGTCCTCGGCGCCTTCGAGAAGATCGCGTGCGGGGTCGTCACTCACATGCACGAGGAGATCGGCGCCCGCGACGCGTTGCGCGAAGGCGCCGGGCGCCGAGCGGGCCTCGCCATCGGCGCCGCCATAAGCATGCGAGGCGGCGGCGAGATACGCGGCGCCGACAGTATCGCCATCGGCATCTTGGCCGAGCAAATCCTCTACGCCGGCACCATAGGTGCCTGGCGCCGTACCGAAGATGCGATGCAGCCGCGTGCCTCCGGCGCGGCGGGCCGCAGCGAGGGGATTTTCATCGTCCAATTCATCGCGCGCGGCCACCGCCTGCACCGCAGCGTCGATGAGCGCGATTTGCGCCGGGAAGAGATCGCGGAATAATCCGGAAATGCGCCAGGTGACGTCGACCCGTGCGCGCGCCATTGCGGCTGTCGGCAATACTTCGACGCCGGTCACCCGCCCGCTGGCGTGCTCCCAGATCGGCCGGCACCCCATCAGCGCAAGTCCCTGCGCGATTTCTTCACCGCCGGTGCGCAAGGTGGCGCTGCCCCACAGATCGATGACCACCGCGCGCGGCATGTCGCCATGCGCCTGCAGATGCGCGCGCACGACTTCATCTGCGGCGAGGCGGCCGAGCTCCAGCGCGGTCGGCGTCGGCAGCGTGCGCGGATCGGCGGTGAAAAGATTACGCCCGGTCGGCAGCACGTCGCGCCGCCCGCGTGCCGGCGAGCCGGCCGGTCCCGCCGCGATGCGGCGGCCATCGAGCGCGGCGATGAGCGCGGCGCGTTCGGCTTCGGCGCTTTCCGGCCACGCCGGATCGTCGATGCCCGCGGCCGCGCGGCCGTAGATATGTTGGCCATCCTTGATGGCGAGGTCTTTGAGGTCGCACAGCCAAGCGTCGATGCGGCGCAGCGCTTCGTCGGGCGCAACCGCACCCCCGACGCCGGCCAAAATCCCAGCTTCTTGCGCCAATCCGCTGCGCTGTGCCGTTTCCACGATCAGAGTAGCAAGCCGTTCGCGGCGCCGCCGGTCGAGGCCGTCGGCCTGGGCATATTCGTCGAGCAGGAGTTCAAGCTCATGCGCGTCGCCGGCCGGCCCGCCGTCAATAAGCGGCGGCGGCAGGTGGCCGATGGTCACGCCGGCAATGCGGCGCTTGGCTTGCGCCGCTTCGCCCGGATTGGTGACGATGAACGGATAGATCACCGGCAGCGATCCGGTGACGATCTCGGGAAAACATTCCGCGGTCAGGGCGACGGCCTTGCCCGGCAGCCATTCCAGCGTACCGTGCGCGCCCATATGAAGAAGCGCATCGGCCTTCGCTACGTGTTGCAGCCATAGACCGAAGGCGACCAGCGCGTGACGCGGCGGCAATGACGGATCGTGATAGTCGGCGCGCCGTTGCGAGGACCGTCCGCGATCGGGCGGCAGCGCGACCAACAGATTGCCGAAGCTTTTTGCCCGGAAGCGGAACGCGCCGTCACGCACATCGGGGTCGTCCGCCGGCGAACCCCACGCATCACGCAAGCGCGCAACTGCCCCGCTCGGCACGGCAGTAAGCAGGCGTTCGTAATCGGCGATCGTGATTTGCGCATCGTCGCAACCGCGAGACAACGCATCGAGCAAATCGCGCGGCGTTAGTGGCGTGCCATCTGCCGTGTACCCCGCGGCAGCCAAGTCAGCGATGGCCGCGATCACGCTCGCCGGCACATCGAGGCCGACCGCATAGCCGGTGCGGCCCTTGGCGCCGGGATAATCCGGCAGCAGGATTGCGATGCGCCGCTCGCTGCGCGGCAGCGCGCGCAAGCGGACGAGCGCGGCGATACGATCCGCCACCTTGGCGATGCGGTCCGGCTCAGGCCGGCTCGTCAGCGCGGTGAAGGCAAGTCCCTCTTGCGGCGGCAGCGGATCCTTGAACGCGACCGCGCCGGCGAGCACGCGGCCGTCAAGTTCGGGCAGCACGACATGCATCGCGAGATCGGCGGCGCCCAGGCCGCGCGGGCTATCGCGCCAGGCTGCGCGCTTGGTGGTGGCGCTGATGACTTGCAGCACCGGCACGCCAGGTGCGTCGAGCGGTGTCGGATCGTCCATATTGCTGCCAGCAGCGAACGCCGTCATGGTCACGATCAAGGCCGGATCGAGCCGCGCGAAGGCCTCGCGAAGAAACCACGCCGCCGCGCCGTCCTTCAAGCTTGTGACCATCAACGGCGCGGGCGCCAAGCCGCGTTCGGACAAGGCGGCGCATAACGCGTCGATCGGCGCGGTGTCGGCCGCGAGCAGCATGGCGCGGTAGAAAACGATCGGCACGACCGGTTTGTCGGGCTCGAGCGCCGTGACCAGGCGATCAAGATCGATCGCGCCGTGGACCGGGAGATAGCCGGCGAACCGCGGCACCGGCTTTGGCTCGCGCAATTCGAACTCATGGCCGGCATGGCGCGCCAAGCGGCGCAGCAAGGCTCGCAAGTTTTCTCGGCCGCCTTCGCGGAAGAAGCGCAATAGCGCGTGAAGTTCGTTAGGCGGCAGCGTCGATGCCGCTTCGAGCCTGGTGTCGTCGCGATCTTCGCCGGGCAGCACCGCCAACGCGATGCCGCGCTCGCGCGCCAGAACCGAAAGCCGCTCGATGCCGTATTTCCACCAGTCGAGGCCGCCGAGCAGACGAATAACGATCACTTTGGCATTTGCGCCGACGCGATCGATCCACAGATCGACCGACATCGGATGGCGCAGATCGCGAAGGTGCGCGAGCCGCACGCTCGGCAGCACTGCGCGTTCCACCTCCCAGGCGGTGGCAAGACCGGAGAGGTCGCTGTCGGCGAACGAGAGTATGGCGATGTCACCCGGCGGCTGGCCGAGATCGACCGCTTCGACGATTTCGTCGAGGCCGGTGGAACTGGTCGTGAGCAAATGCATCGCTCAGTCCAAATCTATCCGGTGAGGGCCTGCGCCACGGCGGCGCGATCGAGTCCTTTCAGTCCGATGACGACGAGACGGCCTTCGCGCCTTTCGGACACGTTCCAGGCCCGATCGTACTGGTGCGTCACCCGCGGCCCCACCGCCTGAACCAGCAAGCGTAGCGGCTTGTTGGCGACGGCGGCGAAGCCTTTCACGCGCAGCACGTCGAAGCGCTCGGCGAGCGCGGCAACGCGCGCGACCAGCGACGACGGATCGGCGATTTCGCCAAGCGGCACGACAAACGAATCGAAATCGTCGTGATCGTGCTCGGCCTCGGCATCGTGCCGGGTGCGGCGGTTTTCGATGTCATCTTCGGTGCCGACGCCGAGTCCGAGGAGCAGTGCCTCATCGACCTTGCCGTCGGTGACGGTGAGTACCTTCACGCTGCGCGGTAGCGCGCCGTAGATCGTGGCCATCGCCTTTTTGACGCCGGCCTCGTCGAGCAAGTCGCGCTTGTTGAGCACAACAAGATCGGCGCAAGCGATCTGATCCTCAAAAACCTCCTCGACCGGATCGTCGTGCTCGAGGGCGGGATCGGCGGTGCGCTGCCGCTTGAGCGCATCGAGATCCTGCGCGACGCGGCCGTCGGCGAGCGCTGCGCCATCGACCACGACGACGACGCCGTCAACGGTGACGCGGCTTTTGATGGCCGGCCAGTGAAACGCTTGCACCAGAGGTTTCGGCAGAGCGAGGCCGGACGTTTCGATGACGATATGCTCGATGCCGCCCTTGGCGAGAATGGCATCGAGCGCCGGCACGAATTCATCGGCTACGGTGCAGCACAGGCAGCCATTGGCGAGCTCGACAATGTTTTCCTCCGGGCAGGCGGCGTTGCCGCAACCTTTCAGAATCTCGCCGTCGATGCCGACGTCGCCGAACTCGTTGACGATCACGGCAAGGCGGCGGCCCTGCGCGTTGGCGAGGATGTGGCGAATGAGCGTCGTTTTGCCGGCGCCGAGAAAGCCGGTGACGATGGTGCAGGGGACCCGCGCGAGCGCACCGTTCATGGATCAACCTCTTCAAATTCGAGCGGAGGAACGCGGGCAATCAAGCCGCGCTTGAGCACGTCCGGCCGGCCGCGCCACGGCAGGATGCCGTCGGCGGCGCCGGCGAGAAGGCGCGCGCCCTCGACCAGGGCGGTCGCATTTGCCGTATCGAGCCCGCCGAACACATAAGTCCATGAGCCGTTGCAGCGCATGGCGGCGCTCGGCCCGCGCGTGCAATTGGCGAGGCAGCGCAGGCGCCGCACCGTGACCTCAGTCCCGCTGGCCGCGCGCTCCGTTGCCGCGGCAAGGAGCGCCCCGGGTCTCGGTTCGCTATCCGGCTCGGAATCCTGCGTTCCTTGGCGCTTGCAAGTGACGCACACGTAAATCATCGGTGCCATCGACCCCCCTTACACGCGCTCGGCGGCCGGCCGGTCAAAACCCTGCCAGCGATAGATCAGATAGGAAACGATCCAGCTGCCGATAAAAACTCCGATGACGAGGTAGCCAAAATTGGCCAGTCCGTCGTTCAAATCGGCGATTTTGTTCCAGAAGCCGCCGGCTAGGCCGAGCTTGTCGGCGACGAGACCGAGCGCTTCGATACCGCCGATCAATACGGCGACCAGCACAGACACGGCGGTGATGGTGAGGTTGTACCAAATCTTGCGGATCGGATTGAGAAACGCCCAGCCATAGGCGCCGACCATCAGCACGCTGTCGGTGGTGTCGACAAGCGTCATGCCGGCGGTGAACAGCGCCGGGAAAATCATGATCGTGGCGAAGGTCATGCCGCCGGAAGCCTGGCTCGCCGCGACGGTGAAGAGAGTGATCTCGGTCGCTGTGTCGAAGCCAAGCCCGAACAAAAATCCAATCGGGAACATCTGCCAGCTGCGCGACACCATGCGGAACAAGGGCCGAAAGATGCGGGCGAGGAAGCCGCGTCCGGAAAGCAGACGATCGAGCTCGTGTTCCGCCACCGGCTCGCCGCGGCGCGCCTGCCGGAAACTGCGCCAGACCCCGCGCAGAATGACGAGATTGATGGCGGCAATGGCGAGCAGGAAAAATGCAGAGGCGCCGGTGCCGATCAAGCTGCCGATCGATTTGAAAGGGTGCAGCTGACCTTGCAGCGCGAATGCCGTCAGCACGATCACGGCGACGGCGATGGTGACGACCAGCGAATGCCCGAGCGAGAAGAACAGGCCGACCGAGACCGGCCGCTTGCCCTCCTGCATCAGCTTGCGCACGACATTGTCGATGGCCGCGATGTGATCGGCATCGACGGCGTGGCGGAGCCCGAGCACATAAGCCAGCACGGCGGTGCCTAGAAGAGTCGGCCGGCCCGCCAGCGCGATCACCGCCCAGGTCCACACCAACGCGTTGGCGGCGAACAGCAGAACATAGATCGCGACAATCTTGGCGCGTTGATTGGCCGATCCATCGTCGACCGTGGCCTTCAGGAAATTGAGCACAAAAAGTCCTCGCGTGGCCTGCCGTCGGCGCGAGCGAGGACCAAAAGACTTGCGTCTTTCAGATCATCCACAGGTACACCCCGACCAGTGTTTGTCGCGTCGACACGGCCGATGGCAGGTCTCCTGGCTCGCGGATCGTCGCCTCGTCCTGCCTTCCCGGCGCATTGCGGCGCCAGTGGCCTAACCGGACGAGACTTCCCGGTCACAGTTGCGGGGGCAGCTGCGGATTTGGCGCCCGCTTGCACGGGGCCGCACCGCATTCCCTTTTCACCCTCTCGCGAGGGACCATCGATGAAGGTACTTAACGGTCGCACGGCACCGCTTGTCAACGGTCGAGCCGGAGCCGCATAAATCAGGCTGTCTAAGTTTTGGGTTTTTGATCCTGTGCACCATGCACAACGGCAAGGACGATAATTTCGCCCTGTATTTCCTGGACTTCGTAAACGATGATGTAGGGATATTCGATCAGTTCGTGCGTCCCGGGATCGAGGCCTGGACGCCCCATATAGGTCAGTTCCGGCGTGAGGAGATTTTCGATCCTGTCAAAGATTCTTACGATCAGTTCCGCCGCTGCGCGCTGGCTATCGCGCGCTATTCAGGCGCGGATACTTTAGATGTCATCAATTGCGTCTTCGTCGAAAACGATTTTCATAGACCAAAGCGACGACGCGCATCGGTCAATGATACATATTTCGGGTTCTTCTTGGCGCGCCGCCGGCGTACCTCGGCCAGCTGTTCTTCGGTGAGATAGATGTCGCTCTTATCCTGTTCTTCCATTAATTCGACAGTGTGCGCGATATCTGCCTGTCGCTCTGGCGGCCAGGTCAGCACGCGATCAAGAATTTCCTTCACCTGTTCTTTTGTCATAGTGCAAATATAGCAAATTCACGCTCATATGGCCACTGCAACTGGTGACCTTGGTTCGGTTCGCATGGACGCTTCGCTGACCTTTGTCCTCGGCGGCGCCCGCTCGGGCAAGAGCCGCTATGCCGAGAGCTTGATCGCGGCATTGCCGCCGCCGTGGGCCTATGTCGCGACGGCCGAGGCGGGCGATGCGGAGATGATCGAGCGGATTGCCGCGCATCGTTCCAGGCGCAGCTCCGCTTGGCGCACGATCGAAGCACCGCGCGATCTCAACGCCGCGCTCAAATCATGCGAGACAATGCCGGTGCTGGTCGACTGCCTCACGCTGTGGCTGTCGAATCTCATGCTGGCGGAGGCGAATATTGAGGCCGAGATTGAGCATCTGGAAAATACTTTGGCCGCGGCTGCGGCGCCGGTGGTACTGGTCGCCAACGAAGTCGGTTACGGCATCGTGCCGGATCATCCACTCGGCCGGCGCTTTCGCGATTTGCAGGGCGTGCTCAACCAGCGCGTCGCCGCGCGCGCCGATCGCGTCGTGCTCGTCGTTGCGGGACTGCCGCTTGCGGTGAAGGGAACGCTGTAGGGTGATGTCATGACGGAAGTACTCGATAAAGACGAAGCCGAACGCCATCGCGCCAAGATGGCGAAGCGCAAAGCGGTGCAGGACGCCGAAGTCGCGGAAAAGACGATCGAGAAGGGATTGCTCATCGTTCACACCGGCACTGGCAAGGGCAAGTCGACGGCCGCGTTCGGGCTGACGCTGCGCATGCTGGGCCGCGGCAATCGTGTCGGCGTCGTGCAATTCATCAAGGGCGCTTGGCATACGGCGGAGCGCGATGCGCTGGCGAAATTCGGCGATCAACTCGTCTGGCATACGATGGGCGAGGGTTTTACCTGGGAAACGCAGGATCGTACGCGCGATGTCGCCGCGGCCGAGCGCGCCTGGGCCAAGGCGCGCGAACTCATGAGCGATCCGAGCTTTGCGATGGTCGTTTTGGATGAGCTCAATATCGCGCTGCGCTACGAGTACCTCGATCTCGCTGCCGTGGTCGAGGCTCTCGCGGCGCGCCGATCCGGCTTGCATGTCATCGTCACCGGCCGCAATGCCAAGCCAGAACTGATCGCCGCCGCCGACCTCGTCACCGAGATGACGCTGGTGAAGCACCATTTCGCCGCCGGCGTGAAGGCGCAGCCAGGTATCGAGTTTTAGCCGATGCCGTCGCGCGCGCTGATGTTCCAGGGCACCGGCTCGGACGTCGGCAAGTCGCTCATTGTCGCAGGCCTGGCGCGCGCGTTCACGCTGCGCGGTCTCAGGGTGCGGCCGTTCAAGCCGCAAAACATGTCGAACAACGCCGCGGTTACCGCCGATGGCGGCGAGATCGGCCGCGCCCAGGCCTTGCAGGCGCGCGCGGCGCGAGCGCCGTTGAGCGTGCACATGAATCCGGTACTGCTGAAGCCGCAAAGCGAAACCGGCGCGCAGATCGTGGTGCAGGGCCGTGTCTATGGCAGCGCCAAGGCTGCCGCCTATCAGCTTATGAAGCACGATCTTTTGCCCTATGTGCTCGATAGCTTCGAGCGAACGCGGCGCGATGCCGATATTGTTCTGGTCGAAGGCGCCGGCAGCGCCGCGGAAGTGAATCTGCGGAAGAACGACATCGCCAATATGGGATTCGCGCTGGCCGCCGATGTGCCGGTCGTGCTCATCGGCGATATCGACCGCGGCGGCGTGATCGCCAGCCTGGTCGGCACCAAAGCCGTGATCGCGCCGCAGGACGCTGCGCTGATCCGCGGCTTCATCGTCAACAAATTTCGCGGTGATGCCGCGCTGTTCGCGGAAGGTATGGAACGCATCTCGCAACTGACCGGCTGGCAGGCGCTCGGTCTGGTGCCGTATTTCTCCGATGCGCGATTGTTGCCGGCGGAGGATGCGCTGGCGCTCGAACAGTCCCGCCCGGTTAAATCGAAATCGCGGCTGCGCATCGCCGTGCCGATCTTGCCGCACATCGCCAATTTCGACGATCTCGATCCGCTCGACGCCGAGCCCACGATCAAAGTCATTCGCGTGCGGCTGGGTGCGGCGTTGCCGGGAGATGCGGATCTCATCGTGCTGCCGGGATCGAAAGCAACTATCGCCGATCTCACCGCGTTGCGAGCCGGCGGCTTCGATATCGACATTGCCGCGCATCGGCGGCGCGGCGGCACGGTACTGGGTCTGTGCGGCGGCTATCAGATGTTGGGGCGCACCATTGCCGATCCCGAAGGCATCGAAGGTCCGCCGGGGAAAGTCGCAGGCCTCGGCCTCATCGATGTTGAGACGACATTGTCCGACGAAAAGCGTCTTGAGCCGGTGCGCGGATCGACCGCCGACGGCGTTCCGTTTTCCGGTTACGAAATGCATATGGGCGTAACCGAAGGGCCCGATCGGGCGCGGCCTTTTGCGCGGCTCGCCGATGGCTCGCCCGAGGGCGCAATCTCGGCCGATGGCCGCGCGCTCGGCACCTATGTCCACGGGCTGTTTGCCGACGACCGGCAACGCGCGGCCTGGCTCGCGCGTTTCGCCGCCGGCGCGGTGAATATCGCCTACGACACGCTGGTTGAGCAAACGCTCGACGGGCTCGCGGCGCACCTTGCCGCGCATCTCGATCTCGATCGCTTGCTCAAGCTGGCGCGATGAGGAGCGCGGCGACTACGGCGAGGAGCGCGATTAGGATGGCATCGGCGATGCGATAAAGCGCCAGCGCGCGGCGAATATCGGCGGCATTCGCATCCCAGCGCCCGCCGCCCATGGCCGCATCCTCCACGCGCACGCCGTCGTAGACGCGCGGTCCCGCAAGCGACAGCCCGAGCGCGCCGGCCATCGCCGCTTCCGGATAACCGGCATTGGGCGAGCGGTGGCGCGGGGCGTCGAACCACATGGTGCGCCACGCTTCGACCGACGAAGTCCCCTTCTTGAAGGCCGCCGCGCCAATGAGCAGGACCGCGGCAAGCCGCGACGCCGGCAGGTTGACGAGATCGTCAAGCCGCGCCGCGGCCCAGCCGAACGCCACGTAACGCGCCGTGCGGTGACCGATCAGGCTGTCGGCGGTGTTGATGGCCTTGTAGAGCGCGGCGCCTGGCAGGCCGGCAACGGCGAGCCACAGCACCGGCGCCACGACGGCATCGGAGAAATTCTCGGCGAGGCTTTCGATCGCCGCGCGGGCGACGCCGGCTTGATCGAGCGCCCCGGTATCGCGCCCGACAATATGCGATACAGCGGTGCGGCTCGCCGTGATGTCGCCGGTCTCAAGCGCGGTTGCGACGTTTGCCACATGCCGGTGCAAGCTGCGCTGCGCGATCAGCGTGCTCGCGACAAGCGCGGTGACGAGTATGCCGAACGGCAGGCCAAGCAGTTCGCGCTCGACAATGAATGCGATGGTCCCGACAATGGCGAGAATGAGCAAAACGGCGATAATACCCGCGATACGACGACGGTCCGGTTCCGAAGTATCCTGGTTGAGCCGGCGGTCAAGCGTGCCGATGAGGCGGCCGATCCAGGTCACCGGATGGCCGATCGCGCGCGTCAGCGGCTGCGGATAGCCCAGGCAGAGTTCGATCAGCATGGCGAATAGTGCAAGCGCGACCGACATGTTCCCCTTTCACGATGCGGACGAACCGCTCCCGCATGGCGGCGAGCTGAGCGTTGCCCGGCGCCTGTTCCCGGATGCCCCGGAACCTTTCATCGACCTTTCGACCGGGATCAATCCCAATCCTTATCCGCTGCCGCACTTCTTGGCCGAGCTGTTCGCGCGCCTGCCGGAGGCCGATGCGCTGGCGTCGCTCGCTGCCATTGCCGCAAAAGCCTATGGCGCGCCGTCGGCGGCGCATGTCGTGCCGTCGCCCGGCACGCAGATTTTGCTGCCGCTTGCCGCCGGTCTCGTTCGGCCGGGGCGCGCCGCGATCCTGGCGCCGACCTATTCCGAGCATTCCCGGGCTGCGACGCTTGCCGGCCATGCCGTCACTGAGACGAGTGACATCTCCGCCCTTGCCGACGCCGAGCTCGCTCTGGTCACCAATCCAAATAATCCCGATGGGCGGGCCCTGGCCAAAGAAGATTTGATCGCGGTGGCCAAAAAGCTGCACACGCGCGGCGGCGTGCTTATGGTCGATGAGGCCTTCATGGATGTCGGGCCGCCCGGTGCAAGCCTTGCCCCCGACGTTTCGCGCGGCAACATCATCGTGTTGCGCTCATTCGGCAAATTCTTCGGGCTCGCCGGGGTGCGCCTCGGTTTTGCGCTCGCCACCCCGCCGCTCGCGGCACGGCTTTCGGCGCTGCTTGGTCCGTGGGCGGTTTCCGCGCCGGCGCTCGCGGTCGGCGGCCAGGCGCTCGCGGATCAGGCTTGGATCGAAACGACGCGGCGCCGCTTGAAGCAAGCGGCGGCGCGGCTCGATGCAATCCTGACTGGATCAGGTCTCGAACTCATCGGCGGCACGGCGCTGTTCCGGCTGGTGCAAAGCTCCGCGGCAAGCGAATTGTTCCGTCATCTCGGGCGCGCCGGAATCCTGACACGCGTGTTCCCTGAACACGCGACATGGATACGCTTCGGACTGCCGGCGGCCGAGCAAGATTGGCAACGGCTGCAAATTGCGATGGCCGACTTCCGCAACAAAGGCTAGGCTTTCGCCGATGAGCGCGCGATTAAGTCCGCAAATCGAAGATGTCGCACCGGCGACGCCGCAAGCGATGACCTTCGACAATGCGTTCCGCGCCCGCTTGCGCGACCTTCTGGTCTGGCGTCGCGATGTTCGGCGCTTTCGGTGCGATCCGTTGCCGGACGGTGCGCTGGAATTGCTGATCGAACTCGCTTGTCTTGCGCCCTCGGTGGGCCTGAGCCAGCCGTGGCGCTTTGTCATCGTTGAGGATGCCTCGCTGCGGGCCGCCATCCGGAAAAATTTCGAGGCTTGCAACGAGCAAGCGCTTGCCGCGCAGGCGCCGCAACGCGCCAGTCTTTATGCGCGCCTCAAGCTCGCCGGATTGGAAGAGGCACCGGCGCATTTTGCCGTCTTTGCCGATCGATCGACCGCGCAGGGTCACGGCCTCGGACGCCATACCATGCCGGAGATGATCGAGTATTCCGCGGTGACCGCCGTGCACACGATTTGGCTTGCGGCGCGGGCGCAAGGTATCGGCATGGGTTGGGTTTCGATCCTCGATCCGAACGCGGTTGCGGCGATCCTTGATGTCCCCGCCGAATGGAAATTCATCGGATATTTTTGTCTTGGCTATCCGCAGGTAGACGATACGATCCCGGAACTCGAGCAGGCCGGATGGGAGCAACGGCGGCCGGCGTCGTCGATCATCATCCGCCGCTGAATGCGCCGGCACGCGCGTCCGCGCGGCCGTTATCCTTACTTCGTTGTATCAAAACAGAGCACCTCGTCTGGCACCCGCCTTGCTCACTCTTGCGCGGACGTTTGCGCATGTTCCGGAACGGCGAAACCCGTCGCCCGGTCACTTGCGCCGAACGCCGGTGAAAAATGAGCGCGGACCGATCGATATTGATCGGGCACGCGTTCGAGGGAGAGAGCGGTGTTAACCTTGCACTGTGCCAGAGTGAACTCGGCGGCGCGTTATGGCGCTGCGGCGGTGTTGTCACTCATAATCTTGGGTGTCATTTTGAGGGCGGCTTATGCCGATGGCATGGTGGTGGGCGGCTGCGTTGGCGGCCCCGGCGCCGCAAACTGTGTCGTGCGATGGGGGGAGGCTGGCGATCCCCATATCCGGCTCGTGCCGGAGCCGGCCAACGACCTGGAAAAGAAGCGCGCGGCGGAACGCGACCACAAGTGGGAGGAACGCTGCCGGCCGACGATCGCGCAGGACCGTTACGGCGTACCTCGTTACCAATATACCGCGCCAGGATGCGAGTTCGGCGTCATCGAGTAATGCCGGAACTGACAGCGACTAGCGATAGCTCATTGTCGATTTTGCGCTCTTCTCCGGATGCCGCAACGCGGCTATCGGGTTGAGCCTAACCTGGGCCGGGAGATATCTGGCGACCACGATGGGATCGAGATCCTTGAGCGCCGTGTCCGGCAAGCGTTGCCACACCTCGTCGCGGCCGAACAGTGCGATACCAAGATAGCCGCGCACGGTCAGGCTTTCGCCGTCAGGACTCACTGCCATCATCGCGCTGTAGATATTGCCGTCCCGTGGATCGAGGATATTGCCGCCTTGGTACATTAGGCCGCTGCGCTGCATGCCTCTGATCAAAGGCAGCCCGAGCAACGGCTGATCCTTGCGATCATCCCGGCAGCTCGAACAGATCGGACTCGCCGGATCGTTCGGCCGCGGAAACAATTTCGCGATCGCGCCTTCGTAAGTGCCGTTCTGCTCTACGAACAGGAACCAACCGACCGGATTACCGGTTTCCGCATCGGTCTTCTGCCACAGCCCAGCGGCCGAAGGCTCCGCCGCGGTGGCTGACTGTGCGGTGGCGACGAGTGCGATGGTCCCCGCTAAGATTGCTCCCATGACGAACTTTGTCGCGTGCAGTGCCAAGGCACCTCTCCATTCGCATCAAACAGTATCTAGCGTGAGCATTGATGGCTGAGGATTAATCATTCCATAATGCGGTGATTTAAGGACGCCGCATCCCCAGATTCGCCATAGTGCGGTAAGGGGCGAAAAGCGGCGGGCGGAAAGCGGCGGGTAGGGAACAACTGAGTCGGCGCAATGATTGATCTGTTAGCTAGCGGTTTATTTGATTTCGACGGGATTTAAGCCCATGCGGCGATCAGATTCTCAGCCGCGGGCAATGTCGCGCACCAGTCTGGCGCTCGACAATTTACGCGCCGTCACCATCGTGATCGTGCTCGCCTTTCATTCGGCACTGGCTTACCTCCACTGGATTCCGGTCACAAAATCCGGCTTCGATCAGCCGCCCTACAATTGGCGCGCCTTTCCGATCGTCGACGATCATCGCTTCTTCGGGTTCGACCTGTTGTGCGCCTCGCAGGACGTCTACTTGATGGCGCTGATGTTCTTGCTCTCCGGCCTGTTCGTGTGGCCGAGCCTTCGGCGCAAGAAAGGCCTGGGCTTTTTGCGCGACCGCGTTCTGCGGCTGGGCCTGCCCTTCGGGTTTGGCATCGCCGTCGTCATCCCGCTCGCCATTTATCCGAGCTATCGCTTAACGGCGGACGATCCGAGCCTTCTGGCCTACGTGCAGACCTTGCTCGCGCTGCCATTCTGGCCCAACGGACCGCTCTGGTTCATCTGGCAATTGTTGGCACTGAATTTCATCGCGGTTGCCCTGCACTTCTTCGCCCCGAATACGATCCCATCGCTTGGCCGGTGGTCGGCCGCGGCCGTGCAAAATCCCACCCGCTACTTTGGTGCTCTTCTCACGGTCTCGGCATTGGCCTACGTGCCCTTGGCGCTCGCATTCACGCCGTGGGCCTGGTCCGATTCCGGGATTTTCGCCGTCCAATTGTGCCGTCCGTTGCTCTATGCCGTCTACTTCTTCGCGGGCGTCGGCATCGGCGCCGGCGGCATTGAGCGTGGCCTTGTCGCGGTTGACGGGATCCTGGCGCGGCGCTGGGGATACTGCCTCGCGGCAGCGCTTGTTACGTTATTTCTCTGGATGGGATTGACGGGACTGACCATGAACGGAGGCGCGTCGCTCGGCGTCGAAATTGCCGCCGATCTCAGTTTTGTGCCGGCTTGCGCCGCCGGATGCTTTTTCATGATCGCCGTGTGCTTGCGGTTCGCAACCGGGCATTCGCGGGTTCTCGGCTACCTGGCGGCCAATGCCTATGGGCTTTACCTGGTGCACTACGTCTTCGTCGTGTGGCTGCAGTTTGCGCTGCTTTCGCTACCGCTGTTCGCGGTGATCAAGGCGCTCATCATTTTCAGCGGCACGCTGCTTCTGAGCTTTGCGACGACGCTCGCCGTCCAGCGCTTCCATTGGGGAGCTCGCCTCATCGGCGCGGCCCCGCGCGCGATTGCGGCATCGTAGCCGCGTCGAGCGGCTGCTATCTTGTTGCGGCCGGCCTTGGCATCTGTCGTCGGCAAAAAATCAGACAAGAGAACCAACCGAAAAATTGCGCCGGCCGTCGCAAAAAGGTTTGAACCCCGTGCCGCGAATGTTATGGGATCGCGGCAAGCTCGCGGCTCACAGTCGCGATCTCCACGACAATTCCGTGACAGCCGGGCCTTAACGCATGCGAGTGATCGTCCCAATTTCGGCCGGGGGCTGGGTCCGCTTGTTCAGCCGATGGGACATGCTCGCGGTCCTCTTGATCCTGAGTCTCTTGGTGTTCCTGGCGGAGGCGAGCCGCCATCTGTTCGAGCCGCTGACCGAGCTGCAAAGACAGCCGCCGTCACTCGATCCCCGCAATCTGCCGGAATATGCCGCGCGCACCACGCTGCGCATGCTCATCGCCATGGTGCTGTCGCTGATCTTCACGTTCACCTACGCAACCTTTGCCGCCAAGAGCAAACGCGCCGAGCGGCTGCTGGTGCCGCTCCTCGACATTCTGCAATCGGTGCCGATCCTCGGCTTCATCTCGATCACGGTCGTTTTCTTCATGGCGCTGGCGCCCGGTCGCGTGCTCGGCGCCGAATTCGCCGCGATTTTCGCGATTTTTACCAGCCAAGCCTGGAACATGGCTTTCAGCTTCTATCAGTCCTTGCGCACGGTCCCGGTCGAGCTGGAAGAGGCCTCGCGCAATTTCCGGCTTTCGCGGTGGATGAGTTTCTGGCGCCTCGACGTGCCGTTCGCCATGCCGCAGCTGATCTGGAACATGATGATGTCGATGTCCGGGAGCTGGTTCTTCGTGGTGGCCTCCGAGGCGATCAGCGTCGGCAACACGACGGTCACGCTGCCTGGGATCGGCTCCTACATCGCGCTTGCTATCGAGCACCGCGATCTTGCCGCGGTGTGCTGGGCGATCGGCACGATGCTGGTGGTGATCCTCATCTACGATCAAATCCTGTTCCGGCCGCTGGTGGCTTGGGCCGATCGCTTCCGTTTCGAGCAAGAGCCCGGAGGCGTGCCACCGCAATCATGGGTGTTCGACGTTTTGCGCCGATCTCGCGTCGTCGAGCGGCTGACACAACCGTTCGGGGTGTTGTGGCGGCGTTCGCTGCGGCCGCGCCGGCCGGTGAAGAGCGGACCGATCGTGCGCGCGGCGCAGACCGCGCCCAGTCGGATCGGGTTTCAACTGGGCCTGATGGTCGCCGCGCTTGCTGCGCTTGCTGTATGGCGGATCGTAAGCTTCGCCGTCGCAGGCATCACGCTTGCGGATGTAGGCACCGCGTTGCTGCTCGGGCTGGCGACGCTTGCCCGTGTCGTGGTCCTGATCGCGATCGCAAGCGTTATCTGGGTGCCGATCGGAGTTTGGGTCGGCACGCGGCCGCGCGCCGCCAATCTGGTTCAGCCGGTGGCGCAGTTTCTCGCCGCCTTTCCGGCGAACCTGCTGTTCCCGATCGTCGTGTCGATCATCGTTGCGTGGAGACTCAGTCCGAATATCTGGCTCAGTCCGCTGATGATCCTCGGCACGCAATGGTACATTTTGTTCAATGTCATTGCCGGCGCTGCGGCTATCCCGGCCGAATTACGCGCCGTCGGCGTCAATTTGCGCGTGCGCGGCTGGCTGTGGTGGCGGCGCATCGCGCTGCCGGCGGTAATGCCCTATTACGTGACCGGAGCGATCACCGCATCCGGCGGCTCTTGGAATGCCAGCATCGTTGCCGAGGTCGCGTCCTGGGGCAATGAGCATCTGCAAGCCTACGGCCTGGGCGCCTATATTGCCCAACAGACCGACGCCGGCGACTTTCATCGCATCGTACTGGGCATCGCCGTGATGAGTCTGTTCGTCGTCGTCATCAATCGCGTATTCTGGCGTCCGCTCTATCTCTACGCCGAGCGCAAATTCCGGCTGTGATGAGGATCAAATGACCGTCCCCCTCCTCGACATCCATGCGCTGCAACACTCGTTTCCGCGCGCCGACGGCGGCGAGCACCTGGTGCTCGATGGCGTCGAGCTGTCCCTGGTGCAGGGTCAGATCGTCGGTCTTCTCGGCCGCACCGGATCGGGCAAATCGACGCTGCTGCGCCTGATCGCCGGCCTGGCGCAGCCGTCGGGAGGCACCGTGACCTATCTCGGCGAGCCGGTGAATGCGCCGGCGCCGGGTATCGCGATGGTGTTTCAATCCTTCGCGCTGTTTCCGTGGCTGACGGTGCTTGAAAACGTCCAGCTCGGTCTCGAAGCACTCGGGCTTCCCGACGCGGAAATCCGCAAACGCGCATTGGCGGCGATCGATTTGATCGGCCTCGACGGCTATGAATCCGCTTATCCTCGCGAATTATCCGGCGGCATGCGCCAACGCGTCGGCTTTGCCCGCGCGCTCGTTGTGCATCCCAATATTCTTCTCATGGACGAGCCGTTCTCCGCGCTCGATGTGCTGACCGCGGAAACGCTGCGAACCGACTTCCTCGAGCTCTGGGGCGAAGGCAAGCTGCCGATCAAGGGCGTTATGCTGGTGACCCACAATATCGAGGAAGCGGTGCTGATGTGCGACCGCATCCTGTTGTTCTCCACCAATCCGGGCCGCATCATCAGCGAGATCGGCGTCGACCTGAAGCAGCCGCGCAACCGCCTCGATGCGCAATTCCGCGATCTCGTCGAGAAAATCTACGTGGCGATGACGGCACGCACGCCGACTCCGCTGCAAATCGGCACCGCGCCGGTAATCACCATCAACACGGTGTTGCCGCGCGTCTCGGCCAATCTGCTGTCCGGCCTCATCGAAACGCTGGCGGCCGAGCCGTTCCACGGCCGGGCGGATTTGCCGGTGCTGGCCGACGAGCTGCACATGGAAGCGGACGAATTATTTCCGGTCGCCGACGCGCTGCAGATGCTTCGCCTGGCGGAAATCGAAGGCGGCGACATCAAGCTGACCGAGACCGGCAAGCAATTCGCCGAGGCCGGCACCGACGATCGTAAGAAACTGTTCCAGCGACAGCTTCTGGCTTGCGTTCCGTTGGCCATGCATATCCGACATGTGCTCCAGGAGCGCGCCAACCACGTGGCGCCGAAATCCCGCTTTTTTGACGAACTGGAAGATCACATGAGCTCCGAGGACGCGGAGCTTACGCTGCGTGCGGTGATCGCGTGGGGCCGTTACGCCGAGGTCTTCGCCTATGATGACGATTCCGGCACGTTCAGCCTGGAAAATCCAACCTGAGCTTTGTTCAGGCCGGCGGCGGCGGCAGAAAAACGACTTCGTGCTTGGCGGATAGCGCCACGACCTCGTCAGGCTTTTGTTCCTTCATCGAATGGATCGCCCAGAACAGGTCGTAAAGCTTGCGCGTCGGCGCCACCCAGAAAAAGCATTTCACCGGCTGGTCGGATTTGTTGAAGATGCCGTGCGCGAAACCCATCGGCAATTTGATCAAATCGCCCGCGGTGGCGACGAAGTCCTTGCCGTCGAGCACGAGATCGAAGCGTCCTTCGAACATGTAGATGAATTCATCCTGCGTCGGATGAATATGCGGCGGCACGAAGGTGCCGGGCGGAAAGGTCGCGTGCCAGGAGAACGATGCCTCGTTCACCGATTTTGGCACATAGGTCTGGCCTAGGATGTTCCAGACGATGCCGTCGATGCCAGTGCCCGCCTTGGTGATTCCTGCCGTCAGCGGTTGCATATCGTCGCTCCCATCGCGTTGGCCCGTGATCGCTCTCTGCGGCCATTCAAACACGAATAAGGCGGTATAGAAACGATTCCGTGAGGCACCCGACGCTCCAATTCGCGGTAACGTAAACGCCCACCGATAGCCCCAATAACCCGCTTGCAACCGCCGAGGCCGCTCGGTAACCCTGAAAGCCTGACTAGAGCGAGGGCGACGATGTCAATATTACCGGGAAGCGAGGGCGGCAGCCGTCTGCGGTGGCTGCTGTTAGGTTCGTTGGCACTGAACCTGTTTTTCGCCGGCGCGGCCGGGGCGGTGGCCTTCCGCTATTCCAGTCCGGTGCCGCTTACGACGATAGCGCATATCGATCACAGCGTGGCCAAACGTCTCGATCGTATCGCGGAAAGCCTGCCGTCGGCTGATGCCGAGCTCTTGCGCACGCAACTGCGCGGCGATGCCGAGAAAGTCGCGAGTGCGCAGGCCGACCTGCGTCTCTCCCAGGACGACGTGCGCAAAAGCCTGCGCGCGGAGCCGTTCGATGCCGACGCCATGCGCCAGGCGATGACCGAGAATCGCGCGGCCCACGAAAACTACGATCAGGTTCTCCACGACATGATCGCCTCGGCCGCCGCCAAAATGTCGGTGGTCGGCCGCACCAAGCTCGCGGACTGGCCGGCGGAGCGAGATAACGCGCGACCGCTGCGGTAATTACGTCGCCGCCCTGAACTTCACGCGGCGCTGCGCCGCCCGTTCGCTGCGATCGCCAAAAGCGCGCGCTCGGCGATGGTATCGGCCACCGCCGGTTTGCGCCGCGATTCCAGCACGGCGTCGGCGAGCTCCGACATCGTGACTGCAAGCCGCGTCGCGTTCCAGGATTTCAGCGCCGCTTCGACCAGCATCTTGCGCCGGAAATGTAACGGCGGCTGCACAGCGTCGATCGAGAACGGCGCGCCGCTCTCGATCGCGGTGCGCCATTTGTGCAGTTGCGCGACCTGGCGCTGGGCGTTGAACAGAATCGATCCGGCCGGGCTGCCCGCTGTGCGCGCTTTGGCAAGCTGAGTTTCGAGTTCGGCCGGCCGGCCGGCAAAGGCCGCATCGACGATGTCTTCGAGCGCGAGCGCCGAGGCGTCCGAAACGACGGCGGTAACGTCGTCGACGCCGACCTGTCCGCGGCCGTGGGCGTACAGCGTCAGCTTGCGGATCTCGTTGCGCGAGGCCGCGCGGTCGCCGCCGAGCAACGGAATCAAGAGAGCGCGCGCATCGGGCGCGAGCGTCAGCCCCGCGGCGCGCATCCCATCGTCAATGAGCCGCGCCCGGTCTTTCTCGCTATCGGCATAGCAGGGCAGCGCCACGGCATTCTTGGCGCGCTCGCAGAGCGCGCGCAACGGTGCGTTGCGGCGCAAATCGCCGGCCTCGATCACGACACGGCATTCGGCAAGCGGCGCGCCAAGGAGCGCTTCGACCGCCGGCGCGATGTTGCGGTTTCCCGCCTTCACCCACACCGCGCGGCGGCCGCCGAACAGCGGCATGGTCTGCGCCTCTTCGACAAGCCGCGACGGTTCGGCGCTGATGTCTTCGCCTTCGAGGCGCGCCAGCGCAAACGGATCGTTTGGATCGTCAACCGATGCCTTGATGATGGCGTTGACGCGTTCGCTCACCAGGCCGGCGTCCGGACCGAACACCAGCACCACCGGGCGCGCCGGGTCGGGGCGCGCGACGAAAGCATCGGCATCGGCGGCTTTGATCGCAACCATTGGGCGTCATGGCCGGGCATAGGCGTTCGAAGAACGGCGTCGCTTCGCTCGCCTATGTCCCAGCCATCCCTATTTGAACTGCACGACATTGACTGCTCAATCGGGATGCGCGGGTCAAGCCCGCGCATGACGAGCAGGAGGCTCAGGTGCCGGCGACGAAATATGACGCCAGCCTGTTGCGGATCGCCTCGGCGACGACTTGCACGGCGCGATCTTCGGCGTCGCGCTGGGCGCGCTGCTGCGCGAAACGCTGCTCCGAACCGGGCGCATCGGTATCGACGTGCGCGAAACTGGAGTCCTTGAGCACGATCTTGCCGGTCGCAATCTCGATGAGCTGATAATGCGCCGTGATGCCGTCGACCTCAGCGGTCGGCCGTCCGCTCACGACGTCGACGATCACCGATATTTGCGTCGACGCAATGGTGATTTCGAGGCGATGCGTCGGCGCGTTGGCGCCGGCGCCGCCGTTAAAATCGTATTGCAGCGCATTGTGCATGCCGACGGCGAGCCGCGACTCCGGCGACCCTTGGCGCGTTGGAATTGGCGCAATGTCGACCTCGGCGAGCTTGTCGTGAACGCTGTCGGCATCCGGTGTCGGGCTTTTGCTATAGAGCGGCTGGAAACAGCCGGCGACAAGGCCCGCCGCGCCGAGCACGACGGCAAGCCGCGCGAAGCGGCGCGCGCAATCGCTGTGCTCACGCCACGACATTGACGATCCGCTGCGGCACGATGATCACCTTTTTCGGCGACCTGCCGTCCAGCGCCCTTTTTACCGCATCGAGCGCGAGGACGGCAGCCTCGATTTCGGCATTCGTCGCGTCGCGCGCGACCATGACGTCGGCGCGCTTCTTGCCGTTGATCTGCACCGGCAGCGTCACTGTGTTCTCTATGAGCAACGCGCGCTCGGCGTGCGGCCACGCCGCCTGCGCGACCAGCGTATCGTGGCCGAGCGCGGCCCAGCATTCCTCGGCGAGATGCGGCATCATGGGAGCGAACAATTGCACAAGAATATTAACCGCTTCGCGCATGGCCCAACGGAAATCCGGCGTCGAAACGGCCCCCTCTTCAGACCCCACATCGCCAATTATCGCATTGAGCGTATTAGCGAATTCGTGGATATGGGCGACACAAACATTGAAGTGTAGCTTTTCAATGTCATCGGTGACGCTCGACAGGGCCCGGTGGGTCGCCTTGCGCAGCGCCGTTGCGACATCGGAGAACTGCGCCGGCCGCTCGGCCGGCGCCGATTTGGCGATCTCGGCCGCCTCGCCGACCAGCCGCCACAGCCGTTGCGAAAAGCGCCAGGCGCCCTGCACGCCGCGTTCGGTCCATTCCACGTCCCGGTCGGGCGGCGAGTCCGACAGCATGAACCAGCGTGCCACGTCCGCGCCGTAAGCCGCGATGATGTCGTCGGGGTCGACCGTGTTGCGCTTCGACTTCGACATTTTCTCGATGGCGCCAATCTCGGTCGGCTCGCCGGTTTCGATCAGCGTGGCGCGCCGCACGTCGCCCTCAACTTCGATTTTCACTTCCGCGGGCACCACCCATTCGCCGTTCGCGCGCCGATACGTCTCGTGCACGACCATGCCTTGGGTGAATAGGCCGGCGAACGGCTCCTCCAGGCCGACGTGGCCGGTCGCTTTCATCGCGCGGGTGAAGAAGCGGCTATAGAGCAGATGCAAAATCGCGTGCTCGATGCCGCCGATATATTGATCGACCGGCATCCAGGCGTCGACCATCGGCCGATCGGTCGGCGCGGTCTCGATCCACGGATCGGTGAAGCGCTCGAAATACCAGGACGAGTCGACGAACGTATCCATGGTGTCGGTCTCGCGCCGCGCCGGCTTGCCGCATTGCGGGCAGGCGACATTCTTCCAGGTCGGATGATGATCGAGCGGATTGCCCGGCCGGTCGAACGTGACGTCCTCGGGCAATATCACGGGCAGATCTTGTTCCGGCACCGGCACCACGCCGCAGGCTGCGCAGTGGATCACCGGGATCGGACAGCCCCAATAGCGCTGGCGCGAAATGCCCCAGTCGCGCAGGCGATAGTTCACTTGGCGCTGCGCGGTCGGGCGATTGCCCATGTTCTCCTTTTCCAGCCGCCGTGCCACTTCTTCTTTCGCTTCCGCGATGCTCATGCCGTCGAGGAAGCGCGAATTGATCATGCGGCCATCGCCGTCATAGGCGGTGTCGGTGATGACGAAGGTGTTCGGATCTTGGCCCGGCGGGCAAACGACCGGCACGTTGCCGAGTCCGTATTTGTTGACGAAGTCGAGATCGCGCTGATCGTGCGCCGGGCAGCCGAAAATGGCGCCGGTGCCGTAATCCATCAGGACGAAATTGGTGACATAGACCGGCAATGTCCAAGACTTATCGAACGGATGCACCGCTTTGATGACTGTGTCGAAGCCCATCTTCTCCGCCGTATCGATCTCGGCTTGGGCTGTGCCGCGGCGCCGGCACTCCTCGATGAACTCGGCAAGCGCCGGATTTTTCGCAGCCGTCGCAGCGGCCAGCGGATGATCCGGCGCCAGCGCCAAGAATTTCGCGCCAAACAGCGTGTCCGGCCGCGTGGTGAAGACTTCCAATTCGGTTTCGCCGCTTGGTGTGGTTTTTTGCTCGAGCGCGAAGCGGATCAGCAAGCCTTCCGAGCGGCCGATCCAATTCTTCTGCATCAGCCGCACTTTTTCCGGCCAGCGCTCGAGCGCATCGAGCGCATCGAGCAGGGGCGCGGCGAATTTGGTGATGGCGAAGAACCATTGCGTCAGCTCGCGTTGCTCGACCAAGGCGCCGGAGCGCCAGCCGCGGCCGTCGATCACTTGCTCGTTCGCCAGCACGGTCTGGTCGACCGGATCCCAATTCACCTTCGATTGCTTGCGCTCGACCAGTCCGGCGCGCAGGAAATCGAGGAACATTTTCTGCTGGTGCTTATAGTAAGCTGGGTCGCAAGTAGCGATTTCGCGGCTCCAATCGAGCGACAGCCCCATCGATTTGAGCTGCTTCTTCATCGCCGCGATATTGTCGTAGGTCCACGCCTTGGGATGAATCTTGCGCTCCATGGCGGCGTTCTCGGCCGGCATGCCGAAGGCGTCCCAGCCCATCGGATGCAGCACGTTAAATCCCATCGCGCGCTTCACCCGCGCCACCACGTCGCCCATGGTGTAATTGCGGACGTGGCCCATATGGATGCGCCCCGACGGATAGGGGAACATTTCGAGGACGTAGTACTTCTTGCGTGGGTCACCGTTGGGCGTCGCGAAAATGCCGCGCTCGTCCCAGATTTTCTGCCAGCGTGCTTCGGCATCGCGGGCGTTGTAGCGGTCGGTAGCCATCGGATTGCGATTATTTCCGGCGTCTTTTACGGTCGCCGGACGTGACACGAAAGCCCGCGGTGGGTCAACGGGTTGAGACAACAGAGCCGGTCATTGGCCGTCGATCAGGAAGCCTGAAATGCAATTCACCACCCTCGGCGGCACCAAGCTGCGCGTCAGCGTTGCCGGTCTCGGCACCGGCGGCTTCTCAATGATGGGCCTAAAAACCGGTAAGACCGAGGACGAAGCGGCGCGCCTTATCCTCGAGGCGGTAGATCTCGGCATCAACTTCATCGACACCGCGCCACCCTATGGCACCGAAGGCGTGGTCGGCCGGGCGCTGCAATCGATCCCGCGGGATTCGGTGGCGATCGCAACCAAGGCCTTCATTCACCGCAACAACGAGTGGTCATCGCCGGAGCGCGTGGTGGCGAGCCTCGACAATTCGCTGCGCCTGATGGGCACCGATTATGTTGATGTCTTCAATCTGCATGGCGTCGAGCCGCACGAATACGATTACGCGCTCAACACGATCGCGCCGGTGCTGATCGAGCAGAAACAGAAGGGCAAGATCAGGCATATCGGCCTCACCGAGAATCCGATCGTCGATTTCACCAACGAAACGCTCAAGCGCGCGCTGCGCGATCCGGTCTGGGAGGTCTTCATGGTGGGCTTCCACATGATGCACCAGGGGGCGCGCGCCGACGTTTTTCCGGCCACGCGCGAGAAGGGCATCGGCACGCTGTTGATGTTCGCGGTGCGGAGCATCTTCACCGATCCGCCGCGCGTCGCGCGGGAGATGAAAGAACTCGCAGCCAAAGGCCTGGTCGAGCAATGGCTCGGCGAGACCGACGATCCGCTCGGCTTTCTCGTCCACGACGGTGGCGCGGCCAATATGATCGAGGCGGCCTATCGGTTCGCGCGCCACGAGCCGGGTGTCGATGTCGTGTTGTTCGGCACCGGCGACGCCGGGCATCTGCGGACCAACGTGGCGTCACTGCTCAAGCCGCCATTGCCGGACGCCGATCGGGCGAAGCTTGCGGCGCTGTTCGGCCACCTCACCGGCGTCGGGCTGGACGGCCATCGAGGACGGGGCCGATAATTGCCCCGGTGCGACGCGCCGCGATGTGACGTCACTCCTCTCAACGGCGACGGCTCGCTTTTCTGTTCACATCTAGGTGTTCTCGTCACGCGCTGCCCGATCCATTTGGCTCCGCGTTTTGCTGGAAATTGCGAGTATAGTTCGAAAGGGTCGCCCGATTCGCGCCCGGCGCGAATCCGATAATTTGCCTTGATCCGACGGTAAGTGATGGACCCCGCTATAAACGCAAATCTGCAAACGGCAAATGGTTGGGTCACTCTTCCCGCTTCGCTAAAGCGCGCCGACGGCACACCGCGCTTCAGTTTGAATTTTCCAGCTTATTTCCTGACCGACCCGGGCGCCGCGCACTTGGTGGGCAACGAAATCGGCGATGGCTACGAGCCGCCGACGCGAAATCTCATCGAGCGCGTATTGCGGCGCGGCGACGTATTCGTCGACGTCGGCGCGCATTGGGGTTTCTTCGCCCTGCAAGCCGCCACTCATCCCGCCGGAGAGATTGACGTCATTGCATTCGAGCCGGAGCTGATGAATGCAACGATCCTGTACGAGAACGTCGCCAGGAATAAATCGTCGAACGTCACCGTTGTTTGCGCGGCATGCGGTCATGAAAACGCGTTGGCGCCGCTTCTGATCAACTCCACAATGGGCCACAGCATCAGCGGGGCCGACTCCCGCCTGGACGCAAGAGCGCCATCGAAATGGGTTCCGGTCGTCACGCTGGATGGCGCATTGGCAAATCTGCAAAAGCCTGCCGATCGGCGGCTCATTCTCAAAATCGATGCCGAGGGCTTCGAACCGAATATCATTGCCGGCGCAAAATCGCTGCTAACGGCGGGCCGCGTTGCGTTGATCGTATGGGAATGCGGCGGCGCTTTTTTCGAGGGGCGCGGACATGCCGCGATGGCCAAAATGGTTGCATTTCTCAGCGAGTGCGGATTTCGGCACTTCCGGTCGCCGGAAAATGGCAACGACCACCCAGCAATCGAATTTGATCCGGAGGGCGACTGGTACGGAAATGTCTTCTCCTTCGCACCGCAGCTGATTGACGAAGTCCGGATTTGACGCAGCGGCGCGCGCGACGTGACACGAAGCGTGCGATCGGCCTGTCACTCCGGATGGTCTTCCGGCCAGCCGTTGCAATGGGCGCGCTCGTGGCGGCGGTAGGCGCCCAGGTCCTTCACCGGGCCGTTGCGCGGGATCACGAGGTAGCACTTATTCCTCGCCACCCATGAGCAGGCATCCGCATGCACGCCCATATGGGCGCAGGCTTGTCGCGCCTCGCAGAGCGGCAGCACGCGTTCGATCACCGGCCCGGAATAGGCGTGATTGTAGCGGAGCGGCGGTTCGAGAACGAAGAGCGGCATAACAGCGAGACTATTCGCTACTCGCTCTTCGCAATCAATTGGCTCTCGTGGCGCTTGGCGTCCGCCCCAGCCACGCATCGATACTGCAGGCGCCGGCGCCGAACGCCACGACATAAAGCATGCCGCCCATCATCGACAGATGTCCGAAGAAGAACGAGGCCTGGAGCCGTGCCGCTGCGGCTGGCACCGCCCAGTAAGGATGAAAGATCAGCGCGAGCGTCAGCGTGTAAAGGCGCAAGGCGAGCGCCGCCCAACGCGCGAGCAGCCCGGTCATCAGCAAGAGCCCGCCACCGAGTTCGACCGCGATCGCGCCCCACACCAAGACGTCGGAATACGGAATGCCGTGTTCGGCCATCTCGGCCGATGTCGGGCCGAGCGTGCCCAGCTTGCCGATGCCGGCGCGGACAAAGATGAGCGCCAATAGAAGGCGGCCCAGAACCGGCAGAACTTTTGCGAAAGCATCCATCGAACTACACCTTGTTTATAGCTACTCGCGCCCCGCCGTGAATTTGTTCAGCGGCGCGTTGGAATCAATCGATCGTGGTTCACATCGGCGTCAACGCGGCGTGAGGATGCGGGCGCCGAAACGACCTGAACGTTTCCAGCCGCGCCGCGTTGTCGGCCGTAACGCGCACCATGGCGAAACCACTTCATGCGCTACCTGCGGCGGCTTCGTCGCCACATCGAAAGGCCCCCCTTACCCGTCGCTCGTTCTCGCGGCGGTGCCGCTTGCCGTGGTCGAACCGCTGAAACTGGCGACCATTTTCATCATCGGCAAAGGGCATTGGATCACCGGCGCGATCGCAATGCTTTGCGCTTATGCCGTCAGCCTCTTCGTTACGCATCGGCTGTTCGCGATCGTAAAGCCGAAGCTGCTGACGTTGCCGTGGTTCGCGGCCATGTGGAAACGGCTTGTTGCGGTCTGGAATGCGGTGCGCAAATGGGGGCGCGGTAAGCGCGTACTAGTTCACAGGGCGGATTAGACAACGCGTCCAGCAAGCGTCCTCTTCCTTCGTAAGGTGCTGCTGCCTTATTGGCCCCGCAAAGACGAGGCTAAACTCCAGAATATTTAGACCGATATTCATGGAGAGCTTCCATGTCAGCACCGCGCCTCGCAGTCGTTCTTCACGTCGCTAAGTGTCTATTTTTGTCCGGCGGTGTTCTCGCGGCTGTTTCTTTCGCAGCCCTCCCTGCACAAGCGCAACAGCCGCAATCCCCGCCGCAGGCGCGGGTGATCGTGATCGGAGAAGGCAGCGTCAGCGTGCCGCCCGACTACGCGCAGATCGGGGCTGGCGTGACCACCAAAGCGAAGACCGCCAAAGAAGCTACCGACGCCAACTCGAAACTGATGACCGCCATCACCGCCGCGCTTATGAGTGCCGGCATCGAGCAAAAGGATATCCAGACTTCGCGATTTTCAGTCCAACCGGTTTACACTTCGCCGCAGCCGAATACCGAACCGAAGCTGTCCGGATTTTCCGTCTCCAATCAGGTCAGCGTGACGATCCGCCAGATCGCGAATGTCGGCGAGATTCTCGATCGGCTGATCGCGACCGAGGTGACCGACGTCGGGGACGTAGAATTTCTGCATTCCGACACATCAAAAGCGCTCGACCAGGCGCGCGAGGCCGCGGTCGCCGATGCCCGGCGCAAGGCTGAACTCTACGCCCGTGTCGCGGGCTTAAGCCTCGGAGGCGTTGCCTGGATCACGGAAGATTCCGGATATGCTCCGCCCGTGGCAATGGGCGCTATGCGCGCCTTCGGCGGGATGCCGCCGCCGCCCCCGATCTCCGGCGGCGAGGATACGTTGCAAGTGCGGATCACGGTCGGCTTCGATATCGGGTCTTGAGGCGTTGCGGCGCTCTCACGACTTCCCCACTATCGAAATGTCCTTGCCATCCCGATAGGCCGGATGTTTCCAACCGTCTTCGTCGTAATCGGCCATGCATTTATCGACCAGCGCTTCCATTTGCTTGAGCTGGCCGGTGAATTGGGCCTGCTGCAGCGGGAAGATGCGCACCAGTTCGTGGCTGCCGGAATAATTCATCTCGTAGAGCTCGTGGCGGGCGCCGAATTCGGTGCCGATCGCGTCCCACAATAGCTTCATGATCTTGATGCGCTCTTTGTAATCGATGCCGTTGGAGCCGCGCACATATTTGGCCAGATATTTGTCGATGTCCGGGTTCTTGAAATCGAGTGAGCTTGACGGCAGATAGATCAGCCCCGAGGCGACCACCTTTTCGACGATATTGCGCACCGCCGGATAGGCCTCGGTCATGAACAGGCGATAAGTGCTCGCCGCGCGCGAGTTCGGCAGCACGGCGCCGTCGACCCACGGCTCGGGATTGCAGGCCATGGCATCGGTCAGCGACCAGAACAGATTGCGCCAGCCGACCACTTCGCCGATCTGCGCCTGCACGCCGCGGAACGTCTCGACGCCGGTGGTGCGCGCGGCCTTGTAGAGCAGCCCGACGATGAAATCGAGTTTTACCGCGAGCCGGGTGCAGCCCTGCAGGGTGAAGCCGTTGAAGAAGCCCGACTGCGGATAAAAATTCTTCAGCCGCTCGACGTCGCGATGGATGAAGACGTTCTCCCAGGGGATGAAGGCATTGTCGAACACGAAGATCGCGTCGTTCTCGTCATAACGCGATGTTAGCGGGTAGTCCCATGGGGATCCGACAGCCGCCGCGGCGAATTCGTAAGACGGCCGGCAGATCAGCTTGATGCCGGGCGTGTTCATCGGTGCGATGAACATCACCACCATGGCCGGATCGTTGATCTCCTGGCCCATATTCTGGCCGAGGAAATTGTAATGCGTCAGCGCCGAGTTGGTGGCGACGACTTTGGCGCCGGAGACATAGATGCCGGCGTCGGTTTCCTTCTGAATGGTGATGTAGACGTCTTTGACCTGTTCGACCGGCTTGTTGCGGTCGATCGGCGGATTGACCAGCGCGTGATTGAGGTAGAGCACGGCATCCTGCGCGCGCTTGTGCCAGGCGCGCGCATTGTCGGCGAACTTGCCGTAGAACGCGGCATTGGCGCCGAGCGTGTTGAGGAACGCGGCCTTGTAATCGGGACTTCGCCCCAACCAACCGTAAGAGATACGCGCCCAAGCGGCGATGGCGTCGCGCTGCGCGATCACATCTTCCCTTGACCGTGCCACCTTGAAGAATTTGTGGGTGTAGCCGCCGGAGCCGGTATCGGTCGGCGCGGTGAGCACGTCCTTGGTCGTCTCGTCGTGCAGCGCGTCGTACAACAGCGCGACCGAAGCCGCCGAATTGCGGAACGCGGGATGCGCGGTGACGTCCTTGACCCGCTCGCCGTAGATATAGACCTCGCGGCCGTCGCGCAGCGATTCCAAAAACTCCGCGCCGGTGAAGGGCCGCTTCTTGCCTTCAATAATTGCTTCGGGACGCTGTGGCATTACGAACTCTACCTCCAATCTCGTTCCCCGGACGCGGTGCAGCGCGTGAGCGGTGCACTGCAGATCCGGGGTCGCCGCAGATTCGCCGCTGTTAGGCTTCGGATTGTAACGATCCCGGGTCTGCAGCGCACCACTGCATGCTGCGCTGCGCCCGGGAAACGACTTGCACGTGCCGCTACTTCATTTGCGCCTTGACCGGGTCCTTCACGTTTTCGACTTTCGCAATCTCGACGTTTTGCACCTGCCCATTCACTTTTTCGACGCGGCGGATGTAGACCGTATTGATGATGTCGCGCGTCTCCGGATCGATCGAAACCGGGCCGCGCGGGCTTTCCCAGCTCATGCCCTTGGCGGCATCGATAAGGCTATCGCCGTCGGCGTTGCCGCCGGTCTTTTGCAGCGCCTCGTAAATGATATGCATGCCGTCATAGCCGCCGACCGAGAAGATATCCGGATTGCGCTGGAACTCGGCATTGTAATCGGCGACGAATTTCTTGTTCACCGCCGAGTCGTGCGTGCGGTCGTAGTGGAATGCCGTGATGATTCCGATTGCCGCATCGCCCATGGCCTTGAGCGCGCTCTCGTCGGTAAGCTCGCCTTGTCCCATGATCTTCATCTTGGTCGGATCCATGCCGCGCTCGAGCATGGCCTTGGCCAAGGCCGCCGGTTGCGAGCCGCCGGGAACGAAGACGAAGATTCCGTCGGCGCCCGTATCCTTGGCGCGCTGGACAAAAGCCGAGAAGTCGGGATTTGCCATCGGAACACGGATCGTATCGGCGATTTCGCCGCCGGCGGCTTTGAAGGCCTTTTGGAACGCGGCTTCGGCGTCCTGGCCCGGACCGTAATCCGAGACCATGGTGACGACTTTCTTGACCCCGTTATTGGCCGCCCACGTCCCCAGAACACTGCAGTTCTGCGGCGTCGTCAGCGAGGAGCGCGTGATGTAGGGCGACTTCATCGTGATGATCGACGTCGCAGCATTCATCACCACCATGAATTTCTTCGCCTGCGCCGAAAGGTCGGCGACGGTCATCGCTTCCGGCGTGATCACAAAGCCGGCGAGAATATCGACATTATCGTTGACGATGAGATCCTGGGCGAGCCGCTTGGCGGCGTCCGGCGCGCCGGCATCGTCCTTGCGTATCAGCTCGATTTTTCTGCCGGCGGCCGTGTCGCCATGCTGCTTCATGTAGAGCTTGATGCCGTCGTCCATCTGCGTCGCCGCGTCGGCGAATTGGCCCGTATAGGTCATGATCAGGCCGACCTTGACGGTTTGCGCGACCGCCGCAAAGGCCACGAACTGCAACGCGACAAAACAACAAAGTCCCAGCATTGGTCTTCTCATTGGCGTCCTCCCCGTAACGAGCTTTTCCCGACCATTCTTCACTGTCTGGGCAGCCCAGTCACGCCCCGCGTTCGCGAATAAGCGCCCAGAGCGCCAGCGCGCAGACGATGGCGACCGAAATGAGCGCGCCGGTTATGCCAATGACGGCGAACGCGACGGCGCCGGCCGCCGCGCCGACAAGAAAGCCCAGCGCGACAGAAAGCACGACCAAAAGCTGTGCGCGAACCTCTTCGAATTTGCGCACCGCCGCCGCGCCGTGCCGGCTGTGGGCAAACCGACGCCATGCCAGGATCAGTTCGGTGGTGGCGATGCCGAGCTGGGTCATGTTGCCGGTCATGACGTTGGTCTGCGGAATGCCCTTCATGAGGAGCTGCACCAGCACGCTTTGCGCCCCATCGCGCTGGCCGCGAATAGCCCGGCGACGATGCCGTGCCAGTCGTTGGCGCTTTTGATCGGAGGTCCGAACACCAGCATCGCGGCAAAAACCGCGAGCAGCACGGCCTCAAGCGCCAGCATCAGCGGCAAGAGGGCGCGATTTTTATCCCGTGCCAGGCCGATCAGTGCCGCGGTCAAGGCCGCGGCCACAAGAAAGACCACCAGCACCAGAACCTTGCCGGCGATATTGTAATCGTGGGTGACGACGTCCGCGCCGGCGACGACAAAGCTTGACGTCACCTGCGCGACGAATAGACCGAACAGCGTGAGATAAGTGTAGCTGTCGACATAGCCGGCGACGAAGCTCAATAGGATTGGCATCGACGGCGGCAGCGGCAGCGGCAGCGGCAGCGGTTCTTCCTCCCGCCGCGATCTGACTTCGGTCATGGGGTTATCTCCCTCGGCGCTCTGTTTCCCGGGCGCAGCGCACCACTTCGTGCTGCACCGCGTCCGGGACACGGGAATCATTTACCCCTTCGCCCGCTGGCAGGCTTCCCACAGGCGTTGGGCGGTGGCCGGCATTTCGAGATGATTGCCCGCGCCGCCCGGAATGGCATCGGCAACCGCGTTCATGACGGCGGAAATGGCGGCCGTGGTGCCGGCTTCGCCGACGCCCTTGACGCCGAGCGGATTGGTCGTCGCCGGGACATTGTGCATGGCGTCGCGCAACGGCGGAATGTCTTCGGCGCGGGGCATGGCGTAGTCCATGAACGAGCCGGTGACGAGCTGGCCATTACCGCTGTCGTAGACCACACTTTCCATCAAGGCTTGGCCCAATCCGGCCGCGATCGAACCGTGGAGCTGGCCTTCGACGATCATGGGATCGAGCGCGTGGCCGCAATCGTCGACCGCCGCGTAGCGCGCGATGATCATTTTGCCGGTGTCCGGATCGATTTCAACTTCGGCGATGTGGCATCCGTTCGGAAATGTGAGCGGCGTTTCGGTCGTCGATTTGGTGTCGAGATCCTCGGCGATATCGCCGCGCTTCTTCAGCGCGGCAGCGTGAGATGCAACCTTGAACAGCGACACGCGCCGATCGGTGCCGACGACTTCGAAACTGCCGCCGTTGTAGACGATATCCGCCTCGCCGGTTTCGAGCATGGCAGCGGCAATCGGCTTGCCCTTGGCGAGGATGGCGTCCATCGCCTTCACCACCGAGTGACTCACCGTCATTCCGGATCGCGATCCGACCGAGGCATAGCCGGGAAGCTCCAGCGCCGAGTCGCCGTTGCGATGCGGGATCTTCTCCGCGGGAATGCCGAGACGTTCGGCGATCACGCGCGGAAATACCGTGGCATGGCCTTGGCCGGTGTTCTGCACATTGAGGCTGAGCAACAGCGTGCCGTCGCCGGGGAACGTTAGCATGGCGCTTTCGACCGGTGAGCCGCCGGCATGTTCGAGCATGCAGCAGATACCGATGCCGCGATATTTGCCGTGCTTCTGCGCTTCGCGCTTGCGCTTCTTGAAGCCGCCATAGTCGGCAAGCTCGAGCGCTTTGTCGAGGATCGGCTCGAAATCGCCGGTGTCATAGGTCGTGCCGACCGCGGTCTTGTACGGCATCGCCGATTTCTTGATCAGATTGCGCCGCCGCAGCCGGACCGGATCGATGCCGGTGATGCGCGCGGCTTCGTCGACCACGCGCTCGAGCATGTAGCTTGCTTCCGGCCGCCCGGCGCCGCGATAGGGTGCGGTCGGCAAGGTGTTGGTGAAGACGCATTTGGTGCCGACGTCGATCTGCTTGATGTCGTACATGCCGGGCAGGCAGCGGGTGAAATTTGCAGTCGGGATATTGGCGCCGACGGCGCCGACATAGGCCCCGAGATTGCCGATATTGCGGACCCGCAGCGCCAGGAATTTTCCCTTCTCGTCCAAAGCGAGTTCGCATTCCGAATAGATGTCGCGCGCCTGGTTGTCGCTGAGGAACCCTTCCGACCGCGTCGACATCCAATGGATCGGGCGGCCTAATTTCTTGGCCCCGACCATGATCGCGATATTTTCGGGATAGGGCCCCGTCTTCAGTCCGAATGCGCCGCCAACATCTTCCGTTATCACGCGCACGCGGTTCTTGGGGAAGCCCATAATGTCCATGATGTTTTCACGCATGGCGGTGGTGCCTTGCGAGCAGGTGCGCATTGTGTAGACGTCGTTTGCCGCGTCGTAGCTCGCGGTGGCGCCGCGCGGCTCCATCGCGTTGGTCGTCATGCGCTGGCTCATCACAGCGACGCGGGCGACAAATTTCGCCGCAGCAAATATTTCGTCGACCTTCTTGGCATTGGCGTCCGGATCGGGATTAGGTCCCGGCCAATCGACCGCGATATTGCTCGGCGCCTGCGGCCAGATTTGCGGCGCGCCGTCGCGTAGCGCTTGCCGCGCGTGGGTGACCGGGGTGAGCTCGTCATATTCGACGGAGACGAATTCGGCGGCGTCCTGCGCGATGGCGGCGGTTTCGGCGACCACCATCGCCACCGGCTCGCCGATATGCATGACCCGCTCGCCGGCCAGCGCCGGCCGATGCGGCAGAACCAGCGTCTTGCCGCCGCGCCCGGGAACCGGCGGATGGCGCCCCATGTTGCCGACGCCCTCCATATCCTTGGCGGTGAGCACGCCGATCACGCCCGGCGCGCTTGCTGCGCCGCTGACGTCGATGCCGACGATGCGGGCAAAGGCATGCGGCGAGCGCACGAAATAAGCATAGGCCTGGTTCGGCAGCGGTGCGTCGGCGGCGTAGCGGCCAAGCCCGCGGACCAGGGCGTTATCCTCAACGCGGCCGTGCGCGGCGTGGTGGTTGGCGTGTGTCTTCGCGTCCGTGGTGGCATCCATACTGTGTTCCGCAGGTCCTGCTGTTTTGGCGGTTCTTTATAGCTAAAACACCCGCTGGAAAAAGACCTCTGCGGCCGTCACGCCCGGCATGCTCTTGCTTGGCTTTGCCGGGTATGCACACAACACCGGCGCCGTCGGGCATCGGGGAGAGAAAGAGAAAATGACATCGACCCAAAAGACGCGGACCATCGATACCCATACGCATGTGCTGGCCGACGCGACCATCAAGCTCCTGCAAAAGGAGATACCGAAGCTCGGCCTCAAGCTCAGTCCGATCGATAATGTTGACTCCATCCTCGAGGTCGCGGGCGTGCCGTACCGGCCGTTTCCGCGCGGCGGCCACGACATCGCGGCGCGGCTGGCTTACATGGACGGTGCCGAGGTCGACATGCATGTGCTCTCGGTATCGCCGCAGACTTGGCTCTACGGCCAAGAGGCCGCCGTCGGCGTCGCCGGGTCGGCGATTCAGAACGACGAGATCGCGCGGCTGGTGAAGGAGCATCCGGACCGCTTCGCCGGCATCGCCACGCTGCCGATGCAGGCGCCGGACAAAGCCGCCGACGAATTGCGCCGCGCCATCACCAAGCTCGGCCTGCACGGCGCGATGATCGCTTCGAATATCGGCGGCAAGAATCTCGACGATCCGAGTTTTGAGCCGTTATGGGCGGCCGCCGCCGAGCTCGATGCCTTTATGATGATTCATCCCGGCAATGTCGCCGGCGCCGATCGGCTGCGCTCGTATTATCTCGGCAACCTCATCGGCAATCCACTCGACACCACGATCGCGGCCGCATGCCTGATCTTCGGCGGCGTGCTGGGGCGCTATCCCAAGCTCAACTTCGTCATGGTGCATGGCGGCGGCTTCATCCCCTATCAGGGCGGACGCTGGGTGCACGGCTGGCAGGTGCGGCCGGAGCCGAAAGTGCATCTGAAGCATTCGCCGGAGAAATATCTCAACCGTTTCCTCTACGACACCATCCTGCATTCCAAGACCGCGGTCGAATTCCTGATCTCGTCGGTCGGCGCCGATCGCGTCTTCCTCGGCAGCGATTATCCCTACGACATGGGCATGATGGATTGCGTGCGGCACGTGCGCTCGCTCGCTATTTCGGCCGCCGAGCGCGACACGATTCTCGGCGGTCACGCGGCGGCCATTCTCGGCAAGAAGCGTCAACCGGCAGCGGACAAGTGAGTATCATGTCTGCCGTCGAACTCACGCGCGTGCCGGCGCGCGCTGTACGTTCGTTAATGACGGATGCGTTCGTCGCCGCGGGGTTACCCGCGGAGGACGCCGCGCGTTGCGCCGCGCTGATGATGGAAGCCGATCTCACCGGCGCCGACGGTCACGGCATCTTTCGGCTGCCACAATATGTGCGCCGCCTCAAGGCCGGCGGCTTCAACAAGCGTCCGAATATCACTGTGACGCGGAGCGCGCCCGCCACCGCTTTGGTCGACGGCGACAATGGCATGGGCCATGTGGTCATGTCGCGCGCCACCAATGAAGCGATCGCCATGGCGCGCGAGACCGGCGTCGCCTGGGTTGGCGTGCGGCGCTCCAACCATGCCGGCCCGGCCGGACTTTATGCCGAAATGCCCGCGGCGCACGGCATGATCGGTTGCTATGCCGCCGTCGCCAACGCCAATCACATGGCGACCTGGGGCGGCGCCGATTTGCTCCTCGGCACCAATCCGTTCGCCATCGGCGTGCCGTCGGGCGGCAGTCCGCTCGTTTTCGACATGGCGACTTCGATCGTTGCCTACGGCACGGTCAAGAAATATGCGCTGCGCGGGCTCACCATGCCGGAAGGCTGGTTCGTCAATGCCACAAGCGGCGCGCCGATCACCGATCCTAGCAAATCGGGCGAAGGACTGTTGCTGCCGATGGGCGAATATAAGGGCGCCGGCCTCGCTTTGATGATTGGGCTTATCGCCGGCGTGCTCAACGGCGCGGCGTTCGGCCGCGACGTCGTCGACTTCAACGCTGACGATACCAGCGAAACCAATACCGGCCACTTCATCGTCGCCCTCGATATCGCGCGCTTTGTGCCGCTTGCGACATTGACGGCGGAGGTCGATCGTCATGTGCGCGATCTGCGCGCGTCCAAGCGTCTGCCCGGGGCCGATGAAATCCGCTTGCCCGGCGACCGCCGCGGCGAATGCCGGACCGAGCGCGAGCGCGACGGCGTGCCCATCGCCGCCCCGTTGCTCGCGCAGCTCGACAAGCTTGCCGGCGAACTCAAGGTCAAGCAGCTAAGCGAGCGATAATATTCATTGCAAATGCTCCGTCCCAACACTTTCGCGCTGACTGCGCTGCTTGCGCTTTTGACCGGGCTTGGCCCGCTGTCGATGGACATGTACCTGCCGTCGCTGCCCGACATCGGCCGCGTGCTGCACGCTTCGCCGGCTCAGGTGCAATTGACGATGTCGTCTTATCTCGTCGGCTTTGCGGTGGGCCAGATTCTTTATGGGCCGATTTCGGACCGGTTTGGGCGCAAGCCGGTGCTGCTCGCGGCGCTCGTGCTGTTCTGCGTCGGCAGTCTTATTTGCGCCACTACGGAATCGATTCAATATCTGGTCGCGGTGCGCTTCGTGCAGGCGCTCGGCGGCGCGGGTTCGGTCGTACTGGGCCAGGCGATCGTGCGCGATCTCTATACCGGCGTACGCGCCGGGCGCGAATTGTCGGTGATGGGATCCATCATGGGGCTGGCGCCGATCATCGCGCCGTTGATCGGCGGCGTGCTGCAAACGGCGTTTGGTTGGCACGCGAGTTTCTTTGTTCTTGTGTTCTTTGCGCTGGCCGCCTGTTCGATCGTCGGGCGATTCCTGCCCGAGACCTTGCGTGAGCGCACGCCCGGGCCGTTTTCGCTGCGCCAAATGTGCGCGCTCTATCGCTCGGTCCTGACACACCACGGCTTTCTCGCCCATCTCGGCATTCTGACGGTAAGCTACGTCGGTCTCATGGTCTGGGTTTCCGGAGCATCGATCGTGCTTCAGGGCGTCTACGGATTGACGCCGATGTCGTTCGGCGTTGCTTTCGCCTGTAGTTCGGCGGGATTTTTGCTGGGGGCAAATATCGCAGCACGCATCGTGACGCGGCTCGGCCTTCATCACACCATCGGCATCGGCACCGCGGTGATGGCCACTGGCGGATTGATCATGGCGGCGGACGTGGCGCTCGGCGACAACCACGTTGTTTTGCTGGTCGGCTCGATGACGATTTATCTAGCCGGTCTCGGCTTGGCCATGCCGCAGACGTTGGCGGGCGCGCTGACGCCATTTCCGGATCGCGCCGGAACCGCGGCTTCGCTGATGGGTTTCACGCAGCAATCGGGCGCCGCCATCGGCGCCGCGGTGACTGGCATCTATCTCGGCCACTCCGCCTGGCCCGTCGCCGGCACCATCGCCACGATGGGATGCCTCTCATTCCTGGTCTGGCTGCTGACACGCGGTGTGCGCCACGCCGCGGTGAACTAATTGCCGGACGGTGCAATTGAGTATAGCGAGGGATGTGACAGGGTCGCAATCATGAGAACATTACAATGACCAAAGCTAAGAATCTGCCAACTCGTTCGCTCGGTTCCTCCGACATCGCGGTGTCGGCGATCGGTCTCGGCTGCATGTCGCTGTCCGGCATTTACGGCGCGAGCGGCGATGATGAAGGCATTGCGCTTATTCACGAGGCGCTGGATCAGGTCATCACGTTGCTCGACACGTCGGACGCTTATGGCGCCGGCCATAACGAGGAACTCGTCGGCAAGGCGATCAAAGGGCGCCGCTCCGAAATCGTGCTGGCGACGAAATTCGGCAATCTCGGCGGACGCGGCGGAAAATTCGCCGATGGGCGGCCCGAATTCGTCATCAGCTCCTGCGAGGCAAGCCTCAAGCGCTTGGGCGTCGAGGTGATCGATCTCTATTATCAGCACCGGATCGATCCGAGCGTTCCGACCGAGGACACGGTCGGCGCCATGTCTCGGCTGGTCGAGCAGGGTAAAGTCCGCGCGATCGGATTAAGCGAGGCGAGTCCGCAAACCATTCGCCGCGCGCACAAGGTGCACAAGATCGCCGCCGTGCAGAACGAGTTTTCGCTGCTATACCGGGCCGAGGCGGAGGAGACGCTGCGCACCACCCGCGAGCTTAAAATCGGCTTCGTCGCCTATTCGCCGCTCGGCCGCGGCTTGCTCACGGCTAAGATCGGAGACCCCACGAGCCTCTCCGAGACCGACGCGCGCCGGCGGCACCCGCGGTTCGCGCCGGAGAATTTCACCAGCAATATGGGATTGGTGCATCGCATCGAAACGATCGCGGCCAAGAAGAATTGCACTCCGGGCCAACTGGCGCTGGCGTGGCTGTTGGCGCAGGGCGACGATATCGTGCCGATCCCGGGCACCAAGCACAAAGCGAGGCTTTTGGAAAATATCGGCGCGCTCGCCGTCACGCTGACCGACGACGATCTTGCCCAAATCACGAACGCAGTTCCGGTCGGCGCCGCCGCCGGCTTGCGTTATCCCGAGGCGCAGATGAAAAGCGTCTATGTGTAAGGCGATGTCTATGCGATGAAGTAGACTGGCGCCGATGCAAAACATCCCGATTTATCAATGCGGCGAGAGCCTACTCCTCTACCTGGATGTTTGCGGCCTTGACCACCTTGCCCCACTTTTCGGTATCGCTGCGGATGAGCGCGGCGAATGCACCCTGATCGAGTGCCATCACCGTGAGGTACTGATCGGCGAACTGCTTGGCGATCGCCGGATCGTGCATGACCGCGAGTGTTGCTTCGGTCAATTTGTCCACGATCGGTTTCGGCGTGGCGGCCGGCGCGATGATGCCGACCCATGGCGCCATTTCGAAGCCAGGCACGGTTTCGGCCACCGCTGGCCAATCGGGGAATTGCGGCATGCGCTTCGGTTCGGCAACCCCGAGCGGTTTCAACTTTCCGTCCTTCACATAAGGATAGAGCGTCGAGACATTATTGAACTCGACCTGCACATCGCCGGCGAGAATTCCCATGGCCATCGGGCCGGTCCCTTTGTACGGTACGTGAAGCATTTGCACGCCCGTCGCCTGCGAGAAGAGCACCATCGCCAGATGGCTGAAATTGCCGATGCCGGCGGAGCCATAGGCGATGCCGCCCGGCTTCTGCTTCGCCAGCGCGATCAGTTCGCCGATGGTGTTCGCCGGCAGCGACGGATTCGCCGCCAGCATGCCCGGCAGCCGCACCGCGGACGCCACCGGAACGAAATCCTTCAGCGGGTCGTAGGATAGATTCTTGTAGAGCCAGGGATTGACCGTCATCGGCGTGTCGGAGGTGAATCCGAACGTGTAGCCATCGGCGTCGGATTGCTTGAGCGCTTGCAGACCTACGGCGCCGTTGGCGCCGCCGCGATTCTCGACATAGACCGGTTGGTTCAAGCGTTGCGACAGGTGATCCGCCACCAGCCGCGCGACAAAATCCGTGCCGCCGCCGGCGGGGTACGGAACGATGAATCTGATCGATTTTTGCGGCCAGTCTTGCGCAAGCGAGGGCGCCAGCGTGAAACACAACAGGCCCACAGCTGCCGCAAATCTCGTCAGCACCCTTTTCATCGGCGTTCCCTTCCCATTTTGCCTTTTTCACGGCGATTGTAAGCGAGCTGACCTCCTCGACAAGCCGCCTGCGGCCGAGAATAATGCTGCAATAGAGCTGCTTCAAAAGTTGGAGGATCCGCCGTGACAACGCAATCGCTCGATCCCAAGGCGATGGAAGCCCGCGTCGCCCGCTTCAACAAACTGCAAACCTACCAAACGCAGAATCTCGCCGCGCAAGGTATTCCGCCCGGCGCGATGGAGAAGATCACTGCGCGGAAAGTCTATCCGGTGATGGCGCCGGCGGACTATCAGGGCCGCAGCGCCGGCGCGCCGGTCAAGGGTCCGCGCGGCCTGATCGTCACTATCGCCGAATGCGAGCCGGGCAACGGCCCCGGCCTGCACCGCCACCTCAACACGGTCGAGAATTTCATGTGTCTCTCCGGCCGCTTCGAGATTGCCTGGGGCGACAGAGGCGAGCAAACGCTCGTGCTGGAGCCGCTCGACATGATCTCGGTGCCGCGCGGCGAGAACCGCAGCTTCCGCAACATCTCCAATGAAACCGGCCGCTTGCTGGTTCTGATCGTGCCGGAAACCGCCGAGCAAGCCGATCCCATCTCGTACGCGCCGTCGCTCGCCAAGGAAATCGAGACCGAGTATGGCAAGGGCGCGCTGGAGGGCCTGCAAAAAGTCGGTTTCAAGTTTGAAGACGAACCGGCAATATTATGACACGCAAGCTCGGCGCGGCTACGCCTGATACGCCCCGAGCGCCCCGCGCAGAATCTCGCGCGAGCCTTCCGAGCCGTCGACCAGACGCAACGTGCGCCGCTTGATCTTCCAGCCCGACGGCGTGCGCTTAAGCTCCCAGCGGTTGGTCACGACGCGATGGATGTGATAGCCGCGTGAGGCGCCGTGATTGGGAACTTCCACCGGCTCGCCGGTTTTTTTCGGTGTGAGGATTTGCAGGTAAGAGATGACCACGGCCTCATCGCCGTGGAGCGTGACGTGCGGTAACCCGGTAAAGTGCGCGAGCCCGCCGGCGATTGCCGCCTGATGGGGCCCGCTTGTCAGGAGCGCCCCCAGCGCCTTGTTGCCGGTGGCGCCGGCGAGACTCGGGCCGCGGTCAAACACGCCATCTTCGGCGTAGACTGCTACGGCGTAGGCTGCGGCGCCGGTATCGGCGCTCGGCGGGTGGCCGGCGATCAGATTATAAATTTCAAGGCGGTCCTCGATAGCGCGGATGCGCTGATCGAGCGTGCTTTATTCCCTAGCCATCGTTTTTCTCCGAATTGTGATTCACAACATGTATCTGCGTATATTATCATTCGCTTCGGGCGGTTTTTGCGCCGCAGGCAATACTGGAATATCGCATTGTCGCGCCGCGAAATCAGAGGGAAATCTATGACGCCCGGCGGCGAATTCGATCGCCGTTCATTTCTTGTTGCCGCGGCCAGCACGGGCGGCGGCTTGGCGCTTGGCTCCGCCATTCCGTTCGGTCCGGCTTTAACGCCCGCGCTTGCGCGCGCCGCCGATGGCGCGCCCGAAATCACCTGCTGGGTGGTGATCGCGCCCGATAACACGGTGACGATCCGCGTCGCGCATTCCGAGATGGGGCAGGGCGCCTTGACTGGGCTCGCCATGCTGGTGGCCGAAGAGCTTGAATGCGACTGGTCAAAAGTCCGGACCGAGCTCATCTCCGCCGAAGAAAATTCACGGCGCGATCACGTCTGGGGCGACACGTCGACCGGCGCCAGCCGCTCCATCGCTTCCTCGCAAGATTATTTGCGCAAGGCCGGCGCCACCGCGCGCGAAATGCTGCTTGCCGCCGCGGCGACACAATGGGACGTGGCGACGGCGCAATGTGTCGCGCGCAACAGTACGGTCACGCACAAGCCGAGCGGCCGCAGCATCACGTTCGGCGCGCTCGCCGAAGACGCGGCCAAGATGCGCGCACCGGCGGATATCAAGCTGAAGCCGCCGAGCGCCTGGACACTCTTGGGCACGCCGAAAAAACGTCTCGATGTTTACGCCAAGGTTACGGCGGAACCGGTCTATGCGATCGATGTGCAGCTTCCGGGCATGCTCTATGCCGCCATCGTGCAGTGTCCGGTCTATCTGGGCACGCTGAAGTCGGCCGATGAAAGTTCGATTGCGTCATACAAAGGCGTGCGCGGGGTGGTACGCATGCCGGATGCGATCGCAGTCGTGGCCGAGTCGTGGTGGCAGGCCAAGCGCGCCGCCGATGCGCTCAAGGTGAGCTGGGACGATCACGGCTACGGCGCCGTTTCGAGCGCCGGCATTGCCGAACTGGTACGCGGCGCGCTCGATACCAAAGCTTCGCAGCTCGGCCGTGCTGACGGCGATGCCGTAACGGCGCTTGCCGGCGCCGCGCATCGTCTCGAAGCGGATTACACGGTGCCGTTCCTCGCCCATGCGACCATGGAGCCGCAGAATTGCACCGCGCATGTCACTTCCGACGGTGTCGAGGTTTGGGCGCCGAGCCAGGATCCCGCCACCGCGGTCGCGACTGCCGCCGTTGCCGCCGGCGTGCCGAGCGACAAAGTCACCGTTCATAGAATGTTGCTCGGCGGCGGTTTCGGCCGGCGCGCGCCGATTCAAGAATATGTGCGCCAAGCCGTCGTCATCGCCAAACAGTTCGACCGGCCGGTCAAGCTGGTGTGGTCGCGCGAACAGGACGTCGCCCACGATCTCTATCGGCCGTGCGGCATGGCGCGGCTGGTCGCCGGGCTCGATGCCAGCGGCATGCCGGTCGCCTGGACTATCCGGCTTGCCGGGCCGTCATTCGTTGCGGCTTTGGTGCCGCAATTCGGCGGCAATATCGTCGACCGCAGCTTCATCAGCGGCCTTGGCGAGGAGATGCGCTACGACGTGCCGAACTATCTGGTCGACTATGTCATTCGCGAAACGCCGGTGCCGCTCGGCGTCTGGCGCGCGATCAACTACACGGAGAACGCCTTCTATAAGGAATGCTTTATCGACGAAATGGCGCACGCCGCCGGCGCGGATCCGTATCTTTACCGCCGCAAACTTCTCGGCAAGAGCCCGCGCAATCTCGCCGTGCTCGACGCCGCGGCGCGCAAAGCGGGGTGGGGCACACCGCTACCGCCCGGCTTATTCCGCGGCATCGCGCTCAATGAGGCCTGCGGCAGCTATTGCGCACAGGTAGTCGAGGCTTCCGTCGCCAAAGGCGGCGTGCGCGTGCACCGGGTCGTGTCGGCGATTGATCCCGGCCACGTGGTCAATCCGCTGTCGGTCGAAATGCAGACGCAAGGCGCGATCATTTATGCATTGACGGCGGCGCTCTACGGCGAGATCACGATCAAGGACGGCGCCGCCGAGCAATCGAACTTCGACACTTATGAGATGTTGCGCATGGCCGATACGCCCAAGGTCGAGACCGTGATCGTGCCGAGCGGCGGTTTCTGGGGCGGCGTCGGCGAGCCGCCGGTGCCGCCGCTGACGCCCGCGCTCTGCAACGCCATCTTCGCCGCCACTCGCAAGCGCATCCGCTCGCTACCGCTGAAAAACCAGGATCTGGGCAAGGGAATTTGACAAAGCGTCATGGCCGGGCTTGTCCCGGCCATCTCGGTAAGAAATGCTCTGCCCTCAAATCGGGATGCCCGGCCCAAGGCCGGGCATGACGGCCTTGATGCAAAATTGCAAACTTTCCGCCTTGACTGTGCTGCTGCTGTTTTGCGCGTTTGCGCCGGCCACGGCGGACGAGGGACCGGGCGACTGCCTCGGCGTCGGCTTCGACCCGCAACATCCAGTCGCGATCGGCAAGATCGCCGCTGACGAGTCACGCGTCTATTTCTTGAAAAGCGCAACGGACGATGCGGCGTGCCCCGCGGCCACCGCTGCATGTCAGGATAAAGCGTATCTGATCCCCGGCAATCTGGCGCTCATCGGCAAAACGTTCGGCGTTTACACCTGCGTCTCCTACGAGTCGGCGCAAGCAAAAAAGGCGTGCTGGACCGTTGGCTGGCTTCCGAGCGGGAGCATGTCGCCCGCCGCGCCCCTGGCGTCGCCGGCGCGCGCCGACTGGACCGGCGATTAGGTCCACGCCAGTGGCGATATCACCATCGGCAACGGTGCCAAGGACGCGCTCGATATTCACGGCGAATCCTTCTATGACGCCGCCACGAACGTCCACACCGGCGCCATCGACGCCACCGCCACGCCGGCGCGCGGCCTCCTTGAATTTGCCGATGACGGCAGCACAGCCTTCGACAGCAAGGACGCCGAATGCCTGGTGCGCATGCAGCGGATCGATGCGCTGCTCGTCGTCGAAGACAACGGCGGCTGCGGCGGCGAGCTTGTGACTTTTACGGGGTTTTACCGAAGAAAGTGACGGTCCGTCACCTTCGCCCGAACAGTTTATCGAGCAGCCAGGAATCCAGCCCGCCGCCGTTGGTTTGATTGCTCTGCTGGCCGCTTCCGTTGGCGGCGGCGGGAGCCGAAACAGCCGCAGGCGGCGCCGCATTGAACCAGCCGCCGTCGGCGAGGCCCGGCAGTGCCGCAGGCGCGACGCCGGCATGTGCGGTCCGCATGAAGCGGCTCCAGATTTCGACCGGAAGGCCGCCGCCTACCGCCTTCTTGGTCGGCGAATTGTCGTCGTTGCCGAGCCAGACGCCGGTGACGAGATGGGAGGTGTAACCAATGAACCAGGCGTCGCGGAAATCCTGGCTGGTGCCGGTCTTGCCCGCGGCCTGCCAACCGGGAAGGTTGGCTGTGCGCGCGGTGCCGCTCACCAGCGTTTCGCGCATCATCGTGTTCATCATCGCCACGTATCGCGCATCGACGATGCGGCCGAGCGGGGCCAGCGAGCGGTCGTAGAGCGTCTTGCCGTCCGCGGTGCGAATGCGCTCGACGACATGCGGCGAGACCGCGAGGCCGCCATTGGCGAAAGTCGCGTAAGCCGATACGAGCTCGAGCGGCGAGACTTCCGAGGTGCCGAGCGCGATCGAAGCGTTGGGTTCGAGCAGCGACGCGATGCCGAGCCGATAGGCGGTGCGCACCACGGCGTCGGGGCCTTCTTCGAGCGTGAGCCGCACCGACACGGTATTGAGTGAATTGGCGAGCGCCTGGGTCAGCGTCACCGGGCCGAGATATTGGTGCTCGAAATTTTCCGGCTTCCAGCCTTTGACCGAGATCGGCGCATCCTCGCGCACGGTGTCCGGCGTAAGTCCGTGTTCGAGCGCGGTGAGATAAACGAACGGCTTGAACGCCGAGCCAGGCTGGCGCTTGGCGTCGATGGCGCGATTGAATTGGCTCTCGCCGTAATTTTTGCCGCCGACCAGCGCGCGCACCACGCCGTCCGGTGTCATGGCAACCATCGCGCCTTGTGAGATGTCGAGCTTGTCGCCCTTTTGATTGAGCGCATCGACCAGCGCCTGCTCCGCCGCGCCCTGCAACGCGGGATCTATCGTTGTTTGGACGACGATGTCCTGATCGAGCGGACCGATCAAATCATCGACCGCGTCCATCACCCAGTCGGCGACGTAATTGACCGATCCTGCGCCGGCCGGTTGCACCGCGCGCGCCGGATGGAGGAGCGCCGCTTTGGCTGCGGCATCGCTGATCATCTTCTGCTCCGCCATGTCGGCGAGCACGATCGCGGCGCGGCGCTGGGCGCCGTCCTGATTGTGGCTTGGCGCCAGCCGCGACGGCGCTTGCACCAGGCCGGCGAGCATCGCCGCTTCGGGCAGCGCCAATTGCCGCGCCGACTTGCCGAAATAGCGTTGCGCCGCCGCTTCGACGCCATAGGCGCCGGAACCGAAATAGACGCGGTTGAGATAGAGCTCGAGAATCTCCGCCTTGGTGAATTTATGCTCAAGCCACAGCGCCAGCACGATCTCCTGCAGCTTGCGCGTGACGGTACGTTCCTGGGTCAGGAACAGATTCTTGGCGAGCTGCTGCGTGATGGTGGAGCCGCCTTGCGAAGCGCCGCGGCGCAAAATGTCGGCGACCAAGGCGCGCGAGATGCCCAGCGGATCGATGCCGTGATGTGAGTAGAAGCGACGATCCTCGATGGCGACGAATGCGTTGGGAACGTAGTCCGGCATTTCGGCGAGCGGCACCGCCGCGCCGCCCATATCGCCGCGGGTGGCAAGCGTCGCGCCGTTGTCGCCGAAGATCAGTACAGAGGGCGGCCGTTTGGGGATTTCGAGCGATTGGATCGGCGGCAGATGAATGCCGATCCAAACCAGTGCGCCGATGCCGGCAATCAGCGCCCACAGCGCCAGCACCGCACCCCAATAGATCACCCGGCCGGAGCGAGACCGGCGCTTGCCGCCGCGCCTTTTACGGGGCGCACGCGGGCGGTCGGCGTCGCGCTGCCTGCGGGCAGTGCCGGTGCGCATATCGGTCCGCGCTTTGGGTGGACCGCCGATGCGGTCCTGCGGGCGCAGGCGGAGATCGGAGCCCTCCGCATCGGCGCTTCGCTTCCCGCCGGTCTGTCGCCACGCCATAGCCCGTCCCCAGCGCGAAAAAGGGCGCTGAGAACACGGTAGTTTGCGCGGTTTAAGGGGCGGTTACTCGCTCCTGCCTTCCCCCATAAGGCGAAGGGGAACACTATCCGGCCGCCGCCTCTTTGGCCGGCTTTGCTTCCACCTGTGCGGTGAACAGGGCCAAGAGCGGCCGTTTGATCGCGGCCTGTCGGGTCGGCGTCGCAATCTGGGCTCCGGTGAGGTCGGTCACATAGAACACGTCGACGACCCGCTCGCCGAAGGTGGCGACATGCGCCGAGGCGATATTCAGGTTGAGCTTGGACAGCGTCGTGGTCAGCTCATAGAGCAGGCCGGGCCGGTCAAGGCCGGTGACCTCAACCACGGTGTAACGGTTCGACCATTGGTTATTGATCGTGACCTCGGGCTCGATCGCGAACGCCTTGAGCCGGCCTTTCGGTGGTGCGCGTTTGGCGACCACGTCGGGGAGCTTAAGCTCGCCGCGCACCGCCTTCTCGATGGCGTCGCCGATCCGCGCCGCGCGCCGCCCCTCGTCCTCGTCATGCTCGAACTCGCGCGTGACCGAGATGGTGTCGAGCGCGAGCCCATCGGTCGTGGTGTAGATCTGGGCGTCGACGATATTGGCGCCGGCCAGCGCGCAGGCGCCGGCAATGATCGAAAGCAGCCACGGATGATCGGGCGCGAACACCGTGAGCTCGGTGACGCCGCGCGCCGCGTCAAAGCCGACGCTGGTCGCCAATTTCTTGCCGGCCTCCTCGGTCGCGCGCACGAACTGCGCATGGGTGAGCTTGTGCGGCAGATCGACTTTGAGCCAATAAGCCGGATAGAGGCGATCGACGTAGCTCTGCAACACTGGCGCCGGCCAATCCGCCAACTCGGCCCGGAATTCGGCTTGGGCCATCGACACGCGCTGGGCGCGGTTGACCTCGGAGAAACCGCCGGTCAGCACCGGCTCGGTTTCGTAATAAAGCGTGCGCAACAGCTGCGCCTTCCAGCCGTTCCACACTCCTGGGCCGACCGCGCGGATGTCGGCGGTGGTGAGGATCGTGAGGAGTTTTAGCCGCTCCAATGATTGCGCCACCGCGGCGAAATTCTCGATCGTCTTTCGGTCGGACAGGTCGCGCGATTGCGCCACCGTCGACATGACGAGGTGCACCTCGACCAGCCAGGCGACGAGTTCGGTATCGGCGGCGTTGAGGCCTAGCCGCGGCCCGAGCCGGCGGGCGAGCCGCGCGCCGGCGATCGAGTGGTCCTCGACGCGTCCTTTGGCGATGTCGTGCAGGAACAGCGTGACGCAGAGCACGGTGCGATGCGCCGGCTGGATCGTCTTGATCAGGTCGCTGGCCAGCGAGAATTCCGGATTGTCGCCGCGCGCGATTTCGTTGAGCACGCCGATGCAGCGCAGCAGATGCTCGTCCACCGTATAGTGGTGATACATGTTGAACTGCATCATCGCTACGATGCGGCCGAACGAATGCACGAAAGCGCCAAGCACGCCGACCTCGTTCATGCGGCGCAACACGATTTCAGCGGCATTCTTCGAGGTCAGGATTTCCAAGAAGAGGCGATTGGCCTCTTTGTCTTCGCGTACCGTCTTGTCGATAAGCTTGAGCGAACGCGTCGCGGCGCGCATGGCTTCGGGATGGAGCACCAGATTGTGCTTCTGCGCGAGGTGAAATAGCCGGATCAGGTTGACCGGGTCGCGTTTGAATACGTCGGCGCGCGCGATGTTGATGCGATTATTGTCGATGACGAAATCGTCGGTGTCGTTCAGCTTCTTAGGCTTCCGCGCCGAACGCCAAGGTGCGATCATCCGGCTCAGGACCGGCGCGGGCTTCGCTTGCATGTCCTCCAGTCCCGCGCACAGGATGGCGGTGAGATCGCCGACATGCTTGGCGGTGAGGAAGTAGTGCTTCATGAAGCGCTCGACGTCCTTCAAGCCGGGATGCGCGGTGTAGCCCAGCCGCACCGCGATCTCGCGCTGGATGTCGAACGACAGCCGCTCCTCGGCGCGGCCGGTGAGGAAATGCATGTTGCAGCGGACCGACCACAAGAAGTCCTCGCAGCGGCGGAACATCTTGTATTCCTCGCGATCGAACACGCCGCGTTCGATCAATTCCTCGGGCTCGCGCACGCGATAGACGTATTTGGCGATCCAAAACAGCGTATGCAGGTCGCGCAAGCCACCCTTGCCGTCCTTGACGTTGGGCTCGACCAGGTAGCGTGACTGGCCGGCGCGGCGGTGACGCTCTTCGCGCTCGGCGAGCTTGGCGGCGACGAATTCCGGCGCGGTGCCCTGCGCGACTTCTTTGTCGAACCGCGCCGTCAGCTCGTTGAAGAGCTTTACGTCGCCGAACAGATAGCGCGACTCAAGGAGCGTGGTGCGAATCGTCATGTCGGTTTTGGCGTGGCGGATGCATTCGTCGACCGAACGCGTGGCGTGGCCGACCTTCAGGCCCATGTCCCACAGGCAATAGAGCAGCGCCTCGGCGACTTGCTCGCCCCAGGCGGTCTGCTTGTAGGGCAGGAGAAAGAGCAGATCGATGTCGGATCCGGGTGCCAAGAGCCCGCGGCCATAGCCGCCGGTCGCCACCACCGCCATATGTTCGGCCTCGGACGGCACTTGCGGCGGATAAATGTCGGTGACCGCGAACTCGAACAGGATGCGGATGATCTCATCCTGCGTCTGGCACAGCCGTTCGGCGCAACGCCGCCCGTGACGGTCCTTTAAGAGCAAGATCTCGGCGCGTGCGCGCGCCTGGGTGAGCGCCGATTTGAGACGCTGCGCGACCGCGGTACGTAATTCGCGCTCGCGCCCGGCGTGCGTCTTGGCGAGCGTTTTGAGATCGTCGACGATCGCCGCCGAATCGAACAGTTCATCGGCAACGCGAACGGATCGTTGGAGGTCGAGCATGATTGCTACGCATAGCGGAGCCGTCGGGCCGAGTCATCGTGCGCCGCGGCGGCATGGAGAAAGCGGGTAAGACCGAGCAGGTTACCTTGAAAACAATTATTCTTATTTAGCCCATAAATATAGTATTTATTTCCAATTGACGGCCCCTATCTGCTCTCCTAAAGAATAAATATAGCGCACATTAAGCGAATGAATTGCGATCCTAAATCGGGAGTTCGTCATGCTTTCACGCCGTGCTTTGTTGGGAAGTGCCATTGGCGCCGGCCTGATGCCGTTGGGCCGCACCCGCGCCGCGCGCGCCGCCGACAAGCCGTCGGAAATCCGGATCGACTGGGCCACCTACAACCCGGTCTCCATGGTGCTCAAGGACAAGGGCCTCCTCGAAACCGAATTCGCCAAGGACGGCATCGGCGTCCGCTGGGTGCAGTCGCTCGGCTCCAACAAGGCGCTGGAATTCTTGAACGCCGGCTCGATCGATTTCGGCTCGACCGCCGGCTCGGCCGCGCTCCTCGCAAAGATCAACGGCAATCCGATCAAGTCGATCTATGTCTTTTCCCGCCCGGAATGGACCGCTTTGGTGACGCGTAAGGATACCGCGATCAACAAGATCGAGGACCTCAAGGGCAAGCGCGTCGCGGTGACCCGCGGCACCGATCCGCATATTTTCTTGGTGCGCGCGCTGCAATCGGTCGGCTTGAGCGAAAAGGACATCGTGCCGGTGCTGTTGCAGCATCCCGACGGCAAGGTCGCGCTTATTCGCGGCGACGTCGATGCTTGGGCCGGTCTCGATCCGATGATGGCTGCGGCGCAAGTCGAAGACGGTGCGCGGCTGTTCTATCGCAACAAGGCGGCCAATACCTATGGCATCCTCAATTCGAGCGAGGACTTCCTCGGCAAATATCCCGATCTGATCAAGCGCGTGCTCGCGGTCTATGAGGACGCACGCAAATACTGTCTCGCCAATTACGACGACGAGAAGCGTGCATTCATCGCCGTGACCAAGCTGCCCGACGCCGTCGTCGATATCCAGCTCAAGGAACGCACCGAACTGACCTTCAACCGCATCGGCCCGGAGCAGCGCGACACCATCCTGCAAGCGGGTCTGGCATTGCAGCAGGCCGGCGTGATCCCGGCGACGGTCGACGTCAAAAAGTCGCTCGACGATCTTGTCGACGACCGCTTCCTGACGGCGGCTTAAGACCGCAATCGCGCGCCTTCGGACCGCATTGCAATTGCGCATGGCACCATGTCTCTTGTGGCCATGACTGTCGTTGCCGAAGGCAGCCCGACGCAGGAGCGGGCGGCAGGAAATCGCTGGGCGAGGCTGACGCGGCCGGCGCTGGGGCTTTTGCTGCCGGTCACGCTGGCGCTGTTCTGGGAAATCATGGTGCGTATGGGCTGGGCGAGCGGACGCCTGGCGCCGCCGCCGTCCGTCATCTTCGCCACCTTCGTCGACCTTGCGCGCACCGGTGAGCTGCAACGCAATACGCTGGTGACATTGGCGCGGGTTGCGGCCGGGTTTGGTATCGGCGTTGCCGCGGCTACGGTTCTCGGCGCCGCCGCCGGTTACTCGCCCTTGGTGCGGCGGCTTCTCGATCCAAGCCTGCAGGCTTTGCGCGCTATCCCGTCGATCGCCTGGGTGCCGCTGTTCATTCTCTGGCTGGGCATCTTCGAAGCTTCAAAGGTAACGCTGATCGCGGTCGGCGTGTTCTTTCCCGTTTATCTCGGCCTGATGGGCGCGATCCAATCGGTCGATCGCAAGCTCGTCGAAGTCGGCCGCGCGTTCCGGTTGTCCGATGTCGACATGGTGCGGCGGATTTTGCTGCCCGCGGTGTTGCCGGCCTATGTGCTTTCATTGCGGTCGGGGCTCGGGCTCGGCTGGATGTTCGTCGTCGCCGCCGAGCTCATGGGCGCGTCCGAAGGTCTCGGTTATCTGCTGATCGACGGCCAAGAGCTCGGCAAGCCCGCGGAAATCGTGGCCGCCATCGTCGCCTTCGCCATCGTCGGCAAGGCGACGGATTGGCTGATCGTGCTTTTGGCCGCGCCCTTCCTGCGCTGGGAAGATGTGGTGCGGCAGGATTAGAAATATCGGCGTATCCCGGGCGCAGCGCAGCACGAAGTGGTGCGCTGCAGAACCGGGATCGTTAAGAACGCCGAGTCTGAAAAGGTTCCGGATCAGCGGTGCATCGCTTCGCGCTGCACCGCGTCCGGGAAACGCTGTGAGTATCGCTAATGCTCGTGCTCGATCGCGTCAGCAAGACATATCCCAACGGCGTGCATGCGCTCGGCGGCGTGTCGCTCGATGTCGAGCTCGGCGAAATCGTCGCCGTGATCGGTGGTTCGGGCTGCGGAAAATCGACGCTGTTGCGCGCCGTCGGCGGGCTCGATGCGCCAAGTGAGGGCGCCATTTTGCTTGATGGGGAGCAAATCCTCGCGCCGCACGAGAAGATCGGCATTATTTTTCAGGAGCCGCGGCTCCTGCCATGGCTCAAGGTCGCCGACAATGTCGGCTTCGGCCTTGGCGATCGGCCGAAGGCGGAACGGGCGCAGCGTGTTGCCGTAGCCCTCAAGCGCGTCGGTCTTGCCGACAAAGCGGCGGTATGGCCGCGCGAACTGTCCGGCGGCCAAGCGCAGCGCGTCGCCATCGCCCGGGCGCTGGTGCCGCGGCCGCAAGTCCTGCTGCTCGACGAGCCGTTCTCGGCACTCGACGCTTTTACTCGCACCGATTTGCAGGATCATCTTCTTGATCTGTGGGCCGACGCCAAGCCGACTTTGATCATGGTCACCCACGACGTCGACGAAGCGATCGTGCTCGCCGACCGTGTCATGGTGATGTGCCCGCGGCCCGGCCGCATTTTCGACGAGATCGACGTCGATCTGCCGCGGCCGCGCGACCGCCAGTCCGCCGCCTTCGATTTCGTCAAACGCCGCGTGCTGGCGGCGCTCGACCGCTCGCTCGATCGTGCCGTGACCGGCGCCGAGAATGAGCCGAAGGCCGAAGCCGGCGCGGCTTTGTGGTGGTGAGGCTATTCATCACCGGGCTTGTCCCGGTGATCTCGATTCGTTAGGCACGGCCCTGCCAATTTTGTCGAGATGGCTGGGCGAGTCCGGCCACGACGCAAACAGGAGTCAGTACAATGGATGCCGCCGGGCTGCGCGCGTTACAGGCGCCGATCAAGGAGCGCTACAAGGCCGATCCCAAGGCCGGGTTTATCACGCTCCAAGCCAAGGGCGCGCTTGACGATTCCAACATCGCCTGCAAAGTCGAAACCGGCCGTGCGCTCGCCGTAGCGGGGTTGCATCCGGCGACCGGAGGATCGGGCATGGAATTGTGCTCCGGCGACATGCTCCTTGAAGCTTTGGTTGCTTGCGCCGGCGTGACGCTCAAAGCGGTCGCGACTGCCATCGACATCCCGCTCAAATCCGGGGTGGTCTCGGCCGAGGGCGATCTCGATTTCCGCGGCACGCTCGGCGTCGCCAAGGACGCCCCGGTCGGCTTCGCGCAAATCCGGCTGCGCTTCGACGTCGATACCGACGCGCCGCAGGACAAGCTCGATCAGCTCCTGAAACTCACCGAGCGTTACTGCGTGGTCTATCAGACGATCCGCAGCGGGCCGCCGGTCGAAGTGAGCTTGAAACGGAAGTGATAACACCGCATTGAATCGTGCCCGTCATACTGAGGTGGCCGCAAAGCGGCCCTCGAAGGATGCACAGCCCGGGCCGTCGCCCTTCGAGGCACCTCAGGGTGACGGAATAACCCAATGATCTCCCCCGAGCTGCTGTTCTGGTACGAGTTGGCGCTGAAGATGGCGCTGACGGCGATCGTCGTCGTCATCACCTCGATTGTGGTCGAGCGCTCGGGCGCTTTTGTCGGCGCGATGATCGCCGCGCTGCCGACCGCGGCAGGCGCCGCCTACGTTATTCTCGCCATCGAGCATCCGGTGAGCTTCATTGCCGCGAGCGCGCTTGGCACCGTGGCGACTACCGCCGCCGTCTCGATTTATTGCCTGGCTTACGCCGCCTTGGCGCAGCGCCACGGTTTGCTTTTGTGTCTGAGCGTTTCGCTCTTGATCTGGTTCATAGCCGCTGGCCTATTGCGCTTGATCGATTGGACGCCGCTGACCGCGGTGGTGCTGAACGCCGTGGTGTTCGTCGTCGCCATTGCGCTGAGCTGGCGTTATCGCGCCTCGGGACTATCAAAGAAGTTCGTGCGCACTCCGTTCGATGTTCCAATGCGCGCGCTCGCCGCCGCCGTCGTGGTCGCGACCGTGACCACCGCAAGCTACAGTATCGGTTCGTTCGCTTCCGGCATGTTCGCCGTGTTTCCCATCGTCATGTGCAGCTCCGTTGTCATCCTGCATCCGCGCGTCGGCGGCAAGGCCACGGCGAGTATGCTGGCACATGCACAAGTCGCCCTCATCGGACTCGCACTGGGGTTTCTGGTTGTGCACTTTCTCGCCGCACCGCTTGGCTCATGGTGGGCGATTTTCATCGGCATAACCGTTTCCGTCGCGTGGAGCGCAATGCTGTTATTGGTTCGCGTGCAAGCTACGCGCCGCGCTTCGCAAGCTGCGCCTTAAGCGCGTAGAGCGCTTCAAGCGCATCGCGCGGCGACATTTCGTCGGGATGAAGTGCCGCGAGCGCCTCGACCACGGCGGTGAGCGCCGTGTCGGCTCGCGGCGCGGGTGCGGGGCGCGCCGCGGCGAAAAGCGGCAGATCGTCGATCAGCCGGCGTGTCGGCGAGGTGCGATCCTCGGCCTCGATTTGCGCCAGCACGACCTTGGCGCGTTCGATCACGCTCGGCGGCAGGCCGGCGAGCTTGGCCACCTGGATGCCGTAGGAACGGTCCGCCGCGCCGGCGACGACTTCATGCAGGAACACGACGTCGCCCTGCCATTCCTTCACCCGCATGGTGGCGTTGTGTAGCCGGGTGAGCTTTGCGGCCAGCGCGGTCATTTCGTGGAAATGGGTGGCGAATAGCGCACGGCAGCGATTGCTCCCGTGTAGATGCTCGATCGTCGCCCAGGCTATGGAAAGCCCGTCGTAAGTCGCGGTGCCGCGGCCGATCTCGTCCAAAATGACCAGTGCGCGCGGGCCGGCCTGATTGAGGATGGCCGCGGTCTCAACCATCTCGACCATGAAGGTCGAGTGCCCGCGCGCGAGATCGTCGGCGGCGCCGACGCGCGAGAACAGCCGATCGACGACGCCGATATGCGCGGCCTTCGCCGGCACGAAGCTCCCCATCTGCGCCAATACCGCGATCAGCGCGTTCTGGCGCAGAAACGTCGATTTGCCCGCCATATTGGGGCCGGTGATCAGCCAGATACGGCCGGCCTCCGCGTCCGCTGGCGGCGACAGATCGCAATCGTTGGCGACGAATGGGCCGCCGCTCGCGACGAGTGCCTGCTCGACCACTGGATGGCGGCCGCCGGTGATGGCGAAGGCGAGGCTGCCGTCGACCTCGGGACGCGTGTAATCGCGCTCGCTGGCGAGCGCCGCCAGCGCGGTGGCGACGTCGATCACGGCGAGCGCGTTCGCCGCGTCCTTGATGGCTGCGGTTGCCGCCGTGACCGTCACGGCAACGCGGTCGAAGATTTCGAGCTCAAGCGCCAGCGCGCGGTCGGCGGCGCTGGCGATCTTGGCTTCGAGCTCGCCCAGTTCGGTGGTGGTAAAGCGCACCTGACCCGCCGTCGTCTGGCGGTGAATGAACGTGGCGTTGAGCGGCGCAGCCATGAGCTTTTCGCCGTGCTGCGCCGAGACGTCGACGAAGTAGCCCAGCACATTATTGTGCCGGATCTTCAGCGCGCGGACGCCGGTGGTTTCGGCGTAGCGCACTTGCAGCGCGGCAATGACGCGGCGGGATTCGTCGCGCAGCGCACGCGCTTCGTCGAGCACCGGTTCGTAGCCGCCGCGCACGAAGCCGCCGTCGCGGCGGAACGCCGGCAATTCATCGCCGAGCGCCCGCGCCAGCTCGGCGGCAATGGCGCCATCAGGACGGCACAGCCCTTCGATCGCCTGTTCGAGGTCGCGGGGAATTGCAGCGAGCGCAGACAGCCATCTAGAAAATTCCGCCGCGGCGAAAATGCCGTCGCGGATAGCGGCAAGATCGCGCGGTCCGCTGCGGCCGACGACAATACGCGCCAGCGCGCGCGCCAAGTCGGGCACGGCTTTGAGGAGCGTGCGCAAATCGTTGCGCACCGCACTGCCGTTGACAAAGGCAGCGACCGCATCGAGCCGATGCGCGATCTCGGCCGGGTCGGTCAGCGGCGCCGCCAGCCGCTGCGCCAACAGCCGCGAGCCGGCCGCCGTCACCGTGCGGTCGATCGCCGCCAAGAGCGAGCCGCGCCGCTCGCCGGAGAGCGTGCGCACGAGTTCGAGATTGCTGCGCGTCGCCTGATCGATGGCGAGTGTGGCGCCGGCCGCTTCGCGGGCCGGCACCGACAGTGGCGGATGCTTGCCGATCTGGGTGCGCTCGACATAAGTGACCGCAGCCGCCGCGGCCGTCAGCTCAATCCGGGAGAACGCGCCGAACGAGGCCGTGGTGGCGACACCGAAGAACGAGGCTAGCCGGCGTTCCGCCGTCGCGCCGTCGAACACGTCGCGGGTGAGCGGCGTCAGCGCCGGCAGTGTGCGCAGATAGGGCGCCAGCTCGGTGTCGGCATAGAGCGCATCGGAAACAATGATCTCGCCCGGCTCGATGCGGGCGATCTCGGCGGCAAGCGAGGCGCGCTCGCATTCGGCGACGCGGAATTCGCCGGTCGAGATGTCGATCCAGGCTAGCGCAAAGCGGTCTTCGGTCGAGGTGGCGCGGCTGCGCGCCAGCGCCAGGAGATAATTGTTGCGCTTGGCGTCGAGCAGCGAATCCTCGGTGAGCGTGCCCGGCGTCACCAGCCGCACCACATCGCGGCGCACCACGCTTTTGGCGCCGCGTTTGCGCGCTTCGGCGGGATCTTCGAGTTGCTCGCAGACCGCGACGCGGTGGCCGAGCGCGATCAGGCGATGCAGATATTCGTCGGCGCGCTCGATCGGCACGCCGCACATCGGAATGTCGTTACCGAGATGCTTGCCGCGCTTGGTCAGCATGATGCCGAGCGCGCGCGAGGCGGTTTCGGCGTCGTCGAAGAACATTTCGTAGAAGTCGCCCATCCGGTAGAACAGCAGGCAATCCGGATTGGCGGCCTTGATCTCGATATATTGCTCCATCATGGGAGTGACGCGGGTTACTCCCTCGGGGGCGGCCTCCGGCGCGTCAGTCACGATGGTGCGTGCGGCGTCCATGATGCGACGCTAGCAGATGTAGCGTGCGCTTTCACCGCTTGTGGATGAGTTACTTCACCAGTTTCTTGCCGGTGACGGCTTCAAGGTTCTTGTAGAAAACCTTGTCGCTCGTTGCCTTGTCCATCCTGAGCGACTCGAGAATCCGCAGCGTTTCGCGCGGGAACATCGTGCCGCCTTCGGGATCGAACGGGCAGTCGGAGGCGAACACGATCTTGTCGATCGGGAAGAACTCCATGCCGCATTTGGTGGCCGGCTCCGCGGTGAAGGCCGCGGTATCGGCCCAAAAATCCTGCTTGAAGTAATCGAGCGGCCGCTTCTTGAGGCTCTTGCGCAGCGAGACGTAATCCTCGTCGGTGGTGCGATTGCCCATCACGTCATTGCCCGGCCCGAAGCGGCCTTCGAGCATCGGCACGATGCCGGCAAAGTGGTGCGTGATGATCTTCAGGTTGGGATGATTGTCCATGATCTTGGAGTACACCAGGCGCAGCATGGCGCAGGCGGTTTCATAGGACCATCCGATCGTCCACCAGATCTCGTAAAGCGACTTTTTTTCGTCGAGATAATCCGGCGTCTCGGCGCCGCGCGCCGGATGAATCCAGATCGGTGCGCCGAGCTCGTTCATCCTTTTCCAGAACGGGGCATATTCCGGGCGGTCGATCGGCTTGCCGGCGACATTGGTGTAGATTTGCACGCCGAGCGCACCGTTCTTGAGCGCGCGCTCGGCCTCGCCGACGCCGGCGTCGGGAGCCGCGAGCGAAACCTGCGCCACCCAGCCGGGAAAATGGTCCTTCTCCTTGGCGATCAGCTCGGCAAAGCCGTCGTTGATGATGCGGCAAAACTCATCGATGTCGGCCGGCGTCTTGGCGAAGCGTTCGACCGGCGGCTGCGGATAGGACAGGATCTGCTGATAGTCCTTATGCCCGTCGACGATCTTCTTGCGCACGTCGAGATCGAACAAAGCCGGCAGCGAGCGGATGCGCTTGCCCATGTCCTTGTAGTCGCCGGCCACCTCGTTGAGCTTTTCGAAGAATTTTTGCGGAAAAAAGTGGGTATACGCGTCAATACGCATGGACGTTTCTCTCCCCTTTGGTGAGAGGCTTCTAGCGCATTTTCGCGCGGTCTGGAAACACGCAAGGCTTCAACGTCAGCCCTGCGTCAGACGCGCGACGACCTCGGGCGGGATCGGCTGCGACTTGATGCGAGTGGGATCGGTGGGGTCCCGGCCCACCCACACACGCGTCTCGAAGCCCTCGGCCGCCACGGCGCCGACAAGGGTCAGGCGATGTTCGATCTTGAAGCTCGAGCGCCCGCAAGCGGCCAGCACACTCTCGATCTCGACTTCGTCGCCGAACCGCGTCGGCTGACGAAATTTTGCGCGCGTCTCGACCAGCGGATGGCCCGAGAAGTCATAGACCTTGAGATATTCGATCTTCTTCATGCCGAGCGCTTGCTCGATCAAGACCGTCGTACAGGTGTCGAAGATCTCGAAATAGCGCGCATAGAAGATGATGCCGGCTGGATCGCAGTCGCCCCATTCGATGCGGGTCTTGCGGATGTTGCTGAGCATGTGTGGAAGTTACCGCGGCGCCATGCGCAATGCGCCGTCGAGGCGAACAACTTCACCGTTGAGATAGCGGTTCTCGATCATGTGACGCACAAGGCTTGCATATTGCGGCGGCTGGCCGAGCAGTTTCGGAAACGGCACCGACGCGGCGAGGCTTTGCTGCGCAGCCTCCGGCAGGGCATGCAGCATCGGCGTCGAGAAAATTCCGGGCGCAATGGCGTTGACGCGAATGCCGAACTGGGCGAACTCGCGTGCCGCCGGCATGATGAGAGCAACCACGCCGCCTTTCGAGGCGGCATAGGCGGCCTGGCCGATCTGGCCCTCATAGGCCGCGACCGAAGCGGTGCAGATGACGATGCCGCGCTCGCCGTCTTGTAGCGGTTGCAGCGCCTGCATCCCGGCCGCGGCAAGCCGCAGCACATTGAACGTGCCGACCAGATTGATCTCGACGACGCGCGCGAATTCGTCGAGCGGCATCGGCCCATCGCGGCCGACAATCCGCTTCGCCGGTCCGACGCCGGCGCAATTGATAACGATCCGCGCCGCGCCGTGATCGGCCGCAGCCGAGGCGATAGCTCTTTCCGTTGTTTCACTATTGGTCACGTCGCAATGCAGCGCGATACCGTTGATGTCGATCGCTACTTCGGCGGCGGCCTTCTCGTTCACGTCGAAAATCGCCACCTTGGCGCCGGCTTCCGCCAGCATGCGCGCGGTGGCGGCGCCGAGGCCCGAAGCGCCACCGGTGACGATTGCGGCGTGTCCACGAATGTCCATGCTCAATTCACCTGTGCTGTTCGAGCCGCGCCGGCGACAATGACATGGGACGGCGACGCCGCGGCGTAAAGCTCATCGACCAAGGCCGCGCGATGGGCAAGTACCGCGCGCTGGTTGATCGAGCCCTTGTCGGTCATTTCGCCGATATCGAGCGACGGCGGGTCGGCGAGCAGAATGGCGCGGGTGACGCGGCCCGACGTGCCGCTGCTCGCGGCGACAAACGAATTGAGCAGACGGGCGAACGCGGCCATCACTCGTGGGTCGGCAAGCAGAGCTTGGGCCGGAGTGTCCGCCGCAAGATCGGACGTGAGCTTACGGCAGGCGTCGAGATCGGGAAAAACCAGCGCCGCGACTTCGTCGCGGTCCGCGCCCGCCACGACCACGTCCCGCACCAGCGGGGCAAAATGCGCAATGAACGCGGCGCGTAGCGACCCGACGCTGACCCAGGTGCCGGTCGCGAGCTTGAAATCCTCGGCGAGACGGCCGTCGAACAGCAATCCCTTTGCCGGGTCGGCCGGATCGGCGAATTTCACCGCGTCGCCGATCTTGTAAAAGCCCTCATCGTCGAAGGCATCGGCGGTGAGTTGCGGCGCCCGCCAGTAGCCGGGCGTGATATTGGCGCCCTTCAAGCGGGCCTCGAATTTGCCGTCCCGCGGCACGAGCTTGAGCTCGACGCCCGGCAGCGGCAGGCCGATATTGCCGGCGCGCTCGGTCTCCCAGCTGCAGGCGAGCGCGGCCGGCGCGGTTTCCGTCGAGCCGAGGCTGGAAAGAAAAATAATCCGCTCGCCGGTGGTCTTGACTGCGAGGTCTTGCAACGCATGGAGCACGTGCTGCGACAGGCCGGCGCCGGCGTAGAACATCACCTTGAGGCGGCTGAAGAATTTTTCCCGCAATGCCCGGTCATTCTCGAAATAGGGCACCAGTATTTCAAAACCCTTCGGCACGTTGAAATAAATCGTCGGCGCAATGTCGCGCAGATTGCGCGCTGTCGCGGCGATGGCGCCGGGCAATGGCTTGCCCTCATCGATATAAAGCGAGCCGCCATTGTCGAGCACCAAACCGAAATTGTGATTGCTGCCGAAGGTGTGATTCCACGGCAGCCAGTCGACGACGATGGGCGGCTCGTCGGCGATAAACGCAAGTCCGGCGCGGATCATCGCCTGGTTGGCGCACAGCATCAGTTGGGTGTTGATGACGCCCTTGGGCTGGCCGGTCGAGCCGGAGGTGAACAGGAATTTCGCAATCGTATCGGGCCCGACCTCGGCGTGGGCGGCGTCGACCGCCGGCGTCGGCTTCGTCGTTACCAATTCTGAGAAGTCTGTGGTGCGCCGATCGGCATTGGCGGCGACCACAACCTCGGCGTCCGGCGGCACTGCGGCGGCGATTGCGCGCGCAAAGGCTGAGCCATTGGCGGCGAAGACAAGACCCGGGGAAAGCGTCGCCATGATCGCTTTCAGCTTGCCGAAATCCTGCGACATCAGCGAATAGGGCACCGAGATCGGGGAATAAGGAATGCCGACATGCATGGCGGCAAGCCCAAGCAGCGCATGCTCGATGCCATTGCCGGAGAGGATCGCGACCGGGCGATCGGGCGATAGACCGCGTTCAAGCAGCGCGGCCGCGATCGCGCGCACCGCTGTAAGCGTGTCCGCATAGGTCAGCGTGCGCCAGCCGCCTGCCGTGTCGCGCTGCGCCAGAAACACGCGATCGGGCGCGGTTTTGGCCCAATGCGTCAGCCGCTCGGTGAGCTTTCGCGGGTACGGCGACAGCGGGTGCGGCGAGCGCATCAGGATCGCGCCGTCGCCGCGCCGCTCGACCGTCACATCCGCTGGCCCAAGCTTGACCGGCCGCAGCGGCGGCAAATTGTGCGTAGCAAGCGTCTTCGCAGGCGCGCTCGACATGTTCAGCTTCGCGCCACTTTGGGTGCGCGTTTTTCCAGAAACGCCTTGAGCCGCGCTTTCGCCTCCTCGTCGCCTTGCGCGATTGCCGCGGCCAGCGCTTCGGCGACGTAGCCCGTGGCGGGATCGCTCTTGGCGATGCGCGGCAACAAATGCATCACGGCGAAATTGGTGAACGGCGCGTTGCCGGCAATCCGATGCGCGAGTTCGAGTCCCTTGGCGAGTCCCTCGCCCTCGTCCACCAGATATTGCGTCAGCCCGATCGCCTGGCCGTCCTCGGCACTCAGCGTCCGCCCGGTCAGCATCATGTCCATCACGCGCGCGGTGCCAATGAGCGGCGGCAGCCGCACCGATCCGCCGCCGCCGACATAGATGCCGCGGCTCGCTTCGGGCAGTGCGTAGAAGGCAGTGCGCTCGGCAACGCGCACATGGGCCGCGGCGGCCAGTTCAAGCCCGCCGCCGACCACTGCGCCATGAAGCACGGCGACAACCGGCACCGAACCGAACTCGATCCGCTCAAAAGCGCGATGCCAGGAGCGCGAATGCTCGACGCCGGCAAAAGTATCGCGCTCGGCCAGCTCGGAGAGATCGAGCCCGGCGCTGAAATGCTCGCCTTCGCCGGCCAGGACGACGGCGCGGAAATCCTCCGGCAGCGTACTGAAGAAGTCCTCAATGCCGCGCACGGTCGGATCGTCGAGGGCATTGCGCTTGGCGGCGCGCGCGAGCTTGAGCACGGCGACCGCGCCATGCCGCTCGACCTTTAACGTGGGCGGCAGATTTGCGAATTCGGCTGCCGGTTTGCTCATCCTGCCTCGACCGATCGATGTTGCGGCGCCATTTGACCCTGTCCGCCGCGGCCCGTAAATAGCCTGCAAGAGCTGAAAAGGCGCGGAAACCGGAGCTGCCGATGCGCGAGGTCTATATTTGCGATGCGGTGCGCACCGCAATCGGCCGTTACGGCGGTGCGCTCGCCAAGGTTCGCACCGACGACCTCGCCGCGGTTCCCATCAAGGCGCTCGTTGCCCGCAATGCCAAGGCCAACTGGTCGCGGCTCGACGAAGTGTTCTTCGGCTGCGCCAATCAGGCCGGCGAGGACAATCGCAATGTTGCGCGCATGGCGCTTCTCCTGGCCGGGTTGCCGGACACGATCCCCGGCATCACCGTCAATCGGCTCTGCGCCTCCGGCCTCAATGCGGTCGGCGACGCCGCGCGTGCGATCCGCTCCGGCGAGATGGAATTCGCCATCGCCGGCGGGGTGGAATCGATGACGCGCGCGCCGTTCGTCATGGCCAAGGCCGGCGAAGCGTTTTCGCGCGCCGCGGAGGTTTACGACACCACGCTCGGCTGGCGTTTCATCAATCCGGTGCTCAAGGCGCAATACGGCGTCGATTCCATGGCCGAGACCGGCGAGAACGTCGCCGAGGAATTCCAGGTGACGCGGGCCGATCAGGACGCATTTGCGTTGCGTTCACAGCAGCGCGCCGGCAAGGCCAGTGTCGCCGGCTATTTTGCCGAAGAAATCGTTCCCGTCGCGGCGCCGGGCGGCAAAGCCGGTCCGATCACAGTCGACAAAGACGAGCATCCGCGGCCCGACACGACGCTCGACAATTTGCAAAAGCTCAAACCCATCGTGCGCAGCCCCGGCACCATCACCGCCGGCAATGCGTCCGGCATCAATGACGGCTCAGCCGCCATCATCCTCGCCAGCGCGGAGGCCGCGAAGGCGCATGACCTGACGCCGCGCGCGCGGGTGCTCGGCATGGCGTCGGCCGCCGTGCCGCCACGCATCATGGGCATCGGCCCGGTGCCGTCGACGAAGAAGCTGATGGAGCGGCTCGGATTGAAGATCACCGATTTCGATCTGATCGAGATCAACGAGGCCTTCGCCTCGCAGGGTCTCGCCTGCCTGCGCAAGCTCGGCGTCGCCGACGATGCCGAGCACGTCAATCCGCACGGAGGCGCCATCGCGCTCGGCCATCCGCTCGGCATGTCCGGCGCGCGGCTGACGCTCACCGCGGTGCATGGGCTCGAGAAGCGCGGCGGCAAGCGCGCGCTCGCCACCATGTGCGTCGGCGTCGGCCAGGGCGTGTCGCTGGCGCTGGAAAGGGTCTAGCCGTCATTCCGGGGCCGAGCGAAGCGAGGAGCCCGGAATCCATAATCCCTGTGTTCAAGGATTGTATTCGGACGATGCAGACTTCAAACGACCGTGATTATGGATTCCGGGCTCGCGCCTTCGGCGCGCCCCGGAATGACGCAAAGGAGATTCTTACGTGCCGATGAGTCCGGGTTACGTCCCCTTCCATCCCAATCCGTCGAAGCCGAAATTCAAGCCGCCGCCGGGCGCGGTCGATGCGCATTGCCATGTGTTCGGGCCGGAAAACAAATTTCCCTACGCGCCGGAACGCAAATACACGCCATGCGATGCGCCAAAGGAAAAGCTGTTCGCGCTGCGCGATTTTCTCGGCTTCGATAAGAACGTGATCGTCCAGGCGTCATGTCATTCCAAGGACAATAGCGCCATGGTCGACGCGCTCGACGCCGCGCATGGCAAGGCCAAGGGCGTCGCCTTTGTCGGCGAAGAGGTGACCGATACCGAGCTGAAATGGATGGACAAGGCCGGCGTGCGAGGGGTGCGCTTTAATTTCATCAAGCGGCTCGTTGACTTCACCCCGCGCGACGTGTTGCAGCGCATCGCGGGGCGCGTGGAAAAGTTAGGCTGGCACATCGTGATCTATTTCGAAATGCCGGATCTGCCCGAGCTTGAGGACTTTTTCACTTCGCTGCCGACGACGGTCGTGGTCGATCACATGGGCACGCCCGACGTGAAAAAGGGCGTCGATCACCCGGAGAACCAGCGCTTCCACAAGCTGATGGACAAGCACAAGAATTTTTGGGTGAAGGTGACTTGCCCGGAGCGCATGAGCATCGCCGGGCCGCCCTATGACGACGTGGTGCCGTTTGGCCGTGCGCTCATTGAGCATTTCCCCGATCGGGTGATCTGGGGCACCGACTGGCCGCATCCCAACATGAAGAAAGTTGCCCCGGACGACGGCGTCCTGGTCGACTATATTCCCAAAGTGGCGACCACGCCGGCGGCGCAGCAGGCCATGCTGGTCGATAACCCGATGCGGCTTTATTGGAGTTAGACTGATTCAAATGCGCTTGAAACTTGCAACTCTATTAGTCGTGTTGGGCGTCTCCGCGGCGCTCGCGCAAGCGTGGCCGGCACTGCCGACCACGGGATTCGTTTCAAGCCGTACCGCCACCGACAAGGACGTCGCCGCCGGTAACGCCGTTTTCGTCCTCAAGGCCTATGGCGTTTATTTCGGCAAAGCCCTCGATATCGTCATTCCGCAATACGCTTATCTGCTTAAGAAGGGCGACAAACCGGTGCCGGTCATCGTTATTCAAGCCGAGCTGGCGAGAAACATAAAACTATTTGGTGTACGCGGCCTGGACGGCGACGTGTCTGTGGTCAAGGAACCCGAACTGCAATTACTCGGGGCGAAACCGCCGGGCTAGCGGACGGGCATCGCGTGAAGGCTTACGTTGCCAAGCGTGCCTGCGCTATATATGTCAGACCAAACGGGAGAAACGCGATGGCCCGCGAACAGCAAGATTATGACGATATCCCGGGCACCTTTGTGTTCGATGCCGAACGGTCCCGCCAGGGTTACGGGATCAATATGTTTTGCATGTCGCTGATGAAGGACGAGAACCGCAAGGCCTTCAAGGCGAACGAGGCGGAATACCTTAAAAAATTCAAACTGACGCCGGAGCAGACCGACGCGGTGCTCAAGCGCGATTACAACCGCTTGCTGGAGCTCGGCGGCAACATCTACTTCACCGCCAAGCTCGGCGCTGCCGACGGGCACTCGTTCCAGCATCTCGCCGCGGTTATGACCGGCGCGTCGCAGCAGGACTATGCCAGCATGATGCTCGGCGGCGGGCGTTCGGTCGAGGGCAATCGCTCACGGACGGGCAAAAACGCGCCGTCCAAGTTCCTGTCGGCGGCGGGGCCAAAGAAAGCCGCTGCCGCGAAGCCGAAGGCTAAAGCGACCAAGACCAAATCTAAGACCAAGCCAAAATCTAAATCCAAATCAACAAAACGGAAGTGACGCCGTGGCCAGGATCATTGCAGGAATAGGTTCATCGCACGTGCCCGCCATCGGCGCGGCAATCGATAACGGCAAGACCGAGGAGCCCTATTGGAAGCGGGTATTCGCGGGTTTCGAGAAATCGCAAGCGTGGATGCGCGAGACCAAGCCCGACGTCGCGATCGTTGTTTATAACGATCATGCGTCGGCGTTCTCGGTCGAGATGATCCCGACCTTCGCGCTCGGTTGCGCGCCGGAATTTCCGCCCGCCGACGAAGGCTGGGGTCCGCGCCCGGTGCCGGTCGCCGTGGGCCATCCGGTGCTCGCCTCGCATATCGCGCAGTCCTGCATCCTCGACGAGTTCGATCTCACCATCTGCAACAAGATGGAAATCGATCACGGCATGACGGTGCCGATGAATCTTCTGTTCGGTAAGATCGAAAAGGATGGCCATTGGCCGTGCCCGGTGATTCCGCTCGCCGTCAATGTCGTGATGTACCCGCCGCCGACCGGGCATCGCTGCTATATGCTCGGCCGCGCCATCCGCAAGGCGGTGGAGTCCTTTCCGGACGACCTTCGCGTGGTGATCTTCGGCACCGGCGGGCTATCGCACCAGATCTCAGGCCCGCGCGCCGGTCTGATCAACAGCAAATGGGACAAGAACTTCCTCGACAACTTGTCGAAAGACCCGAACAAGCTCGTCAAGATTCCGCATCTCGATTACATGCGCGAGGCCGGCGCCGAGGGTATCGAGATGGTGATGTGGCTCGTCATGCGCGGCGCGCTCGACGACAAGGTCGACGAGGTCTATCGCTTCTACACCGTGCCGGCGTCGAATACCGCGGTCGGGCATATCATCCTTGAAAACAGGGCGCGCGGCGCCAAGGCTTCCGTCAAGAAGGCTTCGGGCAAGCGCAAGCCAGCGGCCGGCAAGCATAAGCGTGCCGCGGCAAAGGCGAAAGTTCACCGGATCAGCAGCTAGCACAGACGCGTCATGGCCGGGCTTGTCCCGGCCATCCCGATCACAAGGCACTGTGCCAAATAATCGGGATGCGCGGGTCGAGCCCGTGCATGACGCGGAGAGTAACGAGAGGTCAGTGATGAAAATTTGCGTCGCGGGGCAGGGCGCGTTCGGGCAAAAGCATCTCGACGCGCTCAACCGCATTCCCGGCGTCGAGATCACGTCGCTCGTGGGCGGCAATCAGGATTCGACCGCCCAGGTCGCCAAGAAATACGGCATCCCGCACTTCACCGGCGAACTCTCCGAAGGCATCAAGCGCGCCGATGCGGTGATCCTCACGACGCCGACCAAAATGCATTTCCGCCAGGGCGAGCAGGTGATGCGCGCCGGCAAGCACGTGCTGGTGGAGATTCCGATCACCGATAGCGTCGAGGATGCCGAAGGCCTGGTGAAGATCGCCAAGGAGACCGGCGTCGTCGCCATGGCCGGGCACGTGCGGCGCTTCAATCCGAGCCATCAATGGGTGCATAAGCGCATCGCCAAGGGTGAGCTGAAAATCCAGCAGATGGACGTGCAGACCTATTTCTTTCGGCGCAAGAACATGAACGCGGCCGGTCAGCCGCGGAGCTGGACCGATCATATACTCTGGCATCATGCCGCGCACACGATCGATCTGTTCCAGTATCAGGCCGGCGAAACCATTTCCGACTGCTACGCCGTGCAGGGGCCGATCCACCCGCAGCTCAACATCGCCATGGATATGGGCATCGTGGCAAAGACGCCGTCAGGTTCGGTGCTGACGCTGTCGCTGTCATTCAACAATGACGGTCCGTTCGGCTCGTTCTTCCGCTACATCTGCGACAACGGCACCTACAAGGCGTTCTACGACGATCTGTCCGACGGCAAGGATAACAAGATCGACGTCTCCAAGGTCGACGTGTCGATGGACGGCATCGAGCTGGAAGATCGCGAATTCATTTCCGCGATCACGGAAAAGCGCGAGCCTAATGCGAGCCTCGCGCAGGTTCTGCCCTGCATGCACGTGCTCGGCAAGCTCGAGAAAATCGTCGATCCGCAGCGCAAGGCGCACGCGTAATTCTTCCTCCCCCGCTTCGCGGAGGGATCAGGCAGTCACTCCACAATCCCGATGAGCTTGGCGAGCCGCTCCGGATCGGCACGCAGCGGTTCGGATTCGCCGTCGTAAACGATGCGCCCCTTATCGAGGATCACCGTGCGCGGCGAGAACGTCAGCGCCACGCGGCTGTTCTGCTCGACGAGAATGATCGACAGTGCGCTCTTGCCGCGCAGCTGCGCGAGCACGGCGGTCAGCGTCTCGACCAGGACCGGCGCCAGGCCTTCGGTCGGCTCGTCCATCAGAAGAACGGACGGATTAGTCATCAGCGCGCGCGCGATCGACAACATCTGTTGCTCGCCGCCGGAGAGCTGATTGCCCATGTTGTCGAGCCGTTCCGCAAGCCGCGGGAACAGTTCGAAGACGCGCGGCAGCGTCCAGTCGCCCGGCCGCGCGGTCACGGTTAGATTCTCGCGCACCGACAGCGAGGGAAAAATCTCGCGCTCCTGCGGCACGAAGCCGATACCGGCGAGCGCCCGCCGGAAGCTTGGCACGGTGCTGATGTTCTGGCCGTCAAGCATGACGTCGCCCGAATGCAGCGTGGTTTGGCCTATGACGGCTGCGAGCAGCGTGGTCTTGCCGACGCCATTGCGACCGATCACGCTGATGCACTCACCGGGTGCCAGCGCGAGATCGATGTCCTCGATCACAACGGTTTCGCCGTAACCTGCGCAGACGTGCCGCAGCTCGAGCGCGCTAGGCATGACCAGCCCCTTGTCCGGCCTGACCGAGATAGACCGCTCGCACCTCCGGATTGGCCTCGATCTCTCGCGGCGTCCCTTCGGCGAATATCGCGCCGCTCACCATCACGGTGACGCGCTTGGCGAAGCGGAACACCACATCCATGTCATGCTCGATGATGAGCACGGCGATCTCTTCGGGCAGCCGTTCGATGGCGTCGAGGATGATGTGGCTTTCCGCGCTCGGCACGCCGGCGGCAGGCTCGTCGAGCAAGAGCACCGCGGGCTTCAGCCCGATCGTGATGGCGAGCTCGACCAGGCGCTGGCGGCCATAGGGCAGTTCGGATACGCGCTGGCGCGCGATGTCGGCGAGCTTCAGCGTTTCCAGAAGATGCATCGATTCCTGGATGACGTCGCTCCGCCGGCCGGCCGGATAAAACATCGATCCCGCCGCGCCGACGCGCTCGGCTACCGCGATGCAGACGTTTTCCAGAACCGACAGCCCGCGGAACAGCCGGTTGATCTGAAACGTCCGCGCGATGCCGAGCTTGACTCGCTCGGCCTGCGCCTTGTCGGTGATATCGCGGCCGGCGAGCAAGATGCGGCCGTGGGTCGGCGGCAGCACGCCGGTGAGCAGATTGATGAAGGTCGTCTTGCCGGCGCCGTTGGGACCGATCAGCGCGTGCCGCGCACCGGCGTCGAGCTTGAAGTCGATTCCGCTGACGGCGGCCAGGGCGCCGAAATTGCGGCTAAGCGCTTGGGTTTCGAGCCGCGTCTCGGTCATGACGCTGCGCGCCGCGAGGCGTAACGGCGCCACAGCACCTCGCCAAGGCCCAATATTCCGTTGCGCGCAAACAGCGCGATGAAAACGAGCAACAGTCCGAGACCGAGCTGCCAGGCGGTCGGATAGAAGCGTGCCAGGAAGTGCTCCAGCGCCAGATAGGCGACGGCGCCGACAAACGCGCCGTAGAGCCGTCCGTAACCGCCAAGAATAAGAATGATGAGGACGGCGGCGGAACGATCGAGATCGAACGCGCTGAGATTCACGAAAGCGTTGGTTTGCGCCCACAATCCGCCGGCAATCCCCGCGAGTGCCGCAGAGATGGTGTAGCAGACGATCAGCCGGCGGCGCACCGGCGAGCCGACCGCGTGCATGCGCAGCAGATTTTCACGGATGCCGGTCAGGCTTTGTCCGAACGGCGAATAGACAAGCGTGCGCACGAACACGAAGCAAACCAGAAGGACCGCCAAGCTGAAAAGATATTGGGTGTTGGCGAAAAGTGGATTGAACTCGAACCGGCCGAACACGGGATCGATCGTCAGGCTCGGCAAGCCGTCGAAGCCGCCGGTATAGGCGCGGGCCATGTTGGCGCCTTCTTGGAGCAGCGCCATGGTGCAGATCGTGAGCATGAGGAGCGTCAGCCCCCTTGTGCGCAACAAAACCAGGCCCGACAGCAGGCCGACAATCGCCGCCACCAGGGCGGCAAGCAGCAAGCTCGTGATCGGCTCGGTCCAGATACCATAAAATGACAACATTCCGACGGTGTAGGCGCCGGTGCCGAAGAACGCCGCATGACCGAGCGTGATGATGCCGGCGTAACCGAGCGCGAGATCAAGCGACAGCGCGAACAGAATCGTGATCAGAAGCTCAGAGCCGAAACCGAGATAATCGGGATAGGCGAAATAGAAAATAATGGCCGCGATCCAAGGCAGCGTCTCCCACCAGCGAACGTAGTGACGCTGGAGCAGGACCCGGGCCGCCGGATGATCGATCGGCCCGGTAACGGGGGCCGTTTCGGCGGCAGAGGTTCCAACGGTCACGTCTCTTTCCTCCCGAAGAGTCCCTGCGGCCGCCACAGCAGCAGCAAAATCGTGAGCGCGTAAATGAAGATGGTGCCGCCCTTGGGCAGATAAAGCTTGAGCGCGAAATCGAGCACGCCGAGCAGCAGCGAGGCGCAATAGACGCCGATCACGTTGCCGAGGCCGCCGACCGACACCGCAATCAGGAAATACACCAGATATTTGAGCGCATATTGCGGATCGAGGCCTAAGAACTCGGCGCCAAGCCCGCCGCCGATCGCCGCCATGCCGCTGCCGAAGGCGAAGGTGATCGTGAACAAGCGATTGACGTTGATGCCGAGCGATTCCGCCATGCGGCGATTGTCGACGGTGGCACGGATCTGGGCGCCGATCCGCGTGCGCTCGAAGGCGAGCCAGATGCCCAGCACGATCACGAAGCCGACCACGATCAGGAAGATGCTGTAGGTGCGGTACTGCATGAAGCCGAGATTGAGCTGGCCGCCCAATGCCGGCGGCAATTGCAGCGTCTGGCTTTCCGGACCGACCGCCAGCACGGTCGCGGCAATGAAAATGAAGATCAGGCCGATGGTGAACAGCACCTGGTCGAGCTCGCCGGCGCGGTACAGCCGGCGATAAAGCGTTTGCTCCAGGATCACGCTCAACGCGGCGGTGGCGACGAAGCCGAGCGCGAGGGCTGCTGCAAAATCGATATGCGCCCGGTTCATCGCCAGCACGATGACGTAGCCGCCGAACATGGCGAAGGAGCCGTGGGCGAGGTTGACGAACCCCATCAGCCCCATGGTGACCGAAAGTCCGACCGAAACGATGAACAGCACGGTTCCGGCGGACAGTCCGCCCAACAGGATGTTGGCAAGATCAGTGATGAAATCCACGGGCAATCCCGTCTCTACCGAGCAGGGCGAATAGCGAGTGGCGAATAACGAATGAGAGTAACATTCTATTTGCTACTCGCCATTTCGCTATTCGCTCATCGCAGAAGAGGTGAAACCGCCGGCGGAGTCCGTCCGATCATTTTTTGGGAGCGCAGGGACCGATCGCTTGTGCCTTGCACTCGTCCTTCACGTGATCGATCTCGCCGAGCTTCTTTTCGTGGAGCTTGCCGTCCGCGCCCTTCACCACTTCGGAGAGATACTCGTTCATGATGATATCGCGAGTCTCCGGATCGATCATGATCGGCCCTTGCGGGCTGTCGAACTTCCAGCCGAGCAGAGATTTCACGGCCGCGTCGCCGTCCATCTTGCCCTTGGTGGCCTGCGCAGCGTGGACGATCGCGGCCATGCCGTCATAGGCGCCGACGGCGGTGAAGTCCGGCGTCGAGTCGGGGCCGTAGGCCTTCTTCCAAGCGGCGACGAAGCGCTTGTTCTGCGGATTGTCGAGGTCGGCGTTGTAGTGATGCATGGTGATCAAACCGACCGCTGCGTCGCCCATGCCTTGCAGCTTGTTGTCCTGGACGATGTCGCCCGGTCCGATCAGCTTGATGCCTGCGGTGGCCATGCCGAGAGCGCCATAAGTCTTGACCACGGCGGTGGCGTGATCGCCGGCCGGGACGAAGACGAACAGCACGTCCGGCTTCTCGTCCTTGGCGCGCTGGAAAAACGGCGTGAAGTCGGGAACCTGAGCCGGCCCACCGGCCGGAATGGCGTCAATGACCTTGCCGCCATTGGCTTCGAAAGCATTTTTGAAGGCGTCCAGGCTGTCCTTGCCGGGCGGGTAGTCGGTATAAGCGACGACCGCCGTTTTGGCATGAAGCGTCTTGGCGGCCGCTGCGCCGAGCGAGTAACCGGAATGCCACATGCTAAACGACGTGCGCACGAAATCGCCGGACATATTGGTGATGAATGCGGTGCCCGCGTTCATGATCACGGCGAGCTTGCCGCCGGCGGTCACCAGCGGCGCCGATGCGATGGCATCGGGCGAGTAGACCCAGCCGGCAAGCGCATCGACCTTGTCCTGGGTGAGGAGCTCCTGGACCGCGGTCTTGGCTTCGCCGGAACCCGGCAGCTTCGAGTCGCGCTTGATGAGCGTGATCGTATAGGGTTTCACCTGGTCGGCATTGAGCTTGAGATATTGCTCCATGCCGCGGTCCATTTGCTGAGCAAGTTCGGCACCGACACCCGTATAGGGCAGAACGACGCCGACTTTCACTTCCTGCGCCGCTGCTTGCTGTGTCATGGCCCCCCCGGCCGCGACGGCAAGTGCGGCGATAGCCGCGATCATTCGTGTGGACATGAGAAGCCCTCCCAATTGCTTTAATTCATTCGATTTCAAAGCTGTCGCCCGACGCACGATACTAGGGCGAAAGCTGAAAACGGCGCAAGCGACGGTCGATCGCGGCGGTGCGGGCCTTCGTCGCGGAACGGCGTCCGCGGCAAACCATCGCCGCGATACGCGTCGGCCATTCGGTGAAAGTCGGCGGCACATTCTAGGGGCCGCAACAGGATATTTGCGGGAGTCTTTGGATGTAAGTTGATGGATGCCAGTCTGGACAATAACGGGCCGGAATGATTGTTATGCCGCCCACAAGGCCATCGCGCCCACAAGGCCATCGTATCAGGGAGGTACCCCATGAAACTCAACAAACGCAGATATTTCCTGGCCGCCGCTTGCGCCGCCGTGGCGCTCGCAACGGCGGGCGGACTCCGCGCTCAAGACAGCAACAGCGTCAAAATCGGCCTTATCCTGCCAATGACGGGACAGCAGCAGTCGACCGGCAAGCAAGAGGCGGCGGCCGCCAAGCTCTTTATGTCGCAGCAGGGCGATACCGTGGCCGGCAAGAAAGTCGAACTCATCATCAAGGATGACGCCGCCGTTCCCGACAATACCAAGCGCATTGCCCAGGATCTGATCGTCAACGACAAGGTGACCTTCCTCGCCGGTTTCGGCGTGACGCCGGCGGCGATGGCCGTCGCTCCGCTGGCGACCGAAGCCAAGACACCCGAGATCGTGACCGCGGCGGGCACCTCGATCATCACCGAGAAGTCGTCCTATATCGCGCGCACCAGCTTCACGCTGGCGCAGTCGACCGTGCCGATGGCCGATTGGGCGTCGCAGAACGGCATCAAGAAAGTGGTGAGCATGGTGTCCGACTATGCGCCGGGCGCCGACGCGGCAAAATCCTTCGCCGCGGAATTCACCGCCAAGGGCGGCCAGATTGTCGACGCCATCACCTTTCCGCTGGCCAATCCTGATTTCGCGCCGTTCCTGCAACGCGCCGCCGACGCCAAACCCGACGCGATCTTCGTGTTCGTCCCCTCGGGTCAGGGCGGCGTTTTCATCAAGCAGTTCGTCGAGCGCGGCCTCGACAAGGCCGGCATCAAGATCATCGGCCCGGGCGACGTGACCGACGACGATCTGCTCAACGGCATGGGCGACGCCGTGATCGGCACTGTCACCGCGCATTTCTATTCAGCCGATCACGATTCGCCGACCAACAAAGCCTTCGTCGCCGCGTTCAAGAAGGCGAATGACGGCATGCGGCCGAATTTCATGGCGGTCAGCGCTTATGACGGCATGCACCTAATGTATGAATCGCTGAAGAAGGCCGGCGGCAAGACCGACGGCGACTCGCTCATCGCCGCCGCCAAAGGCATGGCCTGGGAGAGCCCACGCGGGCCGATCTCGATCGATCCGGATACCCGCGATATCATCCAGAACATTTACATCCGTAAGGTCGAGCGGAAGAACGGCGAATTATACAACGTCGAATTTGCCACCTTCCCGGCGGTGAAGGATCCGATCAAGGCCGCCGAAGCGAAGTAAGCGAGGCAATTCACCTCTCCCCGCCGTGCGGGGAGAGGTCGAGCGAGCGAAGCGAACGAGGGTGAGGGGCTCGCCGCGATCCTGAGCGCCACGATTCTGAACCCAGCGGAGAGGCCCCTTCACCCCGACCCTCTCCCCGCACGGCGGGGAGAGGAGAATGGGGCACGGGCGTTGAGTAAACGATGTTGACCATCCTGTTCGACGGTATCGCCTACGGCATGCTGCTGTTCGTGCTGGCATGCGGGCTTTCCGTCACGCTCGGCCTGATGAATTTCATCAATCTCGCCCATGGCTCCTTCGCCATGGTGGGAGGTTATTGCACGGTCATCGTCGTCAACCGCCTCGGTATTCCGTTCGCGCTCGGGCTGCCGATCGCGTTCCTGGTCACGGCGCTCATTGGCGGGCTATTCGAGCGCACACTCTATGTCCACGTCTATTCCAGGAGCCATCTCGATCAGGTGCTGTTCACCATTGGCCTCGTCTTCATGTCAGTCGCCGCGATCGATTACACGATGGGCTCGTCGCAGCAATTCGTGCAGATACCCGACGCGCTGCAAGGCCAGTTCGACGTGTTCGGCATCGGCATGGGCAAATATCGCCTGCTCATTATCGTGATCTGCGGCCTGCTCACCGTCGCGCTGCAATTAACGCTTGCCAAGACGCGATTCGGCAGCCGCTTGCGCGCCGCGGTGGACGATCAGCGCGTGGCGCGCGGTCTTGGCATCAATGTCGGCGCGGTGTTCGGCATCACCTTTGCCGTCGGCTCGGGGCTCGCCGGCCTGGGCGGTGCGCTCGGCGCCGAAATCCTTGGCCTCGATCCGACGTTCCCGCTCAAATACATGATCTACTTTTTGATCGTGGTGACGGTCGGCGGCACGTCGAGCATCACCGGCCCGTTCCTCGCCTCGATCCTGCTCGGCATCGGCGACGTCGCCGGGAAATATTATGTGCCGAAGCTCGGCGCCTTCGTCATCTACGCCATCATGATCGTCGTCCTGATCTGGCGGCCGCAGGGCTTGTTCGCCCGCGGGACGGCGCGGTGACGGCCATGACGGTAAAGCATGGGCCCGTGCCCGCAGACGACGTTTCCGCTTATCTCAAGAGCCGAGCACGCTGGTCGCCGCTGGAAATCGCGTTCTGGATTTTCGCTTTCGCGACGATCTGGCTGTTCCCCGGCAAATACCTGATCCTGAAAGATGCCGCGATTCTGGCGCTGTTCGCGCTCTCGCTTGATCTGATTCTCGGTTATGCCGGCATCCTCTCGCTCGGCCAAGCGGCGTTCTTCGGGCTGGCGGGATATTTTGCCGGGCTGGCCGCCAAATACGGTTTCATCAACGAGCCGGTCATCGCGCTCGTCTGCTCCGGCATCGTCGCGGCCGCGCTCGGCTTCGTCACCAGCTTTTTGGTGTTGCGCGGCTCCGATCTCACCAGGCTCATGGTGACGCTCGGCGTCTCGCTGATGCTGGGCGAGGTCGCCAACCGCTATTCCGACATCACCGGCGGCGCCGACGGATTGCAGGGCGTCGACATCGCGCCGATCCTCGGCCGCTTCAACTTCGATCTCTACGGCCACAACGGCTACGTCTATTGCCTGGTCGTGCTGTTCGTCTGTTTCGTCATCGCGCGCCGCATCATCTATTCGCCGTTCGGCCTGTCGCTGCGTGCGATCAAGGAAAATGGGTTGCGCGCGGCGGCGATCGGCATTCCGGTCAAATGGCGGCTGGTGGCGATCTACACCATATCCGCCGGCTTTGCCGGTATCGCCGGCGGGCTTCTCACGCAGACCACGGCGTTCTGCTCGCTCGATGTCTTCTCGCTGGAACGCTCGGCGGACCTTCTGCTCGTCCTGATCATCGGCGGCACCGGTTATCTGTACGGCGGCCTGATCGGCGCGGTGATCTACAAATTGCTGCAGGATTGGATCGCCAATCTGACGCCGCAATATTGGCAGTTCTGGATCGGCCTTGTGCTTGTGGCGATCGTGCTGGTCGGCCGCGACCGCATCGGGGGAGGCAACGCCGCATTGCGCGCCGCCGTCTCGCGGCTGGGCGCACGAATGACAGGCCGGCCGGCCGCGCTCGGCAACGCCGCACCCGACGGAAATTAAGCCATGCCGATCCTCGAGACGATCGGTCTTGAAAAACGCTTCGGCGGCATCGTCGCGGCACACAACGTGAATCTCACGGTGGAAAAAGGTGCGCGCCACGCCTTGATCGGGCCGAACGGCGCCGGCAAGACCACCGTGATCAATATGCTCACCGGCGTGCTCAAGCCGACCACGGGCCGCATCATGCTTGAAGGCCGCGACATCACCGCCGTGGTGCCCCACCAGCGCGTGCGGCTCGGCATGGCGCGCACGTTCCAGATCAACCAGTTGTTCCTCGATCTGACGCCGCTGGAATCGATCGGGCTTGTGGTATCCGAACGGCTCGGATTGGGCGGCGATTGGTGGCGGCTGGTCGGCACCAAGTCGGCGGTGACCGAAGAGATCGTCGAAATCGTTAAGCGCTTCCGTTTGACCGACGTGATGCACGTGCGCACCGCGATCCTGCCTTATGGCAAGCAGCGGCTCCTAGAAATCGCGCTCGCGTTTGCCTGCCGGCCGCACTTGCTGCTGCTCGACGAGCCGGCCGCCGGCGTTCCGGAGGTCGAGCGCCATGAGCTCCTCGCCACCATCGAAGCGCTGCCGGCGGAAGTCACGGTGCTCTTGATCGAGCATGATATGGATCTGGTGTTTTCCTTCGCCGACCGCATTTCGGTCCTGGTCAACGGCACGTTGTTCGTTGACGGCGCCCCCGAAGACGTCGCGCGCGATCCGCGGGTGAAAGCGGTTTATCTCGGCGAGGATCTCGATGCCTGACCTCCTGAGCGTCGAGCAATTGTCGGCGGGCTATGGCGAAGCCGTGGTGCTGTCGAATGTTTCGCTGTCGCTCGCCGAGGGCGAGGCGCTGGCGCTTCTCGGCCGCAACGGCATGGGCAAGACCACGCTCATCAATTCGCTCGTCGGCGTGACGCGCTACTTCTCCGGAGTTATCGCGCTCGATGGCGTCGACATCACCAAGCTTCGCCCCGACCAGCGCGCCCATCTCGGCGTCGGCTGGGTGCCGCAGGAGCGCAACATTTTCAAGTCGCTCACCGTGCACGAGAACCTGACCGCGGTGGCGCAGCCGGGCCCATGGACCACCGACAAGATCTACATGCTGTTTCCCAGACTCGAGGAACGGCAACGCAATCTCGGCAATCAGCTTTCCGGCGGCGAGCAGCAAATGCTCGCGATCGGCCGCGCGCTCGCGCTCAATCCACGGGTGATGCTGCTCGACGAGCCGCTTGAGGGCTTGGCGCCGATCCTGGTCGAAGAGCTGCTGGCGGCGCTGCGCCGCGTCATCCGCGAGGAGGGCATGTCGGCCATCTTGGTCGAGCAGAACGCCAAAAAAATCCTCGGCGTCACCGATCGCGCCATCATCCTCGAGCGCGGCGGCATCGTGCATGCCGCCGATAGCGCCACGCTTGCCGCCGACCGGGTGGCGCTCGAAACCCATCTCGGCGTTACCGATCACGGCCCAAGGCGCATCGGCCGCGCACAGCCGCAAGCCTGACAAGATCGTGCGCTTATTGCGCCGCCGCCTTAGCCTTTTCGACGATGCCGGACGGCGTGGCGTAGACGTCCTTCACCAGTTTCTCCACATCGGCTCCGGAGACTGGATTGATTTCGAGCTCGGTCTTGGCCGCTTCCGCCAAAAAGTCCTTGTCGGTCATGGTGTCCATGAAGGCCTGGCGCAAAGTCGCGACGCGATCCGCCGGCAGGTTGGGCGGTGCGACGTAAGGCCGTCCCATCACTTGCCGCGCGAAGATCATTTTCAGGATCGCCCGCTGCTCGTCGGTCTTGGCGAAATCCATCACCAGCGGCACGTTCGGCAGGTCGGGATGCTTGGTCAGCGAAAGCTGGACCAAGACGGTCATCCGTTTGTCGTCGAGCCACGACTTATGCGTCGACAGCACGCTCGACCATGACCAGCCGCAGCGGCCTAAAACCTCGCCGCGTTCCATCGCCAGCACCACGTCGTTGCCGCCGGGATAACCTTGGACGATTTTGAAATGCGTCCCAAGAATACCATTGAGCACGCGCGGAAACTGATCGGTGTCGGCGCTGGCACCGGTGCCGCCGACGGTCAGCTCCTTGGTGAACAGGTCTTCGAATTTGGTGATGCCGGACTCTTTCATGGCCACGCAGACGCTGACCTCATTATTGGCGCTGCCGATCCAATTGAATTTCTGGGCGTCGAACGCGTCGCCCTGGCCGATCAAAAGCGGATCGAAGGCGATGCCGCGACCGAAGGTGCCGAGCGCGGAGCCGTCCTGCGGCGCCACGCGATAAAGGTAATTGGCGAGCCGCAGACTGCCGGCGCCTTCCATGTTTTGCGGCACCAGCGTCGGATTGCCCAGGATATGCGCGCCCATGTGGCGGCCGATTACGCGCGCGTAGAGATCGTAAGCGCCGCCGGGCGAGTAGCCGATATAGAGATTGACGGTGCGGCTCTTGTAGAAATCGACCGGGCTTTGGGCGAGCACGATCGCCGCCGGGACAATGAGGGCCGCCAGCACGCTGGCGACGGCGCAAAACATCTTCCCACGTCGATGGACCATGCTGTTCCCGGAACTTCCCATTGGCAATGTTATCTTTGACAAACTCAATGCTATTAGAAGGCCGCTAGAAATCGCATGATGTCCATCCAAGCGGACAAGCGACAAGAAACGCAAATACAATGATGGCAGGGGAATAGAAGGCGGGAATGATGCCAAGTAATAGCCATAAGCGTCTCTTGCCCTGCATGATCAATTCACCGCAAAGAATGATGCCAATAAGCAAGTCTGCTAATTCAATTCCGACTGCGAATGGCTGCAATGTGTAGATTCCAATTTTCGGCAGCCGTATCGCAGCAAAAAGGAGTACGCCGCGATAACTCCAATCACATCAAGCGCGAGCCGGATGCGGGTAATCACTTTTTTGCCTCGTCCTTCGGCTTCGCCTTCATTGTGCCTTCCCCTTCATCCCGCGCCGCCGCGGCGCGCTATCTTTTGTCACCTTAACATGGGCTTGACGGCATTGCAGGTTTCGGGCGCGATGCCGCACGGGAGCAGGGAACCGCGCAATGCAGCCGGACATGATCGCCAGCGCCGTGCACGCGCTGCAGCTCCTGCTTGAGCCGACGCGGCTGATGTTCCTGTGTCTCGGCGTGCTGATCGGGCTCGCTATCGGTGTGCTTCCCGGGCTCAACGGCATCGTCGGCATGGCGATGCTGATCCCGTTCACCTACAATCTCGACGAATACACTGCATTTGCGCTACTGCTCGGCATGGCGGCGGTCATCACCTCGTCGGATTTCATCACCGCAGTGTTGTTCGGAGTGCCCGGTCATGTCGGCGCCGCCGCGACCGTGATCGACGGCCACGCCATGGCGCGAAAGGGCGAGGCCGGCCGCGCCTTCGGCGCCGGCTTTGCGTCCTCGCTTGCCGGCGGCATTGTCGGCGCCATCGTGCTCGCCGTGAGCATTCCGATTCTGCGCCCGGTGATGCTCTCGATCGGCTCACCCGAGCTTTTGGCTTTCACTTTGTTCGGCCTATCGATGGTGGCGACCTTGTCCGGCCGCGCGCCGCTCAAGGGGCTGACCGCCGCCGGCCTCGGCTTGATGATCGCGATGGTCGGTTCGCGCGCGCAAAGCGGCACGCTGCGCTGGACCTTCGATTGGCTCTATTTGTGGGACGGCGTGCCGCTCATTCCGGCGACGCTCGGGCTTTTCGCGCTGCCGGAGCTCGCCGAGCTTGCGGTGTCGCGCAAGCGCATTGCCGGCGACAACGCGCCCGACATCAATCTCTCGAGCCAATGGGAGGGCGTGCGCGATGTGGCGCGGAACTGGTGGCTGGTGTTGCGCTGCGCCGTGCTCGGCACCGGGCTCGGCGCCATTCCGGGCATCGGCTCGGCGGTGATCGACTGGATCGCCTATGGCTATGCCCAGCGCACCGAGAAGAATTCTGAAACTTTCGGCACCGGCGACGTGCGCGGCGTGATCGCGCCGGAAAGCTCGAATAACGCCAAGGAAGGCGGGCACCTGGTTCCGACCATCGCGTTCGGCGTTCCGGCAGGCGCTTCGATGGCGATCCTGCTCGGTGCTTTCCTGATGCACGGGCTCACGCCGGGCCCCGAAATGCTGACGAAGCATCTCGATCTCACTTACATGATCGTCTGGAGCCTGACGCTGGCGCATGTCATCGGCGCCGTCATCTGCCTCGCCTGCAGCCGGTGGCTCGCGCAAATATCGCGCATCCGCCCGGAAATCCTGCTGCCGGTCATCATCGCGCTCGTCTTCGTCGCCGCGTTCGAAGGCGAGCACGATTGGGGCGACCTTTATTCGCTGGTGTTCTTCGGCGTGGTCGGCTGGATCATGAAGCGGCTCGGCTGGCCGCGGCCGCCGATGGTGCTCGGCATCGTCGTCGGTGCGATTTTCGAGCGTTATCTGTTCATCTCCGCGCAGCTTTATGGCTGGGGCTGGCTGCTGCGCTGGCCGGTCCTGGCGATCCTGGCCTGTGTCGCATGGGTGCTATACCGGCCGCTCGCGCAGATCGTGACGACGCTGATCGGTCAATTCCGCACGCTGAGCAGCCGCAAGCCGCAATTCGGCGCGGCGGCGGCGTTTTCGCTCGCAGTCATCGTGCTGATTGTCGCGGCGATCGTCTCGTCGGCCGATTGGCCGCACGACGCCAAGCTCGTGCCGCTCACCGCCTGCGGCATGGCGCTGGTCGCCGCGGTGCTCAATCTCGCCGCCGAATTATTCAGTCCCAAGCAAAAGGTCGTCGTTCATGTCGATTCGGGCGTGCAAGTGCGCGTCCCCGCCAACGCCGGCGTCAGAGCGGGCGATCTCGGCGTGCCGGACGATGTCGCGCGCCGGCGAGCGACGATCTTCTTCGTCTGGATGGCTGCGTTCATTGGCCTCGTTGCGCTGATCGGTTTCATCCCCGCGATCGCGCTGTTCGTCTTTGCCTATATGCGCTTCGGCTTCGGCGAACCATGGCCGTCCTCGCTCGGTTTTGCCGCGGCGACGACGGTTCTTTGCACCATCGTCTTTCACTGGGCGCTCCAAGTCGCTTGGCCGCCATCGCTCCTCGGCGATCTGTTCCCGGCCCTGCGCGCTTATACGCGGCTGATCTGAGCGGCGCGCTGCGCGCGCGGAACTTGGCCGTTCGCGGCGCGGCGCCTAGATTGCACGTGCGGTCGAAATCCCGTAATGACCAGCGCGAAGCGCCGCGACGAAAATAAGGAGCGCGCATGACTGGAATGCTGGAGCATGAAGCGCCCGGGCTCGGGCATAACAAGCCGTCGGACGAAGACGCCGACGAGATCAAGCACGGCAAGTGGGAGCGCTGGGCGAAGAAGCGCACCTTCGTGCGGGCGCTGGAAGGCACTTACAGTCATCTCTACAAGAAACTCCTCGAAGAACCGCGGGTCTATTCTTCCAAGGATCACCCGTGGAAAGGGGGTCCCGCGATGTACGGCAAGCACGTCATCTCGCCGCAAGCGGTCAACATCGTGCAATCGATCGAGTCACACATCGAATGCTATGCGCCGCTCAATGCCGGCCAGAAGCACGGCCATCTCAACAGCGCGGTGTTCTATGTGCTCAAGGGGCACGGCCACGACGTTCACGACGGCCGCACCATGACATGGCAAGCCGGCGACGTCATGCTGGTCGAGAACGGCTGCGTGCATCAGCACTTCAACGACGACGAGAACAAGGATTGCATCCTGCTGGTGTTCAAGGCGAAGCCGTTATTCCTGTTCATGCATCTGTTGTTCCAGAAGATGGTCGAGTGGCCGACCGACAAGCTTCCGCCCGGCCACGAAGATTTCAAGCCGCCATCGGACATCTGAGCGAGCCGATCATGCCGTTTGAAGACAAACAGGCCGCTCTATCGGGCTCCAACACCAGCACGTTCCTCGCCGACGATCTGGTCGCGTCGGAAAAATTCCGCGCCGAATACGCTACCTTGCCGAATGTGATCAAAGCTGAGGACATGCCCTGGGAGCGCTCGCCCGACGGCCTGATCAAGCACCTCGTGCATAAGCAGATGCAGACGCGCGAGTGCTGCATCGAAGCCTACATGCAGTTTCTCAAAGACGGCGAGCAGTCCGGCAAGCATCGCCACATGTGGGAGGAACTGTTCTTCGTCGTCGAAGGTTCGGGTTACGACCTGCACTGGGATTTGAAATGGGATTGCATCGACGCCTTCGACTGGCAATGGGCCGAGACGCCGAAGAAATATGAATGGACGCGCGGCGATTACGTTTACATCCCGCCGTTCACGCTGCACCAGCACGTCGCCAATGCCGGCGCCGAGTGCCGCATCATCGTGATGAGCAATCGCATCGTCAAAGACATGGGCTTCGACTGGTACGATCAGGTCGAGCGCGCGCCGGGGTTCTGATTTTTTCCCGATTTCGCGCGGGAGCGCGTTATTGCAGCGTGATATGGGCTTGCGTGATCACCCGGTCCCATAATTTGGTTTCGTCGGCGATGAATTTCGCGGCGTCGGCGGTGGTGCCGCCCATCGGATCGAGCCGCAGCGCGCGAAGCTTTTCATCGATCTCAGGCTGCCGCAAAATGTCGACGACGTCGCGGTTGATCTTTTCCGCGAGCACTGCGGGAAGGCCGGGCGGGCCGACGATGGCGAACCATGTGGTCGAGCGGAAGCCCGGGAGTCCCGATTCGGCGATGGTCGGTATTTCCGGCACCGCGCTTGCGCGTTCGGCGCTGGCAACGCCCAGGAGCTTCAGCTTGCCGGCGCGGTACAGCGGCACCGAAGTGGTGAGCGTGTCGAAGAACATGTCGACATTGCTTGACATGACGTCGGTCAATGCCGCCTGCGCGCCGTGATAGGGCACGTGCACCATTTTGATGCCGCCAAGCACTTCCAGCTCGCCACCCGACAGGTGCGCGGTCGAGCCGGCGCCTTGCGAGGCATAGGTGAGCTTGCCGGGATTGGCGTTGCCGTAGGCGAGTAGTTCCGCAATCGAGTTGGCCGGAAAATCCGGACGCACCGCGAGCACGTTCGGAATTTTTGCCAGCATCGCGATCGGCACGAATTTGGTCGGGTCGTATTTGAGATCGTGATAGAGCAGTTGTTGGATCGACAGCGGCGAGGGCGGGCAGATCATCAGCGTGTAGCCGTCGGGGTCGGCATTCGCCACATATTCCGAACCGAGGTTCATCGCCGCGCCCGGCATGTTCTGGACGATGACCGGCTGGCTCCATGTCTCACTGAGCTGATCGGCGACTAGCCGCGCCAAAATGTCAGTCGTCGATCCCGGTGGCACCGGAAGGACGACCTTCACGACATGCGAGGGATAAGGCGCTTGCGCCAGGCTGGGGCCCGCCGCAAGCGCCGCGATGAAAAAGGCGAAACGCCAAAAACCTAGCCACCAACGTAGACTTGTCATTTCGATCCTGGGCTTCGCAAAGCGCCGGTGAAGTACGGGCAATGATTCGTCATATTGGGGAAGATAGCCGCGAGGCGGCCTCGAAGGGCGCCGCCGCGTCGCGCCGCACGATAGGCCGTCGGATTAACCCGTTCAATTGTGCATTATAATTGAATTCACTATGGAATTTTGTCTCGAAACGGACCTGGCGACGGTCGCGCCAGCCGCATCATTCACGCCGTCTGCCGCGTCGCCAAGGGCTGCGGCAACGTCTAGACTGTCTCGCGTGGGGAGCTTGCCGCCGGCCGCGCGGCAAGACGATCGGCAACAAGGCTGGCAAGTCGGCTAACGGCGGGAGAGACATGTCCACGTCCCTGATGATGACGCGCCGTTTCGCGCCTCTGTTCTGGTGTCAATTCTTCGCGGCGTTCGGCGATAATTTCCTTAAGACGGCGCTTGTCTTCGTCATTTTGTTCCAGGTCACCGGCGCTAATTCGGCGGTTTTGATCACGCTCGCCGGCGCTACGCTGATTGCGCCGTTTTTCTTCCTGTCCGGGCTCGGCGGCGAGCTTGCCGACCGTTACGACAAGGCCTGGGTCGCGCAACGCATCAAGCTCGTCGAGATCGGTGCCGCCGCGGTCGCGGTTGCCGGCTTTGCCGCGCATTCGCTTGTCTTGCTCTTCGTCGCGGTGGGTTTGTTCGGCACGCTCGCTTCGCTCTTCGGTCCGATCAAATACGGCATCCTGCCCGATCTGCTGCAGCGCCGCGAGCTGCCGTCGGGCAATGCGCTGATCGAAGCCGGCACGTTCCTGGCCATCCTGCTCGGCACCATTGTTGCCGGCATTGCCGCCAACGGCAACAGCAGCCCAATCCACTTCGCTTGGCTCATGATAGTGACGGCGCTCGCCAGTTGGCTGTCGAGCCTGCTGATCCCGAAAACCCGCGCGGGCGCGCCGGACCTTCGGATCAATCCCAACATTTTTGCTTCCACCGGCGCCCTCATCAAGCAATTGCTCGCCGATCCGCGGCTGTGGTGGGGCGCCATCGTGGCCAGCTGGTTCTGGCTCGTCGGCGCGCTTGTTCTGTCGCTGTTGCCGCCGCTGGTGTCGTTCAATATCGGCGGCAGCGAGCAGGTCGTCACGCTCTTTCTCACCATCTTCTCGGTGTCGGTCGGCATCGGCTCCGGTCTTGCCGCATGGCTTGCCGCTGGCCGCATCGTGCTGTTGCCGACGCTCATCGCCACGGTGCTGCTCGGCCTGTTCTCGCTCGATCTCGGCTGGACCGTCTCGGCCATCGTGCCGGCGGCAACTCCGCTGACCATCGGCGCCTATTTCGCGTCGCGCTACAGCATCCATATCGCGGTCGATCTCGCCGGCCTCGCGATCGCGGGCGGTCTTTTCATCGTGCCGGTGTTCACCGCGGTGCAGGTCTGGGCCGGCGCCGATCGCCGCGCCCGCGTGGTGGCGGCGGTCAACGTGCTCAACGCCGCATTCATGGTGGTCGGCGCGCTGGTGCTGGCGGTCCTGCAAAAGCTCGGGCTCGGCACGCCGCTTCTGTTCGCGCTGATCGGCGCCGCCAATCTCGTGGTCGCCGTCGCCATCGGCATGACCATGCCGGCGAGCTGGCTGAACGATTTTCTATCGATCGTGTTCCGCGCCTTCTTCCGGCTCGAAGTCAAAGGCCTGGACAACATCGCCAAGGCCGGCCCGAACGCCATCATCGCGCTCAACCACGTCAGCTTCCTCGATCCGCCGCTTGCGGCGGCGATCCTGCCGAAACGGCCGGTCTTCGCCATCGACGTCGCGATGTCGAAGCACTGGTGGATCCAGCCGTTCCTCAAATTCGTGCGCACCATGGCGCTCGATCCGCTCAAGCCGATGGCGATGCGCAGCATCATCAACGCGGTGCGCGACGGCGAAACGCTGGTGATTTTTCCGGAAGGCCGCATCACCGTCACCGGCAGCCTGATGAAGGTCTATGACGGCGTCGCGCTGATCGCCGACAAGGCGGACGCCATGGTGGTGCCGGTGCGCATCGACGGGCCGGAGGTGACGATCTTCAGCCGGCTGAAAAGCTCGCAGGTGCGCCGCCGCTGGTTCCCGAAGATCACCGTCACGATCCTGGAGCCGGTCAAGCTTAAGGTCGACCCGGAGCTCAAGGGCCGCAAACGGCGGCAGGCGGCGGGCGCCGCGCTGTACGACATCATGTCGGACATGATCTACCGCACCACGTCGACCGATTGCACCGTGGTCGAAGCACTGATCGAGGCGGCAAAGCACCACGGTCCGAATTGGCTGGCGGTCGAGGATCCGGTAAGCGGCCAACTCTCCTACAAGCGGCTCCTGATGGGGACAGCTATCCTCGGCCGCAAGCTGATGCCGTACGCGCTCGAGGGCCGTCCGCTCGGTGTGATGCTGCCGACCTCGAACGGCGGCGTCGTCACCCTGTTCGCGGTGATGTCGGCCGGCCGCGTCCCGGCGATGATCAATTTCTCCGCGGGCGCCGCCAATATCCTCGCCGCTTGCCGCGCGGCGGAGGTCGATACCATCCTGACCTCGCGCACTTTCGTGGAAAGGGGGCGGCTGGATAATGTGGTCGCGCAACTCTCGCCCACGTTGCGCATCGTCTATCTGGAAGACATCCGCAAGACGATCGGCGCCGGCGACAAATTGCGCGGCCTCCTGGGATGGAAGAAGCCGCTGGTCGCACGCAAGCCCGACGACTGGGCCGTGATCATGTTCACATCCGGCTCGGAAGGATTGCCGAAAGGCGTCGTGCTGTCCCACCGCAACATGATGACGAATGTGGCGCAGGCCAAAGCGCGCATCGATTTCGGCCGCGAGGACAAATTGTTCAACGTGCTGCCGATATTCCATTCTTTCGGGCTTACCGTCGGCACGGTGCTGCCGCTCGTCTCCGGCGTGTCGACCTATCTTTATCCGTCGCCGCTGCACTACCGGACCGTCCCGGAACTGGTCTACGGCGTTTGCGCCACCATCATCTTCGGCACCGACACGTTCCTCAACGGCTATGCGCGGGTCGCTAACCCTTACGACTTCCGCTCGCTGCGCTACGTGCTGGCCGGCGCCGAGCCGGTGAAGGCGGCGACGCGGCAGGTTTATCTGGAAAAATTCGGGCTGCGCATTCTCGAAGGTTACGGCGTCACCGAATGCGCGCCGGCCATGGCGCTCAACACGCCGATGTTCAACAAGTTCGGCACCGTGGGGCGGCTGGTGCCGGGCATGACCGCGCGGCTCGAAAAGGTCGAGGGTGTCGAGGAAGGCGGCCGGCTCTTCATCGCGGGGCCGAACGTGATGCTCGGCTATCTGCGCGCCGACAATCCGGGTGCGCTCGAAGTGCCGCCGGAGGGCTGGCACGACACCGGCGATATCGTCACCATCGACGACCAAGGCTTCGTCGCCATCAAGGGCCGCGCCAAGCGCTTCGCCAAGGTCGGCGGCGAGATGGTCTCGCTTGCCGCCGTCGAAATGCTGGCGGCGGAGCTGTGGCCGAACAACATCACGGCGGTCGCCGCGGTGCCCGACGCGCGCAAGGGCGAGCGCCTGATCATGGTCACCGACAAGCATGGCGCCACGCGCAGCGAATTCATGACTTATTCGCGGAGCAAGCACGCCTCCGAGCTGATGCTGCCGGCCGAAGTCGTGGTGCTCGACAAAATGCCGATGCTCGGCTCCGGCAAGGTCGATCAATTGGCGATCGAGAAATTCGTCCGCGAACAGGCGGCGGCGAAGGCGGCGGCGGCGGAGTGATTGCCCCCTCAGCCGCGTCGCTTCGCTCGCGACCTCTCCCTGCGCAGCGGGGATAGGTGAATGGCTTCACTTACCCGACTTGGAGCTTAGAGCGAAATGTTGGCGCTTTTCGCGGTTTCCCGCCATTTCGTCAGATCGGCGACGACAAAATCCTTGAACGTTGCCGAGTCCTTGTAGACGGGAACGTAGCCAAGCTTATCGAGCCGGTCGACGATCTCCGGGTCGCTCAACATGGTCTCAATTTCTTTTTCGAGGCGCGCCAGGACAGGCTCTGGCAACCCGGCCGGTCCCATGAGACCCGCCCAGAACGTCACGACGAGGTCCGGCATTCCGGCTTCCACGGTAGTCGGTACATCGGGATAGAACTTGTGCCGTTTCCTATCGGCAATCGCGATCGGTCGGACATTGCCGCTGTCTGTAAACGGCTTGGAGGCCTGCGGCGACGCTAGCGCGAGATCGATATGACCGCCGGCGACCGCAGTCAGTGCGGGCGCGACGCCGCCGAAGGGCACGTGAACCATCTCGATTTTTGCCATTTGCGCGAACAGCACGGTCGCGAGATGCGGGGCGCCGCCCACGCCCGCCGTTCCATATCGCAGTTTGCCTGGATTGGATCTGGCATAATCGATCAAATCCTGGAGCGTTTTGATCGGCAAACCGGCATTGACCGAGATGAGCTCGGTGAAATCCGTCACCATCGCAATGAAAGTAAAATCCTCGGGCACGCGGTACGGCAGATCGTGCTTGACGGCAGGCAATAGCGATATTCCGTCAGAGGCCGACCACATGATCGTATAACCGTCGGGATTTGCCCTGACGACAAAATCGCAGCCGATCTCCGAACCCGCACCGGGCTTGTTTTCAACGAAAAACCTCTGACCGAGTTGTTTGGTCAGATAGTCGCCCGTCAGCCGGCTCAAATTATCGTTTCCGGCGCCGGGACTATAAGGCACGACGATGCGCACGGGTTTGCTCGGAAATTCCTCCGCCCTGGCTGTGGTTACCATCAGCGACAGGCCGAATCCCATGATGGTGAGCGTGTGGCGTCGCGTCAGCATTTTTTCCTCCCGCTTGTTGTTGCACCTGCGCGGTGCACGGCTTGAATAACCCCAGTTGCGCCGGACCAGTTCGCCCAATGGGCGCGATTGCTTCCGGATGGGCGCAGGATCCAGCGCCTCACAATCGAGCAACGCCCTTGAACTGGGTCTTCTCGTATTTGGAAACATCGACGTCCGGAATTTCGATGGCGTCGGAACTGTCGATCGCTGCGGCAAAATTGTCTCGGATGTTCTCGATGGTGGGCACCGGGTTGATGTGCCCGCGCGTGTTGAGAAAAACGGTTTCGAAAACGTGCCCACCGAGCGCGTTCATGAACTTGCCTGAAATCGGACAGTCACGATGCGCGAGATAGGCAACCAAAGGTGCGACCTGATCCGGCTTACGGTCGGGCCTGCCGTCGGACTGTAACGCCTTCTCTTCGAGAAAGAGCAGATGCTTGAGCGTCGTCGCGCGGGGGCCGACCGCATTGACGTTGATATTGAACTTGACGCCTTCCAGGGCGAGGTTGCGCGAAAGGCCGAATATTCCAGCTTTGGCAGCGCTGTATACGGCAAGATACGGAAATCCAAATACCGCCTCCGAGGTGATGTTGACGATCCGTCCATACCGCGCGCGCTTCATATGCGGCCAAACTGCGCGGCACATCCAGATATTCCCCATCAGGTGGGCGTTGACGACTCTCTGGACATCGGCATCGGAAATTTCTTCGAACAGTCCCGGAGCAGTCGAACCGGCGTTGTTCACCAAAATATCGATTCGACCCCAGGTATCGATTGCGCTTTGAACGATAGCCTTTGCGGAGGCGGGATCGCCGACATCTTGAGTATCGGCCACAGCTTCACCGCCGGCGCTCCGAATTTCCTTCGTCACCGCCTCGGCGCTTGCCTTGTAAAGCCCGCCGCGGCCATCCGCGCCAACACCAAGATCGTTGACAACGACCTTCGCTCCCCGCGCGGCAAGCAGCATGGCGAAGCTTCGCCCAAGATTAGGCTCGGGCCCACCCGCCCCAGTCACTATTGAAACCTGTCCGTCGAAACGCATTTCACTCGAATTCATTTTCATTCTCCGGCATGTCTCTGCGTTATTTCCCCCGCATCACCAGCACCCGATCCACCATCGCCCCGGCTTCGCCGAGATAATTCGCCGGGTCGCAGAGTTTTGTCAGCGCGGCGCGGTCGAGGTGCTTGGTGACTTCGCTGTTCTCCGCCAATAGTTCGACCAGCGGCCGGCCGGTGGCGACCACCTTGCGGCAAATGTCGTAGATGAGATCGTGCGCGTATTGGCGGCCGAGATGCGGTCCGAGCCCCATCATCACCGCCTCCGACACGATCAGCCCCTTGGTCAGATCGAGATTGGCGCGCATCTTTTTCTCGTCGACCTGCAAGCCGGTCAGCACGTATTCGGTCTGCGCCAGCGCGCCCGCGGTGAAGCAAAAGATTTCCGGCAGCACGATCCACTCGATCTCCCAGGGACCTGTGGCGCGCTCGTGGTCCTCGACCATGGCGTCGAGCAACGCGGCCACCTGCTGGCGCACAACGGAGGTAAGCGCGGTGATATAGACCGAGGAGATCGGATTACGCTTCTGCGGCATGGTCGAGGATGAGCCGCGGCCCTCGTGGAACGGCTCGTAAAGCTCCTCGACTTCGGTCTGCATCATCAGCTTCACGTCAAAGGCGATCTTGGCGCAGCTCCCGGTGACCAGGCCAAGGAAGCAGCCGGTTTCGGCGATGGTGTCGCGCACCGTGTGCCAGGCGATTGCCGGCTGGCCGAGTTTCAATTCCTTCATCAATTCGGCTTGCGTCTCGAGGCCGCGGCCGCCGAGCGACGACAGCGTGCCGGCGGCGCCGCCAAATTCGCCGACCAGGACGCGCTTGCGCAATTCCGTCAGCCGCTGCTTGTGCCGCTCGAAGCCTGCCAGCACGGTCGCCATCTTGTAGCCGAAGGTAATCGGCACCGCCTGTTGCAGATTGCTGCGGCCGGCCATCGGCGTATCGCGGTATTTGCGCGCCAGCGCGGCGAGCGCGCCCGAAATGGCATCGAGATCCGCTTCGACCAAAGTGAGCGCTTCGCGGATCTGCATCACGGTGGCGCTGTCGGTGATGTCCTGGGTGGTCGCGCCCCAATGGCACCACTCGCCGAGCCCGTCGCCGCACAGCGCGACGAGCTGCTGCACCACCGGCAGCACCGGATAGCCGATGCGCTCGGTCTCCCTTTTGAGCTTGGCGAAATCGATCTCGGCCACGTTGCAATGCCGGCAGATTTCGTCGGCAGCCTCCTGCGGAATAATGCCGAGCCGGCCTTGCGCCCGCGCCAGCGCGCCCTCAAAGTCGAGATATTTCTGGACGCGGGTCTCGTCGGAAAACACCCGCCGCATCGCCTCGGTCGAAAAGATGTCGCGGAACACGGCAGAGTCGATCAGTGACGTGGGCATGAGCTCGGTTCTCCGTAACGGGATGTCGTGATTAACGCGGAGCGAAAATCGGGTGAAGGCGCCTCGCAGCAAGAACTTTGGAAGTGATTCACCAATCGCCACGCCGGCGTGCGCCGGCAAGTGCGGCGCGTCCTTAATAGTGTACTACCGCTTTTCCTCAAATACAGCACGCCCGATCGGCCGCGCGATCCGGTGGCCGCGGCCTGCGAGAATCGCCCGCCGCGCCGCACTTAAACGCCGGCGCTCGCTCGCGCCGATCGTCGTCGCTGAATTTTCGTAAAGGTTATCCGTTCGATTCAAACGAAGCGATACACGCGCCGTAAAGAATACGGCTTCAACCAATCTTCAGCATAGGGGAAAGACAGTACGTAACTTCACTAATTCCATACTCCCCGCGCACCAATACTCCCCGCGAACAACGACGAAAATCGTCGATCGGATTTAGGCGTCACAGGGGTTGGACTTGCGTACGAGTACCGTTGTCATGATCGGCTTTGCGGTCCTGTTCGGATTGCTCGCGGTCTTCCTGGCGCAGACCTGGCTCAATAACCAGGCGGACGCGCGCATGAGGAGCCTCGAGGCGCAGCGCAAGGCGCCGCCGCCGGAGCGCACGATCGTGGTCGCCAATCGCGCGTTGCGGTTCGGCGACGAACTGACCGCGCTGGCGTTGCGCGAACAGCCGTGGCCCGGCGATGCGCTACCGGCCGGCGCGTTTAGCAAGATCGCGGATCTCACCGCGGCGAAGCGCGTCGTGCTGATGCCGATCGACGTCAATGAGGCGGTGCTCGCCTCGAAGATCACCGGTCCTGGGCAGCGCGCCACGCTGTCCGCGGTGCTCGCCGACGGCATGAAGGCGGTCACCATCCGCGTCAACGACGTCGGCGGCGTTGCCGGCTTCGTGCTGCCCGGCGACCACGTCGATGTGCTGCTGACTCGGCAAGGCGAGAAAAATTTTGCAGCGACCGACGTCGTCGTCGAGGACGTGCCGGTGCTCGCCATCGATCAGGTGGCCGACGAGCGCACCGACAAGCCGTCCGTCGTCAAGGCGGTCACCGTCGAAGTCAAAGTCACCGACGGAGAGAAGATCGCGCTGGCATCCACCGTCGGCTCGCTGTCGCTTCTGCTGCGTAAGGCCGGCGAACTCGCCGACGGCGATTCGCGCCGGGTGACCAGCTCCGACCTCGGCAAGCCGACGGAGCCGGCGACGAATGCGCGGTTCGTCATCATCGGGGTAATCCGGCCGGGCAAGACTGAACGCACCGAATACACCGTGCCGGTCGAGCGCGGCAACGCGCAGGCCGCGGCGCTATCGCGGCACGCGATTGATGCAAGACCTGAATGACAAGACCTGAATGACCTGAAGTGGACGATCGACGGAGCGAAGTGAAGTTCGAGTTTGGGGAACAACGAGCGGCGGGGAGGCCGACGTGATTAGCCAGTACAAAGTACAGCTTCCGGGCAACAGCCCGCGACATTCGGACAGGGACACCAAGAGCGCGGGCATCAAGATCGGCGCGCTATTGCGGCGCGGCTGGGTCAGGGCGGTGCTTGCCGCGGCGGTCGTGCTGGCGCTGGCGCCGGCGGCGCACGCGCAGCCGCAACTCGCGATCGCCAATCCCGTGCATACGGCGACGCTGACGGTCACGCTCGGCAAGACCCAAGACATCCGCACCGATCAGAACTTCGTCGACATCACGGTCGGCGATCCGGACGTCGCCGACGTCAGCCCGCTCACCGATCACTCGCTGTCGATCCTCGGCAAGAAGATCGGCACCACGCGGGTGACGGTCTACGGTGACGACAAGAAGCCGGTCGGCATTTTCGATATCGAAGTCGCCTACGACATTTCGCGGCTGGCCACGGAGATCGACCGCTTCACCGGCGGCGGCATCAAGGTGTCGTCCATCAACGGCCGCATTATGCTGACCGGCATGTCGCCCGACGCCGCTACGCTCGACAAGGCGGTGGAGATCGCGCGCCAGTTCGGGCCCGATCCGATCAACGCGGTGCAGGTGATGCAGGCGCAGCAAGTCATGCTGGAGGTGCGCTTCATCGAAGTGAAGCGTTCGGCGAGCCGCGACCTCGGCGTGCAGTGGAACATGTTCGGCAATTCGGCGCTCGCCAATGTGGGCTCCGGCCTGCCGGCCTATCAGCTGCCGATCACGCAGCCGAATGGCGCCTTCCAGCAACTGGGCGCTGCCGGTCAAGGCATCGGCGGTCCGAGCCTGCTGCCTCCCGGCACCAATGGCACGCCGCTGTCGCCGGTGACCGCCGCGGGCGTGCTGTCAGGCGCAGCGCCGTTCGGATTTCTGGTCGGCAATTTGTCGAACCGGCTGCAAGTCGCGGTCAACGCCCTTGAAACGAAAGGCGCGGCGCGCAGCCTCGCGGAACCCAATCTGGTGACCTTGTCCGGCGAGACCGCGAGTTTTCTCGCCGGCGGACAATTCCCGGTGCCGGAAGTCGGTCCGACCGGCACGCCAAGCTTCGGCTTTCAGCCCTACGGCGTCGGCCTGTCCTTCACTCCGACCGTGCTTCGCGACGGACTGATCAACCTCGTGGTCAAGCCGGAAGTGAGCGAAATCGACACCAGCGTCACCGTCACGGTCGCCGGCACTTCTGTGCCGGGGCTGACGACGCGCAAGGCCTCGACCACGCTCGAACTGCGCGACGGCCAGAGCTTCATGCTCGGCGGACTGCTGCAGAATACCGGGAACAACAACATGGACCAATTGCCCTGGCTCGGCGATATGCCGGTGCTTGGCGCGCTGTTCCGCAGCACCGACTATCAGAAGAACGAGACCGATCTCGTGATCCTGGTGACGCCGCACATTGTTCGTCCGATGTCGCCGACCGATCCGACTCGCACGCCGTTGGACAACACGTTGCCGCCGAACGACGTCGATCTCTTCTTGATGGGCAAGACCGAAATCAGCCCCGAGCTGGCCCGGCTCGCCGCCGGCGCCGCGACCCGGCCCTATGTCGGCCACATCCTCGATCTGCCGAAGAATGGAGACGTCTATGTTACGGCCAAGGATTAATCGCGCCGCGCGTCTGATCGCGGCCGTTGTCGCCGTAAGCGGACTCGGCAGCACGCTCGCCGCCTGTTCCGACGATTATTGGAACAGGCGCGATACGATCGCGCTGGGCGTGGGCGACGCCATCGCGAGCAATCAGGCCATGCAGACGGTCGATCCGTGGCCGCCCTATAGCGGCGACAAGAACATCGCCTTCAACGGCGAGAAGATGCAGGCCGCGGTCCAGCGCTATCGCACCGGCAAGGTCATCGCGCCGGAGGACTCACAGCCGGCTGTGAGTGCGGCTGCGACGGCGCAGAACGTCACGCAGACGACCGTTACTGTCGCCCCTCCGCCGGCGTCGACCACCACGCCGGGCCAGTAACGCCCGCGTTCGCATTACGAGCTTGAAATCATGCCGATCGGCCGTGTTGTAGCTTCCGGGATTCGGGCGAAAGTGATCGTGCTCACTGCCGATCAGGCATTGGACGACGCGCTACGCCCGATCTTCAGCGCAAGTCCGCAGATCGGCCTTGATTTGATCAAAGGCCGGGTTGCCGACTGTGCCGATCAGATCGACTTGGAAGGGGCAACCGTCGTCGTCGCCGATGTCGGCGCCGGCGAGGAAACCGAACTGCAGGCGCTCGAAGCGCTATTGCTGCGGATCGGCGCTTGGCCGCCCGTCGTGGCCATCACGCAGAATTTCGACGAAGTCGTCGCACGCCGCCTCATGCAGATGCGGATCGCCGATTTCCTGATCAAGCCGGTGACGCCGGTCGATCTGGTGCGGACTTGCGCGCGGGTCGCCAAGCCGGCGCCACAAAAAACATCGAGCGTATCGGCACATTCCGACTCGACGGAAGCGCAGATTTTCACCTTCCTGCCCGCCGTCGGCGGCGCCGGGGTGACCACGCTCGCGGTGCAGACGGCGATGCTGCTGATGAACGGCGGCGCGCGTGGCAAGACCACGACCTGCCTCGTTGATCTCGACTTTCAGCACGGCTCCTGCGCCGATTATCTCGACATCGAGCCGCGCCTCAACTTAAGCGAGATCGAGCCGCGGCCGGAACGGCTCGACCGGCAATTGCTCGAAGTCATGCTGTCGCAACATCCTTCCGGCCTCGCCGTGATCGCGGCGCCGAACCGGCCCGCGGAAATGCGTTCGTTCGATCCGGACGTCGTGACGCGGCTGCTCGATCTGGTATCGTCGCACTTCGATTTCGTCGTGTTCGATACGCCGCGGACCTGGTTCTCCTGGACCGACAGCGTGCTGCTCGGCTCCAACAGGCTGTTCATCGTCAGCGAAACGACGGTGCCCGGCTTGCGCCATGCCAAGAAGCTTGTCGACGCCATTCGCGAGCGGCTCGGCGACGGGCCGCAGCCGCAAGTCATCATCAATCGCTTCGTCCAGAAAATGTTTTCGCCGGGCTTGCGCAAGAGCGACATCCAGCAGGCGATCGGCGACGCGTTCCTGGCCTTCGTGCCGAACGATTACGGCTTGGTGCGCGAGGCCATCGACCGCGGCGTGCCGCTCGAGGAAGTCAGGAAGGGCAACAAGATCACGTTGCAGCTCAAAAAACTGATTCTGCCGCAAGGCAACGGCAAGGCGGCGAACGAAGTCGCAAGCGGCGCGAGAAAATTCAAGCTCTCGTGGGCGCGTTCGTAAATTGGGCGCGATCGTAAGCTGTCAAAACTTCCGCTCATTCCCGCGAAAGCGAGCGGATTAAAGAACGAGCGTCAGGACATTGCCATGGCAGGTCGCTTCTCAACGCACCGCGTCGCCGCTCCGGACCTCGTTCCCGCGGTGGAACAGAGCGTAACGCAAGAGGTGTCTTGGACCGCGTTTCCCGAACCTGCCGCCGAGCCTGCCACGCCAGCCGCGCCCGCTGCCGCCAATCCGCTTCTGACCGACAAGCTCCTCGACGCCAAGGTGCGGCTGCACCGGCGGCTGATCGAGGAGATCAATCTGTCGGCGCTGGAAAAGCTGCCGGAAGACGAAATCCGCGCCCACGTCCAGCAGCTGGTCTCGCAATATGTGCTGACCGAGCGGCTCGCGCTCAACACCCAGGAGCTCAACGATTTCGTTTCGGAAATCCTTGACGAGATGACGGGTCTCGGCCCGCTCGAGCCGCTGCTCAAGGACCCAAGCGTCAACGACATCCTGATCAACGGCCACGAATGCGTCTATGTCGAGCGGCGCGGCATACTGGAGCCGACCGGCGTGCGCTTCAAGGACGAGGCGCACCTTCTGCGCATCATCAACAAGATCGTCTCCGCGGTCGGCCGCCGGGTCGATGAATCGCATCCGATGTGCGACGCACGCCTGCTCGACGGTTCGCGCGTCAACGTCGCGGTGCGGCCGGTGGCGATCGACGGGCCGCTGATGTCGATCCGGAAATTCTCCAAGAAGCCGTTCAACCTCAACAAGCTGGTCGAGGTCGGCGCGTTGCGCCCGCCGATGGCCGAACTGCTGGCGGCGGCGGTGCGGGCGCGCGTCACGCTGATCATTTCCGGCGGCACCGGCTCGGGCAAGACGACGATGCTCAATGCGCTGTCGGCTTTCATCTCGGAGAAGGAACGGCTTCTGACCATCGAGGACGCCGCCGAATTGCAATTGCAGCAGCCTCATGTCGGCCGCATGGAGACGCGGCCGCCGAGCATCGAAGGCAAGGGCGAGATCCGGCAGCGCGATCTGGTCAAGAATGCGCTGCGCATGCGGCCCGACCGCGTGATCTTGGGCGAGTGCCGCGGCGAGGAAGCCTTCGACATGTTGCAGGCCATGAATACCGGCCACGAAGGCTCGATGGCGACGGTGCACGCCAATACCCCGCGCGACGCCATTTCGCGCCTTGAGCAGATGATCGGCATGGCCGGCCTGCCGATGACGGTCGCCTCGATCCGCAGCCAGATCGCATCCGCCATCCGCTTGATCGTGCAATTGTCACGGCTGTCCGACGGCAAGCGGCGCGTCATGAGCATCGCCGAGATCACCGGGCTGGAAGGCGACATCATCCAGATGCAGGAAATCTACAAGTTCGTGCGCACCAGCACGGCGCCCGACGGCTCGGTGCAGGGCCATTTCCAGGCCACCGGCGTGCGCCCGCGCTTTCTCGCCGATCTCGTCGCCATGGGCGTCAAGCTGCCCGGCACCTATTTCGATCCATCGCAGCCGTTGTAGGGCAAAGCTCATGAAACGGATCGCTTACGCACATCCGCTCGTCCCCGCGACCCGCCTACGCTCCATTGGAGCTACGGCGGGTACGAGTCCGCCGAAGCGCATCGCGCGAAGGCGGAAAGCAGGGACCCAGCGCGATTGCCGCGCGTCGGCAATCTCCACCTGGATTCCCGCTTGCGCGGGAATGAGCGGAGACTGAGAGCTGACCGCCATGCTGTTCGATTTCGATCCGATCTATCTGGTCTGGCTGTTCGTCGCGGTCTCGACCGGGCTTATGGTCGAGGCGCTCTATCTGATGTTGTTCTCGGCGGCGTCTTATCGCAGCCAGATCAACCGCCGCCTGATGATTTCGAAGGACCGCACCGATCGCGAAAGCGTGTTGAGCGAGCTGCGGCGCGAACGTGGCCTCACCAGCGGCGGCGATTTCCAATTCGGTCTCGTTGCGCTCAACCGCCTCGTCCTGCAATCCGGCTTGACGATCGGGATGACGCGGCTGTTTCTCATCGTCGGCATCACCAGCCTTTTTGCTTACGGCGCCACGATGCTGTGGCGCGAAAGCTTGCTCGAGGCGGGCGGCGCGGCGCTGTTCAGCGCGACGGCATTACCGTATCTGGTGTTGAAGCTGTTGCGGTCGCGGCGGCAGAAGCGCTTCGGCGCGCAATTCCCGGACGCGCTCGATATCATCGTGCGCAGCCTGCGGGCCGGTCATCCGGTGCCGATTGCCGTGTCCATGGTCGGCCGCGAGATGGCCGACCCGATCGGCTCAGAATTCGGCATCGTGTCCGACGAGATTACCTACGGCGCCGATCTCGAAACGGCGATGCGCAATCTCTACGCCCGGATCGGCTCCGACGATTTGCCGCTGTTCGTCACCGCGGTGGCCATTCAGAGCTCGACCGGCGGCAATCTCGGCGAGATCCTGGAAAATCTTTCCAGCGTGATCCGCCAGCGCTTCAAAATGCGGCGGAAAATTCGTGCCCTGGCGGCCGAGGGCCGCGCCTCGGCGATGATCCTCTCAGGCTTGCCGATCGGCCTGTTCGTCGTCATTCAATTCATCGCGCCGGAGTTCTACGGCCCGGTCTGGCACGAGCACTTGACCCACGTGTTGCTGTTCGCGTCGGCCGGCTGGATGCTGGTCGGCAATCTGGTGATGTTCAGGATGGTCAATTTCAAGATTTGATCGATGGACGCAATTAGAACCTTCATGTTCGACGGCAACACGACGACCGTGCTCAAGGGTCTGATATTCCTTTGCGCCAGCACGCTCGCCTTTGCGGTGATGAACGGCATGATCGCGCGCGAAGCGGTGCGCCGCCGCGCCGCGGGGGTCGGCGTCGAAGACGGCGCGCCGGGCGGCCGCCGTTCGCTGCGCTATTCGGGAATAAAGGCGGCGCAAAAGCTCGTCGACTACGCGACCAAGCATTATTCGTCGGTCGACAGCAGCGATATGAAAGTCCTGCGCCGCCGCCTGGTGCAGGCCGGCGTCTACAATCCGCACGGCGTGGCGTATTTTTCCATTGCCCGCGCGGTGACCGCCGTCGGGCTTGGCGCCGGGGCGTTCTTCGGCCTGCCGATGTTCGGTATCGCCGGCAAGGCCTCGTTCTGGCTGTTCGTCATGTTTGCCGGCGTGGTGGGCTATCTGGCGCCGAGCTTCTATCTCGACCGCCTCATCGCCGCGAAACGCCTGGAGCATCAGGCCGGGTTTCCCGATTTCATGGATTTGCTCGTGGTCTGCGCCGATGCCGGATTGGCCATGGAAGCCTCGCTCGAACGGATCGGCCGCGAGCTCGGCGTCTCCTATCCGTCGCTTGCCGCCAATATCCACATGGCCAATCTCGAAATCCGCGCCGGCCGCACCATGACCGAGGCGCTCGAACATTTGGGCGACCGGCTCGGCCTCGAGGAGGCGCGCTCCTTCGCCACTTTGATCCAGCAGTCGGACGAGTTCGGCTCCAGCATTGGCGACGCGTTGCGCGTCTATAGCGACGACATGCGCCACAAGCGCCTGTCGCGCGCCGAGGAGAAGGCCTACAGCCTGCCGGCCAAGCTCGCGGTGCCGATGATGGTGTGCATCTTTCCGGTGCTGTTCATCGTCATTCTGTGCCCCGTCATCGTCAGGCTGGCGACCAGCAATTGGTGACGCATTATTTTCTCCCCCGCGTGCGGGGGAGGTGGCGAGCGGATGCGAGCGAGAGGGGGCAGTCTTTGACGTTTGTGCAAGCTTCACAGCCGCGGACCCCCACCCAGCCTTCCCCCTTTCAGGGGGAGGGCTTTTGATGAGGAAGCGGGAACGGCCCCGGCGAGGAATTCCTTAACTATCGTCGCCTAGCTTTGCTTGTCCGGCGCCGTCCGCCCCTAGAGCATGATCCGGAAAAGTGGGTACCGGTTTTCCGAAAAGATCATGCTCAAACGGGTCTAGGGACGGCTCAATCCGCGCGCTTCGGCGCGACATTGGCCGGGCGCGGCGTGGGGCCGGGGCGTGTTCATGAGTATCCGAGCGGCACGGATCCTGATCGTCGTGGCGGCGGGCCTCGTCTGCCTTGCCGGCTGCTCGACATCCCCAAAACTCGGCGACGCGGCGGCGACCCAAGACAACGCCACAGGTAGCGTCACGGATAGCGCGGCCAATAGCGACACCACGGGCTCAATTGTGACACAGCCGGCCGAGCCGGGGCCGAGCGGCGAGCCGGTGGCGCCGCTGTCGAAACCGGGACTGCTCGGCGACGATCCCAACGACGACGTGCAGCTCGGCAAGAAATATTTCCGCAGCAATAATTTCGGGCTTGCCGAAAAGAGCTTCCAGAGCGCCGTCGAGAAGCATCCCAACGACGCCGACGCCTGGGTCGGGCTGGCGGCCTCCTACGACCGCCTGCATCGCTTCGATCTCGCCGACCGCGCTTATACCCAAGCCGAGCGCATCGTCGGCCGCACCGTCGAGCTCCTCAACGACGAGGGCTTCTCCTACATGCTGCGCGGCGATTACGCGCGCGCGCAAAAGCTCTTGATGCTGGCCAAGGCCAAGGACCCCGCCAACCCCTACGTTCAGGCCAATCTGCAATTGCTCGACGACAGCTATCACGACGGCAAGGCCGTGCAGTAGGGGCGTTGTAGGATGGGTAGAGCGAAGCGAACCCCATCATTCTGAGATTGCTCTAAGATTCATTCCTCATAGTCGATTCGCCGCGAAAATTGATCTGGAAGCTTCTCAATTTTCGTTCCTGGCGCTCGGACGAGCAAGCCGAGTCATTTATTGCCCACGCCGCCGCCGTGGCGGGCGCTCGGCTATTTTTTCTTCGACGACCAGCCGCGGCGGCCGCTCGGCGACCAAGCGGTTGACGCGGGACGAGGCGCGGCGCACGGCGATCAACTTCGCCAAGCTGCTCGACCTGCTGAGACGGTCACGCGCCTTCGAAGAGTTCTACTGAACCGTCCGCGATCCACCAAGGGGGTGGCGCTCGTGCGGGAAAATATCTAGAGACTTTGATGCAGACTGGACTGGAAGGCGCTGTTTTGAGCGGGTTATCGCGCTGTCCCCATTGTGGTATCGCGCACCCAAACATGCAGGGCGCCTGTGCTACGTCACATCCGGTTAAAGGTGCGGAGGCGGGGTTCTTGCAGCGGTTTACCCAGGCTCTCAGATGGTCGCAGAGCTTTTTCCGGCGCAACAGGAAGCGCATCAGGATATCCCCGAGCCGGCGAGGCGATTTCTCCAACAGGCATTTGAATCATTGCACGCACCTGACACTGCCGCAGTAATGGCCGGAAGCGCAGTCGATGCGATGCTGAAGCATCTCGGGTTTACCGAGGGCTCTTTGTACTCACGGATCGATCAGGCGGTTGAACAGCACAAAATTACTCTGGACATGGGAGGTTGGGCTCACGAAGTCCGACTAGGCTCGAATCGCCCTCGTCATGCTGATGAAAAGAGCCTGCACGTAACTCCTGAGGAGGCAAAACAATCGGTGGAATTTGCCGAAGCACTGGGTAATTTTTTATTTGTTCTCACTGCGAGGATTAAACGAGGAACCACTGCTGCCAAAGAGGCATCGACGAAATGAAGAGTCCATAAGCCGTAGGACGGGATTAGCTCCGCTAATCCGACCTGCGCGCTGTCACCCGCTCGCCCTTGCTCAGAATATACTCGGCGCCTTTGAGGCCGGTGGCATTAGGTCCGGCCCAGATCAGGTGGTAAAGCGGATTACCCCTGGTGTTTTTAATCAGCCGGGCCGTCGATACATGGCCGAATGCCTTGCGCAGGTGACCACGATACCATTCCAAAATCCGCTGGCCTGCATCTTCGACCTTATCGCGGCGCACGCCGAACAGATCGGCCCCTTCCTGATAGGCAATTGAACGCCAGTCGGGGGAGCCGAAAAACGTATCGAGCGAGGTTTGCCATCCGGCCTCGATCTTAACGCCCGCCGCGCGCACGTCCCAGGAAACACGGCCTGGGCTGAGCCATGGCATTAATTTGCGTGGCAAGCGCCGCGGTGGAGCGCCGAAAGGCGAGCGGTCTCCGATGAGGACGCGTCCGCGCCCGAAGCACTTTGAGGCGGCAACGTCTGAAAGTGTGGCGCGGACAATGGATGGTGCGCCTGTCGGCGCTCCGCCTCCCTTCTTGGGGGCCGTTCGTAAAACCTTTTGCAAAACTTGGGCGCAATCGCGCCGCGAGAACGATGGCGCTTTCCTTTTCACCCTCCCCTGCAGGGGGAGGTAAAGGGTGCGCAAACGCCGCGGCAACGAATCTACTCCACGAAAACTAAGCGTGACGAACAAAGGGAATCAAAACACTCATGACCAACGCGAAGAAAAAATCGTCCGGCTGGCGGCCGTCGGAAAAGCGGGAAACTGCGGAAGAGTTCCAAGCGCGGAAGGTCGCGGCGCGCAAGGCCGAGGTGCGCAGCGACTGCGATCGGCTTCGGCTCTGGCGTTCTTGCCCCGCCAAGCTATGCCTGCGCTTCCGCCGCTGCACCGGCGACCCGTGGCGGTGCAAGGAGCAGCGTTCACGAAAAATCTCAGAACCGCACGCCCCAATGCGCGCGTGCAAGCGCCGGCGGCCTCGGTCGCGGCTATAGCGGTCAGGACCGCGCCGGCCACGCCTCCGGCAGCCGCGCCATCGCGTACGGCCCCCGCACCCGCCACCGCACCACCCCGCTTTGCGATGTCCGCGGCAGAGGCCGCGGCTGCGATCGCAGCGTCGATCGCCAACAACGCGGAATCGCGGTTTTTGTCCGGCGAAGATCTTGAGGCGATCATCCGCGATGGCGCCATTCATTATGAGCCGCGGCGGAGAAGGTGAAGGAAGGTGCTTCAATCCTCGAACGGCAATCCGGCATATTGCTCCGCCAGCGACGCCTGGGCGTGCTCGGAGGCATGCAGATAGTCGAACTGATTGAAGCGCATCTGCGCCTCGAACGGGGTCTCGTCGGGGAAACGATGCAGCAGCATGGTCATCCACCACGACATTCGCGCCGAACTCCACACCCGGCGCAACGCCATGTCGGTATAACAATCGAGGTAATGCGTTTTGCCGGTGCGATAGGCCTCAGTCAGCGCGCGCGATAGGTAGAACACATCCGACACCGCGAGATTGAGGCCTTTGGCGCCGGTCGGCGGCACGATGTGGGCGGCATCGCCGGCGAGAAACAGTCTTCCGTAACGCATCGGCTCGGCGACGAAGCTGCGCAGCGGCGCGATGGATTTTTCGATCGACGGCCCGGTAACGATCGCCTCGGCCATGTCCGGCGGGCAGCGCGCCTTGAATTCGGACCAGAAACGTTCGTCCGGCCAATCCTCGATTTTGGTCTCGAGGTCGCACTGGATGTAGTAGCGGCTGAGCATCGGATTGCGCATCGATGCCAGCGCGAAGCCTCGGCTGTGATAGCAGTACACCATGTCCGGATACGGCGGCGTCTCCGACATGATGCCGAGCCAGCCGAACGGATAGCCCTTCTCATAGGTCTTCAGCACCGAAGTCGGGATCGATCCGCGGCTCACGCCGTGAAAGCCATCGCAGCCGGCGATGTAATCGCAATCGATCCGCCGCGTGGATCCGTCTTTTTCGTACGTCACATAGGGCCGGTTCGATGTGAACTCGTGAAGCTGCACATCGGCGGCTTCGTCGACGATCGCGCCGGCCGCCGCATCGCGCGCCGCATAAAGGTCTTCGGTGAGCGCGGTCTGGCCATAGGTCATCATAATCTTGCCGGTGAACTTCATGGTGTCGATGAAGAACCGCTCGCGGCCTTCCCAGGCGATGCCCGAGCCGTGGTGCGGATGGCCGTCGCGATCCATACGCCCCCCGAGGCCGACTTCGCGCAGGAGCTCGACGCTGCCGTTTTCCAGCACGCCGGCGCGAATGCGCTGCAAAACATAGGCGCGGCTCTGCCGCTCCAGCACGATGCTGTCGATGCCGTTGCGATGGAGGATGTGCGACAGCAGCAAGCCGGCCGGACCGCCGCCGATGATCGCAACCTGGGTACGCGTCGCCGCCGTCACTGTCGCTTTGCGCTAAAAGGATGATCCCGGCCGAAGGAAAGGCCCAAATTGCCCCGTTTGGCAAGCGGATTCGCGATCGAAGGCTCGGCGGAAGTCTTGAACGGCGTGCTTTCGTCGCGATATGAACGTGAGAGTAGAGACTGGTCCCACGGAAAATTTTCATGTTCGAATCATTCAAGAGCTTCATCTCCGATTTTGTCGACGGCGAAAAACACCCCAGTCAGTTTGCGGAGGACGACTACCGGCTCGCGGCGGCGGCCTTGCTGGTGCATGCCGCCGCGATCGATGGCGAAATGTTGCCGAGCGAGCGCGACAAGCTGCACGCCGTGATCAAGCAACGCTTCGCGCTCGACGATGCCGCAACCGACGAACTGATCGAGAAGGCGACGGCGGCCGAGCATGAATCCGTCGACCTCTATCATTTCACGCATTTGCTCAATCGCGCGCTCGACGAACAAGGCCGCGCCAAAATCATCGAGATGATGTGGGAGATCGTCTATGCCGACGGCCGCCGCGACGAGCTCGAGGACAATCTGCTTTGGCGCGCCGCCGATCTGCTCGGCGTGTCGCCGCGCGAGCGGATCGAGCTGCGCCGCCGCATCGGCGGCGAGACATGACGCCGATCACGCTTATCACCGGCGCGTCGTCCGGCATCGGCACGGAGCTGGCGCGGGTATTTGCCGCGCACGGGCACGCGCTTGTCCTGGTGGCGCGGCGCGGGGATCGGCTCAATGCGCTCGCCGACGAGATCGCGGCGTCGGGCCGGCCGCGGCCGGCGGTGCTGCCGTTGGACCTTGAGCGGCGCGATGCCGTTGCGTCGCTCGCGGCGGAATTGTTGGCGCGTGGGCTTGAGCCGGAAATCGTGGTCAACAATGCGGGCTTCGGATTGAGCGGCGCGGCCGCGGTGCTCGACCGCAACGAGCAACTCGGCATGGTCGATCTCAATGTGCGGGCGATGACTGAATTGTCGCTCACCTTTGTCGACAGTTTGGCGCGCCATCGCGGCGGCATTCTCAACGTCGCCTCGATCGCCGCCTTTCTGCCCGGCCCTGGCATGGCGGTCTATTATGCCAGCAAGGCGTTTGTGCTGTCATTCGGCGAGGCGCTGCATCACGAACTGGCTGGTCGCGGCATCAAGGTGACCGCGCTCTGTCCGGGACCGGTCGTGACCGAATTTCAGGCCCGGTCGGGGATGCGGCTGCCGCCGGCCGCCAAACTCTTTGAGCTGCCGGCCGCGCGCGTGGCGGAGATCGGCTATGCCGCGCTGATGCGCAACCAGCGTGTCGCCATTGCTGGAATCGGCAATAAGATCGCGGTTGCGCTGATGCGTTTTGTCCCCCATGCAATCCTGATGCGCGCTGTCGACGAGCGCACGCGAAATTGATCTCGGACATCGAAGCCGGGCGGCGTTGCGCCTTGCCCCCGTCTGCGAACGCGCTAGGAATTTGCAAAAGCGCAATCGAATCGCCGGCGTCATGCAACTGCCGATCCTGATCATCCTGCACCAGGAACATTCCACACCGGGGCGCATCGGCAATGCGCTGCGACAGCTGGGATACCTCCTCGATGTGCGCCGGCCGCGGTTCGGCGATCCGCTGCCGCCGACCATGGCGGAGCACACCGCCGCGATCATCTTTGGCGGTCCGATGAGCGCCAACGACGAGGACGATTTCATCCGCCGCGAAATCGATTGGATCGGCGTGCCGCTCAAAGAGGACAAGCCGTTTCTGGGCATCTGCCTCGGCGCGCAGATGTGCGCGCGCCAACTCGGCGGCAAGGTGTTTCGCCATCCGCACGGCCATGCCGAAATCGGCTATTACCCGATCCGGCCGACCGCTGCCGGGCTTGCCGTCGTCGAGACCTGGCCGGAATGCGTCTACCAATGGCACCGCGAGGGTTTCGATTTGCCGTTGGGCGCCGAGCTCATCGCCGAAGGCGACATTTTCGAGGTGCAGGCGATCCGCTCCGGCCGCGCCTTCGCGCTGCAATTTCATCCCGACGTCACCCACGCCATGATGCACAAATGGACCACGCGCGGCCACGACCGCATGGAACTGCCGGGCGCTAAGCCGCGGCACGAGCATTTCGCCGACCGCGCGGTCTACGATTATTCCGCGCGCGCGTGGCTGAGCGTGTTTCTGGAGCGGTGGATCGGGATTTGACCTACTGCCCGCCGGCGAGTTGCTGGGCGAAATAGGCGACGGTCTTGGTATAGACCTGCGACGAATTCCACTGCAGCAACACCTGGAAATTGGCCGTGCCTTCGCCCCAAGGCTGGCCTTTCTGCCAGCCATAGCCCTTCAGATAATTGGCGGTCGAGGCGAGCACGTCGGGCACGCTGCGGATCAGATCGCGCCGACCGTCGCCATCATAATCGACCGCGTATTTGAGATAGGACGACGGCAGGAATTGCGTCTGGCCGATCTCGCCGGCCCAGGCGCCGCGCAGGTCGGATGGCGCCATGTCGCCGCGATCGACGATCTGCAGCGCCGCGATCAGTTCGCCGCGGAACTTGTCCGGCCGGCGGCAATCGTAAGCCAGCGCCGCCAGCGATCGGATGGTCGGGAATTTTCCGGAATTGGCGCCGAAGTCGGTTTCCAGGCCCCAGATCGCGACGATGACGGGGCCCGGAACGCCGTATTGCTGCTCGATCCGGCTGAAGATGGGCGCGTAGCGCGCAAGAAGTTGCTGTGCCCGCGCCAGCCGCGGCGGCACCATGCGGCCGGAGAATTGCTCAAAGCTTTGCCGGAAAACGCCCTGGGCGTGGTCGCGCGCGATGATGCTCGGATCGTAAGTCACGCCGCCGAGCGCGGATTGGATCGTGCGCTGGGAAATGCCAGCCGCGGCGGCCTCGGTCTTGACGCCTTGCAGCCAGGCGCCAAAGTCGCCGCCGCAAGGCGCGGCAGCTTGGGCCGGCGCCGCAGCCAAGCCGAACCAGAACATCAACATCATCAGTCGCGCGGTGAGCGGTCGCATAGGTCGTCCTTCTTGTGCCGCCCCGGGGATGAATCGGTCGCGGCCATGATGCAGCACCAGGACGGGCGCTGCCAGCCTTATGGATCGGGCTCCGGATTGGGTCTCGGTCCCGCTTCATACGTGTCGGCTTGGAGAAGTTCGCGAAAAATCTTGGTCGAAATCAGGACGATCGCGATGATGCAGCCGCCGCCGATCAGCACTGAGGGCACGGTGCCGAACAAAGCCGCCGCCGCGCCGGCACGGAAATCGCCGAGCTGGTTCGACGTGATCGTCACCATGGAATTCACGGCATAGACGCGACCGCGCATCGCATCGGGGGTGCGGATCT